>Ga0114933_10000017_pt1 | contig 207863 bp, 162 predicted proteins | sample 4SBtaG_FD_89691 | JGI IMG/M metagenome (GOLD analysis project Ga0114933, IMG submission 89691) | Deep subsurface microbial communities from Kolumbo volcano to uncover new lineages of life (NeLLi) - 4SBTROV12_W25 metaG | ecosystem: Environmental > Aquatic > Marine > Volcanic | place: Kolumbo...
CCGGTAATGTCATTGGGCAATTCATCCAACGTGTAACCAACAGCCAGCTTTGCCGCTATTTTGGCGATAGGAAATCCGGTAGCCTTAGATGCCAAAGCGGATGAGCGACTTACACGGGGATTCATTTCGATAACGATCATACGCCCATTTTCAGGGTTCACGGCAAACTGAACGTTAGAGCCGCCTGTTTCCACACCGATAGTTCGTAGACATTTAATCGCCCAATTTCGCATTTTTTGATATTCTTTATCCGTCAAAGTCATGGCTGGAGCGACCGTCACAGAATCGCCGGTATGGACGCCCATGGGATCGATATTTTCGATGGAACAAATGATGATGGCATTATCGGCCGTATCGCGAATGACTTCAAGCTCGAATTCCTTCCAACCCAAGAGCGATTCTTCCATGAGTATTTCTGTGATGGGACTGGCGTTCAACCCATTTTCAATCAACTCCTGGAATTCATCAAAATTATACGCAACTGAGCCACCGGTTCCACCCATGGTGAAAGAAGGTCGAATTATGATTGGGAATTGCATTTTGTCAAGCAGTGCTTCCGCTTCCGGCCAGGAATGAACAAAACCACCCTGGGCTGTGGCAATTCCAACCGCGTCCATGGCTTCTTTGAAGCGTTCCCGGTCTTCCGCTTTATCAATAGCATCCACTTGAGCACCAATAAGCTGCACATTATATTTTTCAAGAACACCCTGCTTGTGTAATTCCATTGCCAGGTTCAGGGCAGTTTGACCGCCAACGGTTGGTAGGATCACATCGGGTTTTTCCTTTTGGATGATCGCTTCCACATATTCGGTTGTGATGGGTTCAATGTAGGTGGCATCTGCCAGGTTTGGATCGGTCATGATCGTCGCCGGATTGGAATTGACCAAAATGACACGGTAGCCTTCTTCTTTTAATGCGCGGGTGGCTTGGGTCCCGGAATAATCAAATTCACAGGCTTGGCCAATCACAATCGGACCGGCACCGATGATTAAAATTGATTGTATATCTTCTCTCTTAGGCATTTCTTCTATTCTAATTTTTCTTATTAATCAATCTTTTAATTTAGGAGTGATGGAGAATTGCCTGCCTGATGGCAGACAGGGAGTGTTGGGCTGAATTTCTATTCCATTAATCCATTTCTCCAATAATCCATTACTCCCTAAATATTCTGTCTTTCAATCCTTTATTCACGCGATACTTAGAAAAAGTCATGGTGATTTTTCCGGCGAATTCATCTTTTTCAGAATCGTATCCCGCACTTTTCGCAATTGAATCAAAATCGTGTCTATCACCTTCAGGACCACCAAATGGATTTCTGGTTGTCCATTGACTGATCCCTTTGAGCCCCAATTTAAATTCGGTTTGACGAGGAAGAACGAACCCGTCAACTATTTCATAATCTGTGTTAATAATAAACACTTTTTGGGTATCTACGAAGACAGCCACCTGGTTGATGACCCAATCATCCGCATCTATGAATAAATCCATAGAAATATCCGGAACTTCATCTTTTCCCAGTCCTAACGGTATTTTCAAAGAATCCGGTTTAACGCTACCAGATATTTTCCATTGATTATTGTTATCCAGAGTGATTGGATTGATTTCAGAAACACTCTCAAGCATATTCAGAAATTCACTGGGGTTTCCAGCAACACCTGTTTTCGGGATTATGGCAAACCCATCAGCCTCAATTTTCATCTTATCCGGCTTTTTGTAAAACATTCGAATCTTCTTACGTGGCATACGAAATCCCGTCATTTTTACAGCTACCTTTATATCCACGCGGTAATCTTCAATCTGCTCAAAGCGACTAATCACACTGTCCTTGATCGCCTCAATTGAATGAGGCTGGGCTGAAACTATGCCTAGACCAAAAATCAAAATAATAATTAATTTTCGGATCATGATTTTATATCCTTTTTTAGAAAAATGAATACCGCAACTCCAAAAAACACTCCTGAATATGCCATAAGGATGGACAATTTTTTAACGATACCCATCCAGGGAATTGGCTCCTTAAACGCATCCAACCACACATCAAAATAGGTAACAAATATGTATGGCTCAATTTTATCAAAGAAATCCAGCGGTATGGAAATGATCAAGTAGCCCAAAATGATCAAGAACATGGAGCCAATAATTGGACCAACACCATTATTGACCATTGAAGAAAACATGAAACACAACGTTGCCACCATACACATAACCAAAATAGCCAATGAAAATGCCAAGGCCATTCGAACCCAAGCCTGGCTTTGGTCCAAAATGAGAATCCCCTTATCAATCACGATCAAATCACCGGTACCCAAAACAAGCGAACCGATACCCAGGCTCCAGAAGGCACAAAATAATAACAATGTTGTTGTATAGATATAACTGGCTAATAATTTGGAGGTCAGAATTTTCAATCGGCTTACAGGACGTATAAGGGTAATCCTGAAAATACCGTTGGATCCATCTGCCGCTACCGAATCACCCGCTGCCAGGGATACCAAAAAGGGGATGTGAAACCACAATGCTTGCATAATAATATAGGTAGCCAAAAAAGAATTAAAGATCGTTCCCACAACGAGAAAGGAACCACCCATCTGTCTGGTGTACTGATCTTGGATTCCTTGACTGCCATAGGTAAATCCCCATAAAATGAGGGGCATCAGGATAGAGATACCGATAAAACCAATGTAACTGCGCCAGCGGCCGGTGATGACCAGTAATTCGTTGTAGATTAAGCTCAGCATCAGATTTTACTTTCCGATCCAAATTTGGATAAATATAAATCTTCTAAACTGGTGCGTGGGATCACGGCTGAAACTTGAACACCATTTTGCACCAGAAGCTGCACCATTTCCGCTGTTTTATCTTTGTCAACACCGACCCTTAACACCCCATCAACGGCATCGCAACGATGAACCCAATTTTGAGCAGACAATAATTCTGCTGCATTCTCTAACAGATCAACCTGAACTTCTGTCATGAGCAAATCAGATTCTTTGAGTAAATCTTCCATTTTCCCGGATGTGATAAGTTTTCCGAAACTGATCATCGCCACATGAGAGCAAATTTTTTGCACCTCATCCAAAAGGTGTGATGAAATAAAAATAGTGATCCCTTCATAAGATAGTTCTCGAACGAGATCCCTCACCTCTTTCATGCCCTGTGGATCCAATCCATTGGTAGGTTCATCCAGGATCAAGAGCTTTGGATGGGATAAAAGGGCCTGAGCAATCCCCAACCGCTGTTTCATACCCTGGGAATAAGTTTTCACTTTATCTTTACCGCGAGAACCCAAACCGGTCCGATCCAAAACAGTTTGAACACGGGATATATCAGTCCCATCCATCCGGGCCAGCATTTTTAAGTTTGTTTCACCCGAGAGATGTTTATGGAAATCAGCCCGTTCAATGAGAGCGCCCACACTAGCCAGGGCCTTATTCCTCATTTTTAGGACTGAATTTTCCTGGATATAGACTTCTCCCTCGTCCGGTGTAATCAAGGCTGTCATCATGCGAATCGTCGTGGATTTACCACTGCCGTTTGGACCTAAAAATCCATAGACCGACCCATCCGGAATATCCAGATTGAGGCCGTCCACCGCTTTTCGGAGACCGAAAGATTTGGATAAATTATTAATCTCGACTATCATTTAAATTTTACCTCGAAGACATGAATATTGGAATGATGGATTGACGGAGTATTGGAGTAATGGAGTATTGGAGTTGTGGAGTCATGTGGGTGGCGATGTTTAACTATTAAATTAAGGCTGGCATCAAGCATGGAATAATGAAATTGTTTATAAATCCATTTATCCATCACTCCATCACTCCATTTTCCCTGTCCATCATATCTATAAACTGTTGAAATAAATATCTGCTGTCATGGGGACCCGGATTAGATTCAGGGTGGTACTGAACGGAAAATGCCGGTACATCAATGCACCGAATTCCTTCCGATGTATTGTCATTTAAATTCACATGTGTGGGGATAACTCTCTCAGGCAGTGAATCCAGATCAACCGCGAAACCATGATTTTGACTGGTAATTTCCACCACGCCTGTATCGTTATTCCGTACGGGATGATTGAGGCCACGATGTCCGAATTTCAGCTTAAATGTTTTTGCTCCCAGTGCCAAAGAAAGAATTTGATGCCCCAAACAAATACCAAAAATGGGTTTCTTACCTAATAACGCCTGAACCATTTCTATACCATAAGTGACCGCTGCCGGATCTCCAGGCCCATTGCTAAGGAAAATCCCATCTGGATTGAAATTAAAAATTTTTTCAGCCGAGGTGTCGGCGGAAAAAACAGTCACATCACATCCGTGGCTTTCTAACAATCGCAGAATGTTGAACTTAATTCCATAATCCACAGCAGCAACTTTATACTTGGATGATTTGGCGATTGGTTTCTCGGATGACCACGAATAAGATTTTTGAGTTGTGACTTCTTTTACCAGATCCAACCCCGACATGGATGGCACTTTCAAAAGTTTATCCTTCAAACTGTTCATATCCAAATCGACGGACGAAATGATGCCATTCATCGCCCCTTGATCCCGAATGTGTCTCGTAATGGCGCGCGTGTCCACATTCTGAATACCCACAATTTTTTGCTCATCCAAATATTTACCGATGGCTTGAGTCGCGCGCCAGTTAGACGGAATTTCCGTTTCTTCTTTAACCACAAAGCCCGCAACTTGGATGCGATTGGATTCGATATCCTCCGGATTTACACCATAATTTCCAATATGAGGTGCCGTCATTGTAACAATTTGTTTGCAGTAGGAGGGGTCAGTCAAAATTTCCTGGTATCCTGACATTCCCGTATTAAAGCACACTTCACCGGTTGTTTCACCCAAATGACCGAAGGCAGATCCCTGGAATGATCGACCATCTTCTAATAATAAAATTGCTGCTTTTTTATTGTCCATTGAACGGAATCGATTGACGGCATATTTGGATTAAGGTAATAGGGTATAAAGAGATCAAATCACAAATATTGTGCCCCATACCATTAGGCCGGGCATTTGTTAAGCGTTAAAAAAAAACGGCCTCCCTTTAACAAAAGAGCGGCCGTTGTAAAAATATCCATGGCAGAAATTCTTAACTTTTCGGGAAACTTAAAACAGGATTAATCATCAATTTAAATATTTTTCTACCACCTTTGTAGCAATGACCAAATCCTGGGCCGCATTGCCGATGGAATTAAAAACAGTCATGTCTGTTTCAGATGACCGTCCCTCAATTTCACTATCAACCAACTGTCCTATTTCTCCTTCTATTCTATCCCAACTGTAACCCCCTTCTGAAATTGGAATCAGTATATTCCCTGCCTCAACTTTACTGGCCGGAAGATGATCGATGTAAACTTTCGCGTTTTGAATGAGTGCTGTGGGTAATTCCCTGGTATCCGGTTTATGGGCGCCAACGGCATTGATATGTACGCCGGGCTTCAACTGATCATAATTGAATAAGGGTGCTTCTCCTGGAGTGGCTGTACAAATAATATCCGTATCCCTAAGATCTTCCATATTCCCAAGTTCGACAATATCATCGAAAGTATCACAAAAGGACATCGTTTTATTCCGAGACCTGCCAATTACTTTGATAGAATCCAACGCTCGAACTTGGCGAATAGCTTCAATCTGCGTTTTGGCTTGGGCACCAGCACCAAAGATAACTGCTTTTATTGAATCTTTTCTCGACAGCAGTTGTATCGCCAAACCGGATCCCGCTCCGGTGCGCAAGGCCGTCACCGATTTCCCTTCTACAAGGGCGATGGTGTCTCCCTTTTCTGCATCCATAACAACAATGGTACCATTTATCAATGGTAATCCCAAATCAGGATTATTAAAATGGACATTCGCCAATTTAACGGTAATGTATTTACCTCCTTGAATATAAGCCGGCATGGACAGGTGCAAGGCATTCTGATCTTCCATTTCGAGGATAATACGATTTGGAACAATGGCTGTCCCGCTACTCAAGGCAGAAAAAGCCATTTTCATCGCCTCGATCGCTTCAGGCATGGAAACTGCAGATTGAACGTCTTCAGCCGAATAAAATGGTAAATTCATAAATGAGTCCGTTCCGAAAAGGTCATTTGGGGATACCTGCCCGCCCTCATCCCGATTTATCGGGAGGGACAGGCGGGAATCCCCGGTTTTCCAGAATGTTCACTCCCCATCCTAAAGGATGCGGTAAGTATCCAGTTATCATTGTACGGGCGATTCACTTACCCCGTCATTTATGGCCAGGGCTTGAATAATACGGACCAAAATTTGGGTTTTAACCCCTTTTCGGTATGAATTCATCGCTTAAAAATTGAATTATTTCTTTGTTAACGCCCAAGACCCGTCCCAGTCATCACCGGGAGGATTGTCACGATAATGTTCACAGCGAGGTATGTATATGCGGCTCGGATTTGTTTTCCTTCCGGGAAACATATCCTCAAGGGCATCGGAAGCTTTGAAAGCTTCAATTGCTTTTTCCCATTCTTGGTTGCGGTACAACGCCAGAGCCTCATGATAGGCCGAGAGGAGTTTATCATACCCGGCCGGCATATCGCCGGTTTCAGCAATAAGTTCAAATACCTGGGCCGGTTCCGATTTACCCATTACAATCACATAATCCAAATCCCGCCAGATAAATTTATCTTTGCATGCTTTGTACGTTTCATCTGCCACTTGAATGTAAATGCCATACTGTTTCGCCGATGCTTCAAGACGGGCCGCCAGATTGACCGTATCACCCATCATGGTATAGTTCATACGCATGGTGGAACCCATATTCCCTGTGACCATTTGTCCTGTATTAATGCCGATTCTGTTCTGCATATTGTGTACAATTTCTGGCCAGCGATCCCCTTCGGATTGCCATTTTTTGCGTAATACGTCCAACCCTTTTTGCATGTCTATGGCCGTGAGGCAGGCCCAATATTCGTGATCATCTACCGGAGCGGGTGCACCGTAAAAAGCCACAATTGCATCACCGATATATTTATCCAATGTTCCCTTTTTATTTAGAAGAATATCGGTCATTTCAGTCAAATATTCGTTCAGGAGCTCAACTAAATCTGAAGCGGATAGTTTCTCTGAAAAGGCTGAAAAACTCTGAATATCCGTGAAGAATGCGGTATGATACCCTTCATTACCGCCCAGTTGTGGTTCTTCTTTGGAATCGAACATTTGATCGATCAATTCTGGGGATATATAGGTACTAAATGTGTCTTTCAAAAATCGTTTATCCTTTTCCACGACCAAAAAGTTGTAGAGAAAAATCCCGCCATACGTGCCAATCATGGCGAGGGAAGGTCGGACGATTTCCCACATGGTTAATGAAGAGAAAAACTGGCTGTAGGTAAACAAGATCCAACCAACGACACCAACGAGTGGAATGGGCAAAGTATACAGTGGTTTTTCGGGAAGACTGACCAACACACCCAAAAGGACGCAAATAACAAGAATAATCACAAAGGTCTGTGATTGATCTTTAGGTTGGACAAATTCTCCCTTGAGAATACTATGGATCACGCTCGCATGAATTTCCACTCCTGCAAAGGTTTCCTGTACCGGTGTGTTTCGAAGATCCATCAAGCCCGGCAATGAGGCACCCACTAAGGCCACTTTCCCTTCCCAATATTCCGGGGGCAGCATTTCAGGATCAAAACAATACATGTAGGGCAAATAATAAAATGTCTGGAAAGGACCATAATAATTCACGTACATCCGCCCTTTTTCATCAATGGGGATTTCCCGTACGACTGTGTCGGTTGTATCGACCAGTCGTAAAATTTGATTGTCAAAATCATAATCGAAGCCGCCATCCTTTTTTATCCCAAGGATATCAATGGCGGCGGACATGGCCAGGCTGGGATACACATGGTCCGGTCCTTCAAAATAAATAGCCGTCGGTGCCCGGCGGATTATACCATCTTCATCCTGAGGAAAGTTGGCCGAGCCTGCACCAACAGAAGCTGACAATAATTCCATATAGGTGTTTCCAATTCGATCGGCTTGAGGCAGCCTGCGGGCATCTTCTAGTGGAATCCCTTTAAGAATATGGTTATCGTAAAGATAGCCTTCTGGCTCAGTATCCATTTTATACAAAAAATTGAGCGTATCCTCTTCTTCAAATACCAATGCATGGTAAGCTTTTTGACTTTTGGCTGTTGCTTCCAAGAAGTATTGCGGATCGCTGTTCGATAAATATTGACCTGTAACATCGGCTAATGCTTCATTTTGTGGCGCATTTTCTGATGTTAACGCATTGACTAAATCATAGTTAAATGTGTTTTCTTTATCAAAGATAATATCAAAGAGTAACGCGGCAGGATTACCGGATGAAATCGTATTAATCAACCGACCGTGGTAGGCTTGAGGCCAATCAAAATAATGGCCAAGCCCGCCATCCTCCGGTGGGGCAACAGAGGAATTATCAATATCAACAATAACTACATCATCAATGGACATTTGTTCAACCCCTGCCGTCCTTGTGCGCATGCGTCCATCATAGGATAGAAATTCGTACCCATCAATAAGAGATTTTAGAAAACCGATTTCATAGGTGGCCAAGCCCACCGATAGGGCGACAAAAATACCGATGGCGGCGCCAATGCCGAGCCGTTTTAAGAGGTCAGACAAAATATAAATCCATTAGAGGCATTTCCCCTTGGGTTCCCCCACAATGGGGAAAATTAACGGTTTCTTGAGTCGAAATTGAGCCTCCTCTTTATTTTCTTCCCCAATTGTGGGGAATATGCCGTCTGCAGCTAGCCCGCAGGAGCCTTGGTATAGGCGGGATGGGCATTTATAGTAAATGGGGTCTTTTGAATCGGTCATTAGATTGATCATCATACGCTCAACTTATGTCAAAGGAATATAAAAAAAAGAGGCGTTAATTTTTAACCCCTCTAATATTGGATCGCTCGCCCAGAATCCCTCTTTTTCCCAGAGGGAGGAGTAGGGTGAAGGTAAAACAATACCTAAATCCATTATGAATTAATTTCCGCCTTTGGCATCCTGTTCTTTATTCCACTTAACAAAATCAAGCCCGGCATCTGCATCCTGATTGAACTTGAACATGCTGTATTTTCCATCTTTCCGGATATTGATTTGCATGCCTTCAACTAAGCTGACCCAATCTTCGAGGGAGACTTCGTAAGGCCCTGCTACTTGGGTAGGCGCTTGAATTTCTTTTACCGGACCGAGGGTAAATTTGGGTGCGCCGCCGCCAGGTTGGAATCCTTTTTTCAATTCCTCTTTTCGTTTTTCAGTCACATTCTTGGCTGCATTCACATCTACTTTTCCTTCATAAACCAAAACCGAGCTTTCATCTTCACCAGCCTTAGCACGGTATTTTGTACCACGAATAGCGGCAACAGCGGTAGGGGTTCGTACGGATACATTTTTCTTTTCGCCAAAAGCTGCTTTGGCCGCCACCCACACATCACCTTTTTTGAGCGTAGCGCCAAAGTTCTTTTCCATAGGCTTTACATTGGCTTCGGTAATTTCCAATTCCGAATTTTCACCAATGCGCAGTTTACCGCCGCCTACTAAAGTGATTTCACAACGGGATTTGGCCAGTGTTTTTATCACATCTTTTTCATGAATCGCCATGCGCGGCAGGGCCCTTTTGAAATCGCCACTTCCACCTTTTTGGACTTGAACCCGTCCAAGAGGCAGGGTGATTTTCCCAAATTCCTTTTGCCCAAAAGCAAAAGCGCTCATGCAAAATGCAAGTAATAATAGTCGTTTCATCATTTCATTAAGACCATTTTTTTTGTGTCCCTGTACTGAGACGCTCCATTGTTCGAATTGACTTCCAGGCGATATAGATACACACCGGAAGGCAATTGGCGGCCGTTATCATCCCTGCCCGCCCAAATGAAGCTATGGTTTCCTTTACCTAAGGATTGGTTGAATGCCAGTGCATTCATTTCTTCCCCGAGCAAGTTATACACTTTCAAAGTAATGATGGCATCCTCCACCAAGGATATGCGGATATTGGTCACCGGGTTGAAAGGGTTCGGCGTATTCTGTGCCAGTTCAAAGGAATTGGGAATTATGTCCATTTCATCAAGTTCACTTTGAATATCATCAGCCGCCCCGACGATCAACTGGAAATAGTACGGATTTTCTGAGCCTTGGGAAGTGAATGTAACTTCCTTTTCAGAACGAAGATTGTAAACCAATCCAAGGGCCGTATCCACCAAGCGGATATCCTGATAGGATGGAATAGCATCTAAGTCCTCTAAACTGAAACCAACAATTCCTTTTATGTTCGTTCGTGCGGCCAAAGTCCATGACTGGATTTGATTGCCATCAGAGCGAATATCCTGACTGTAACGCCCGCCACGACGGGACCAGGCACTATTCTCAAAAGCGACTGAAATGTAATCACCAATCACCGGTGGTTCACGGCGGTCGTGATGGTCCCATTCATCATTGGCTTCCGGGTGGGTGCCAAACACATTGATCACATCCTGTTTGGCGCCAACTTTTGCAATCATATTGGCTTTCCATCCACTATTAATTTCGTCGCCATTATCATTCAATTCAGAGAAGTCACCATTGATTAGCCCCACAAAATCAAATTTGATTTGGGCCGATCCATTGGCAAATACCCAAGCACCTTCACCGGGGTTGAGCCTGGTGGTGGTGGTATAAGATGTGCCATCATACTGATGGAGGACCGGTTCAATATCGCCATCAATTACGATTCCCTTATCGCTTATACCGATCGAAAAGTCGAATGGTGTAGCAATCATATTCCACCCGGCAGAAAGGCTGATGGTTGATGAATTAATTAGTGATGTTGAACTTCCTGCATCGGCAGAAATATTTTCTGCTTCTTTGGTGATTAGCCAATAGGATTTGCCGTGCGTAAATGAGCCTGAATTTTCCTGGTATCCACTGCCCGTCCAGCGAAAGAATCGCCATTCCTTCGGATCAGCTTCACCCAGTTCATCCAACACCCCGGAAATGGACGCATTATCCAGTTGTCCAGGTGCTGATATCATAACATATGATTCACTTGGTGTACTCGATAAATCTAATTCATCAAAATCAATCCTGATGTCGTCGATACCAGAATAGGATTCCCGTCCACGATCATCGACCGCTCTGATTTCAAATAAAAGACCACTGGAGGTTACATCTGAGGATGATATGGATCCCTGCCAAGTGTTACCACCGGTGTTTGACATTCCGGACGTTTGCGCATCAAAAACTCCACCGACATAATATTCAATTTCGGCCGTCTGAACCCCATGAGGGGAATCAATGTTTAATGTAATGGTTACATTCGCACCCTCCACAACATCGGTTGTCCCGGAGATACTGCTAATATCAATTGTGGGCCCGGACATATCTTCTAAAAACAAATAAACTGGTTGGGAAGGGGGCCAACTGAAATCCTGTGATCGTCCTTGGGGGTCATTCTCGTCAGGTGTATTATTGGCATTCACATCAAAGAAGCCCTCGATAAAATAGGATTTGCCGTCTATTAGAGTCCAATTGAGCCCATAGGAGCGCACGAAAGGTGGATCTTCACCCATTTGATGGTTATGAATCGGTTGTGTGTTCTCTGGGTCTTGCCCTACTTCCCACACACCAAACCAAACTTGACCATTCGCTAATTCTTCATCCAATTCTACTTTAACAGTAATACTGAAATCGCCTCTGCCGCTATAAACATCTGGTTCATATGCTGCCTGTCCATTAATCGCTCCATGGTTATTTTGGCCGCTAACATCTGTAGCCTGGGTCGTGGATTGATCATCAAAATTCCAAATCAGGAGCGTTCCTTCTTCCCCATTGTATTTAGATCCGGGGACTCCTAGAAAATCTGAATTATTTCTTATACGGACTTCATCCATAGAGCCATCAAGATTCACACCCCAAATCATTTTCCTGTCTGATGATATAAAAGCTCCGGTATAATTTGTCTCTCCTTTTTTGTTTCCATTGAGATATAGTTCAATTTTACTCCCATTGCCGCTTACATAAAAATGGTGCCAATTGTTGTCGAAAACACTATCGTCTGTAAATTTAATTGCATTCGCACCTTTATAATGAAGTGAAAACTCATTATCATCCCCATTAAACATTAATTCGGTTAAAACTTCTACATTATCATCAAAGTAAAAGACGCTTAACCATTGCCCTGATGCGGGCTTCTGATGAAATTTTAACCACGCTTCAATGCTCCAATTTTGTTCTCCTTCAATTGGAGGATCAACAACAATCTGCGGCTTGTGGGGACCAAAATCAAAAGAAAAACCGCTAGCACTGCTAAGATCCTGCTTGGCGCCTTCCGTAATCCACTTGTTAATTTTGTCAATATCGGCTTGGGCTAATTGAGACCCGCCCAGGGGCATTCGGTCGCCAAATGAGGAGTTACCCACTATTTTTTGAAAGAGTGAGGAATTTGCAGGATCACCCGGCTTTACGATCTGCCCGCCGTAGTTTGAAGCCTTGTTTACAATATTATTGTAGCTGTTTCCAGATGTCAAATCCAATCCTGAACTGTGGCCAGAAACATGACAACTCGTACAATTATTACTCCAAATAGGCTGAATTTCACTGTCGTAAGTTTGGGCAAAAAGGGTAGAAATCAATACTGCGATAAATAATAATCGTTTCATCTCGAACCTTCCCAGAGAATCTTAGAGCTTCCGCTCGCAGGAGGATCGGGAGGTTCAGGCAGGTCATCTTCAACTTGGGTCGTTAAATAATAATATGCGCCGCCGCCAAGAAGTGCAAGAATGAAGGTATTTCTTAGCCATTTGCTACCGCCTTTTTTCTTTGGTTTCGCTTCAGCAACTCTTTCTTCAACCGGAGCCGTAATTCCGGCTTTGGCCAATAAATCTGCAGGGGCCTGTAAACCAACCAGTTCCCAAGCAACAATCTGGATTTCTGTCAGGAGTCCGTCCACTTCGCCCTTGTAGGTTTTACTCACTGTCTTTTCGGTTTCACCTGATTCAACGGAAAACATTCGCGCTTCAATGGTGTAGGAATTCCCAATTTTACCAAAGGAGCCGGTAATCATTTTCTCCACACCCAATAATGCGCCAATCTCTGCCGCACATTCAGCAGATGTACAACCGGATTGCTGGAATCCCTGCTCATTTATGATTTCACTCATCTGGTTTCTTTCCACCATGATTAGTGCATTTGTTTGAACAAGCTCCGATCCAAACCTTTGGGTTAAAACCTGGGCTTCCTGATTTGTAATTCCTGACCCTTCAAAATCCAACACAGCGGCCGTGGGTTTTGCCTGTGAGCCATCGTTCACTTGAGCAAAAATAACTGATATGAAAAAAACAAAAATAAATTTATGACTAATTCTTCTCATGAGGGATTTTTGCTATTATGGTTAGCGGTGAGTGGTAACTGGTGAGTAGTACTTTTTACCAGTTACCAGTTACCAGTTACCACTCACCAATTTACTTATTTTAGCAAAATCATTTTTCGGGTTTTATTCAAAACTACTTTTCCATGAGAATCCCGCACGAGGGCATGGTAGAAATACATGCCGGTGGACACCTTTTCGCCCAACCCATTTCTACCGTCCCAGATAAAGGTGTAGTAGCCGGCGGGACGATTATCATTTATGGCCAATTTGGTAATTTCTTCTCCAAGGAGGTTGTAAACAATCAAATCAACCCGGGCATCTTCTTCCAGACTAATCATAATGGATGTCTGAGGATTAAACGGATTCGGGTAGTTTTGAGACAGTGTAAATGCATCCGGGTAAAGACTGACACCGGCATTATTTTCATTCACAAAATCTTTTGTACCGATAACCAACCGCAGGTTCTGTTTTAAATAATCATCGGGACCAGTATTGGTAAAACGGTAACTGCTATCCCATTTCAGGTTTTTCGCCTGCTTGGTTGTTTTGTTAATCAAGAAGACATCGTATTCTTCCGGAATGTATCCCAATCCATCGAAAGTGATGTAGGTTCGCTGACCGTTAGTCGGGGCAAAAACCTGGAGGTCCCAATAATGCCCTTGCTCATTCGGTTTGCGAATATCCATCGCATAGAGGTCCGGCGTTTCTTCACGTTCACGGTTATCGATGCGCAGTACCACATCACCGGGAACTGCCGGTGGTTCAAATTCATCTAATGGATCATATCCGTCTTCAGCAAAATTTCTGACACCTATGGCATTAAGTTCGTCCCGGGCATTGCCGGTGGAGGCAACAATATCCACAATCCACTCGTTGACATCCATGGGGATATTATCCGGATCGAAGACTTTCGCCAATTTTGCGAAGCCGCTGCCCCGCGCATCAATATTCAGCTTGTTGGCACCGTTGGATTTGAATATGTAACCTTCCCAGGGCTCCAGAGAACCGGTGCCTGTCCAGGACCGATTCCAGGTATATATGGAACCGGCTTGACGGATATTGGTACCATCGTCGGTGTAAACCTTGTCCAGTGAAACACTGAAGTTGTAGGGGCTGCCGAAGAATTTCCACTGCCCCGGGCTAACATTTATCCCGTATGGCGGGTCGGTCGGTGTGGATGTTCCCTGTCCAAAATCAAAACTCAGGTTGGGTGTTTCGGAATATTCTTCCGGGTCAAATATTAAGAAATAACCGTTGCCCATAGTTACCGAACCCGGGTTTTCTACCCAATCGTTATTGTATCCGTAAAAGCGATATCGGAACTCATCCGGTTGACCCATCATGGAGGTGATAGCATTTTTGGCATTCCCCACATCAAACGGGATTGAGAAAAATACATAATCAGTTGCTTCCGTGCCACTGGGTATGCCCGTAGACCAATGGTCGGTTGTCATTACACTACCATCTGTACGTACACGAACAGAATGGAGCTGTTCCGGGCCGGGCCATACGCTGGAATTCCCAACATTATCTTCTGAACGGATATAGTATTCAAGGCCGTCTTCTTTCACATCACTGCCAGGAATACTCACGGGACCACTTAAAAGATCAACGGTTACAAAACCACTCCCGCTGCCGGAACGTCGATAATGGAGGTTTGCATAGCTCACACCAGAAGCGCCATCAGAAACATTCACGTTGATTGTGGGTGTCGTTGCGCCTGCATCAACTATACTCAAAGGGTTCGAATGGCTAATGAAGGGCGGCGTTATGTCCACCCCAAAGTTGAGGGAATCATTAGAATACTGGACATTGCCAGCTATATCGGCTATGGCCATATACCAATTGTGGTTACCATCAGGGATGGCGGTTTCACTATTTACAAAGATTTCACCATTATTCTCATCAAACGTGACCTGGGTATTATCGTAAGTGCCATATTCATTATCGTCTAAATAAATTGTCCAAGTTGCGATTCCCGAAGGATAATCCCCGGTCATTTCCCAGCGGAATTGAGGTTTGTCTCTTACCCAATTATCGGTCCACGGCCAGTGAATGTTAAATTCATCCGGCGGTTGATCGTCAAATTTGGCCGTAACAGAAATGGCATTACTAATGTCCTCATTCCCAAATTCGTCCACCAGCCATACCTTGATTTCCCATTCACCCAACTCGGGAACTCGGACAGAAGCAGTGTCCACATCAAACACGGTTGCACCGGTACTTTTTTGAATATATTGGGGATATTCGTCGGCAACTTTAATAAATGCACCTAAGAATTCAATATTGTGGTCAGTTTTATAAGCCGCTTCGTCAGGGTTGGTCCAGGTTACTTCAAAATTATTCCCCGAGGACCAGGAGGAAGGAGAAATTTGAATGTCCGTAATCGCCGGAGGTGTGAAATTCGACTCTGATTCAATGACATATAAATCGGTCACCCGAATTGCATCGGCTATATCAGCAGCGACACGGAATTTAAATCCAGTCGTTTGGCTGGCCCGGATTTTGATCGAGGCCAAACCACCGGAGGTCAATGTGTCGGCTGATAAAATAGTAACATATTTATCTGTCGGACTGATAAACCATTTTATTTTTTCTGTTTCTGTCACAAGCTGACTTTGGTTGTCTCGTGTTGCGATTGTAACTGTAAATTCCTGTCCCTTGTTTAAATATGTGGTTTCCAGATTTTCAGCAATATCATCATAAATGTCCAAGATATACTTACTGGCACCAAATTCGTAGGCGCCAATATCAGTGGTGCCAATACGGTAATAATTGCGAATATCTACTGCTGGTGCACTCACTCCGCCATATTCGTCCGTACCTAAATCAATGATTGGACTACCCAAAGCCAGTCGAAAATCGCCACCACCCGGATTTTTAAATTTGGGTTTTTCCATAGTCATAGTCTCACTGTCCCACCACTGTTCTCCTTCACCTTCATCGGCACACAGATGCCCGAAAGAAATCGAAGAACCATCAGACCAGCGAACAGCTTGAGCGTTCCCCGACCCGTTGGAATATATAATATTATTGAACCAGGCTCCAATTTGCCGCCAGCCTTGATCCATAAATATTCCACCCCCTTCATGGGACAGGTTATCATTCTGGTCGAGGACTTCATTCCCGACAATCGTATTGTTGATGATGTTGGATTCACCGTATGTACCGGAAAGGTCCTGGATATCCGTGTGTATGGCACCGCCACCGCCCCAGTTGCCCTTCGTCCGGTTTTTCACCAATACGGAGTTGACCAAAGTAAAAGGAGCATGTGCGCTAATTGCACCACCCTGAGCGCCACCATTCTTCCCTTCAGCAGTATTATTCGTAAAAATACAACGAGTAAATAATATATTATTATATGCCTCTGTGTACCAGTTATAGCTAATGTATGCGGCTCCACCAATACCGTCTGAATTTTCTCCAATAGACCTGTTTCCGCTGAAACGACAGCCTATAAATCTAGAATCACCACCACCATCAATAAAAACCGCCCCACCGTTTGCAGTTTGTGTTCGAGAATAGGCTTCATTATTTTCAAATGTACAATTCCTGAAGAACGGACCGGAGGCGTGGCTCGGGTCCCATGATTGTATGTAAACCACACCGCCCTGGTTAGTGGTTCGATTATTCCTAAATGTACAATTAAAAAACCGCGGTGAAGCATGGCGTATCAGCATCGCGCCACCGCCCCCTGTATCGCTTCCGCTGCCAGCTTCGTTATTTTCCCAGACGCAGTTATAAAAACGGGGCTCTGGATAGCCGTCCTCATACTGCTGGGTTACATTATTATAGAAATTGCCCCCCTCAAAAGCCATGGAGCCGCCGAGCCGCCATCCACTCCCATCATCCGGAGCAGAACCATTGATGAATTTGATTCCATTTACTACAAAGTTCGAATCCACCGCTCCCTTGAAATAAAAATGGCGGCTTCCCTGTGCATCTATAATAGTTTCTTCTGCATTCCCCTCTGACCTAATGGTCAGTTGGCGTGCGTTTTCAATTAAAATATCCCTATTCCCACTTCCAGTATAAGTCCCGGGTTTTAAAACAACAGTATGACCTTTTTTGGCCGAATCCATAGCAGTCGCGATATCGGCAAAGGGGGAGACCTTGCTCCCAACACCATCGTTCGAACCATCGGCAGCGACCCACCAATCGGGACCCAAATAGGCCGGTGTGGCAGTGACAACATCAGATTGGGCGCTTTCTTTCCCCGTGCTGTCTACAGCTGTAATGCGGAAATAATAGGTTTGGTGGTTAGTTAAACCTGTGATTGTCTTAAACGTATCCGGCAAAGAGGCAGCAACGACACTGTCCCTAAGCGTTACGGTTGTGGTTGTATCATAATAAATGTTATACTTGTGCAGATCGGCTTCATCATTTTTGTTCCATCGTAAAGTGACTTCCTCACTTCCTATCTCAGCCGTTAACCCTGTAGGCACTACCGGCGCAACATCTACAGTAAAAGTTTCTTCAGTGGCAAAAGCTGAACCGGCAAAGGCATTATCGATGGCCTGGACACTCCAATGGTACGTCCCATCCTTCGTTATCGATATGTTCCACGTGGTATTATGGTTCATGTTGCCCAAGGCGGGAATTCGGCGGTATCCATGGTTGGATGCTGTGGACGTATCAACTGCCATGGGACCCACAACGTCAGATTTGAGTGTCGCCGTCCCCACGCGCAGATTATAGGTTAACGCTGTTGAGTCTGTTTTAGTATCGGTTGAACGGCTCCACTTCAGGGAGACCATAGTGTCGGATACAGTGCTGGAGAGGCCCGTAGGTGCCGTCGGGGCGGAATTGGCAGAACTGGCATTATTCCGGTAGACTTTTGCCTCATAAGAGCCGCTATATCCTGTTAGAAGGAAATCCAGGTCCCCATCGGTATCATAATCTCCCCAGGCCACCGAACTGTAATAAAGCTCACTCAAACCAGCTGATATGTCAGAAAAACTGCCCCCTTCATTTCGATATACTTTTGATGTCTGGTAGTCAGGATAACCTCCGTAACCAGTCAATAGTATATCCAGATCCCCATCATTGTCATAATCCCCCCAAGCTGCTGAGCCCAAGTAAACACCCGTCAGGCCCGCGGAAATATCACTGAAGCTGCCATTTGTATTCTTGTAAATTTTCGAGATATAATTCGATCCATCGTAACCTGTCAGAAGAATGTCCAAATCTCCATCGTTGTTATAATCCCCCCAGGCCGTTGAACTGTAATACACACCGGCCAAGCCGGCGGAAATATCACTGAAGCTGCCATTTGTATTCTTGTAAATTTTCGAGATATAATTTGAGCCATCGTGACCTGTCAAAAGAATGTCCAAATCTCCATCATTGTCATAGTCCCCCCAGTCCGCCGAACTTTCATACACACCGGTCAGGCCGGCGGAAATATCACTGAAGCTGCCATTTGTATTCTTATAAATTTTCGAGGTATAACCACCATTGTAATCGTATCCGGTTATTAGTATATCCAGATCGCCATCATTGTCATAGTCCCCCCAGTCCGCCGAACCACTGTAATGTCCTGGCAAGCCGGCGGAAATATCACTGAAGCTACCATTTGTATTCTTGTAAACTTTCGAGATATAACTTGAGCCATCGTGACCAGTCAAAAGAATGTCCAGATCCCCATCGTTGTCATAATCTCCCCAGGCTACCGAACCGTAATACACACCCGTGAGACCTGCCGATATATCCGTAAAAATACCATTTGTATTCTTATAAACTTTGGAGATATAACTAGATCCATCGTAACCTGTCAGAAGGATGTCCAGATCGCCGTCATTGTCATAATCCCCCCAGGCCGTTGAACTGTAATACACACCGGCCAAGCCGGCGGAAATGTCCGTCAATAAGGAAGGCTTAGCGCTTGCTTCATTGGAATAACTGCTTGCATTCCCGGCTGTATCCACCGCCGTAATGCGATAATAATAGGTAGTGCTATTGGTTAATCCTGTAATCGTCGTTGAGGTATCGTTCACCCCGCCGGTCGCGCTATCGATTTTGGTTGTGGGGTTGGAGGATGTCCCACCGTAGATACGATAAAGCTTTAAATCACTTTCAGAATTGGGACTCCAGGTAAGTGTAACTTGTTGATTCCCAGCTATTGCTTTGAATCCGCTGGGAGTCGAGGGTGCCGCATAATCACCGGGCGCTCCGGAAACCTGGCTTGAATAAGCACTTTCATTCCCGGAAGTATCGACGGCGGTAATACGGTAGTAATAAGTGGTCCCGTTAGTTAATCCCGTGATCGTCTTAGTGGTGTCATTGGCACCGCTGCTGGTGCTATCCACTTTGGTGGTAGGGCTCGAACTCGTTCCGCCGTAGATATAATACTTTTTAAAATCGCTTTCAGAATTGGCATTCCAGATAAGCGTAACTTGTTTGTTCTCCAGCAAAATAGCAAGGTCACTCGGCTGGGATGGGGCAAAGTCCGCCGTGAAACTCACTTCTGTCGCAAAAGGCGAGCCGGCAAAAGCGTTATCGATAGCCTGAACACTCCAATAGTAAGTCCCATCCTTCGGTAGCGTTAGGCTCCAGGTGGTATCATGGTTCGTATTACCCAAAGCAGGAATTCTGCGGTATCCATGATTGGATGCGCTGGACGTATCGACCGCCATGGGCCCAACCATGTCTGATTTGGATGCCGCTGTCCCCACGCGCAGATTGTAGGTTAATGCTTTTGATTCTGATTGAGTATCGCTTGCACGGTTCCACTTCAAAGTGACCATCGTGCCGGATACAGCGCTGGACACGGTCGTTGGTGCCGCTGGAACAGAATTAGCCGAAGTAGCCTCATTCCGGTACACATTTGCAACATAACTATTAGAACTACTATACCCTGTTAGGAGTACGTCCAAATCCCCGTCATTGTCATAGTCACCCCAAGCTGCTGAACTGTTTTGAACACCCGTCAGGCCGGCGGAAATATCACTGAAAGATCCACTAGAATTTGTATATATTTTGGAAATGGCGGTGGGACTGTATCCTGAAAGGAGAATGTCCAGATCCCCATCATTGTCATAGTCACCCCATGCCGCTGAACTATTATAAACCCCGGTCAGGTTGGCAGCGGTATTAGTAAAAGTTTCATCGCCATTATTACGATAGACTTTTGCGGCGTAGGTGCCGCTGTATCCCGTGAGAAGTATGTCCAAATCCCCATCGTTGTCATAGTCTCCCCAGGCGACTGAACTGTAATACACACCGTCCAGGCCGGCAGAAATATCACTGAAGCTGCCGTTCGTATTTTTGTAAACTTTGGAGATATAAGTTGATCCATTGTGACCGGTTAAAAGGATGTCCAGATCCCCATCATTGTCATAATCTCCCCAAGCCACGGAGCCAATATAAACCCCCGTCAGGCCGGCTGAAATATCACTGAAGCTGCCGTTTGTATTCTTGTAAACTTTGGTAATATAACTTCCATTATAACCGGTTAAAAGGATATCCAGATCCCCATCATTGTCATAGTCTCCCCAAGCCACGGAGCTGTAATAAACCCCCGTCAGGCCGGCTGAAATATCACTGAAGCTGCCGTTTGTATTCTTGTAAACTTTGGCAATATAACTTCCATTATAACCGGTTAAAAGGATATCCAGATCCCCATCATTGTCATAGTCACCCCAAGCCACGGAGCTGTAATAAACCCCCGTCAGGCCGGCTGAAATATCACTGAAGCTGCCATTCGTATTCTTGTAAACTTTGGCGACAGAACTACCATTATAACCCGTGACAAGGATATCCAAATCACCGTCATTGTCATAATCTCCCCAGGCGGTCGAACTATAACGTACACCTGTCAGCCCAGCAGATATGTCCGTAAATAGGGAAGGCTTGGCGCTCACTTCTGTTGAGTAACCACTTTCATTCCCCGCCGTATCCACTGCTGTGAGGCGATAATAATAGGTGGTGCCATTGTTTAACCCAGTGATCGTCTTTGTCGTATCATTCACCCCTCCGCTGGCAGTATCTACCCTAGTAGTGGGGTTGGAAGTCGTCCCCCCATAGACATAATAATACTTAAAATTACTCTCTGTGTTCGGAGTCCATTTCAGAGTCACCTGTCCACTTCCCGGTGTCGCCGCCAGGCCGCTGGGTGTCGCCGGAGGAAGCGTATTGATAATGTATGCCGATCCGGAATTGCTGCCATTGTCATCGTCATAAATAGCACCAACGACAGGGGTTTGCCCACTCATGCCTACAGACCAACCAAAATAATCACTGGCTGCTCCGTCACTAGCAGTGAATTTGGTATGCTGGCTCCAAGTTGTGCCATTGCGTTTGAAAATGTATGCGGAACCCGAATCCGTAACTTTATCATCATCACGATATGTACCCACGACTGTATAGTCGCCGCTTATCGAGACCGAATAGCCGAAATAGTCAGAGGAGGCTCCATCATTTGCCGTCAGTTTGGCCTCTTGGGCCCAACTCGTTCCACTATACTTGAAAATATAAGCAGAGCCGGCATTGCTACCTTTATCGTTATCCAGATAGGCGCCCACGACCGCATAGTCGCCGCTTAACGAGACCGAATAGCCAAAATAATCATACGCTTGTCCATCGTTAGCCGAAAGCTTGGCATCTTGGCTCCATGTTGTACCACTACGCTTGAAAAAATAAACGGAACCGGAATCAGTGCCTTTATCGTCATCTCTAAAGGCACTCACTGCCGCATAATTTCCACTTATTGATACCGAAATACCAAAATAATCGCTAGCTGCGCCATCACTGGCAGTGAGCGTTGTATCTTGGGTCCAGGTTGTTCCGCTACGTTTGAATATATAAGCAGCACCTTTATAAGAATTCTTTCTATATGCACCCATAATAGCCAGACTGTCACTTATGGCTACAGATATTCCAAAATAATCGTTAGACGCGCCATCACTGCCCGTCAGTTTTGCCTCCTGGCTCCAAGCTGTGCCACTACGTTTAAAGACATAGGCAGAACCAGAAGCAGAACCATTGTCATCATCCGCGTATGCTCCCACCACGGCATAGTCTCCACTTATAGATACTGAATAGCCAAAATAATCAGACGATGATGCATCGCTGGCCGTGAGTTTAGCTTCCTGGGTCCAGCTTGTCCCGCTGCGTTTGAAGATATAGGCCGCACCCGAATTTGTTTTAGTGTTGTAGTAGTCGGAATCGTCATCATAATACCGAGCACCAACGATGGCATAATCACCGTCAATCGAAACCGAAATGCCGAAATCGTCAGACGAAGATCCATCACTGGGTTTAATTTTTACCTGCGTCTGGGCCCAAACGCTTATGGATAAAAGAACGATAATTATGGCAATTTTTTTGAAACTCATCTATCAACCCATTTTAGTTTTATTAACAGTCGTCATAAAAAAATTTAGTTCGGCAATGTTGGTGGTTCGGGTAAGGGTACGTCGGCGGGCTCAAACACGCCTGCGGCAAAGGCGCCGCCAACGCCCCCGCCCACCAGTAAGATAGTCCATATGAGGCGCTTGGCGCCTTTACTCATGGGTTTCTTTTCTTTTTTGGGTTTTACTTCTGCAACCGGTTCAGGGGCTTTTTGACCTGCTCTGGCTAAAAGTGCTGCTGGAGCCTGGAGACCTACCAATTCCCATGCAACAATTTCAATGATCGGTAATAATCCATCCACCTCTCCCTTATAAGTCTTGCTTACACTGCGGGTGGTCTGCCCTGTTTCTACAGAAAACATTTTAGCATCCACCGTGAAAGTAGAACCCAATTTCCCGAAGGATCCGGATATCATGCTCTGAACACCCAGCAAGGCGCCAATCTCTGCCGCACATTCGGCTGCTACACACCCGGATTGTTGAAGCCCCTGTTCTTCCATGATTTCATTCATCTGGTTCCGTTCCACCATAATCACAGCATTGGTATTCACCAATTCACTCATGAGGCGGTCGGTTAGGGTGGCCGCTTCCATTTGGGAGATACCGCGACCTTCGAAGTCCAGAACGGCAGCCGTTTGTTTCCCTTCTGCCATCTGAGCAGATGTTTCTGCATTTAATGTAGATTGGGTTCCCGGTGTTTGTGCACAAGGCACACTCAACACCACAAACCAAGCGATGGTTGTCTTAAATACCCTCATATTCAGCTCACCTTGATTAAAAACTTATGATAACCACAGGGAATTTCCTGTGGGATGGCTCACAGCCTACCTGGTTCCGTTTTTGGGCGGAGGTAAATCCGCCAAAAGGCGTTCAATTTCTGTCGATAATTCTTTTTTAAATTTTGCTTCTTCGCCTACATGAAAACCGCGCCGCGTCAGAGTAATTACACGATTCCCATCCATCATGAATAAACGGGGCAATGTTTGCGCATTATAGCGCTTCATCACTGTCCCCCGCGTATCATATAAAATCTGCATTGTAACCCCTTTCTCTCTCAAAAATGGGCCAGCTTTGGGCATATTCTCTTTACCAGGCGTGTTGCGGGTTGCTTCCGTTATGTCCACCAGAAAAAATTTGATCCGTTCATCTTTATATTTCTGATATACTTCTTCCAAAATGGGCAGCTCTTGCATGCAGGGCTGGCACCAAGTGGCGAAGAAGCTCATAAGCACGGCATGTCTGTCTGGCTGGGTCGTGAACTTGCGCAGATTTTTATTTTCCTCTTCTGACCAGTTTTTTAAAAATTCAAACTGGCCCGGGCCATACATCAATGCCCAGGATGGTGCAATATCACCCACCTTTAAATCTTTGCTGTCTGTGGTATCTACTCCAGGAGTTTTGGATTCATCCTGGGCCATTGTTGTGGCTGCTACTAAACCAACTAATATGATTAAGATTGATCTTAATCTCATGCAATTCCGCATCTTTACCCTTTTATTTTATTGCTAGAAACCTATCTAATCCAACAGGATAAGCACACGGCAATCCTTCAGTACATTAAAGCGACTGTTAGCTGAATTAATTTTTGAAATATCTGCATTGCTGACGACAATATCTGTTCTGTTTTTGCCGGAAGTTGCTACACCTTTAACCGTCAATGGATTTCCTTGAACGCGGGGGTCTTTTTGGGCCGCTTCCAATGTTTTAGAGTACCCGGCGACCCCGTTGGTAACGGCATATTCACGGCTATATGTGCCCGGACCATAAACAGCATTCCCATTCTGATCTAAAATTCTGGGTGCCATGGCAGGGCGGGCTTTAAGTCCGCGAGCGTCAATAATGATACCGGTAATTCCACCTGTATTTGGGGTAATTGCGCCCGTAGCCGGTTGGGCCACACCCGTCGGAACCGGTGCAATTGTTATTGGTGGAAGCATAATATCTGAAATACCGCTCATGGGAACTGAATATTCTACTTCTACCGATGTATCACTCAAATATTTAGGATCACCGATTTGACGCGCGCCGCGGATGAATCCTCTCACCTTCGTATTTATTACGTCATCAACCATTGCACCGCTCATGGTGGTTTCGCCGGTCAGTGTTACGCCATTGACAATTTCAGTCAACTGCCGCAGAGCATCCTGTTTAGCTATCCGCAAAGCCATGCGTCGGGCCTGACCCGCATTGATTACGTTCTGAGGGACAAAACCAATGCCAACAGCTGCGATGGTTTGATCTGAATAATTGATACTGCCTTTTTCCAATTGTGTCACCACACCTTGAGAAAAAGCCAAACTCATTAATATTGCTGATAATCCAATTAATTTTTTCATGGGGTGCCTCATTATTGTACAATTTCCGCAGTTATTCGATTACCGGTTAAACCGGTTACTTTAAAATTCAACCCATCGGGGCTCGTTTGAGCAAGTCCCATGGCCAGTGCCTGAGATTTACCCTCAAATTCCACTTCGTATTCCGCCACACCATCATTCAGGCCTTTAGCGTAAGCATTCCTAATTCCGGACACGGTTTGGGCTTTTAAGAATGATTCAAATGTCATATAAGACATAAAATCGGCGCCCTTGAGTACAACATACACTTTAATAAAGTTTGATTGCTGCGTACTCCACTTAATAATCAATTGGGAAATGATATGCTTACCCAAAATTTCCCCTGCCTGATTGACGGCATTTATGCCTGCCGTTGAGGCTGAAATGTGGGGCTTTTTTCCGTGCGCTTGAGGTACAACAGCCAATATTTCACCTGTATCGGCCCGTACGATTTTGGCATTTATATCCGCTTGCCCTGAGTGCATATTATAGATTTTGCCGCCGGAAGAAATTTTTGCAGTACCAATGACAATCACCTCGGCCCCAAGTTGCGTGGCAATCTTGGCCGCAGCGGATACATTCCCTGACAAGGCCTGACTATAATCCGCACCACCTTTCAATGCTTGTACCATCTGACGGTCAACTACATCAAATCCTTTTTCGTAAAACATGGAGAGCAGTTTGGTTTCGGCAAAATCGGTAGGTGTGTTATCAATCAGGTTTTCTTCCCTCACCAAAAAAATGACCCGGGGGCGATTCATGGCATTGAGCAGGGTCTGCAGCGCCGCTTCATCAGCCATAACCTGATCAATCATATCGGTAATTTGTGCTTCAATGGAGATTTCCCAATTCCCGTCAGGCCCCTTGCTTTCTTTCGTTACCTGAAACGATTTAACAAACCCCTGTGCTTTGGAATATATATTATCTTCAATTGATGTTGCAGTTACGGTTGTGGTGGAGGTCATATAAGCACCGAGACCCTGTTCCACAGCATCCCGCTTTGCCTGCTCTATGGCGGCATCTTTGGTAAGGCCATATCCCGTTCCTGTGGCTGTCATGGACTGCCCTTGAAGAACCGACAGTCCGACTAGACAAAGAATTCCAATAGTATTGTTTAAGATTTTATTCATATCCATGCAATTTTGTTTGTGCGCAGTAACGTTGTAAATTATCTAATTCGACGTCGTGAAACAATATATATTGAATAGAATGTGACCTGGGTCAAATCACCCAATTCAGTGTATTCCAATATATAGGTGAATACAGGTATATTCCCGGCGAATAAACTTTTCAAGGAATTCACTATGCTTAAAAAACATCGATCATTAATATCATTATTTGCTCTAATACTGTTGGCTGCCTGCGCCACAAAACCGGAAAGTGATGTAGATACACCTGAATATCATTTTAAAGCAGGAATGCGCGCTATCGAAAACCGCGATTATCAGCAAGCGATAAAATCATTCCAGCGTTCCGTTGATTTAGACAAAAAGTTTGCTTTGGGATATGGCGGACTTGGGCTGGCCCATGCAAATCTGGGTCAAAATAAACAGGCAAAAAATTATGCTTCAAAATGCGCCCGTCGCGGATCCAAAGATCCGGAAGCACTTTCCTTAAGCGCCCAGGTCTGGATTACCATGCGTGATTCAGAAAAAAAATGGTTCAAGCACTCAGAAGACTATTTGAAAAAAGCACTCAAACGGGATAAAGAACACGAAGGTGCCATGTATTGGTATGGTGTGGCCCATCTTTATAATTATCAATTCGACGAAGCAGAAAGTTATTTTCGAAAAGTGGTGAATAAACGCGGTGATTTCGCCGGCAAAGCAGATGCCAAGTGGAAACTGGCGCAAAAGATTGTCCGTGCCATGCCCGGAACACCCGTTGGTAAAAAAGTGGCGTTAAAAGAAAGAATCAACCGTGCTGACTTGGCGGTACTGTTTGCCGAAGAATTAAAAATTGGTGTCCTGTTCGACCGAATGCCAATACAAAACGCCGGTTTTCAAACACCGGGTCAGGCGGCCCAAACAGCCATGATTACCACTCCCAACGACGCCATGAACCATTGGGCAGAAACATGGATAAAAGATATGATTCGCTACGGTATAATGGATGTTGAGCCCGATGGCAAATTTTATCCTGATGACACCATCAGTCGGGCCACCTATGCCATGGCCGTCCAAAGATTACTGGTGGTTGCAACTCGCGATGAAAGCCTTGAAACTCGTTATTTCGGTGAAGCCCAAAGCCGCTTTAGTGACGTGCCCAGCAGTCATTTTGCCTACAATGCCATGGCCCTTTGTGCTGAACGCGGTATTATGCAGGCCGATGTCCTTACAGGTCGCTTTGATCCAACAGGTGATGTAACCGGCGCGGATGCTCTGCTGATAATTCGTACCATGCAGACATCGCTGAGAATGACATTTTAGCCTGGTTAACTGAAGAATAAACATAATAATTAAAACGTAATTATCGCAGTTACATATTTAAGTTTTAAATAATTATAGCTTAACTCAATTTTCCGGGTAAGATAATTGCTATTAATAATTAAAGCATTGATTATTCTTAAAAGGGTCACAATCGTGGCCCTTTTTGTTTTTGCCCCCTCCCTGAATCACGTAAATTAAGCCTATGTGGAAGCTCAAAATTAGCCTAATGTTTTTCGCTGCCTTCCTGTCTTTTCAGTGCGTTGAAACATTAATCACCGTGCGCGTTTTCCCCGATGGTAAATACCATATGAAATTTCATGCTGAAGGAGATAAAAAAGATGTTTTTGACGAGGACTTCCCGATACCTATGGCTCCACCATGGGCGACGGTAATCCTTGAAAGTGACAAAGAAGACAGCGATGAGCCGGTTCATATAATTAATTCAGAAGCCATTTTAAAAGGGGCCACTGCATTTCATTCAGAAATTGATGGTCCCGCACCTATACGGCATCCAATAACCATCCAAAAAAATGACGGCTTATTTTATACTACCTACTCTCTTCTTCAGGTATTTCGAGGCCGGCGTATCCATTTGAAATACCCGCTCTTGGCGAAAGCTATCGAGGAGGCGGGGGATGATTCTGCTGAAACACGTGTGGAAACAGAAATTATCATGTATTGTCTAAAAACCGGGATTAGCGACTTGCAGGAAACACTGCCAATCGAAGATTTATTGAAAGAGCGCATCCTCAATCATTTCCGTGGCGTGTTCCACAAAGCAGAGGAAGAGGGGAATTTATTTGGCATCATGGGGAGCGAAAATAGTACCGAAGAAAATTCGTTTGTTCTGCCAGTAAAGTTGATTGAAACCAACTTCAGACCCTTTATGGCCGATCTTCCTGAAAATTTCACAGAGGAATGCCTGGATGCTATGGCCCCATATATCGAAGAAGCGAATGTAACGATAGGCCTCAATGACGATACATTCAAATTTGCCGCAATTTTGCCCGGTGTTACCACCCATTCCAATGCCAATTCAATATCCAATGATACCTTATGGTGGTCCTTTAATTATGAAGATTTTCTCAATGATGATTATATTATTGAAGCAGCATCGATCATCTATCATCCCAAAAAAGTCCAAATGGCCATTGTTATCACTGCCCTGGTTATCTTAATTGGCATAATTTTAATATCCATAAGAAAGAAAAAATCATGAAACATATTTTAACAACTCTTATTGTACTTTCATCAATTCTGGTGGCTAAACCAAAATTTACGGATAAGCAAATTGCCGCCATGACACCGCGATATTTTGCACGAAATCATACGGCGCCTAAGCTTACCGGTCTTAAAATTTATACCGAGGACGGTGAACGGATTTATCTAGTTGAAATTCGAGCCGACCGAAATCGTTCCAGTGAAGATTTAAGTTTCGCTGTATCGGCGCTAGCCAATATGGGGCAGTATGCTAAAAAGCCCTTTAAAAAATACGTGGTGATTATGCACTACAATGTCCGTGGTAAAGGAAGCGATATCTGTGAGGCCAATGCGCGCTGCACCGCTGATTATATGATCCGTAAGCAAATTACTTATGATCATTGGTATAAAAAGTGCATCACTTTTACCTCAAATTGAGGAAATAACGATTAATTCTATTCTCATACTTTTGCTCACCATCAACACCCTTGCATCGCAGTCATCCGATAGCCTGGACTTCAAAATGCCGGAATTTTCCTTCACGCCTAAAGTGTTTCATCATCCGGACAGAGTTCTGTTCAATTCACGGACATTTGAGCTGGAAGTATTTTCAACTTTCCCCAGGGAAAAAATGAAATCGGTAAGTTTATTTTATAAAACTGACATGGTGCCAACATTCAGAGAAGTTCCATTTGACCTCGGAAAAAACAATACGCCTTTCGCTACGACCCAAAAGAAAATCCTGCAAATAAAATAACCTATTTCTTTACGGTAATTTTAAAAGATGGCGGCATGTTTGCCACACCGGTGGATAGTTCCGGTCAACTTGCACCCATCACAAAATACCTGTTAGACCCTAAGGAATACTATAAAAAGCGCGCATCGCTGAAGGATTAGGATTGGCAGACATCCAAAATCAGATCCAATCCCTACGGGACCAACTCAATGACCATAATTATCGCTATTATGTGTTAGATGACCCCCTCATTTCTGACAGTGAATATGATCAACTTTTTCGTGAGCTACAGAAGCATGAGAATGAGCATCCTGATTTAATTACAGAAGATTCACCAACCCAGCGCGTGGGCGCTGAACCACTGGCCGCATTCGGGTCAGTCACCCACCGTGCCCCAATGCTATCTTTGGCCAATGCCATGGATAAAGCAGGAATTAGCGCTTTTGACGGGCGGACAAAAAAAGGTCTCGATACTGATACCGATGTTGTGTACGTGGCCGAACCAAAATTAGATGGATTGGCGGTCGAACTGGTCTATGAAAACGGATTATTCATCAATGGCTCTACCCGCGGTGACGGCATCACCGGTGAAGATATAACACAAAATTTAAGAACCATATCGGCCATTCCACTCTCCTTGCGAACAGACGAATTGGCAGCGCCAACTTTGCTGGAAGTCCGGGGTGAAGTGTTTATCACCAAAGCAGGATTCAAACTACTGAATCATAATCAAGAAAAAGACGGCCTCGCCCCCTTTGCGAACCCGCGAAATGCAGCCGCGGGAAGCCTGCGCCAATTGGATTCAAAAATTACAGCCACTCGGCCTTTATCTATTTATTGTTATGAAGCGGGAGCCCTTGAAGGTGTTTCTTTTAACACACACGAATCATTTTTATCAGCCTTAAAAGGGTGGGGTTTCCCGGTGAATCCGGAAATTAAAAAAGTAACCAATGCTGAAGAAATGGTGACATTTCACCAAGAATTGGAAAAAAGACGGAATATCCTCCCCTATGAAATTGATGGAACCGTATTTAAAGTCAATTCAACTGCGGAAAGAAATGCCCTCGGCATTCGCAGTCGTTCTCCACGCTGGGCCATTGCCGGGAAATTTAAAGCACAACAGGTAACTACGGTGGTGAATGATATTGTGCCCTCGGTCGGCCGAACGGGGGCTGTGACGCCGGTAGCCAAACTTGAACCGGTGAATGTAGGTGGTGTGGTCGTGACCAACGCAACCCTTCATAATCAAGATGAAATTGATCGAAAGGACGTCCGTATCGGCGATACTGTTTTAATCCAGCGGGCTGGGGATGTGATCCCGGAAGTGGTTAAAGTCATGATTGACAAACGACCGAAAAAAACTAAAGCCTATCACCTGCCAAACGTATGTCCTGCCTGCGGGTACGAGGTATTTCGGCCGAAAGGTGACGCAGTGGCGCGCTGCCAAAACCTCTCCTGCCCGGCACAAGTGAAAGGACGCATAGAACATTTTGTATCCAAAGGTGCCTTAGACATCGATGGCTTTGGTGAAAAACTGGTGGATCAACTGGTGGATAAAAATATCGTTCGGACAGTTGACGATATATTTAAGCTCACCTATGACGATTTGGTAAACCTGGAGCGCATGGCGGATAAATCAGCGCAAAATATTCTCGGCGCTGTCCAGGATGCGAAAAAAACCACCTTTGCCCGTTTTATTTATGCTCTTGGGATTCGAAATGTAGGTGCGCACACCGCTAAAGTGTTGGAGCAAGCATACGTTGGGAATATAGATAAATTCACGCGGTCATCAGCGGAAGAGTTGGAGGTAATCGATGAGGTGGGCCCGATTGTTGCTGAGACCATTACGAAATTCTGGTCCAACTGCTCCAATGTGGATGTGGTCGAATCTTGCCTCAGCTTGGGTCTCAAATTAGAAAAAGTCGCAGGTCCTAAAAGTATGATTTTGGAGGGTAAGACAATTGTCTTTACGGGCGCTCTTACTCGATTCAGCCGCAATGATGCAAAAGAAATGGCCGAATCACACGGCGGCCGGGCCAGTGGTTCCGTCAGTAAAAAAACAGATTATGTAGTGGCCGGCCCCGGCGCAGGGTCCAAGTTGAAAAAAGCAGGTGATTTGGGTATTCCAGTTTTGAGTGAAGAAGAATTTCTAGAAATGATATCATGAAACAAATCTTCATATTTCTAACGATTTTATCTTTTGCATTTTCAGAAAATAAATTGATAAAAATGGATATTTCTCTTACTAAAAGACTCGAAGGTAAAAACAGTATTCCTCTTATGGATTTTACCCTAGAAGGATTGGCGCTGGCGACACCTTTTATTGAATTTGGGGTTGGGGGATTTAGTCAAATTGGCAATGAAAAACTTCAGCCTTCACTTGCGGCGGTCCTTGGCGTTCAACTGCCCATTGTTATTGGGAAATATAGTTTTAAACGTAAGCGCCCCGTCGGGCAATATAATCCACGTCTGTGGAATTCGCGCTTTACACCTTCCTTTCCTTCAGGCCATGCCGCCACCACTGCAGCTTGGGCAACAACCACTGCCCTTGCTTCCCCTCACATTTCTTCTCTCATGATCGGTTACACGCTCATGAGCGGATACAGCCAAGTTTATGTGGGAAATCATTATGTTTCAGACGTTATTGTTGGTTGGGTACTGGGCTGGGTGGCAGAAAAATACTTTTATACTTTGTTTGAGGCCAATCAAAATTACCCGAGAGGAACTCCTAATCTTAAAATTTCAATTCCCATATAATAAAAAAATGAGTATTAGAAAATAATTGAACCAAAAATATATTAATTAATCATCAAAGTCTCCTGACTTTAATAATCATTCCATAATGTATCTTTAAAATATATTAATTAAAAAAATGAAATCTAATTGGATTACATCCGCCGGGCACATCTATTTCATGACCAATACAGTTCGAGAATGGATTCCTGTATTTTGTTGTACAAACTTAATTCATGAAATTTTCCATGTCTGGAATTTCTACCGATCTAAAAGGAACATAAAAATTTACTGCTTCGCAATTATGCCGGACCATATTCATTACATAATTGATATTCCTGAAGGAAATTATTCTCTTTCTGATTTTAATCGTGATTTCAAAAAACGAATCGGTAGAATAACGCGGGAATCCGTGGAAGATAAACAACTATCAATTGACACATTTTATTCAGCAAACATAAAGCTGAAAAACTCTTTAACAAGGGTGCCTCAATTATTTCATGAAGAACTAAAGCGACGACATCGATTTACTTTATGGCGAAATGATGAAATACCAATCACGATAGAATCGGACTATGTGTTCGAGCAAAAAGTTAATTATATAAATCAGAATCCAGTTAGAAAAGGGCTCGTTAAATTTGCTGAAGAATTCCCCTTTTCATCCGGCAATAAAAAACAAAATCTTTTTGAAACGGATCAAATTCTTCTTTGGTAATTATTCATTATATAAAAGATTTAAATCATATTGTATTGGGGTCAGGAGACCCCAAAATATCTTTTAAAATGTAATTAAATAAAAATCAAATCTACTTCCGGGCACATCTATTTTACGACCAATTTGGTTTGGGAATGGATCCCCGCAGGAAAAATATTCACATTTTGCTTGACACCAATCAAAATTACCCGATAGGAATTTTTCTTTTTAAAATTTGATTTCCCTAATAATTAACAAACGAATAATCAGAAAACAATTGAACCAAAAATATATTAATTAATCATCATAGTTTCCTGACTTTGATTTAGATCATATTGGGGTCAGGAGACCCCAACATATCTATTAAAAAATACAAGAGCCCAAACATATCTTTTAATATATAATTAAATGAAAAATGAAATCTAATTGGATTACATCCGCTGGATTTTCTATCACTCCAAGAAGAACAAAAAAAATTTACTCTTTGAAAATCATTCATTAATAAAGGATTGAAAAAGGTTTAAGGACGTCTCCTAACCTCCAAATCAAGGGAAGGAGACTTCGATAATCTTTCGTTAATTTCCCTCATGTTAAAACAAATTCTATTCATTTTTCCTTTTCTATTATTTGGCCAAACGTCACAGCTTTCATCAATTCTGATTGCTGATGGATTTAAAAAACCACTTTATGTGACCTCATATCCAACGGATTCAAAACTGCTGTATGTGGTAGAACAGGCCGGTAGAATCATGCTTATAGAAAATGGAAAACGAATGAAAAAGCCATTTTTGGATGTACGCAAACGGGTGGTAAACCCAATCCGCCCCGGGGATGAACGGGGTTTATTGGGCTTCGCTTTTCATCCAGACCACAGTGAGAACGGAAAATTTTATATCAATTATATCAACAATGACGGTTACACGGTTGTGTCAGAATTACAATCTAAGAATAGGGAAGGGGCCGATCCCACATCGGAACGTATTCTGTTTGATCTAAAGCAGCCTTTTTCTAACCATAATGGCGGTCACATGGATTTTGGCCCTGACGGCTATTTGTATATTGCAATGGGTGATGGCGGCAAGGCCGGTGACCCATTCAATGCCGGGCAAGATCTCAATACCATTTTTGGAAAAGTGATCCGCATAGATGTGAACCAGATTCCCTACGGTATTCCAAAATCCAACCCGTTTTATGGACAGAAAAACAAGCGCGGAGAAGTCTGGGCCTTGGGAATGCGAAACCCATGGCGCTTCTCTTTTGATCGTGAAAACGGTGATCTATACTACGGAGATGTGGGTCAAAATAAATGGGAAGAAATCAATTACGAACCGGGCACCAGCAAAGGTGGAGTAAACTATGGTTGGCGTATCATGGAAGCCAATCATTGTTATGACCCTGAAGAGGATTGCCCCCAATCTGGGCTTACCCCGCCGATCCTTGAATATCCCAATGATGCCAACTATATGCGCACATTAACCGGAATGGATCAGCCCAACGTTGATGGATGTTCAGTGACCGGCGGGTATGTATACCGCGGTAAAAATATTAAAGGGTTGCAGGGAACTTACTTATTCGGTGATTACTGTTCCGGTAACATTTGGTCATTCAAGGTAGAAAATGGCATAGCAGTTGAGTTTCAAAACAGAACAGATGAAATCAACATCGCTGATGGAGAATTCACTAATTATATTTCATCCTTTGGTGAAGATGCTGAAGGTGAACTATATATCATTGATTATAACGGCGGTGTGTATAAACTCATTAGCCAAAACTAAAGGAACCAAGTATGGATAAACCTCCCATGAAAATTGATGAAGTCCTGGATGATGTTGTTTTACTCGTTCTGGATGGACATGATCCGCTCAAGGAATTGGGCATCGATAATAATAAAATTTATGTAAAGGTAATTGGGTACGATGAATATGGCATGTGGGTTGAACACCCTGCATTCCAATTGCCTACGCGAAAAAAGGGACAACAATCGGGTAAGAAAAATGTGACTGCATCGATGTTAATTCCCTGGGGATTTATCGCTTCGGTTGTCCATTTTCCCGGTGTCGAAGGCTTTGATTTCCCCAGCCCATTCGAAGCTCATATCGGATTTGATGTCGAAGATAAATGACACCGGCAATTTCCATAAAAAATCTTACTAAAAAATATGATGAAACCGTTGCACTCAGGGGGATTGATATTACCATTGGCGACGGCGAATTTTTTGGGTTACTCGGTCCCAACGGCGCTGGGAAAACAACTACCATCAATATTCTTACTGGGCTCGTTCGCAGAAATGAGGGTGACACTGAAATCTTTGGGAAAGATACTGTGTCGGAGTTTCGTTTTACTCGTTCTCAAGTTGGCATATCTGCCCAGGAATTAACCCAAGATTGGTTTTTCCCTCTAGATCGACTGCTTTATTTCCAGGCAGGATATTATGGAATTCCTAAAGCACAAGCGAAAGACCGTGTAGAAGAATTACTGTCCAGATTAGGATTAGAAGAAAAACGGGAATCTCACCTCAGACAGCTTTCGGGTGGAATGAAACGACGATTTCAAATTGCAAAGGCCCTGGTTCACGACCCTAAAATTATTATTTTGGATGAACCCACTGCCGGTGTGGATGTTGAACTGAGGCATGAACTTTGGAAATATTTTCGCGAACTCCATAAGGCGGGAAAAACGATCCTGCTCACAACTCACTATATTGAAGAAGCCGAAATGCTGTGTGATAAAGTGGCAATTATCAATAAAGGACGTGTCATTACCGAAGGCTCACCGAAAGAACTCATGAGCAAGTTGGGTGATGCGGGAATCACCATTCATGTCACAGATATGGATACTGAGACAGAATCCTGCTTGAAGGATTTCACTTATACGCGAGAGGACAACCGGTTCCATTTCACAACTGCGGATCCTGAGGAGACTATGCCAAAAATTATTGCTGCCCTGACCCGGGAAGGGTGCCATATCCAACGGGTAGAAACGACACGATCTTCTTTAGAAGATGTATTCCTTAGCTTGACAGGAAAGGGAATTAACGAATGAATTGGGTCGGACTATGGACATTGACGGCACGGGAAGTGGGACGCTTTTTTGCTGTTTATCGTCAGACAATCATTCCGGGACTCACATCTTCGGTCCTTTATATACTCATATTCGGTTTTACGCTCGAACGGCGTATCGCTGAAATTGATGGCATCCCTTACACCCTTTTCATCATCCCAGGGTTGATCATGATGAATACTCTGACAAATGCCTCTTCTAATACATCATCTTCGATGCTGCAGATGAAACTTTTAGGGCAATTGCCGGATCTGTTACAGGCGCCCTTATCCAGTTTCGAAATTTCCCTGGCATACATCATCGGCGGCACGGTCCGTGGAACGGTGAATGGCCTGCTGATTTTATTGGTAGGAATTACCTTGGGAGGCATTACTGTGAATCAACCCTTGGCCACCATAGGATTTATCATATTGGTGTCCTGGGCCTTTTCCAGTATTGGATTGCTCCTCGGACAAATGGCTGAATCCTGGGATCAGCTCGCCGCAACACAAAATTTTTTCCTAACGCCCCTCAGCTTTCTCGGCGGCATTTTCTATTCAATAAAAATGCTCCCAGATTGGGCACAAGAAGCCAGTTTTTTTAATCCCATTTATTATATGATCAATGGACTTCGGTACACCATTTTAGGTGTGTCTGATTCTCCGCCCATAAACAGTTTTATCGTTGCTCTAATCATGACCATTGGATTTTCAATCACTGCAATCATGCTGATGGAAAATGGTAAAAAAATCAAGCAATGAGACTTGTTCTTGTTCTGGCGTTTGCAGGGATTACTGTAGTATCCTCACAATCAAATACTCTCAAATGGAAACAGTATACCCGCGCCGGTTTCGCTCAATCAGAAAAAATTAGCGGCGGCTTTGGATATTACCGTTTAAACCGCAGTACACCGATCACTTTTCGGGATTTAAGGTTGTTCGCCTATGAATTGGGAAAAGAATCATTCATTTACATTCGTTATAAATCCAGTGATAAATATGCAACTCGCCCACAATTTTACCGTTATACAACAACATCCTTTAGAAAAAATACCCGAGCCGGTGTTAACGTTCAATACCACTTTAATCAGGGCTTTGGCCTATTTATTAAGGAATATAAAAACGGACTTTTGAATATGGAGATTGGCCACGCATTTGACATATCTGATTATCTCAGTGAAGAAAGAAAAACATCTTATTTAAAAGTGGGAATTTTCGAAGACCACGATGGGCGATGGATTTCAACCAAACTGGAATTAGAGTATTTCAAACAAATCAGTGAAATCAATATGAATAATCTCACACGATATCAATACTTGATCGAAATAATTTTTCCCTTTAAAAATGGCGTTTCATTCAATATAAATTATGAATTGGAAGATTACTTGAGTAAAGGAATTAATGATGCCTCATCCCTCACCTTTGCCGTGGGTTGGCAGGGATATTTGAAATGGACATTATAAGATGATAAAAGCAAACTCCATTTCCCTTTTAATCGTTACTAGCTTGATAATCAGTTTAGGCTTGAGCCAAGAGATCCAGCCTGAAATTACCGATCAAAAACAACGGCTCATCATTCTGCCCTCAGAAAAGGGTGAAGACGCATCCTCAATTCAATACCAATTGGTTGAAATTGTCGCTACTGAAGCATCTCAATTGGAACGCTATGAAATATTTAATCGGCAGGATTTAAAGAAAATATTTGAGGAGCAAGCCTTATACATGTCGGGGGTGATAAATGATTCGTCAATCATCGAATTCGGGCAATTCGCCGGCGCCAAAGAAGCCATGTTGATCAAACTCATCCAATTCGACCAAAGGGGAATTGCACCAGTCAAAGAGGAGAAAAAAACCAATTTTTTTGACGTTGTTGTGGCCATTATCGACGCCTCGTCAGATAAAAAGGAAGAGGAACCTCACGCCAATAATATCCAGACTGTTCTTTCTTTTTCTGTGAAGACGATTGATGTGGAAACAGGCCAAACTCTGGAGTCCCATTATATCACTGCCGAGCATACCGGGGGTGGCCGCGGGCAATCTTTAAAGAAGACCCTCCTTCATGCGCAGCGTAAATTATCACTTAAATTACGTCAAATGTACAAGCTAACCAGCCAGGTCCTTGAGGTTGACCGAAAAGAGGTTATGCTGGTTTTGGGTGATAAAATGGGCGTGAAAAAAGGAACAATTTTTGAAATATCCTCTTTGGATGAAATGAAAAAATTTGGTGACCGAGAAATCGCCGTCCCCGGGAGATCGGTGGCCCTTGTCCGCGTCCAAGATATGAGTGGTGATGCCAATCGCAGTCAGATTGTTCGTCGCTGGGGTAAAATAAAAGCAGGCTATCGCGCAACAGAAAAGACCCACTTTATTCCTGCTTTTTACTTAACCGGTTCTTACGGTACAGATCAAAATGATTTCAATTTTGGCGGGGGTATCAATTTTAACCCATTTAATAAAACAAATTTTAAAGTGGGTATTCACTTAGGCTCAGCCCTAGATAGCCGTAACAATTATGACTTTTTTATTGGCGTCCCCTTCGGCTTGACCTACAATCTGATTCATACACCTTCTTTCTCACTGGGTGGAACTTTTAACATAAATGCTAATGCTGTTTTCCGGCAGGATGACGACAGTCATTCGGTATCTGCCTTTTACGGCGGGGCCAGAATTGGCGCAGAGACAACTTTCATGACCGGTTCCCACAAGGATTGGATCTTTGGTATGGAATATGCTTTTACTTCTATAACCGGTGGTTGGGGTTATACGGAGGGCGATGGAGATGATGTTGACAATAAACCGGCAGTCTGGAATAGAAAATCTCCGACAATGGAACCATCGGGATTATACGTTACTGTCGGTATACGATTTTTGAATTTTTAAGACTTCGGCACAAAAGCCAAAATCGTCCGTGGATGTTCATCCGTGATCATGAGGAAACCTCTTTTATCCAGTCGGGCCAACCCCTCCCAATTGCGGGATTTCTCTTCCACCACCAATTGAATAGGCGGTGTATCCGTGCGGACAATTTCTTTTGATTTGATTTTGTATTCCACCAATCGTTCCACATGTTCATATTGTTGATGCGTTTTTCCTTCACCAACATTTTTAATGATAATATCCTCGCCGGGCATTAATCTTTTCTTCTCCCCGGGCCAGAAATAGTTCAAAGCCCAAAAGCGGCCTTTTCCATCCACTTCTGTTACGTCGGTAATGCGATATTCAATATTCGGGAATGAAACAGAAGCTTTATGTTTGAGTGCCGTCGTGTAATATTCAGCATATGACTTTGGATTAACATTTATACCATTGGCTTCGAAAAAAACCAATAATCGGTACTTATATTTAAGAATACTCTCAAAACCCATATTCTTGATATTTACCGGTAAATTGATGGTTTCAAGTCTGTCCGGGATAATCGTGAGCGTTTTTTTCTTAAAATCCATATTGCCCGAAACTAGAAAACTATGCATCACACCATCATGCTTTGACTCCATCACCAGGTAGGCTTTATTTCCGCTAAAGCAGATGGCTTCAAACCCTTGAAAGCCCCCAATTGCTTCATTGTAGTCAGGAACAATTAAATCAATTTTCCCCGGCGACAATGCGTTGGATCTGTCTCCGTCTAACCATACATTGATTTGTTTCTTGCTAAGAAAATAAAATCCCGGTGCTTCTTTATTCACGTATTGGGGCATTAAAATGAGGTAATCACCGTACCAGGCCAAGCCGGACATTTCAAGGTTGCGTTCAGCCGCTTCTCCTTTTAAGGGGATTTCAATGGGTGCTACTTCACCAGCAAAAATTAGCGGGAAGAAAGTAAGGAGTAGGAGTAAGTGTTTGTATTTCACGTGAAAGTTAAAAAGTTTGAAGGAGAAGTTTATTGAAATCATTGATTTGAACAAGAAATTAATCAAGTTCACCATTGTGCTTGGATATCGGTGTAATTTAGAATGTGCCATACAAATGAAGAGACGTCCGCCGACTGGCAGACGTCTCTATGAGGAAGATCAAAGAATAACCACCATTTATTTCACATACTGATTATACCATCCCACCAGCCGTTTCATGTAATCCAGCTTATGGGTGCGTTCAATCAATCCATGGGGTTCACGGGGATAAAGTACTAATTCCGTATCCACACCTTTAATTTTTAAGGCTTGCCATAATTCCATGCTCTGTTCCGGATGAACACGATCATCCTTCAAACCATGGATGATTAAGGTGGGTGTATTCGCCTTATTTATATGAGAAAGGGGTGATCGTTCCCAATGGAGTTCCGGATTATCAAACCACCACTGGTTCCAATGGACGATGGACATTTCATAAGGAATATCGGTGGTTCCTGTAAAACTAATCATATTCGTTAGTCCTGCCGCCACCATAGAGGCCTTAAATCGATCGGTATGCTTTGTTGCTGCCCAAGCAGAAAAATATCCGCCATAGGACCAACCGCCGGTTCCAACTTTATTATTATCCACAATCCCTTCAGCAACGAGATAATCAATCCCGGCGAGGACATCTTCGAACTCCTTACCTCCCAAGTCATCATGGTCGGCTTTTGAGAAAGATACCCCTCGACCGCCGCTGCCACGGTAATTAGGCTCAAGAACGGCAAACCCTTCGGCGGCCAGTAGCTGAACCGGATAGGTCGAACGTGTATTCCAGCCGTCGAGACTTGTCCCTTCGGGTCCACCGTGAATTTGAAGGACCAGTGGGTATTTTTTGCCTTTACGATATTTCAACGGATAGGTTAAGACCCCTTCAATATTGAGGCCATCCGCTCCCGCCCATGAAATGGTTTTTTGTTTGGCCAAATCAATCTCATCAAAACCGGTATTTGTATGGGTCAATCGTTTGATTTCACTCGATCCTAGAGAACCGACATATAACTCATTGGGATGGGTGTGGGCGCTGGCAGTCATAACCAGTTTCCCCGATGGTTTATGATAAAATACGGTAGACAAAACTTCATTAGGTGTCAATACATCTGTCTGGTTCGAGACTCCTTCTGGAGTCTTGCCTTGAGTGTTTATCGTTGATAGGATTGTTTTTGTACCTCTGTAGGATTTCCCCAATATCGTTTGATCATCAAGCCAATCGACAGCAACGAACGATTCTTTAAAATCGGGTGTCAACAGTTTTGCTCGACCCCCTTTCATCGGTACAATATAAATGCTTTGTGATAGGGGATCATTATAACTGGTGGCTCCTAAAAATGCGAGCGTACTATTGTTGGGTGAAACGGCCATGGCTCCCAATTTTCCCGGTGTTTCTAATATTTTCTTAGGAATTCCTTTGGGCGCTTTTACCCGGTAAATTGACCGTTCCAAAAGATCCCGGTCAGCCCCAGTTTTTTCTGTGGCCTGAAATACGATTGATTTGCTGTTCGGCGACCACTTAAAACTGGCTACATTTAAATCCTGCTTGAATACTTGTTCATACGTCCCCTCCTCCAGGTTATATATCCACAGATGTGTATAAACATGTTCCTGGTCCATGACGATCATATCATAACCGTCTTTTTCCGCTTTTTTCTTTTCCGCTGATTTCTCATCCCGAGTTGTGAAAGCAATCCATTTACCATCAGGTGACCAATGGTATGTACCTACCCCTGTTTTATGATTCGTTAACATTTTCGCTTCACCACCCTTAAAAGGCAGTACATAAATTTGTGTGGAAGCGTTATGGTCTTTACGCTTGGACAAAAAGGACAAATCCCCTTCAGGCGTCCATTGAGGAGACCAGCTATTCACCGGTGATTGGGTATATTGACGCTGGTCAGATCCATCGGCGCTCGTGACCCAAATCTCGCGGAAACTACCACCTCGTTTTTCATCGGCACCGCGGGGAATAATCTTTACATAGGCAATATATTTTCCACTATGGTCCATGGCCGGTTGGACAATATACCGCATATTCACAATATCTTCAGCAGTAATCGGTCGGTCGGCCCAAACCAGGGATGTTAAAATAATGATTGTTGTGATAAATCGCTTCATGATGTTCTCCTTAATCAAGTTGTTCTTCACCGGGGCGGTAGGAACTTTCGAGATTTAATTTAATGTTTTCCAGGCTCATCCACACGGGCTTCATTTGATTCTTTGCAAAAAGCTTGGCTTGGTCATCATAATGAACAGAATTGGAATCCTGAGTTGCCGAACCAAACTGGTGAATGCTTTGCGCCGATACATTCCCTTCCGGATCCCACTCAACGATCTCAAAATAGCAATCTCCGGCAGTCCCCAAACGCAGACCATTTTTTTCTTTTGAATAAACTGCTCGCAAGATATCCGGGCCGCCGCTTAACGGTAAATCCGTTTCCCCACGGCGCAGGCGCAGAATATCGCCCCATTTCACATCGATCCGCCCAAATTTTTCCTTGAGTTGGGCCACGGTATTCTCAAGTCGATTCATGATTTGAGAATAATCATATGTATAATCTGTTGGATCAAAGTGTGGGCGAATGGCGCTAATGGCCAGATGAGTGGCGGTACTTAAACTGTCTGTATCCAAATCCCAGGCTTGCAACAGTTCAAGCGCTCCTGTAACATCTGGCTTCTCACTAGAAGCTTCACCCAGGAATTTTTTCAAATTCACCCCCATGACCGACTTCTCAGAATATTTCGAATCAAATTTATATTCATAAAATTCTTCCCGTGTGATGGATGTATCAGCGCCGAAAGTTTCATGCGCTCTAAGGGCTCGATTGGTTTGATACATTTCTATCCCCAAATTCTGTAGATAAAAAGTGCCGTCCGGGTTATCGCCTTCCAAAGAAGTTAAAAAAGGTGTACTGTTGCAATTTTGGATGAATCCAGATTGAGGGTTCACCACTTGGGGTAATTCATCAAAAGCAAAATATCCCTGCCACAAAGAATACGCGGTGTTTCCGGGGACAATGCCTTTCCAGTTATACTCATCACTGCTGCGGATGGGTAATAATGCATTATATACATAATACAGGTTCCCATTTTTATCGGCGTAACCCGTATTAAACATGGGCAGCGCAAGCATATTCATTGCTTTACCGAAATCTTCAAGGTTGCGGGATTTGTTCATCCGAAACCATTGTTCTACGTGGCGGACTTCCCCAAAACCTACAAATCGTATTGCATAGGTGCCATGAGGATTCCGAATCACAGGACCGTGGATTGACCAAAGTGTTTTCCGTTTGAAGGTCCACTTAATCGGTCCCCATAGTTTAACAGTGATGGGCGCTTCCCGAACTTCCAATTCTTCCCACTTGCCGTGGATAAAGTATTTGTTCTCATTTTCAGGATGGATTTCCAATTCATACACATCAATTAAATCCGGTTGATTCACCGTGTGGCTCCAACCGATATTTTCATTGTGTCCTACGAAGATCACTGGCGATCCTGGGAAGAGACCCCCATTCATATTCCACCCCTCTTCACTGTGTAGATGTGCTTCGTACCAAGCGACCGGTCCCGTCCATGGTTGGTGAGAATTAATGGCAATTCGAGTAAATCCATCCGCAGACCTACTCGGGGCAACAGCAACTACATTGGATCCTAATAGTGTTTGATCAAAGGGACCCCGTTCATGCGTTTCAGGATTAAAGGCAAAATCCGGTTTTTCCTCTGATGCTAGTTTTCCCAAAACTTTATCCAAACCAAACATGAGTGGTGTACGGTGGACAAAACCGGCGACAATATCCTTGCCGGATACAGGAAACAACCCCCCGGCAACTTCATCGGGATGGAGAGCGGCATAATGATTAATTCCGTCAGCATATCCCTCACAGATGGTTTTTACATCTTCAGCCAGTTGATAATCATAATTCGATTCAACTACATCCCAAATCCTGAGCAAGTGGACCATATAATCATTGGCGGCAGCATCTTTTCCGTAAACAGTAGCCAGTTTTCCCCGGAGAGCCAAGAGAATATCCTGAATCGTTTTAAAATCATCCTCCGAATGGGCATAACCCAAACCGTAAGCTGTATCCTTGTCCCTTTCACCAAAGATGTGGGGCACACCCCAGGTATCCCTGTAAACCGTGACGTCATAATCTGAGAATGAATCAACATCGATGGCCGTATTGAATTTGGGTGTATAATTGTTCCAGCCAATAACTACGGCAAATATCAGAATGCCGCCAAACCAAACATTCTTTTTCATACTATCGCTTCCATTTCTTTCACGGCAACTCCCAGGGCATTAAGATCGTTTGTTAACTGTGGTATATTTTGATAATGAATCCCTTTAAAGCCCAATATTTGTGCCGCTTCAATATTTGGTAGCAAGTCATCAATGAATACCGATTCGAAAGCCACTGCGCCGGATTCTTTCAAGGCATATTCAAAAATGGCAGGATCCGGTTTTCGCGCTCCTGCATCGAATGAATAAATGGCACCATCGATATAATCCGGGAAGGAATACTTTAAGTCGAGTTCATCTTTAATATGCTTCGGATTGGTATTTGAAAGGAGCCAGATATTGTAATGAAAGGACGATGATTTTAGCAATTCTGAAACATTGGTCTCTTTTCCTAATAGCTTTTGCCATCCCCGCCAGAAGTCTGTTTCTTTCAAACAACAGGGTTGGGGGAGTCCCTCTTTGAATGCCAGGAAATATTCGTGATCAGTTAGTTGGCCAATTTCGTAGGCTTTGTGAACTTCGTCGGAATGAGCAGTTTTTATTTCATCTGGGGAAAGATCGGCACTGTCGGCCCAATATTGGATACATTCGTCATAGTGAACATCCAGCAAAACGCCGCCGATATCAAAGAAAATATTTTTAATCATTAAAGTTGTATTGTTGTGTTAATAGAGGGCGGGAAATTAATAAATGGGCCTGAATTTTCTGAGAGATTTGGTCAAATCAATATTCACCACTCAAATGGACCATCCACAATTTTCCATAAATACCATGCGGCAACGGTGCGATAAGGCCGCCACTTTTCAGCTTCTACTTCCATTTCTTTGGGTGTGGGCAGGCGGTCCATTTTATTAAGTCCCATTAATCCTTTTTGAATACCTAAGTCCCCTAGTGGAAATACATCGGGCCTAACTAAGGTAAACATGAGAAACATGTCTGCTGTCCACTGGCCGATGCCCTTCACTTTAATCAATTCGGCGCTGACCTGTGTATCGGACATTTTATCCGGATCGGACAAATCCAGCTCTCCCTTGTCCCATTTATCTGATAGATCCAGAATATAAGTCGCTTTTTGGTTGGATAAACCCACCGACCGTAATGTTTCATGAGGAACGGCCAATACCTCCTTGGGTCGTGGATAGCTTTTCGCATCAAACAAATCTATAAAGCGCCCATAAATGGTTGCGGCGGCCTTTCCGCTCAATTGCTGATACACAATAGAGCGAACCAATGATTCGTAATAATTATCAGCAGAGTTGAATTCCGGCGGGCCGAATTGGTCAATAAGGGTTCCCATTCTGGGATCGGATTTCCGTAAGTGGGTCAGTGCTGTTTTAATATCCATTCATAATTTTCCCTTATTTGATTCGAATATGAATCGATGAAAAATATATAATTATTTTGGACTGTCCCGATAAATCGGGATTGATGCATGGATTGACACTTGTGCTGAGATTATTCAAAGTATAGTCAATCCACGCCATAATTATCACTTTGAGCATATGTATAATTGAAGCAGGCTTGTTTCATCAAATGACTCCCCCTCATAATCGCCCCATTTTTCTTCAATCGTTAAAACCCGATTCCGTGAGTAAGCGATCTATGGTATCGGGATAGATCATGCGCATATCAAATTCATATTCATCCATAGGCCCATCATCGCCGCGATCAAAAAACCAATGGATATGGTTGATCTCTGAATCTTCATCAAATTGGTTTTTTTGCCACACTGTACAATCACCCCCACCGGGATGGATGATGAGCATTTCCTCATATTTCTTGTTTGGATCACGGTAAAGAAATTCCGGGGCAGGGACAAAAATATCTAATAGAAACTTGCCGTTTTCTGACAGATGGTTATGGACAGAATTCAAACAGCGGTTCATTTCATCCTCTGTAAAAAGATGGAGAAATGAATTGAATGGAATAAAAATTAAATCAAATTTTTGATCGAGGTTAAAGTTCCCCATATTACCCGAGATGAAGTTTCCCTCTCCGGAAAATTTGGATTTACAGTGATTAATAAACACAGGACTTAAATCAAGCCCCGTATAATTATATCCAATTTCTAAAAGGGGTTCAGCCACTCGGCCGGTGCCGCAGGCAAGTTCTAAAATTGAACCATTGGTCTCACTGGCCCAATGTTCGTAAAAAGGAAGGTCATCTATCTTATGTTGCGTGTAGGCATCATACAGAGCAGGATTGTTGTACATTTGGATTTTCATCGAATTATGTCGTGCAAAAAAACTATCTCGCTGAGCTTGACGAAGCGCAACATATTAATCGGAAAGTCAAAAACAATCTGTCATGCTGAGCTTGACGAAGCATGACGGAGGGTTTTTATAATTCAGCCTGGATGGCTTTCTGCTCTGCCGCGATCCGTTTTTTGTCCTCACCCTTTTCCGCCAGGATATTTAACACATCCAAAGCTTGGTGATAAAGCCCCTGCCCTTTTAACACATTGACCAACGTAAATGTGGCCAGCCGCGGACTGATCGTCACACTCTCAAGACTCACGTCAGCCGGGAGTGGTTTTTTGGATTTATCCTTTTTCGGGATGTCGGGGACATCTGAGATATTAGGACCAACATTTTTGTTCTTTTTGGGGGAGGTCTTTTTTAGAGATAGAAAATCCTTCGCAAATTGGTTATCTGGATCCACACTTTGCGCCCGTTTCCAACTGGTCGTTAAAGTCGCACGGGAGCGGCGCAGTTGTTCCTGAACCATGGGGAGCGAAGTTGCAGCGGATACATGATTCGGAATTTGGGCGAGTACTTTTTTCATCCACTTTTCAGCGGCAGGTAGATTTCCTAATCCTAACTCAGCCTGGGATAAAATAAATTGACCATCAAGGGCGTCGGGATGATGCTTTAAACCAATTTTACAAACTCGCCTGGCGCGATCATATTCACCTTCCGCCTGGTACATTTCAGCCAACACAGGGAATAACACCGTATCAAAATGATCGGCAAAATATAGTTCAAGTTCTGTCTGGTTATTCAAATTCATCTATCTGCGATTCTCCGTAACCCAGTGAGTAATATAATCTACTGTTTCCTGGACAGGCGTACCGGGACCGAATAGTTTACCCATTCCCAATCCCTCAAGTTCAGCCACATCTTTTTTCGGAATAATACCGCCTCCTACGAGGAGTACATTATCCAATCCTTTGTCCTTCATGAGATTGAGCACATTGGGAAAAATGGTCATATGGGCATTGTTCAAGCTGGATAAAGCAATCACATCTGCATCTTCCTGGAGTGCCGCCGAAACGATCATTTCCGGTGTCTGGCGCAGGCCTAAGTATATGACTTCCATCCCTGCGTCACGATAAGCGGCTGCAAGGACTTTAATCCCGCGGTCGTGGCCGTCCAAGCCGGGCTTGGCCATGAGTATTCTAATTTTACGTCCCATAATCTCCAATGTTTTGAAGGGGGGAAATTACAATGAAAAGATGTGTGAGTCGAGGAATGAGAATGAGAGTTAGCTACTGTGAAAAATAAGTGTTATTGGCTCATTAATAACTAAAACCAATACAAACCGATTTCATTTTATACGGTCTAGACCTTATTGACAACCGGCATATTCAGGGATAATTTTCTACTAATTAAAATCTAAGGAAATATAAAATATTCACTAATAAACACGAAATTATACTACCGTTTAATCGGTATTTGCATCATTGTTTTGGGTTAAGTCGCAAACAGTCACAGCAATATGTAGCTTCATTTTATAACGTCTATTTATAAAATAGATATTGGAGGTCTTATGAGTGTAAATAAGTTTTTAAAAATATTTATTGGTTCAGTTATCTTAATAGTCGTGCTGGTTTTTATCGGTTGTGAAGATGAAAAACTTGAAAAGAATGAAATATTTACTACAGAAGAAAACAAATTTTCAAAAGATTTGTCGGATGTAGAATTAAGACGGGCAGATTTAGCTTCTGTATTACCGGATGTTATGACAGATCCTGAAATAGCTAACATCATATTTTCGGCAGCAAAAGCTAATTATGATGATGAGCCTTACGCTCTTTGGCAAAATGTAGCGGATTCACCAACCAAGAGTGGTAAATCCTTGCGACAAAGGATTAAACAAGTAGTTGAAAAAAGATACCGGGGTAAAATGACAGCTGCAGGCACAGCATTTACAACCGCTTTAGACAGTACCGATTTTTTACAGATATATATACATGGATTTAAGGATTGGGGCGGTACTAGCGCATTACCAGTAATTTATACTCCTCTTACAATAAATGATGTGGATGTGGCCGAACTTACACTTTATGATACGTTAGGGAATCAAATTATTTTACCGGTAGATACAACAAGCACACCGGATTATCCCATTGCAGTAGTAGGATTGAATGAAAGTTTAGCTGCTTCACAATATTATGGCACACAAACGGGGAAAAAACGTCTAAAGGTTGATAATAAATTACTCACAGCTTCTGGCTCAATTACTATAACAGAACTAAATCTCGACAAAAGTGCTAGAAAATACGAACCTTGGTGGTTGGGTAAGGCAGAAGTGTATTTTGTATATGATGTTCCAGCAGAGAGAAGGGATTTAATACAAAAAGCTAAAAAAGGAAACATTAGTGTAAAAATAAAGGTTAGTGAGGAAGAATGGAATTTGGCATTTGGAAAAAGAACCAATTTTAAAGAATATAAATGTTGGTATTGGAAAAAATGGCGCGGATATAGACAGACAAAACCTTGGAGAACAATTAATTTAAACACCGATTGGCATATCGATGATTTTGATCAGGATAAAGAGTATGCGCTGACTGTAATTGAATATGATTGGCCTGGGTATGACAGAGGCGCAGACCTTTGGTGCTGGGCAACTGGTTTGGTGATTTTTACAAAGTCAGGAAAACTATTGGATGTCAAGATAGCCGTAGCCGCTACATTGGGGTTGGGCTTTGCTATATTGTGTGATCTGATTATTAATGATGATGTCATTGGAGTAGAGTATGGTTTTGAAGACATGATCAAAAAAGCAGGATTACAGAGGGGCAAGATATTTGGTTGGGATGATGGAGATAACTGGTTAATAAAATTCAAAGTAAACTGATTTGATTATTAAAGATAGATCCGAGTCAATAATTTATCATAAATGATATTATGATGAGAAAAGTGCTATATTTATTTTTTCTCAGTTTATCGGTGGCTTATGGCAGTGAGCATGAACCTACCAAAGTGAAAAATAAATTTATTGGTACAAATTTACGGAACATGATTATTATGCCAATGTGTTATTATGGTATTTCATTATTTCGAGATCAGGAATCAATGATTGGTCTCTTTTATCGTCCGTTTGACTTGCCCTATTGGAGCGGTCCCGGTTTTGAAAAAGAAGGCAAGGCATTAGGCGTGTTTTTTGAGCATCGATTTTATATTCGTAATTATTACGAAAGACAAAATATTTGGGAAAACCTGGCCGTAACAGGATTCAAAATCTACACTGGCGCCCGCGTTGATTTTGGCCACGCAAGTTGGTATAATAAAATGCCATCGGATATTAAGAAAATCCAAAAAGTCCTGGTGTTTCCTGGTATTAGTATTGGGCACCGGCTCATTTTTAATGATAGATACGCATTGGATATGAATTGGCTTTTCAATTTCAGAATGGGGTCATCAGCCGATTCTTACTTAAATGATAAGGAGGAAGACGGTATAAATATTTCTATTTTCAGATCATTCATATTCAGTTATAATTTTTGAACTTTAACAGGTAAAGAACATTTATTTATTGGTAGTATGATTTTGGATGATAAAAAATTATACAGAGTTAATCCTATGATGAGATTGAGTTATACATTTCAGTTTGGAGAACCGAGGAATGAGAATCAGTGCTGCTGGCTGTCTAAAACAAAAGTCACGGGCCCATCATTCACAAGGGCTACATCCATCATGGCACCGAATTCTCCCGATTCAACGGGAACCCTTTTTTCTTTAAGCTGAGCCATAAAATATTCATAAAGGGCATTGCCTTTTTCCGGGTGGGCGGCGTGGATAAAACTGGGGCGACGGCCTTTCTGCGTATCACCGCAAAGGGTAAACTGACTAACGACCAATGCGGCGCCGCTTACGTCTTGAATCGACAAGTTCATTTTTTCATTCTCATCATTGAAGACTCTGAGACTGGCAATTTTTTCAGAAAGATAATCGGCATCTGTTTCTTCATCTGTATCCATTACACCAAGGAGGATCACAAACCCATGATCAATTTTCCCGATAATTTTTTTGTCAACTGCAACAGAACCGGATTTGGCCCGTTGAATGACCGCGATCAATCAGACACCCAAACGTTCTGCTTGCCGTAAGTATCCCGCAGCTTTTTCAGGAAGGATGATTGGGCTGTTACCTTAATATTGTGGGCATAGATCCGCTGTTGCTTTCCGCGCTCAGAGGTCATGTGAAACATAAGTCCGCAACCACCTTGATGATCATTAGCCATCTCTAAAAGATTGTCCACATCGGCAGGGGACATTTTTCCTGGTTCAATACGAATATTCACATTTTTAGAATAAATCTCCCGTGCTTTCTCCACCGTTACAATTTCATCGGCGATCAATTTTAGATCAGAAAAATCCGTATCGTCCGTTGGTTTCCCGGAAATAAAAACTACACTATCATTTTTAATTAATTCTTTATACTTGGCAAAGGTGTCGCTGAATGCCAGGATTTCAGCCTGGCCGCCCAAACAATCAAGTTTGAAAAATGCCATTTGATTATTCTTGCGGTCGAAGTGCATTTTTAAATCGGTAATTGACCCGCCGACGCGAACCCTTTCACTAACGTGACCTTCAATTTTTTCACTAAAATCAAAATTTGAAAATTCTTCCAGATCTTCTGCATATTTCAGCAATGGATGACCGGAGAGATACATACCCAGTACTTCTTTTTCATTTTCCAACAATTGGTTCTCCCGCCATTCTTCTGCCATAGGCAAGGAGGGAACCATGGACATGTCCTGGCCATTGGCGCTGGCCGCTCCGAATAAATCCACTTGGTTTCGTGCTTTATTCTCCTGGATAGTTTGACCATATTTCAGGGCCGTTTCAATGGCGGTAAATTTCTGGGCACGGTTGCCATCCAAACCATCCAAAGCACCGGCCATATTAAGGCTCTCCAGTACTTTTCGGTTGACGGCCTTCAATTGCACATTCGCCGAAAAATCAAAGAGTGAATCGAATTTCCCATGTTTTTCACGAGCTTCAATAATTTGTTCCAAGGCCTTTGTACCCACATTTTTAATGGCATTGAGACCAAATGAAATGGTCTTTTCATTCACCGGGCGAAAGTTGATATCCGATACATTTACATCGGGTGGGTCAACCTCGATTTTCAGCTTCCGGCATTCGTTGATCAAAATCACCACACGGTCAATATTGGACATTTCACTGGTAAGGTTGGCACTCATGAATTCCGCTGGATAATGTGTTTTGAGCCAGGCGGTTTGGTAAGCAACATAAGCATAAGCCGTGGAGTGGCTTTTGTTGAATCCGTACTCGGCAAATTTCTCAATCAATTCATAGATCTCTTTGCCCTTCTTTTTTGAAATTTGGTGCTTTTCCAGAGCGCCAGCGATGAATTTTACCTTCAGTTCATCCATCAATTTTTTTATCTTTTTACCCATAGCTCGGCGCATAATATCCGCTTCAGCCAGTGTGAAACCCGCAACTTCGTGGGCAATTTGCATCACCTGTTCTTGGTAAACGATAATGCCATAGGTCTCCTCCAAGATGGGTTCCATGACGGGGTGAGGATATTCAATTTTCTTTTTCCCATGTTTTCGGGAAATGAAATCATCAATGTTTTGCATTGGCCCGGGACGGTAAAGGGCGTTCATGGCGATCAGGTCTTCAATAACGGTGGGTTTCAATTTTTTTAAAAATTCCCGCATCCCGGAGGATTCGAACTGGAATACGCCCGTGGTTAATCCTTTTGCGAACAGCTTATATACCTTTGGATCGTCCAGTGGAATTTTTTCAATATTAACTTTTTCTCCCCGTGCTTTTAATAGCTTCACGGCGTTATCAATAACCGTCAGATTACGGAGGCCTAAAAAGTCGAGTTTGAGAAGGCCCAGTTCCTCTAAACCTTTCATGTCGTATTGGGATGTTACATCGCCTTGAGGAGAGCGATAAAGAGGAACAAAATCAGTTAAATCACCTGGGGCAATGACCACGCCGGCGGCATGGGTGGAGGCATGACGGTTCATGCCTTCAAGTACTTTTGAATATTCAATGACTTCCCGATATTTGCCCTCCCCGGCTTCCCGCAGATCTGGGCTTTGCTTTAAAGCTTCATCCAAAGTGATATTCAGTGTGGTTGGAATCATTTTCGCCAGACGGTCGATTTCACCAAAGGAATATCCTAAGACACGCCCCACGTCACGAATGACCTGCCGCGCTTTCATTTTTCCAAACGTAATGATCTGGGTGACGGAATTTTCACCATATTGATCTTTTATATAATCAATAACCTCGCCCCGTCGTTCGATACAGAAATCAATATCGATATCCGGCATACTGATTCGATCTTCATTCAGGAACCTTTCAAATAGCAATTGGTGACGCATAGGGTCAATGGTCGTGATTCCTAGCGAATATGAGACTAAACTACCGGCTGCAGAACCGCGACCGGGACCAACAGGGATGGCATTATCCTTGGCATATTTTACAAAGTCAGCGGTAATCAGAAAGTATCCCGCAAACCCCATCTTTTGGATCACTTTTAATTCGTGGTCGAGCCTGGATCGTAATTCCGGGTTGATATCACCATATCGCTCCTTAACGCCAATTTCACATAGGTTCTGGAGATACGTGTCAGGCGTTTCGCTGGCGGCCTCTTCGGGCAAAGGGAAATTCGGTAAATGGTAATCTCCCATGGGTAGTTCAATATCAATGCTATCTGCGATCTTGCGTGTATTCTCAATCGCATAGGGTACGTCTTTAAACATTTCGTACATCTGGTCCTGAGTCTTGAAATAAAACTCAGGGGTCGCATAGCGCAGGCGGTTGGGATCGTCCCGATCTTTACCCGTCCCTAAACAAATGTGCACATCGTGAGCTTCCCAATGTTCATGCTTGGCATAATGGGCATCGTTGGTGCACACCAGTGGAAGGTCCAATTCACTGGCAAGTTTTTTCATATTCTGAATATTTTGAATCTCGGCGGGGATGCCGTGATTTTGAACTTCAAGGTAGAAACGTCCGTCAAAAATTTCCGCAAAACGTAGGGCGGCTTCTTTGGCACCATCCCAATCGTCTTTGAGCATTTTTTCAGTTACTTCACCTTTGAGACAACCGGATAGACAAATAATACCCTCGTTGTGTTCTTTCAACAAGTCTATATCAATTCTGGGACGGTAATAAAATCCATCTAAATATCCGAAAGTCACCAATTTCATTAAATTTTGGTAACCTTGATAATTTTGTGCTAATAGTACAAGATGGTTATTCCCCCAGCCTCCATCCGCCTGAGGTTTTTTATCGAGACGGCTACCAACGGCCACATAGGTTTCACAGCCAATGATGGGTTTAACTCCGGCCTTTTGGGCGGATTTATAATAGGGCAGAACACTGAACATATTCCCATGTTCGGTCAGGGCGACGGAATCCATGCCCAAATCATCAATAGTATTTACCAATGTTTGAACCGTTTGAGCCCCGTCTAAAAGGCTGTAATCGGAATGATTATGTAGATGGACGAATTCAGATGTCATTTAAAGTGAAATTGGTTACCCCGTTTTAGCCGTTAAAAATACAGTGTGTGTTATAGAGACACAAAGCATTGTGTCTTTACAGAAATTAAATTTGAACCTTCAGCACCCGATCGTCACTGTTAAAATCAGGAACTAATTCTAAATTTGCAAAACCGGCTGTTTTAAAAATATCCACAGCCTTAGCAGGATGTTTACCCAAACCCACTTCCATGACAAGCCACCCACCCGGATTGACTAAATCTCTTACAACTTCAGAAAACCGACGGTAAAAGGTGAGGCCGTCTTTTTGATCAGTTAAAGCTATTTCCGGCTCATGCTGGTGAACTTCCGGCATTGTTTCACGAACTTCATTTTCCGGAATGTAGGGTGGGTTCGATACCAATAAATCGAATTGTCCCTCGGGCATATCTTTTAAGAAATCCATGGACAGAAAATCCACATTTTTGATATTGTTCAATTCTGCATTTTTTTCCGCCATTTTAATGGCGTCTTTTGAAACGTCGATAGAAAGAATTGCAGCATCGGGTTTTTCCGCACCAATTGAAACAGCGATACATCCGGACCCTGATCCTACTTCCAGCACTTTTGGATTGGTTAAATTACCAATAGTGTGGAGGGCCACATCCACTAACCGTTCAGTTTCGGGTCGGGGAATCAGGACATCCGGAGATACCTTAAATGGGCGTCCATAAAATTCTGTTTGTCCTGTAATATACTGCAGTGGTTCACGGGCCGAGCGCCGTTTGACCCAGCCCTTAAGCTGATCGAGCTGCAGACGTAAAATGGGTTCTTCAAATTGGACATACAAGTCAATCCGTTTATAATTCAGTAAATCACAGAGAAGCCATTCAATTTCCTGCTTGGGCTTTTCAAACCCCTTGGACTTAAAATAGCCCTCACCCCATTTGAGTATATCAATCACCCGCCAAATTTTATTCCCCTTTTCAGCGGGAAGGCTCATTTTATTCTCCTACAGAAGCGAGCTGTGCCTGCTGATCTGCCAGTTTTAAGTTTTCAATAATTTCACCGATATCCCCATCCATAACACCTTCTAAATTATAAGCGGTAAAATTAATGCGATGGTCAGTAATTCTCCCCTGGGGAAAATTGTAGGTGCGAATTTTAGCTGAACGATCTCCGGTGGATACCATGTCTCTCCGGGCAGCGGCCCTTTCTCTGGCGAGTTTATCTTGCTCTTCAGCCAACAACCGTGACCGAAGTACCTTTAGAGCAGCGGCTTTATTTTTATGCTGGGATGTTTCATCCTGGCAGGTGACCACTAATCCCGTTGGAATATGGGTGATGCGAATAGCGGATTCCGTTTTGTTCACATGTTGCCCGCCGGCACCGCTGGCGCGGTATGTATCAATTTTTAAGTCTGCATCAACCACTTCAATGTCCGCTTCCTCAGCTTCGGGCAAAACAGCCACGGTAGCGGCGGATGTGTGAACACGTCCACTGGTTTCTGTTTTGGGCACCCGCTGAACACGATGGACGCCACTTTCAAATTTCATCATGCCGTAAACACTTTCTCCTGATACAGAAAAAATAATTTCTTTAAATCCACCTATACCAATCGAATTGGATTCCATTACTTCATATTTCCAGCCACTCCGTTCTGCAAAACGGGTGTACATGCGGTAGATATCGGCGGCGAACAGGGCGGCCTCATCGCCTCCGGTTCCGGCGCGAACTTCAATAATGGTGTTTTTATCATCTGTTGGATCATGAGGCAAAAGAAGTACCTTAAGTTCTTTTTCCAACTCAGATAAGGCCTCTCCTAATTCTTCAATCTCTGCCTGGGCAAGTTCTTTCAATTCTGCATCGTCTCCGGCCAATATTTCATTGTCATCATCAATCTGATCTTGGGTGGATACAAATTCTCTCGCTTTTTCTACGATGGGCTCAAGCCGGCTATGTTCCTTGGCCACATCTATATAGCGGCTTTGATCATTCATGAGCCCCGGGTCCGTCATCTGGGTTTCCAGAGATTTAGAATGAGCAATGATTTCTTTAAGCTTATCAATCATCCAATTGCTTCAGCTATGTATTCCTTACCTGCCATCGTTTCATATTGATCACCAAACGCTTGCTTCAAGGCTGTGATCGCGACTTCAACCATATCATCTTCCGGTTTTCTGGTGGTGATGTTTTGCAGCCATAATCCCGGCGCTCTCAACATTCTAAAAATGATACTTTCGCCTTTTCGGGCTGTGATTTTGATAACCTCGTAAGATACGCCAGCCACAAATGGAATCATGGGCAGATGAACCAACAATCGAATGGGTAGGCTGATATGGCCCGTGATGGACATAACAATTGTGTCAATGATGGAAAAAACAATAATCGCTGATAATAAAACGATAAACATAAAACTAGTCCCACAACGAGGGTGCTGGGTTGGGAAAGATTGGGCATTTTGAATATCCACATTTTTGCCCGATTCAAAATTGTACACCACACGATGCTCGGCGCCATGGTATTGAAATAAGCGCCCCACATCTTTCATGAGCGAAATTAAAAACAGGTACACAACAAAAAAAGTGATGCGGAAAGTGCCTGAAATCAAATTGAAAGCCACTGCTTCCCTTTCCACATCCATAAGTTTTGTGGTAATCCACATGGGTGCGATCATGAAAAGTGTTACGGCCAAAAGAATCGCAAACAAGGACGATAAAGAATCGAGCAGCTTGTTTGGTTTTTTATCCTTTTCTTCCGGCATGGCAATATCGGCGGACCACTGCAATGTTGCCATTCCCATCTTCATGGCTTCAAACAAACCGGCCATTCCTCTGAGAATGGGTTTGTTCCATAAGTTCGACCGTTCGGTAATCGATTTGAACTTATGACGATCCACGTGCACCTCGCCTTCAGGATCCCGTACAGCCGTGGCATATGCTCCGGGAACACGCATCATTACACCTTCGATTACAGCCTGCCCACCCACCAAAATCGTGGGTTTCATTATGGATATTAAAATTGTCCTAATCATAAAAAAATGGCTCCACGCAGGATGTCCTATCGTGAAGCCACTCCTATTTTTTATTATGTTATTTGTTAGCTTTGCCGTATTTCTTTTTAAACTTCTCAATACGACCGGCCGTATCGACCAGCTTTTGTTTTCCTGTATAAAAGGGGTGACAATCAGAACAAATTTCTATTCGCTGGTCACCCATAGTGCTATACACTTGAAATGTATTGCCACAGGAACAAACAACATTACCCATCTTATATTCGGGATGTGTATTTGCTTTCATTAGTAACTCCCTATTTCTGTATCAATTAAATTTTTCTAAAACGTTTCGTACACGATCGATTCCCTCGCGAATCACTTCTTCCCCCAGGGGATAAGAAAAGCGAACATGTCCCGGTGCGCCGAAGCCATCGCCAGGTACCGTTACTACTTTTGCTTCCTTCAATATCACATCACAAAGATCAAAGGAATCTTTGACTTTCTCTCCTCGAAATGATTTACCGATATAATCTGAAAAATCCGGAAAGGCATAAAAGGCACCACCCGGTAAATCACAACTCACACCGTTAATATCATTCAAAAGTGATACCATCAAATCCCGCCGCTCTTTGTATTTTACGAGCATCATATCCACCGCAGATTGATCGCCAACAAGCGCTTCAACTGAGGCAGCCTGTCCGATCGAATTGGCACAGGACGTGGCCTGTCCTTGAATTTTACCCATTGCTTTAATGATCGCTTTTTCACCAAAGGAATATCCAATTCGCCAACCTGTCATGGAATATGTTTTGGACAAACTCATGCAGGTTAGAATATTGGCCCCGATGTGATGGTCGTTGCTCAGTTTTTGAGCACTGGTAAATTCACCGTCAAAAACGAGTCTCTCATAACACTCATCAGAAATAACGATCCAGCCATGCTCTTTAGCCATTCCAAGGATATTGAGTATCGCTTCATCAGACCAGACACTGCCTGTCGGGTTCGAGGGGGAATTCAGGATGATCCCTTTCACTCGATCCGTTATTTTGGATTTTAAATCTTCTATGTCCGGTTCGAAATTCCGTTTTGCATCGGTATCAACCAATACCGGTGTTGCATCGGAAAGCGTTACGAACTCGGGGAAAGAAACCCAATAAGGCTTGAAGATTAATACTTCATCACCCTCTTGAAATAGGACCTGGCATGCCAAGTATAGGCTTTGTTTTTCGCCATTGGAAATGAGCACCTGGTCTGGTGACACGTCCAATTGGTTTTCGCGTTTCAACTTTGTACAAACCGCTTCCCGTAGTTCAATAGTTCCTGAGCCAGCCGTGTACTTTGTTTGGCCTTCATCCATGGCAGCCTTGGCCGCATTGCGGATATTTTCCGGTGTATTGAAATCGGGTTGTCCGGCGCTAAAGTTGATCACATCCACACCTTGGGCGCGCAATTCTGCTGCCCGGGATGTCATTTCGAGCGTAAAGGATGGTTTGACGCGTTGAACGCGATCGGCAAAAACAGTCATAGTTGTATTTTAACTAGAGGCTGTGTTGCTTCTTGTGATATTCTTCCGAATTATAATTGACATCGGAAGGATCACCAACTGGGGCCTTTTTTTTGCCCCGTTTTTTTGGTTTAGAAGCTTCAGGCTTTTCTGCCGGCTTCGCCACGTGGGTCTCATAAACCGTTTCATCTTCCTCAATGTCAAATTCTTCAGAGAGGACCTTCTTGCTTCTTTTTGCCGGCAATAAATCTTTACCGGGGACCTTTTTGGGTCGCGGTACTTTTTCTACATCTATTTCCTGCAATTCAGATTCAGCAATCGTTGGTTCTTCATCCTCTTTTACCGCTTGAGCTTCCAGTTCCTGTAGATCGCCTTCATTAAAGGAAAAGACTTCAGGGTTGAATAATCCAAAAAGGGTACCATAACCGCGGGTAATACCGTTGCCGATTCCCAAATAATTTGGCAATACAAAGTTGGCACGAAATTCCCCATCAAATGCACCCCAGTTATTTTCATCCACCGGTCGGGGGAACAGGGATGAAAGGGTAACTTTGGTAAAGATGTTTTCTTCCAATTCCATTCCCATTTCCCGAGCCATAAAAACGATGTTTTGGCCAAGGAGACGGTTTAAGAAATTCACGCGATCAACGTTATTTAAAAACCGATAACGGTATCCCGTGGTTTGATTCAACGCCACCCAAGGCGTTACAAACCGGTACCGTATCAATTTCGAAACTGGTTGAAACCGATCAGAGTGCTCTTCAATTTCATTGTCAAGGACCTGGAACGTGATGTTGCCAAAATCCATGAAATCCATCTTTTGAGCGATTGATTTAATAGGATCAACTCCCTCTCCAATGCCTATAATGTAAATCTGCTCGTTCAAAATCTTTACCTGCACGCGCGGATAAAGAAATTGTTGACGATAAGACCCATCAAGCATTGGGACGATTTCTTCGTCAGGAAATTGGTTCATTAGGACACCTTTTACTTGATAAGGTGTCTTTCGGACAGGCTTATCCGTAAAAACACGGACAGCAATTGTCCTTACTTCTGGGTATTTAGAACTCATTTATATCCTCCTATAGTTGCTACACCAAGAGTAAATTGGATACTAGAATTTAATCTTACTGACTCATTGTTTCCATAAATTCTTCATTCGTTTTTGTCCGGCGCATTCTGTCTTGAATAAACTCCATTGCTTCCATAAGTTTCATTTCATTGAGCAGTTTTCGGAGTATCCACATGCGTGCTAAAACTTTCTTATCCAGAAGGAGTTCTTCCTTCCTCGTTCCGGACCGAACTAAATCAAAGGAGGGATATATACGACGGTCACTAAGTCTTCGGTCAAGAACCAGTTCCATATTACCTGTCCCTTTAAATTCCTCGAAAATAACTTCATCCATACGGCTCCCCGTATCCACCAGAGCAGTGGCGATAATGGTTAAGCTGCCGCTTTCTTCTGTATTTCTGGCGGCACCGAAAAACTGCTTCGGTTTTTTAAGTGCGTTGGCATCCACACCACCGGACAGAATTTTACCACTATGGGGAATTACCGCATTATGAGCCCGTCCCAAACGGGTAATGCTGTCTAACAATATGACAACATCATCGCCGAACTCAACCATACGTCGCGCTTTATGAATGACCATCTCAGCGACGGCCACATGACGTTCAGGCGGTTCATCAAAAGTGGAGCTAATCACTTCTGCATTTACATTCCGTTTCATATCCGTCACCTCTTCCGGGCGTTCGTCAATGAGAAGAATGATCAATTTAACCTCGGAGTGATTTTTGGATATCGCGTTAGCGATCTTCTGTAGTAAAACGGTCTTCCCTGTTTTGGGCTGGGCGACAATGAGTCCTCGCTGCCCTTTCCCAACGGGAGAAATAAGATCCATAATTCGGGTAGATAAATCTTTTGGATTTACCTCCAAATTAAATTTTTCTTCTGGATAAAGGGGCGTGAGGTTATCGAATAAAATGGCGCGTTTCATTTCGCCAGGATCCTGCCCATTGACTTGGTCTACTTTCAAAAGGGCATAAAATCGTTCTTTTGATTTGGGTGGACGAATCTGACCGGTAACCTCATGGCCCGTACGCAACCCGAACCGTTTGATTTGGGATGGGCTCACGTAAATATCATCCGGCCCCGGAAGGTAATTAAAATCCGGACTGCGTAAAAATCCATATCCTTCTTTAAGCACTTCCAGAACGCCTTCGGCCGTAACGCCGCCGTCCTTTCCATTTTGGGTTTCAAGGATTTTGACAATCAGCTCCTGCTTATTCAATCCTGAATAACTTTCAATATTCAGTTTCGCAGCCTGATCGGCCAATTCTTTGATCTTTAGTTTCTGTAGTTCATTAACATTCATATAGATATAACCTTAGTTAAGTTAAATTATTTTAAAAATCTTTGTGGTTGAGAGTTTTTGGGGAATTGCCTTGTTGGGGCTATAAAAAAGAACTCGGCGCAAAGTAACTGGCGGGATATTACATTACTTTAAATTAAAAAACCAAATTTATTGAAAACGGCCTTAGCAATATAATGACTACCAAAAATTAGGGTTGGTTGGCCTGTTTTTCGAGCAATTTCAATGATACGATCCAAAGCGTCATGAAAGGAATCAATGACAGTAAAATCCTTTAATCCAAATTCCGACAATTTTTGCGATAACTGAAAGCCTGACATAAGTTCCAATTCCGGTGCTCCACTGATAATCAAATGTTCAAATTGATTCTCAAGGGTACGAACAACTAAATCTGCTTCCTTATCCCCTTTCAGGACAAATAACCCGAGGGGATTTTGATCGAATACATGGCCAACCGTTTCAAGGATTGACTGTAATCCATGGGCATTGTGTGCTACATCATAATAAATAGGATATTTCTCACTCATCCTTTGAAGACGTCCTGGCCATCGCACCATTTTTACACCAGCTTCAAGCACATCATATTCCAATTGCGGCATGAAGGATTGGACCACTTCAATCCCAACAGATGCATTCAGCGCTTGGTGGTATCCAACTAGGGGAATTTTATACAAGTCCCCATTTTTCTCAAATTCTGTTCCCCCTTCGGTTAGTCGAATATTTTTAGGTGCAACCACATTGGTGACTGGGGCCTCCATTTTAATCGCCATTTTGTGCAATTTTTCTTGAACAATGGATGACTGGGGTGATAAAACCAAAGGGACTCCCTTTTTAATGATACCCCCTTTTTCAGCTGCTATGGTCAAAATATCATCGCCTAATATTTCACGGTGATCCAATGAAATCGGCGTAATTGTAGTGACCTCAGGGTTTATCACATTGGTCGAATCCAGACGACCTCCCAACCCGGTTTCAATTACAGCCACATCCACTTGTTCATCGGCAAAATGCTGAAAGGCCATTCCGGTGGTTGTTTCAAAAAAGGTGGATTCAATTTCATCAATATCTGTGTGATGTGCTTCAATAAAGCGGATAATATCTCCGTCATCAATTGGTTTACCGTTCACCTGAATGCGCTCATTAAAGCGGATCAAATGGGGAGAAGTATACAGACCTACTTTTAATCCAGCAGCCCTTAGGATGGATGAAATTACCGCGCTGGTTGAACCCTTTCCATTGGTTCCGGCAACATGGATGGCTTTGAAGTGGTTTTGGGGGGTTTCACAGCGAGTTAACAATTCGGAGGTATGATCCAATCCGACTTTTATACCTAAACGCTGTAGGTTGTATAAATAATCTAAAAGTGAATCAAATTCAGCTGAGGTGGACGGTGGACACATGGTCTATTTCTCGCCCCAGGAAACGACGGGCAACGTGCTTAAACCTAACAGGCAAATCAGTGACATAATTCTCTAATGATCCATGAGACGAACCTTTTACCAACAAATCTAATTCATTGAGCCATTCGGCCGCATATTTTGCTGTTGATTCCGCAGAATCAACAATGCGAATTCCATCACCTACAACCTTTTTTAATACCGGAATCAACAGCGGGTAATGTGTGCACCCTAAAATGAGTGTGTCGATTTCGCTATTTATCAATTCGCTCAAGTAGGTTTCAGCAATTTGAGTTGGAATATCACCCTCTAACCATCCTTCTTCTACAAGGGGGACAAAAAGTGGGCATGCTTTGGTTATGGCTTCCGTAGAAGTATCTAACCTGTATAACGCTTTTTCATAAGCTTCCGACCGAATAGTGGCTAAGGTGCCGATAATTCCGATCTTTTTTGATTGAGTCACTGTCTGGGCCGCTTCGGCGCCCGGATCTATCACACCAATGATGGGAATTTCAAACGATTGTTTAAGATGGTTCAACGCCAGAGCGGAGGCAGTGTTGCAGGCAACGATGACCATTTTGGCCCCTTTTTCAACCAGGAATTGGGTGATCTCTTCACTGAATTTCCTGATGAGCACTTGGCTTTTATTGCCGTATGGCACGCGAGCCGTATCGCCGAAATAAATTACCGCTTCGTTTGGAAGATTTTTCTGCAGGGCTTTAACCACGGTCAGGCCCCCCAAACCGGAATCAAAGACGGCGATTGGCCGATGGGGAGACATATTTAACTTTCTGAAAGATATTGTTCGCGTGAGTAACGAAACTTAATAATCGCTTTATAAATTGAATTGGCAATATTCTGGCGATATTTGGAATTTCGGAGATTCTTCTCCTCATTTGCGTTGGTTAAAAATCCTGCTTCAATCAATACATTGGGCATACTGGCGCCAATTAGAACATGAAAGCCAGCTTGCTTGACACCGCGGTTTTTAGATTTAATCTTTTTTACCATTTCTTCCTGGATCATAGCTGCCAATTCTTCACTTTCTTTCATAAACATACTTTGGGCCATAGTCGCCATAATTAAATTTTCACCTGATAGATCCTGATATTTTTCCTTAGAACGATCTTCCAATTTTATAGCTTCATTCTCTCGGGAGGCAACTTCGATAGCGTCTTCTGTTTTACCCGGCCGGAGCAAGTATGTCTCGAATCCGTAAGCTGACTTGTTGGGGTTCGAATTCAAATGCACACTAACAAACATTTTCCCATTGGCTTCATTGGCCATTTTGGTCCGTTTCCATAGCGGAATGAATACATCTTCTTCCCGCGTATAAATGACTTTCAATTTGGTATTCTTTTCTAGGAGAAGACCGACGCGCTTGACAATATCCAAAGCAATATCTTTTTCTTTGGTCCCCTTCCGCCCCATGGTCCCCGGATCTTTCCCCCCATGGCCCGCATCCAGTACGACTGTATCCAATCTCCAGCGGTCTTTCACTTTTTTAATCCGCGCCACACTGTTATCCATTGGCGTCCGCAGAGTAACCACAATTTCACCAGGATCGTTGCTCTGATAAACTTCATGGCTCTGCACTTTTGTACGAATTTGAAAGGCTAACTGGGCAGTTTGCCCCAGCTGATCAGCGGCAATACTGCGGACCACACCACGGGTATCACTGCGCCGAATTTCAGTAGTATCCGCCAAGCCACCAGCGACGGTTAAATAAAACCATCCATTTTCATGGTAGAAAGAACTGATATTGCCTTCCGGAAACGTATTGCGCGTTTGGATTCGTAGAATGGTACCGTTGGCTTTTTGGGAGATGTCCACGCCCGTAATTGTGAATTCTTTCACATCGATATCCAGAACCATTCGACGAGAATCATAACTAATGCCTGGGAGAGTGGTACGTTTAATAATATCAAAGAAAGCTTCGGCGGGGAGAAAAATATCATTCTGTGTCCAAATGGCGTGCATGGGCATTTGATATACATCTTCATCCACCAAAACGTAACTGCTGTTGCCGGAAATTTTAATGCGATGGTTGCCAAGGTACAGAACCATTTTTCCTCGCGCTTCGTTCACAAAAGGCTCCCGCTTGGCCAGAATGCGTGAAACATCCTGGGTGGAAACGTATGTTCCTCGAAGGCGATCCAAGGTAGCAATGTCATCTATTGAATTATTTACACGGTTTACAACACGGACGGAACCAGAGAATCCAATGGAAAATACTGCGCCAAAGATGAAAAAAACGTTAATTGTGCGGCGAATCATAGTCTAGAAATTATCCTAACTTGAGGCCGGAATCAATAAGCGGTCACAGTGTCGTCTGAATAAATATTCCACCGGAAAAATTGGCCCCTGAATCGAACGATAAATTCTTGTTAACGGCTCTAATTTTAAACCCAAAGCGGGATCCATTAGATAAATTGAAGAGCACTTTTCCTCCTTGGCTATGGCTAGAACGAGACATCACGCGTGTCAACATTTCTCCAGGCAAGTTTACATCCCAGAAATATATCCTAGAATCAAATGAGCCCACTCGGGCCATCATCCAATCCAATTCAATTTTGTAGTTTTTTTGATATAAATGGAAGCGTAGGTCTAATCCGTGGCTGTGATCGGTTTGTATATCACCGGCACGAACAAATTGATATTTCACATTAGTGCGCCAGTTTTTGGCATCATAGCGATGTTCAATTTTGACACCATCTTTATTTGCCGAAGAAGGCGACACAATGGGTGTATAAATGATTACAAGTGTTTTATCCTTTTTTTCAGTTTTTATTTGAAACACTACGTGATGGCGGCCCTTTTTGGTTTCACTTCTGATCCCAAATTCATACCCTTTGGTTTGCCTGATATGATGCTTAAAAACATCAGAATAGATCATGATTCTGGTTTTTCCTGCTCGAATGATTGCTCCTTGAAAAATACCTCTTTCTGACATATCCGACCCTTTCCATTCCACCATAGGATTCCCCATGGCGCCGGTGGATTCGGCATATATATCCCTGAATTGAACCAAATATTTAAAACCCCGGATTTTATAGTTAAATCCAACAACCAAAGAGGGACTGCCGCTACCAAATGCTAATTCGCCCCCCCAACGAATATTCCCCAATTCATACGACGCAAAGACAGACCTGATTCCTTGAGCAAAAACCGTCCCCATATGTGTGGCTTCATTTTTATACTGCCAAGTTCCTCTCAAAAAATTATTCTGCCGCTTTAATGTTTGGCCTGTCTGTCCGCCAGAGATTGAAATAAGGCCAAAATCCGTATTCTTTTCAACTGCGATACCCCGTGTTCGTTTCAGACCAGTTGAGGATTTATAACCGCTCAGACCATTATTATATATTGCGGTACCGGTATTCACCGTACTCCACCCCTTTCGGGCGGGAAAAGGTTTCCCGGAGACAAGACCAAATCCAATCGCCATTTGATGGTCACCAACGATCCATCTGCCATTTTTTGTATTCTGCACGACATAAATGCTATTCTGATTAATAATGTCCACCCCATCCCGATTACGCACAGATAAGGCACCGATTTCCTGTGTTGGCGTATTCATTCGACCTTTCCAACGGTAGCGGTTGCCGTCTGTCATTGAAGTATGCTGTTGAATATAAACTCTGTGTGGAATTCCTTTATTTTTTTGTAATGAACTTAGTATTTCCCTTAGGATGGGGGAAATTTTATCGGAGGATGTTAATGTTGTAAAATCAGACAATCGCAAAGAGACTTGAATAAGATCATAATCTTCTTCGCTTAAAATTGTAAGCGTCAATATATCTTGAAGCACTTTTTGGTTCACGCCGGAAGTCCCGGAGAGAATATCATCCAGGAGAATGAATTCATCCTCGTGGATGCTCTCCTCCTCATCCCGGGAAACTAACCCCACGATATCTTCAGAAGATTGGGCTGTAATAAATGGGCTATCTGCCCAGAGGAAGATTAAACCCCATCCAATGAGACGGCCCCAAGTTTGGATGGTTTGCCATAGCATAATTAAAGTTGAATCGGTAAAAATTGAGACCGACGGCGGCGGTTATTTGACCAGTTCCTGTAACAAAACCTGTATGGATCAACAACCAGCTTTTCGGTTTAAAGCTGAACCCGGCTTTCAATTGCCCGCCGAATGCTGTATCCTGTTCCCACTCAATTTGCGCTGAGATTGTTTTTGTTGGGTGGAATGATAGTGCGCTGACAATTATTTGGGGCAAAGGGTCTTTGGCTTGGCCGATTGTCGGGCCATTCATATTATGTAGAATTGTGCCCCATTGAATTTGATCATTCAAGTCAACTTGCCACGCCAGGGAGAATCCTACAGAGGAGGCCGAACCATAACCGGGGATCGATAGTGAATAGACATTAACAGTTAACCCCCCCTTTAATCGCTGCCTCAGTCGCCGCCCGTAAGCCATCGAAACTGTGGACTCACTATATTGTTTCATCCCAAAGGATTGGATACCCAGTGCAAATTGTCCCCAACGGGTCGGGAGGTTTCCAACAAAACTGTGATGAGTGAGTGGTTTTAAATTATATCTTCGACCAGTGTGCCCGGCGAATTGAATACGATTCCCCTGAGCTAATGATGCAGGATCCATAATTGTACCTAATACATTTCCATTAAAATTTATGTAACTCATACCCAATCCGGCATTCATGGGAGATAGAAAAGTATGTTCGAATGCGGCCGGCAGATAGCCTGTCGTAAATAAAAGAATAATGATATATTTTATTCTATACATCAAAACACTATAAAACAAAAGCGCCCCGGAATGTTATCCGGGGCGCTTTATCAACTTACTATTTGGCGCTTACTTTTTGTACCAAAATACGATGAGCATCAAAGCAAGCAGGCCAGCAAATCCGGCATCGCCAAATTTGCTCATTAAGTCGCCAATGCCGGCAATGACACCAAAGTAGTCGTCAAAGAGAATACCAACTACGATGCCGAGGACCACCAAGCCTTTCAAAAGACTGGTGATATCACCGAGAAACGCAGTTACGGTTTCAAAGGCCTTATTCATTTGTTATCTCCTAGGATTAGTATAGCAGATCGGTGTATCAAAAGAACACCGACATTCTATTGATTAACCTGCGAAAGAAACAATGATTAACAAGGCGAGCAGACCAGCAAATCCTCCATCTAGGAATGATTCTACTAAGTCTACAATGCCACCGATGGGATCAAATCCTGTCGGGTATAGGATGTTCACAAATACAAACATCACGATAAGCACTTTGATCAAGCCTATTACGGCATCAGCAACACCTTGTACGGTTGAAGTGAAATCAGCCATTAGGTTCCTCCTTGGTTAGGTTTAATTGAATAAAAAAAGGGGACAGGTATCCCTGGTCCCCTTTTTATTCAATTCTTTCGCGTTTTAAGTATGTGGTGTATGTTTTCCACAGTCATTCTATCGCCAAGAATTTAAACACAAAATAGAATTAATCAACATTTTTTGAATAAAGTGTATTTTTATACCTTTTCTCCTCGTGAATCAGCTTAAAAGTGGCTAAAATCTCTTTCTAATTTCTTGATTAAAATTTCGGATAAATCATGCCAGAGTTAAAAATTTCAAATATTTTGGGGCGTCAAGTGCTCGATTCCCGGGGGAATCCCACTGTTGAGGTGGACGTCGAACTGCAGGGCGATATCTTGGGGCGGGCCATTGTTCCATCCGGTGCATCCACCGGAGAGCATGAGGCTGTGGAACTCAGGGACGGCGATATAAAACACTTTATCGGCAAAGGTGTTCAGACAGCCGTGAATAATGTCAACACAACCATTGCTGAAAAACTAAATGGCATGGACGCCTCAAACCAAGAGGAAATCGACGAGGCCATGATCGATCTGGATGGCACCCCAAATAAAAACCGATTGGGCGCCAATGCTATTTTAGGTGTATCCATGGCCGTAGCCCGGGCAACGGCACAAGCCAAAGGTCTTCCTCTTTACGCATCTCTCGGTGGTGAGAATGCCCATACTCTGCCGATTCCCATGATGAATATTTTAAATGGTGGCAGCCACGCAGATAACAATGTGGATATCCAGGAATTCATGGTCTTCCCAATCGGGGCAGAGTCTTTTTCTGCCGCCCTCCAGATGGGCGTTGAAACATTTCATCACCTGAAATTTGTTTTAAAGAAAAAAGGACTCAATACTGCCGTGGGTGACGAGGGTGGTTTCGCTCCCAACCTGCGCTCCAACGCTGAGGCAGTGGAAGTGATCCTGGAAGCCATAGAAAAAACACCCTATGCGTTGGGAAAAGAAATGTTTTTAGCATTGGATGTGGCCTCTAGCGAAATATATCAAGATGGATTGTATCACCTTGCCTCGGAGAACAAACAATATTCATCAGAAGAAATGGTGGCTTACCTCAAATCATTGGCGGATCAATATCCGGTTGTCTCTATTGAGGATGGACTGGATGAAAATGACTGGAATGGATGGCAGTTGCTGACCCAAGAAATTGGTGATCGCGTGCAAATTGTTGGGGATGATCTTACCGTTACCAACATGACCCGCCTCCAGCGGGCTATTGATGAAAATGCTATGAATGCAATTTTGATTAAACTGAACCAGATTGGATCAGTGACTGAAACCATTCGGGCGATTGAGCTGGCCAAATCCAATAATTACGGCGCTGTTATTTCCCATCGTTCCGGTGAAACAGAAGATGTAACCATTGCCGATTTTTCGGTGGCTATGGGCATGGGTCAGATTAAAACAGGCTCCGCTTCCCGTACAGACAGGATTGCCAAATACAATCAATTGCTTCGAATCGAAGAAATGCTTGGTTCTGACGCCAAATTTCCCGGCATGGAGGTCCTAGGTCGCTCATGAAAGGCCGGATTAAATCCAAGCGCATCAGACGCAAACGCTCTGCCGGAAATTCTGGCGTTGAGGTTCAAAAACGGGTGATACGCGCCATCCTCGTTATGGGTGCCGTTGCATTACTCATCATCTTCTTTTTTGGCGATCATGGCCTATATCAGCTTTATAGTTTGAAAAAAGAAAGGACTGAAATCCAGGAAAAGATCAATGCTCTTCGGGAAGAACGGATCACTTTAGAGGGTGAAAAAACAAAACTACAGACAGATTATAAATACATTGAAGAGTTGGCGCGGGAAAAATATCGTATGGCCAAAAAAGGAGAAAAAGTTTTTAAAGTGATTGAGAAGAAAAAGGAGGACTAATCTTTTTCTCGGCCTTTTCCCAAATGTTGGCTGCGAATGTATAATTCATCTTTTTCATCTTCAGTCAAACCTTCGTAACCCACCCTGTTGATTTTATCCAACAGACGGTCAACCGTCTGCTGCATATTCATTTTACGCGCTTCTTTTCGCTCAACTTTTTTATGTTTTATTTCAACAAATTTTGAATTGATTAAAAGTCGCAGCTTGGGCCATGTCCAGGGCGATTTGAGATAGATATACCCAATCGCCATTCCTGATAAATGGGTTAAATGACTGATATTTGAACCAGAGGCACCCATTGATGACACAAAAGCCATGGCACCCAAAAATATTACAAAGTATTTCACTTTGATGGGAAACAGGAAATAGATCAGGATTTTACGATTGGGGAACATGAGTCCGTAAGCCAGGAGCAAACCATAGATAGCACCGCTGGCGCCGATCAAAACAGTGTAGGGATTGCCAGTATTAAACAACAGCCACACGAGTCCCGATCCCACACCGGTGATGAAATAATATATTAAAAATCCCCGGCGACCCCAAATCGATTCCAATTCTGACCCGAACATCCAAAGGACAAACATATTCATAAAAATATGAAAAAAATCACCATGAATGAACATATAGGTCACAGGCTGCCAGATCATAGGCCACACAGAGCCTGCAGATAAGCCAAATACTTGCGCAAGGTCAAACTGGTTTTGAGCGATCAAGCGGAAAAAAAATGTCGCAACGTTAATCGTGATCAATATTTTGATCGCGTCGGTAAAAAATTGGGGCTTGAAAGAAAGATTGCCCTGTTCTGATTGGAATTGGTAGCGCATATTTATTGGTTAATTGTCGGCAATTTATACTTATTCCTGTTCAAATCCGTTCCAATTTTATTTATTTGATTCCTGGCAATTTTCTCAGGCGTACCCAATTTCTTGGATTCAGGAGTAACGTTTTTTTACTAAAGAGGGCTTCCGGAACTTTGAGCTGCGGGCGCTTATACAATCTTATCTTTAACCCCAGAGTCTTTTGAGCTTTCCAAATCTCCCACGCCGCGGATATGAAAAAATCCCGTGGAAGAAATCCGTTAATTTTTTGAAATCCATATTTTCTAAGCCCATCCCGGATGATGGTGGTACAACTACGGTTGAAAAAACTGAAATCTTTATATTTCTCCGGTGAGGCCGGATTTGACGGGGCGTCATGAATCGTTTTTAATTCATCATGGTAAATGCCGGCCAGCCATTTTACATCAATTCCCTCTACCCGGATGACATGAATCGACCGCATGAAATTTCGTCCGAATTTATCAAAATAAGCTGTGCCGTCCTCCTTGATTTCAAATTCTCCAGTATTAGGCGACGGAGCGAATTCTCCCAATGCCGGCCGGTACATAAATTCAGCTTCATCTATTGATTCATTTTCATTGAGTAAATGGGAGAAGTTGAAGAATTCACCATTTACATTGATAGCATTATGACCAAAAGTAGAGGCAGGGTATTTCACCAGTCGTTCATTATAATATATCTCCACAAATGGTTCTTCTGCCGGTGGCACATCGGGCCATACGATAATAATCGCTTCTCCAGTTTCATAATCCTTTTGGGGCAGCTTTCTGGCACAAACGGACTGGTCCCGCCAGTGATGCAAATATCCGTTCCAAATTCGGCACCCTTTCAACAAATGTTCGCCTGAATCTGCCTCTAAAAATGCGCCTCCATCTTTCCACCTCAAAATGCCTCGATATACCATCAGGATACCATTTCCCGCAATATTTTTAGTGATTTCAAATTCCGAACACTATCAAAATGGATACCCAGGCATGTGTTTAAATAACTGCTGATGGCTTTCCTATCCCGGGCTGTAATCTTAAGACCTGTGTGCATTCCGCTTCGGCCTGTTTGAAAAAACTCGAAAACAGATTTTGAATTCGGTCCCGCAAAGGGATTGGGTAATGGCACAAAGTCTAGCTCTGCCTGGCTGAAATCCGGTTTAAACCCCAGCAGTGTCAAAAGCTGGTATTGGTAGAACCAATAGGCCAGATTCAATTGTACATCCTCATTCTCTACGGTTTTTAAAGCTGCAGCCAATCCATCGTACAATTCAGGGTGGGGATTATGATCGGTTGTACATTTATCGGTCAATTCAATCATCGCCATGGCGTACGAAATTTTTTTAAGATCGGTTGAAATAGCCGACCAAGGATGGGAGAAGGCCGCTTTGGACACTGTTTGAAGATCCCGGGTTTCTTTATAGTAAAAAACCAGGTCCAGACAATTGATTGGTTGAAAGTACGCCCCCATTGGCGACTTTTTTCTGTAGGCGCCATGAACAATAAAACTGACCTTACCCATTTTCCGCACAAAACAGCGGGCAATTATACTGGTTTCACTGTAAGGAAACCGCTTTAAGACAATGGCTGTAGAATTGGTAATCATAACACACCAAGTTTACTAAGCCCTCGAAGGATTAGTACGCTTTCGATATGCTAATATGCTTTGGCAAAAATGACTTCGTGTTTGGCCGGCTTCCCGGAATAGATACACTTCAATTCTTCAGGGTTTTCATCAAAGGGAATGACGCGGATGGTTGTTTTTGTTTCTTCTTTGATTGCCATTTCGGTTTCAACTGTTCCGTCCCATCCACAGCGGATAAAACCACCGTTGTTTGAAATGATTTCTTTAAATTCATCGAATGATGAAACTGTGTGGGTATTTTCTGCCCGGAACGATTTGGCAGCTTCAAACATAGTCGTCTGAATATCATCTAATAATTTGGGGACTAATCGGGCGATTTCTTCTTTTTGAACAAATTGTTTTTCACCATTATCGCGGCGGACAAGAACCGCTTTACCGTTTTCAACATCTTTTGGTCCTACCTCGAGCCGCAGGGGTACGCCCTTCATTTCCCATTCATTGAATTTGAAACCAGGACTGTCCTTCCGCCAATCTTCATGAATACGAATACCGGCGTCGCGAAGGTCCGATAAAATGGGCACAAGATAATCCCGGACGGCCTGTTTGGTTTCATCGTCCCTGAAAATGGGGACAACAACAACTTGATAAGGTGCAATTTTTGGTGGAAGCTTGAGACCTTTATCGTCACCATGGGCCATTACCACGGCGCCTACCAGGCGCGTACTCACACCCCAACTGGTAGCATAAACCAATTCTTCTTTATTATCTTGGGTCTGGAATTTTACATCAAAAGCCTTGGCAAAATTTTGACCCAAATTATGGGATGTCCCCGCTTGGAGCGCACGTTTGTCTCCCATCATAGCTTCAATACAATAGGTTTTTTCTGCACCGGCAAATTTTTCAGATTCAGACTTCAATCCGGTGTGGACGGGCATGGCCAAGTAATCCTCTGCCAACTGACGGTATAATTCTAAAATGAGGGACGCTTCTTCTTCGGCTTCATCAGCCGTGGCGTGGGCGGTGTGACCCTCCTGCCATAGGAATTCTGTGGTGCGTAAAAATAGTCGCGTACGCATTTCCCAGCGTACCACATTGGCCCATTGGTTAATGAGTAACGGTAAATCACGATAGGACTGGATCCATTTTTTATACATGGCCCAGATCACCGTTTCCGATGTGGGGCGCACGATCACTTCTTCTTCCAGTTTGGATTCCGGATCAACCACAATCCCATGTTCGTCGTCGGCCATCAGGCGGGTGTGGGTGACAACGGCACATTCCTTCGCAAACCCTTCTATGTGTTCCGCTTCCTTGGCCAAAAATGACTTAGGAATGAATAATGGAAAATAGGCATTCACGTGGCCGGTTTCCTTAATCATGCGGTCAAAGGTTTCTTTAATATTTTCCCACAGAGAAAACCCATAGGGCCTCACAACCATGGTTCCTTTTACAGGACCGTAATCAGCCAAACCGGCTTTGGTGACCACATCGGTATACCAGGCTGAATAATCTTTACTTTGGGGTGTTACGCCTTTTGACATATTTCTTTCTCAAAAATTAGAACGGGAAATTACCGGGTTCATGAAGGCCTTCCAATGGAATTTGTCAAATGAATTCATTGAGGGTAATGGTTCATGAGCATTATCTTTGCCTTTAAGATTTCACCGAAGGAGGCTCTCTTGAAACCGAGAATAATTTTCTCGCTGACCTTTATACTTTTCGCCCTGACTGCGTGTGAAAAAAACACAGCTGATCTCATCATCGAAAATGGTGTCATTTATACTGTAGATGATTTCAACCCCATCGTGGAGACGGTCGCAGTAAAAAATGGTAAAATCATTACAGTTGGAAAAAAGTACGACGTCCGTTCTCTCATTGATTCAAACACAGAAATTTTGAATTTAAACGGTGCCACCATGATCCCGGGGCTGATCGAAGGACATGGCCATTTCATGGGGCTGGGTTATGCTAAAATGCGTCTGAACCTTTCAACTGTAGCAAACTATGACGAACTTGTGGATATGGTATCCGAGGCTGTAAAAAAAGCTGCTCCGGGTGAATGGGTCCTGGGTCGGGGTTGGCATCAGAGCAAATGGAAGCCCATACCGGAAACAACGGTCAAAGGGTTTCAAACCCATGATAAGTTGAGTGCCATCTCTCCTGATAACCCTGTCTGGCTAACCCATGCCAGTGGCCACGCCGGTTTTGGGAATGCCAAAGCGATGGAAATTGCGGGCATCACGGCTGAGACAGAATTTGGTTTTGGCGGTGAAATAATCAAAGATCTTCAGGGAAATCCCACTGGCATCTTTAATGAACGTGCTCAAGGTCTTGTCAATCAACATGTGCAATTCGAAGGCGAGGGCAACCGTCAAAAAGCATTGGAACTGGCCGTCCAAGCCTGCCTAGAAAATGGGATCACCTCATTCCAGGATGCCGGTTCCGGAAGCGGATCAATTGCCGCGTATCGGGAGGGAATTGATAATGATGCACTGAAGGTCCGTCTTTATGTTATGCTGACCAGTCGCGACCCTGACCTACTTAAAGACTGGTATAAAAAGGGTCCTGAGATAGGCACTGGGAACGATCATCTCACCATTCGATCCATCAAGCTGAATGCTGATGGCGCCCTCGGCTCACGGGGAGCCTGGCTCCTTAATGAATATGCAGATCGTCCCGGTCATTTCGGAATGGCTACTCAATCCATGGAATATGTTTATGAAGTGGCAAAAGACGGTTTGGCCAATGGATTTCAGGTTAATACCCATGCTATCGGCGACCGCGCTAATCGGGAAATACTAGATCAATATGAAAAAGTCTTTAGCGAATATCCGGATAAAGTCAAGGATCATCGCTGGCGGATTGAACATGCCCAACATATTGACCCACTCGATATTCCAAGGTTTGGCCAGCTGGGTGTGATTGCCTCTATTCAAGGGATTCATATGTCATCCGACCGTCCTTGGGCTATTGATCGTCTTGGAAAAAAGAGGATTGTAGAGAGTGCGTATATCTGGCGAAATCTCATGAATACGGGAGCAATTATCATCAATGGTACCGATGTTCCGGTGGAGCCGATTAATCCCATTGCCTCTTTTTATGCCAGTGTTTCAAGGCGAACACTCAACGGGAGCCCAACCGGCGGATATGAACCCAAACAAAAGATGACACGGCTGGAAGCATTAAAAAGTTATACAATCAATGCAGCTTACGGTGCATTTGAAGAAGAGATCAAAGGCTCCATTGAGATTGGGAAATACGCTGATTTTACGGTTTTATCCCAGAATATTATTACCGTCCCTGAGGATAGAATTTTGAACACAAAAGTACTGTATACAATTGTGAATGGTAAGATTCTGTACAAAGGTCAATGAAGTTTAGTTATCTAACCCCGACTCCTGCTTTAACAGCCCTGTATGTTAGCTCAGAACGAGTTAGCGCAAAGAACCCACCCCCGACAGCACCACATATGTTTGGGGGGTAGGCTAGCGTGAAGAACCCACGGCTGACGGCACCACATATGCCTGGGGGGCAGGCTAGCGTGAAGAACTCACCCCCTCACTTCGTGAGACCCCTCCCAAGGAGGGGATTTGAATTTAAGTGCTTGCAAAAATCCCTTCTTGGAAGAGGAATATAAGGGTGAGTACCGAGCAATGACCCGGGTAAAAATAATCCCGTACAATCCCCAACTAAAAAATAAGGCCAAGTATCTTAGAAAGAATATGACCTTGCCAGAAGTACTTCTATGGCAACATTTAAAGGGTAAACAAATGGTGGGGTTTGACTTTGATCGTCAAAGACCCATCGACGAATACATCGTAGATTTCTATTGTAAAGTACTTATGCTAGCTGTCGAAGTTGGTGGACAAATTCATGACTATCAGATCGAGAAGGATAAACTCCGCCAGGAAAAGATAGAATCATTCGGCGTCCGTTTTTTAAGATTTTCAGCCAAGGATGTATTAACAAATATGGAAGGTGTTTTGATTACAATTGAGGCTTGGATTAAGGAACATCAATGATTATACCTGCTCTCACATGCTCTCAAAAGGCGCCCATCCCTGCTAGCCTCCCATGCCTCCTTGAGGCGGGCGGGCGCAAAAAACCCACCCCCCCACTTCGTGAGGCCCCTCCAAGGAGGGGATTTATTCTCAGGAACCTGCTGAAATCCTCTTTGGGAAGAGTAAGAAGTTTTAAACGCTTGCAAAAATCCCCTCTTGGGAGGGGAATAAAAGGGGTGGGTGCCCCGCGCTGTGACGCAGGGTTGGTGATGGGTTTATAGTATGATCAGTCAAAATCAGAATAAACTGATTCGCTCACTGCATTTGAAAAAATTCCGGGGGCAACGCGGCCTTTTCATCATCGAAGGCATCCGTGCAATTAAAGAAGCGCTGGCAGCTAAAATTCCTTTAGAAATAGTTTTAGCAACTGAAGCGTTTTCTAATAAGAATACGTCCCTGACTCAACTTGTTGAATCAAATAAGATTGGTAACATTTCACCAAAAGAATTGAATCATCTCTCCCCTTCCGCATCACCTTCCGGCATTCTGGCTGTTTGCAAAATACCCAAATTCAAAAATCCCAATTTGGATCAAAATTTTATTTATTTAGATAATGTTTCCGATCCGGGAAACATGGGCACGATCTTAAGAACAGCTTCCTGGTTTGGGATAAATCAAGTGGGGCTTTCTGAGGGGTGCATTGACCCATACAATCCAAAAGCGGTCCGGAGTGCCATGGGCGCTCATTTTCACCTATCTTGGATAGGACATTTAGAACTCAGCACAATGAATAAACATACTATCATTGGTGCTGATCATCGTGGTAAATCCATTGATTCCCTGGAAAAGAAATCTGAAAATTGGGTGCTCGTTTTGGGCAGCGAAGCCCACGGTTTAAGTGAAACTGTCAGAGCTGCTCTGGATAAAACAGTTGCGATCCCGCAAATCGGAGCAGGAGAATCACTCAATGTGGGTGTGGCTATGGGTATTTTACTTTTCCATTTAACCAAATAACCGAGTGTTTCTCCGTAATGGCAGATTGCCGTAAATTCTGCGATTATGAAAGTAAAGGATTCAGACCCTCATGAACCGGACCCTCTCAGTACGGTTTGCATTCGGGATCGTTTTTCTATCGGTCCTTTCGGCCCTGATTATCGGTTCGATTTTCAGTGCACTGGATCCGGCTATCCTTTCCGGCGCTAAGCCGGGCTTACCCACCTACTTTGCCATGTTTATCGGCCAAAGCTTTTTGGTGGTCCCGGTGATGATCTTTTTACTGCGAAAAAATTACTCCCTTACAAAATCGTTGCGCTTTAACCCCGTATCTATGAATACAGTATTTGCGACCTTTTTTCTGTCCCTGGGCGCCATGGTTATTTCAGATGAAATTAATATGTTGGTGAACATGGTGATTCCCACGCCCGATTCGTTTCTACAAATCGAAGCCATGCTGACGCCGGACAATCCCCTGTCCCTGGTCTTGCTCATTTTCACCATTGTCATCCTGGCCCCTGTTGGTGAAGAAATCCTGTTCCGTGGATTTCTACAAAAATACCTTGAGAATGCGTGGGGCGATATTACTAGGGCAATTTTATTCTCAAGCCTCTTTTTTGCGGTGATTCATTTTAATCCTTACTGGATGATTCAAATATATTTTCTGGGTATCCTACTTGGATTTTTGGCCTGGCGAACGAATTCAATCATTCCCTGTATTATTTTTCATATTATCATTAATGGCACATCTTTATTATTCGCATCTATGGGTGAATCATTTGAAGCTCTTATTATTTGGCATGGACATATAAACCCACTTATACTGATCGTTGGGGGTTACCTTTTCTGGTTTGGTGTGAAACAACTGAAAACGGGACAGGAAGGTTAAAATGAAAAAAGAAATGTTTGGCGCTGAAATTACTATTCTGCGGGATACCTTCAGACGTCTCCTCCGGCGCCATGCCAAAATCAATATTATTAAGCTGATTGATAAGACCCACCCGGCGGATATGGCCCTGATCTTCCGTTATTTTAATGGCGGTGAGCAAGATACTATTTTTGCTTTTATGGTTCCTTCAGAAACAACAGTAGAATTTTTGAGCGAATTGGATGAGGCTATCACAATTCGCCTATTAGAGCAGGAAGAGCCGCAGCGAATGGCCTCTATCCTGGAAGAAGCCAGCTCAAACGAGCAGGCATATCTTATGGGATTGGTCGATGATGAATACGCTTCGTCGGTCATCGCCCTTCTCCAAGCCGAAGAGCAGGAAGAACTGGAAGAAATGATGGCTTACCCGGAAGACAGCGCCGGGATACTCATGTACACTGATGTTTTTACGCTTCACAAAGAATCCAAAGCCCGGGACGCCATTGTCGCCCTTCAAGACCAGGAAGAAGCGGAAATGGTATTTTATCTATATGCTGTTGATGACGAAGGCCGCTTGACCGGTGTAATTTCCCTGCGCGATTTAGTCACAACGCCCGGCGACACATTGCTGAAAGATATAATGTCCCGCAAGGTACACGCTGTGCGGCCTGAAACCGACCAAGAAGAGGTGGCCCAAATTGTGTCTCAATACAATTTTCTCGCCGTGCCGGTGGTGGATTCAGAAGAACAATTATTGGGAATCGTCACGGTCGATGATGTGGTCGATGTTATCCGCGAAGAAGCTACCGAGGATTTTCTCCAAATGGTTGGTGCCGGTAAGGATCGGGAGATTCTTTTAAAATCTTCCTGGGAAAATGCCCGTATGCGTCTGCCCTGGTTATTCGCCAGCTGGATTGGCGGAATCATGGCCGCTTTTATTATTGGAATATTTGACAATGAACTCCAAAGCACAATAGCTCTAGCTGCTTTCATCCCAGTGATTATTGGGATGGGTGGTAATATCGGAACCCAATCGTCAACTATTATTGTCCGGGGATTGGCCACCGGTCGCGTGAGTTTTGAAAATTCATCAAAAATTTTATTTAAGGAAATCCGTGTTGGTCTTATCCTCGGAATTCTATACGGAATTCTCTTAGGCTTTTTTGCCATATTCCGGTTTTTGGATGTTTCCCCCATGCTTGGTGTCGTGGTGGGCATTAGTATTTGTTTGTCCATGATTATTGCAGCAACGATTGGTTCCCTGGTCCCGCTAATTTTAAACCGATTTGACGTTGATCCTGCAGTGGCTACCGGCCCTTTTGTTACCACCGCCATCGATATTCTGGGCGTTGCACTTTACTTTTTGATCGCCGGTTTGCTCCTAGCCACCGGATAAAAATTACCTATTTATGAGCAGGATTTTTGTATCTCTACTTTTTATAACGATTATTTCCGGCCAAGATTACTCAGCCAGAGTTTATGGGTTCCTGGTGGCCAAGGCCAAAATCAACTTTACCGTGGATTCTGTTAAACTGAAATTCGAAACTATCGGAATAATTGATGCCATTTGGCCTTCGAAAAACACCTATACCACACACTTTGATACAACTCACTTTGGATTAATATCTTTCAAAAAAAAAATAAAACAAGATAACCTTGAACAATCCGTCTTAATCGAATCAAAAAATAATAAGCTCCATTATAAGGATAAAACCAGAAGCTTGTCCGACTCCACTCAAACCATATTTACTATGTTCGCCCGCTTAAACCGGCAACCCCATGATGTCCTCGATACCAAATGGTTTGAAATGGATCATGAGGGACGTCAAATGCGCGGCCGGTTTTTATGGGCCGACACAGAAACAATTAAAATAGGGAATACAAATATATTGTGCGATCACTTTCGCATGGACATGAAGTATATTGACGAAGCCAGCGGGTTTTTAGAGAACACTGACCGTTTAATGCAATATGCACCCAACCCTGATGAGGTACGGCAAATCTGGGTGGAACGAAATGGAAATCGTCGTATAATCCGGATAACTATGACAGCCTACGGATTCCCTTATGAGATTGTGATTGAAGATGAGTAAACAACCATTTTTCAAAACCTATGGCCGGCAAATTATTATCTGGGTCGGGATCGCTATAGTAATTGCCATAGCATTAAAACTCGGAATTGACGAAAAAGTTGTCCTTTTTGGAACGGTTCTCATCGGTGTATTTACCCAAGCCTTCGTTGGCCTAGCAGCGTTAATTGGCGCTATTCCTCTAATCGGGCCACTCCTTGTTAAAGTATTTGCCATACCATTTTTCTGGCTTTTGAATGCCTTGGGTTATTTTGTTGGGGCTGTTGCTATTAAAAAAGGTTATCGAACAGAATTCACCAAATCTCGTGTTCTGACCCTGGCTTTACTGATTGGAATTATTATAGGCTATATCATCGGGCATTTGGTCCCAATGCGTTAAATTTCACGTTAAATAATCATGAATATACTAGTATTACACGGACCCAACTTGAATCTGCTTGGTTCTATTTCAGCTCAAAATGGCCAACGAGTGACTTTGGATAAAATTGACACCAGCCTGCGCCGCCACGTCCGAAATTTGGGAATCAATTTGAAAATTACTCAAACCCATAAAGTCTTCCAGGCGATCAATTTTATTCAGCGCAACCGTAATTGGGCCGATGCCATGCTCTTTGCCCCCATGGCTTGGGCCTGGTATGAATATTCAATACTTGATGCACTTAAGATTGCTAAAATTCCCACAGTTCAATTACTTTTCTCAGACGGTTTTGGCGAAATTGAAAAAGAAAAATCAATATATTCCGAGAGTTGTGAATCAACAATTCATGGTACACCAAATCAAATCTATATCGATGGAATTACATTCCTACACAAACTAGCCTGATTCATTGAAACTACATTTCTTTATACTATTGGCCATCTTTGCTGGCTGTGTTAAACCGATCCATAAACAGCTCGGGATAGATCAGAAAGTTCATAGTATAATTCAGTTTTCCGATGATGGTTTTACAGCAACAATCACGACCGATCAAAAATTGACGGGGCTAGACTCTTTAACCTTTTTGGCCAACCAACCTATTTCCATGGAATCGTTGATTGGTATAATCCAGCCGGAATTGCACGATTCTTCTATAGCCATGTTTGCTGACGTCATTAAGCGAAAAATACCTAAACAAAAATTGGTTCGGTCCCTGTCCAGCCTGAAAACCATTAACAACCGTATAATGGTCACCTATTCAGTCGATACAAGCTTTATAATGCCCCAGATTCGCCGTGTTTTTGTAAATATGGACCTCGCAACGCCTATAGAACCATTATTTGATAGAAAGGGTAAGATTCCTGATTTTTCCCTTATTTCCCCCTCAACAGCTTTAATACTTCCATGTGAAGGGCAACAGCTGCCTCGCAAAGCATCGAGATTGCCCAATGCGCCCAGAGATTATCGTTCGGGGATCCATCGCGGGATTGATTTTTTTTCAAATTGGGGCACCCCGGTTAAATCCGTAGCCGATGGAATGATTGTACGTTCAGATTTAAATTATGAAGAAGTACCTGCCGATTTCAGAGATGAGATTTTAAAGCAGGCCGCGAAACTAGATCGCACCCCATCCGATATTTTTAATGCCATCTTGCTCGGTAAAGCAGTATTTATTGACCATGGGTTTGATCTATTTAAAGGATACCGTTCCATCACGATTTATGCCCATCTTTCATACATCAATCCAAATATAAAACCCGGTTACAAAATTCAAGCCGGAGAAATATTTGCAAGATCTGGAAACTCCGGAACGCGCCCCAGTACCCTAGGTACGCGTGATGAGGCTCACCTTCATTGGGAACTTATTTTACAAGATGCAAAGGGGGAGTTTTACTTTGGTCAGAATTTGCCATATGAAAGTCTATACCCGGCACTCATATCCCTATTCAATAATTAACTTTTTGCCCGTGCTAAATTTTCTGCTATTTTATTATCATTCGGCAGCACCTGCCTTGCCAATTCATAACATTCGATGGCACGGGGTCGATCGCCGATTAAATAAAATACAGTCCCGAAATAATCTAAAATAAGCCCCCAGCGAAGACGAACTGATTCCTCTTTATGTTTCATTTTTTCCAATTGTCCTGCTAAAAATACTTGCACTCCCGGGTTTTTATACTGACTATAATGGAGCCCTGCAATTGCCAATGCTTTCAGATCAATGTCATCTTCAAGCTCACTGTAATCCATTAATTTTTCTACAATTTTTTGGTCTAACAGGGGCATTCCGGGGGACAGATAACGTTTAATAAAATAACTCAAATTCGCATACTGACCCATACTGTGTTTCCATTCAGGATGAAGTAACAATTCGGCAGCTTCACCTTGGCTGGTTTCATTTGTTATTTTTAACCGATTGGCGATGACAGGATTAAGAGGTTTGGTCGGACCCCACCATTTATTAACATAATCCTGAAGCACTTCTTCCGATTGATCTGAATGGCATTGAATACACGCAGATTCAAATCCCTGAGATTGATCGTAAACAGGGCGGGGAATAGAAATTGTGTGATCTGATCGGGTAAATTTTATTTCACTTCCAATGCCTTCCTCTTGGCGAAACGGCATATGACATGATACACATTTACCCCCCGCCGAACCTAGGACGTGGAATGTATGAGAGGCGGGGTTATCCGCTTTGGCCGCATGGCATGTTGTACATTGCTGATCATCGAACCGATCCACTAACAATTGCCGATTGATATCCTGATAATTCTGACTGTGGGGATTATGACAACTCGTACACGTCATCGATCCATTGATAAAACAATCACTGAACATATGGTTTTGCTGGTATCCGAATGTCTTAATCCGGCCATCAATTGAATAAGGATTTTGATTCCCCAATAATGCCAATCGGAGTGAATAAAATTCTTCTAGATTTTGACCCGGAAGATAACCGTTTTTCAGGGGTGTTTTCACCGCATGACATTGAAAGCAGACATTTAAACTTTCTTTTGGTGGCAAACCAGCCATACTGCTGATACCTATGGTCGTTGGTTTTGCAATAACACCTCGAACGATATAAGACATGATTGTTGCATGTTCCCCTGCTGGACCATGACAGGATTCGCAGTTTATAGCTAACGATTTAAATTTTGAATTGTAACTGTTGCCCACCTTTTGTCCAATAATTTGACTGCCATGACAGTTCTGGCAGTTGGACATATCTTCAATTTCTCCCAATACACGATGGGGGGGCCAATTGTATAATTGGTCGAAGGCTATCCGTTCATCAGCCTTTTTCCATTCCTCGCTTCCTTTAACCTGAACAAACCAACCGTTTTCATCCTTGCTAAAATCGAATGGTAAAAATCTGTATGTACCATCTTCATATTTCCCAAAATAAGTCTGTGTTCCGCCTCCAAACATAAAGCCTCCGCCAACAACAGCTTCAACTTTTACCATTTTTTCATACTTTGTGGCATTATCGACTATTCTAAATTGATAAACCTGATTTTTCTGTTCGGGAAATATTGTTGCATCAGCCAACCTGATGGGACTGCCGTTAAACGGGGCGATAATATTGACTTCTTCAGGACTGCCGCCAGCTTTGGCATGGGTGGAGCCTTTCCACTGGGTATAAACATCCGGATGGCAGGCTTGACACTTGCCGGATCCAATAAAATCTTCAAAGGAAACCTGTGGTTTTATATCTTTAAAGTTGGGTGCCGGAAGCTGGTATAATTTATAATCTTTCTTGTTTTCTGAGCATCCGGCGATGAAAACAAGCGCGAATAAGATGCTTTGCGGAATCAGCCTATTATTCATACAAGAAAATTAATCACAAATAGATATAAAAAAAGCCCCCAGCTAAAAGCGGGGGGCTTTTTTATTATTGTTTATTTCAGCTTTTTAGAAGCCAACATTCAGTGTGAATACTGTGTTGCCGTCAAAATGCTCTGCTGGAATGTAGGCATAATCAATTGAAGCATTGATACCTAGCACACGCAGAAGACTCAATGAGGCACCAAAAGAAACACCGCTAAAGATATTTTCTAAGGAAGCTTCACTTTCATCTACATCTTCGGTAGCAAAGTTGTCCTGGATATCAACAGACTGAATGTTTGCTAAATACCCGGCACGAACCGCACCTAAACCAGGAACATTAAATGCGCCCGATAATTTCAGCTTATCTTGATCAAAGTTGTTGACTTCGTATGTACCAGCTAAAGAAAGGTTTGTACCAATATTATATTTGGCACCCATTTCCATAACCAGCGGCATGTCAAACTTTGCAGCTTCTATTTTGTATTTAGTTACCTGTCTGTCGGTCCCCTGGGCGATTCCGTCAACCAATAACCCTGAACCATCATAACGCATTGGCTGACCGAAATTTCTTACGGCTACACCAACATCCAAGCCAGAAACATCAAGGAAGTCAGAGTATTGAACACCGGCATCAATTGTGACGCCATTGCCCTGAACTCGTCTAAACCCTTCACTGGTAAAATTCAGTGACATTCCCATGCTTGTTCGATTTGACATCATACGTCCATATGTAAACCCAGCTGTGAAGTTGGTTGGTGCAAATTTTTCACCCGTACCATCCGGTGAAAACACCGTGGTTACAGGAATTTCACCAATGTCTACAGTACGTATGTTGATCCCGAAGGCATTACTGCCGGATTTCAAGACAGCACCGAAGAATGATACGGACATATCAGCGATGTACGATCTGTTGGAAAATGAGGTTTCTACGTTATTTCTGCCTCGAACTGCTCCAGCCGGGTTCCAATAGGTTGCACCAACGCCGGTTGCGGTTGCAACTGCGCCACCGCCGGTTAGGTACTGAGCGCCCTGTGGAATCAACAACTGCGAAGCACCTGCTGTACCGTTCCGGGCACCTGATTCGGCACGGTAACGGTATTGTTCTCTTGACCCAGATTGCTGTGCGACAGCTAAACTGATTAACATGGCCAAGACAGATGTGATTGTTACTATTCTTTTCATAATCATCGTTTTTCTCCTTTTGGCCATTAATAAGTATCGATGAATTCTTCTTCAGTCACAATCGCCAGCTTCAAGACCTTAGTCTTGTCTATATCAGGCATATCGATATGAACGATATAAACACCACTGGCTACTGGGTAGCCATTCGCGTTTTTCATATCCCAAGTCTGATACTGGGTGGTTGTGTTTTTGAAGAAACTGGACACCATTACACCACCAACATTGAAGATACGGAATTGTACCTTACCTGTAGTTGGCAGGTGATTGAAGGTAACATATTTACCCTGGATGCTTTGTTCAAGATCATGTAAACCCATATACGGATTCGGGAAAACATTAATCATTTCTACATCATCTGCGACATTCGTAGAAGCAACCGATGGTGCTGTAATTGTGAATTCATCAGCCAATTGATTGGTTTTATTGGTAACAATCTTAAAAATTGTACCTTTTTCGATTTCTGTGATAGCCACAGCATCTAATGTACCATCTGTAACATCACCGCCATTCCAGCTGTACCATACGTTCCGTCCCATCAGTTCAGGTCCATAAGTACCTCCCTCCCAATAGTCCCGGGTAAAACCTTCATGAAGATAATCACCATCAGCGGTGGGTGTACCGCCACCGGCGGCGATTGAAGCGGCTAACCATGTTTGGTATCCGGCTTCACCTTCACTGAGATCTACAGGAAGACGCGGATAGGTCCAGTCTGTATATGGATCATTTAATGCGCTTGAACCTGGATGGTCTGTTGCATGAAGGCCCCATTTTTCATTTCCATCAAAGTCATAGAACCAGGGGCAGAGACGATAGCCCAATGTGACATTCCACATTTCAAAAGGGACACGAATCAGTGAACCGGTTGTGTAGGCTGCGTAGGCATAGTTATCATCTTCATAGGTGAAGCGATATTCGAAATCATACGGAATGAGGTATTTCCAACCACTACCGCGAATGATACGACTGATCATATTGTCATAGGTACCGCCACCGCCGCCGCCATGGAAGAACCATTTTGAACCATTTTCTTGGTTAACACGGCCTCTATAGGGCGTTGGGAAACCACCAAAGTCCGAAGAACCTTGGAGCACCGGATCCTGGGCACCGCCCGCATGAGCGGTTACCTGGAAATCTTTAAAGGCATTGGGTGGACCCGTAACCTTAAAAGTTAATCCGTCAACAGCAGGAAAACCTGGATCGCCGAATGTTGATCCTTGGCCATAACCTGTGAGGACTTGGCTGCCAGATGTCGTGTTAGTGACATTCCACAGTAGACTTCCTTTTGTTGGCGAACCGGTTACAGTATCTTCCTCAAAAGATATTTTGTAGTCCTGCCCTGTCACAACACCGGGATCGATAACTTCAACCCGGGCTTGCCCATCACTTGTGCCTGCACTATGGGTCATATCGAAATAGTCACCTGAATCAACGGTGTATGACGTACCTGGATCTGGTAGTTTTGGCACTACAGAAACAACGGTCATAGATGACTCGAGTGATTTAAACGGTGAATTGGCATTATCCGGTAAAAACGAATATGCACTAACACCAAAATAATAAGGACGATCATTCGTAATTGGACGACTTCTTAATTTGTCGTCTTTAATCACAACCACACGGCTAATTCCATTGTCAGAACCAACATGAGCCGGTGCTTCAAGAATTAAACCCGTGGCCGGATCAACGGCCTTTTCTGTGATAACCAACACACCGTTGGCCACATCAAACTGAGCAATCAGCGCACCATCAGAACCAGCAGAATTCGGGTTTGGCAATTGATAGACTTTATAGCCTTCAAACTCAAACCCTTTGTTAACAACATTTTCAGTTTTTGCATAAGCAGCTTCTTCTGCCCAGTTCAGGGTGATGTACCCGTCACCTTCAAAGACTGAAACAACCGGTGATTTGGGTGGCGTTGGTAATGAGAAATCGTTGTCATAAGCAAACTGCGCGTAAATATCGTTGTATTTAAGAACAGTTATTGATGACAAGTTGTCACCGCCAAGGCCGCCAATAAGACCAACAACAACATCCTGTGTATCACCAACGGACATTTCGAATGGTCCCGTATTCATCACCAGACGACGATCTCCGGGAGGCAATACAATGCCATCGATAAACCCAGTACCTGTTACCGGGTCACCCGCCAAAACGAAAATTTCAGGCAGGTTAGTAATTGGATCTACAAAAGGTTCCTGAGTTGGATATTCGGGTCGAGGCAGATAGCCTTCCATGAGGTTGAACCATTGTAGCGTACCTGCATACACACGGGTGTTTGGATCGCTCACAGATGATCCGGCAGCAAAGTAAACAAAACTGGTCATTCCCAGTGTATCTAAAACGTCGTCACCATCAATGTCAACCTTTGGACCTTCAAGAAAGTCATATCCACCAGCCGGTACTGCCATACCATAGTCATTAAAAAACTGTGTATCAAATGTATTACCATTGTAAACATAGCCCAATGAAAGGGTTGTATCACTACCGACATAATCGTCCGTATAAGTGCCCAAATCAGGGTCAGACCACTGAGTAAAATAGATTGTATCTAATTTTGCGTCAGCAGGACCGCCGGGCAGACCAACGTAGATCATGCGCGCCCGTTTGAACATCATACTGGATAAAGGGTTAGAAAATGGGAAATCATATCCCCACATGGTCATCTGCATTTCAAAGCCGATCGGAGGAGACCCCCAACCGCCTTCAGAAACACTGACAGCCTCGCCAGGAAATTCCGGATTATCTTCATCTGGCAAATCATTGGCAACTAACCAAATCGTTTGATCTGCGCCGGGAATACCCGGGAGATCCCCTACCCATTCACCCTCTTCTTCATCATAGGTTGGGGCGGTGTAAACACCGTCACCATTCACATCATCAAATGGTGCACCTTCATCAGCGGGCCAGTCTTCCCAGTCATGTTGATATTGATCGCGAACGGATTTGATCATCGCCTCAGTCACATTGTCAGGGGATACGGCTTTAACAATCGCAACGTCGGATTTAATATCACCATCTCTCCAGTTGCTGCGTACGCGCCAGATTTGTTGATCGCGCAGATTTTCAGAATATCCTGATGTTTTCAACTTACCATTGGCATCATACAGCACTTTACCGGATTTAAGGCCGGTATTGTACATAGATCCGTTTACACGAACTCGGGGTAATCCGGATCCACTGCCATCGGTTAAAATCTGACCATCTGAGTCCACACCGTATTTATCGGATACTTTTGCACCCCATAAAATCCCTTCAGCAAAGATTACATTACCCGTTCCTTTTGGATAATCACCCGCCGAACCATGTGCCGTACCATTCCACTGGAAGAATCCTTGGTGTTCCATCTGGATCGACCAGCTATTCACATTAAAAAATGTACTCTTTGGACCTGCATCAACAGCTGATTTCGCCAGTCCGTGGGCATTTGTTTTCCCTGCCTGGCGATCACCTTTGATATCTTCAGCCATTAAGGCGGAACTCATCATAAGTGCAATGTTGAGGACCCAAGAGATTGAACTTTTGAGTTTCATAAATTTCTCCTCGTTTTTGTAACGCATATTCATACCCCTTAGAAGGAGACAGAAATGCCTGTTTTAATTTCGCGAGGTGTACCGAATAGATCAAACCCGTGATCGTTCAGCCAGTGCTGGCGATTTTCAAGGTTGATCTTCTGATACATTTCCACATAAGTAGGACCACGGCCTTCAATGATTTTTGAGCTTAATGCCGGATCGGACAAGAAACCGTCATCGTAGGCATCACCGGTTCTGTTATACACATTAATAATGTGTTGTGTGTTAAACAGGTTGGTGATTGTGGCATATACCTTGACATTTGTGTTCGCAACCCTAAGGGTTTTATCCAAACCTAAGTTAACATTGAAATACCAAGGGGTTGCGGATGAGTTGATTGCTTCCGTCGGCACGCGGTTACGCGGATCGCTATCAGCCAGCAATGCACCTTCATCAGCATCCCGCTGTCCAAGGGATCCATCGGACAATGTGAATGGGTGACCACTGTTGAATTCAGCAATCAAGTTAGCGCCCAGATTGCTCAGCAATGGGTTGCTGGTGCGACCTGTACGGTAGTCTAGGACTACGTTTCCGCGGTGACGCTGGGCATAGCGTGTGGCCATAACCATGCTTGGGCGCTGTGCCCGCACTCCGATAGTCCCGCGCAAACTTCCCGGATAGGAGTTTGAACCACGAGCGTCAAGGAATACATAGTTGGCAAACAGCTGCATGTTACTAAACCGCGCTGTTTTTAGATCAACTTCTACACCAGTGCTTGTTGTATAGTCTGCATTCACATAATTGGTGTGATCGCGCAGACCATAAATGTTCTGGGTTGCATCCGGAACATATAAATCTCTGGAAACCTGATCATAAGGATTTCTTGAGAAAACGGTAATGTCAACTGAGGCAATATCGCCGATCAACTGACCATAGCCAATTTCAAATTTATCCTCTTTAACCGGTTCCAATCCCCATGAGGAGATACCTGAACCGCGGCTGCGATAAAGATAACTCATTGGGGCCATCTGCACGTAGCGGCCATAGTTCAGATGGAATGTGGCTCTGTCCGAAATCGGAAAGCCAAGGCCTATCCGCGGTAACAGATAAGATTGAGAAGGCATAGGCTTGAAGCCATATGTCGGATCATCTGCAGCCACAATCGTGTAATTACGATCTAATGGCGGATTGGCATAATCTTTTAAGTCAATATTCGCTTGGTCAATGGATTCATACCGAAGACCTAAATTGACGATTAGATCACCCGTTTCAAACTTGTCATTCACGTAGAATGATACCTGAGAAGGGTTGCGCGGTTTGTCATAATCCTGGCAATCACCACCATCATCACAATCTCTTCCCAATGGATCATAACCGATCCAGGAAGATAGACGCGCTGTAACGACTTCTTTCACTACCCGGTCATTCTGAGCAACAACAGCTTCATACAGGGTCGAATCCTGACCGATTTTGGAGTTCAACGAATTGATGCCGGTATAACTGTAACGCTTATAGGTAAACTTGGTGTAATCACCGCCAATTTTAATTTCATGTTCACCCATCTGGGTCACGAATTCTGCATCAAAACCAACATACCCATCTTCACCTTTGCTGTAACCACCGCGGCGTGTGCCGTCGCGGGCAAATTTGAACCCGGATAAATTATATGCGGTAGGTTCTACATACCTGTAAACACTTTTGAAAGCATCCTGTCCAGGTGTGCCGAAGTTTCCGGCCCAGGTAGAATCAAAGGCTGCAATTGCATCACGATCGCCCCAGGCTAACCAATCTTTTAATTCACTTTTATGCCCTTTGTCGAACAATCCTTCGTCAGCAAATCGTTTATCATATGACTCATATTTCCGACCCAATGTTCTGAAGTTGGTACGAATATAGGTGTTGGCATTCAGAAAATAGGTTGCTTTAACGTTAAACAATTGGTTTGAATTATCCGTTATATGACGACGGGAATTGAACATGGTTTGAATCGGCAGTCCCGCACTGGAGCGCTGAGACTGGTTCAAAGCCAACGAAGCACGAATCACCAAGGGGTTAAAGTCAAACTGAACCGTAGTATTCAGTTTATTAAACGTTTCCCAATTATTATTAGCCTTGGCATCATCCACGCCTACAATACTCACGGAATCACCAGAAGCTGTGAAACCGCCAATTTTATCCGCAAGTAAGTCACCATTCGCAATAGTAACCGGTGTATAAAAACTGGGATTATAGTTATCTGTGGAACCGTTTTGATAGGCAGTCATAAAACGAATTTTATTGCCAATCGGCCCGCCAACAGTAAAGGTTACATCCTGTGAGCCATATTCGGCTGTATTACCAAAAGATGAAGCCATTGCGTCAGATTCTACCAAGAATGAAGCGGATAATTTACTGCCGCCCGTTCTGAGTGATTGTTGTACCAAACCGGCGTTTGCTTTACCAACACTGGCATCATAACCACCGACTTGCACTGCAATCGCTTCCAGCGCTTCGGGTATGGCGTTCGAAACAACTTTTCCGCTGGCACCGCTCATGGAAGCACCTTCTAGGGTATAACCAATTTCTTCCGACCGGCTACCGCGAATGTGCATACCATCGTGTTGATTTACAACACCGGCTTGGTTGGCGACAATGTTGTCAACGTTTCTTACGGCATAGTTATCAATCGCTTCAGAGTCAACGCTCCGTGCGACATTCGTTGAGGTAACCTCGATTAATGGCTTATCAGCTGTAACTTCTACAACTTCACCTTCAACAGCCGCAACTTCCATTTGGAAGTTTTGAACGGTTGTTAAACCAATGGTTACTCGAACATTAGATACGACCTGACTTTTATACCCGATGTAATTAACTCGAAGGGTATAAATACCAGGTGAAACATCATGTATGTAGTAATTGCCCTCTGCATCAGTTGCTGCACCTTGGGACGTACCTTCCATAATCACGTTTGCGCCGACCAGTGCTTCGCCGTCAGACGAAACATTACCGCTCAGCTTACCTGAAAGGTTTTGTCCCAGCAGTACTGTAGAAAAGACAGTTGCTACGAACATAAGAGTAAATTTTTTCATTATGCTACTCCACTTATTGTTCTTTGGGGGTTGTCAAAAATATTGAAAGAATGTACGAATCTGTGCGCTAAGTCACACCGATCCCTTCTTACCTCTACCTCCGAACCTAACAGTATTTATTATTGTGTCCCAACCTTTTTTTTGCCCTGTAAATAAAGAAAGTTTTATTGAGGTAAAATTATAGTGTTTCTCGACGGAGGCGGTTTGAGTTCCCAACTACGTTTATAGACGAAAAGGCCATAGCCGCCTCCGCTAAAACAGGGTGCAAAACACCAAAAATAGCCAATGGGATTGCAACCAGATTGTATATACTGGCCCAAAATAGGTTTTGCCGGATTTTCTGATATGTTTTTTTAGCCAGAGAAAATGTTTGACTAAGCTTTAACAAATCGCCACTCACCAATATAATATCGCCGGTTTCCATCGCTATATCCGTTCCTGTGCCCATCGCAATCCCAACATCTGCCTGGGCCAAGGCGGGAGCGTCATTAATCCCATCGCCCACCATGCATACAATCTCACCCTCGTCTTGAAGGGCTTTTATGATATTTGTTTTATCTTGCGGTAAAACTTCGGCAAATACACTATCAATCCCGATTTGCGCCGCCAACAAGTCCGCTACTTCTTTTTTATCTCCCGTCAGCATCGACGTTTTAACGTCCCTTGATTTCAGATTTTGGATAGCTTGACCCGAATTTTTCTTTATTTCATCCGCTAAAATAAAAGCGCCAAAAACCGTCGCATCCACCGCAATAAACACCCGAGAACCATCTGCATCCAGTTCCCCCTTGAATCCTACAAAGTCGGCACTTCCCACTTTTATGGTGGAACTCCCATAATGACCTTGGATTCCCTTCCCTGGAGTTGATTGAATATCCTTTACTTCATCTAATACAATTTGTCTTTTATCTGCCAACTCTACTATGGCCGTGGCCAATGGGTGGGTTGAATGCTTTTCGACACTGGCCGCCATACGAATAAGATCCTGCTCACCAATCCCGCTCAGTTGTTTTACTTTGATAACCTTGGGTTTTCCCACGGTCAGTGTTCCGGTTTTATCAAAAATAACAGTTGTTACTTCGTTCATCCTCTGAATTGCGGCGCCATTTCGAATCAGAATGCCATTTTCAGCACCTTTCCCGCTACCCACCATTAAGGCCGTTGGAGTTGCCAACCCCAGTGCACAAGGACAGGCGATAACCAAAACCGCCACCGCCGAAAATATGGCCATTGTCGTGTCAGTCGCTTCAAAGTTCACCCACGGTAAAATATTTATAAACAGTGCTGTTCCGCTGCGCATTATTTCAGGAATTATTCTCCAGGCTAAAAAGGTAATAAACGCCAACCCCAACACAATCGGGACAAAAACAGCCGTAACACGATCAGCAAAGGCTTGAATGGGTATTTTTGTCGTTTGCGCTTCTTCAACTAACTTGGCCATTTGAGCTACAAATGTGTCTTTCCCAATTTTCGTTGCCTTAACCTCTAATGATCCGTCTATATTTATTGTTGCGCCGATGACTCGATCACCCTCAGATTTGTTTACAGGAGCCGCTTCGCCGGTCGCGATTGATTCATCAATAGAACATTTTCCATTAATAATAACACCATCTGTGGGAATCTTTTCCCCGGGCCGGACAATCATAACATCACCCAGCGAAATTTTATCGACAGGGATTTCAATTTCTTCATTGTTCTTTAGAACTACGGCTTTTTTTGCACCTAAAGACATGAGTCGTTTTATAGCATCAGAAGATCTGCCCCTGGCCTTCGCTTCGATATACCGTCCTGTAAGATGAAAGGCCATAATCATTCCGGCAATCCCTGCAAACGAATGAATATCCATCCCAGCTGCTTTTAATGCGCCCGTAAACAGGCATGCCAGCGATCCCAACACAATCAGGACATCCATGTTGGGAGAGAGGCGTATCCCAGACCGCCACGCCGATTTGAGTGTGTCGCAGCCCGGAAATATCAAAACAATGACACTTAAGATAATCATGCCATATATGTATAAGGTGGGATTGGGCCACATAATGCCTGAAATCCAATTGGGAATCATCCACATCATAATGATAGCCGTGGCAATCCAGGCAAATACCATATGGTGTTTCGCACGAATTAATTTTCTATCAGGCTCATCTCTGGATGGCAATTCAATTCCCTCAATTAATTCAGCTTCATATCCTGTATTCTCCACCGCTTGAATTAATTGGTTAAAATCTACATTCCCCTCAACACGGGCTTTTTCTAAAGTCAGGTTAACGACCGCTTTTTTTACCCCCTCTGTCTTATTCAGGGCCCGTTCGATTGTACCCACACAGGCTGAACAGTGCATCCCTTTAATTTTCAGTTCTACTGAATTCGGCTGATCCATAATCATAAATCTCGATTAGTTATTGAAAAATTCCGGTATGAATATCACTCGGAAGAAAGAGAAAAGTGTTACAGATAAATCGGAAATTGTTACAAAATTTTACTTTTGTTTAGTACGTCCAATGGACGGTGGGTCCGGTCTGTGTTTTTAAAATGGCTCGGAGAAAGACCGGTTGTTTTTTTGAATTGATTCGATAAATGCTGCACAGAGCTATATCCAAGGCGGTAGGCAATTTCACTGAGCGTAAGTTCATCATAAACGATCAGTTCTTTCACGCGTTCAACTTTGTGCAGAATAAAGAATTTTTCTATGGTGATACTTTCCACATCGGAAAACAATTTACTCAAAGCGGAGTAATCTTTACCTAAATGTTGCGATAAATCCTGGGACAAATTGATGTGCATTTCTTCAAGGCGGTCACTGTAAATCAAATCAATAATTCGATTTTTGATCGATTCCACAATTTTGGCATTTTTATCTTCTAATAATTCGAACCCATTTTGTGCAAGTCGATCTACCATTTCGTCCAGATTTTGAGGTGGGTTTGCCAAAACAGCTCGGCCTAACCGGACATCAACGACGTCTATACCCAAATCGGTTAACTCATCTTTCACAACGCGAATACATCGGCTGCAGACCATATTTTTTATGTATAAGGTGACCATCGTTATATTAAGCGAAATGAATTTCCGATCGCAACTACTCCCTCTTTTAGAACGCGGGCATACCATCCACGACGATTCATTAGCGTTTTAATAAAATTAGGACCACGTTTTTCACCCACATAAGGCAGCCTGTATAGATTGGAACATGGATCACAAACAAATGAAATTTCGATTTCTGCTTCTCCCGCCGAATATTTTTGCCCCGGTGTGATTGACCCATAATCAATATCGGTAAGTGTCAGATTTTCCCCCAAATCTCCCGGTTTCACCGGCCATCCTTCCTGATTCAGTTGGTTCATCACGTCAGTTGAAATTATCATTACTGCCATGCCAGGATCATTTTTTTTCTTTTTCTGACGATACCGATTATAATCCCCGTCAAGTCCTGCTCTCGTAATGTGAACTTGGTTTACCGGAATTTTCGGCAACCCCACTTCAGCGGGAGTATCCGGCTTAACATTGATTTGAAAAATAGATGCTGACATAACTTTAATCTCTTTCGAGACCGAATTTAGGCGTAATTCCCCTTCCGAATCCAAATTATCCATGCTCCCCTTGTTAAATATTTAAAACGTAAATATGTATTGACTACTACTTCTCGTTCTAAATCCCGAGAGTCGGGATGTTTTATTTACGATAAAATTCTTAAGTTTTCCCGGGTTGACACAAAAGTTTTTGGTTCTAATTCAAAATGTACTGATTCATAGAAGTTTTGCTAGTTAAAAAAAGAATGCAGTACCACAGCTACATTTCAATATTTTTCGGAAGCATGAAAAACAAGCGCTATGAATTGAATATTGGAGAGGATTCATTGGGCCCTTTCCGGCATGATGAATATTTGTGTAAAGAACCGAGGGCGGCTTTCCGTAAAAAGACAAACACTGTTTGAAGTTCCCGCCCCGATACATCGGGACGGGAGCAAGTTTGTTTATCTTAGGAAAGGCGACCGAAAGTTTAGAAAATATTCATCCAGCCTTAAATGATTATCACAAGGTCAGGTGACCCTGCTTGATCCCTATAAACTAAATGATTCACGAATAGATTATGAAATTGATATAAATAATTTTAAAGCTGATGAATTAATCAGACTTGAATAATATTCCTGTTTTAACTTTGTTGGCTGTTTTAATAGTGAGTCCGCTCAGAAAAGGTCAATTGGGGATAAATCCCCGATTTTTCAGAATGTTTACACCCGACCTAAAGGACGGGGAAAGTGTCGTTATTAAAAGATACTGTGAAATACTTACCCCATCCTTTAGGGTGGGGTTTAAGCATAAAAGCAACAACGAGGGGTTTTAACCCCTTTCCGGACTGAAATCAATAGTTATTCAAAAAAGAAATCACCAGAGGAGCGGTTTTATGAAACGATTTTTACCCATTTTATTATTCACGTTTTTGTTGGCTGAGCAGGATATTCAACTTCCCATGAAAATCAAGGGTGTGCGGTACAATGCATCCATGCCAAAACCGGAAGAAATTATAGGGCATCAAATCGGCACCAGACATACACGAACTGATCAGGTTGTGAATTATTTTGAGGCACTTGCTGATCGGAGCAATCGCATCGTTCTGAATGATCATGCCCGTAGTCATGAAGGGCGTCGTCTGATTCACGCCATCGTGACCCATCCGGATAACCATAAAAATTTGGAAGCGATCAGGCTGGCCAACTTGAAATTATCGGATAGTCCAAATAAGGTGCGTGACAAGGATTTAAACGAAATGCCGATGGTGGCTTACCTGGGCTTTTCAATCCATGGCGATGAAGCCAGCGGTACCGAAGCAGCCCTTTTATTATTATATCATTTGGCCGCCGGGTCCGGAAAGCAAATTGATGATGTGCTAAGAAATACGGTCTTAATCATTGATCCAATGTTCAATCCGGATGGACGCGACCGATTTGTCAATTGGGTGAACGGCAACCGCGGCTTGGTGCCCACTACCGATACGCAGGATCGTGAACACAACCAGCCCTGGCCTCGGGGGAGGACGAACCATTATTTATTCGATATGAACCGCGATTGGATGCCCGTCACCCAGCCGGAATCTAATGGGCGGATCAAATTGTTTCACCACTGGCGGCCCCAGTTTTTACTGGATGCCCATGAAATGGGTCCCAACGCCACTTTCTTCTTCCAGCCCGGAATCCCCAGCCGAAACAATCCAAATACACCGAAACAAACAATTGAACTCGCCGGGAAACTTGCACCCTTTTATGCCAAACGATTGGACAGTATTCAGTCCATGTATTATTCCCAAGAATCATTTGATGATTTTTATTACGGCAAGGGTTCTACCTTCGGGGATATTCATGGATCGGTAGGAATTCTGTTTGAACAAGCTTCTTCCCGTGCATTAGAAACAGAGTCTAACCAGGGACGTATGACCTATGCTTTTACCGTTCGAAACCACTTTATGGCTACCTTGGGATCGTTGGATGGCCTGAGTTCCCTGCGGAAAGAATTTCTTTCATACCAACGTGACTTTTATGCTTCTGCTCCCGATGCATATAAAAAGAATCCTGTAAAAGGATATTTAATCAGTTTAAAAGAAAATAGCACAAGAGTGCAGATGCTGATCCAAAACCTGCAAAAACATCGCATTGTTGCCCATGAACTGAAAAAGTCTATCACCATTAAAAAGGCCAAGTTTAATCCTGGTGAAGCTGTGATAATTCCTTCTGACCAACCCCAGACGCGGTTTCTGAAAGGTATAATGGAACGGGTGGTGAAATTTGAAGATTCATTGTTTTATGATGTTTCTGCCTGGACACTTCCTTTAGCCTACGGCGTCGAATCATATGAACTGCGTCAAAATCCCGCGGCTTATTTAGGCACAAAACTCAAACAGGTTGAACTTAACGGCGGGTCTGTGCAAGGCAGTCGGGCCCAATCGGCATATCTCATGGAATGGAATCGCTATTATGCACCCAAAGCACTTTACAGTATATTAGACGCGGGAATTCGCCCCCGCTTGACTAAAGCACCTTTCTCCGCAAATGTAGACGGAAAAGAAATACTTTTTGAACGCGGTACCGTAGTGATCCCTGTTAATCAACGAGATGCTGATGCCGATATCTCTGCTGATGAAATCCATAAAATGATGAAAGAATTAGCCGAGATCGACCATGTCAAAATCTATGCGACTAACAGTGCTTCAACACCCAGCGGCCCGGATTTGGGTGGTGCTTTTCATGGCGTTTTGCAAAAACCAAAAGTCGCTATCCTATCCGGTGAGGGGACTTCTTCCTACGGTGTCGGGGAAGTGTGGCACCTGCTGAATCTCCGCATGGGAATGCCTGTATCGCTCTTGAATACGAAAAAGTTAAATGCCCGAAAACTGTCTAAATACAATACAATTGTTATTCCGGACGGGTCATATTCAAACCTGGATTCAAACGACGTTTCCACACTTAAAACATGGGTCAGTCATGGCGGAACATTGATCGCAACCCAATCCGGTTCCAAGTGGGTGGTCAATAAAAAAATTCTCGATGAAAAGCTGATAAAAGCGAATAAAGATACTTTGGATATCCCTTATGACCAAGTTCAGGCGGTGACCGGTGCACAGCGAATTGGCGGTGCTATTTTTGAAATTGCTTTAGATAATACCCATCCAATCGCCTATGGGTACGGAAAAACAGCGCCGGTTTTTAGGCGAGGAAATTCTTTTTATGAATTATCCGTCAAGACAGCCGCTAATGTAGGTCGTTATACAGATGACCCGTTGCTCAGTGGGTATATTTCAGCAGAAAATTTAGCTAAAATCAAGGGCAGCGCTTCTATTCTCGCACGCAAGCAAGGCCGTGGACATATCATTCTTTTTGCCGACAACCCAAACTTCCGTGCTTTTTGGTACGGCACTAATGGATTGTTTCTTAATGCAGTATTTTTCGGGCAGGCTTTTTAAATATTATAAATCCCAAGTTTATAAAACATATGCGCCAATCAAATATCAAATCTCTTGCAAGACGTGACGACCTATGATGAGGTTAAAAAAAGGGGCTATAAGGAATTAAATGATGGACGAAGTGAGTCATTTCAAAACGGTCGTTTTGCAATAATTCGATTCACTCATTGTTGCATTCCTAGGAGTGGATCATTACTTAGCTATAGCAATTAGTCCTTGTTGGTTGCCAAAATAGGGGTTTGTTCGACAACCAAAAATATAAAAAGCCTTCCTTCAAATGTCGGGGAGCTTTCATTTTTAATTATGGAATGAAATGATAAGCTCAGCGAATCATTTCTAAATATTTGTCTACCCCATGGGTACATTGAAGCACAATAGTTCAATTCCTGCCTTCCGGCATTCTTTTATTGTTGCAATACTTAATACAGATTTCTTGGTCAAAGGTATAAGACCGATTAAAATACGCGAATCTTATTCTCAAATTCTATTTTTAATTCATTCGCAAATAATTTTACACGGCGTTTCGTTTCATCATTGGCTGGAATATCCACCCATTCTTCACTGCTGCTAAAACGACCGTAAGAACGAACAATTGCCCGCACTGAATACATTCCGCCGCCACTGCCTTTTATTCTGGATTCCAAAATCAATTGATACCTGATTTCCTGAATACCCCGGAGGGCCTCCTGATTGGATACGGGGGGATATTCATACTTGCATTCAATGGCTGCGCCCAAGCCACGATCCTCAGTTCGGTCAATCACAAATCGGTTGCGGTTTAGTATTTTATCCGAGATAGCCATAAAGTCATCAAGGGTAGCAGTACCAACTGTAATACGATACTCTCTCACAGAACTGGATGGGGAACCACTACATCCAATTAAGACCATTATAGTTATAAGTATTATGGTACTGTTTATTTTTCTCAACATAATCGTATCCAATTTTTTAATGAAAAAAAAGGCCCCGCCACGAAAATCGGGACAGGGCCTCTTCGATTCCTTTTGAATCAGGATTTAGTGTAAATCCGCAGCATTCAGCGGTGTCACTTTTTCCCATTCAATGTTAAATCCGCGAGATTTAAAACCATTCCCACGAACTTTTCCGGCTGTTCCCGGATTACCTGCGGCATCTTGTCCACCAAAGGTGTAGTTATCCAATAACAAGATTTCGAGTTCTTTCCCTGGAATTGCCATGTGCAGTGGTGTTCCTTTGATCATGTCACCCCAACCGCGACGGCTGGCGTAAGCGGTATAAGGATGGTAGAAGATATCTTCAAGAATCTTCTCATACTTATACTTGGCCCATAAGGAACCGCCATCTAATGCACTAGGTGCATCGGCTACAGAACCCATATTGTCACTTGCCGCGGCTGCTGTCAAAGCACCATTGGCAACACGTGTATTGTTGATCAATGTAGCCGCAGTGGCTGCATCGTTTCCCCGGAGAGCGGCTTCTGCCATGAGCAGATCCAACTCAACCTGGGTAATGTCATGCATGGGGCCCTGCAGGCCTTGATCCACAGCATATGTACGTGTTTTATTCAAGGCATAGTAGGTTTGATGATAGGTACCACGAGATGCGATATAGCGGGTACGGTATTCATTCACCATGTACATACCCTGGGTCTGTTTTCCGTCATCATCCAGATCACCTGAAATACGGGCATCGTCTACATCCATGGTGTATGCTTTACGGTCTGCAACAGGTGTAGCAAGCCAATCGGCATAACCAGTGGATTTATCAGCGGGGCCGATCATCTTATAATCTGCACGTCCCCAACTTTTGGAAACACCGGTATAGTACTGCGTACGGGACCACCAATATTCACCATCACCCACGGGGGCCATCGGCGCACCCATGGAAGCATGGCTTTTGATAGAGGCCCAGTCAGCAACATCACGTTCCGCACGCGTCCGGCCAACACCGGCTTCAAAACGCGCTATGAAACTGTGAGCGATCTTACCCAGATCACCCAATGTTAAGTCGCCGATCTGTAACCAGCCTTCAGGTAAAGACACTGAAGCGTTTGCATTACAGTCCGTAATCACCTGATCCAAAATGGCAACAGCGCCATTCATGATTTCGGTATAAGCTATCGGGTCGCCGATCTCTTGGCTGAAATCAGTTTCAGCGGTAATCAAGAACCCTTTATCGTAGTAGATCGCTACCATACCGTTGGAAATACCAAGGATAAAGTTGGCAAAGATCTGGGCACGTGTATCCGCATCCGCGTCGGCTAAGAAAGATTTACCACCTTCCTGACCAGCCGCGATTGAAGATAACCCGTCTTTGGCGGCGGAAATTGCGCCATACCAACTATACCAGGGTTGTTCCAGGGCATAAGCGTAACGCCATGCCGGGCTGTTAATTGCGGCGGCGCGGGGCTCGGAAGAGAGCTCACGCATACCGTAGTTACCCCAGGAGCAGGTATGGGCATCGGCCAACACACCGGGATTAAAAGAACCGCCGGTTGTGTGTGTTCCCTGCCACCAGGTTAAAAATGTACTCTTAATCAAAGATTCAACATCTTCGGGTTTAGCAAGAGCACGTGCTTGGTCAGGCGCGTTGGTATTACCGACATCCAGGTCGGCACAGCCAGACAAGGCTAATACAACAACCAGAGCAAGGCTTGTTATTTTCTTTATGTTAATCATATTTATGCTCTTCTTTCTTTAAAAGTCGACGTCCATTGTGAACGAAAAGGTCCGGTAGTTCGGATATCTGTATGAATCCACACGGGCATTCACAGCAGAACCGAGCTGACCGCCGCTGCGACCCACTTCGGGATCATAGCCGGTGTAGTCCGTCCAGGTCAGGAGGTTACGACCAACGATCCCCAAGTTCAGGCCGCTGATACCTAATCCGCGCAGATCAACAACGCTGGCAACATTGAATTTGACAGCCAGTTCTCGCAGTTTCAGGTAGGTAGCGTCTTCAACATAGAAGTCGTTGGGTGCGTTCACATGATAGAGGTCGCGATAGTAAATGGTTGGTTTTTTCAATCCATCATCTTTTCCATACTGATCCACATCACCGGTGGCCGCTTCACGCGCACCCCACTGACGGGTATGGTTGTAGATGTTGCCGCCACTTTGTCCGTCAAACAGAGCATAGAAAGTCAGGCCCTTTAGACGTAAGTTGGCGTTAAATGAATAACCAAAATCCGGTACCGAAGTACCTATCTGGTGTGTTGTTTCGCCTTCAGAATCCACGTATTGGATCGGACGGCCCCAATTGTAGGTTTGGCTCATATCTGAGCTGGTTGTACCCCACAATGTTTTGGCAATACCGTCTTTATAGGTGTTGCCTTCACCAACCCAAACCAGGTATCCATCGTCATTGACCTGGAACTGACTGGAAGAGCCCCGGTCATCTTCTGGAAGCTGACCGTTTTCAGAAACCCATTTTGTTCCCCAGAAAGAGGCATACTGTGTGCCTTCTTTCATGTAGAATATCTTGGGTCCGCCAGCGCTATACAGGTAGGATGGCATTTTGAAGGATGTGATATTTTGATCATACTTATCATAGTTGAAGCCAACGGATAAGGACATATCACGGGTATTCAAAACTGAAGCATTCACAGATAATTCTGTGGCACTTGCTTCCAAAGTACCGGCGTTTCTCCATTGTTGGCTATAGCCGTAAAAACCGGCCAATGGCACAGGAAGAAGCTGGTCTTCGTTGATTGAATTGGATTGCGTATATTCAACAGAAACGCGATCCATAAGCGTGAAATCAATACCGAATTCAGTTTCAGTCGTTGTCTGTGGTTTCAGGTCTTTATTCCCTAACGAACCTTTAGATATGTTGCCGCCAGCCACAGACCAGGTTTCATACTGCTGTGAAAAGGAAGGTCGCACACCGGCCGTTCCCTGACTGAAACGGATTTTGAATTCAGGGAAGATACCCTGTAGGCCGCCCCAGAATCCCTCTTCGCTCAAACGGTAAGCGCCGCTAAACTTATAGTAGTTGTTCACACGGTTACCGGGACCAAACAGAGAACTGCGATCCTGGCGAAGAGTAACATCAACGATGTAACGATCTTTGAAATCAATTTGGGCACCAACATTGGCCCCGTCAGAATTCACAATCTGGCTGGAAGAACCAACCGATTTATCCGCACCGGTACCTAACTGAGGTACGTCTCCAACAGCCAGGTTCCAAGCATTCCCGGATCGGTAGTCGAAAGAGTATGATTCGTAGTTATAACGGCCACGGGCAATCAAATTCAAATCGCCCATTTGAGAAGCATAGGTCATACCCACGTCACCATTGATGGACTGTTCATTTCTGTTTTGTTTAGTCAGGTTTCCATCATTGAAGTTGGGGCTCGGTGTAATCGTTTTATAGCCTTTTGGATAATAATTTTTCCATAGACGGGAAGAACGGTCAAAGCTCACCGAACCAACTGCTTTTAATCGTGGTGTAATGGACCAACTGAAGTTGGATCCTAACAAAGCACGGTCGCGGGTATTGAGTCTTTCATTTATCGCAACCTGGTAAACAGGGTTTGCTTCTTCTTCATTCCGGGGATCGGGCTGAATGTAATATTCACCGTCAGCATCCTTGGCCAGGATATCCACATCCCAGGGGAAGAAGGTCAAATCAAAGAAGGCGCCAACATTGGCTTCTTCTTTAAATGATTTGGACAATAAGGAGCTAAAACCCAGTTTAATACCGTATGGCAGCTTCACGTCGGTGTTCAAACGGAATGTGTTGCGGTTGAATCCATCGATAAAATCACCGAATACACCATCTTCCGATTGGTTGGAAAGACTGACAAAAACGTTGAAGTTTTCTGCGTTCCGGCTCATGGAGAAGTTGTGTTTGGTAAAATTACCGTCTGAATAGAAACGATCCACATGGTTGAACCCCGGACGACCACCGTTATCCGGCAGCAGCGCCGGAGACCCATCACCTGTTTCACCGGTGGCTACATATTTGTAGTTTTGATCGGCGAAGTAGTAACCGGCTGCCCAGCTACTGTCTGAGTAACTATTTGGTATCGGGCTTTTGGTGTTGTCACGAGGATCGTAAGGTTCATTTGAATCGGAATCAATGAAGTATCCGGTGGCGGAATCCATCTTATAGAAATGCGATCCGTTGGTTTTTATGGAACCATGAAGCTGGTTATAGCCTTGTTCCATTTTATAGTTGAAACGGGTTTGGCCCAATCCGATTTCCGAACCGCGTTTGGTCGTAATCGCGATCACACCATTGGCTGCCCGGGCACCGTATTCAGAAGCGCCGGCGGCGCCTTTGATAATTTCGATGCTTTGAACGTCGTCAGGGCTGATATCCCCCATGGGACTGCCTGAGACGGATGGGTCAATAATGATTCCGTCAACAATGTACAACGGAGCTTGAGAACGACCGCTTGCATTGATACTGGTAGCGCCGCGAAGCTGAACAGAAGCACCGTAACCCGGTTCTCCTGATGCTTTTACGACTTTAACACCTGCTGACTTACCGCGAATCATAGATTCGACAGTTGTCGCCGGCGCCAGTTCCAATACATCTGAGTCGATTTTGTCGATAGCAAACGGTGTTTTTGTTTTGGTCAATGCACCTGCCACACCCGTTACCATAACTGCGTCCATTTTCAAAACATCTTCCCTTAGAGAAAAGTCCTGAGTTCCGGAAGCTGTTACTATTACAGAAGCTTGTTTAAAGCCAATATAACGTGCTGTAACTTTGGCAGAGCTCAAACCAGCGGGGACGGTCAGGGAATAATTCCCGTCGACGTCGGTAGAAGTACCGGTTTCAGTTCCCACAACAATCACGTTCGCACCGACGAGTTTGTCGCCTGTTTTCGCATCAGTTACTGTCCCAGAAACCTTGAACTGCGCTAGGAGCAGTCCGGGTAAAAGGAGCATTACGATGCTTAGTGCAAATGATTTGCGCATTTAATTGCCCTCCAAGATGATTAAATTAGATCAAAAGGGCCCGTGTCACGAAAGGCCCTACGTAAGTCTACGACCCATTTTAACCCCACACTAATTGCCAATCAATGATTTTTTTAACTTTTCTACTTAATTAATTGTTTTTGTACAATTAACCTACGCCGAAGAGATGGTAACTAAATTAAGAGCACATTAATATCAAAAATCTGGGGGAAAATAAATCCTTTGATTTAATCGAAAATAATTAGCAGTTTCGACTAGGTTTTAAACCTGATTGACCACAACCATTGGTACCAGAATAGCACAATTTATAATTGCTATGACTGGACTTAGATATATATGCATTTTACTCTTACTTTTTACGCCTCTTTGGGTGTTGCGGGCACAGAACGTCCTTATCAATGAAATCCATTATAATCCATCTAGTACGCAAGGCAGCGACACAGATTATGAGTTCATCGAATTGTATAATGTCAGTGGTTCGTCCATTGATGTGTCCAACTATTATTTTTCGGGAATTACCTACACCTTTCCTGCCGGTACATCTATCGCTGCCGGGGCTTTTTTTGTGGTCGCTCGCAATAGCAGCAATTATTTAGGGAGCGTCACCTGGACAAGCGGCACTTTAACCAATTCCGGCGAAACGCTTACTTTGCATGATGGATCGGGAAGCGTAGTAGATCGGGTGGCCTACGACAATTCATCCCCCTGGCCAACGCCGCCAGACGGTGATGGCCCTACGCTTGAATTAAAGAATCCTTCAACCGATAATAATGATGGATCCAATTGGACCTACAGTTACCATTCCGGAGGCACCCCGGGTTATACTAACCAATCTATTCAACTGAGTGGGGCTGCGGGCTGGAGATTCCTTTCCCTCCCATTGCAGAGCAAAACATATAATGATTTATTAAGTGGAATATGGACCCAAGGATTTACGGGTGCCGATAAAACAACCTTCAAGTCCAATGTGTACACATACAATACATCCTGGACTTCGATAAGCAATCAATCAGACATTCCTTCAGCGGGAACGGGATTCCTGGTTTATGTTTTTTCCGATGACAATAACGATGGTACTAACGAAGAATTTCCGAAAACTATAACGATCAACGGTACGGAGCATTCAGCTACTGTAAGTGTAACAACCGCTCAAAGGGATTGGAACCTGCTGGGGAATCCCTTCACTCATACCATTGATGCTGATAAACTTAGTCTCGGCGGAAGTGGCGGCGGCACTAATGATAATTTCAAAACCTCCATCTATGTTTGGGATAATACTTCCGGAGCTTTTAAATCCTACGATGCTTCCACCAATTCTGGATCTCTAACGGATGGGTTGATCGAACCGTTTCAAGGATTTTTTATTCAATCTAAATCAAGCGGCACAAAGTTTGATTTTAAATCATCCGCCAAAGCTATCAGCTCCGGAATTTTTTATAAAACCGGAATCCTTCCTCAAATATTCGTTGAATCGTCTGTTGGACCATTAACTGATTTGGCCTTTCTCAACATTTGTCTGCCTTCTTCGAATCAATCTGTCGGCGCTTATAAATTAAAACCGGTCGATAACCGGAACCGTGTTTTAACGACTTTTTTTAATGCTGACGAGCCAATGGAAATTCTAAATGTTACAATGTTAAACACAATCCTATCCATTCCATTCGATGTATTTAAGATTGACAAAAATTGGGTTATGAACTCAGGACAAATTGATATGGAATGGACCTTGAAAAATATTCCGAGAAATTTTGTTATTGAGTTAATGGATAATGAAACCGGTAACATTTTTGATCTGAGAGAATCTGGAATTATTTCTGTAAAAAACAATGTAGTGCTTCAACCCAGATTCAGCGAAAACAATGTCGGGCCGATACCGTATTACCGCCGGCCGCGGTTTGATTTAAAAATAACGCCTAATTCACGGCTCGAGACTCACACAGGTCCAGGCAAATTTATACTCCACCCGGCATACCCGAACCCGTTTAATGCGGCCACCATAATTGAATTTGAATTGTTCACCAACGGCCCAGTTCAAATGGATATATATAATATGATGGGACAAAAAGTTGAATCCCTTATCGACCAAATTTTACCATCAGGAAAGCAAACAGTACAATGGAAGCCAATCAACCTATCGTCTGGTCTTTATTTTTGTTTGCTTCATTCGGGTACAGAAATTCAAACTATCAAACTTGTGTTAATCAAATAAAGGAGAAAAACCATGGGATATGGAAGATGGATACATGGAAAATGGAATATGAATAATGCTTGCCCAGCCGTAGCGAAGTGTAGATGGGGAAGATGGGTCATAGTGATCCTTAATTTAACCATCCTAATGGCGCAACCGGAATTTCCCGGTACACCAAACCAGGCGCCTATTGGTGGATTGGCTGTTTTAGCGATAGCCGGTGGGGCCTTGGCTTTAAAAAAATTATGGAAGAAAAGAAAGGGGAAATAGACCTGTTTCCTCATCGTGAAAGTCAAATTTTCAAAAAAATTATTGACAGCAATGAACTTAGCGGTGTAGAATAAAACACACGCGTTAATAACGAATAAAAACAAGTTAGGAGTACGTTATGCAAAAAGGTAGTGTAAATAAAGTGGTGTTGGTTGGACACCTGGGTGGCGACCCGGAAACACGGTATACGCCGTCCGGTGCTGCTGTGGCCAACTTCAATCTGGCAACGAATGAAACCTGGCGTGATTCAAACGGTGAACTTCAGGATAAAACTGAATGGCATCGTTGTGTTATGTTCGGAAAATCTGCGGAAATGTCCGGTGAACTCTTGAAAAAGGGTCAGTTGGTTTATCTGGAGGGCAAACTCCAAACCCGCAACTGGGAAGACAAGGATGGCGTGAAACGATATACCACAGAAATTGTCTGCGATATATTCACCATGCTTGGCCGCAAAATGGATAACGACAGACAGGCAACGCCTGTGGCTTCCGGTGATGATGAAGACGATTTACCGTTTTAATCAATCCTGAATGTCAGATTAATAAAAAAGCCCCAACCCGACTCAACGGGACGGGGCTTTTTTTGTTTTTAGAACTCTATAAATAATTCCTTAATTCCACCTTAAAATCTCGCCTCTCATTCATTTAATAACGGAACAATTCATGCACACCGATCAACTGCAATCCTATTTAGATAAATTCTGGGACAACGAAATTATCCCCACCTTGACTGAATATATTAAAATACCCAACAAGTCTCCCGCCTTTGATCCGGATTGGGAAAAGACGGGACACATGGAAAACGCCCTCAAGCTTGCTGTAAATTGGGCCGAAAAGCATCGCCCTGAGAACAGCGTATTACATGTGAAAAGATTGGAAGGCAGAACACCATTAATCATGGTAGAAATCCCTGGCGAGCGGGAAGGAAATATCCTGATGTACGGCCATTTGGATAAACAACCTGAGATGGAAGGCTGGCATGATGGGTATGGCCCATGGGATCCGGTTATGAAAGATGAGAAGCTTTACGGGCGCGGTGGCGCTGATGATGGCTATGCCCTGTTTGCATCGCTGGGTACCATTAAAGGATTAAAAGCACAGGGCCTGACCCTGCCGCGGATTGTGGTATTGATAGAGTTTTGCGAAGAAAGCGGTTCGCCGGACCTTCCTTATTATATTGATGAATATGCGGATATTATTGGCAATGTTGACCTGGTGGTTTGTCTCGATTCCGGTGCCGGTAATTATCAACAATTCTGGACTACTGTTTCCTTACGCGGTATGGTGGCTTGTGAACTCCGCGCCGATGTGTTGACAGAAGGCGTCCATTCCGGTAGTGCCAGCGGATTAGTTCCTTCCTCCTTCCGAATTCTACGACAATTAATTTCGCGTATCGAAAATGAAATTTCCGGCGAGGTCACGTTGGATGCCTTGCACACTAACATACCGGACCACCGTGTGGATGAGGTGGAAAAAATGGTGGCTGCGCTGGGCGGTAAGACAGAAGTGTTCCCCTGGCATAAAAACATGCAGCCTTCAACCAACGACCCAACTGAAGGAACCCTCCGACGCACCTGGAAGCCGGCACTTTCATTTGTGGGTACGGATGGAATTCCGGCAGTAAAAGACGGTGGAAATGTGCTGCGCCCCTACACCACGCTGAAGCTTTCTATGCGGTTACCGCCGGATGTGGACAGTCAGGCTGCGATGACAGCTATGGAAAAAGTATTGACTGAAAATCCACCTAACCAAGCTACCGTTCACATTGATTGGGAAGAGCCCGCCAACGGTTGGAATGCCCCTAAGCTTGCCCCCTGGTTAGAAGAAGCCATTCAGAGGGCCTCCAATACCTTCTTTGGGAAACCAGCTTTAGCCATGGGGGAAGGCGGCACAATCCCCTTCATGGCTATGCTGGGGGAAAAATTTCCTGAAGCACAATTTGTGGTTACCGGTGTATTGGGGCCCGGATCAAATGCCCATGGGCCTAATGAGTTTATCCATATTCCATTTGCGAAAAAACTCAGCGCCTGTATCGGGTATATTCTGGATCAATTCCCCAACTGACTTGAGTGTTCGTACCAAACTGGATTTATTTAAACCGCGTCCACAGTGGGTACGGTATTGGGTGACTTATTTGGCTTTATTTTTGGGGCCGCTTATTGCCAAGGTCAGTGTCCGTGGCCGGCACCATTTGCCAAAAAAAGGTCCCTTTATCGTGGCCATTAATCACTTTAATTATGCTGATCCACCATTCGTGGTGTACGCTGTGCGCCGCCCGATCAATTTCCTGGCGGCCAGCGACCAAGTTGTGGAATGGTTTAATTACTGGGCGATATGGTTGTATGGATTTATCCCTACCAATCGAACACGATTGGGGCCATCCACAATCAAAACGGCCAAAAAAATTTTGAAGCAAAGGGATATTTTGGGGATTTTCCCGGAAGGAGACTCACTTTCAAATGAATTGCGCCCTGCAAAAGGGGGTGTTGTTTATCTTTCTACTACCATGCAAGTTCCCATTGTCCCCATATGTGTAACGGGGTTGGGTGAAAATATCTGGGAAAATCTTTTAAAGGGTGTTCGGCCCAAAGTTCAGGTGAATATCGGCAAACCTTTCGGGCCTTTTATACTGCCGAATGAACGCATTAAAAAAGAGGGCGCGCTCAAAATTATCGGTGATAAAGTCATGTGTCGAATAGCAGCGCTTTTACCTAATAGACTTCATGGGGTTTATCAGGGTCATCCATCAATAGAAAAGTATCGAAGAGAAAATCAATTGTAGAAAAATCCGCTCTTTGGGTCCTTTTCTTTTGAAGAAGAGGACCACACACCAGCAACCTTTAAATCGTTAATGTTTCGTCACTAATACATACAATCCCACCAAAGTTACGCCGCCGCCAATGATGGTCATCAATGGGATAGCCTCAGCAAAAAAGACCAAAGCCATAAGGGAAGCCAAAATCGGTTCGCCCAAGGGTACCGCGCTGACAATAGTTGGCCGCACATAACGCACGGAATAATATAATAATGTGTGTCCCAAAACAGTCGGTATCAGCCCCAGAAGGATGAGCCATAAATAGTCCGAACTGTTTAAACGAAATAGGTTGTGATCGAGACTCGTTCCCAACCCCAACAGGATGATGGCGGCCCATCCATAAAGTGCTCGAGTAAAGATAAGTAAATCTGAGTTTTTTCTTACTTTTTCGGCAAAAATCATGAGCAAGGCCAGAAATAAACCGGCAAAAAGCGCCAAGATCACCCCAACCAAATCATCATCACCGTTCCCTAGTTTACCCAATTGCAGCAGAACAGCCCCAAGCAAGCCCAAAACCAGCCCAATCGATATACCCTTATTCCAATGTCGTTTCAAAAAAACTTTTTCAATCACCGCCGCAAAGAGGGGCGCCATAGCGCCATACAAGGTTGCCTTTGCTACGGAAGTAAAATGTAGGGCTGCGAAAAAACAGATTAAATGAAGGGACAAAAATAGTCCACAAAAAATGATGCTATAGCGGTGTTTCCCGGACAGCGGCTTTTTCTTTTGGATATAGGTAACCACCCAGAAAATAGCGGCACCGATGGCCATCCGCCAGAAACTCACCGTAACCGGCTGCACTTCGGGAATCATACGGGCAAAAATAGAAGAGGTGCTGATGGCGACAAGCGCAACTGAAAGAATCAAAATCAACTTGGGTAAATTCATTAAACCTAATTTACAACGGTTAGATTGTGTCCTTTTGAATATAATTATTTTGCTTGTCCTTTTTGTTGGTTGTGTGGAAGTTCCTTTTACAAATATTATGGAATTTATAATGGATTATACACAATTACTTAATTACGCATTATCCTCTGATATCGTGCTTGCTTTTTCAGGCTGTGAAGATTCGATTGAATCCAACGGTAAAACAAAAAAGCCCAAAACACTCGAAGGGGGCATTATTGAATTGGGGGTATCTATTTCATTACCCTATAAAAAAAACCATTACGTATGGAAAGTCAAAACATATAATTATGGAAACAGTTCATTTTCAGACCAACAATCGTTCAGTTTAATTGACCCAAAAATTCCTATTGTTTCAAGAGTTGTATTTGAGAACAGACATCCAATAGTGGAATGGAATGATGTTGCTGGTGCCAGCTCCTATGAGGTATACCGTTCAGTTAATAATAAATCTAATTATTATCATGTTACTACAACCAATGCTTCGCAATGGGTTGATAGTGATTATCTTCAACCCGATTTTAGAGCCTCATTAACAATCTACTATAAAGTCAAATCTGTTGTTAATAATAATGATTCTGATTTCTCAAACGAGATGGGAATAGGAGTAAGCGATGAAATTATTGCCAATGAGGAAAATTAAATTTAACCTATTATTAATTCCGGTTTTTATATTCTCATGCGAGCGACCGGTCGATGGTGAATTTTCAGCATTTTTATTGAACAAATATAGTGGTCAGGCTTATGGTATAAAAAAAATTCCCATTTTATATTTATGATCCAACTAATTTCATTTTATTTCCTGGAGAAAAAGAAGAAATATTTGGAAGCTGGGGAATTTATTACCCAGAAGCAATTTATGATTCAATTGTGGTTTATGATACACTGTTTGCCCAGAAAAAATTCAATATACCATTAGAAACCACAAAATGGGAAGTATGTGGAAATACATATAAATACTTTATCCGTGATTTTACAAATAACGATTAATTTATAACTTTCCCTTTATCGGAGGTCTTGAACGAGTTGGGAAGTAGAAATTCCAGATGAAATTATTATGAATACAGAAATTGATACTGAAGAGAGGGATCAATGGGCTTTATATTTAAAATAAATATGTTTAATTAAAGAACTTGTAAGAAAAATTGTTTCTGCTATTTAATATATTCTTTTTATAATTCCCCTATTAACCGGGAGTAAAAATTCCCATAAATTCGAGGCTTAAAATCAGCGGGAATTTTTATGTCAAAAACAAAACCACATCATTATTTAATTGTAATCATAATCGCAATCGGGTTTATGGTTCTAATGCGGTCAAAAGCCGTTCAGCAAAATCCGCCCTTGGTTGACGGCAGTGCCAACGAACATATACAACTTAAAGAAAGTCATTTTAAAAACTTGCGTCAACTCACCTTCAGTGGTGAAAATGCAGAAGCTTATTTCAGTTCAGATGGTAGAAAGTTGATATTCCAATCCCACGATGGGGATGGCCTTTGCGACCAAATTTATATCATGGATATTGAAACAGGCGAAACTGAAATGGTCTCTACCGGCGACGGCGTAACCACTTGTGCATATTTCCATTATCCTAATAATGAAAAGATCGTTTATGCTTCTACCCACCATGTTGATAAAGCCTGTCCTCCCCCGCCGGATTATAGCCGTGGGTATGTGTGGAAGCTTCATGAAGGCTACGACATTTTTAGCGCCAATACTGATGGGGGAGGATTGGTAAAACTAACTCAAGCAGATGGCTATGACGCAGAAGCAACGGTAGCAGAAGATGGGAACCAGATTGTGTATACATCATTATCCTCAGGCGATTTAGAAGTCTGGACCATGAAGTCAGACGGCTCCGATAAACGGATGTTGACCAACAAACTGGGCTATGATGGCGGCCCTTTTTTCAGTCACAATGGCAAGAAGATCGTGTGGCGTGCGTACTATCCGGAAACAGAAAAAGAAATTGGAGACTATAAAAGTCTCATAGCCGAAAGTATGATCCGTCCCATGAATCTGCAGATTCGGATGATGAATGCGGATGGTACAGGTAAAACACAAGTAACCCATAATGATGGTGCTAATTTCGCACCCTTCTTTTTCCCCAATGATGAAAGAATCATTTTCTGTTCCAATATGGCCGATCCTAAGGGTCGCGATTTTGATCTTTGGGCCGTGAATGCTGACGGCACAAACCTTGAGCGCATTACCCATTTCGACGGTTTTGATGGCTTCCCCATGTTCAGCCCTAACGGAAAATATTTTGTCTTTGCATCCAACCGTAACCAGGCCAAATCTGGCGACACCAACATTTTTATTGCCGAATGGGTAAATTAATTCCATTATTATTCTCGGTGCTAACGGCCCAGCTCCAAGGAGAAGACAAGGTCCTTGAGGCTATTCGAAGTACAGCCGTTCAAAGAGGCATCCCCGAATCCTACCTGAATGATACCTTTGCCCATGCTGGAATTGAAATCCATGATAAAATTCTTGAGCGTTTTGCCCGCCCCTACGAAAAGAAAGGCTGGGACGATTATCGAAAACTGTTTGTCACCGAATCACGGATCAATAAAGGCACTGAATTCTTTGGGCAAAACCAGGAATCACTGCAAGTTGTAGCGAAAAATATCAAGGTGGACCCGTTTCTCGTTTTAAGTATCGTTGGTGTAGAAAGTAATTATGGACGCAACCGAGGTGAGTTTACGGTGTTCAATTCCCTGTATACGCAAATTGCAAAAATGCCCCGTCGTTCAAAATGGGCCAGGAAAGAGATGTTGGAATATTTAGTCTATTGCTACACCGATAGCATTCCGCCTCATTCCATTAAAGGGTCATACGCCGGTGCTTTTGGATATGGGCAGTTCATTCCCTCCAGCTTTAATGCTTATGCCGTTGATGGGAATGGTGACGGTAGGCGAAGGCCCTATGAATGGGCCGATGTTTTTGCCAGCGTGGGAAATTATCTCGTCAAGAACGGGTATCCCGTTTCAAAACCATCGAATGAAAAACAGGTGTATAAGTCAATCCATGCCTACAACCACGCTGATAATTATGTCAAAGCAGTTTTAGAATTGCGGAACGAACTGAAGAAAAATATTCTTAAAGATTAACTGTTAGGGTTAATTCTTTTTCTCCCCTTAATAATTTCACTTTTACACTTTGCCCCGGTTTTAATTCCGTCAGGCGGTACATATAATCGTAAATATTTTTAATTTCTTTCCCGTCAATTGATGTAATCACATCACCCTTCTGCATGCCTGCTTTTCCTGCCGGACCGTCTTTTTTCGCTCCGTCAATTTCTAAGCCTTCCGCATCACTGCCATAGGATGGGATCACCCCGAATGTAACTTTAAAACTTCTGCGGACTTGAGTCGCTTCTTTAGGACCGGCTTCAGTAAAAACCGGTTTTTCATCCAGAGTGCTGAGTCTTAAAGTGAGATCATAGATCAGATCCACAATCTGCTTTTCACCCTCGGCATTAATGTGCTCCCAGTCATCGCTGGGCTTATGATAGTCTGTGTGGGTGCCGGTAAAAAAGAAGAGCACCGGCACGTTATTTACATAAAAACTGGCATGGTCACTTGGGCCGTATCCTTCGGGACTCATTTTTAATTTGAGGCCATGATTTTCATTAATTTCGTTTAAAAGCGTTTCAAATCCCGGCGATGTTCCGGTGCCGCCAACAGTGATCTTGTTTTCGGACATCCGGCCGATCATATCCATATTTATCATCCCGACGATCGATGATAATTCTACCGTTGGGTTGTTCACAAAATATTTTGAGCCGAGTAGGCCTTCTTCTTCAGCGTTATAAGCCATCAATAATATGGAGCGTTTCAATCGGATTCGATTCGCGGATAATTTTTCGGCTAACTCCAAAACGCCGGCGGTGCCGGATGCATTATCATCGGCGCCGTTATGGACTGCATTGGAATCCGGCATCAGTGAGCCGCTTCCATTTCCGCCAAACCCCAAGTGGTCAAAGTGGGCCCCAATTACGATATATTCGTTTTTTAAAAAGGGGTCAGTCCCGGGAATTGTGCCAATAACATTTGGCACATCAACGACCTTTTTCTCTAGACTGACTTCAGCAGTCACCCTTTTATCAATCAGGAATGAATTTGGCTGGCGTTTTTCATCTAGCTCATCTTGTACCGCTTCCAACTGCTGACTTAATAATTCATTCGCAATTTTTCGTGATATCTGCAATACTGGAATTCCAATCGCAGTGGAATTTGGTGAATGTTTTAGGGGAATCAATTCGTCGTCATCGCCAGCCCGGTTTACAAATAAAATACCGGCGGCTTTATTGTCCCGTGCCAGCATCGCCTTTTTGCGCAAAGGTGAATGTCTTGCAAAATCCGAATGAGGGTGATCCCCATCTGGGTCTCCCCGGAATATCAAAACCCATTTCCCTTCCGCATCAACATTGGCATAATCATCCCAATGTATCGAATCATCAATACTGAATCCATATCCCCCAAACACCACATTTGCTACAGCAATGCCACTGGAAGAAAATTCTAACGGGGAGTAATCTGTGCCTACCGAATGGCTAGTGCCGTCGATTTCAAATCGGTTTGGTTCACCCAAGGCGATCCCGGTAATAAACTCAAAAGACTGCAAAAACCCATTTGATCCTGCCGGAGCGATACCGTTTACTTTAAAGTTATCGACCACATAGTTGACGGCTTCCCTCGATCCTTTCGATCCCGGGAATCGTCCTTCCCTGTGGTCGTCAGAAAGAAATTTGATATGTTCAAGGAGTTCCCTCGCTGTGATTTCCGGATTGGGTGATGACCCTGTTTCTCTGATAGGACTCTGGCTGCATCCTGCAAAGAGAACCAGCGAAAAAATAATGTTAATACTATGTTTCATGGTTTTGGGGACCCCGCTTTTAATCGATAAATTTACTGAGAATCCTTATGCTTATGGAACAAAATGAATTGTAATTTTGACGATATTTCAACACCATGACAGAGACCATAACTAACCAAATCACCATAAAGGTTCAGCCCAACTATATACCGGAGCGTTCTGACCCCTCGCGCCCCATCTTCTTTTTTGCATATCATATAACAATTACGAATGAGGGTGAAGAATCCGCTCAACTTAAAAATCGATACTGGCATATTACTGATGGCAACGGCAATATTGAGGAAGTTCGCGGTCCCGGTGTCGTAGGAAATCAACCCTATTTAAAAAAAGGTGAATCGTTTGAATATACCAGTTTTTGTCCTTTACCAACAGAGTTTGGTGTAATGCATGGTCACTTTGAAATGGTCTATGACAACGGAAAAAAGTTCAATGCAAAAATATCACCTTTTCGATTATCCGTTCCTCATTCAGTTAATTAAACCCAAGCGATAAAATGGAAAACAACACAAAAATTATAGCAACAATCGGCCCCGCCTGTGATGACACCCAAACCTTACAATCCATGATAGATGCAGGGGTCAACGTCTTCCGTTTAAACATGTCCCATGGCGATGAAGCCTCTAAGCGGAAAATGTTCACCCTGGTTCAAACGTTAAAAAACGAGAACGGACAGCATCCTTGTATCCTGGCGGACCTGGCGGGACCAAAGATTCGTATTACCGATGTACTGCCTGATTTTAATTTGGAGGCTGGCCAATCTGTAACCATTACGAATGAAAATAATGCAGACCATGACCACATCCGCGTCACCGATGGAATTGGTTTTACCAATGTATCTGAAGGAGCAAAAATATTAATCAATGACGGCCGTATCGAACTTGAAGTGGTGGAAGCCTTATCCCAACATTCCCTAAAATGCCGGACTGAAATAGGCGGCTTGGTTGAACCCAGAAAAGGCGTCAATTTTCCAGGGATTACTTTGGGTGTCCCAACCTTGACCGACCAGGATAAAGCTGATTTGAAAATGGCGTTGGAATTGGGGGCTGATTGGATCGCCCTGTCTTTTGTCCGTTCAGCAGAAGATTTAGATGAAGTACTTGCGGTCATGGATGAGTCTGATAAACATTTACCGGTGATGGCCAAAGTTGAAAAATGGGAAGCCCTCAATGATGTGGATGCCATTACAAAATCATTTGATGCTGTGATGGTGGCCCGCGGTGACTTGGGTGTGGAAATCCCATCGGAGCAGGTTCCCCTAGCCCAGAAACGTATCATTGAAGTTGCGGGGACCTTGGGCAAACCGGTCGTCATTGCCACCCAAATGCTGGAATCAATGGTGGACAGTCAAACGCCAACCCGAGCCGAAGTGAGCGACATCGCCAATGCCATCTTTGACGGTGTTGATGCCCTCATGGTTACCGGTGAAACTGCCGCGGGAAAATATCCGGTAGAAGTAGTTCAAACATTAAAGCGTGTCATTTCAGAAACCGAGCAGGCTACACCATCGGGCCGAAAATCTAAACCGGAGGAAGTGACCGAAACAGCGGATGCCATCAGTCACGCCGTTTGTGAAATTTCTTTAGATTTAGATATCAAGGTGATCATGACGATGACGCAGAGCGGCAGCACCGCCCAGATGATTGCGCGGTACCGCCCACATGCAATCGTTCTGGCACTCACACCGTTTGATCGAATTGCACGACAGCTTCAACTCGTGTGGGGAGTCGTACCGGTAAAAGTGGATATGTATGACAATGTTGATGCCATCCCGGATTTATGTCAATCCGTTCTGGATGATATGGGGTTAATAGAACCGGGCGGCAGTTATGTCATCACCGGTGGTGTTCCCATGGGGGTGGAAGGCTCTACAAATTACCTATCCATCCAAGCATATTAATTAAATTCTTTGAAGGAGGGTTTTATGCGATCAACAAAACTTGGGTTAATTATACCTATTTGTTCGCTTCTTTTTGCACAAGATTTTGAACAACAACTGGATTGTTGTTCCGTCCCGGGATTTTTGCCCTATGCGACCACCGTCGATACGGTTGAACCTGACCAAGAGAAAAAAGAATGGGACGTGACCGAAAGTCACGGACCTACAAAAACAATCGAATTCACTACCACTAAAGGTACCTGGATGAGCTTAGATGTGTCTCCCGATGGGCAAGAAATTATTTTTGATCTGTTGGGCGACCTTTATACAATGCCGATCACAGGTGGGAAGGCAACACGTTTAACCAACGGTCCGGCCTGGGAGATTCAACCGGCCTTCAGTCCCGACGGTACAAAGATTGCCTTCACTTCCGACCGTTCCGGTGGCGACAATATTTGGGTGATGAATCGCAATGGGTCTGACCCCCAGCAGGTTTCCAAAGAATCGTTTCGGCTCTTAAATAATCCTGTCTTTTCTGCCGATGGGAAATATGTGATTGCTCGCAAACATTTTGTGAATACGCGCTCTTTGGGTGCCGGAGAAATGTGGATGTACCACATCAGCGGTGGTAAGGGATTACAACTCACGAAACGACGCAACTGGCAACACGATGCGGGCGAACCGGATGTGAGCGCTGACGGACGTTATCTCTATTATTCCCAAGATATAAGCTCCGGAAATACCTATCAATACAACCGCGACCCCTACGGCCAGATTTATGCCGTCCACCGCCTGGATATGGAGACGGGTAAAACAACCACTACTGCCGGAGGTCTGGGTGGAGCGGCCACACCCCAAATATCACCCGATGGAAAACAGCTGGCTTTCGTCCGGCGTGTTGGACTGAAAACAGCCCTGTTTGTCAAAGAATTGGCCTCGGGAAATGAACGCTTGTTGTTCGATAATCTCAACCGTGATGCCCAGGAAACCTGGGCCATTTTTGGCATCCACCCCGGCTATAGCTGGACGCCCGACGGAAACCGGCTTATTGTTTCTGCCAAGGGTGGCTTTTGGAACGTAAATGTGACCCAAGGAACGGCAAACGAAATACAATTCAGCGCTGATGTCGAACAGACTGTCACTCTTCCGGCCACCATTAAAAATAAAGTTGGGGAGGAATCTTTTGATATCAAGGTTGTCCGCCATGCTCGCGTCAGTCCAGACGGGAAGAAAGTAGTCTTTAATGCTTTGGGCAAACTGTATGTCTCCAATGTGGATGGCTCCAACCGCAAACAATTGCTCAAACAACACGCCGGCATGGAATACGCGTCGGCCTGGTCACCGGATAACAAAAAAATCGCTTTCACCACTTGGTCAGATCAAAACCGGGGAAGAATTGCAATTGTCAAGGCCAAGGGTGGTAAACCAACGTTCCTGAATGTACCCCCAGGACATTATTTTGATCCGGCCTGGTCTTCGGACGGATTATCAATTGTATATCGCCGTGGGGGCGGGTCATGGATTCGCGGACGAGACAATTCTGCTGAACCTGGTATCTATACGATTAAGGTCAAGGACGGCAAACCAACGTTGGTGACAAAAAGTGGCTCCGAACCACGCTTCACTTCTAACGATGAACGCATCCTGCTCATGGGTAGAGAAGATAAAAATAGTGCTTTGTACAGTGTGGATTTAAATGGGCAAGACCGCCGTGTCTTGGCCACATCCAAATATGCCAATCGACTGATCCTTTCTCCAAACGAAGATTGGATTGCTTTCGATTACCGATTTCATGTCTATGCAGCGCCCTTTTCAAAAATTGGGAAAGCCATTGAGTTAGGACCTAAGACAGCCAGTGTGCCCGTAAAGCAACTTACCGCCGGCAGCGGTTTTGAAGTACATTGGTCTGACAATAAAACCCTTCACTGGACGTTGGGGTCAGAACTTTTTACCACCCAATTGAAAGATGCTTTCACATTTGTCCCCGGCGCACCCGATTCATTGCCAGACCCATCTGAGAGCGGCACATCACTGGGGTGGAGAATCAAGGCTGAAATACCCAATCAATTTGTGGCTATCATCGGTGCAAAGATTATCACCATGGCCGGTGATGGGTTCATTAAAAACGGTACAATAATAATTGAAAACAACCGAATCAAAACGGTTGGAGACAGCAATACGAAAATCCCAAACAACGCCAAAGTGGTGGATGCATCAGGTAAAACAATTATACCCGGACTGGTTGATGTCCACGCTCACATGGGCCTGGAATGGGATGGACTGTCATCTGAACAAAACTGGCATTATTTGGCTAACCTGGCATTTGGCGTGACCACAACCCATGACCCCAGCCGCGACAGTGAAATGGTATTCGCCAATTCTGAGTTACAAAAAGCGGGAAAACTTTTGGCACCACGAATTTATTCCACCGGCACCATATTATATGGAGCTGTTGCGGGTTTCACTGCTGAAATCAATTCATTGGATGATGCTGAACGCGCTCTAAAACGAATCAAAGCATTCGGTGGCTTTTCGGTGAAATCCTATAACCAGCCCCGCAGGGAACAGCGTCAGCAAATTTTAAAAGCCGCCCGTAAACTGGGAATTCACGTTTATCCGGAAGGGGGCTCAACCCTGCAGCATAATTTGAATATGGTTGCGGATGGCCACAATGGGATTGAACATTCCATTCCTGTTTCTCCATTATATAAGGATGCCCTCACCCTTTATGGTGAAAGCGGTGTTGGATATACACCCACGCTGATTGTGAGTTACGGCGGATTGTGGGGAGAAAATTATTGGTATCAGCATACGAATGTTTTTGAACATAAGCGTCTCCAAACCTTTTTCCCGCAGCAATTACTGGATCGAAAACGGCGGCGGATGAAAGTGGAAGATGATGACTGGAACTATGTAGAAAATGCTAAAGCAGTCAAAGCTTTGTCTGATGCAGGTGTAAAGGTAAACAATGGGGCCCACGGTCAGCTCCAGGGAATGGGTGTCCACTGGGAAATGTGGATGATGGCCCAAGGAGGCATGAGTCCAATGGAGGTCTTGAAAGCTTCTACAATCAATGGGGCTGAATATTTAGGTATGGATGATGATCTCGGCAGCATCGAGTCAGGAAAACTGGCGGATCTGGTCATCCTTGGGAAAGACCCCCTAAAGGATATACAAAATTCAGATTCAGTGGTAATGGTCATGCTCAACGGACGCCTCTATGATGCGGCCTCTATGAATGAAATTGTGACCGGAAATACCAAACGTAAACCACTGTGGTGGGAATAGATTTAAAAACAGATGGAGAAATGATGAAAACCAGTAAACATATTTTCTTAATAACGATTGGAATTCTGATCGGGGGCTGCAGCAATGACGCAGCGATGAAAAAGCAAGCCTATGAACTGGCCCATGAATTCATCATCACCGATGGTCACATTGATGTGCCTTGGCGCTTAGATAAAGGTTACGAAGATTTGTCTGTTCGCACCGAAGGGGGCGATTTTGATTATATCCGTGCCCAAGAAGGCGGTCTGGATGCGCCCTTTATGTCCATCTACGTCCCTTCCTCATACCAAGAAACCGGCGGCGCCAAAGAAAAGGCGGATTCACTCATCGAGCTAGTTCATCGGATTGCAAACGACCACCCGGATAAATTTGAAGTGGCTTATAGTCCTGCAGATGTAGAACGCCAGTTTGCCCAAGATAAAATTTCCCTTCCTATGGGTATGGAAAACGGTGCTCCAATTGGAGATGATTTAAGTAACGTGGCCTACTTTCACAAACGGGGTATCCGCTATATCACCTTGACCCACGCAAAGGACAATCTCATTTGTGACTCATCATACGACACGACAGGAACATGGGGCGGCTTGAGCCCTTTTGGCCGCACAGTCGTGGCAGAAATGAATCGCGTGGGCATTATGATTGATATTTCCCACGTCACGGATGATGTTATTAACCAAGTGCTGGATATGACTCAAGCACCGGTGATTGCTTCCCATTCTTCCTGCCGATATTTTACGCCGGGCTGGCAGCGAAATATGGGCGATGATGAAATCAAACGGCTGGGTGAAAACGGCGGTGTGATTCAGATAAATTATGGCTCATCTTTCGTTACCCAAGCGTCGCAGGATAAGCGGAAGGCCAATGGTGAAAAGATTGAAGCTTATGCCAAGGAAAATGGCCTGGAAGAAGATGATGAAGCGCTCGAAGCTTATGCAAAAAAAGTAAATGAAGACAATCCCATGTACGCCGATATTACTGAAGTCGTGGACCATATTGACCATGTGGTAAAGCTTGTCGGGATAGATCATGTGGGTATCGGCTCAGATTATGACGGTGTGGGCGACTCTCTCCCCTACGGTCTCAAAGATGTGTCTTCTTATCCCAATCTCATTTTTCATCTTTTGAAACGGGGCTATTCAGAAGAAGATATTGAAAAGATTTGCTACAAGAATGTCTGGCGAGTGTGGAATGCCGTTGAACGAGTGGCGGCGGAATTACAGGCGGGATAAACCTATTGTAAATTGACGAAGGCCGTCCTTAAACGACAAGAATAAATTTAAAAATCTTCATCTTTCGCATTAGTGGGCGGAGAAGATTTTTAAATGTGAATACGTTTTTAAATCCCCTCTATTGGTATCTTTCGTTTTGAGGGTTAGATTCTATTTACAAATTGTATTATTAATTATTGGAGAAACCATGTGTATACATCATTTAAAACTGTCTCTCTTTACCTTTTTATTCTGGGGCTGTCAACCAACCAACACCTCTCCGCCGACTCCGGAAACGGCAAAAACCGAAACCGTGCTGCCACTAGATCCAGCTGTGACCATTGGACGTTTGGACAATGGCCTGACCTACTATATCAGGGAAAATAGTGAACCCAAAGATCGTATGGAGCTGCGACTCGTAATCAATACTGGGTCGATTTTAGAAAATGAGGATCAGCAAGGATTGGCCCATTTTGTGGAGCACATGGCTTTTAATGGTACCGAAAAATTTGAAAAACAGGAACTGGTCGATTACCTGGAATCCATTGGTTCGGCATTTGGGCCGGACTTGAATGCCTATACCAGTTTTGATGAAACAGTGTACATGTTAAAAGTGCCCACCGGTAATGATACGATTGTCCAAAAAGCCTTTTCTATTCTCAATGAATGGGCCCACGCTGTCTCCTTTAATACAGAAGAAATTGACAAAGAACGGGGCGTAGTGGTAGAGGAGTGGCGTATCGGTCAGGGCGCAGAGGCGCGCATGAGAGACAAACAGTTCCCTGTGTTATTCAAAGGATCTCAATATGCTAAACGATTGCCCATTGGCCAAAAAGAAATCATTGAAACTGCTGCATACGAAACCATCAAACAATTCTATAAAGATTGGTACCGGCCTGACCTGATGGCAGTAATTGTCGTCGGTGACTTTGATAAAGCCGAAATTGAATCTTTAATCAAGTCCAAATTCAGCCAACTAAAAAACCCGGCAGGATCCAAGGTCCGTGCGACGTTCCCGGTACCGAACCATTCCGAAACATTGGTGACAATCGCCTCTGACCCTGAAGCCATGTTTTCGATGGTTCAGGTTTATAATAAACACCCATTGAGACGCTTCGAAACTGAGAGCGATTACCGTTCATCCATTGTTGAATCACTGTACGAAGGAATGATCAACTTCCGCTTACAAGAACTTACCCAAAAAGCGGACCCCCCTTTTCTGGTGGGTTTTTCCGCTATGTCTAATTTGGTCCGTACCAAAGATGCATTTATGGTGGCCGCCATTGTAAAGAATAATGAAATTGAACGGGGCCTGGAAACTTTGCTGGTGGAATCGGAAAGGGTTACTAAACATGGTTTTAACCCGTCAGAATTGGCTCGCCAAAAAATGGTCGTCATGCGGCAATATGAGAAAATGTTGAATGAAAAGGACAAAACATCATCCAAAGCTTTTGCCGGTGAATACATCAACCATTTTTTGGAAGACATCCCGGCACCGGGTATCGATTCAGAATTCGAAATGCATCAGCGCTTTATACCAACAATCACCTTAGATGAGATCAATCGTTTAGGTGAACAGTATTTTACCAAAGAAAACCGTGTCATTTTAGCTAAACACCCAGAAAAGGCTGGAATTGAATCCCCGGAGGAAGAATCGCTTTTAGCGGTTTTTGACAAAGTTAAGTCCATGACAATTGCGCCTTACGAAGATGATGCCAGCGATCTGCCTCTTTTGGCGATGATGCCAACTTCCGGTTCGATAATCAGCCAGGATTATGATGAAAAACTGAACCTGACTCACTGGGGTTTGTCCAATGGTGTTAAGGTGTATATTAAGCCAACAGACTTTAAAAATGATGAAATCACTTTTACTGCTTACAGCCCCGGTGGTCATTCTCTCATTGACGATCAAAACATTTTAAGCGGTATCTTTGCCTCGAGAATCATAAACCAAGGCGGCTTAGGATCATTCAATAAAATTGCACTGTCTAAAAAAATGATGGGGAAAATTGTGCGTGTTTCTCCATATATCTCCTCTACCGAGGAAGGCCTGAACGGCAGCTGTGCGCCCCAGGACTTGGAAACATTGTTTCAATTGATTCACCTTACATTTACAGAACCGCGAAGGGATTCCACAGCCTACCTGTCGTGGAAAAATCAAATGACAATTTTTCTATCCAATTTTGGGTCCGTTCCGGCAACTGTATTTCAGGATACCCTAAGCGTTACCTTGGGAGATTATCATCCACGTTCAAAACCATTATCGGTAGAACGTCTGGAAGAAGTTAACTTAAACCGTGTCGACAATTTTTATCGGGAACGCTTCGCTGATGGGAGTGACTTTACATTCTTTTTTGTTGGCAACGTTGATTTGGAAACTATGAAACCCCTTGTTGAGCAATACGTCAGCAGCTTGCCAGCCATCAACCGGGAAGAATCCTGGACAGATACCGGGGAGCGCTATCCGAACCGCAAAATCCACAAAGAGATTTTTAGGGGTCAAGCGCCTCAAAGTCAAACAGCCATGGTATTCACGGGCCCGATGGAATGGAACCTTAAAAACAGACATCGCCTCCGTTCTATGGCCCAGGCCTTTCAAATCAAATTGCGGGAAGTTTTGCGAGAAGAGTTAGGTGGCACCTATGGTGTAGGCGTGAATATTAGTTTGACCGATAAACCGATTCAACGGTACAAATTATCCATATCCTTCGGCAGTAATCCCAACCGCACAGAAGAACTCATTCAGGCTGTGGAAACTCAGGTCGACAGCTTAAAAAGCGTCGGGCTTTCAGCCAATTATTTACAAAAGGTCAAAGAAACCCAGCGGCGATCCAGAGAAACAGGCTTGAGAGAAAATGGTTTTTGGCTCTCCCGCTTGAAGTCCTACCACACCGATAACCAACCCTTTGATAAAATATTGGATTACACCCAATTGATAGATGCTCTCACCGTGTCGGATATCCAAAGCGCAGCCCAAACTGTATTCGAAACGGAATCGCAGATTACTGTATCACTATACCCGGAATCGTTTAAAAAATAAAACTGTTCGGACGTTAATTTCATATTCATAAAAAGGAGACAGCCTTATCCGGTGTGTCAAGCCTTATTCTGTCGCTCATGTAAGACAGACATTCCTGTCAGTCTCTCTGCACGCAACAATATCTGCATTACTTTTTTAAAGATGTAATTAAGTATTTACTCTAAAAATGGGGGGAACTTTATTTTTTTTGATAATATGTATTGCATGGTACCTGTTAAAGTATATAATATTGCAATACACTATAGCAAATATTATGAAAATTGAAAATACAACAGCACAAATGCGCAAAGGGGTCTTGGAGTTTTGCATCCTTTCGATCTTAAAAAACGGGGAAGCATACCCTTCCGATATCCTGGCGCGATTAAAACAAGCCAACCTCATCGTGGTGGAAGGAACGCTTTATCCCCTCCTGACACGATTAAAAAATTCTGACCTCCTGACCTACCGCTGGGAAGAATCCAAATCAGGTCCACCACGTAAATACTACGCCTTAACAGAAGCGGGGGAAGCGTTTCTGAAAAATCTGGAAACGGCTTGGAAAGACTTGGTCAAAGCGGTAAAACTAACTACAAAGAAATCTTAGAGCTATGAAACAAACACAAACAATTAATTTAGGCGGCGTCATTTTTCATATAGAGGTGGACGCCTACGATCAACTTCTGGAATACCTCAACTCCGTAAAAGAACAGTTTTCAGAAACGGAAGGACAGGACGAGATCATTGCCGATATCGAGGCGCGCATCGCCGAAATACTCAATGAGAAAAAAGTAAAGATCATCACCGGCAAAAACGTGGATGCTTTGATCGAAGTTATGGGGAAGCCGGAACAGTATGGGGACGATAAACCGGCTACAGAAGCAGTGCCTGCCAAGTCAGCCAAGAAAAAAGGACGGTCAACCAAACGTATCTACCGCCACCCGGATGATAAAATATTGGGCGGTGTCTGCGGTGGGTTGGGCACGCTATTGGGGGTTGACCCCATTATCTTTCGGATCCTGTTTATTATTGCTGCCTTTTTTGGTGGTTTTGGCATTTTGATTTACTTGGTTATGTGGATCATTACACCGATGGCGGACTCCACTGCCGACCGTTTAAAGATGGAAGGTAAACCGATCACGGCCGATTCTATCGGAAAGGCTATTACGGCCCAAGTTGAAAAAGCAGTCGAACCGGGACAGGGTCAAAATATCCTGAAAAAATTCTTCAGCTTTATTGGAAAGGTAATTAATGCGGTCTTTGGCGTGTTAAAAAAAATTCTTAACGCACTCGGCGTCATTTTAAGGCCAATTCTGGGTATCTTTTTTCTAGTTCTGGGATTGGCAGCTACCCTGTGGGGTGCTTTCCTCGTTTTCGGGCTTGAGGGAATGGTCTGGTTTTTCCATACGTCATTAGCCTATGCTCTTGACGCAACATTTGAAACGCTGCCCATTGCGCAATATTTTATTTACATCGCCTTAGCCCTGTTCATCGTCATTCCCATCTTCCAGATGATTTACCTTGGTCTGCGACTCCTATTTCGTATGGGGCGTCAGTCAAGCTTTATCAAAGGACTTCTAACCAGCGCCTGGATTGTGAGCTTTATTTCACTCATCATCTTCGGAGTCTTTTGTGCCACCCGCTTTTCTGCCGATGGTTTTGCCCGCCGCAATGTTCCTTTGAGTAAAGTCACCGCAGATACGGTTCATGTCTCCGTCTGGGAAAATGACTGTTTTTTATGGTCTGACCGGAAGGAGCACGTGTTGAAATCCGATGATGGGGATATGCTCATCTCGGATGTTGAATTGGACATTAAACAGTCTGATGACGATCGTTTTCATTTGATCGTCCACCGAGAAGCCGTGGCGCCCACCTCTAAAGAAGCGCGAACCATTGCAGAAGATATTAGTTACCATTATTTACCTTCATCCGACGAATTGCTGTTGAAAAATTATCTTAAGATAAAGGATGAGAAACCATATGCTTTCCAGGAAGTCAATCTTACACTTTTAGTGCCGGAAAACAAATCTGTCTATCTGGATGAAACGGTAAAATATATGCTGGACGATGTTCACAATGTGACCAACACCTACGACCGCCGCATGGTTGAACATACATGGGAAATGAAGAAAGATGGACTGACCTGTACCGATTGTGGGGAATGATTGAGTGGTGATTTGTAACTTGTATCTGGTTACCTTGTTGTCACTCCCTACTCACCAGTTATCTCTCGCCTAATTTCCAATTTTATCGATCTAATACAATGCCTTCACCCAATCTGCTTCTTCATTAGACAGCGCATTGCCCAGCTGGGCTGCTGCCTCAACTTGCTCTACATTCCGCTGGCCTAATAAAACACACCCTGTCGGTGCATCGGTCAGTAGGGCATCCACCAGACCATGCATTACCGGCTGGGAATGATCGGCAAAGCGATCTTCCAATTTTGTCTTATTGTCCTGCATTTTTTCTATCAATGCCTGATCGGAAAATTCCTTTATTCGCGCGCGAAAGTCCCCCGTTTCAAAGGTGGCCGGTTTCGAATATTTCCCTGTAAGCAAGCCATGTTTGATGGGTGAGAAAAAACAGATGCCCAAATTATTGGCATCCACATAATCTTTTAATCCTGTGGATGCGTAAGTGTCATCCATCACATTGCGGTAGGGCTGGATCACATCCGGATCGCAGCGTTCGATAAAGTTCATGACCTTATCAGAAAACCAATCGGACAGTCCGATGAAGCGCGTTTTACCTTCTCCCTGAAATCGGCGTACCACTTCTAAAGCATTGTCAAAATATTCTTCCTGTTTGCCAAAATTGCAGTGGTGTAAATATAAAAGATCTATACAATCGGTATTGAGGTTTTTGAGTGAACGCTCCATGTTATGGCGCATATGCTTCGGATGATACCAATGTTTGTGCGGTCCCATATCCCAGCCGACTTTGGTGGCGATAAAAATATCATCTCTTGGAACTTCATCCCACATGGCACCGATCACTTGTTCTGAACGGCCATTACCGTAAACATCGGCAGTATCCCAATGGTTGATGCCAACTTCGTATGCTTTACGCAGGGCTGCCCTGCTGTCTGTATCCTCCTGCCCGGCCCAGCCTACCGGTTCGTTTTTACCCATAGTGTTGGCGCCACCATAAGACCATGTTCCTAAACTGATTCGAGATACTTTTTCTCCCGTTCTACCTAAAATTGTGTATTCCATTTTTATCCTTTTATTGAAGTGAGAAAGTTACGGAAACTCCATCCTTATTATGTCAGTGCGATTCCATATTATCGATATTGGGCATCGGGGTTATTCCCTTGATCGAGCGCTTTCTGAATTAGAAGCAGCGGTAAGCGACTGCATTTTTGGTGGACGTGTGCGGGCCATCAAAATAATTCATGGCCACGGTACCGGCGCCCTGAAACGCGGTGTTCGTGAATGGTGCGAAGATCAGGCCGGCCGTTTCCAAGCGGTAATTTTCGGAGAAAACTATGACCTTTTTGACCCGGATTCTGCCGGCATGCGGGCCGATTGCGGTTCACCGAAAGATAATAATTTGGGCAGAAAGAATGGCGCCGTGACTTACATCTGGCTCTGGTGATGTCGCACGAGTATCCTACTTGTGGAAACCATCCATCAGGTATGATGGATGCACATCTATTTATTGGTAGATTATTTGACGCAGGGAACCCTTTCCTGTAAATTCTCTATTCATTATGACAGAAGAATACACCAAATACGATCATCTTTTTAAAAATGTGATTCCCAACGCCATCGGTGGTGTGCGTATTTTCGGCATGGATGACCCTTATGTGAAGCCCCAGGATTATAATAGCGTCAACAACCTTGAGAATGGCATTTGGGAGGATTTATTCGTAAATCTTGAGCCATTATTGGATCAGTATTCTTCCCGGGAATACCTGCTGGGTATGCGTGCTTTACCTATTCCCCATGATCGATTCCCAGAATTTAAAGCGATCTCACCTCTCATCGAAAATTCTACCGATTGGCAACTCGTTCCTGTCGCGGGTTTTTTAACAGAGGAATTGTTTTTTGATCTCAACGCCAACCGCAAGTTTCCTGTAACGGACATCATACGAAAATCTCCGCGATTTTCTGAAAAATATGCTCATGTGGATATTCAAAACGATGAAGGCTACACACCGGAGCCGGATATTTTTCACGATATCCAGGGGCACATACCATTTTTGATGAATAAGGCTTATGCCGATTATATGCATGCTGTGGGCGTCCTTGGAGATGAAATTTTGCGTGACGAACGCGGGCTGGGGCCTGAACTTGTGGCTCACAATTTAAAGCGGCTGCAGAACTTCGCCTGGTGGACCTATGAGTTCGGTCTAATCAAAAACGCCGGTGAGAGCGACCAATTCCGCCGCAGGAAAAATGACATTGATTATGAAATCTATGGGGCCGGCATTATCTCATCTTATGATGAAACTTCGAATGTCGTGCAATGCGCCAAAAGAAAGTCAGACCGCTCTCGTTTTATTCCCTTCGATATGGAAGAAGTTGTCTTGACTCGTTTTGATTACAGCAATATTCAAGATCGCTATTATGTCATCGACTCGATGGATGATATGTACGAAGCCTTTCAGGAGAACCAGGATATTTTCTGGTTTGAAGGTTAACAACCGCCTGAAAAACGCGTATGAAAAAATTGGCCCTGTTTATCCTCTCCTTTTTGTCCCTTCTAGTATATAGTGGGTGCACGCCTGCCTCGACAACATTCGTAGAAAGCGATCCCGCAACCTTAATAGCCAGTGCCGATTCCTTGCTGGCTGCTCATCCGAACGATCTTGAGCTCAGAGCAGCCATTATCACTGCTCGACTCAGTCTGGCAAAAACCAATAACAGTCTCGACGAATATAAAGCTGTACTAATGCTCGAGGCCCATAACCCCACAGCCCGTTATCATGTTTTTATGGCGGAGGGAAAAGGGCATCATAAAAAGGGGTATAAAAACGGTCAGTGGGATGCCATCCAATCATTTTCAAAAGCGGCGGCGGCCATAGATAGTCTGGGAGAGCCCTATTATTGGATGGGACTAGCTTACGAGAAAAAAGATGAAATGGATTTTGAGCTTCCGTTGGAATCCTACGATAGTGCTCTCGCACTTTATCTCCCGGAAGATATTCGTCCAAAAGTAACGTCGGCTCGGGCAGCTCTTCTCAAACGCAAAAAAACCTACGAGGACTTTTGGAAATAGTGCTTCAGGCCTCTATTTCACCCCCTATTGTACTATATTCAGGGCGGCTATTTTTGACTTGATTCAGGAATAGAACGGAGCTAAACTTTCCGTGCCTATTGGCTCAAGTCTTTAGGTGCCACACAATCCGAGGTAAAGATAAATGGCGAAAAGATTATTATTTAGAAAAACATTAATTGGGGTGTTTTGCGCCCTTTTTGCTACCACTTTGTTCGCCCAAAAACCGCGAAATATTACTGGTACGCTAGTTGACCCAGAAGGAAAGAGGGTTGCGAAAACAACCTTATTGCTTTTGGGTGAAGACGGCACAGAGACCCAGCGCACCGAAACATCCAAAAAACGGTTAGGTCGCGGCGGTGGAAAATTTGAGTTTAAAAAAGTTCTCCCCGGCAATTATACACTAGAGGCCGATGCGGGTGACACCGGCAAACTCAGCTCAGCTGTTGAGGTTGCCGATAAAAATGTTAAACTGGGTGATATATCCCTGGTCGAAGACGTTATTGCGGACACGGGCGAAAGCGCATCAGATCAACCAACTGCTGAAGTTGGCGAGGGGGATGCTGCAGAAGGACCCGGCCCTGATGCGGTGGAATTCACGCCAGACCCGGGAAAAGACTATATCCTCAATGAGCTCAGTTTTGAAATCAAGAAAATGACGGCTGAGTTAAAATACCTCAACGAAGAATTAGAAAATTTAAAAGCCCTCAGTAAAATGTGGGTCAATCCCCTGGCCATCTACTCCAAAGAAATTATTATGAAAAACGGCACAACTGTTTTTGGTAAGGTGGTTTACCAGGATGAAGAATCTCTGAAAGTTGAAACGCTGGTGGGCTACCTTATTATTAATCGGAAAGATGTTGTCAGAATTGTGGATAATGTTGCCACCGAAGAGCAAGCAGAATACGTCCCGGAACAAGTGCGTGACAGTTATACGCCGCCGCCTATGCCCAAACTGGCAGAACCGCAATATACTTCAGCTGAAAGAGTCGCTTCAAAAAAATACTCTGCCAACTGCGTGCTCGTGGGCAATATCAGCGAAAAGAAAGACGCCCAGGGAAATATTGTATTCAATGGTGCAATAAAGAATATTGGTGGGCGCAGATCTGATTTTGTAAAAGTTGATTTTGTGTTCCGTAAAAATTGGAGCGGCGAAACGAAGACGCTCACCACATTTGTAAGAGGCGGATACCATACTTTCGATTCGGGTATCACAACCGATGCAACGCTTCTGCCGGGAGCCACTGGGGCCTTTGAACTTTATGTCCCCCATGATTTTGGTTCCTTTATCGGCTACTCCTATGTAATCGACTGGGAGGAATATGAATAATGGGCTTCGAGGTTCCGATGAACCGAAATAAACCACTGATTAAAGGACTGACAATCCTCGCGATAATCGGCTCCATGGTGGCCCAGGAAACACCCATTTCCGAAATATTTTTCCTAGACCTTGGTATCGTAATTGAACCGGCCAAGGGTTCTGAGGCTTATTCCCGCCTGGTTAGCAAACCATCTGAAGAAGTTTCATTCAAAATAAAAAAAGTTGAAAGCGGATCCGTTTATATGGCTTCCAGTAAAGAATTGCTTTCTACACTGAGCCGCATCAATGAACGTATCCAGCGACTGGAAAGCTCCTTTCAAACAGAGATGAATTCATTGCGACAGGAAAACGTGGAGCTCAGACAAACTTTGGCTGAAATGCAAATTCCTAAAAGTGTACGCCCGAAACTGCCGGAGAGCATTGAGACTCAAGCTCCAGAGATTCCAGCAGCATTTACCGAAGCGGTTGAAAAGCAATCGCTCCCCGAGCCGGCGTTGAAGCCTGCGCCCGTATTTAATCATTCAACTTATATGTCGGGCGTATTTGCTTATCAGCGAGAAGACTATCACGCTGCGCTGAATAAATTTTCTGAACTTCAGTTAGATGCTGCACCTAAAAAGTCAGCTGAAAATATATTATACTGGATGGCAGATGCGTACCAACAAACCGGTCAATATGAAAAAGCTCTCTCCTTTTTGAATACAATTACGACTACTGGTATGCTGAGAATTGACGATGCCCTCATCAAAAAAGGACTACTACATCGGAAGATGGGGCATGAGGATTTGGCGCTGGCTGCGTTCAGCGATGTGGTTTCTCAGTATCCAAACAGTGAATATAACCGATTAGCTCAAATTGAATTAAATAAGTCTGACAGTATAAAATGAAACAATTGACCCGCCTTTTAATCTTATTTTTCATTTTATTATCCGCAACATTTGGCGCAACCCGCGTGGCGTATCTAAGACCTGGGCCAATGATGAAGATTCCCTACACTTCAATCGGTCCCTCGCCCTATTTGTTCACGGCCGGCTTTGGGTCTGAACTCCACAATTTTTCTCCTTTTAATACGGCCGGTGGTGCCTATTTCAGCATGGAAGCCAACGGTTGGACGTTTGGGTTTTCCACCGCACAGGGTGCCGACACAACTCGCTTGGCCAACCTTGAGGTTTCAACTTATAGAGCACCGGTAGAATTTGGTTTTCATCTCCAACGGCGTGTGTATGTGCGGAATAATATTTCTTTCACAGTTGGGCTTCAGGATATTGTGTTCGAAAACAGTACCAAGGGCCTGAATCTCGACCCAAAAGAATTGTCCTTTTTCGGCATCGTGGCCAGCCAAAAGGCAATGGGGCAATACAATATTAATACTTTTATCGGATTTGGTACGGGTGGCTTTGGTGCCATCGATACGGTACTGACTGATACACTCGCAGAGCAACCGACCGGAACCAATGCCGGTGTGTTCGCCGGTGCAATTTTTAATACACCCTATTTGGAAAAATGGGGCGGTGTAGATATTGTGGGTGAATTCGACGGGAATGGCATCAATGTGGGACTCCGCATCCCCCTTACCTCGGATTATCGCCTGAACCTAGGATTCACCCACATTGAAAAATTACCGAAATGGAAAGATCGGTATTGGGAAGGTCACGCCGGAATGACTATCGGTTTTGAAATTACGGCCCCCAGAGGTTCTATGATTAAAACACCCGGAGGCGGACCCGCCCCCCCTATCTATGAGCCCGGCCCAATCAATATGGCCGAAATGGATACAACCCTAATGCTCGCCGATTATACAGTACACAGTTTGCGGGATTCCATGGGGTTGATGACCAATGAAATGCGAAACCTGATGACGCGCCTTTCAGCCATGGAACAACATTCCAAATTTTTGGAAGATTCATTAAAAGCAATTCGATTAAACAGTAATGTGGATGAACAGAAAATGAATGAGGCGATGCGTCATTTATCCCGCTCTTTGCGATATTTCCACGCCGGGGATTATCGAACATCACTGCAAGAGGTAGAAGCGGCATTGGACTCGAATCCGAACATAGCGCTCGCCTATGCACGCCGCGGGTCTATTTACTTTAAGTTGGGGGATATTCAGCGCGCAACCATCAACTGGAATCTCGCCTTGCGCATGGATCCGGAATATGACGACGTCAGAAATGTGTTGAAAGCACTACACGAAAATCGTTTAAAATCAACCAGCATGATTAAGGAATAAATATGGATATTGCTACCCTTGTTGGAATTATCCTGGGAATGGGAGCCATTGTAGGCAGTATTTTTTTAATGACTCCGGACATAGGTATGTTTGGATCTGTTTCAAGCTTTGGAATCGTATTTGGAGGAATGATTGCATCCGTTTCAGTTGCTTTCCCATTAAAAGATGTGCTCCAATTGAGTGCTGCCATGGCAGCTGTATTTAAAGGCAGCAAGGAATCTCTCGGCGAAATTGTTGATGAAGCAGTTGCCACGTCTGAAGTCGCTCGCAAAGGTGTGGCCGACCTTGAAAATCATCTTGGGAATATTAAAAGCTATTTCTTCCGAGATGGCGCTCAAATGGTCATTGATGGATATTCTCTTGATGAACTTACTGAAATTTTATTTACCAGGATTGAATACCGTGAATTACGCGAAAATACACAGGCAGGGTTGTTCAAATCCATGGGGGTGATGTCACCGGCATGGGGCATGGTGGGAACACTCATCGGGCTGGTTGTTATGCTGTCTGGCTTTGGTGAAGGGGGTACCGATACCCTTGGCGTCGGTATGTCCGCCGCATTAATTACAACATTTTATGGCGCTGTGCTGGCCAATTTATTTTTTCTCCCTATGGCAGATAAAATAAAATCTCGAATTACTTTCTCAAGTACCGTACAAAATTTACAAGTAGAAGCAGCCCGATTAATTCATCAGAAAAAACATCCAATTATCGTTCGGGAAAAGTTGAATTCATTCATTCCACCCAAAGAATGGAAAAAAGACGAAGGTTAAACTGAATGGCTGCCACAGCTCCAGAGAGAAAAAAGCTCATCAAAAAGGGCATGGGCCTTGTTGATGAAGGTCTGCCCGGGTGGTTTGGTACCTTTGCCGACATGATGACACTCCTCTTTGCTTTTTTTGTGTTATTGGCTGCAATATCGACGATTGATCCAGTAAAACTGCAAAATATGGCTGATGGAATGGGTAAATCTGTTGGAAAGAAGAAAGAGATTGAAAGTCAAGCTATGTCCCTCGGGGATATACAGAAGGCTGCACAAAAAATGATTGAAGAAATGCAAGCGGATCCCAATACCGGGGAAAAGCCTGTTGAGGTTACCACCAGCCCAAAAGGTGTGACTATCGGTATTTCCTCTGATATCAGTTTTAGATCCGGATCGGCAGACACCAAACCGGAATTTCTGGATATATTAAAGAAAATATTACCCACAATTGAAGAATCATATTTTCAGATCGCTGTAGAGGGCCATACAGATAGTGATCAGTTGCCAAAAGGATCACAATACCCTAGCAACTGGGAATTATCCGGAGCCCGAGCCGCTGCGGTTGTACGGCAATTGATATCTTTAGGCGTAGGTCCCACCCGATTAGAAGCGGTCGGATATGGAGAATTTGTTCCAAGAGACAGAAAAAACACCGAATTGCTTTCAACAGATTTAGTACAAAAATATAATTCTAACCCCCAACAAAAAGCACGGAACCGGCGTGTTGAAATCACATTTTTGGCACCTCGCGGTGGACCTGTCGGAAGATCGGAAACCACCAAAGATGAACCGGGGGAAAAATAATAATTCATATGAATAAGGGAGTTGATATGATAAAACGAAGAATTGGGGTATTAACATTTGCCCTCACATTCGGACTCATTTTAAGTGTAGGTCTCAGTCAGACAAGCGGTTATTTAGCCCAGAAACTGATGATAGAAAATGATCTGCGCAAACGAATCGCAAATGCACTGGAAAAGGTGATTGATAATCGCAAATATGTTGTTGATGTTAGTGTTGATTTGGAGATTGGTAGTGCCTTTGAAAGTCAAACCACATATTCACCAAACGGTGGTGACGCAAGTTCCATCGAATCACTCGAGGCGGCCGAGGATATGCTCAACGCAACGGATACACCTTTCCGCGGTAGTGTTGGTTTGCCGATTCCCGGCTTTGACTTTACAGCTGAATCATCTGCCGATAACGCGGAGACAACTCCCGCATCTGATTCTACTCCAATGGAATCTTCTTCTCCCAAAGATAATGTAATTTCCCGCACGCAAACTGAAAAACGTCCTGCTATGGCCACCGTGCGTAACATGGAAATCAGCATTATTATCCAGGAAGGTGCCGCGCCGGAACTCATTGAAAATATTCGCCAAGTGGTAATGGTTGCTTCACGCTTTAACCGTCCCCGGGGAGATGTGCTCAGCATTATGACCGCCAGTTTTAAAGAGCGGCGTGACGAAAAATCAGCTGAACAAGTCCTTCTTAAAAATATTGCTGAAAAACTTGAATCCCTGGAAACACAACGAGAACGATTGGGTGAAGTTGATTGGAAGCAAGAATTAGAAAATTACAAAACATCCGAAGCAGAACGGCGACAAGAAGACCGGCTTTACTTCCAATCCAAGCTTGCCGAATTCGAAACGTCCACCCGGGAGGCGTCTTATGACCAAGAAAAACAAGCCATCCTCCGCCAAGACTCTGTTCGGCTTCAATCGCTCAATGAAGAAATTCAAAACCTGAAAGCATTTTTAGGTACAGCAAACTTAACTGATTCTGCTGCCACAGAAGCACAATCTTCAGTGCAACAGAAACTGCAGGAAAAAACAAATCTTGATGCCCAAATTTCTGAAAAACTGGCTATGCTGGATCAGGTTCAGGGCGATTTAGACAATCAGGCTCGCGCAGGGAGCGGCAGCACGGGCATGATTATTTTTGTGTCTGTCCTTGGGGCCTTAGTTATCGTCCTTGTGGTTGTGCTAATATTTGTTTTAATGAATAAACCAAAACAACAAACGCCTCCGCTCCCGCCGTGGATGATGTATCCTCCACGACCTAAAAAAAAAGATAGTGGCAATGGAACGACACCAAAACCGGTAGCACCTCCAGCAGCCGAGCCACAATCACAAACAGTAGAAGATATTGGTGTCCTTCAAAGTGAAGTTAATGATATGAAACAAGCGGTTGTATCCATGAGCGTTGGACAACCCCAAGCTGCTTCAAAAATAGTGAAGGATTGGATATTGGAAGAGGCTCCGCCCGAACCTGAATCTGAACCGGCAACCCCGGCCGAACCAGTGGATGATGGTGGTAAAAAGAAGAAGAAAAAGAAAAAATAAGAGGCAAATATGATTTCAGATTATAACAGACTATCCGGGCTGCAAAAGGTGGCTATCCTGTTCTCTGTACTTGGAGAAAGCCTCGCTCTGAACTTGGTTAAGGATTTGGATAAAACAGAAATTCGCAAAATTCGGGCTGCCATGCGCGGGGTTGAAAATGTAGCCTTTCCTGTTAAAAAGCGGGTTATGGAGGAATTTTATTTTTCCTTCGTAAGCGAAAAATTCCAGGAAAGCGAAGAGTCTGATGAGCCTAAAAAGCCCTTCGCCTTTCTAAACGAATTAACCGATGAACAAATTATTGCGTTACTGATAACAGAAACACCACGTGTTATTGCGATAACAATTGCTCAACTGCCCGCTGAAAAACGTATGGTGGTATTAAACAGAATCAGTGAAGAGGAAAAGGGACAAGTGCTTCTAAGCATTGGCAACTTGAATGACGTGCCACTTGAAGCTGTTGTTCAAATTGCAAGTAAACTTCAGAAAAAATCGAAGCAACTGCCCAAAACAGTGGCCTTTTCCCGTGGTGGTGGCAAAGATTTGGCAGATATTTTGGGTTCAATGGATTCACAAGATGAAGAATTGTTTATGGCCAATCTTGAGCAAGACAATCCTGAGCTGGCTGAACAAGTCAAAAAGTATCGTATTACTTTTGATTCAATTTTCGAAATTTTTCCGGACAACCTACTGCGAGATCTTATGAATGCGGTGGACTTGGATTCGGTGGCCATGGGCCTCAAAGGAATGGACCAACTGATTACAGATAAAGTGGTCGGTGTATTGCCAAAAAAGAAACAGGCAATGTTCGAACCGGTTGAAGGCGCTGTACCCAAACGGGATGTTGACACAGCCCGAAAATCCATCGTTCTAGCTGCCAAACAAATGGAGCGTGATGGGGCCTTCAGACTTGAAGACCTTCTCGGTGGTGAAACCGTAGAATAAATCCGCTTCCAAAAATCGCTTAGAGAAAAACCCCATTTCTATTTATTGAGACGGGGTTTTTTATTCTAAATAACCCGTCAACTCACGGGCTGAAGGGTCACTCGTTTCTACCCACCGGGGCATCCAAAAATGTGGAATCAGATTATCATGCTTTCCAAAAAATGATTCGAAAACTTTTCGGTAATAATAACTTTCCTTCAATATCGGGGAGCAATGTGTAAATCTCGGTGATTCTATTTTAAACTCAGCATCGGTTATTTTATTATCCACAAAGTCCTGTAACACCCGGTGCCAAGAATTTTCTTTAGCGCTGACACCATCTGAAAAGGCACACTTCCGCCGCCACAATACTGAGGCAGGCAGGATACCCATTTCCGAAAAGGCTTTCCGCAGAAGATGTTTTTCCATGCGCTTTTGGCCATCAAACATTTTCTGTTCTGCCGGAATAGATAAATAATAGCTTACAAATTCTTTATCCAAAAATGGCGTCCTTGCTTCCAATCCATTTGAACTGATGCTGCGATCAGAACGAAGGACGTCAAATCGGTGAATCTCATCAACAAGCCTTTCACACTCCCCCTGAAAAGCTGAAGCTGTGGGTGCATGTTTCATATAGGCATACCCGCCAGTGACTTCATCGCTGCCATCCCCATTGAAAATGACTTTACAATCAGAATTTTCACGAATGTCCTTCGACACAAGATAGTTTCCTACGCTCGCTCGAACAGTGGTTGTGTCGTACGATTCAATGTTATAGATAACGATTTCAATTGCGTCTAAAAAATCTTGCTCTGATATTTGAATTGGGTGATGGTCGGTTCCAAGGTAATCCGCCGCAGTTTGAGCATAATCCAAATCCACACTGCCGGGCATGCCGATTGAAAATGTTTTCAATGGCATACCTTCATGGTAGCGATTCACCAAGGCTGAGATCAAGCTCGAATCTAGTCCACCTGATAAAAGTGAACCGATTTCCCGTTCGGCCATCATGCGCTTTTTTACAGCATCCGTTAGTCTTGAACGTATACCATCCAGGATATCTACTTCTCTGGTCTGAGTCAAATCTGTCGTATCGTGAAAATAATATTGCGTGAATTTACCGGATTCTTGTTGCCACCAGTAGCCTGGTTTAAAAGGGTCAACATGGTCGCATATTGTCGTTAAAGGTTTTGCTTCTGAGGCGATCAGTGTTTCATTTCCTTTGCGTCCGATAAACCCTGGGCGCACACCAAGGGGGTCTCTGGCAGCAAACAACGCATCTTTTTGCCGGTCGTATAGAACGAACATAAAGACACCATCTAAATATTTTACCGTTTTCTCAATGCCGAATTTTTTATACATATGCAGTATAATTTCACAATCTGATCCTGTTATCAGATCAAATCCATGTTCTACCGCAAGCTTGCGGTAGTTATAAATCTCTCCGTTACAAACTAGAGAAATGCGTTTATCCTCGGGATGAAAAAGCGGTTGGTTTCCCGCTGCTGTTGTTCCGACGATGGCCAGCCGATGGAAGGCAAACATGATATCTTCCCCCACCATTTTAACAATGGAGTTGTCCGGTCCTCGGTACTGAATCTTATCTGCGTGGGTTTTTAAATCGTCCCACCCAAGTGTTTTTCCGCTGTAAGCAAATATTCCACACATTGTTTTATCCTTTTAATTTTGAACATAAAAAAACCCCCACAACCTTGCGGCTATGGGGGTTTTCATAAAGTCTTGTATCCCGTCAGGTTACACGGGAGCCCCCACGCCAAATTCTTTAGCGCTATTAATATTGTTATTAATGCGGGAGATTATGTAACGCATATCAGAGACAAAGCTAAGCGTTAATCATGACCCCTGTCAAATATTTTATTCAATCAAAACTAGTGTTCTGTGATCATGATTGCTTAAGTGAAAAAATGTCATCAATTTTACAGAATCGTGTTCACCAACCACATTAATTTACCCTGTTCATTTATCACTAATTTTGAGAAAGATCTGCCGATTGGAACGCCAACAATTAAGACAACTATTATCCAGATATAAAAACAAACACCCAAATGAAACTTCTAAAATTGAAGAAACAATTGATTTTTTAGAATCCACAAATCTATGTTTTGATCGGAATAATTGGGATGGTCATTTCACGGGGTCAGCCTGGATTGTTGACCAAACTCGAAATTGGGTCCTCATGACTCACCATCGGCAATTAAATTTATGGCTGCAGTTAGGCGGTCATGCAGAGGGTCGTGCGAATTTATTGGATGTCGCTTTGGATGAAGCGCGAGAGGAATCCGGGCTCTCCAAATTCAAGGTGTTAACGAGTGATATATTTGATTTAGACATTCACCGCATCCCGAAATTTAATGATGTCCCCTCTCATTTACATTTTGATGTTCGCTTTATTCTGGAAACACAACACGGGGTCGAAGATATAGTCGTTAGCGACGAATCCCACGATGTGGGGTGGATCCAAAAAAATGATGTGTTGAATAAAAATCCAGAGGAATCTATGGTACGGATGTTAAAGAAAACATTGAAGTTTAAGTCATGAATCTTGCCGATAAATTTAAATCTGCAATTCTGTCCAGACTTATCCCTGAAAATCAACGGAAGATTGGTTTGGAAATCGAAGGCTTGTATTATGAATCCCCCTTTACCCGTCTGCCGGTAAACCCAACAGATCGATATTCAGCCTCTGATCTATTTAATGATATTAAGAGCGGTCTTCAGCCGGAGGATCCTTTTTCCTATTCACTTGAGCCCGGCGGTCAGTTGGAGTGGGCCTCTGGACCCGCGATTAGCTTATGGGATATCCACAATCAATTTAAAAAGCACCTGGCACTTGAGGATACAATTTGCAGAAAAGAAGGTGTCGATCGACTACACCTTTCTCTCGAACCAGTATGTACACCCGACGATCTTGATCTTATCAACTCGAATAAGTATCAACTCATGCACAACCTGTTTAAAAAGACAGGAAACCATGGCCCCTGGATGATGCGCAACACGACCAGCGTTCAAATCAATATTGATTACTCATCCGAGCAGGATGCTAACGAAATGGCTTTTGTTGCCGATGCGATTCAACCTTTATTCAGTATTCTATTTTCCAACGCACCATTTATGCGGGGCGTACCTGTGGGCACAACCAATATACGCTGGAAAATCTGGATGGATACAGACCCGGGCCGCTGCGGATCGCTTTTTGATCACGGAATGGTTTCTCCCGAAAAAATTGTCGCAGAATACGCCGAATGGATTTTGGATGTAAAAACAATATTTAAGTATAACCAAAACGGTCTTGCAAAAGAATTTAACGGCACCTTGGGTGAAATGGTTCAGTCGGATCCTGTAACAATGGAATCGCATATTATTTCGGCTCTTCACCAATCCTTTACCCAAGTACGTTTCAAGTCGGTGCTAGAAGTTCGAACCTGCGATCGGCCGCCTAAAGGTATGGAATTTGCCCCCGCTGCTTTCCTTGCCGGGTTACTCACGGCGCCGAACACACGGGATAAAGCGCTAGACATTGTTTCAAAGTGGTCTGAAAAAGATCGAAAACAGCTCATCCAATCCGCTTATGATTTGTCATACAATCAAATGGGACCTGCAAATAAATCAATCGGTGATTGGCTTGAATTTTGGGCTGACTTAGCTTTACAAGGTTTAGACGAAAGAGATAAAATATTTGGGATAAGAAACGAACGATCCTTCGTCGAATCATTTTTAAAAAATGTGTTATTGCTTGGTCCCAAAACCATTCAAACACAAAATGCATTTAAAGAATCCGGTGTATCTATTCATAATTTTCTAAGAGATTCTTGTTTAGATTCGGCTTCAAATTTTTAACATGAATCCAAAACAATTACACAACCTTACGCTCATTCCAGTTTTCTTGTTGGGCCTTATTTCTTTTGTCATGGGATTTGGGTGGCTCCTGTCACCAGAACCTTGGTTGTTGGACCAATCTGCGAATGAAGCGTTGTTAGGCGTTACCTTTTCCCAGCTTTTTTCTGAACCTGTGAATCAAAATCTTTCGGCATATTTAACTCTGTCTTATCGGTTTTTCGGGTGGTGGATTATTTGTATAGGCATGTTGGTTATTGCATTTACGGTTGTCACACGATTGGGGACACCGATGGCGCGGGGATTCATCCATTTTATATTATTAGTACTGTTAATTGGTCTAACGATAATTGAAAAATCCTTTATCCCTTCTTCTCCATTCTTACTTCTGACAATGGGCTTTTGGCTTTTGTGGTTCATTAGTTTTTGGGCGGGAATCAAACTTAAAAAATATCATGCCTGAAATTCATCCATTATTTATTCATTTTCCAATAGCGCTCCTTTCAACGGCAATACTTTTTGATTCTCTTTATGTGCTTTCAGCTAGAAATGATTTGGCGCAAGCAGGGTGGTGGGTCATGCTCTTAGGGCTTATTTCATCTGCAGCAGGAATTACAACCGGCATCTTAGATGATAGACTCATTGGTCATTTCGGCTCCATATTGCCCCTTTGGATTAACCATGGGGCCGTCCAGATTTTTTCATGTGCTGTGTTTCTCTGCTTGTTTGTTTGGAGAACAAAAAGTAAGAATGTTTTGTCACACTCATTTCTCAAGTGGGTATATATCGGTATTGGCGGTGTTGCTGTAATGATGCTTTTTTACGGCGGACATTTAGGGGCGAAACTGGCGGGTCGGATTTAATGTCCGGCGAAAATCTCGTTTTTAAAGTCGGTTGCACACACTAATTTCTCATATTCATATTCAATTATTATTGAGCACAAAATGAGCTGGGTTACAACTTTTTTAAATTCGTCTATTGGTAAAAAATTCGTTATGGCGACAACAGGGTTGTTGCTATGCATTTATTTGATCATTCACCTTGCGGGAAACCTTACGCTCTTCGCCGGTGCGGATTTTTTTAATAACTACGTTTTGACTTTATCTGCTTTCAAACCGATTATACGGGTTATCGAGGTTATTTTATTACTGCTTTTTGCTGGTCATATCTATAGTGGTTTACGACTTTCAATAGAAAATCGCAGAGTGGCCGGCGGAAAATATGAATCGAATCGCGCGAGTGAAAACAGCTCCCTTACTTCCCGAACAATGACTATCACCGGCAGTATTCTGCTTATCTTTTTGATTGTTCACCTGGTTACCATTTGGTACAATTTTCAGATTGAACATGAGGGTGGCCAATTTTTTAAAATCATTACAGGATCCACGGTAGGACTCGGCAATATGCTCGTGGCGATTTTATATGGTGTGGCAATGGTTTTGCTTGGTTTTCATCTCCACCATGGTTTTCAATCAGCGTTTCAGACTTTTGGTGTGCGGTATAATCGATACGGGAAATTAATCGAGATGGTTTCTATTCTTTTCTGGTTTTTTATCCCGGCCGGGTTTTTCTCTCTCGTTATATATTTCGGATTTATGGGGGGCGCAAAATAAAATGGCCTTTAACTCACAAATTCCCGAAGGCGCCCTGGGCGAAAAATGGACAAGCCATAAGTTTAAAACAAAACTTGTGAATCCTGCGAATAAGCGAAAATATGATATTATTGTTGTCGGTACAGGGTTGGCTGGCGCATCGGCCGCTGCCTCTTTTGCTGAGCTGGGATATAACGTTCAGGCATTTTCTTACCACGAATCGCCCCGGCGGGCGCATAGCATCGCTGCTCAGGGTGGTATTAATGCGGCCAAAAATTATCCGAACGATGGCGATAGTGTTTACCGCCTTTTTTACGATACCATTAAGGGTGGCGATTACCGCGCTCGGGAGGCCAACGTCCATCGCCTGGCAGAAATCAGTAATAATATTATTGATCAGTGTGTGGCGCAGGGAGTACCCTTTGCCAGAGAATATGGCGGCCTTTTAGACAACCGTTCTTTTGGGGGAGCCCAAGTATCCCGCACGTTTTATGCCCGCGGCCAGACAGGGCAGCAATTGTTGCTCGGTGCTTATTCAGCCCTCATCCGGCAAATGGGCAAGGGCACGGTCCAGTTCCACCCGCGACATGAGATGCTGGATTTGGTTCTCGTTGATGGAGAAGCCAAAGGAATTATCAGCCGCAACCTGGTGACGGGAGAAATTAATCGCCATGCCGCCAATGCTGTTGTCTTGGCCACCGGTGGATATGGGAATGTATTTTATCTCTCAACTAATGCAATGGCCAGCAACGTGACGGCCGCATGGCGCGCGCATCGCCGTGGTGCTTATTTCGCAAATCCTTGTTTTACTCAAATTCACCCAACTTGTATTCCTGTGTCCAGTGACCATCAATCAAAACTCACGCTGATGAGTGAAAGCTTAAGAAACGATGGCCGCGTTTGGGTACCTAAGAAAAAAGGCGACAATCGGAATCCAACGAATATTCCCGAAGAAGAGCGTGATTATTATTTGGAACGGCTTTACCCCTCCTTTGGAAATCTTGTGCCACGAGATGTGGCTTCACGTCGCGCCAAAGACATGTGCGACAAGGGGTATGGTGTTGGATCAACCGGATTAGCCGTTTATCTTGATTTCTACGATGCGATCAATCGTTTGGGGCGCGAAACGGTTTCAGCCAAATATGGCAACCTGTTTGACATGTATCAACAAATTACCGGTGAAAATCCTTATGAAACGCCTATGCGAATTTATCCTGCTGTACATTACACCATGGGTGGATTGTGGGTGGATTATAACCTGATGAGCAATGTGCCGGGGCTGTTTGTTCTGGGCGAAGCTAATTTTTCAGATCACGGGGCCAATAGGCTTGGTGCCTCTGCGCTCATGCAGGGGTTGGCTGACGGTTATTTTATTATTCCCCAAACCATCGGGAATTATTTATCTGAAAAATTGAACGAAACTGTCTCAACAGAAGACTCTGCTTTTGTATCCACAGAAAATGATGTCCGGGGGCGCGTCGATAAATTGCTGTCAATCAATGGCTCCCGTACCGTTGATGACTTCCATAAGGAGTTGGGCAAAACGCTTTGGAACAATGTCGGTATGTCGCGCAATAAAGCTGGGCTCGAACAAGCCCTTGCCAAAATCCCGGAACTGCGTGAACAGTTTTGGCAAGATGTTCGAATTCCCGGGAGCAATGAATCCTTTAACCCAGAACTTGAAAAAGCCGGTCGTTTGGCTGACTTTCTAGAGCTTGGTGAAACCATGGCCTGCGATGCCCTCAATCGTGAAGAATCCTGTGGCGGTCATTTCAGGGAGGAGCATCAAACAGAAGAAAATGAAGCCCGTCGTGACGATGAAAAATTCCGCTATGTTGCTGCCTGGGAGTATAGAGAAGGCAATAAGCCGAGCTTACATAAAGAAGATTTAAATTTTGATAATGTGTCCCTAACGACACGGAGTTACAAATAATGCAGATCACCTTAAAAGTATGGCGGCAACCTGACGCAAATTCTGTAGGAAAATTTCTTTCTTACAAAGTTGATCATGTCACGGAAGATATGTCATTCTTCGAAGTGATGGATTTGCTAAATGATAATTTAGTTCTCGCCGGTGATGAACCAATCGCGTTTGACCATGATTGTAGAGAAGGTATTTGTGGTACTTGCGGCATTTTTATTGATGGTCGGGCACACGGTCCGTTGCGTGGTGTCACTTCTTGCCAGGTGCATATGCGCAGTTTTGAAGATGGTCAGGAAATTGTGGTTGAACCCTGGCGCGCTTCAGCGTTCCCCGTGGTGAAAGATCTTGTGGTTGACCGCTCTTCTTTCGATCGGATCATGGCCGCCGGTGGTTATGTGTCCGTGAATACCGGCAGCAGCATCGATGCCAATGCGATACCAATTGCGAAAGCAGATGCTGATGAAGCCTTTGATGCTGCAGCCTGTATTGGTTGCGGTGCCTGTGTAGCCTCTTGTAAAAATTCTTCGGCAATGCTTTTTGTCGGTGCCAAAGTATCTCAGTATGCCCTCCTGCCGCAAGGTCAGCCAGAAGCAAAAGACCGCGTACTCAATATGGTTTCTGCCATGGATGAAGAAGGGTTCGGTAGCTGCACGAATACTGGTGCCTGTGAAGCAGAGTGCCCTAAAGAAATTTCACTAGAACATATTGCCAGAATGAATCGGGAATTTGTAAAGGCAAGCCTTGGTTAAAAACTAGCAGCCACCATATAGATTAGATAAACAAAAAAGCCCCCGGCAGCATGCCGAGGGCTTTTCATTTTATGCAATAATTATTGTTTAGCTTTTCAGCCTGAAGTTTACCGGAATTGATATCCAAACACCCACAGCGCGTTCCCGCTGTTTTGCTGGTCTGAAACGTACCTTGCGGATGGCTTCGATTGCCGCTTCATCCAAACCGGTGTTGGGAATTCCACTTAGAATAGTGGCTTCCCTGACGCGCCCCTTTTCATCGACAAAAATTTGCACTACAACCGTTCCTTCTATCCCAGCTTCCTGAGCAATTTCAGGATATTTAGGTCGAATTGGTGAAAGGGGTACGGGAGGATCATCGTAAGGAATAAATTTTACGCGGGGCCCTTCCGGAGGTGGCGGTGGTGCATCCCAGGCGTCAAATTCATCCAGATTAAATTCATCCAAAGTAACATCATCAGCCACGTCTTCACTTTCAGATTCAACCGGCACAGACGGTCTGGCTGGAGGGGGTGGGCGGTCAAACTGCTCTGTCTGAGGAATATCGATTTGTTCAATTATAATTTGAACTTCCTCATCCAATTCTGCCGTGTTCACTACTCTTGGAAAAATCAAAAATGTAGCTATTAGCAAAAATATTCCAGCAAAGCCGGTGATCCGTACAACAACCGGATAGAGAAATTTTAACGATGCTGATTGTTCTGTACGCATATTAATTTACCGCTGTTTTTGTCGAATAATTCAGTTTCAATGCATCGGCTTTTCTCAGCTCTGTATGAATGTCGCTAATCAATCCCATTTTTGCCCGTTCATCTGCTTTTAAGGAGATAACAAGCTGCGGATCCGCAACGCGTTTTTCATACATCACATGTCGCACGCCGTCTGTAGCATAAAGCTTATCTTCAATCGACACTAACCCTTCTTTAGAAACCCAAATGTGGGCCGTGTGGCGCTTTGATTTTAATTTTTCAATTCGCTTTGCCTTGGGCAATGATATGGGCAACCCGGAATATTCTCTTAAGACCGTTGTAACCATAAAAAAAATCAACAACATGAAGATAATGTCCGGCATGGAAGCGGTTGGAATTTCGGAGTCGATTTGTGTTTTTCGATTAACTTTCATCAGTTAGACTCTGCAATTGAAATTCGTGTAGCGTTTGCCAGTTTCAGCTGGTCAATGACAGCAACATAATCGCTATAGGACGAGGCTGAATGGGCCTTAACTGAAATAACCAGTTTGTCGTTTTCTACAAGTTTTTGCCGAACTGTTTTGGCCAAGTTGCGAACCTCCACGCCTTCCCCACCAAGTAAAACATTCCCCGACGAATTAATCAGGCAGTTGAGAATATTCTTCTTACTGATTTCTACTTCCTCACCTTCCGCCGGCAACACCATTCCCAATCCTTTGTCCATATCGATGGTCGTGGTTACCAAGAAAAAGATCAACAGCAGAAATGCAATGTCTGCCATTGAGGCCGTGGGGATTTCGCCCCCTTTAAATCTGCGTTTTCCCTCCATGGATCAGCTACTTCTTGCCCTTTTTAGCTGTGTCTATTTCATAAAGTTGATCAACCAACTTCACGGAGTTTTCTTCCATCTCCAAAATGAGTTTATCAATTCGAGATACAAAAAAGTTTTGAAAGATTTGTATGATCATCGCTGTAACCAGCCCAAAGGCTGTTGTCAAAAGAGCCTGTGAAATACCACCTGCCACAACCGCCGGTGAAATATCGTTGGCCGCTTTAATTGCGTCAAAAGCAGAAATCATACCGACAACAGTCCCGGTAAAACCAACCATTGGTGCAACGGTGATTACCGTATTCAACCAAATCATGTTCTTTTCGAGGAAAGCCATTTCGAGTGACCCAGCATTTTGGATTGCCTTTTCGACCTCGCCTAAACCACGATGTGTACGCGTAAGACCTGCGTGGAAAATTTCAGCCACCGGCCCGCGGGTTTCATTGCATAATTCAATTGCAGCATCTACGCCATTGTCATCCAGAGCTTCAGAAATATCAGTAAAAAATTTCTGCGAGTTAATGGACGAAAGGATAAGTGAATATGCCCGCTCTAATGCAAACCCAAGTCCGAAGACAAGTGAGACTAGAATTGGCCACATGAATGCGCCGCCATCAATGAAATATTGAACCATTAAATACCTCCGTTTATGTCAAATATTAATGTTAAAGTTATTCCTTACCTCTAGGGAAAGTCAAATAATTAGCGCGGGAATTTAATTGCTATCAACCAAGAATGCATCTGCTTCGTTAAAATGTTTTAATGCGCCCACAACCTGGTTGTCTACGGCAATTCTTACACCCCAAAGCTCGTCTCTACCCCATACTGCACCTGCTACTTCGGCTTTCAGTATTATCTCTAAATACGTCTTGTTTTCCCGTGCTTCTTCTAAATCAAATTTGCCATCTTCCGCTTCCGCATACGCCAAAAAATCATCCAATGCATTGGCTGGCAACGTCCAATTAAGCTGAAATTCGCGGTAATCACTTGGAATATCCAAATTGTTTCTTACAAAATTAGCCCCCCAATTAAACATTGGACGGTTGGGGTTTCTCATTATTCCCCAGGTTGCGTCAGTCAGCTCTAACTCCCAAGGAATATGAATATCTGGCGTAATCCCGCCGCCGCCGTAAACCGTTCTGCCGGCCCTGGTCATAAAAGGCGGTCGAAGTTTCTTCAATGAATCGATTTTAGCTTCGCGGTTGTCTTCATAAAATTCGCGGTAATAATCCTCGTAATCTCCATTGTCAAAAGGACGCTGGATCAGTCTTCCACTGGGTGTATAATATTGAGCAATGGTTACACGAATCGCCGATCCGTCATTGAGCCCTGCCTGGCGTTGAACCAATCCTTTGCCGAAACTGGTTTCACCGACCACCAGTCCACGATCCAAATCCTGGATGGCCCCCGCCACAATCTCACTGGCGCTGGCCGAGCCACGATTAATTAATATAATGACCGAAAATTCTTCATTCCCCTTTTGGGGAGACGCAACAAAAGCCTGTTCCGCTTCTTTGTTTTTTCCCCTTGTGTATACTAAGGTATCCTTCTGAGTAACAAAAAGATTGGCTACTTCTGCAGCTTGTTCCAAAATGCCGCCGCTATTATTTCTTAGATCGAGGATCATGCGATCCATACCCTGTTGTAAAAGAAAATTCGTTGCCTGACGTACTTCGGGGCCCGATTTTGTGGAAAACCGCGTCAGCCAAACATAGCCTGTGCGTTCATCCAGCATGACATTGGCGCGGACGCTGTATAAAGGAATATCATCGCGAATAATCGTAATATCAAAAGGGTCGGCGCCGAACCGTCCCACTTTTAAATCAACTCGAGTTCCTTTTTTACCGCGCAATTTTTTATAAACATCCTCCCGCTGAATGCCCTTCGCGCTTTTGCCATCAATCTCAACAATCCAATCCCCGGCTTGAATTCCGGCTTTTTCCGATGGGCCACCGATAACTGGTGCAATCACGGTGATGTAACTGTTTAAAATATCAAATTCGATCCCAATTCCCTGAAATTCGCCGCGAAACATTTCATCAATATTTTTCTGGTCCTTCGCCGAAATATATACAGAGTGAGGATCTAACTGATCCATAATCCCCTGGAATGCCCCATCCATCAGGACTTCATTATCTATATCCTCATAATAGAGCTGATTTACAAAGTATAAAATCTGGTTCATGACCTTGAATTTGCTTTCAATGACTGAATATGGATTTTTCTGTTTTGAATAGATTGCTTGAGTCAGAGGAAAGGCGATGAGCAATCCTGCAGTAATTCCAACTAACAAAGTCCATTTGGCTGATACTTTAATTTTTTTCATACCGTGGATGTTTTTATAACCCAAAATAAATAACGGTTCGGATGGTTATCCCCTGAAGAGCCGATTTGGGTGAATCGTTAATTGGGATATGACCATTGAGTTTCCATTTGCCGCTACCAATGGTGCCCTTATTGTACCCGGCGCTGATGCGCAAACCCATGCGGTCAAGAAACTGCCATTTAACCGCCACATACGGTTGAAAATTAAAAAAGGTACCGCTGAGTTCTGTCATCGTGCCGTTCACATTAATGGGGCGCAGACCACTGGCGCGGAAAGCGTTGGCCGTTTCTTCGTATGACCGTCCCAGGGTGTCCAGCTCAACCAAGACATTATCATTCTCAATATAGCCATACATATTTTTACCAAAATCAGCCCACCGAGGCGTGCCAAGGTGTTGGTCGATTGATAGGGTATAACGGGCAATTCCCATCAGGGCCCCGGCCATTACTTCTAAATCTCTAAAGACAGGAAAAACATATTCAACTGTCATGGCACCCATCAAAAAGTTGAGCCGAGCCTTTACAGATAAATTATCTGAAAACGAATAGAGCGTATCCCCTTTAGCTTCATTCCCAAAAGCGGGCTGCTGATACCCAACTGAGTCGTCTCTGTTGGCAAACATCTGGATGTTAAAAACATTGCCCACCTGCGCCGATCCAATGCCGGCATATCCTCCCAATCGCCAGGGGCCGGACATTTGTGCAAACCCTTCGCCGCCATGAAAGACCAAAGGGCGGGAAGAAAGCTTTTTTACATCAAGTCCCAATTCGGTCAAGAATGTCTGCCCCGGCACTGAGTCTAGCACCATATACATGGTACTAAAGCCAATCCCGCCGCCATAAGTGGTTTCAGTTGGATAAATGTCTCCCTGGGCACTTGCCAGGGAAAACGAAAACAGGAGTATTGTAATTATTTTTTTCATCAAGTTGAAATAGGTGTTACACAACGAGCACTCAATTTATTCAGTATGTTCCGAATATCGAAAGATAATTGTTATTTTTCCTTTGGAATATAAGTGGCCTTTCTCTTGATATATTCGACGGTGAACACCTATATTTGAACAAACCTGTAGGTAAGGGTATTCATATTATCAAAGGAACGTTCCCCATTTTATCCATTTTTATTCTCATGAGGAAGCCTAATGTTCTTTAGGACCCCAATCCGTTTATTCATTTTTGCCGGTGGATTCTTGACTGCCGGAAACCTGTATGTTTTCGGAACATTTGATTTCAACCAAAACGGCAAAAGCGAAATCTTGAAACTGGGCGGCCCTTCTGCCCAATTGGAATTTGTAGAGCTGGACGCCGACGGAAACCATCAAACATTGTGGGAATATTCTCCCGATGATGGCACAACAATTATCGATGCAAAATTCAGCGATTTAAACCGGGATGGCGTCGAAGAAATGATTGTAATTCAGCGTTCCAACAGCGAGTCTGACTGGTTAAAAGTGTTTGAATGGAACGGGAACGGCTTTTCATCTAACCCCAAGTCTATAAAAAACGGCGGTAGCGGAACCGATAAAATTCGACCGGCAAACCTAACTGCTACTGCTAATACGCTCGCTGTTTCAATGTCGTCTCCTTCCCGACGAATAGATTTATTTACCCTTGAATTAGAAGGCGGCGCTCTCCAAAAATCAAACCGCCAAACCCGCTCCGGTTCCTTGGTGAATAATGGGTTTGGACCCGTATATGGGGGTATTTTTTCCGGAGATGGGGAAATCTTCGCGGCGTTCATGAGTCCAGAGGGCAACTTACTCAAAACTAGTATTTTCTCCGTATCAAACCCGGGGAAAGAAGTGGCGTCAGACATCCTGGTCATGAACGGTGCACGAGTCGTCTTGGGCCCGGACATTCAACCTTTTGACGAAGATAAGGATGGGCGGGAGGAATTGCTGGTGCCTTTCGCTACCGGTGAGGTCTATGCCATTGCGCTTTCTGATAGCGGCCTCACGTTTACGGAGAGCAAATTGAGCCAAGCCGGATTGTTTGGTATGAAATCCAACGCTGGCGAGGTTGAGATTAATAATACCATTTTAGCACGAGTGGAAAACGGCCTGTATGAATCTAGCATGGGTGACGCCACCCCCGAAATCGGCGACTCGCTATTGCTACTTATAACCGACTCGCTGCTGTTGGGAGACACGTTGAGCATGTTTATTTTGCCGGATTCAGCATCAAGTTTTTACAGTTTTAACTGGCGTGCCGTTCCACCCGCAGGGATGCATTTTAATCCCGACAACTATCGAATAGAGTGGGTGCCCACCCGTGACAACCTTGGTATCGTTGATGTTTCATATGCATTAAACACCCGTGAAAGCGAGGAGCTTATGAGCGGTGAAGATGCGCTGGGAGATACGCACCAAATACATCCTGTTTTACGCGCCCGTGATTCATCAATGGTCATACTGATCGGAGATACAATTAAACCGCCGGAACCGTTTGTTCTCATTCCGCCACGGTTTCACCATATTCTTATTACAACCAAAGATATTGATGAAAATGACCGTTTTGTGTTTGAAGGAGAAACGCCTTTCAGTACCAACAGTGTCGATATCAACGGTGTGATTTCCGTCGGTGTTTCAGCCGATCTCAGTACGATTAAACGAGACAAGGCGTCTGCCTTTAATTTTAAATCTTCTGCCGCTAAACCGGATTCGCTCGTGACCCTTACCCTAATTCACGATCTGGGCAGTAATGTTCTCTACACATCTGTTTTCCCGCCACAGGATACCGTCCCCCAATCCTTCGATCCGGAAGGCCTGAAGGCCGATTTTTACCGTTATCCTGAATATTTCTTTGAGGGTTTTCCCTCCAGTATGGGTTTGGATTCATCCCAGCCCGATGTGTTGGCACTTTTAACGTCAGATGAAAAAATATCCGGAACAATTTCTCTTTCATCGCCGCTCCACGATCAAGACCATTATATCTCTTTGTCATATTTCGGTGGGCGCCCCTATGCCATCCGTGGCGATATTAATGTAAAAGAAAATGGGTCTCACAAAACAATTACTGAAATCGATTTTGAATCTTCATTTACGCCCCTGCGTATAAAGGCTTGGCTCACGCCCGCAAATAGGGACACGTTTGTTTTTCATTCCGATTCAATTCCTGATACGTTAAAAGTTAAAACCGATTTTCGTTCCTTTTATTCTCCTGCCTTTGAGCTCAAGGATAAAACACCATCGGCAATGCCTAGTGGTGTTGTTCCTCACGTAGAAGTAGTTAAATTGATTGAAGAAACACCGGAGCCAACCCCCGTTTCAACGGATTCAATTAAGGTTGAAATTGCTCCTTCAGATTCTATTGGGGTTATGCCCAGTGACTCCGCGAGCGTCTCTCCTGATACCTTATCTATAAGTCCGGATGAACCCTCATCCGTCGTGCCTGATTCAGTAAAAATCCCTGAGCCCGAAGCACCCGCAGATAGTACGTGAGATTTTTTAAATTCCTATTAATTGTCCCGATTGCCGTGGGGGTCATGTTTTCCCAAGGAATGAAAATAACTCATATGGAGGGTACATATGATCTTGATGGGGACGGTCTTCAAGAGTTCGCCTCTGTTGAGGTGGGTTTTCTGGGAAACAAAAAATTATCTGTCATCCGTTATTATGAACTTGATGCAGATGGTTATCAGAAAATGGGGTGGGAGTTGGAAGCTCCGGATGGGCTTTTAGGTAATTTCGTTGATGTGGAATTGGGTGACCTCGATGGAGACGGCATTCCGGAACTCATTACTGTTTCCAACCTCGCTGAGCCCGATCAAGACGAACTGTTGCAGCCCATCGCCTTTTATTATTATTGGGATGGTGAGCGTTTCAGCGAAGATGCGGGTAGTGTTCTAAACTTATCGGGGGGAAGAAATTTTGTCAGGGGACATAATTTTGTTCTCATGGATTATGATGGAGATATGGACCAGGAATTGGCTGTATCCTTGGGGAGCCCCCTACGAGAAATTGTTATCCTTGATTTAAATGATGACGGTGAATGGGCCGTTGTGCAAACCATTAAGCCGAATGGCATTCGCTCTGGAATTGGCGCAATTTATGTGACTGCAGTGGATTGGAATCGCGATGGTTATGATGAAATTATCGTCCTCTCACCCGAGGGGGACATCCTGCGTTCACAGCCTTTTTATAATGTTGGGGCGGAATTGGTTATGGGAAAAGGCCAAGACACACCCATTCCCGGATTAGACGGCTTAATCCCCACCGCAATTTCCACAACCGATTGGGATAAAGACGGAATAACCGATGTGTTGCTGCCGTTTTATAATGGGGATATGGTTTCATTAACACTTTCAGATGATTATTTGTCGATTGAAAAACTACCCATTGATGGGGGGCCTCTATCCGGCATGCGCGTGGCCGATTTCAATCAGGACACCTATGACGATTTACTGTTGGTCTCCGGAGATATGAACATCCTTACCTTGGCATACGGCAGTGAAGACGGCCTTATCGAACCAGCAGAATATTTTACTCTGGAAGAAGAACGTGTTCGCGTCGCCCAGGTGTTTTCAGCGCTTCCGGTCGTGGTCCGGGGTATTTATACCGGATCGGTTATTGCCGCCGGGTGGGATGGATATGAAACGGTCCTTTTTGTTACCGAGCTTGGACATGGACCCGAACCTATAAGACCGGAAGTTTCGGATGTTACGCCGCAGGAAGAGGAGATGTTGGATATATTCCCCCACATTCCAAAAGAAGAAATTTCCCTGCCGCGAATTCCGAAACCCCTCGAAACAATGGGGCAGCCTTTGCCAAAAGGAATATTACCCCGGCATGTGCTGACGGTTAATCAATCATTTGCCTACACCCTTCCCGAGGAAGAGAAAAAAGAATTCTACAGTTTCCGCTGGCTGCAGCCGCCCCCGAAGGGGATGTTTTTTCATTATGATTCCCGGTCTATTCGCTGGGTTCCGGATGAAACGCAGTTGGGCGCTTATAAACTAGCTTATCATGTAGAGCGAAAACTAGGGGAAGATGTGACGCCCATGATATCAACAGAAGATTCCCTGATTACCTATAAGGTTGTGCCAGACCTGGAGGGCGATGATGAGCGCTTGTGGATTTATGTAAACGATCCGCCGGTTATTGCTTCACAACCCCGGGGGACTGAGTTTGTTGCCGGCGACACTTTTATGTATAATCCTGCAATTTTAGACCGAAATGCTGACGCGAATCTAAATTTTCAACTCGAAGCTTCACCGGCGGGAATGACAATCGATAATGGTGGCGTTTTGGTTTGGCAAACCGACTCAACCCATATAGATGTTTATGATGTTCGGCTGGTGGTCAGTGACGGCTTTGATCGCACCACCCAGAACTTTTCACTTTTCGCCCGGGCTGGCGTCAAAATTTTATCCGAGGCGCCTTTAGATGCCGCTGTGGATGAACCTTTCCGGTATAAAGTGGATATTTGGCGGCCCGATTTAGAGCACATCCTTACTTTCGGCCTTACTGAAATGCCCGATGGTATGACCATCGATGAATCCGGTGTGGTTTCGTGGACGCCGGCAGTTTCCCAAATTGATACACAGCGATTCACGGTAAAGGTCAATCACGGAATTGCGGTCGACTCTCAGCGCGTTACTCTTTATGTAAACCATCCGCCAATTGTCGAAGCGGCCCCAATGCGCATGAATGTTATAAACCTCGGAGAAGAATACCGCTTTCAACTGGACATATCCGACCCCAATCTCAAGGATGACCTTATATTTACCGCCCTTGAAATGCCGAGCGGAATGCGCATAGATCCTTATGGCGGAATGATTGTCTGGGAGCCAACCCGCAATAATATCGATTTTTCACATTTAATGATCGAAATAAGTGACGGACGGACAACCCGGTTGGTTGAAGCCGATTACTTTGTTAATGCACCGATTAATATTGTTTCCATTCCACCCATGCAGGGTGCCGTGGAAGAAACATATCAATATCAAATCATGACCTCGGATATGAACCGTGGTGCTTTACTCCCCTACGATGAGGTGGTTCCTTTGGAATCCACAGAGAACTATCGCATCTATTCCATTCAAATCAGTGATGATGTTTATATCGAAAATGTCGATCGTTATCTCATGGATTGGCAGAATGCCGAAACTGTTTACTTGACAGAATTTGAAGAGGTCGATTCTTTCTCTCTGGAAGTTTCCCGTTTAAATTTGAAAAAATATGTTCAATCCATTTTTTGGGAAAATGATCGGTTAAATATTATTGTTGAATCAGTTGATGATCGGACGGTGGCCATTAAAGATATCCTCTGGGAGTTTTTTCAGGGTAATAAGGGACGACCGCCAAAAGTCGTGGCGCGAAAATTGAGTCCGGTTAAATATACCCTGTTGGAGTTCCCTGACGGTATGGAGATTGACGAATACACCGGTACTGTCTCTTGGACGCCCACCACCGATCAGGTTGACAAACAACGTGTGTCATATCTTGTTTCAGATGGGTACACAAAAGACGAGCAGTCTTTCGAAGTTTACGTGAACCACCAACCAATAATTGTTTCTAACCCTCCCGTCTCAGCGATGGTTGGAGAAGTGTTTAAATATCAATTGCAGGTAGAAGATCAAAATGAAGATGCTGATTTGCTCTTCACGCTGATCAAGGCACCTCATGGAATGCAAATGAGTAAAAACGGAAAAGTGGTCTGGATTCCGAAATCAGGCCAGATTAACGAAAATCAATTCTCCGTTCAGGTGTCGGATGGCTATCGCAATGACGTACAAGCAGGAAATGTTTTCGTCAACATCAATCCAAACATTATTTCTACACCGCGGCCCGTTGCCCTTACGGGGCACCAGTACAAATATCGGGTTGTAGCCGAAGATTTAAATAAAGATCAGGTCGCCTATAAAGCGGTAAAACTTCCAAAATATTCTACGTTTAATCGAAAAACGGGTATTCTGTCATGGAAGCCGCGGCCCAATCAGCGCGGCCCGAACGATATAATTTTAATCGCTATGGATGCGCGGGGTGCGGTGACTTCGCACGAATTTCAAATCCATGTATTTGAAGATCCCAGTGCTCGGCAAATGATCAATGCCGGGTGGCCGCTATTACTGTCTTTTGTGGGTGTGATATTTGCCTGGGGATTGGCACAGATTTAAAAAGCGGCCTTACTCGCCAATAATATCTAATAATCTTTTTTCTGCTTGTTGATTGAGTTTGAACTCGACCCCAATGCTATACAAATCAAGCCCGGAGATATCAAGCTGTGTCAGCTTAACCATGTCTTTTTCTGTGGTTATGATGATCTCAGCCTTTGATTTTAAAAACCTCTTTTGGGTTTCCTTTACATCTATCTGAGTATAATCATGGTGGTCCATAAACGCCAATTCATCTGCCACAAGTAATCCAACCTTTTTGAGTGTTCGAATAAATCCTTCGTGATCACCCACTGCTGAAAGGGCGAATACTTTCATCCCCTTAACAACGTCTCTTTTTTGACCATTCTGTGCAGTCAATTTTCCACTGACTAACACACCGCGGAATCTGGGGAGCTTTGAAGATCTCGCCATTGATCTTAAAAAGGGTGCGGGTGTTTTCAGGTTTGACTTGGTCAAGATCAATACGTGAGCACGTCGCAAATGAATCCACGGCTCACGTAGAAAACCATAAGGAAGTAATTTGTGAACAGCGCGGGAATCCTGGCTGTTAATCAGGACAATGTCGACATCCCGCTCGATAGCGCGGTGCTGAAAGGCGTCATCCATTATTATTACATCCGGTTTGAAGTGATCGACCAGATACATCCCGCCTCTATGTCTGTTTTCGTCAACTACAATTGGAATGCCGGGAAGCGCTTGAGACATTAATGTTGGTTCATCGCCAAAATTCTGCCAATCTTTTACCTTCGTTTTACCATCGGTAACCAGTTGTGTCCCGGCTGTTTTTCGACCATATCCTCGGCTCAGAACGGCCACGGTTCTACCTTCATTTAAAAGGCGCTTGGCCAAATAAATTACTGCGGGTGTTTTCCCTGTTCCGCCGGTTGTAATATTCCCAACACTAATGACTTTTGCGGGCAGTTTTCTGGACACAAAAAAACCCAAGTTATAAAACAAGTTCCGCCAAAACAGGATTCCCCAGTACAGCATCGCCAACGGAAAGAGAATATACCTCAGTTTCGGTTCAATCGGCTGTTTCCACCCCGACACGGCGTTCGGCTTCTTTCTCCAGTTTATTTAACGCTTCTGTCAACCTTTTGGCACAATCACTAAATTTGTCTGTTTCTTTAAAAATCATCGGCTCGCCAAAAAGTTGGACAGTTTTTCCAAATGGCTTAGCGAGATAAAAAGTATCCCAATTATAAAAAGACCAGTATTTCGTGGATTGACCGGCAGTAGGCACCACCACGGCTCCCGTTTTCTGAGCTGCACGGATTGCGCCTGCTTTTGGAATTTTTGCCGGACCCTGAGGACCGTCCGGCGTAATACCAAACACATTCCCTGGTCTTCTCAGTATATTCAACATATCATCGTATGCTTTGCGACCACCATCGGTAGAAGAGCCGCGAATAACTTTCCAGCCCAATTTATTACCAATTCTCGAAACGATTTCGGCGTCTGGATAATGGTTCCCCGCCATACCATAGAATTGCTTTTTTTCTAATCCCATCAATACCGTTAAAAGAGTGCTGTGCCATGAAGCAATGATAACCGATTTACCACTGGCAATGGCATCTTTATAATAATGTTCGCCCTCAACCTCCCATCGATTGGTATTATAAAGAAACCGGAGAATTCGTGGGCCGGCTATCCCGCCAAACCAGACGAGGAATCTGTTTTTTAGCCTTTTTTGGTTTTCAGGATTAGCCATGCTTTGTTCTTTTTAAAATTAAATTTGCAGCCCGATCATAGACACCAGGTAAGCCCAGTGAACGCCTCACTTCGTCAAACCCTTCCAGCATGCTCCGTCTTATGTGTGAGTGTACTAATAATGGCTTTAAAGCACTAACAAGATTTTCTGACGTTACGTCATTCTGTAAAAATTCGGGTACAATTTCACGTCCGGCAATTAGATTGACCATCGCAGCAAAAGAGGCTTTGTTCAATTTATTCGCAATAAACCCGGATATTGCTGAAAGTTTATAGCATACAACTTCCGGTGTGTCTAACACGGCGCATTCGAGTGTGGCTGTCCCAGAGGCAGTGAGGGCTGCCGTCCCATAGGCCATGGCTGCCCGGATATCATCTTCTTCGAACAATAAACCTTCAATCGAGTCGGGGATATTAACACCGCTTGCTTTTCCTACGACCACTTTCAAGCCCTGTTTTTCTCGGCGAAGCCTATTAACTGTTTCGCAATAAACAGGCCAGTGGCGGTCAATTTCCTGCTGACGGCTTCCCGGCAAAAGCGTTAGGATTGTATCGGACTTATCTAAGTTGTGTTTTGCAAAAAATTGTTCTTCAATAATCTCAGGTCTTTGGAGTTCTGAAAACGGATGGCCCACATAATCTGTTGAAACACCTCGAGCTTCAAACCAGTTGGGTTCAAAGGGAAAAATACTGAGTGATTGATCAATATATCTTTGAAACGATTTTATCCTGTTTTCTTTCCAAGCCCATAACTGCGGTAAAATAAAATAGGTGACGGGAATGTTCAACCCAGCGCAACTTTTGGCTAAGCGCAAATTGAAACCGGGATAATCGATTAAAATAATTCGCTCCGGGCGCAAGTCCCTCAATTTTCCCAATGATTCACCCATTACATTCAACATAAAGGGCAGATGTTTAATCACTTCCGAAAAACCCATTATCGCCAGTTGGTCGGTGTGAAACATGCACTCGAGTCCTTCTGAAATCATCCTATCTCCACCGTGACCTACAAAGCGACTGTCGGGGTCATGTTTTTTAATTGCCTGGATGAGTTTTCCGCCGTGCAAATCTCCGGAGGCTTCTCCCGCAACAATAAAATAGGTTGCTTGATTAAATCTAACGCTCATGGGCGTTCCCAAAAAGGATCCAACTTTAAATTAAGAAAAAAATTGAATCCGCAGTGTAATCAGAAGAAGGATAAAGGCAACATTCTGAAGTGTGCGTTTTTCAGTTTTCAGTGTTTTCATAATTCCGGCCGGTTCCCGATTGTCGGGGCTGTTCCAACGGGAAAAGCGTGGAAAGATGGCCGGTACATTTTTCTTATATTCATCGTATTCCAAACCAAATATGTTCTCTAGCGTTTCCTCTTCTAGCGAAATAATGAGGGAATATTGAATCAGAAAAAAGGCAACTGTCGTGGCGGCCATTAACAAAACATTCGCTGCCCCGGCAATCATAACAATACCCACATACATAAACATGTTGCCCACGTACAGTGGGTTTCTCACAAACGCATATGGGCCCGATGAACACAATGCCGGCGCTCCGACACTACGTGTTCTTGTTTCTCCCCCGGCATAGGATACGGCCCAAATACGGATAAACTCACCAACGAATAAAGAAGCGATCCCAATCAGAAAATATGCGTTTTCTGGTCGAGCGAAATAAACGATCATTATTCCGATAGGGATTGGGGTATAGCTCCTGTATTTGAAGAAAAAATTGCGAATATCCATTAATGTAAGTCCTCTAAAATTTTATCGTGGATTTGAATAGCGATGTCTAAAGCGTTTCGGCCAGCCAAGCCGTCTACGATTGGTTTTGATTTTCCCTGAACGGATTCCACAAAATTCTCCAGTTCAGTTTTCAATGCATCTTGCTTTTTAATTTCCGGTTTTTCATAAAAAATTTGCCTGTGCTTTCCGTTGGATTCCAATGGCGCAGACATAATGGCAGCCGGGTCAGTTTGATCCGCATCCATGACTTTGTATATTTCTGTAAGTCCTATTAAAAAATCGATCGTAATGTATAAATCTTGCTGAAACACCTTTATTTTTCTCACCCGGTCTTTCGCAACCCGGCTCGAGGTAATGCTGGCGACAGTACCGTTTTCGAACCGTATTCTTGCATTGGCCATATCCACCGAATCGGTCATGATGGAAACACCGCTGGCATGAATATGTTTTACCGGTGATTTTACAAAGGCCAATACCAAATCTATGTCGTGGATCATCAAATCCAAAACCACGGGAACGTCAATGCCTCGACTCATATATGGCGCCAGGCGTTGAACTTCAATAAATTTTGGGTTAATATCAAAATTGGCCAGGGGGAGCAGTGCGGGGTTCAGGCGTTCGATATGCCCGACTTGAATTAAGGTGTTATTTTTTTTTGCCAAACCAAGTAATTCATCTGCTTCCTTTACCGTTTTTGCGATTGGTTTTTCTATAAAAACATGTTGGCCGTGGTTGATACAAGTTTCCGCCACTTCTTTATGATATGGTGTCGGTGTTACAATAGACACTGCTTCTGTTTCTTTGAGCAGTTCTTCAATATAACCAAAGGCTCTTGTCTTAAACTTTGTTGCTATTTCTTTACACCTGTGTTGGTCCGTATCATAAACGCCGATCAGGTTCGCGCCCTTTAACCGAGAATAATGTTTTGTGTGGTGCTGGCCGAGATGTCCTACGCCAATAACACCAACATTCGTTTTTTGAATAATGTTTGTCATGAAGTTTGAATTTAAACGTGCGAAATTACAGCAGATACTTTATAGTTTGGTAAAAGTATAAATCCTTGCATTTCAATCCTTTCCTAGGCAACTTGCCGTCGATAATTTCGAGGTTCTTCTTCCTATTAACGCGGGTTTCTAACATGAATAACAACGTCAAAGTTGGTGTCGGTTTTCTCATTCCGGCAGCAGCCATTATTGCCTTCTTTTTTTCCCTTTTCGCTGAAAACTATATAATGGCTATGTTCTTAGCTATTTCCGGTGTTTTGGGGTGGTTCTTATTTGCAATGGTAATGCAGTCCACATTGCCCGAAGAAACGGGTAATATTATCATCGTATTTGGTATTCTTTTGTCCTTGGCGGTTTTTTTGAACTATGGGTGGGAGCGTAATATGTTTGGTGGTTTTAACTTTAATGCTGAGGGTGCCGTTGCATCATTCGTTTTACTTTTCTTTTCTGTTTTGCTAGGGGTCTTATTCCGAAATAATTCACCCGCTGTTGCTATCCCCTCTCTGCCTAAAATTATAAATACTCCCGAGCCACCCGTTGTTGAAAATGTTAGCGAAGATGGAACGTCAGACGAGAGTGCCTTCGTATCAAATTATAATGGTGAATACGGCGATTATTATCCTGAAGATTATGAAGATTACTTCGCCGACTATTACGAAGAAGATGAGGACGAGGAAGACGGAGAGTAATTTGTCGTTTAGTTTATAGAGAACGACAATTCATTTTTTAATTCGCCAACCATTGTCCCGATGCGTTGGTCTTTTTTCGCTTTATCCTTAATTACTCGACAGGCATGTAAAACGGTTGAGTGATCTCTCCCTCCAAAATGCATTCCTATGCTAACGAGAGGTGTGCCTAAAATTTCACGACACAAATAGATCGAGATTTGACGTGCTTCTGTAATTTCCATTTTCCGGCTGGCCCCAACAATGTCTCTCTCTTTAATGTGGGTTGTTTCAGATACCCGCCGTACAATTTCCTCTACTGTTATATCTGAAACTACTTTTGAGCCCAGTCTCTCTTTTATTACTTTTTTCGCCAAATCATAATCTATTTCTTTATTCGATAACGACGAATGCGCCAGCAATCTTATAATTGTGCTTTCTAAGTCCCTGATGCTATTCTTGATATGGGTACCGATGAGTTCAATAATATCATATGGAAGTTTTAATCCGTTTTGCTCCGCTTTTTCCATTACGATAGCCACCCTTGTTTCGAAATCCGGTGGTTGAATATCGACAGATAGACCGGATTTGAACCGTGACAAAAGACGGTCCTGAAGCCCAATCATTTCACCCGGATAACGATCCGCTGTCATTACAATTTGTTTTCCGGCTTGAAATAGTTCGTTGAACGTATGAAAAAACTGTTCCTGTGTTTGTTCTTTTCCTTGGAAAAATTGTATATCGTCAATTAATAATATATCAGCGTTACGATATGATTTCGAAAATTCTGCGGTGCGGTTTTTTTGTATCGACGAAATAAATTCTTGGGTGAATTTTTCACTTGAGGCGCAAACCACTTTCTTATTCTGTTTCTCCTGAAAGACCTTATTTCCAATTGCATGAAGCAAATGTGTTTTCCCCATACCAACGCCACCATATATCACCAGAGGATTAAAAGCTTGTTGCCCCAGCGTTTCAGATACACTTAATGCAGCAGCCTTGGCGAACTGGTTATGGGCTCCTTCTATAAACGAAGCAAAGGTGTATTTTTCATTTAGCGTGTTACCTCGATGGCCCGGTTGATATTTCTTAGGTGTCGAGTCAACCTTTTCAGTGCTCATGCTTTCAGCAGTACCTTCGGGGGAAACAGTATATTTTATCGCGACGTTTCCGCCATACACATCGACAACTTCTTGTTGTATTGACTCTTTATAATGAGATTGAATCCACTCGAAAAAAAACTGGTTTGGTACCTCTAAAACAAGCTCATCATTATTGAACCCAATTGAGTTCACGGGTTCAAACCAAGTTGAAAAAGCGTGCTGAGGTTGGTTTTTCTTTAAGTTTTCTTTGGCTGCTTTCCAAAGATTGATATGCGTCATTTATAGGTTTTCCACATGTTTTCCACAATTACGTTTCATTCAATTTATGGCGTTTTTCTATTGCACGACAATTGTCTTTTTCTTTGTTTTACAAAAAAATATCCCATCGTTGTTTTTTCACCATTTTATTTGGTCTTGTTTGGGATGTTTGGTATTTTCCCCGGCTAATTTTGGAGTAATAATGAAGCGTACATATCAACCGAGTAAAAGAAAAAGAAAAAACAAACACGGCTTCCGTTCGCGAATGTCTTCCGTGGGCGGGAAAAAAGTCCTAGCGCGCAGAAGAAGAAAAGGAAGAAAAGTTCTTTCTGCGTAGCTGTTTATCTTATTTCCTTTTGTGGACAATTTAAATAAAATAATCAATTCCTTTTTTATCGGCGTAATTAAACTCTATCAAATTACGCTTTCGCCTTTTTTAGGTAACAATTGCCGTTTTCATCCAACGTGCTCTCAATACAGTATTGAAGCTTTTCAATCATTCGCTTTTTTCAAAGCTTTTGGTTTAACGCTTAAGCGCATTGCCAAATGCCATCCCTTTTCAAAGGGTGGTATAGACCCTATCCCAAGATAAATGGATCGAAGAACACTACTTGCCTTTGGCTTAATCGCTATCGTCTTAATTTTAACGCCGTGGTATATGAATACGGTGGCGCCAGCCCCCGATCCAGTCGCACCCGACTCTGTCATCACGACACCTGATATAAGATCGGCTCCGTACGATACAGAAGCCGTCTCACCTGTTATAGCAGAGAATAGACAAAAAAATTCTTCCTTGGTCACTACTGACGAGGTTGTTATCAGCAATGGATTATACACGACAACCTTGAGCAATAAACATGGCGGGTCTTTCTCCTCATTTGTTCTAAATACATATGCTCGGTTCGATTCGTCGTTCGTAAATACGATCGATGAATTCAATACCGAAAATCTTGTAGTTGGTTTTGTTTCTTTAGATGGTGAAAACGTCTCCTTAGATCAGAATTGGAAAATTGTAGGAACGGCAAAGAAGCTTTCGGCAGAAATTAAACAGCAAACGATTACCTTTGAAACTGTCTTTGGTGGTTATGCCATTAAAAAACGCTTCACCTTTTTTCCTGAGACCTATAAAATTGGGTTAGACGTTATTTTTGACAGCCCCAATAAGTATATCTCCCGCGGCCATTATAATCTTTCTTGGGGGGGTGGCCTTGCCCCAACCGAAAAAAACCTAAAAGATGATTACACCCACTTTCAAGGGTATGCATATTTGGGTGATGAGTTTTTGAAGCCTTCGGCTAAGGCAGACCAAATAACTGAAGAAAAACAAACCGGCAACACCAATTGGACGGCTACAAAAACTAAATATTTTATTTCCGCTATTATTCCTGAAGTCTCTGGGGTGGGTGCCATCGTTCGCGGAAAAACCGAAGGAAAGCGCCCACTTTTTACAACCCACTTAAGACAGAGCATATCCAATGGCGGGAGTTTTAATCTATACATTGGACCTTTAGAATACAGCCGTATCCGGGCCTTGGGTGTTGACCTCGAAAAAACGATGAACCTGGGCTGGGCCATCATTCGTCCCTTGGGTCGTCTCGTAACATGGTCCTTGACTAAAATGCACGGTGTGATCCCAAATTATGGTGTTGTCGTAATTATTTTCGCATTTATGGTAAAAATTCTCTTAAACCCTCTGACAAAAAAGAGTTTTCAGTCTATGCGGCGAATGCAAGAGGTCCAGCCAAAAGTCCAGAAACTAAAAGAAAAATATAAAAACGACCCTCAAAAACTAAACCGCGCCCAAATGGAGTTGTTTAAAGAGGAGGGCGTAAACCCTATGGGCGGCTGCTTGCCTATGCTGCTTCAAATGCCGATACTTGTGACCTTCTTTTCTGTTTTTCGTTCAACGATTGAATTTCGCGGCGCGCCCTTTTTTGGCTGGATAACCGATTTAAGCACGCCAGATACATTAACAACAATTGCCGGGTTTCCCATCAATATTTTACCCTTTCTCATGGGGATCACCATGTTTTTACAGCAAAAACTTATGGCGCCCTCCAGCAGCGGAACCCAGCAAAAAGTCAGTATGTATTTTATGAATGTCTTTTTCCTTTTTATGTTTTACTCGTTTCCGTCCGGACTAAACCTTTACTATTCGGTTTTTAATATTCTTTCTATTGTCCAGCAGAAATACCTTACGCCTGCGCCCACCCCCAAAAAAACTACAGTTAAAAAACTGAAGAAAAAATGACCCCGGGTGACACGATCGTGGCCCCTGCAACCCCTTTTGGTTATAGTGGTGTCGCAGTTCTTCGTATGTCTGGCGCTGATGCGTTAAGCATTTTATCAAATCTCTCAGGAAAACATAATTTTGTGCGGCGTCAGGCAACGCTTTCTTCCTTAAAAGACCAGCATGGAAACTTAATTGATCGCTGTTTGGTAACTGTTTTTATGAAACCTAATTCATATACTGGCGAGGATGTTGTCGAAATTTCTACACATGGAAATCCATCTACCGTAGAAGATGTTGTTTCTGCTGTTTGCGCATTAGGCGGGCGACCTGCTGAGGCTGGTGAATTTACCCGCAGAGCATTTATAAACGGAAAGATGGACTTGATTCAAGTAGAAGCCGTCGCCTCTCTTATTAACTCCAAATCTGTGGAAAACTCCCGTTGCCAGCAAAAAATTCTTGGTGGAACGCTGTCAAAGACAATGCACAGTCTTCGCGACAGGCTCATTGTCCTTTTGTCTGGGTTTGAATATCAAATGGATATTTCTGAAGAAGATTTAAGGCCGAGTGAAAAGGAGCATATCCACGAGGAGTTGCGTGAAATATTAACCGCAGTAAATCAGTTTGAAAGTACCTTTTATCTTGGGCGACTATTAAACCGTGGTGCAACGGTTGTTATTGCCGGTGAACCAAACGTGGGTAAGTCCACCTTGTTGAATTGCTTGGCCGACTCTAGCCGTGCTATCGTTAGCGACACCCCAGGAACTACGAGGGACACAATTGAGGTTGAGCTTCTCATTGGAGGTGCGCCCGTTCGTTTTGTCGACACGGCAGGAATCCGAGACTCCAATGATTCTGTTGAAAAAGAAGGCGTTCGCCGGACCAGGGAGCACATTAAGAAGGCCGATTTAATCCTTTCATTAACCGATGACCCAAAATCAAACCATATCTTAAAAACAGACATGCCGATTTTAAAGGTTGTTAACAAATCCGATAAACACCGAGATAAAATGACCGACAAATCTATTATACATATCTCAGCTATAAACAACCTTGGTGTTGCCCTTTTAAAAGAGAAAATTTCAAAAGCGTTGGGCGTAAACAAGATTTCCACAGAGGCCACATACTTATCCACAACACGTCAACACAATGCAATTACACTTTGTTCTTCCGCTGTAAATAACGCCCTGGATCTCTTTGTTTCAAGTGGTTTGGATGTAGAACTTTTGTCTTTTGAAATTAGAACTGCGCTTGACGCTATAGATAGTATTTTGGGACGAACGTCTCCTGATGAAATATTAAACCATGTGTTTGGCTCACTTTGTGTGGGGAAATAGTTTCACGTGAAACGTTCTTTGAATCATTTTGATATTGTCGTCGTTGGTGGGGGGCACGCCGGCGTAGAGGCGGCGCTGGTTGCAGCAAAAAGAGGGAAGAAGGTTGGGTTAGTCACGCTTGACACCGGAGCTGTTGGGCGTATGTCTTGCAATCCGGCCATCGGTGGTTTGGCCAAAGGGCAAATCGTTAGAGAGGTTGACGTCTTGGGCGGTATTATGGGCTTTGCCACAGACCAAAGCGGTATCCAGTTTAAAATCCTAAACAAATCCAAGGGGAAATCCGTTTGGTCCCCTAGGGCTCAAGTAGATAAGCGGAAATATGAAAAGTTTGTTTCATCGCTCATATTAAATCACAAAAACATAACTCTAATAGAAGGTGAAGCAATTGATGTTATTGTAAAAAACAACGGTGTCTCAGGTGTTGTGTTGCGTGATGGAAACACAATCTCAGCCTACACTGTTGTCCTTACTTGTGGCACTTTCTTGAACGGTCTTATTCATATCGGTCAGAAAAAAATTCGTGCTGGCAGAATGGGCGAAAGTGGGGCAGAGGGAATTACGGAAGCGCTAATATCCCGGGGGTTTCGCGCCGGAAGACTAAAAACAGGCACGCCGCCCCGTCTTGATAAAAATTCCATCGACTGGTCAAAAACAACAGTAACACGCGGGGATGAAACACCCACGCCCTTTTCTTATCAAACAACCTCCTTCTCTCCTCCTAATGTTCCATGCCACACGGTCCGAACGGGTGTTTTATGCAAGGAGATTATTGCTGAAAATCTATCTCAAAGCCCAATGTATTCCGGGGATGTTCATGGTGTTGGGCCGCGCTATTGTCCATCAATAGAAGATAAGGTTCACCGGTTTTCTCACCATGATTCACACACGCTTTTTTTGGAACCAGAATGGACAGATTCTGATCAAATATATTTAAACGGTTTTTCGACGAGCCTTCCAGAGCATGTGCAATTAAAAGCCCTTCGAACTGTAAGCGGTTTGGAATCCGTTCGGTTTTTTCGTCCTGGATATGCTATCGAATACGATTTTTTTTCACCGGCTCAGTTAAAAGCTTCCCTAGAAACAAAAGATGTATCCGGACTTTTCTTTGCCGGTCAAATCAACGGTACTTCCGGGTATGAAGAAGCTGCGGCTCAAGGCCTTATTGCGGGCATTAATGCTGTCCAACACATAAACAACGAACAGCCCTTAATCCTTTCGAGAAATGAAGCGTATATTGGTGTCCTAATCGATGACTTGATCACTAAAGACACGCTTGAGCCCTATCGCATGTTTACTTCTCGTGCGGAATACAGAATTCTCCTGCGCTTTTCAAACGCCCATACGCGCCTGCGCAGTAAATCAGAACTATTTTCTCTCCATAGTACCAAAGCAATTAACCAAATTAGACAGGCCGAAGCGGTCCTTGGGGGAATCGTTGATTCGCTAGATCGTTCAGTTTCACCATCTGAAATTAACAATACACTGACTAAGTTGAATGAAGCGCCGATTACACAAAGCATCCCGGCCAAGCAGATCTTAAAAAGACCCTCAGTCGGAATCAGCCATCTTCCGCGATCCCTTTTTGCTGAAACTGAAGAAACATCTTCGCTTTCCCCGTTTTTACCAGAGAGTTTTATTGAGGCTGAGGCACTTATTAAGTATGAGGGGTACATACAACGGCAATATGATCAGGTTCAAAAAATGAAGAAACAGGAGAACCACAAAATCCCTTCAGATTTTAAATATTTAAACATTAACAGTCTTTCAAATGAAGCTCGGGAAAAACTAAACCTCGTGCGCCCCCAAACCCTTGGACAAGCAATGCGCATCTCCGGAATTACACCTGCCGATATTTCTGTTTTGTCTGTTCTGTTGGCAGCAACAGAGCCGTTTCACGTGAAACAGCTTTAATAAACCACCCCGTGCAAAACCAAATACTTGAAACACTTTATCAATCTCCCCTCTTTCGCGATGTAAAAGCCCGAATAGAAACCGGTGTTGGCTTTAATTTAGGAATGAACAGCCTGCCGGCCCAGTCTCTCTTGTTTTTAACCCTTTTCGAAAAAACAAAAAAACGTATTGCTCTCGTTTGTGAAGATGAGTTTGTAGCCAAAACCCTGTATGAAGATTGTTCAAACCTGCTTGCGGATTCTGTTTGTTTTTTCCCCGATTTTGAGAACGACACTTCTGGTGTCGTTGGGTTCACATCGCAGGCCCATGTTTCTTTCTCTGAGTCTTTTAATTCTCTGTCCGCCAAAAAGCCCGGAATTTATATTTCTTCTATTGTTGGTGTTGAAAACAAAACTCAATCACCCGAAGAAACCACCAAGGCTTCCGTTTTGTTTCGCGTTGGTTCCGTAATCCAGAGAGGAGAAATTCTAGAAAAACTTTCTTTGTGGGGATATGAACAGGTCGACCACTCAAATGTGCCAAACACATTTTCACTTCGCGGTGGAATTTTAGACGTTTTTCCCGCGTATTCCAATCACCCGGTTCGCGTTGAGTTTTTTGGAAGTCAAATTGAATCTATACGAATATATAATCCGAGCACCCAAATTTCAGAAGGCGACCGGTCACACTTTAATCTTTATCCCACAGTTTTTAGTAATGAAAAAGCTCCTGTTAAATTACTAGACACTATAAACAGTCTTTGCGATATTGTGTTATACATAACTATTGCGGGTTTTTCTTTTTTGGGCGGCGGAAAAACAACGGATGTTTTTATAGAACAAATTAAAATTGATGAACAATCTGCTCGGGTCAAACAAAAAATAATCGATAAAATATTTACTCAAAAAAAACCATCTAATGTCTTTTTGTTTAACCCCGCCAAGCGCTCTTTTTACAGAAGCGACGAAATGGTTGAAATCCCAGCTGGGCTTTCTGGTGGTTTTACATCACCGTCGCTGGGAATCACGTGTATCGTCGCAATGGGCAGAAAAACATCCAGCACAAAAGGCGCTTTTTATACTCCACAAAACAGTCACCATGAGAAAATTGCATCATTAACAGATTTGAACTGGGGAGACTATCTCGTTCACCAAGACCATGGTATAGGTCTTTATCGGGGGTTAGAAATTGTTGGTGGAAAAAATAGCACAGAAGAAAACATTAAGATCGAATATGCCGGTGGTGGGTCTGTTTATGTTCCTGTAAACCGCTTTAACCGGGTGCATAAATATATTGGGCTCGGAGGATCTACCCCAAAGCTATCTGCCCTTGGGTCTGGGGCTTGGGAAAGACAAAAAACGGTGACAAAGAAAAGCGCCGCTGAGGTTGTTGAGTATCTTATTGCGCTATATCAGGCTCGATCTGCACCACGTGGGTTTCGATATACAAATGATGAAGAGTTGCTCCTAAGGCTTGAGGATGGTTTCCCCTTTCAGGAAACCGAAGATCAATTATCGGCAATAAAAAACGTTTACGAAGATATGGACAAATCCGTCCCTATGGATCGTTTAGTCTATGGGGATGTTGGGTTTGGCAAAACAGAGGTTGCAATCCGGGCCGCAATGCGCGCGGTTGTTTCCGGCCGAACGGTTTTTTTCCTGTCTCCCACAACGGTCCTGTCTGACCAACATTATATTACCTGCAAAAACCGTCTGGACCCACTTGGGGTAAATGTTGAGCTATTGTCTCGGTTTAGAACCAAGAGAGAACAAGCCCTGGTTGTTGAAAAATTTCATAAAAACAAAATAAACGTGTTGGTTGGAACCCATAGGATATTGGGTGAAGATATACCTATAGGCAATTTGGGGTTATTGATTGTGGATGAAGAGCATCGTTTCGGCGTTAAACATAAAGAAACGATACGAAAATTGAAACGTCGCGTTGATGTTTTAACCCTGACGGCAACACCGATCCCAAGAACACTTCAACAATCATTGGTGGGAATAAGAGACACATCCAAAATCGAAACGCCGCCGCAAGAACGTTTGGCTATTAAAACATATATAAAGCGTTTTGATTGGTCTTTTGTAATAGAATCGATTCAAAAAGAATTGAACCGAGACGGACAAGTATACTTTTTACATAACGATATCGATAGTCTTCCTTTTTTCCTTGAAAAGGTTCGAGAGTCTTTTCCTGGATTTAATGTTGCTCTTGGCCATGGTAAATTGTCCAGCAGGGAGCTTGAAAAAACAATTTTAAGCTTTTTTGACGGTACGATTGATATCCTTTTATGTACAACAATAATTGAGTCCGGCCTCGATGTTCCGAACGCAAATACAATCATTATTAATAACGCTCACATGTTCGGCTTGGCCCAGCTTTATCAAATTCGAGGCCGTGTCGGCCGTGGAGAAAAGCAGGCTCACTGTTACTTATGTATTCCCGTTGGAATGAAACTCCTTCCAGATGCGTACCAACGACTTAAGGCGATTGAATATTATTCTGAGCTCGGGTCGGGCTATAGTGTCGCCATGAAAGATTTGGAAATTCGGGGTGCAGGAAACCTGTTTGGATATGAACAGAGTGGACAAATTTCTAAGGTTGGATTCGAGCTGTATAATAAAATTCTGACTCAGGCCATTAATGAAAAACAAGGGGATATCTCTGGTATAAAAAAAGAAAAACTCGCAGTCGTTTATTCGGATTCAGCTCGGATTGATAACGTTTATATGCCTCTTGTTCAGGATCGGTTATATTTCTACCAAAAGCTATCGGAAGCAGATACAGTGGATCAGGTTGATGAGATTCACCAAGAGTTGCGCGATCGTTTTGGCCCAATTCCACGTGAAGCAGAAAACCTTTTTAAGGTCTCTCATCTTCAATGCTCTCTTTATGAATACCCAATTTCAAAATGCACAATTAGCAGTTCGTCCGCATCTTTTGTTTTAGAGGCCATCCCGGAAAAAACAGACCCGCAACATTTTTTTAACTCCTTGCAAAACACATTAAATAATTATCCATACCCTTTTCGTGTTGAAACCGGAAAAGCCGGGTCCTTGGTCGTTTCTTTTAACACAACATCTGTCAGGGATTCCCTTACCCTTGCGCTTCAATTCAAGGAACTGTTTTCGCAGATAATATCTGGGTAATTTCGAGGGTGGATTTTTTACCAATAAAACGTTTTGTCTTGGTTTTGTGTGTTCTTGTTTCATGTTCGAACACGGCTGACACCTCTCCCGTTTTGGCCTCTATTGGGGACAGTACTTACACCGAAAACAAGGCTCTTGCTGACGGTGCTACAAACCCTGTTAGTGCGCATTTCATCGACCGTTGGATTGAGCGCGAAGTTTTATATCAATCGGCCCTAAGAAACGCGTATGATAAAGATATTAAAACGCAGCAACAAAGCATTAACCATTTAAAACATATTGTTGGGCAATCATATTTAGAAACGCTTGTCCAAAGCAGGATAACAATTACAGAAGCAGAGATTGTGAACTATTACGAAAAAACCCGCGTACAATACAAGCGTGCGGACCGAGAAGCGGTTATTCTCCATTTCTCCTTTACAGATATTACCACCGCGAACAAGTTGGCCTCTGGCTTAAAAAAGAACGCAACCGGCGGCGGGAACAAAAACCTTGGGGGTTTGCTCGCAACCCACAAGCCTCAGCGGGAACTTGTGTTTGAAAAAAGACTAAAAGAAAGCCTTCGAAAAAAGGTTTTTTCTGCTCAGAGCGGAACCGGTGTCGTTGGACCAATACGCATTGGCAATAAATTTTATGTTATTAATGTTTTAAAAGTTTTTGAAAAAGGAACGATTAAAGACATGATTCATGTTCAAGATCAAATTCAACGAAAATTATTTGAGTTAAAAAAACGAACATTAGAAAAAAACATTTTAGACAGTCTTAAGGCTGTTTATTCTGTTGATATAATAAACTAAGGACCATTATGAAAAACCTCAAAACAACACTTTTAATTCTTTTTTCTTTCTCTCTTCTCGTTCCACAGCAAGAGGAGGCCAACACAACCAACGATGAGCCCCTGACAAAAAAAGAAAAAACACACTTGCAACAAGTTGATGGTATTGCAGCCATCGTTGGGGATAAAACCATCCTGAAAAGTGACATAAACCAAACATTGTCTATGACTGTGTTTCAGCGAAGACTGGACCCCCAAAAGGACTTGGCGGAAATACAAAAATTAAAACAGGAGGTTACCCGGTCTATCGTAAATAGAAAGGTTATTTTAGCCATGGCCGAACTTGATTCGATTGAAGTACAAGACCGAGAAGTAGATCGTGCCCTGGAGGAGCAAATCAACAATATCATTGCTCAGGCTGGAAGTGAAGAGGAAGCGGAAAAGGCTCTGGGTCAGCCGCTGCGGACTTTTCGCCGGGAATATTGGTATGAGACAAAAGATATGTTGGTCACTCAAAAATACCAGCGTGGGTTAATCAGTAAAATTTCTGTTAATAAAAAAGACGTTCACTTCTTTTATAAATCATATAAAGACAGCATCCCGCCCTTCCCAACGACAATTAAACTTAGACATCTTCTTGTAAAAATTACACCAAGCGAGACGCAAATAAACAAAACGATAAGCCTCTTAAAAGAACTTCGTCAAAACATTTTGGATGGTGCATCAACTTTTGAAGCTGTTGCTGCTCAATACTCTCAGGATCCCGGTTCAAAAAACAGTGGTGGTTCGCTGGGCTTTGTTCGTCGCGGCAACCTTGTTATAGAGTTCGAAGCGGTTGCATTTAATCTTAATCCCGGTGAAATAAGCCTTCCTGTTAAAACTGAGTTTGGATACCATATTATTGAAACTCAGGAAATTCGGGGAGATAAAATCAAGGTTCGCCATATCTTGATGAGCCCCCCCCTTACGGATGAAGACGAAACGGCCGCCTACAAAAAAACAGTAGCTCTAAAAGACTCGTCAGCTACTTTGCCGGCGTTTATATCTATGATTAAATCCCATTCAATGGACGAACAAACAAAAGAAAATGGTGGTAACCTCGGCTGGATTGATCCAAATAATTACCCTATACCGGAGTTTGGTTTGGTGCTTGGCCAGGTAAACCAAAAGGAGTGTGCGGGCCCTATTCGATCTGAATACGGCTATCACCTGTTGTGGGTAGAGTCTATAAAACCAGGCGGTAAGGCTGACTTATCAAAACATTGGAATGAAATTGAAACACTCACTTTAAATAAAAAGAAAGGTGATTGGTTTGAAAAATGGGTTGAAGAGGCGCGAAAAAATTTCTTTATCAACATTCTTGACTAAACATCTTTCAACAGTTTCAACATAGTTTTTCCACATCAGCCAAAAACTAAAGCCTTATAATAATTGTTTTTAGTTTTTGTGGAAAGGTTGTGGTTTATCCACACCGTTTTTGTGTTTATCCACATAAAGTATTGGGTGAGGTTTTCCCCAAAAGGTACTGAGTTTTTTTACATTCGTTCTCCCTTTTTTCTCTTTTGGTGTCTTTATCCACACTATTATAATTAATCTCTTTTAAATCATAATCTTTTATTCATTCAAAAAGAGCCTTTTTCCGACGGAAATTTGCTTGTTAAAAAACACCAATTTTGGTAATGTCATCCTCTTCTTCGACACACAATTTTTTAATTGAATCATTATTAATTATCTGGAAAAAAACATGAAACTTTCTACCTCAAAAATAGAACTTCAATTAGCCCTCCAAAAACTTTCTAAGGCTACGCCAACACGCTCAACCCTTCCCATTTTAAGTAGTGTACTTTTTGATGTACAAGAAAAAGGCACCGTCTTAAGGACAACTGATTTAGAGATCACAATAATTGTAAATCTACCAGCCAGCATTGAATCCCCGGGGAGTGTGGCTATTCCAATCCAAACTTTATTGGATATAACAAATGAGCTTCCTGAAGATGCCAGAATCACTCTCACGGCAGATATGAACAACAAAATAGAAATGGTTACAGAAGTTGGCTCATACGACATTATGGGCAAACCATCAGAAGAGTTTCCCGCGATACCTGAAGTTGATAATAGTAAGGCAACCGGTGTGTCTGCAGGCACGTTGAAAGATTTAATTTTGAAAACATCTTTCGCTGTAAGTCGCGACGAATTGAAACCAGCACTAACCGGTGTGCTTTTTCGTTTTGGGCAGAAAGAATTAACAGCTGTTGCGACAGATGGTCACCGGCTGGTACGTTATACTCGCAACGATTATACAGCCGATGAATATTCCGGCGACGTGATTGTACCCAGAAAGTTTTTAAGCTTATTATCGGGTGTATTACGTGGCGAGGACCCTATTCAGATGTGGATGGGTGATAATCATATGACAGCATCCATAGGGGAAGACACATATTTTACACGGGTAATTGATGAAAGATTTCCTGACTTCGAAAGTGTGCTTCCTAAAGACAACGACAAAGAGTTATCTGTTGATCAGAGTGTTTTATTATCTGCGGTTAGGCGCGTGTCTATTTTTTCTAACAAATCCACGCACCAAATTGCACTCAGGCTGAGTAAAGACAAGATACAAGTAACAACGGAAGACCCAGAGAAATCATCAAAAGGACAAGAAAAAGTTTCCGGGGAATTTAACGGTGACGATTTGGTCATCGGATATAACGCCTCGTATTTGAGGGACATTTTATCCCATATTGAAAATGAAAAAGTGATAATAAAACTAAAAACACCGATTAGTGCCGCCCTTTTTTACCCCGGGGATCAAGATAAAAACTCAGACCTAACAATGCTTCTCATGCCAATTCGTTTAAACGACTGAGGCACGGGAAATTTTTCAAACGAAAAACAAAAACCATTAGTCAAACGCAACACGGGGGAGCAAATCGGTAGTGCCGATTGACCGAATTCAAATGATATCATTCCGAAATCATAAAAAAACAAATATGGATTTTGGTTTGGGAGTAAATGTTATTTGGGGTGAAAATGGATCGGGGAAAACAGCTGTTCTAGAGGCTATTTATCTTCTGTCCATTGGTAAAAGTTTTCGCACCAGCAAGATTCATGAAACAATCAACTATGATCACGAAACTTTTTGGGTAGAAGGCGCCTTTTCTTCTTCTGAAAAGAAGGAAAAAATTAGCTTCAGCCAAGCAAAAGACCGGCGGCGGAAATTAAAAATAAACAACAACGATGCCGGGCTGAAAGACCTGGTTGGGAAAAACCCCGCTGTTTTATTATCCCCCGAAGAACAAACAATCACAAAAGGGTCACCGGGAGAACGCCGCAGATATTTTGATAAAATCTTTTCAACAGTGTCTAAGGACTACTTTAAAAATTTGTCGCACTATACAAAAACACTAAAACAGCGAAATGCATTATTGAAAAACATCCACAGAGAGTCAAGTTTTGATATTTGGGACGAAGCACTTGTTGAACACGGAACAAAAATTTGGGATGAAAAAGAATCGCTGAATAAAAAATTTAAACAATGTTTAGAGACTGTTTGTAAAATGTATAACCAAGAAGCCATTAACGTTGAACTGGAAACAGGGAGAAGCAATCCAGGAAAACAACAATTTCTAAAAGAGCTTCAAAGTGCTCTCCCTAAAGATAAAATAATTTGCCGTACATCGGTTGGGCCGCACAGAGACATAACAAATTTTTTGTTTAATGGAAAAAGCTTACGGGAGTTTGGATCACAGGGAGAGCATAAAATTTCGCTGATACTCCTAAAGTTAGCTGAATATGTGTTCATCAAAGAAGAAACCGGAAAACCCCCAACGCTTCTTTTAGATGATTTATTTGCGAAGCTAGACTTTGAGAGAAGCGACGCCGTTTTCAAGCTCTTGGAGAAAAACACACAAACGATCATTACTAATACAGATTTGGTTGATATAAAAAACCACGGAATAGACCTTGACGACCCGAACAACAGAAGCTTTCACTTGAAGCGCCAATGCAGCAATTAAATAGCATAATAAACGCTTTTTTAAAGAACGCGGGGCTCGAAAAAGGTGTGACCCAAAACAAGGCGCTATTGATCTGGAGTGACGTTGTGGGAAGCACAATTGCGGAAAAAACCAACCCAGAAAAAGTTGAACACGGGGTCCTCACGGTAAAGACGGACAACCCATCCTGGCGGCAAGAACTTGTTTTTAAAAAACACGAAATCATTGATAAGCTGAACCAAAAACTCGGCAAAAACACAATAAGGGAAATTAAATTTATATGAACGAAGCACAAGCAAAAGTAAGCTATAGCGCTGAAAACATTAAAGTTTTAGAAGGGTTAGAGGCGGTACGCAAACGGCCGGCCATGTATATCGGAGATGTGGGAAAACGCGGCCTTCATCACTTGGTTTATGAAGTAGTAGATAACTCTATCGATGAAGCCTTAGCCGGGTTTTGCACAAAGGTTGTTGTCACGTTTAATCCTGACGGTTCGGTTACGGTTGAAGACAATGGCCGCGGCATTCCCGTTGATATTCACAAAGAAGAAAACAGGCCAGCTGTCGAGGTGGTGATGACGGTTCTGCATGCCGGAGGAAAATTTGACAAAGGATCTTATAAGGTTTCAGGGGGTCTACACGGTGTCGGCGTTTCTGTCGTAAACGCCCTGTCTGAATGGTTGTGGGTTGAAGTGAAACGGGACGGTAAAGTTCACCGCCAAGATTATAAAATAGGCGACCCTCAAAACAAGCTTTTTGAAACCGGAACGGCTAAGAAAACCGGGACCAAGGTTTGTTTTTTTCCAGACAGCACCATTTTCAAAACAATCAATTTTGAATATAACATTATCGCCGAACGATTACGTGAGTTGGCTTACCTGAACAGTGGGTTAGAGATTGTTCTGACAGACAAACGAAATGATGATGGTGAATCCGATTCTTTCAAATTTAGTGGCGGACTGAGCGATTTTGTGAAATATTTGGACGAAAACAACAGCCCCCTCCATAATAAAATTGTTACCGTTAAAAAAGAAGAAGGAGAGGTGCCTGTTGATGTTGCCTTGCGCTACAGTAATACATACAATGACAACATTCTTACTTTTGTAAACAATATTAATACTATCGAAGGCGGTACTCATTTATCTGGTTTTCGTTCTGCGTTGACCCGCGCGATGAACAACTATTCCACGAAAAACAACCTCATTAAGGCTAAGAAAAACGAGAAAATCAACCTGTCCGGTGAAGATTTTAGGGAAGGGTTAACAGCAATTCTTAGCATAAAGGTTGCAGAACCACAGTTTGAAGGACAGACGAAAACCAAACTTGGAAATGGTGATATAAAAGGGATTGTAGACACGGTTGTGTATGAAGGCATTTTGGACTTCCTTGAGCAAAACCCATCGATTGGCCGACGCATCATTGAAAAAGCTTTATTAGCTGCTCGCAGCAGAAGTGCTGCAAGAAAAGCGCGCGAACTTATCCGACGTAAAAGTGCTCTTGGCGGATCTTCTCTTCCGGGAAAGCTGGCGGATTGTTCAAACCGCGACCCTGTTTTTTGTGAGCTATACCTGGTTGAAGGTGATTCTGCCGGAGGATCGGCGAAGCAAGGTCGGGATAGAAGAACACAAGCAATTCTTCCATTGCGAGGTAAAGTGATTAACTCTGAAAAAGCCAGGATTGATAAGCTGCTTTCGAACAACGAAGTACAATCAATGATTACAGCCTTGGGCGCAGGCTTTGGTGGGTCTGAAGACGAAAGCGGGGAAAAATCGGCCGGCGATTTTGAGATAGACAAACTTCGTTACCATAAAATTATTATTATGACCGATGCCGATGTGGACGGGTCCCACATTCGTACTCTTCTCCTGACTTTCTTTTACCGAAAAATGAGGGAGGTTATCGACGGGGGCTACCTCTATCTCGCTTTGCCGCCACTTTATCGTATTTCCCAGGGAAAAAAAGAAGCATATGCTTATGATGATAATGAGCGGGATCTTTTGATAGAGCGGATGAAAAAAGATAATAAAAACACGAAAGTGGGAATCCAAAGATACAAGGGATTGGGTGAAATGAACCCGGGACAGCTTTGGGAAACCACGATGGACCCTGAACGCCGAACACTCCTTCAGGTTACAGTAGAAAGCGCTGGCGAAGCGGCTGAAACATTCCAAAACTTGATGGGCCATGATGTAGAGGCCCGTAGAACATTCATTGAAAAAAACGCAAAATTTGTCGTTAATCTCGACGTTTAACACCTTAGGAAAAATTCATGGTTGATTTTAATAGAGACAACACGCTTCCCCGCGATATCGTTGATGAAATGCGCGAGAGTTATCTTAACTATTCCATGTCTGTTATCGTATCCCGGGCTCTGCCCGATGTACGAGACGGGCTAAAGCCGGTTCACCGTAGAATTCTATTTGGCATGAGTGAACTAGGATCAAGTTGGAACCGCCCCTATAAAAAATCCGCCCGTATTGTGGGTGATGTTTTGGGTAAATACCATCCCCACGGCGACAGCTCTGTTTATGACGCGCTTGTTCGAATGGCCCAGGCTTTTTCCATGCGCTATCGGTTGGTAGATGGGCAGGGAAACTTTGGTTCGATTGATGGAGACAATGCCGCGGCCATGCGTTATACCGAATCACGGATGACCAAGCTTTCAAGTGAAATGTTGAAAGACCTCGAAAAAAACACGGTGGATTGGACGCTCAATTTCGATGAAACACTAAAAGAACCCTCCGTTTTACCGTCAGCAGTTCCGACTTTGCTGGTGAATGGATCTGAGGGTATAGCAGTGGGAATGGCAACCAAAATTCCACCCCACAACTTGACCGAGATTATCAACGGGTTGGTGGCCATGATTGACAATGAAGAAATCAGCACCGATGAATTAATGGAACATATCAAAGGTCCCGATTTTCCAACAGCCGGCCTTATTATGGGGATGGATGGATTAAAACAAGCATACGAAACCGGACGTGGGAAAATTAAAATGCGCGCCCGCGCCCACATAGAAACAAATAAAAGCGGTAAAAACAGCATAGTTATAACCGAAGTTACTTATCAAACAAACAAAGCGAACCTGGTAGAAAAAATTGCTGATTTGGTTCGGGATAAAAAGGTGGTAGGTATTTCTGACCTGCGAGACGAGTCAGATAAAGACGGCATACGGGTGGTGATTGAAACCAAAAGGGATGCTGTGCCGGAAGTCATCCTAAACCAGCTGTATAAACACACACAACTTCAGGATACGTTCGGCATCATTCTTCTGGCGCTGGTAAACGGCATACCAAAAATCATGCCCATAAAAGAAGTGTTGACTCATTTTGTAAGCTTCCGTCATGAGATTGTTGTTCGTCGTACAGAATTTGAGCTGAAGGAAGCCGAGGCCAGAGCGCATATCCTGGAAGGATTAAAAATATCCCTGGATAATATTGATGAAGTGATTGCTATTATCCGCGGAAGTAAGGATCCCGCACAAGCAAAAGAAGGGTTGATGAACGGTTTCAATCTTTCTGAAATTCAATCCCAAGCTATTTTGGATATGCGCCTACAAAAACTCACCGGCCTGGAAGTTGACAAAGTGGTGGCCGAGTACAAAGAGGTAATCAAAATTATCTCACATTTAAAAGGCATCCTAGAGAGTAAAAACCAACGGATGAATATTATTAAATCCGAACTTTTGGACGTCCGCGATCTGTATGGCGATGAGCGCAGAACAGAGATTGTCCCCGTATCCACCGACTTTTCTATGGAAGATATGATCGCCGAAGAAGAGGTTGTACTTACAATCACTCACCAGGGATATATCAAACGGACAGCACTAAACACATATCGTACCCAGCGCCGCGGCGGGCGGGGGATACAGGGTGCCGTGAGCAAAGAAGAAGATTTTGTTGAACACCTTTTTATTGCGAACACCCACAATTATATGCTTTTCTTCACCGACATGGGTAAATGTTATTGGCTTAAAGTTTATGATATTCCCCAAGGGGGACGGGCAACTCGCGGACGAGCTGTCGTAAACTTGATTGGATGTGAGCCCGGGGAAAAGGTAGAGGCCTTCGTCAGCGTCAAAGAGTTTGATGATGACCATTATATCGTAATGGCAACGCAAAAAGGTATCGTAAAAAAGACGGTTCTTTCGGCCTATGGAAATCCGAGAAAAGGCGGTATTTATGCCATAGAAATTCGGGAAGGTGATAAATTAATTGAAGCACGCATTACCAACGGTGAGCACGATATTCTTTTAGGGACATATGAGGGTAAATCCATTCGCTTCTCAGAAAACAATATTCGTCCGAGCGGTAGAAAAACAATGGGCGTAAAAGGAATCACCTTAAGCTCAACACAAGACCATGTTGTGGGCATGCTTGTGGTCAGGAGAGAAGGAACGATTTTGGTTGCCACGGAAAAAGGAATGGGGAAACGCACGGACGTGATCCAGTACAGAACCCAAAACCGTGGCGGAAAAGGTGTCATGACCATGCGCTGTACAGACAAAACAGGAAAAATGGTAAACATCATGGAAGTTGTTGATTCAGACGATCTGATCATTATTACCGATTCGGGTGTTTTGATGAGACAGCCAGTCGCCGCAATTAGAACCATTGGCCGCGTGACCCAAGGTGTTCGACTGGTGAAGTTAGATGATGGTGCGAGCATTTCTTCCATCACGCGCGTTCTTAGTGAAGATGATGCCGCTAATGAGGGCGAACCCGAAGACAACCAATTGTCCATTGTCGAAAATACAGCACCTGAAAATGGGGAGGCATGAACCTATCACAAAAACTAGAATTAATTCAAAATCGAATTGAGTCTGCAAAGAAACGGGGTGGCTATGGCCGCCCCGTTCAGCTTATAGCCGTTACAAAAACCCGCCCATTCTCTGTCATTGAGGAATGTTATAAATCTGGTATCACCGAAATTGGCGAGAACAGGGTCCAGGAAGCGGAACAAAAGTTTGAATCCTTTGAGGAATTCCCAAATCTTACTAAGCGGTTTATCGGCCACCTTCAGTCCAACAAAGTAAATAAATGCCTGGATTTATTTGATACGATTGACTCGGTTGATTCAATAAAACTAGCCAAAAAAATATCTGGCAAAGCAGCACAACGCGGAAAAATTATCCCAGTATTATTGGAGGTAAACACTAGCGGTGAATCTCAAAAAAACGGGTTCAGCCCGGACAATATTGATGATATGTTAAGTAGCATAGTGCTTGAAAATATAAACGTAATTGGGCTAATGACAGTTGGGCCTCTTTCAAGAGAAGAAAAGGAAACGAGAAAAGCCTTCACCTCTTTGCGAAAGTTGCAAACCAGGCTTAACAATGAAATCGGGAGTGAAAGAATAGAAGAGCTCTCAATGGGGATGAGCGGGGACTTTGAAATTGGGATAGAAGAAGGCAGTACAATGGTTCGTATCGGCACGGCCCTCCTTGGATCAAGGGAAAAATGACAACACCAATTTATTTATGCGACTCGGCCCTCGCAGAACAGACAAAAATCCAAGGCGAAGAATCGGTTTATGGCCATCAATTATTGGCGATTAAAAACAGAACAATCGTTTGGCCAAACCGCTTTCATGAATCATGCATATCTCCTAAATCTATTCTCTCGCTTAAAGTGCATTTAAAGTCAGAAAAACTCATCTTAGTTGATCGAGTCTTTCCCCTTGAAGAAACAATAAAAATATCAAACCATTCCAACCGCTCCGGGATGAGTTTTCTAAGGGGTAAAACGCCATACAAAGAATTCCCAACATTTCCCGATGTATCAAATGTTTATGAATTTAACGGTGGCGAAACGGTGGTAACGGTTGGTCCCGCTCGATTTGGTGAAAAGAAAAAAAACGAGAATGAATTAGTGTCGGAGTCTCTGGCTCCCATCGCTGTTGTATGGCATTATATTGGGGTTAAACTTCAAGCTTTTGGATGCATTCCAAAAATTTTAAACCTATCTCAATTAATAAAAGATATAGATAGACTAGCCTAAAAAAAGAACAAACAGAGCTTATTACCGAATGTTTATAGTTGCCAGCAAGGATTTACTGACAAAAAAAACGAATTAGTAATTAATCCCGCCTTTTAAAGCTACAGTAGCTTGTGAGCCTAATTTTATATTACTTAATGCCAGCGCAATGTTGGTCTTCAGGTTTGATCAAAAAAAGAGACAAATCCAGTACAAAAGTCAATGTGTTGATGAGCGTAATTTTCGATCCATTAGACATTAATAATATTTAAGAAAAAGATGACCTTCGACTCCCGAAAATATGGCCGTCACTTGCGGGTGGTTTTGGAAGTAAAAACGAGAAAGAAATTGATATCGTAATTAACCGCAAAAGCAGGATTATTATCATAGACGGCAAAAAAATATTGGAGCAGGTGAAAAAAATAAAAGCAGAAGACGATAAAATTGTTAGCGTTGAAACCAAAACGCTTGTTTGCAGCAAGACAAGAAGATTTCTGAATGAAAACGGAATTCAAATAACACCGAGGGTTTAAGGTCTTGTTGGCGCTAAAATATTTTTTGAAGGCAAGGGACAGGCAGATATCCTTACAGATTTTGGCCCTAGGTCTGCCCGTTATTGCCAGCAATCTGAGCCGCACTTTGATGAATATGGTTGATGTAGCCATGGTTGGGCGGCTTGGCCCGGAAGCGTTGGCCGCCACCGGAATGGGCTCAATGCTCGTTTGGGTCGCACTGATGATGGGAATTGGCTTGAGGACCGCAACCCAAACGGTAACAGCCAGACGGCTAGGACAAAAGAAATATAAAGAATGTGGAACAGCCATGCACAATGGCCATATCTTGGCCTTGCTAACGATGATTCCCGTTACCCTCTTGGGGTTTTACTTTGCCAAAGATTTTGTGCCGCTATTCCTAGACAGCCCAGGGGCAACACCTCTTTGTATTGATTACACATCTACCGCTTTTTTAAGTGTCGTTTTTATATCTATTGGTTATGTGTTTCAGGGTTTTTTTACCGGGATTGAACAAACAAAAGTTCACCTCAAAGTAACCATTACATCTAACCTAATTAACGCATATTTAAATGCCGGATTAATTTATGGAACCGTGGGTATCCAATCGTTCTTCGATTCTCTGGGAATGAGTTCACTGGCATATTTATGGTCTTGGATAACCTTTCCTGAGCTTGGTGTAAAAGGCGCGGCCATCGGCACGACCATCGCCTCGGCATGGCTAATGATTCATTACTCATTCTACATATTTAAACGAGAAACTAGGGAAAAATTCCACGTTTTGAGCCCGACGGCGAACCTACCCCTGCTTAAAAAACAGGCAAGGTTAGCCCTCCCGCTGGGTATACAGGAAATGTTTGTTACAATAGGCTACGCATTATTTTACAAAATAATAGGAAATATAAGTATTGTTGCCCTGGCAGCATCCCAGATTGTGATTACAATTTTACACGCCGCATTCATGCCCGGGATAGGAATAGGCCAAGCGTGCGCCACACTGGTGGGAAAGTTTATGGGTGAAGAAAAAATTGAGAAAGCAGAAACCAGTATTGTGGAAAGCGTTCGGTGGTCACTATGGATTATGGGGTCAGTTGGCACAGTTTTTTTGATTGTACCCCAGTGGATTTTACCCATATTTACGAATGACCCTGAAATAATAAAACAGGGTATAATTTTCTTAAGGTTTGGCGCCATGGCAGAATATGCCGATGCAATTGGATTAACGATGTGGTTTGCGTTGAGCGGCGCTGGAAACACGAAGTATGGTGCAATTGTTGAAACAATAACGATGTGGGGAATATGCCTGCCCGCCAGTTATTTTTTGGGCGCACTTTTATTTCAAAGCGCTGTCGTTCCTTGGGCGGCTTTTCTGGTTCATATTGTTGTATTTTCCGTTGCTGTTACGTTAAAGGTTCTCAAAGCCGATTGGAAATATATTGAGATTTAAAGCGCCATAAATCCAACATGCTTTGTGAGAAAAAAAATGTAATTTGTAAGTCTATTCTGGAAAGATAATTTGAACTATGACGGACAAAAAAAAAGATATTGATCCTCAGGAAACGAAGGAATGGGTGGAGTCCCTTCAAGCCGTCTTGGATGAAAATGGGACGGAAAGAGCCCATTTTATAGTTGAAAAAATGATAGACCACGTGCGCCGTAACGGTGTGCGAATGCCTTATAGCCCAAACACAGCATTTTTAAACACAATATCCGCAGAAGATCAGCAACCCTACCCAGGCTCGAGGTCGATTGAGAGAAGAATAAAATCACTTGTTCGATGGAATGCGATGGCAATGGTCGTTCGCGCCAACGAAGAAAGCGACGGCATCGGCGGACATATTTCAACATTTGCATCTTCGGCCACATTGTATGAGGTTGCGTTTAATCATTTTTTCAAAGGTCCGAAAAGTCCCGGTGGGTCAGATTTGGTGTTTTTTCAAGGGCACGCCTCCCCGGGGATATACGCCAGAGCCTATCTTGAAGGCCGCTTTACAAAAGAAAACTTAAAAAACTTCCGCCGCGATTTATCTGAAGGCGGACTATCGTCATATCCTCATCCGTGGCTCATGCCCGATTTCTGGCAGTTTGCAACTGTTTCAATGGGGTTGGGGCCTATTATGGCTATTTACCAAGCTAGGTTTTTGAACTATTTAATTGACCGTGGAATCGTCGAAGACTATAACAGAAAAGTTTGGGCTTATTTAGGCGATGGAGAAATGGATGAGCCGGAGTCTTTGGGTGCTTTAACATTAGCGGCTCGCGAAAATTTAGATAATCTTATTTTTGTTGTGAACTGTAACCTCCAGCGACTGGATGGACCGGTTCGCGGAAACAGTAAGGTAATTCAGGAACTCGAGGGCGCCTTTAGGGGCGCGGGATGGAATGTGATTAAAGTTGTTTGGGGTTCTGATTGGGATCCGCTTTTTGAAAAAGATAAATCAGGCTTATTACAACAGCGCATTGAAGAGGTTGTGGATGGTGATCTTCTCAAATATGTTGTAGAAGGCGGTGGCTTAATCCGTGAACATCTTTTTGGTAAATACCCCGAACTGCTCGATCTGGTTGATCATCTTTCTGATGAGGAATTATGGCGGTTTAAAACGGGCGGCCATGATACTGCAAAAGTTTACTCCGCCTACACCGAAGCCGTAGAGCACACAGGTCAGCCAACCGTTATCCTGGCTCGCACGGTAAAGGGATATGGTATGGGCGAAGCAGGCGAGGGCCGAAACATCACGCATCAACAGAAAAAACTTAACGAAGAAGAATTGTTGCATTTTCGCTCAAGGTTCGACATTCCACTTTCCGATGATGAAGCTGTTAAAATGCCGTTTTACAAACCGGATGACGACAGTGAAGAAATAAAATATTTAAAGGAAAGGCGCAAAAACCTTGGTGGTTCACTACCCCAAAGACAAACAAAAAGTGCCGCACTAAAAGTGCCGGATATTTCTGTTTTTCAGGAGACTCTCGATGGGTCTGGGGACAGGAAAATTTCAACGACAATGGCCTTTGTTCGCCTGCTGACACTTTTATGTCGGAATAAAGAAATCGGGAAAAACATAGTACCCATAATTCCGGATGAAGCACGGACATTTGGCATCGACCCTCTTTTTAGAACCCTTGGGATATATTCCCATGTTGGGCAGGTTTATGACCCGGTGGATTCGGATCAGTTTTTATTCTATAAAGAAGCCAAGGATGGACAAATTCTTGAAGAAGGAATAAATGAAGCGGGTGCGACGGCTTCATTTATTGCCGCGGGCATGAGTTACAGCACACATGGCACGCCCATGATTCCGTTTTATATTTATTATTCTATGTTTGGATTTCAGCGCACTTGGGATTTGATTTGGGCTGCGGGAGATATGCGTACACGCGGTTTCTTATTGGGTGCTACGGCCGGAAGAACGACATTAAACGGTGAAGGGCTTCAACATCAGGATGGACACAGTCATCTTGCCGCAGCCGCAACGCCCAACATAAAGGCATATGATCTAGCTTATTCTTATGAAATTGCCACTGTCGTTCAAAAAGGAATGAAGGAAATGGTGGAGGAAAATAAAGATGTGGTTTATTATCTGACATTGGAAAATGAAAATTATCAACACCCGCCAATGCCCAAAGGTGTCTCCGAGGATATAATTAAAGGACTGTATAAAATGTCATCGAAGAATTCCGCTCCGCTCCGATTATTTGGGAGCGGACCGCTTATGGGTGAAGCGCTTGCGGCGGCCAAAATCCTGAAAGATGACTGGAACATTGAACCGGCAATATGGAATGTCACCAGCTTCAGTGAGCTTCGCCGTGAAGCGGAAGAAGTTGAAAGATGGAACCTGCTTCACCCAAATGAAAAACCAAAAGAAAGCCATTTAGAATCCAAATTAAAAAAGCATGAAATTCCTACGGTGGCTGTCTCGGATTATGTAAAAATGGTGTCAGAACAAATTTCACCATATGTTCCCGGACCATATTATGCCCTCGGTACCGACGGGTTCGGTAGGAGCGACACCAGGGAAAACCTCAGGCAATTTTTTGAGGTCGATCGATACTATATTGTTCTCGCGGCAATCCGGGCCTTGGCAATTAGCGGAACATTCCTCAAAGAAAATATTCAAGAAGCCATGGATAAGTATAATTTGGATCCGGATAAGCCCAGCCCGATAACGGTATAATTTTAATGCCAAAAGAAATTCAATTACCAAGCCTTGGTGAAGGCATAGACACCGCCGATGTTTTTGAAGTTTTGGTGTCACCGGGAGACACGGTTGAAAAAAATGATATTATTCTCGTTTTAGAATCTGATAAGGCAACGCTGGAAGTCCCTGCGACAGAAGCAGGCGTTGTATCAAAGGTGTTTGTTTCAGCCGGGGATCAAATTAAGCCCGGGGATAATCTTTTGTCTGTCGAAGTAAAAGATCACCCCGAAAAGTCGGAATCAGAAACAAATGAAGCGACAATTTTCGAACAAAATGACGAACCTACGATCCCAACGACAAAGGAAAGCGTAAAAGACGACCAACCACCCAAAGTAATAAAGGGTGAAAAAAGAATTGAATCGATAAAACTCCCAGATTTGGGGGAAGGCATTGAATCGGCCGATATTTCTGAAGTCTTGGTTGAGGCCGGTGATAAAATCACAAAAGATGACCCGATTATTGTGTTGGAATCAGAAAAAGCGACGATGGAGGTTCCCTCAGGTATTAACGGCACGGTGGTAGATGTTTTCCTTAAGGCGGGAGAAGCCATTAGCTCAGGGTCGCTGATTTTATCTGTTGAAACAGAAGACCGGATTGCATCAGACCAAAAAGAGGCTGAACCGGAAAGTTTAAAAGAATCGAGACCCGTCGAAAAAGAAGCCGAAGCCACTCAACCAGTTTCGATTGACACGCCGAGCTATATGCCTTTGGATTCGCCAAACAAAAAACCATTTGCGAGCCCCGGCGTACGCCGTTTTGCTCGTGAACTCGGTGCCGATATTTCTTGGGTTCGGGGCACCGGCGACAAAAGACGAATTACGAAAGAGGATGTTCAATCCTACGTAAAATCTCAGTTGGCGAAAGCAAAACTGGGCGGTGGTCCCGCGCAACCAAAGAGAGCACCAATTAATTTCGCCCAGTGGGGGGCGGTTGAAGAAAAACCACTTTCACGCATTAGAAAAATAACCGCCCAAAGGCTGGGTGAAGCATGGCAATCCATTCCCCATGTCACCCAGTTTGATACAGCAAATATTTCTGAGCTAGAAAGCTATCGGAAATCACTTAAGCAGAGGGCTGAAAAGAGAAAAACAAAATTAACCCCCATAGCTTTTTTGCTAAAAGCCTGCGCTCAAATTTTATCGGAGATGCCCGATTTTAACTCCTCTCTCGATGACACGGGTGAAAACCAAATTTTTAAAAAATATATTCATATTGGAATAGCTGTAGACACGCCAAACGGATTGGTCGTTCCCGTTATGCGAGATGTAGACCAAAAAGATTTATGGGCCATTTCTACCGATTTAATCGATTTGAGTTCTCGGGCACGAGATAAAAAACTGAAACCCGAAGAAATGAAAGGCGGTTGTTTCACCATTTCAAGTTTAGGTGGAATCAGCGGGACTTATTTCACCCCGATCATTAACCCGCCGGAAGTTGCGATTCTTGGTGTTTCCCGGTCTGGGATAAAACCGGTTTGGGATGGCAAAAATTTTAAGCCCCAAAACACATTACCCTACTCCCTTTCATATGACCATCGCACTATAGATGGCGCCGCCGCCGCCATGTTTACTAAGCGCCTACGGGAAATATTGGAAGACGAGAGTATATATACATCCTGGTAATATGGCAGAAAAGAAAAAACATTCAGAAGTTGTCGTTCTTGGTGCTGGCCCCGGAGGATACGCCGCCGCATTCCGTGCGGCAGACCTGGGTAAAAAAGTATTACTAATTGATCGCGATCCAACCTTGGGGGGTGTTTGTTTAAACCGTGGGTGTATACCGTCAAAGGCTTTGCTGCATATTGCTAAGGTAATGGATGATGCGGCGGACCTCAAGAAAATGGGCGTTTCATTTGAGAAACCGTCCCTTGATTTAGATGGCGTTCGTGGATGGAAAGATCAAGTTGTAGAACAGCTCTCGGGGGGATTAGACCAACTAGCAAAAGTCAGAAAAGTAGAGACAATAAGGGGATCGGCGGTATTTAAATCTGATGTAGAATTGTCCGTAAGTACAGAGGGCGGAGAGATTACGGTCAATTTTGATTCTTGTATTATCGCCACCGGATCACGCTCTTCCATGATTCCGGGAATATCGGAAGATGACAAAAATATTTTGACCTCCAAAACAGCTCTCGAACTTGAAAATATTCCTGACAGATTGTTGGTAATTGGTGGCGGGGTAATCGGGCTTGAGCTTGGTTCTGTCTATGCTGCCTTTGGTTCAAAAGTGAGCATTGTGGAATTTATGCCGCAACTTATTCCAGGGGCAGACGCGGATTTAGTCAGACCGCTGGAAAGAAAATTAAAAAAACAGTTTGAATCAATTCGTACATCGTCAAAGATAACAAATGTAGATTACAATAAAGACGGTAAAGTTGAAGTTTCAATTGATACGGGAAAAAGCACAATAAAGGAAGCCTTCGATAAAATTTTAATATCAGTGGGACGCAAACCCAACACAGATATTTTGGAAATTGAAAACACCAGTATAAGTACTGATAAAGGTGGTTTTATAACTGTAGATAAATTTCAGCGAACATCCGTAAAAAATATTTATGCGATAGGAGATATTGTCGGTGAGCCCCAATTGGCCCATAAAGCCACTTACGAAGGACATGTAGCTGCTGAAGTTATTGCCGGTGAAAAAGCGGCTTTTGACGCAAAGGCGATCCCGGCGGTAGTCTTCACGGATCCAGAAATTGCCTGGGCAGGATTAACGGAAAAAGAAGCAAAAGAAAAAAACACCCCTTATGGTAAAGGAGAAGTTCCGTGGTCTGCCAGCGGAAAGGCGCTTGCGATTGGACGGAGCGAAGGAAAAACAAAAATTTTGTTCGATCCTGAGACCAAACAAATTCTTGGTGTCGGCATTGTTGGGCCAGAAGCAGGAAATTTAATTTCTGAAGCTGTTCTGGCGATTGAGATGGGTGCCGATGCTGAGGATGTAGGATTAACGATTCACCCCCACCCAACTTTGGGTGAAACGACCGCATTGGCGGCAGAAATTTTTAACGGTACGGTAACGGATTTATATGCCCCCCAAAAATAAAAATACATACAATGGCTTTGATTTTATCAAATCCTCCGGTGGAATTGAAGAGTTTAAGCTCAAATCAAACGGCTTGACAGTTTTGGTATTGGAAGATCATTCTGCTCCTGTTGCGACTTTTATGGTTACGTACCATGTGGGGTCGAGAAATGAAGCGATTGGACATACGGGATCAACCCACTTGCTTGAACACTTAATGTTTAAAGGATCGAGAAATTTCAACAAAGAAAAAGGGACGGCAATTTGGAATGAGCTTCAAAATATCGGTGCCCAGATCAATGCCACCACCTGGAATGATAGAACGAACTATTTTGAAGTGGTTCCAAGTAAACATTTAGAGCGCGCAATTGCCATCGAAGCAGATCGGATGCGATTTGCTTTTTTGAGAGATGAAGATCGACAGCCAGAAATGACTGTCGTCCGCAACGAATTTGAACGGGGTGAAAACAACCCTTTCGATGTCTTGGATAAAAATATCTGGGCTTCCGCTTACCAGGCGCATCCCTACCACCATTCTACAATTGGCTGGCGCTCTGACATTGAAAATGTATCCACTGAAAGATTACAGGAATTTTATCACACATACTATTGGCCTAACAATGCCACCGTTTCAGTAATTGGTGACTTTACCAAGGAAGAAACGCTGGGATTAATTAATAAATATTTTGGAGAACACCAAGCCAGCAGCAAGGATATCCCAGATATGTATACCGAAGAGCCCGACCAAGAAGGGCCCCGTCGAACTGCAGTGAAAAGAGCAGGACAGACGGGTATTGTTGGGGTTGGACATAAAACACCAAAAGGATTAAGTGAAGATACCTATTCACTTCAATTGTTGGGGAGAATTCTCACGGAAGGAAAAACGAGCCGTTTGTATAAAAACATTGTTGATCAGGGACTTGCGACATCCTTATTTATGTACGACTTCCCTTTTCGCGATAATGGGATGTTTATTTCATATGTTTTTCTCACACCGGACACAGATCACCAAACTGTTGAAGACATTGTATTAAATGAATATAAAAATATCATTAAAGATGGTGTGACATCAGAAGAGGTCGATCGCGCCATCGCTCAGACGCGGGCAAGCGTTGCTTTTAGCCGCGATGGTTCATACGCTGTTGCAAGCGCGTTAAACGAAGCACTTGCTATCGGGGATTGGACATACTACACCACGTTTATGGATTGTATTGAAAAAGTCTCGACAGAAGATATTAAGCGCGTGGCTGAAAAATATTTGATTGAAGAAAAAAACACAACAGGTTGGTTTATTCCTAAAAAAGCTGAGGCTGCATAAAATGTATCGGTTTAGTAAACAAGTTATTATCGAGAACCCATTAAAAGGATTTACGACATTGGTAATGCCAACGGGCGTTAAAGACGTGATCACTTTTGCCGGGAGTTTTTTGGGTGGTGTACTGTACAGTCCCGAATCCAACCAAAAAATTGCACCCCTTACTGCGGCCATGTTGGATAAAGGAACCCGCGCGAAAGATAAATATAAGATTAGTGATATTTTAGAATCAGTAGGGGCCGAAATCAGTTTTTCAAGCACTCGGCACCATGTTCAGTTCACCGGCCATTGTTTAAAAAACGACTTGGAAATTGTTCTCCAATTATTGGGTGAACAACTCCGCACACCAGCCTTTCCAAAAGACGAACTGGCCACACTAAAAGCAAGAATGGTTGGAAATCTTGAACGGTCAAGAGAGGACACAAAAAACCAAGCGCTCATTGGGTTTTTAAGAGAACTATATCCGGAAAACCATCCGAATCACCGACAAACGATAGATGAATCAATTGATCTTATTTCTTCTATTAAAATAGAGGAATTAAATACGTTTCACCAAGAATTCTATGGTTTGGGCAACTTAAACTTTGCCGCAGTGGGAGATGTAAACCCGAGTCAAATAAACAAATTATTGGCAGATCAATTTAGCGACTGGGGAGAGAAGAATACATCACTTGAGGGTTTAGATTTGCATGCGTACCCAGCTCAAGAAGATGAAAACCATATACACATTGCCGACAAAACAAGCACGGACATGTATATTGGGCAGCCGATCGGAATTGATCGGGACCATGAAGATTTCTACGCACTCATGATGGCTATATATATATTGGGCGGAAATTTTTCTGCGAGACTAATGCAAACAGTCCGAGACCAACAAGGTCTCACATATGGAATTGGTTCCTCTGTGGCCGGTGTCAGTTTTGGCAGCGACGGGTATTGGAGCACTTGGGGTACCTTCGCTCCAGATGTGTTGGAGGAGGGAAAAAGCGCAACGATGGAACAAATAATAAATTGGCACAAAGAAGGCATTACTGCGGATGAACTTGAAGCCAAAAAAACAACGATAACAGGTTCATATCAGGTTGGAATGGACTCTACGGGCGGACTTACAGTTCAAATTTTATCCAACGCTGAAAGAGGACATAACATTGACCGATTAGATGATTATCCGGAAATTATAAAGGGACTTTCATTGGATCAGATCAATGGTGTGATTAATAAATATATTGATCCGAATAAATTAACTTTTGTCGCCGCCGGGTCGTTCAACTAAAAACGCTTAATGGATGTAATTCTCATTGCCGCTGTGACCCAAGACGGCTTCATCGCCAGACATTCCAAAGAAACAGTTAATTGGTCACAGGATCTTCATCTCTTCAAAGAGCAGACCATGGGATGGCCGGTAATCATGGGCTCTAACACCTTTGCCAGTCTCCAAAAAGAATTGGAAGGACGTGACATTATTGTTGTTCACCGGAATGATGAACCGACAAAAATATTAGCTGAGCAAAATGCGGATAAATGTTTTATCGCCGGTGGTGGAAAAACAAATGCACGCTTTGCACCGCATCTGACCCACCTTTACTTAACCCCCCACCCGAATGTATTTGGGGCGGGAGTTCGTCTGTTTTCTGATCCCATAAAAGAAATGAATTTAATCTATGAAAAATTGGTGCCAGTGAATGATAAAAACGGCATTTTTCAGGCTCAGTATCGGGTAATCCGTGACATTCGTCACAGCACCTAAGTCAAAACGGTCTTAGATTTTATGCTAAAAAAAGTACAGATAATCTATATTCAAATTCGATAAAGATGCTTGTGCATTATATTTTGCTTTTATGTTTTTGCGCGCTTCGCTTTAACAATTGTAGCTTTAATTTTTCCTCGGAGGACCCTGTTGTCCAACGCATTGATCTCATCCATATTTCCGCTCACGCCAGCTTTCACCAACCGAAAAATTAGATCGTCTTCTGCCTCGCTTGTATCCACAGGGGATCTTTCTGCAGATGAAGTCGTGGGGGTACCAGAAAGTTTAGCTGGCATGGGCGGGCGCTCCACAGCACCACGTTTAATTTTCACCAGCATGGCTTTGGCTTTGCCGCGCGTCGGTTTGTCCGTTATCGCTTTTACCGGCTCATCGTCACCATCCAACGCTTTGTTGACAACATAGGCAATTAAATCATCTGCGCTTGAAAACGTCGGAAGACCAGCGCCCATACTTTGAGCCGACTCAGGTTGTGTTGATGTTGGCGTCCCTCCCGTTGGCTTTTCAGATAAAGCTTTAATCAAATGCTCCGGCATTACATTGCCTTTGCGCTTGGATTGAACGAGCATTGCTTTCGCCATTCCGCGGGTGGGTTTATCTGGAATGGCGTTAATAAGATCCATATTTCCATCTAGTCCGGCTTGAACGGACCGGGCAATAATGGCCTCTCGACTAAATTGTGGGCCGGCGTCTTGTACTGCGGCAGTATCATCTTTTTCATCAATCACATCTTCTGGAATAAAGTAGCCTAGGTTGTCTAAAATTTTTGATTTATTGCTAGAAAACCCCCACAGTGTCATCCATGAAAAAAGACCACGGCTCGTGCGGCGACAGACGACCGATGTGCCACTCGGGGTTGAATCAAGATCAAACACAACGATTTCTTTGTGAACCGGATTAAAGCGCATTTCCAGCGCCAGTTGTTTGTTGTCTTCTACGACCATTATTCTACCTTTGAAAGCGGGCGAAAAACTGAAGGGCAGGAGGCGAATGAAAGACCCTGGCCCAAAATTAAATTTATCAAAAGAGTAGCGATGGACATATCGATTTGTTTCAACAACGGGCAACAGACGTAAAATTCCGGGAAACCAGAAGTTATAATTTGAAAAGCGCGTGAGAGCATTCCACACCAGTTCAGGGCGAGCCGAATACTCGTGTGTCACAACCGTTTCAGCAGCAAAGGGCTGTGAATATGTTGAAACGTTGCTAGTCGTGACCTGTTCGCGACTCGCGTCGATAATGAACATGGTTATCACGAGTAGAACGGCAATAATAGCGATGGTTAAAATCATTCTAATTTATCCAAAATTGAAGTCGGATTTTACAGCTTTTATAAGGAACTATTGAAGAAATTGATTTAAAAAGCGGCACACATTTTTAGAAAGAAACTAAGGTAACTATATCAATTTATTTTCTTTGGCACCGAGGACAAAAATGGCTTCCCCGTTGAGAAACAAAGATTTTCCGAATATTGGTTTGACAACGGTCACACGGCCGCCCCTGTCTTCCAAAAGCATGTAATTTCTCATGATAACTGCCAGTAGATTCTTCACCAAAGGTAAAATTGATAATCGTTGTGCCATTATATTCTATGGCGCGTTTTAAAACCGATTGAATAGCGGAGTGGAGGTTTTTTATTTTTGGATAGCTAATTTCATTACTCTTTTTTTCAGGATGTATTCGGGACATCCACAATGCTTCATCTGCATAGATATTTCCGATCCCCGCAATAAATGATTGATCCAATAAAAGCGGTTTTATCATGCGTTTTATAGTTTTTAACCGATCGACTAAATATTGTGAAGTAAACAAATCTGAAAATGGTTCCGGACCAAGTTTTTCTTCTATCGAATCCATTGATTTATAAAAATAAAAACGTCCGAACTTTCGATAATCTTTAAAATAGATTATGGTACCGTTCGTTAAGTTTATTTGAGCTGTAAAGTGTTTTGGATTATCATTAGGTAAAACTTTAGGCTGGATCCTTCCTGTCATTCTGAGGTGAAGGAGCAAGTGACCAGAAGCTAGATCAAAAACAATGAATTTTCCTCGTCGCCAAACACGCTGTATTTTTTGGTGAGCAACAAGAATGTTTAGGTCTGATGGCGAATGTGTTGCAAAGACTTTAGTGTAGTTATTTAAAGGCCGAATAGATAAAATTCTATTGTTTAAAAGATACGGACGAATAAAATCTGTTACCGTTTGGACTTCCGGGAGTTCAGGCATGAATATAATTGGTATTAATCGTTAAAGTAGTTCCTTTTCAATGGCGTAGCGCGTTAAACCTGCCACATCATGGATATTAAGTTTTTTCATAATATTTTGCCGGTGTTTGTCCACAGTTTTTTTTGATATAAATAAAAGATCTGAAATTTCTTTGTTCATTTTTCCTGCCGCTAATAATTTTAATATATCAACTTCGCGATTTGTAATAAGACCGGTACTTCTTTTTTTTCGATTCAGGTAGTTTGGGATATTCGCCAGCGATAAGACGGCATCAGAGATCTCAGGAGTAAAATAAAAACGCCCGGAATGAACCTGTTTTATAGCATCGATTAGGGCATCGGACGCGGATTGCTTAATTAAATATCCCGAAGCACCCGCACTAATCGCGGCCACCACATATTCCTCATCAGCATACATAGAAAGAAAAACAATTTTAGTTTTTGTACCCTTTTTTGTAAGAATTTCAGCCGCATCAATACCAGAAAGCTCGGGCATTGATACATCCATTATTGCGATGTCCGGCTTTAAAGTTTGTATACCGGCTACAGAATCGCGCCCATTTTCAGCCTCGCCGATAACACTAATTGTTGGTTCTGATTCAAGGAGAACCTTCAATCCAGCCCGCACAATATTGTGATCATCGGCTAAAAACACAGTTATTTGTTTAGTCATTTTTGTTTGAAGAAATAATAATGAACAAGAAGGTTACTGCCGTTTGAGTGGAATTTCAATATTTAGTTCCGCACCACCGGTGGTTGATGAAGAAAGAGATAGGTCACCTCCGGCAAGATGAACTCTTTCAATAATTCCCTGGATTCCAAAACGGTTTTTCTTTCCTTCCAGCATGTGTTTTTTGAAACCAATTCCATTATCTGAAAAAACAAGACTAATCAATCCATTAGATTGAGCTAACGTAATAGAAACGACGTCAGCTTTCGAATGTTTTGACGCGTTGGTTAACGCTTCCTGAAAAACGCGGTAAATAAGCGTCCGCAAGTTATTGGGGATTAACCCGAGATTATCCGGGGACTCAAAATTAACAGATATGTCAGTGCGCGCTTCAAAAGAACGAATATAAGATGCAATAGCCGGGAATAGATTCATGTCGTCTAAAATAATCGGGCGAAGATCTTGCGAAAAACGGTGGATTTCTTCCATTGCGTTCTGAACAATTTGTTGACATTCGGTTATGATTGAATTGATTGCAGGTAAATTTTTTGAACTTTGTTTAATTAACTGAAGATTGAGATCAACAGCTGTTAAAGTTTGTCCAACTTCATCATGGAGTTCACGACTAATACGACTGCGTTCATTTTCCTGAGCATTAAGAATACGTTCGGATGTTTTCTTTAGCACGCGCTGTTGCTCGTTTAGACGCTCAATTAGCTGCACCAAATGTTTTTCGTATGACTGTTGTTCATCTATGTTGTGCCCAATACATAAAATAGAATTTATCTTTCCATCGCCGCCCATTTGCGGGTTTAAGGTAAACTCAAACGAACTGACAAATTTTGGGAATTGGACTTCTGTTTTAATTCGAAGCATTTGGCCGGTAGCTAATACAGCATCAAGCGTATTTTTTAAGCTGAGATTCCCCACAGTATCAATGATATCGCTCATATTTTTTCCGATGAATTGATCGGCATCTTTTTCATAATGAATAAGGACCTGATGATTTACGTAGGTGATCACGCCGTCAAAATTAAGTGAAAGAATCAGATCCTCGGTCCCCTCTACAAGCGCGCGGTACTGCTCTTTGCTTTTGTACAGTTCCTCTTTGGACTCAAGGAGGCGCTGCTCAATTTTCATACGATCGGTCATGTCATAAGCATTAATAATAAAATATTCTTCCCCTGTTCGTGCTTTTGTCCGGTTCCCCGTAAGAGATATTTGCCGTTTTTCACCCGCTTTGTTATAAGCAGTAATTATTAGACTAAGAACACCCGTTTTAAGCGCTTCTTTCCGGGCATTTAATATGTGTTCACTCCCGGATTTATCAAAAAGATCAGTAATTGACAGTTGCATATATTCATTAAAAGTATAACCAAACAAATCCAAGTAAGCTTGATTACACCGCACAAGCCTTATTCCAAGATCAAAGACAGCAATACCTTCGGCGGAATTTTCAAAAATTGACTCAACGTATTCTTTTGCCTCGCGAAGTTCTTTAGTCTGCACGTTAATTGCTTGTTCTAATTGATCCCTCAAGCCGCGCGTTTTAACATATCCTTGGACAAATTCAATCATAAGAACGACCGAGAGAGTTAAGGTGGAAAGGACCACCGAATATCGTGAAAACAAATCAGATAGGTTAGATTGGGTATTAAATAAAACATCCCAGGTTACAAAGACACCGTGAAAAAGAAAGGTAAGTAGAACGATACCGGTCCCGGAGGTAATAAAGTGAAGTGTTTTTGGTCGCGGCTGTATTAAAAGATATTGAAAGAATCGAAATAAAATATATATAAAATAAAGTGGAATCAACCGAATCCAGATGGAGCCTAATTCAGAAAGGAAAGACAGTGGGACAAAGACCGCCAACAGGGCAAAAAAAATGTAAATAGATGAAAATATTTTAGTGAATAGGGAAATGCGTTTCTGGTAAATATCCAAAAAAAGTGGAAATAATGAAGAACAGATAAAGAGGGCAATGTTTTCAGCTCGAATCAATAAATACGCTGAGGGGCGAAAAGGCGATAGGTGATCAATTCTGCCAAAGAAAAATAAAGCATATGAAAAGCACCAGACAGCCAAAATAAATAATATTTTATTGTTTTTTTCAATAGCAGCGAAAACCAACCAAAAAATCCCCAGGAACAACAATACACCCATCATAGATACCATGAGAAACTCGTTGTTGGGAAGAATATCAAGAGTTGTTGGTGAAATGGTCACAGGGCCGGTGGTGTAAAGGTTGCATCAGGATATTTTTTTAATAAAAAATCGGACCGTTTTAGTTTTCCGGGATAATCAATTTGATAAAACGCGGGAAACCCAGAGCGAACAGTCTCATCTAGAGGAATCCAACCCCTTTCAATTGTGGGGTTTTGGTAAACCCAAGAGGAATGAAAATTAATTTTGAAGTATTTTGAATGATGGGTGATATCCAGGCGCTGCCCAAAGATGGTCGGAAAAATCCCAAGTAGAAAAACAAGAGCTATATTGTACGTATTATTAATATAGTAATAGAGCATATCACATAAAAATTATGACAAAAATTAGGGCAAATCATTAAATATTGTATTTTCTTCTTTTCATTTTATACGGTATAGACCCCATATGAAAAATACGGTCTAGACCGTATTTACAAACGCTTAAAAGAGTGTTAGTTTTCGTCAGGGTATTATCACCCTACATGCAAGATGCTACACCTCTGGTTTATATTATAACATATAACGATGCATAAAAAGCCTCCCGTTTATCCGGGAGGCTTTTCCTTTTAAAAGGAGACTTGTTTTTTCATAAATTGGAGAATTCCAAGAACGAAAGAAACGGGATTTATGAAAAAAGCAATTAAATATATTTTAATTCCCCTAATCGGGTTGGCATTGGCCATAGCATTTGTGTTTAAATTTATATTTCATGTCACTTTACCTAATTACTCTGGCAAAGAAACACTACCGGGACTTAAAGATAGTGTGGAAGTCTTTACTGATGAGTACGGTGTGCCACATGTTTTTGCGCAAAACGAAGCAGATCTTTTTTATACATCCGGATATCTCAAAGCAAGGGAAAGGCTGTTTCAATTGTCGCTTTCTGCTGCAAGCGGCCGAGGAGCTTTAGCTGCTTTTATGGGCGAGGACCTCCTTTCCAGCGATATATATTTAAGGACATTTGGAATTCCGGAAATTGCACAAAGAAACACTCAGGTATTGGATGAAGAAACGCGCATGTTTATACAGGCCTATTGTGATGGTATTAACGATTGGATTGACCAATCAAAGGGGAACTGGCCGGTTGAATTCAAAATTATCGGAAGCGACCCTATAAAATGGAAACCTTCTGATGTAGCAGCCTATAGTAGATTAATGGCCTATGAACTTCAACAATCTTGGCGGGCAGAAATAGTAATGGGGGCCCTGGTTGAAAAATTTGGTGTTGAAAAGGCTCGCGCTCTTTTCCCCAGCAATCCTGATGATATAACGATTGTGCCACCGGAGGCAAAACTCAATACAATATTTGAAAGCATTTCCAAAGAGGAGAAAAAACTCAGAACGCTATTAAATATGGACGGCACCGTTATGGGTTCAAATAGTTGGGTTATTAGCGGAAAGCGAACCAAATCAGGGAAACCAATTTTAGCCAACGACCCCCACCTAGGGACAAAACAACCGTCGTGGTGGTTTGAGATGCACCTCAAGGGTGGCCGATTTAATATCAGCGGTGTTTGTCTTCCAGGATTTCCTTTACCCCTAATCGGTCAGAATGAACATGTTGCTTGGGGATTCACCAATGTAATGATTGACGACATGGATTTTTTTATTGAAACCCTTAATCCTGATAATCCAAACCAATATAAATCCGGAGAGGTATGGCGAAAGGTTATGTTTCGTGAGGAAACAATTCAGCTTAAATCTGGGGGCGACACCACAATTGTGGTACGCTTAACACACCACGGCCCAATTATTAGTGATATACATCCTTTATTGAAAAAATCCGGCATAGCGGTATCCATGGCGTGGACGGGACATTACACAACAAAAGAATTGCCATCGTTATTAAAAATGGCCCAGGTTAAAGATTGGGGCGATTTTTCTTCAGTAGTAAAAACGTTCTCCGTCCCCGGGCAGAATATTGTATATGCGGATAAGTTCGGCAATATTGGTTGGCGGCCAGCCGTTATGGTTCCCATTCGGAAGGAGGGGCAAAGTCTTCTGCCTCGCCCAGGCAGTGACCCTACGTATGATTGGCAAGGATTTGTGCCATTGGAAGAAATGCCGTTTTTGTTTAATCCCGAGAAGGGCTACATCGGTACAGCAAACAATAAAACAATAGACGATTCTTTTCCTTACTACATGTCCAATCAATGGGCATCTCCCAGCAGGATTAAGCGGATTGAAGAAATGCTTGAATCTTCAAATAAAACTGATGTTGATTATGTGAAAAAAATGCACGTGGATCAAAAATCTCATATGGCTCAGGAAATAACACAATACTTTTTAAGGGCTAGATCCAATGATGAAGCCGGGAATATAGCCAAAGCCTTGGATTTACTTTCATCTTGGGATTTTGTTGAAGATAAAAATTCTGCGGCAGCTTTAGTGTATCACTTTTCTATAAACCATCTCCTCCGGAACGTATATGGTGATGAAATGGGTGAACTAGGAGAATCTTATTTAGAGAATTTCGTGAATCAGCCGATGGTTCCAATTCGCAGCTTATTAGTGCTTTTAAGAGAGGGTGAATCAGATTGGTTTGACGATTTAAATACCGATTCAAAAGAATCCATGGATGACATTTTAAGGAAAACAATATCAGATGCTATCAAAGAAATTGAAGAAAAAATCGGCGATGACCCTCAAGACTGGAAATGGTCAGCTGTTCATACCCTAACTCAAAACCATGCGCTTGGTTCTGTGGCAATATTGAATAAACTTTTTGGCTTTAATGTTGGTCCATTTCCGGTGGGCGGGTCTGCCGGAACAATTAATAAAGGAGAGCATATATTGTTATCAAATTTTGATCAGGTCATAGGACCTTCAATGCGGCGAATTGTTGATTTTGATAACTTGAACCATACACAATTCGTACTCCCAACGGGTCAATCGGGGATCCCCACCAGCCCCCACTATAAAGATCAGGCACCACTGTATAATAAAGGCGAGTACCGCACAACCTATTTTGACGAAGACTTTATTAGAGCGAGCTCTAATTTTAAGCGACTCGTTTTGGCGCCAAAAGGGCCGTAATCATTTTTCTCATATTTACTCTTTTAATTTGGCTTCTGCTCTATATTTATTTTGGTATTGGCTCCCCAATGCACACAGTTGATCGCCAGGGTTCGGGACTAGTTTGGTACGGCCACCGGGGTCTTTTAATCCGCGCCCCAGAAAACACATGGTCAGCCTATAAAGCTGCTATTGATGTGGGGCTCCCGGCAATTGAACTGGATGTGGTTCAATCAAAAGATGGAAAAATTGTGTGCTCACATAATTTTGATTTGGAACGGGAGACAGATGGCTTTGGATATATATTCGAGACTACATGGGCTGAATTAAAGAAAATAAATGCTGCAATTCATTGGTCGGGAAATACAGAAAAAATCCCCCTGCTTGAGGATGTCTTATCCAAGGTACCCAAAGGCTTTCTGGTAGACATTGAAATTAAAACACGTAAAGCCCTCGACGGATCAACGGCCATAAAAGTGGCTAAAATAGTTAAAAGGCTTAAAGTTCAAAAAAGCACAATCGTATCCAGTTTTAATCCCTTTGCATTGAGGATGGTAAAATGGGTGGATCAATCAATTAAGACAGGATATTTATTGCAGGACACCAAGCTCATGTTTTTGCGGTCCTTTACACGAGCAGATCATATTCATCCTCGTGCCGATCTATTTAATAATGATTTTAATGAATTTGCTAAACGAAACAAACTGGGCATAAATGTATGGACGGTCAATACACAACCCGGAAAGGAATACTTTATCAACGAAGGAGTGGAAGGAATAATTACCGACCGGCCTGAAATTTTGTCCGGTTAGATAATTCATGTTTGAATGACGGAAAGCCCAAATCGATTAGATGATTTAAACGAAGATACACCGATTGTAATCATGTGCCATAGTGGCCGTTCGCACAGCATCGGTTTGTCATTGTCTTAACAAATAAGGATATAAAACAGCCAATCTGCAAGTCGGGATTGACGCTTGGTCCAAAGAAAAAGACCCCTCGGTACCAACCTATTCGGCAAATTTGAGAATTTGTTGGAAGACATGTATATTTAGAACAGTACAATTTCCAATTAAGGGAGGCGCTATATGCTAAGTGATCGTTTAACCCAGCTTTTAGAAAAACAGGCAGACCGGTTGACGCATAGTTGGCTGGATATGCTCAAATCAAATACCAATACTGAGTCGTACCATAAGTTAGATGATAAGCATTTGATCGATCGCATTCATCAGGTGTACCAGAAACTGAGTCTATGGCTCGATTGGGAGGTAACATCCCGCGATTTGGCGCGCTTTTTCATGATGATTGGTCAAGAACGCAAACAAGATGAAATCCCATTGTCAGAAGTTATTTATGCCATCATTCTGGCACGACGAAACCTGCAAGATCACATTGCCGGTGAAAGTGTAATCGAAAATTCACTCGATTTACAACGCCTGATTGAATTCAATAGCCGTGTGAATTACTTTTTTGACAAGGCCATGTTTTTTGTAATCAAGGGACACGAAGGGTTCGCTGAAAAAGAAGAAAAGCAAGAAGGATTGTTGGATCGGGTATTGCAGGCGTTTTCTGTTGGTACAAGTCCACCAGCAAGATCTTAGTCATTTTGTTGATCAACCGATCGGATTAGTTGGACGAAAGATCCCAAACCCAACGATAGTCCCGCGATAAACAGAAACCATGGAAAAGAATTGGGCATCTGACCAATTAGTATTTCATTGCCAGGAATGATAAAAGCCGATACAATTATTCCGGCACTAACCAGTTCGAAAAGCCAAAATTTCATATCGGTTAAAATTCTATAACCAGCCTTCAACTTAACAAGAACCACAATGCCGGCACCGATCAGCCCAAGGGAAACCAAGATTGGTGCCAAGACGGGCCCAGCCCAAACTTTGGGGATTAAAAAAAGAATGTCCCAAGTGAAAATACTTTCAGGCCAATTGAGAAATATCTTCAAAAATACATAATAGAATATATCCCACGCACCAAATAATATCATAAACACCGCAAACTTTCGATGGAAAGATTGTGCGATTAATTCTGCAGTTGCCCAAAGGATTAGAATACTTGCAAATTCACGGGCAAGTTCAACCTTAACCAACGCGTCACCAAAAGGCAGGGGCGGGAATTGGAATCCATTCGGGTAATATATTGAACGCAGATAAATGACAACGGCTGCTTCAATCATGCCCAGAGTACCCCCCCAAACCGCTAGCCAAGTAAGTTGTCTTTTGAGAGAGTTCAATCTAAAAAAGGAATATTGATTCTGCTTTTGATAAAAAACAATCAATGTTTAAAACAACGTATTCCAGTAAAAACCATAGCAATACCATATTCATTACAGGCATCAATCACTTCCTGGTCCCGAATGGACCCGCCGGGCTGCATTACCGTAGTAATGCCTGAATCTTTTATGGCGTCAATGCTGTCGCGAAATGGGAAAAAGGCATCGGAAGCCAATACACTACCTTTCACATTTATGCCACTCTTTCGAAGCGCCATATGTACCGCATCCACGCGACTCACTTGTCCTGCGCCTAACCCGATTGTAGTATTATTTTTTGCAATTAAAATTCCATTTGATTTTGCATGTCGCAATACTTTCCAGGTAAAAAGAGCGGTTTCAAAATCTTCTTCTGACGGCTGTTTTTCGGTAACAACGGTTAGGTCTTTTCGGGATAATATTTTCGTATCCACATCTTGAACCAGCAACCCGCCATCTACATTACGAACTTCTAATTTAGGTTTTCGTTTTCCAAAGGATCCAATTTCTAAAATACGGAGGTTCTTTTTCTTTTTAAAGATTTTTAGCGCATCAGATTCAAAATTGGGTGCCAATACAATTTCAACAAATACGGATGTGATTGCTTCCGCAACTTCTTTCGTGCATGTGCGGTTGAATGCAATAATTCCGCCAAAAGCAGAAAGGGAATCGGTATTAAAGGCACGGGTGTAAACATCCAATAGATCATTGCCAATGGCGACCCCACACGGATTAGAATGTTTAACAATGACACAAGCGGGAACATCGAATTCTCGAACGCAGGCTATGGCGCCATCGGCGTCCATAATATTATTATAGGAAAGTTTTTTGCCTTGATGGACAGTAGCACTCAGAATATTGGGCTCATCATTTCCGGGAATTTTATAGGATGCAGCGGACTGGTGGGGGTTTTCCCCATACCGCATATCAGAATGCTTTTCGAAAGTGAAGGAAAAATTTTCCGAGAGTTTTTCGTCCTTTAAATAATTATGTATAATAGTATCATATTGGGCTGTATGTCCAAATGCTTTGGACGAAAGTTTTTTTCGCACCTGGAAGGATATTTCACGCCCAGACGTTATGGCATCCATGATACTTGAGTAGTCAGATGGATCCACAGCAACGCAAACCCAACCCAAATTTTTTGCAGCAGAACGAATCATTGTTGGGCCGCCAATGTCCACATTTTCCAAGGCTAAAGGCAGGTCGCAATCTTCACGTGAAATGGTTTCTGAAAAAGGATACATATTACACACCACAAGGTCGATCCACTTTATATTGTTCGCTTCTGCATCATCCACATGTTTGTCTCGAAGCCCCAGAATTCCACCTTCCACTAAAGGGTTGATGGTCTTCACCCGACCGTCCATAATTTCCGGGAATTGGGTATAATCACTCACATCGGTGACAGGAATGCCCACATCGCGCAACATCTTGGCCGTTCCGCCGGTGGAAAGAATCTCTACACCGTGCTCATGTAAAAACTGTGCTAATTCCACCACGCCGGATTTATCAAAAACGGAAATGAGTGCTCGGTTAATTTTGATTGGGTTTTGATTTAAAGTTGGATTATTAATCATGGTGTTAGGGTTGTTATATGTTCATCTGTTAAAGAATAGTGTGCCATGAGCACTTTAACAATTAAATACTTTCGAGCTTTGAATCAATTTGATTGATTCAACAAAAGCTTTGCCTTCTAATTTTTGGACTTTTTCTTTTAATGTATCAACCGTGTCATTTGGATCAACATAACATTTCTTCTGAACCAGTATCGGACCGCCATCTACTTCATCGGTCACAAAATGGATGGTACACCCTGTTTCTGTTTCTCCATTTTTTAAAACCTCTTCATGAACGTTTGTATCCATCCCACCGGCGTATTTTGGCAAGAGTGACGGGTGGACATTCAAGAGCTTGTCCCGCCATTCCCGGCAAAATTCTCCGGACAGAATTCGCATGAACCCAATAAGCAAAACCAGGTCAACGTTGTGGTCTTTTAAAACAGCAGTCATTTCCGCATCAAATATTTCTCGGGGTTTTTCTTTTTGAGAAAGGAAGAAAGCAGGCACATTCTGGTTTTCTGCCCGCGCCAATATATATGCGTTCTTCCGATTGGACAGAACTACAGAAACTTCAGCATCTAAATCACCGGATTTGATAGCATCTAAAATGGCTTGAAGATCGGTTCCGTTTGTTGATCCTATAACGCCCAATTGGAGTGTTTGAGTGTTCATGTGTTAATAGTGTTCGGGTCTTAAGATTCTCAATTTTTAGTTGGATAGATTGTGTTGAAAACACTCAAACACCTTAACACCTCAGCGAAGTTATATGGTCAACACGTTTTTGAATAATAGCATCGGTACCAATATCAGTCCGATGGAAAAGCGGTCCGGTTACTGATGAAATTTCTTTTTCAGCGATTTGTTCTGCTTCTGAAATTGAATCGGCGATGCCCACGGCAGCCACAGTTCGGCTTCCCGCTTCTACGAGACTCGCCCCCTTAAAATCAACGGACGCGTAAAACAAACCGTCGGGGTTTTCAATTTTTGTTGTATTGATAGGCTCACCTTTCACAGGATTATCGGGATATCCTTCTGGTACAGCGTATTTACAAACGGTGGCTTTGTTTTTGAATTTTACGTTAACCCTATCCAATAAACCATCCGCAATGGCGTTACAAATATCAATGAAATCCGATTCCAAAATAGATAAAATATTCATCGCTTCCGGATCGCCAAAACGCGCATTATACTCAATGAGTTTAACACCGTTGGCGGTGGCCATAAATCCGCCATAAAGGATTCCTTTGTAACCTTCCCCAAATTTGTTTTTCACCGCTCTGGCGGTCGCGGCATTGATCTCATGTGCTTGAGTAATATCACCGTCTGTTAAAAAGGGGAGCGAATGATTGGCGTCAGAATACGTCCCCATTCCGCCGGTGTTGGGACCAGTATCACCATCATACGCGCGCTTATGATCTTGGACGGCGGGCATATGTTTTAAGGTTTCACCATCGCAAAAGCTCATAAGCGAGAATTCTTCTCCGATGAATTTTTCTTCAATCACGAATTCTCCACCCTTGTCCACCAATTCCTGGCAATAGCTCAACGCTTCATCGTGGGAATGTAAGTGATCTCCTGACACTTTTACGCCCTTGCCGCCGGCGAGGCCATCGAATTTTACCACATAATTTTCGCCCAAAATAATTAAGAGATCAGCCACACCATCCATGGTTTTAAATGTCTGATATTGGGGTCCGCCGGGGATATTGTGATCTTTTAAAAGATCACGGGTGAAGGCTTTTGATGATTCCAATTGGGCCAAGTCTTTTTTGGGGCCAACCGTTTTTACACCGGCATCCCAAAGGGCATCTGCCACGCCATTCGCTAAGGGGTTTTCCGGCCCGATGATGGCCATTGTTGTCCCTGATTCATTGGCATAGCTAACGACAAATTCAGGATCATTAATATTACCAATAAGAATTTCATCACATAATTCAGCTATACCGGGATTCATATTGGACGCGAGACAGTGGATTACATTTTCTCGGCGCGAGCGATCGAGTGCGCGAATGATTGCATGTTCTCTTGCACCGGAACCGATAACCAATATTTTATTTTTCATATTTTTTTATTATGATTACTACCATCATTCCCAATACTGGTCCAAAGCCGGTATTCGTGGCAATCTAACAATCTATATTTTTGTGTTAATTATTTACCATTCCTATCATCAATGCGCATGGATTCCATCTCAGCAATCTTTGCCTCATCAATATCCTTGGCAATATAGTTTCCATCCAAGCATGCCATACAGGGCGTATCAATATGGTGATCCCCTCTCCGTGTTACTGCTTCTACCAAATCTTCTATTTTCTGATAAAGGAGCGCATCGACTTTTAGATAATCATGAATCTCATCTTCCGTCATATTCCCCGCAATGAGCTCACTTTTGGTGGGCATATCCACACCATAAAAACAGGGCGATTTCACCGGTGGGCAGGCCACGGCAAAATAGACTTCTTTAGCACCGAAATCTCGCAGCATCCGAACGATCTCACGGCTGGTGTTTCCACGGACAATGCTATCATCCATGATCATAACTTTTTTATCACGGATTTCTAATTCTTGCGGAACCAGTTTATATTTTACAGATTTCTTTCGCTCCGCTTGTCCCGGCATAATGAAGGTTCGACCAATAAAGGGATTTTTGTACAATCCTTCGGAATAGCGCACACCCAACTCATGGGCAAAGGAAAGAGCAGACGTGTTGGCCGTACTTGGGGCAGGAATCACAATGTCCGGTATTTTATCGGGATATTTGTTCTTCCAAGCTTCTGCCAGATTTTGGCCCATGCGAAGGCGAGATCGGTATACACTCACATCATTGAGCGTGGCGTCGGGGCGAGCGAAATACACGTATTCAAAAATGCATGGATTAAACGTCTTTTTCATCAACCGTTTGCTAAACACTCTTCCGCTTTCATCTACATAGATGAGCTCCCCGGGGAGAACCGTTCCTTTCGGTTCATACCCCAAAGCATAAAACATGGTGTTCTCAGAGGCAAAAATATAATCCTTGCCGCCATTCCCATTGGATCTTTCTCCTTTCACGAGAGGGCG
>Ga0114933_10000019_pt1 | contig 201703 bp, 204 predicted proteins | sample 4SBtaG_FD_89691 | JGI IMG/M metagenome (GOLD analysis project Ga0114933, IMG submission 89691) | Deep subsurface microbial communities from Kolumbo volcano to uncover new lineages of life (NeLLi) - 4SBTROV12_W25 metaG | ecosystem: Environmental > Aquatic > Marine > Volcanic | place: Kolumbo...
CCAATGAACATTCGATTGGATATTGACTGGGGTCTTTGTCCTTTTTTTCTGAGGCGATTATTTTCAATTTTCCATGCATTGCGGTGGCTGAGAAAACTGGATCGAAGAATAAAATGGTAGGGATTTTGGCCACGCTTTGCAGTGGCGGGATCGGTGGGCGTGGCCACGTATTTATGGTGACCATAAACATGTTCTATGGCAAAAGCGCAGTCCCAGGTGAGGGCCAAGAGCCAGTTTCCCATGAACATATCAAACCGATTCCTTTTTCGATGGGTCAGTTCATGTCCCACATTCGTTCCGGCAGTTGCCGTGATAAGTCCCATCACAATGATATAGCCCATGAGGTGTGGGATTGTTGTCGCTTCACGAATTGCCATTAATGATGCGCCCCAAACTGGCAGAGGAATATCACCTGCCATCCAGACTGAAATGATCACGGCCGTGAATAGCAACGGCAGATTAATATAGAGTAATAAATTGAGTGATTTGGTTGAAGTATATGACGGGAGCGATTTATCGTCTCCTAAAAATAGGTCTCCAAATATGATAACGGACAAAAAAATGGCGTAAAAAACCCACATCCAGAATTCCCCTTTCAAAGCAAAAAATATACTGAAAGTAACAAGGATCGGGACCGCGGTATATCGGAGATATTTTGTCATGGATTAGCTCGCCAGAGTTTACCTATGGGTAAGAGAAATTTCAAGGGGTGGCAAGAATGGTGAAACGTCATTAGCTTCCGTGCATATTATTCCTCAATAAACAGAGTTTTTATGGCTATCGCAATATTTTTTACGGGGCATTGGTTTTCTTCCCTTTTCTCGCAAACTTTTTTTCTGCACCGTTACGGTGCGCACCAAATGTTCAAAATGAACAAATTCTGGGAACGGTTCTTTCATATTTTCACCGTTATTTCCCAGGGATCATCTTATCTGAACGCTAGGGGTTATGCGATTTTGCATCGCCTCCACCATGCTCATAGTGATACTAAGGAAGACCCCCATTCACCGAACCAATACAAGTCGGTATTTGGTATGATGTGGCGGACGAAAAAAGTATACAGTGATTTAGTGAATAATAAAATGAAGGTTAAAGAAAATTTGCTGAAAAATATTCCCAATTGGCATGGGTTGGAACGGGTTGCCGACAATTGGATTACCCGCCTTACCTGGGGCACTTTTTATGTCGTGTTTTATCTTTTGTTTTCGCCCTCTTGGTGGTTATTACTGTTACTTCCAGTCCACTTTCTCATGGGACCAATACATGGCGCAATCGTGAATTGGTGTGGACATAAGTATGGCTACCGGAATTTTAAAAATACCAAAGATAAATCCCGCAATACACTCCCATTTGATTTTCTGACATTAGGAGAATTATTCCAGAATAATCATCACCAATCGCCTAATCGATTGAACTTTGGCGTTCGGAAGTGGGAATTTGATCCCATTTATCCTGTGATACGTCTGATGAATAAACTCTCAATTGTTCAAATTGTAAAAGATAAGAAGAATAGTTTTTTAGAAAAGGCGAAAGTATTAAACTCGCGGTCCAAATAAGTCAATCTCAGTTAAAACAGAAAGCAAACATGCAAGAAATTATATTTTTTCTGATCGGCTGGTCGTTATCAATGACTGGGTTTTATTACACCCATAAAGTGATTAAAGTCGCAGAACGAAACGAAGCTTAATTAAGTTTTGTCACCCATTAATAAGCCCCATTTCAATAGATGGAATGGGGCTTTATTATTATTTAAAATAATGTAAACTTCTGCCATGCCTGAGAGAACAAAATTGTGGTATTTACGAGGTATAAACCTATTCCAGGGAATGGATGATAAATCCATGAAGGTAATGAACACAAACAGCAGAATGATTTCGAATAAGAAAAAGGAAATCATATACTTTCCCGAAGAGCCATCAAATACTATTTATATTTTAAAGGAAGGAAAGATTAAAATATCCCGCCTATCTGAAGATGGTAGAGAAACAACACTTGATTTATTAGGTCCGGGAGAGATTTTTGGTGAAAGTGCAATCCTTGGACAGGAAACCCACGGCAATACAGCAGTGGTTGTTGAAGATGCGATGATTTGTGCGATCAATAAAGATATGTTCAAAGAGCTCATGGAAATGTCGCCCCAACTTAATATCAGTATTTCAAAATTTATTGGGTTTCGATTACGGCGTATCGAATCCCATATAGAGGATTTAGTGTTTAAAAACGCAGAAGAACGCATCATCGCATTTTTGAAACGCTACACAAAAAATTTCGGGAAAGAATTAGTGGACAGAAATACAGTCCGTCCATTTTTAACCCATCAAGAAATTGCGGACTTAACCGCCACCGCAAGGCAAACCGTCAATACAGTTTTAAATCAATTGGCTAATGACGGTACTATCAAATATTCCAGAAGATTTTTTAACGTATTAGATAAATCCTGGCTTTCAAATTCCTGATTTGTCGTTCATAGGACAGTTTAGGGCTCGGTACAGCCCTAAACTCTTCCATGATGAATGATAAAAATAATGGAATTCAAAATACAATCGTGCAAGTCATTGTCAGGGGATCCTGCAAAATTTGCGATCGTATTCTTGAACAAATAAAACCGATTCCCCAAAAATTCAAACATGTTGAAATCCAGGTATTTAACCTGGAGAATGAAAACACTATTCCCGATCATTGCCAGTCATTCATTACCCCGGCAATTTGGGTTAATGGTGTATTGTGGTACTTAGGTGGATTTGATTACGATCGGTTTTGTGAAAAACTTATTTTGCTGGATAACCCTGGTTACAAGATGGATCCGGCAAACATAAGAATTAACTAAACAAAACAGGAGGAAAGAATGGATAAATTAAATTCATTTTCAGGATACGGACATTGGTTAGTTCGGCTTTCACTTGCCGGGACGTTTCTCTCCCATGGCTTAGGGAAATTTCCAATGGCAGAAATGATGGCGAATATGATGGATATGCCATTGGCGATGATATACATGTTAGCTATGATGGAGGTGGTCGCAGGTATATTGATACTTTATGGCGGCATCGGACCAGAATGGGCAACGCGGGTTGCAGGTCTTATCATCTTCGCTGATATGATGGGTGCCATTGGAATGATGCACCTTCAGAATGGTTGGTTTTTTACATCCGGTTGGGGTGAAGGCACCAACAATATGGGTGGGGCTGAATTCCAAACTTTGGTCGCTGCGGTTGCATTGTTCTTTGCTTTCAAGGGCAATAGTGTAAATGAGGCCAACGAATAATTCCTTGGTTGGAATATGTCCGAAAACTGGGGTAGGGAGAACTTCTGTACCTCCCCCCAGTTTGAGGACGTCCAAGAGCAAAAATTATACTCGAAAATGATATATTTTCTCAAAAATTTTATTTTAAAACCATTTTTAAAAGCCAATATCTAGATGTTGAATTTCAAAATAATCATTGCAGGGATTATTATGGTCTCAACTTCAATATTATTATCAGTAGGGAATCGATTGACTAATAAAGAACCGAATCAATCTGTAACTCTTCAGGATTTGAATCCGGGGAATGAGGCTTTTAATAAAATATTGTCTCAGTACGTTGATCAAAACGGAAAAGTAAATTATACAAAGTTGAAAGAAAGTCCATTTATTCTTGCACCATTTATCGAATTTATTGAAAAGATTAGTCCCCTATCTCATCCGCAAAATTTTCCAACCGAAAACGATAAGAAAGCATACTGGATCAATGCATATAACGGTCTTATGATCCAGGCTGTAATTGACAATCCGGATATTCTTAGCGTTAAAGAAATCGGGTGGTTGTATGGTGTTTTTTGGCGAAAAAAATTCACAGTAGGTGGAAAACAAATGACACTGAATCATATTGAACATAAAATCCTCCGCGGCGAATACAAAGATCCACGAATTCATTTCGCTATTAATTGTGCTTCAAATTCGTGCCCGACAATTGGCAATCGCATTGTAATAGGTTTGAATTTGGATCGGCAGTTGGATGACAAAGCCCGTGGGTTTATTGGTGACTCAACCAACGTGATTATTAACCATGAAACAAAAACAATTTTGCTATCCCGGATTTTCAAATGGTATAGAAGAGATTTTGAAAAGGAAGGGCACAGTCTTATTTCATATTTAAAAATGTATCGAAATGATTTACCTGATGACTATTCGATTAAGTATTTAAAATATGATTGGGGATTAAATGACCAAGCGCCTGTCGAAAAATGAAATTACACCCAATTTTTCTACCGCAGATTTAAAGGATAGTATACAATCACCCGATTTATATCACGGTAAAAAATGGATGTTATCTTTCTATCGGTATGCTTCATGTGCGATGTGCAACCTGCGTGAGCACCAATTAACGCTAGAATATGGGAGTTGGGAGGAAAAGGGGTTCCGGATACTTGGTGTTTTTGAATCTTCAGCGGACTCTATTCAACAAAATGTTGGGAAACAAAATGCGCCATATCCCATTATTCCTAACCCGGATTTATCCCTATATCAGACTTACAGTTTAGATTCATCTTGAGTTAAATTCGTACGAGGAACACTCCCATTTATTAAAGCATTTGTGCAGGAATTTCGTCCCGGGAGAATGGAAGGAAATAAAGCCATTGTTCCGGCAGATTTTTTAATCAATAATGATGGTACCATTCATACGGCTTTTTACGGAAAGCATATTGGTGATCATTTGCCAATAGAAAAAATTGACCGATTTCTTAATGGGAGTTCATGAAAAATGTTTGGAAGACTGTTAACCATATCATCCATTTTCCTTATCTTGTCTTGCGCAGTGGGGGACAAAGAGGTAGCGGCTTCATTTGAGGTAGAGGGCATGGATGTCCGCAACGGGTTTTTATGACTTGGATGACCAACCAATATTGGTAAGGCCCTGAATGGGCTGAAGGATATTTCTGAACATACATTTGACCATGAAACTTGGATTTTTACTGTGACCTATAATCAGCGGGAACTGTCTGAAGAAAAGATCATTCAAACCATTGAATCAGCTGAAGAAGGATTTAAAGTGAAAAATTGGAAACAAATAAAACAAAAACCTGTGGATTAAAATGAAAGATATAAAAATATATACGACTAATTGGTGTCCTTATTGTAACGCTGCCAAACGATTTTTTGGAGAAAAAGGCTGGGAATACCAGGAAATCAACATTGAAAAAAAGGGCTGGGGACGAGAAAAATTGATGGAAGTGGGCAAAGCCATGACCGTACCACAGATTGTGATCGATGGTGATCCAATTGGCGGGTATGATGACTTGATGCGGATGTATGGCTAAGCGAATCTCACCCTTTTTTCTTTTGTTTTTGATGGCCTTTAAAGGACCCTCAAACGAATCTTTTCAAATCACTGATCTGGAATCGACCGATACTTTTTTAAAAATTCTGCAATCCCAGAATGAATCTCTTCAGTTAGTTCTTTTAGTCTCACCGACTTGAAGGGTTTGCCTGAATGGAGCCAGGTGGGTCCAGAAAAATATTTTAGATGCACATCCTGATATTGATATAAAAGTTCACGCTGTTTGGTTGCCCATGCTAAGGAAGGATAAACGACCTGTATGGCGAACCAAAAAAATCCCGATCAAGGGAAATCGCGTAACCCATTACTGGGATGGAAATCAGGTCATCGGAAAGCAATATGGAAGGTATTTTGAAAGGCCCGGTGTAGTAGCTTGGGATATTTTTTACCTATACGGGGCAGATACTAAAATTGACACTTTATTTCAACCTTGGGTGAGTATGGGCAGAACCATCATTGGTGCAAAAGATAAATTGAAAATAGATTTTGAAGCATTAATAAAAACTCCCCAATAAGAGTTTCATATCTACCCGGCTGAGAATTTCCATAAACTGCTGTAATTTAAAACTGCCTCGCCAATATATCCAGGGTGATTGATCAACTGAAGGGTCCAATTGCCTTCTGCTTTAATGAATAATGCAAAACTCCGAATCGAAAAATAGTAATCACAATAACAATACTGACAAATGAAACGATATTACGTTTATGTGATTGAGTTAGATTCTTCAGTTACCGATCTCAAAAAATTTCGAGATAAAAACCCAAAATATGTTAAAGGGAATGGATGTGTTTATGTAGGGCAATCATCTCGTAAGCCCACCGTACGTTTTGAGCAACACAAAGAAGGGTATAAATCCAATAAATATGCAAAAATATTTGGGCTTAAACTCCGACCCGATCTCTATGAAAAATATAATCCAATCCCTACCCGAAAAGATGCTGAAGAGATCGAAGCAATGATCGGTAATGATCTGCGAGATCGTGGAATGGGCGTTTGGTTTAATTAAGTTTATGAGTTAATAATGACGCAAATAAATTCCTTTTTGAATCATGTTCCCCCCATGGGGATATACGAAACATTGTATGCATTTAAGGATGTTTTTGGTATTCCTATGGGAGAATCAGGAACCCATCCCTGGAGCCAGGGTTTTCCTCTCACAACCCAAATCCCCGGAGGTCCCGAAATACCCAAACATGTGGATATTGATTCCACGGATCTTATGTATCCAAAAGCATGGGGGCAGCCCCAATTGCGAGAGACTATCGCTGCATATTACAACCATTATCACGGGGCCAATATTGATGTAGAAAATGTGATGGTCTTCGCTGGGGGGCGTCCTGGTTTGGTGGCATTGCTATTATTTTTGGAATCAGATATTACCGTCAGAATTGCTTCTACGGAGTACACCCCTTATTATGATATGTTGCAATTATTGAATCGAAATTATAAGTTGGTGGAAAGTGGTGTGGAGAATGGCTTTTCACCCACAGTTTCGGATTACCTGGGTGAAGATATGGCCAATCGAAAACTCATTATGTTGAGTAACCCGTGCAATCCAACGGGGATAACCAAACATGATGATAATTTAAGGGAACTGGTGTCCGAATCTTCATTCGGTTCCCATGGTTTATTGGTGGATGAGGCCTACGAATTGTTCCACGAGCCGCCTGTGAGTGCCCTGAGATATGTGGACAATATAGACGAATCAAATCTCTTTGTGTGCGGTGCCGCTACAAAGGGCCTTCAAGCCCCGGGGATCAGAATAGGCTGGGTGATCGCAGCAAAGCGCCATATTGAAATTTTAGGTAATTTTTCTTCATTTGGGATGGGAGGTGTATCTCGCCCATCTCAATTGTATGCCTTAAAACTCCTCAATCGAGAGCGGACCGACCTTTCTTTTAAAGCCATTCCTAAATTCTATGCAGGCCAGCGAAATCGGTATGGTGAAGCATTTTCAAATCTTGGGTTAGAATTATTTTCAGGCAATGGAGGCTTTTATCATTGGTGTCGTCTGACCGGTGATCTTACAGCAAGTGAACTGAATAAGCGTTTATTCCCGGATGGTGCGGCAATCCTGAAAGGGACTGATTGTGATATGGCGCGTCGAGGTGCGGACTCTCCATTAGCACAATTTTTTCGATTTTCATTCGGACCTCTAAAGCCAGAATCTTTTGAAACGGATATTAATATTCTGGAACATGCGCTGCGTTAATTTTTCTGACAACCATTTTGATATAATGGTGTCTTAACTGAAATATATTTAATTAGAAATAGGGGGAACATGACACTTCAAAATTGGATCAAACAAATTAGCTTTCTTTTTTTACCAGTATTATTATTTGCAAATGAAAAAACTCGACCGGAATTCACAGCAATTAAGGTTGCACAGCCCATAAAAATCGACGGTCGTTTATACGAGGCGGTGTGGTCATCTGCAGAAAAAATTTCCGGATTCACCCAGCAACTACCCAAATCAGGTGAACCGGCTTCCCAAAAGACCGAAGTCCTAGTTGCATATGATGATGAATTCATTTATGTGGGTGCCCGCATGTATGAATCTGATCCTGAAAAAATTGCAGCGCAAATGTTTCGCCGGGATGGAAACGGGTATTCTGATTGGTTTGAAATCATCCTGGATAGCTACTACGACCGTCGTACAGCTTATGGATTTCAAATAAATCCAAAGGGCGTTCTCAAGGACCAACTTTATTATAATGACAGCAATGAAGATGTGACTTGGGATGCAGTCTGGACCGGTGCATCTGCAATAGACAATGATGGTTGGACAGCAGAATTAAAAATTCCGTTTAGCCAACTCAGGTATAATGGTAAGGATGAAGAAAAAACCTGGGGTTTACAGTTTTGGCGCTCAATCGCCCGAAATGGTGAAAGGTTATTTTGGTCACCGATTTTGGAAGAAACGCAGGGGTTTGTGTCTGAATTTGGAACTTTACTCGGAATTAAAACAAGTCTACAGCCCAAGCGATTAGAAATTCTGCCTTATTCCGCAGGAAAGATTTTGCGGCAGGATGGCAATTCGGAAGACCCTTATTATCGGTTAAATGATCCTTCCGGTAATCTAGGTTTGGACTTCAAATATGGTCTCGGTTCTAATTTTACCCTTACGGGTACGATTAATCCGGATTTTGGCCAGGTTGAAGCTGATCCGGCAGTGATCAATTTGTCGGCCTATGAAACCTTTTTTGAAGAGAGACGCCCTTTCTTTTTGGAAGGGGTGGACATTTTTGATTTTGGGAGCAGTCCCATGAATATTAATATTGGTCCCTCGTCTTCCATTTTTTATTCACGTCGGTTGGGAAGACGGCCCCGGGGAAGTGTAACAGATCCGGATGTGGTCTATACAGATTACCCGGAAAATACTACAATTCTGGCGGCGGCTAAATTGAGCGGGAAAACCAGTTCTGGATGGTCCATTGGCGTTTTGGATGCGGTAACGACTGAAGAAAAATCTCCTTATACAACCACGAGTGGCAAGGAGAAATCTGAGCCGGTTGAGCCTCGAGCCAATAGTCTGGTTGCCAGAGTTAAAAAGGATTTTCGAGAGGGTAAATCTAATGTAGGATTTTTACTCACTTCTAATAACCGTAATCTGAATACGGATCAATTTGAAAACCTACTGCGAAAAGATGCCTATGTTGGCGGGGTTGATTTTTCCCATCGCTTAAAAAATGAAGATTGGAATTTAAATGGGTATTTTACCGGCAGTCGAATTTCAGGAAATGAAAATGTCATAACAGCCGCCCAGCGATCTCCAATACGCTATTTCCAACGTCCCGATGCTGACCATCTAAATGTGGATTCCTCAGCCACATCCTTAAGCGGATATTCTTATAAATTGGGCTTGTCAAAATTTGCCGGCAAGCACGTCCGAGCTTCTTTTTCTTATGGAGAGGACAGTCCCGGGTACGAAGTGAATGACCTAGGTTTTCAGCAGAATGCCGGTTCCCGTGGAATTACTTCTTTCCTCATGTATTTGGAAAATACACCCGGTAAACATATCCGCAATTGGAATGTGTTTAGCGGTTCCTGGTATTTTACTTCTATCGCAAATGAGCCGGGAAGTAAGGGGACTTTTTTCGGTAGTAATTTTTCGATGAACAATTTTTGGAGGTTCCATTTTGGTGGAAATCTATCACCAGCAGGGATGAATTTCGGTTTAACCCGTGGTGGGCCCAGGGCAAAAGTTCCGGCTAGTTGGAGTCTTAGGGGAAATATGGGGACAGACAGCCGTAAAAAAATTATTTTTGGGTCATGGACTAATTACCGCGAAGACGAATCAGGAGAATATGATAAAAGTTATGGATTTGATATGACGATCAAACCTACGGCGAATATATCTGTAGGATTTGAAATCAGTAATTCCAAAGAACGTGATACAGATCAATACGTGACAAAAATTTCCGATCCGCTCAATACAAAAACCTATGGAAACCGATATATCCTATCAGATATTGAATCAGCGCGTCAAAGTATTTCCATGAATGTTGACTGGACTTTTTCACCTGATTTGACATTACAATTTTTTGTATCACCATTTGTGATGGCTTATGATTTTACGGGTTATAAGGAACTCAGAAAAGCGGGCACTTTCGATTTCGACTATTACGGCAAGGATAAAGGAACCCTCACTTTAGATAGTGATGGTAATTCGATCATTGACCCTGACGGTTCGGGACCGGCCGCTTCTTTCACACTTGATAATCAGGATTTTAGTTTTCAATCCGTGCGTTTGAATGCTGTACTTCGATGGGAGTATTTACCGGGTTCAACACTGTATTTCGTGTGGCAGCAGCAACGCGATAATTATGTATCCCTCGACGGTAATTTGAATGTATCAGACGATTACCGCACCTTATTCGATAATCGTCCCGTAAATACCTTCGTGATTAAAGCCTCCTATTGGTTGGGGTATTAATAGGTAATTAGTATTTCAAAAAATGGAAAGTAGAGAAAGGATTTTTCTACAGTCCATGTTGGTGTAAATTTATTGATAGAAAAGGAGTTTCTTGATGAAACGCATGCATAAGATTATTATCCCGTTGGCCCTGTTAGTCTCGGGATTATCTGCCGATAATAAAATTCATTCAAAGGTTCTGGCGAACGGTTTGGAAGTCATTGTGATTGAAAACCATATCGTACCGCTGGTGACAATTGAAATTGCAGTGAAAAATGGTGGTTTTGTGGAAACACCGGAATATGACGGATTGGCTCATTTATACGAGCATATGTTTTTCAAAGCCAACGAGAAAATCCCTAGCCAGGAAGCCTATCTGGAACGAACCCGAGAACTGGGTATGAGTTGGAACGGAACCACTTCTGAAGAACGAGTTAATTACTATTTCACCTTACCCGTGGATAGCGTAGAAGCGGGAATGGAATTCATGAAAAATGCCATCCGTTTTCCTTTATTTTTACAGGATGAATTAGAACGGGAGCGCCCCGTTGTTATTGGGGAATATGACCGAAATGAGTCGAACCCATATTTTTTCCTATTTAAGGCGGTTAATCAAAAATTATGGTATAAGCATTACAGCCGCAAGAATGTTATTGGTAATCGGGAGGTAATTTTATCGGCACCGGTTGAAAAAATGCAGACCCTGAAGGAGCGCTACTATCTCCCCAATAATTCTGCCTTGCTATTGGCCGGGGACATAACGCCGGAAGAAGGGTTTGCTCTGGCCGAAAAATATTTGGGCGACTGGATAAAAGGAGATAATCCTCTGGAAAAATGGCCTGTTCCCGAGCACCCTCCTTTAAAAAATTCTGAAGTTGTGGTCGTTAAAAAACCGGTGAACGCAGTGGTTTTGCAGTATGCTTTTCATGGTCCAAAAGCAGGGGAAGACTTGGAAGGAACTTTTGCCGCAGATGTATTATCCTTTATTCTGGATCAGAAAAATTCTCAATTTCATAAAAACTTGGTAGATAGTGGCATTGCACTCCAGGCATCGATTGGGTATTATACTTTAAATCACACTGGGCCGATTACAGCTACAGTTGTATGTACGCCCGATAAGGTGCTCGAAGCAAGGGACGCCATGTGGGCAGAATTGCAGAAATTAACCGATTCGGATTATTATACAGAGGAACAGTTAGAAACTTCTAAATTAAAATTAGAAGTGCAGGAAATATATGGTCGTGAAAAACCATCCAGCTATGTCCATACCGTTTCATTCTGGTGGGCCGTCACCGGATTGGATTATTATCAGCAATACGTGGAAAATTTGCGAAAAGTTTCCCGCAAGGATATTAATGATTACGTTGAACGATATATCTCCGGTCAACCCTTCATCTTGGGCGCTATCATGCCGGAACAGATTTTTTCGGCCCTTAATTTGAAAGAAGAGGAACTGCTTCCATGAATAGATACAAATTAATTTTACCACTGTCTGTCTTCCTAATGATGGCCGCCTGCGAATCAACACGAGAGTCAACAGCGAGTGAGTTTAAAGTCAACGGACTTTCAATCATCTTGAAAGAAATCCACCAATCGGATATTGTATCTGTAGGATTTTACCTCAAAGGCGGAGTGGCATACACACCGCAAAAACAAGCAGGGATCGAACAGCTCCTTTTATCAGTTATGCCGAAAGGATCAGATAAATATGATAAAGAAGCCCTTCAGGGGCTGTCGGAAGCGATGGGGACTGAAATCTCCGGAAGAGCCGGAGAAGATTATTCCTCTTTGTCGCTGCGGTGCTTGAGTGGAAAGTTTGATGAATCCTGGGATATTTTTCAGGATGTCATCCTTCACCCACGCTTAGATTCAACAGAAATTGAACTGGCGCGAGTAAACCAATTGACAAACATTCGATCCGAAAAAGATAATCCTGATTCTTATTTAAATAAGTTAGCGCGTGAATTTTACTACGGCGGCCATCCATATGCCACATCTCCTATGGGAAATGAATACACTGTCTCAGGTTTCCCACGGGATGAATTGGTTAATTATCACCAAAACCACGTGACCAAAGAACGTTCACTTTTGGTTATTGTAGGTGGAATAAAAAAACAGGACGTTTTGGGTTTGGCCAAAAAATTGGCGAAGGGGTTACCAAAAGGAGAAAGTTACAGTGATCGTCTCCCGACAGAGTGGGCCAAATATAGTTCCGGGATGCGCGTCATCGAAAACGAAGAAAAAATGCCCACCAATTACCTCATTGGTCAGGCACAAGCACCCGATAAAATATCTGAGGATTATTTTGCCTTTCTACTTGCTTCCCAAAAATTGCAGACACGTGTATTTGAAGAAGTTCGAACCAAACGAAACCTATCCTACGCACCTGCCGCCGGGTTCCGCACCGGTAAATCGAGTACCACCTATTTATACGTCACTACGACCCAACCGGATACAACCATCAAAGTTATGTTTGCGGAACTGGACCGTCTGAAAGAAGTCCCTCTAACAGAAAAAGAGCTGAAGGAATTGCGTATGATGTTCCTCACCAGACATTATATGTCCAAAGAAACAGCTTCGGCCCAACTGGATGTTTTAGCCAATTATGAGCTTACGGGGAAAGGATACCGCCATGCTGATAATTTTATGGAAAAAATCCAGGCTGTTACAGCAGAGGACATCAAGCGTGTGGCACGTAAATACCTGAAAAATTACCAATTCACGTATTTAGGGGACCCTGAGTCCGTGAATGAGGACGTATTTCTGTCCTATTCCTGGCCCGCCGATAAAGCGGAAAAATAGTCTCAAATATTTGGAGACCGAGATAGGAGTAGTTACTTAAATAACTCTATCGAATGTTTTTCATAGATTTATTAGGTCTTTTTTACTTGAATTAGATGTTAAACCCTTTCAATAAAATGAGGCCTTAATTTGTACAATGTTATCATAATCGGCGGTGGCATTGGTGGGGCTGCTTCGGCACTCCGTGCCGGCCAAAATGGGATGAAAACACTCTGGATTCTAGGATCTAAAATTACGCGGAAAAGAAGCCGTTCCGAATGGGTGATGAACTTGGATAATATTGTCGGTTTCCATGAAAATGTCATCAAAAACCAGGTGATCAATTCTCCAAAAAAAAATAATCACGACGAAGCGATATCACTCCTTGAAGAAGAACATTATCATATCAATAATCGAATGCTGATAAAAAACACAATCAGTCGTATTGAAAAAGAACTACCCCATGTTATGATAAGTGAGGGAGAAGCAACATCCTTGCAAAAAACAGAAAGTGGATTTGAAGTTAGTTTTAACGATGAATCTGTTTTTGCCAATTCTGTGGTTTTATCCACCGGCGTCATGGACGAACAACCCCATATATGGAAACAAAATAAATTGGGCGAATGGAAAGAAACACCTGAATGGATTTACCCTTTTGCAAATCGCGAGCAAGTACTTTACTGCATACGCTGCGAAGGACACCTGACTAAAAATGATTCAGTAGCCATTATTGGTTTTTCAAATACGGCAGCAGAACTGGCAATGATGCTTTATGAAAGGTATCAGAATAAAGTTTATGTATTAACAAATGGTGCCACCACGGCCATTTCAAATGAACGATTGGAAATATTAAAAAAATATCATGTTGAAACTATTTCTGAACCAATTAACGATTTGATGAGTGAAAGCGTAAAGCAGCTTCATGGATTTGTGTTTGAGACCCACAATGCCGTAGAAGTCAGGTATGCCCTCGTTTCTCTGGGACTGCACAAAGTATATAATGAATTAGCAAATCTAGTCGAGGCCCGCCTGATGGATCAAGATCGGCCAGAAGAAAAACGTCATGTCTGGATTGATCATAAAGGAGAAACATCTGTTAAAGGATTATTTGCAGTGGGTGATATGGCCAAACGAGAAGATGAACCGATGATGAAGCAAGTTTACACAGCCCAGGAATATGCTGTTCGTGCGGTGGATACGATTGATACCAGAGGAAGAAAAGCTATGCGGGAAAAAATGTTTCATTTCTGAGGACCGATTCTTTATTGCTTCTTGTCGTCCCGCCGACAGATGTATAGTGGTTTTTCCTGATAAAATCTATTGTTTATAATTAAAGGAAAAACGTTATGAAGCATAAACAATTATTCATTTTAGGATTTACTTTTTCATTTTTGTTAGGAGGGGATCATTCTGTATTCTCAGATATTAGACTTGATGAGGCATTAGTTACAGCGAAATTAGAGGGTAAGCCTGTCATGCTCAAATTCCATGCGGTGTGGTGCCATTTTTGTAACAAGATGGACAACGTAACATTTATAGACGAAAATGTGAAAAATACTCTGGAAGAATTTATTTCTCTTAAATTGGATGTTGATAAAACTGATGGTCTTTCGGCAGCGCACTATTATAAGGTTATTGCATTGCCGACTATTATTATACTCAACTCGAAGGGAGAAAAAGTGTACCATCAACAAGGGTATCATTCACCAGAACAAATGCAGAAAGTTCTCAAAAAGATCAATGCCCAACTTTAATCCACCGGCTATCACAGCCGATCAAATGCGAATGGTAGATCAATTAATGATTGATTCATATGGAATTCAACTTGAACAAATGATGGAAATGGCAGGACGAAATCTGGCCGACCTTGCGTTTGATTTATTGGAAGGTGAAACGTCTCCCAAAATTGTCGTTGTTTGTGGTGGAGGGCACAATGGCGGAGGCGGTTTGGTGGCGGCCCGCCATCTTTACAATCGTGGGGCCGATGTATCCGTTATGTTAACAACTGAAGCAGATCGATTAAAGACTGTTTCTGCCCAGCAATGGTATACCTTGAAACAATTGTCCATTCGCCTTATCACGAACAATAGCACATACGAATTAGGCCTATTTCGTGAAGCCGATTTAATCATTGATGCTATAATCGGATACGGGTTATCGGGACAACCCAGCGGTATTCCCGCTCATGTAATTCGAGAAATTCTGAATTCACAAAATCGTAATGTGCTTTCTTTGGACGTGCCATCCGGATTGAATGCGACTGACGGTTCATTCACTGAACTTTGTATCAAAGCCAGGGCTACGATGACATTAGCTTTACCTAAAACAGGTTTAATCGATCCCAATGTCAAACAATGTGTCGGCGATCTTTACTTAGCGGATATTGGTGTACCACCGGATTTGTACACTAAAATTGGATTACCACCACAATTAATCTTCAGTAAAAAACCATTTATCTCTATATCCGGATTGGCATTCGATTAAAGGACAAAATTAAAACAATGTATTTGGGAACAAATTTTGATTATTATAGTACTTGAACATATATTCAAATAGCTAAAAGGTATATCATATGAATAAAACAGTCACATTAAGTATTTTAACTGCAGTCGGAGCTTCCCTCTGCTGTACCGGCCCGCTGCTTTTATTATTATTTGGATCGACAGCATTTGGGACCTTTGGTTTATTTGAACACATACGGCCTTATACATCAGTATTAACAATTGGCCTGTTGGGATTTGCATATTTCAATGTATTTAATCAAAAGAAAAATTCAGATTGTTGTGAAACAGATAAGGAGATTATCATGAATAAACAAAAAAAACAAAAACGACTCCTAATGATGGTTACACCCATTATAGTCGGCTTACTTCTTTTCCCTTACTATGGAGATATCCTGTACGGGCAAACCTCAAAAACGGAAGCGCAGAAAACTGTTGTAGACTCAGAATGGAAAATTGAAGGAATGACCTGTCAGGGATGTTCCAAAGGACTTGAAGGTGGATTGTCGGCGACCGAAGGAATTTCGTCATGTAAGGTGGATTTTGCCAGTGGTTCTATGGTCTGTGTATTAGATGAAAAGATTTTAAATAAAAAAGACATTCCCGGACTCGTAAAAAAAATGGGCTATAAGGCATCGCTGAAAAAAGGCTCTGATAAAAAAATATTGAAAGCCGGTATTTTAGGCTTGAAAGGTCAAAGTTTCAAAATCGGAGAATCCTGTTGTGCAATATCTGGTAAAACATCATAATGGCCGGATGTTGTTCAATATCTGTTGAGGCTGAACGTCAAGATAAAAAATCCTGTCCCAACTGTGGAAAAATCGGTAAACCTGTTCAGGCATTAACGATTAAAGCTCTAACAAAAAAAGACTGGCCGGGGCATCAAAAAATAACGGATGGTTATTATTGTACGAATCCTAACGATCCAACAGTGTACTACTTTACAGATAAAAATCTCACGATTGATACACAGGATGTTTCTGTACGAGTTGGCATTAAAGAGGTTGAGGAACCGATTTATGTTTGTTATTGCTTCAAACATACAAAAGCAGAAATCTCGGAAGATTTTCGTGTGAATGGTTATTCGACCATAGAGGAAGACGTCAGAAAGAAAGTCAAAGAGAAGGAATGTTTTTGTGAAATTTCCAACCCGTCTGGTAAGTGCTGTCTCGGAGATATCCGCAGGGTATTTACACAAAGAAAAAATACAGTGGAGGAAGTCGCATTTTAATTCGATTCCTATTACTAATTTTTTTAATGACACCTTTGTGGGGGCAATGACCCCTCTGAGCTAATCCATCACTCCCGGTCGGGGGTTCAAATACAGGAATTGGTTTGAATCAAGGCGTACTTCTAGTCGGCAGTAATTTCCTGAATCAATCGATAATCTGGGGTCATGGGGCAATTGATGAAACTGGTGCGCACGAAGGTTCTCTTAGTTCATCAATAATTCATATGAATTTTACTTACGGATTAACGGATTATTGGAACGTTGAAATGAGTTTTATTGGCGGAAGTCGGAAAATGGAATTTGATGGGGACTCCAATATTCATCATAGAAATGAAACCCGGTCAGGGATAGGGGACACTCGTATTCTTTTGCGAAGAATCATCGAAAATACGGATTTTGGTCCAGGCAACCGCATTTTTGGAGGTCTGGGCTTAATTATTCCTTCCGGCAACGTTTTGAAAGAAAACCCCTTTGAACTTGGCCAAAAGGGTGAAAGCCATACCCATTTTAGTATGAGTGAGGGCAATCTTAAAGGAATTGGAGAATTGCAGTATTTTTATCGATCCACTTTTCCCGTTTTATTTGGTTCTGTTTATCATATTGAATATCCGTTAAAAGAAAATCCTTATGGCTTTCTTTCAGGGACTAAAAACACATTAGACTTGTTCGCCTACTGGCAAACCAAATCAATATTAGGGAGTATCCCCTTTTTTACAATTTCGATGGTCAATCAGCGTCCTGATTTATGGGATGGAAAGAAAGCGCCTAATTCAGGTGGAATCATAATTCAGCCTGGTTTCGGGTTAAATTGGCATAAGGATGATTATCTATTCACGGTTGGATTACATACTCCGGGAAAATATACCGTTGATATAGTGGCCGAGGATCTGGGTGATGTAGATTCTCATGTAAAACCGTGGACAATTTCACTTAATTTTAGAAAGGTCTTTACCCATGAATAAAAACACGAAAAGATCGTGCGTTAGATCTTATGTGGATTCCGATAAACTAATTGATCTCCACGAGGATATTAAACAGCAAACTGATTTAAATAATATTACTGATATGATGGCGATGTTTTCGAATCCCACCCGAATGAAAATTCTTTATTGTCTATCAAAAACAGAAGAACTGTGTGTCTGTGATTTAGCTGATATTTTGCAAGCGGAAATATCGGCCATATCTCACCAACTGCGTAAATTAAAAGATCGTGGACTCGTACAAAACAGACGGGATGGACTTACGATTTACTATTCTAAAACGGATAATTCACAAGTTAGGGAAGCGTGCAGATATCTTGAAAAAATTATAGGCATAAATCATCAAAAAGCCGAAATTGCGCTAAATATGGGTGATTAATTGGACTTTTTTAAAATTCTGGTTGGTTTAAATTTGCGAGGAGAAAAACATGAAAAATATAAAATTGCTCCTTATTGGCCTAACGATTGCGATTATGACACTGTGTTTAGGTCAATCAACCTCACAGGAAAAAAAGGAACATATGGTGACAGCTAATTTCAATGTTGACGGTATGGTCATTAAAGGTGGATTTCTGTGATTTGGATGACCAACGAATGTTGGCAAGGCCCTGGATGGGCTGAAAGGCATAGAGCAGCATAGTTTCGACCCGACATCAAGAGTATTTACAGTTCAGTTTGATTCAACAAAAGTAAAATCCGGTGAAATCAAATCAGCGATTGATAATGTAAAAAATGAGAATTTCACATTAGTTAATTGGGAAATAATTTCCACAGACAGTACTAATAAAACTGGAATACAGAAGGATAAGATTTTTTAAATAATGCAACCCATACAATCCTGCCTCTTTCCGAGGTTTTTTGTTTATAGGGCAATTTTATGAAAATTTGGTTATGAGACCACTATGACAATAGGAAAGTTTGAAAAGATTGGAACATTAACAAGTCCCGGACCAATTGGAAGGACCGGCCGGGTCATTCTTGGGGTTCTGTTGCTTTACTTTTTTATTGATGTCTTTAGTAGTTACAAAGGAATCGTTAATCCAAGAATACCCACCGACCCCTTATTCTGGATTGGTTTTGCGTATTGTTTTTGGATCCTCCCGGAAATAATCAGGATAGGATTTGGACACAATTTTGGTCAGTGGCCTCGATTCATTTCTATTCTACTTCTGCTCATCGCCGCTGTTTTTAATTTTGTACAATATGGCCAGTTTTGGGGGCCACCCCTAGGTCTCCTTAGCTTCATTGTTTTAATCTACGTTCTTGGTCATCTCGGTCTGTCATTGGTTGTGGCAGGCGCGTTTGGAACCCCCGGATGAGAGATGAGAGCAATTCCCCACGTGATGGGGCAAATATTGGGGCGCGAACCCGCGGAGCATACATGACCAGGTTTCTGGGACCACCTGGATCGGTGGGAAGTGAATCGAAGCGGAAACTAAATATTTCATGAATAGTGTTATAAAGCGCAGAACGCCCAGATTATCGGGGTTTAAAACGCAACCGTCGAACCTTTACATAATTACGTTTTAAATCATTATTAAATGGTTCGATTCCCCTTTTTCGTTTTATAGATTTTTATCCCCCTTATTACCTTTATGGAGAATATTTTCGGTTAGAATACGCCCTCCCAAGTCCCAACAATAGAAAACTGAACAACCGGTTCCGTTCCATCAGGAAAACCGGTCCGTGACGCCCACCAAGAGATTGGGATGATGAGCCTACCATGTAACCATCTCCAATTTTGAAATTTGGGCGTCAAATCCAGACCGGCATTTACCTGGTTTAACCATCGTGTTTGTCGATTGGTTTCCCAAGGAGATAAAGGTGCGAGCAGTTTTTGCGATTCTATCTGAATAAAAGGTGAAAGATTGAATTGATCATTAGTTTGAATAAGGGACGATATATTGAAAGATCCTCGTGTATCGATAAATACATTAGGGTTTTCTTCCAAATTTTTTGTGATTTGCATCGTATATGTAACAGCGGATAAAAAGAACGGATTTTTGGATTGCCACGGCATGGATAATCGATTGATCCAGGATATAGATAAGGCCGGGACAGATGCCAATTGAAACGTAAAATCACTGTTGGATAATTTTGGCTGGTTGGTATTGTTCAATTCAACAGCTCCAAAGCCCAATTTTTTTGTAATAAGGAAGCGCGTTCCAAAGCGAAAACCTGATACATCCACGCGCGTTTTCTGCGGATCGAATGATAAATCCTCCCGGAGAATCGCCGAATTGAAATCAACCTGGCCATATCCGATAATTTTTTTTGTAATATATTTTGAAGCTTGAAAATAGGTGGACATTGCAGGGCCATAGCGGATACTCAAATGATCATCCTTGCGAGCTGATGTGCTTAATCCCATGACCCAACGGGTGCTTTTGAAATCATCATAAGCAGAAGGCCAGTGGGTTCCCCAGTGAGAGGAGGAAAGTCCGCCTCCCTGATCGATGGCGCCCACCAGAGAACAACACACCTGGCCATTTATGTACGTCGTCGCGAAAAAGGTAACAATTGCAGTGAATAAGTAATTTTTCATTGGCGGATTTCCGTATCGGGATAAAAAGCGGCCTGAGAAAACCAATAGGAAATAAATGCATTAGCTGCTTCCAAATTTGTTCCATTGCTCAGTGATTTACCCAGAATATTCCAACGGTTGCCCTGGGTATCTCTCAAAATAATGGAGCCATTTGACGGATTCCAAGATTGAATGGTAAGATCATCATTGGTCTCAAAAGCGATTGCGATATTTTCATTCCCGGACACGATTATGGCGAATTTTTCCCCGGCGATGGTTTCATTGATCACTCGCGCAGCTCCAAACGATGAAATCACATATGCCTTTTGTTTTGATTGTGTGATGATGGATAATACCCTTTCTTTTGCCGGCAGGCGATCATCCAGAGTTTCGACTGGGAAATAGATGAAGTCTCTACAGTCTTGTGAATTACAAGTCTTGTACCGTCCATATGGATAATTGTTATAATTCTGCGAAAATCCTGTGGATGAATTAACAACTAATGAATTGGGAAAGAGAGATTTCCAGTTTTTCCATGTGGTTTCCAGCATAGGCTTCAATGAAAGTTTGGCACCTTTTTTATTCCCGGAGGCAGATCTCAAAAACATTTGCGGCCAATAACTGTCACTGTCCCGATCATACATGATAAGGTTACTGTTATATAACATACCCGAAACGCCAAACTCACCATTTGCATCAAAATGGAGTGCGCTTCCCGTGAGTGGACAATAAGAAATGGTATAACCGTCTTCATTGACAATTTCATGCCAATCGAGGATGGGGTGAGGATAAGCAACATATTCTTTTCCGTTCCATACGCCCACCACCAAATCATTATCATCCAAGTAATTTAGGTTTTCACCATCTATGGTTGATTTTTTAGCATTATCCAAGCTTGGAATACAATCCTTTCCTGAAAAACAACCTTGACGTATATAGTCCGTATTTATAAGCCAGTCTGATTCATCTAAATTAATAGATGAAGACACGGGGTTGCTGCAGGCAATGAATAAATATGTTGTCGTTAATGTGAGTTTTCTTAACATGAATTCCTCGCTATTCTTTTTAGTATATCTCAGTATTCGGGTGGAAAGCCGCTTGTGAGAACCAATAGGAAATAAAAGCTTTGGCTTGTTTTAAGGACGCCGATGATCCATCTTTAGATCGACCTAATATGTTCCACAGGTTTCCTTCATCGTCCTCAAGTAAGATAATTCCATTTTCAACATTCCATCGATTGATCTTCAACGGATTATTAGTCTCATACGCCACAGCTATATTGTCCGGACCTGAAATAATGACAGAGTGATGAATATCTCCGATGATTTCATTAATAATTGTTGGTGAATCAAAACTTTCTATGACAAATGCTTTCTGTTTATTAACGCCGTTGACGGCAATTACCCTTGTTTTAGCTTTTAGTCTTTCATCAAGGTTTTCGATGGGAAAATAAATATAATCACCACAATCCTTCGAATTGCATTCTTTATAAAACCCGTATGGATATTCAGCATAATCACGGGGAAATCCATAATTTCCACTAAGAATTTTTGAATTGGGAAATAGCTTTTTCCAGTTCGCCCAGGTCGTCTCAAGCATCGGTTTCAGCCTCAGCTCTTCGCCTGAACGACGTCCATTGGCAGCTTTCAAAAACATCTGGGGCCAGTAGCTGTCGGACTTTCGATCGTACATAATCAGGTTGTTGTTATACAGCAATCCGGAGACACCAAATTCGCTTCCTGTTTCAAAATGGAGAGCGCTGCCGGTAAGGGGACAGTAAGAAATTGTATATCCGAGTTCATTGGCGATTTCATGCCAATCCAAAATATTGTGAGGATAGGCAATATATTCAGCTCCGGACCAAACACCCACCACCAAATCTTCTTCATTCAAATAGTCTACAATAGGATTGTCATGGGTCGTTTTTTCAGGAAGTTCTAAACTGGGAATACAATCTTTTCCGGAAAAACAGCCATTTCGGATATAATCTGGGTTAATGAGCCAAGTGCCGTCCTCTATTTCGACTTGTGCTCCACCCACACTGCCCCCAATGAATTCATTATCCTGGCAGCCTGTAATCAGGATTACTGTAAATAACGGTAATATTTTTTTCAAAATGTGTTCCAAAATGACTTTTATACGCTGGAAGGTTAAATGCGTTTCATACAATTATACTGTCGGGAAGGAGACATTTTTAGTAATTTCTCCTCGCGAAGAATAAATACATTTTTTCATCTCTTCTGGCCTTCAGTTTATTTTTCGGATGTGAGGATAAAGAAGATTAATCCGACATTAAGGACACCGATGAATACACGGCTTATTATGGGAAAAGTCTTGTTGTTTGTGCTGCAGGAACAATGGAAATTAACATGAACGCGGATTCAAGTTTTACCAGGAAATGGGAAATTGAGGCAAGGGGCACTTTTACAGAAATCAATATAGGCCCTCAAATTGGGTCAGGAGAAATGGGTGGTATGGTTAAAAATGGAATATTCAGTATAAGCTTAAACCCAGATCGAGATGATGATCAAATTTACCTTTGGGGTGAGTGGTCAAAGAAGGAAAATGGGGGCGAATGGATTTGGTCCACATTTTCTGGTCCTACTGCATCTGGTTCATTCGAATTAAAAAGGAAATAATCAAATTCATCTATATCATATTTTAATTTGGCAAACATAGCCGATTAAGTTTACACTTGCCACTTCCTAAGGAGGATTTATTTCGAAATAAATAGGATTAATTGATGGCAGATTCAACACCTCGATTTTCATCACGTTTTACTTTTTTGATCAGTGCTCTTGGTATCGCAGTAGGTACAGGCAATATTTGGCGCTTTCCGCGGATTGTGGCCTCAAACGGCAGTGAAAATGGCGCTGGTAGTTTTCTGGTGGCCTGGATCATGTTCCTTTTTCTGTGGAGTATTCCACTTATTATCGCTGAATATGTTATGGGCCGTCAGGCCCGTAAAGGAACAGTTGGTGCCTTCGCCCATTTTATGGGTAAACCCTTTGCCTTTCTGGGTGGATTTGTGGGTTTCGTAGCAACGGCAATCGCCTTTTATTATTCAGTCGTTGTAGGCTGGAATATCTATTATTTCGGCAGCATGACTTTCAGCGAGCTCCCCAACACAACCGAGACTTCTTGGGCTCTGTGGAATAATTTTCAAAGTAGTTCCTTCCCAATTCTATTCCATGCGATTGCTATGGGTGTAGGCGGGTTTGCCATTTGGAAAGGTGTGACTTCCATTGAAAAAGTAAACCGTATTTTAATTCCAACTTTATTAGTGATTGTGCTTATATCTGTCATCCGTGCGTTAATGCTGCCCGGATCAATGGCCGGTATTTCCTATTTATTCACACCCGATTGGTCTCAACTAAAGGATCCGCGTATCTGGTTGGAAGCCTTGACTCAAAATGCCTGGGATACGGGCGCCGGTTGGGGGTTGTTTCTTACTTATTCTATCTACATTAAAAAGCGCTACGGGGTCATTAAAAATGCTTTCTCAGTTGCTATTGGAAACAATATTGTTTCACTCATGGCGGCCATCATGATTTTCAGTACCGTTTTTTCCATCCTGGGAAATGAAATGGGTATGACCAAACCAGAAATCTTGGATGTGATGAAAACTAGCGGTCCAGCTGCCACGGGATTGACTTTTATCTGGATGCCGCAACTATTTGCTAAAATGTCTTTGGGAAAACCGTTAGCAATTCTCTTTTTCTTGGGATTAAGCTTCGCCGGTTTTTCTTCGTTAATCTCCATGCTGGAACTGGCAGTTAGGAACTTGATCGATTTTGGTTTAAAACGCTCCACCGCTGTAGCATGGATTGTTGGTGCTTGTTTTGTCGCCGGCATTCCTTCAGCGCAGAATCTCAATGTGATGAGCAACCAGGATTTTGTTTGGGGTGTGGCGTTGATGCTTTCTGGTGTATTTGTAGCAGCTGCAGTGATCAAATATGGACTCGGGAAAATTGTAAAAGAGGTGAGTTCAGAAAGTAAAAATGATTGGCCATTCCCAAAATGGTGGCCAGGAATCATTAATTTTTTAGTGCCGGCATTGGGTATTATTCTACTGAGTTGGTGGATGTGGCAGTCAGCCACCATTTATGCACCGGACGACTGGTATGATCCAACATCATTATACAGCGTTGCCACCTGTGTAGTACAGTGGTCTATTGCCATTACAGCATTTTATATATTGAACCGTTGGATGAATCAACGGTTGGACGACCCATTAAATAATTAACGTAGAGACGTAGCATGCTACGTCTCTGCCATCATATCCTTGTAGGGATCAGGCAAGTCGACCCTATTATTATATATATTCCTTCCAAGGGGCGCAGCATGCTTCGCCCCTACAATACAAAAAAAGTAAAGACGCAATACATTGCGTCTCTACCCCTTCACAGAAAAGTTTACTAAACACTCAAGGATTGGTATTCTTTTTCTGATATCTATTTTTTTAAATAAACCTGACAACCTTTTTAGAATAATCCTGTCTAAGGTGTGTTTTACAAAAAATGGTAAAAAGGTTTTAAAAATGAACTTAAATAGAGTCTTGCCGGTCTTATTCGGCATAGGAATCCTGGGAGCGGGGGCGCCAAAATATTCAGTGAAATCAGATGAGCTAAAAGAGCGGGTTTTTGAAATCACAAAAACATCAAATCCTATCGTGATTGATGGTGATTTTGACGATGCTGGTTGGGTAGAAGCTGCGAGCACGGATTATTTTCTGGAATTTCAACCGGGAGATAATATTGATCCGCCGAATGCTACAGAAGTGAAATTGACTTTTGATGATGAGTATCTGTATGTGGCATTTCTGGCCTATTCAGATCCAAACGATATTCGCGCTTCTTATCAAAAAAGAGACCAGGCCTGGTCAGATGATTTTGTTGCCCTTATGGTTGATACCTATGGCGATGCCAATTCAGCTATTATGATTGCTTCCAATCCCTACGGCATTCAAATGGATGCTCTTAACCAAGGAGATAACGAAGACGAATCCTTTGACATCATTTATGAATCCAAAGGAAAAATAACGGATGAAGGATACCAGGTTGAAATGGCAATCCCATTCTCGAGTTTATCTTTTCCCAAAAAGGATGTGCAGGAGTGGAAAATTACTTTTTTCAGAAATCTTCCCAGGGCCATAAGACATATGGTAGTTTGGGGTGGGTTTGATCGATCAAACCCATGTTGGCTGTGTCAATTTGGAACCCTCAAAGGAATCGAGGGAATTGAGCAAAAAGGCAGATTTGAATTTTTACCAACAGTTGTAGGCTCTCAATCATCTGAAATAGATGATAATGAAAAGATTCGAGATGCGAAACCATTGGGAGAAGCATCCCTTGGTATTAAATATAGTTTTAGTTCAGACCGCACAGCCGAAGTGACAATAAATCCCGATTTCAGCCAAGTGGAAGCCGACGAAGAACAAATAGATGTGAATACAACTTTCGCTCTCTTTTTCCAGGAAAAGCGGCCGTTCTTTAATGAGGGTGCTGACCTAATGGATACCTGGATTAATGCCATTTATACGAGATCCATCAATAATCCTATCGCCGCAGGACGGATCATAAATCGAGGTCAAAAAAATACGTGGGCATTATTGTCGGCCATTGATGAAGATTCACCTTACATCGTACCGGGAGAAGAACGCAGCTATTCGACCATGGGGCAAAAAAGTATGTCTAATATATTTCGGTATAAACGTTCCCTAAAGAATGGAAGTTTTCTTGGACTGCTGGCTACAAATCGTCGCATGATTGACAACGATGGCAGTGGTTCGGTCGTCGGGTTTGATACCCGTTATCGATTTAATGATACATATCAATTGGAATTCCAGACCGTGTTCAGTCATACTCAGGAACCCAATGATTCTCTCATTACTTCCGAAGAAATGTTCGGTGATAATTATACCTATACTTTTGACGGAGAATCTTATACGGGCAACGCGGTTGAAGTTGAATTCTCCCGCCAAACCGAGCATTGGATTCTTGAAACAGGGTATAATCATTCTTCCCCATCCTTTCGGGCAGAGAACGGGTTTATCGGCCGCAACAGTGTTAAAAGAAATTACATCTCAAGTGTATGGATTTATTCCCCCAACTCCTTTGTGAGTAGAGTGGTAGGTGGGTTTAACACTGGTATTCGCAAAAATTTTGATGGAGACGTCAAAAGTAAATACACTGCATTTTTTGGTAATGTTGAATTACCCCGCCAAGTGCGTGTGAACATGTACTATGAATACGAACCGGTTGTTCGATTTAAAGATACTGATTTAAAGAACCTGTCGTCTTTTGGTCTTAATGTGAATAGTCAGTTTAGTAAATCATTGTCTTTCGGCGGTGGGATCAATGGCGGTGAAAGTGTCGTTCGATTCTTAGAAGTACCGGAAAAAGGGAAAAACAGAATGTATTACATGTGGAGCCGAATTAAACTGACTGACAGAATCCAGATCAGTCCCCGTTACCGATTCGTCCAAATGACCACTTTGGATGGAAAGGATGAATTTTATTCTGGATATGTCACGAGTTTGCGCATGAGTTATCAGTATAACCAGGCCCTGAGTTTAAAAATAATAGGTCAATATAATGATTTTAGTGAGTCATTAACATTTCAGCCTTTGATCAGTTACCAGCCCAGTCCATTTACAATTTTCTATGTCGGTTCCACTCAAAACCAAAACGTGAACACATTATCGCTTGATGGGATTAATAATGGTCAATTAACAAACCGTCAATACTATTTAAAAATTCAATACTTATTCGATTAAGTTTTTCGACGAAGCCGGGGCAGAGTCGTCACATTGCCCTTCAAGATGATGCCCCGGTCGAGTCGAATCTTTCTTTATAACTTTAATTATATCATTAAAAATAATCATGATACGATTTAATTATATTTATTTGACTTTATGTTATCCTGCCCAGTAAGTTTGGCGGAATTTATTGAGGCCGATAATTTAATCGATTATCATTTGCCTCATTTGATTCATAAGCAAAACCCAAAAGAGAGCAGGAGAGTATTATGTTAAAAAACCTCAATAGAATGCGCATTTTAGTTTTTCTAAGTGCTTTTTCATTCATATTGGCCCAAAGCGGATCTGTTTCCGGTACCGTCACCGATGAAAACGGAAATGGTCTTCCCGGGGCAAACCTTGTTTTAAGCGGTACATCACTCGGTGCCGCAACTGATTCAGACGGCGCATATCGAATTAACAATGTGCCTCCAGGATCCTACACAATTACGGCCACATATATTGGCTACCAATCCGCCAGCCAGTCCGTTAATGTGGGTGATGGTGGTGCTACATCGAACTTCTCATTGGAAGTAGACGCAGTAGCCTTGAGTGGTGTATTGGTCACAGGTACCCGTGCCGCGGGTCGCACAGCCATGAAATCACCAACCCCGATCGACGGTTTTGACGATGTCGCCCTAAGACGTCAAGGTAATGGTGATATGACAGAAACACTGAAGAATATCGTGCCTTCCTTCAATGCAACGCCATTGACAGGTGATGGTGCAGCGTTTGTACGCCCCACCTCCATGCGTGGTCTTCCTCCGGATAATATTCTGGTGCTTACTAATTCCAAACGCCGCCATCGTTCAGCCTTGATTTCACACTTTGGTGCAGCCATGAATGTGGGCGCTCAAGCTGTTGATGTTGGCATGGTTCCCAGTATCGCCATTAAACGTCTGGAAGTACTTCGTGACGGCGCAGCTGCCCAGTATGGTTCCGATGCTATTGCCGGTGTAATGAATTTCATTTTAAAAGATAATTCTTCCGGTTTTGAAGTTCAACTTACTGGCGGAAACTGGATGGCAGCACCCAATGGACGTGGTGGTGAAACCGATGTGACCTTGGCAACCAATATTGGAATGCCCCTCACTAAGGATGGATTTGTCAATCTTAGTTTTGAGTATTCTAACAGACCTGAACTTTCTCGTGGTAACCAGCATAAATCAGCTGCCGATGGATATAAAGGTTGGGATTCAAGTTGGGGTTTAGAAGATAAATCTCATGTAGATGATTGGCAGACTGCCATGAACTGGGGTCGTCCGGAAAACAATGGTTTTCGATCCGTTTGGAATGCGGGTTTAAAAATAAGCGATAATGTAGAAGCATATACCTTCGGTAATTATGCTGACACATTTGGAGAATATAGCTTTTTCCTTCGTGCACCTGGCAAATCCGGTGCCCTGACAGCTATTCCTCTTGATCCCGCAGATCCTTCAAAAGGGAATTTTTCCTGGGGCAATACCTATCCTCTGGGATTTACACCCCGTCTTGAAGGACACGGAAATGATCTAAGTTCAGTCGTTGGTATTAAAGGTGATATTGCCATGGGTCTGAATTACGATTTTAGTGCTAGTTACGGGTCAAACCACATTCGTTATTATCTGAAGAATACACTGAACCTCTCATGGGGTCCCTATTCGCCACATAATTTCGACATTGGTGATTTAGAGCAAGCTGAAACAAACTTGAATGCCGACTTCTCTTATGCCGTATCGGATGATATCAATTTGGCATTCGGTGCCGAATGGCGTGAAGAAGCGTACACAATGTTTCAAGGTCAAAAAGAATCTTGGATGCCAGGTCCTTGGGCCAACGTAGCATTGTTGACCGACCCGATAACCGGAAGTAATTATACAGCACCTGGATTGGCGGCCAATGGTATGCCGGGAACAAGCCCGGATGCAGCCGGTGTATTTGCACGTCAGAACACAGCTTTTTATGCGGATGTTGAATATGCTTTAGGCGAGGCGCTACTTCTTCAAGTCGCAGCCCGTTCTGAAGATTTTTCAGACTTTGGCAAAACCAATAATATTAAAGTCGCTGGACGCTACTCTTTAGGTAACCTGGTTACTTTCCGTGGTGGGTATTCTACAGGCTTTAGAGCGCCAACACCTGGTCAATCTAATTATACTGGTATTGTTACATCATTTGATGGTCCAACCGGAAAACAGGTACAGGAAGGTACCGTACGTCCTACAGACGCGCTTGCAAAGGCATTGGGTGGAGCAGCACTGGTACCTGAAGAAGCAAAAAATACTAGCTTTGGATTTACATCAAACCCAATGAGAAACCTGAACTTGACATTCGATATGTATACGATTGATATCACAAACAAGATCATAAAATCACGTTCACTTCCTGTTGAAAATAATCCTGAGTTTAAAAAGCTTGCGTTTTACACCAATGCACTCGACACAAAAACAACCGGATTTGATCTTGTTGCAGTTTATAGACTGGGCAATACGACCAACATTAGTCTTGCTATGAACCATAACGTTATAGAAGTAGTAAAGCAGCGGCAGATTAATGGACTAGACCCTATTTCTAGTGGTCTCATTGATAATATCGAAAAGAACTTGCCTGAAAACCGATTCACTGCAACAGTGACTCATAATTTCGGAGATGCTTTGACTGCGATGGTTCGTCTGAATAACTACAGTGAAACGCTCGACGAACGCGGTACACTGGGTGATGATAAATCAACGGTTGATGCAATTACTTTCATCGATGCTGAATTAAGATACAGTGTAAGCAACAATCTTAATGTAGTCTTGGGTGCCAACAATGTTACGAACGCATATCCCAATGAAATTGCTACACGGGCATCTCAAGGCATGCCTTACCCACGCCGTTCACCTCTCGGCTATCATGGTGGTATGACCTACATGAGACTCATGTACAACTTCTAAGGTTTATTGCTCTCTCAACGGAAAAGGCGGTGGCTTTAGGGTTGCCGCCTTTTTTGATTGGAGTAGGATTAGTATGATTTTAACAAATAATTATCATTAATAAATTTGAGGTCCCGGATTTACATTTGCAAATATTATGGAATTACGTCAGCTTAAAACATTGGTTGCAGTTTTAAACCATGGTGGTTTTGCGGCAGCGGGTGAGGCGATTGGTTTGACCCAATCGGCAGTAAGTCTCCAAATAAAAGCACTTGAAGAAGAATTGGGTGTTGAATTATTTGATCGATTTACCCGGCCGCCAACCCCCAACATCAAAGCGTTGGAACTGGCTAGAAGAGCACGCCAAATCCTTAAACTGTGTTCAGATTTAAATAAGAATATATCTGAACAATTAACTGGTGCCCTTGATTTGGGTGCAGTTCCTACCATTCAATCAGGTTTACTTCCCGAAGCCCTGGTAATCATGCGTGAAACACACCCGGAATTACATGTTAATGTGACCAGCGGCTTCTCCAAAGATTTGAGTCAAAAGGTTGATCGCGGCTTTATTTCCTCGGCAATTGTGAATGAACCGCGACAACTGGCAGCAGGGTTGAGTTGGCATCCATTTGTACATGAAAAAATGGTAGTTATTGCCCCGGAAAAGGCGAAAGGAGATACCGATAGAGAACTCCTGGAATCATTACCCTTTATTCGCTTCCAACGATTGGCTTGGGAGGGACGCCTCATCGAAGAGCATTTGCGAGAGAGAGGCATCAAAGTAAATACAAATATGGAAATGGATTCTCTGGAAGCTGTGTCACAAATGGTCGCCCATGGATTAGGCGTTTCTGTCGTACCTCACCGGGATATGGCTGACCCCTTTCCAAATCATGTTCGCTTTGTGACCTTCGGTAAAAAACCCGTTTTTCGCACCATGGGTTTGATTGAAAAAATCGAAAATCCCAAATCCCATTTAGTAAGAACCATGCACCAAGTTTTACTCAGTCTCGTTAAAAAACATTCTCAAGAAAAAAACAAATGAAGTATGGATCTGCCACACTTGTCATTAATGAAAAAGTGAAATCCATGTGGGACAAAGGTGAAAACATTTACCATCTTGGATTTGGTGAATCCCGTTTTCCCGTCCATCCCTTAATGGCTAAGGCGTTAGCGGATAATGTGCATCAACACAGTTATGTTCCTCTGCAGGGGATTCCGGAATTGCGTCAAAAGGTGTCAAAATTTTATAATCGTCAATTCCAATTGAATTCGGATGAAAGTCAGGTTATTGTTGGGGTCGGCAGTAAATCCCTCCTGTATGCCGTCATGCATTCTCTCCCCGGTGACGTAATCCTTCCTGTCCCGGCATGGGTATCCTACAAAGATCAAGCGGAGTTAAACGGCCGGCGTGTGATCACCTTTGATTTAGATCGTGCCAATGGATTCGAGGTCTCTATTAAGGCTTTGGCCAAAGCACGGCGATTAGCGAAACCTGGACCTTGTATGTTAGTGCTGACGAATCCCAACAATCCCACTGGAACCATCCTATCCCAAGATAATGTTCAGAAAACGGCCGAATACTGCCGGGATAACCAAATCTATATATTGAGTGATGAAATATACAGTCTATTGACACATGGCGGATTTCAACATACTACGCCGGCCTCGTTTTATCCTGAGGGTACTATTGTTTTAGGCGGATTGAGTAAAATTTTGTCCCTGGGTGGTTGGCGAATTGGAGTTGCCATTGTGCCGAAGGGATTATTGGGGGATAACATTATTGACGGATTTCGCCATATCGCAGGATCAATATGGTCCTGTGTTCCGGCACCGATCCAGTATGCTGCCATGACGGCCTATGAGGGTACTTCTGAGATCGAAAATTTTATATTTGATTGCGGGTCCATGCACCAGATTCGAACCCATTATTTATATGATCAAATGTGTGCTATGGGAATCCCCTGCGCTGCGCCCCAAGGTGCATTTTACATGTATCCCAACTTTAATCCGTGGGAAGATGCTTTGAAGGTTAAAGGAATTCATTCCGATTATGAATTAGGTATGCACCTACTGGACAATTATGAAATAGCTGTTTTGGCCGGTTCAGAATTTATGGATGATCCACAACATTACTCAGTTCGATTGGCCACGAGCTATATTGACGCGGAAAATGAGAAAGCTGCAATTTCCATTGTTAAAGCTTACAAGAGCAACCCAGACCCGCATACTTTTATTCAGGATCATCATCCCCGCTTAAAGGCCTTAGTACAGCGACTGGGCGAATTCATTTCATCTGTAAGTTAATATTCCATTAAAAACGGTTTGAGTTTGATAGTAAATCCAAGCTCAAATTAATAGCTACCATTCGACAGGTAAATATTTACCTCCTGATCAGGAGGATTTCATATCCACTATCAATTTAAATTTTCAAAACAAAGATTCTTGTTATTATACAAAGTTAGGTTGAGAAACAAAGTCTAATTTGCTATATTTAATGGTTACCAAAGAATAAAAATGAATTACAAAAAATGAAAATTGCACTTTTTGGCGGCACCGGATTCGTTGGGTCATACGTCATCGATGAATTAATTTCATCTGAGATGGTTCCTCGCGTATTGGTCCGGTCTGGGAGTGAAGGTAAACTCTCTCAGGCTGAAAAATGTGAACTCGTGTCAGGGGACATATCCAATCTAAATGCAGTTGAAGAAACAATTGAAGGTACTGATGCAGTGATTTACCTGATCGGTATAATCCGCGATTTTTCCAGTCGAGGGATTAACTTTGAGAAACTTCATTTTAAAGGTGCCGGGGATTGCATGGATTTCGCCGCTCAATCGAAAGTGAATCGTTTTATCCTTATGAGCGCCAATGGTGTTAAGATGGATGGCACCCGGTATCAAGTAACCAAATTTTTGGCTGAACAAGTTTTGAAAAATTCGTCTTTAGATTGGACCATTTTCCGGCCCTCATTGATATTCGGAGATTCTCGAGGGAAGGTTGAATTCTGTTCGCAATTACGAGACGACATGCTAAGTTTGCCAATCCCAGCTCCCATATTTTACGATGGATTAATTCCTAAAAATGCAGGTGAATTTTCCATGTCGCCAATTCATGTAGAAGATGTTACAAAATGTTTTGTCCATGCCATAAAAAATAAAGCATCTTTTGGCCAGACCTATGAACTGGGAGGCCAATTAACTTTTACATGGAAAGAACTGATTGATATTATTGCCACAGCAATTGGTAAAAAGAAATGGAAAGTCCCTGCACCGAGTATTGGCGTAAAAATGGCCGGTGCATTATTGGATCGTTTCAGTTGGTTTCCTATTTCGAGGGACCAAATCACTATGCTCATGGAAGGAAATACCTGTGATGGGTCAAAAGCGTTCCGGGATTTTGATATTGTTCCTATCCCGTTTTCTTTGGAAACTCTTGAATACTTAGATAGAGGAAATTCATGATTACTAAATTTTTAAAAACGAATATGACCCTATTATCAATGATCACATTATTATTTGGCAGTTCAGGCGACACTTTAAAGGTCGGAGATACGGCACCCGACTTTACACTTTTATCCCATGATAAGAAAGAAGTCACGCTGAAAGATTATCGTGGAAAAAGAGTGGTGGTTTATTTCTTCCCTAAAGCAGATACACCTGGATGAATCAAGGAAGCGTGCGGGTTCCGCGACGCCTTCAGTGAGTATGAAAAATCAAAAATTACCGTCCTAGGTATTAGTTATGATTCCCCTAAAGCGTTGAGTGCATTTAAAGCAAAGTATGCACTCCCCTTTACTCTTTTATCCGACAGAGATAAAAAAGTATCAATAGCCTATGGATCAAAAGGTAGACTATGGGCCAAAAGGATCACTTTTGTGATTGATGGGGAAGGAGAAATCGAAAAAATATATAAGAAAATGAATGTCAATACGCATGCGGGGGAAATACTTGACGACATTCTGGTTAAAAAATAATCTATTCCTGATTCTGTTCCTGGGGTTTCTCAAAGCACAGGAGCAGAACCAGATACATGGATTTATCACTGATGAAAAATCGGGGGAATCGCTCATAGGAGCTAATGTGTACTTGCAGGGCACTGATCAAGGTACCGCCACTAATTTTGACGGTTACTATGTGATCAGTGAAATTCCTGATGGCAACATCACTATAATCGTTTCTTATCTTGGGTACAGCACGCAAAAAACTCCTATTTCTCTTAAAGGTCGCATGGATGTTGAACATTCGATTGCATTAGAAATAACGCCTATTGAAATGAGTAGTGTCAATGTGACTGGCGAAGATGTGGAGCGCAGGGTGAACATCCAGATCAGCAGAAATACCTTGAACATGCGCCAACTCAAGAATGTACCGCAGCTAGGAGAAGCTGATCTATTTCGAACCCTCCAAAGTTTACCAGGCGTACTTACAGAATCAGAATTCAGCACGGGATTAGTCATTCGTGGCGGCAACTCCGATCAGAACTTGATCCTTCTGGACGGCATAACCGTTTACAATCCTTCTCACGTCGGCGGATTGTTTTCCAACTTTATTGTGGATGCAATCAAGGAAGCTGATCTTTTGAAAGGCGGATTCAATGCGGAATATGGCGGGAGACTTTCCGCCGTCCTGAACGTGCGCAGCCGGGAAGGAAATCGAAATAAATTTAATGGTAAAGGATCTGTTTCGCTCTTGTCAGCTCAAACCACTTTAGAAGGTCCAATCGGAAACGGTGCCTGGCTCATGTCCGCCCGCAGAACCTATTTTGATAAAGTATTCAAGGGGACTAGCTTTCACTTTCCCTATTATTTCTATGATTTGCAAGGCCATGTATTCCAGGATATAGGGAAAAATGACCGCATTTCAATGTCTTTTTATTCCGGGAAGGATGATCTTTTCTGGGATGAACTATTTCTCAAAGGTCAGTGGGGAAACCAAACTATAAGCTTGAATTACCGCAAGTTTTTCAACACAAAATTGGTCTCCAATTGGCTCCTGGCTAAAAGTCGGTTTAACATCTTTTTTGGTCTTGGCGGAGAATCAGGTATCAACGAAGAAGACTACATTGATGATTTAACCTTTCGGTCAGACTGGACATGGTTTACCTCCCAAGATGTACAAATCCGCTTTGGCGGTGAAATCAAGGACCTGGATTTTGTATATAGCAGTAGCTTTTTGGACAGCACCATTTTTGATACTCAGACCCATCCAAAAGAAGGTGGTGCATACGCAAAAATGAAATATTGGCCTACACCGAGGCTCATGCTTGAACCGGGCCTTAGAGTGAATTATTACGATAAGGCCAAAGAAAATATTTTTGTTGATCCCCGATTTGGGATGAAATACTTAGTTACCGATGACCGTTATATTAATTTTTCCGCCGGTGTGTATCATCAATTCATGGAAACAATTCAGGATGATTTTAATCCAAAAATTTTGGACGCTTGGTTTACCATTGATAAGTCCGTCAATCCCGCATCGGCCAACCAAGTAGTATTGGGATATGAAGAATATATTGGTCAATCTTATCATGTGCAGATTGAAACCTATTATAAGGATATGGAAAATCTGCTTACTTTTGTGGATGAGCGCTCGACCGTTGATGAGTTGATTCCTGACGAAACCCTGGATGATTTGGTCGATGTGGGTGATGGATATGCATATGGCTTTGAATTATTCCTTGAGAAACGATTGGGGCGATTAAATGGGTGGACATCCTATGCCTGGTCAATTGCTCGCAAAAAATTCCAAGGGAATGAATATTATACCAATTGGGATAGACGACACGTATTCAATATTATTGGTAATTACAGGCTTAACCCGAAATGGGATATCAACGCCAAATGGACGTTTCAGACTGGCCAGCCTTATACACCCATCCTTGGATATTATATTGAAAAGGTTCCTGATGCATCGAACCAGATATATCGGACTATTCCGGGAACACGCAACGGGGCGCGCTATCCTCTTTATCATCGATTGGATCTAGGTGCTGTCTGGCACACCAAGGTTAAGGGCAAAAACATGGATTTATTCATGCAAATTGTCAATACCTATTGGCATAAAAATGTATTTCGATATGCGTATCAATTTGGCAGTACTACAAATGGGGTTGATGACGATGGGGATGAAAAAATCGATGAGGCAGATGAGGGTCGTCCTAAGCGAGGGGTCCTCAACGGATTACCCATTATACCCAGTATAGGAGTGACGTTTGAATTTTAATAGATTCAAATTAATCCTTTTCGGGCTATTGGTTTCATCATGTGAACCCGTGGATGATGCCGTAAAATATGAAGAAAAGGTGGTGGTCTTCGGAAATCTGAAAGCCAACGAGGGAATGCAGGATACCATCTATGTCTCAAGAACATATATGATTGACCAAGCCCATGAACAAGAAGCCAATTGGATTTCGGATGCAGAAGTATACATAGGGAACCGTTTACATTTATTTCCTTTTATGCCTGTTGCAAATCACCCCGGGAAGTACACAATCGGTTCAGAGGTCAAGGTTCGTCCAAATGAAACGTATGAATTATCCGTCAAATGGAACGGGCACCACCTGAGATCTCAAACAGTAATTCCCGATACTTTGCATATTCAATCAGTTCAGTCTAGCAGTTATCAATGTGATGGTGAACAAATCCCGATTGAACCAATCAATCTATATTTGGACGCGAATACTAAGCGGGGTATTCAGTATGCATTAAGAACAGAAGATTATTCTTCTTTAAAAATGGATACAGTAACCTATAAAGAAGGGAGCTGCTATACGACAAGTTTTGCCTCGATACCCATGTTTGTCGTCAAGTGGGAGGCAGAGAGTGATCCCGGGATGATTCGGCTGGTGAGCTACGCAATGGAAGATACGTCAGCAAATGCGATTGTAGATACAACCCTGTCAGCCCATATTTTTAAGGGTCATATGGCCAAGGACATAAATGGTGATTATTACTGGCCCAATCCGATCGTATGGCACTTGAGTCAAGCGTACTTGGACTTTGGGTGGCTTTCATTCAATTATACCGGTGTCCATTTAATAGAAATCCAGGTGGCCGATGAGTCCTTCCGGAACTATTTCAAAGGATTTCCTATAGGTCCGCCCCAAAATCAATATATCCTGCCAGAAAGTAATATTGAAGGTGGTTATGGTTTATTTTCCTCAACTCATTCAATTTACTTTTTAGTCTATGTTAAATTGGAAGAAGAATGAAAATTTTTTTGAGTAATCAGGGCGTACCTACACCGTGAATCCACACTAACTGTCCGCCCAATAATGCCGTAAAAAAAACAATGCCGACTAAAAGGACAAGAAAAGCAAGGGCCAATATATCAATTCTTCTATCTTCCATGTTTTTAAAAAACAAATAGAGCCAAAAGATCAAAAGTAATAACGATCCCCAAGTAACAATATTGCCCATCAGTTCATGGAGGTTCATTAGTTCGAGAATTTCGGTGGAATAACCAACCTGACCCGCACGGGCGACTTCCCGTTCTCCTGTAATCGCTGAAAAAATGGAAAAAACCACTGATAAGCCAAGAAGCCACATGCCAATGACGCGGCACATCCAATGAGGCCGCCATAATTGAATTGCATGAAGAATCAATGCGCCGAACAAAAAAGCGATGGGGAAGTGGACTAAAGCAGGGTGGAGGGGAAAATTCATTAAAAAATTTAGTTAATATATTTGATTGAAGATATATTTCATTCAACTTATAAATAAAATGATTCTGTATACATCGATTGTTTTATCATTGTTCAAGAATAGACAGACACCCAACTGGACTCGGATGCTTTTCGACGCTTGCTCCTCATAGTAAAGGAGTAAATAATAACCTGAAGGTAACTTTTAAAAAATAAAAAACCCCCTGTCTTTCGATAAGGTTCTGAGTTTGCACTTCGTCTATCTGCGTTGCGCTACGATAGACAAGTAGTGGCTTGCACATCGTATCCGCCAGCGGCGGAGAAGATTGGTAGCCCGTAGGGGAATCGAACCCCTGTTGCAGGAATGAAAATCCTGAGTCCTAACCACTAGACGAACGGGCCAAATAGTCTAATTCTTTTGAATTAGCGGTGGCGAAATTATATGGCTTGGTGGTTAATCGCCAAACCAATTTTGTTAATTATCCAATACGTCTAAAATATCGAGCAATTCACCGCGTTGGTGCAATTCCATAGTAATATCGGCCCCGCCAATCAGTTTTCCTTTGACGAATAATTGGGGGATGGTTGGCCAGCCGGATTGTTCAGACAGTTTTACACGAATCATAGGGTCTTCGAGGATATTCACATCCTTGTATTCTACACCATAATGACTCAGAATCTGCACGACCTGATTAGAAAATCCGCACATGGGCATATCCTTAGTACCCTTCATGTATAGGATAATTGGGTTTTCGGAAATATCATTTTTGATTTGTTCGGTTAATTCCATTTTAATTCCTTTTCATTCGGTTAAAAGACGAAAGACGAAAGTTCCTTAGTCCTTTTTATTTGTCATTGTATTAATCATCGAGACTAACAATGCTATTAATTCGTCAATTTCATTCAACCGCCGCTGAATGAGTTCTGGTTTATAAATTATTTTTGAGCGCACATACCAACCCTTTGTTTCCCGAGCTGATCCCCGACTCACTCGTAGAAAATATAAAAATTCTTTCTTTGACCCTCGACTATATCCTTTTTCAATATTGGCGCAAATCGATCCGGCTGATCTGACTAATTGATGTGCAATTTCACGTCCTCTTAAATCTCTCAATAAGACTTCGGTATCCACCCACATTTGATCATAAAATTCCATTGATTTCCGGTGCACTGGACAATTATCTAATGGATCATTCATATTCAACTCCTATAATGTAAAAAATACTGATTCCCGTCTTTCATCTATCGTCTCTCCTGCTCTCTTTCTTCTTTCCAACTTGTTGGCGAGTAAGTTTTGAGCTGCAGAGCGTGGATCTCTTTAGTCATGTGATCACCTACAGCTTTATAGACAGCTTGATGCTGTTCAACCAAGCTAGAATCCGAAAAACTATCGCTGATTACAATAGCGCTGAAATGATCTTTTGTACCGGTTGTATCCACTACTTCAACTTGAGCATTGGGAATGCCGGTTTCGATCAACTTTTTTACGACTTCAGGTTCCATGAAATCCTTTCAAAATCGGGGTCGAAAATTACAACTATTGGACAAGATAATATTTAAAAAATTGCGTGAAATTCATCGCAAAAATTGGTTGGTAAATGTGGCTGTGTTACTACTAATTTGCTTTTGTAAATTTATTATCATCGAGTAACAGATGAAAAATACTATATTTAAAATTATTCCAATCCTACCATTGATATGTGGATCATTATTATTCAGTCAATCTATCCATGGATTTGTTCGGGAAAACGCCACTGGTGAACCACTTTTTTATGTAAATGTTTTTATTAAAGATTCGTATACCGGATCGGCCACAAATCAGGATGGATACTATGTAATCACAAACCTCAAACCCGGTACTTATGAAATAATAGCCTCTATCATTGGTTATCAGCAAATGACCGAATCTGTGACTTTAACTCAAGGTGAAAATATCCGCTTTGATTTTCGCCTAAAGCCATCGGTTATTGCCGGAGAAGAAGTAAATGTAACCGCTGAACGAATTCAATTCCAACGGATGGTAGAACCGAGTCGTATCACTTTAGATGTTCGGGAAATCAATGCCATGCCGGCTTTCATTGAACCGGATTTATTTCGAACCCTTCAAATGCTTCCGGGCGTGCAAACAGTTAATGATTTTTCCAGTGCCTTGTATGTCCGTGGTTCCACCCCTGACCAAAATTTGATTATGCTGGATGGGATCACCGTTTACAACCCCTACCATATTGGTGGTATATTTTCGACTTTTAACACGGATGCCATAAAAGAAGCAGATTTCCATGCCGGTGGATTTCCTGCACGCTGGGGCGGACGGTTGGGCTCTATCCTGAATGTGATCAATAAGGAAGGGAATGCAGAAAAATTTGAGGGAAAAATCAATATTTCTGCCTTGTCTTCTAAAGGAGTAATAGAAGGACCTTTACCAAAATTAGGGAAAATAAAAGGCTCATACATGTTAGCGGGTCGAACCACATATTTGGATAAAATACTGACGACTATCATGCGTGCCTCGGCTCTACCAGGAGAAGATAAAAAAAATATTCGATTCCCTTATTTCTTCTACGATTACCAAGGGAAAATAAATCTAAACATTGGAGATAATCATCGCCTGACTTTAAGTCAGTTTTATGGGGATGATGTTTTCTTCATTAAATCAGATTCTAAGCAATCATACAACAATGCAAGCTTTGATGATCAATTTACCTTTGACTGGCGTTGGGGAAACTTTACCAACAGCCTGTCCTGGCGCTGGATTAAGAGTCACAATTTGGTCATTAAAACTTTCCTGGCCACCAGCCGTTTTCGCTTTCACATTGATATGGATAGCGAATCCCGGTATGCCTATGAGGAATCTGGCAAAATCATAAAATCCTATGATGGTTATTTCTTTGATGTATTTGACATTGTGAAGGACAAATCACTGGAAACAGAACTGACTTGGATTGCATCAGATCGCCACACCGTTACGGCCGGCGGCCAGTTCAAGGATGTGAATTTTAACCTGGGGATGAAATTTAAATTTGCTTCTTTTGATACGAGTTTAACATCCCAACCACTCGATATGAAGCAAGGGGGACAGGAAGCCTCTCTTTACATTCAAGACCGGTGGACTATCAATAATAGAATAACAACCCAGATTGGGCTGCGAGTATCTCATTACAGCGTCCATAATAAAATTAATTTTGAACCACGTTTGGGTATGAAGTATTTTTTCTCAGAGAATTTGTCCTTCAAGTTTAATTGGGGCCGTTATTATCAATATTTGACCATTGCTAATCCCCGCGATGAGAGTTTCCGCTTCATCGATATTTGGATGGGAATCCCCAAAAAATACAAGGCGCCTTATTCTGACCACAAGATCGCAGGTGTTGAATATATTTCACCAAAAAATGTTTTATACCGGGTTGAAGGGTACTATAAAAGTTTTGAAAATTTAATCACCTTAAAGCAGGGTAATTTTTTCTCCGAGGAATCGGATCGTCCACAATTCGAAGCCTTTAACGATTTTTATGATACTGACGCCAGAGCTTATGGACTGGAATTCCTGGCGAAGAAAACATCAGGAAAATATCGCGGCTGGGTCGGATACACACTCTCTGAAACAAAGTTGTTCACCGAAGTGGACGGCTGGTTTCACCCAAAATATGATCGCGCCAATACATTAAATGCCGTTGTCCATTGGCAATGGACAGAAAAAATTCATTTAAGTACCGCTTTGACCTTTTCTTCGGGAAATCCGTACACACCAATTTTAGGCCGGACTCAAAGGTGGTTTGAGCAAAATCGGAATCGATTGACATACTGGAATTCCGAGAGTGAATATTTGGTCGGGGATAAGAACAGTGACCGGTATCCGGCCTATTTCAGGGTTGATATGGGCCTGACCCAAAAGAAAAAATTCTGGTTGTTTGGGGAAGGGGAACGTTATTTCCAAGTTATGAATGTTACCAATCATCTGAATCATCTCATATGGATATACAGGACCGATGAGAATCAATTATCTAAAAATTATGGAAAAGTGCAACAGCGTGGTTTGCCCATGTTTCCTTTAATGTTAACAGTGGGGTGGCGTTTTGAATTCTAAAATGATAAAATTACTCATACCAATAATCTTGGGTTTATTATCCTGCAAGTTACCAAAGGGTGCGTGGGAAAATATTGATTCCGACTATGAACCGCAGTTAAATGTATTGGCCCTCATTTCACTGGATGAAGAAGAGCAAAGTTTTGTAGGTGTTCGGCGGACGCTAACTTTAGATGAGAAGGAGGGTGAATATGTAAGGGGTGATACAGTTTGGCAGAGTGATGGCACTTACTCTTTCACGCAATACTTGATATCTACATACCCAGTCAGAGATGCAATGGTGGAAATTATTGAAGGAACAAAAAGTTATTCTTTTACCTTTATGTCCTCTAAATCAAGTACTGAACAGTACGACCTCCATAAGTATTATGATACAACCGGCACTTTTATCCCTAAAGAGAACACACTGTATAAATTAACAGTGACAACAAATAAATGGGGAACCTTAACGGGTGAGGTTGTCACCCCCAGTATCCCTAAAATTGACTCAGCCTCAGTCCCCGATACGATATTTGTAAAAAAGCCTTATTCGGTTACCTATGATTTGGGTGGCGATGTTTATGGGAAAATCGCTACTTATATGAGTGAAAATCCAAATTGGGTATGTGGAACAAATATAAATGCAATCGTACAACCGGGATCGAACAAATGGACAACGCCCCCCAATGATTGTGTTGATGACAGATACAAAAATGCAGAATCCGGTAAGTTGACGATTCGGCTGCGGGTGATGGATAATCAATACTATGAGTATATGTACCGGATAAAAGGGAATGATTTCGTGGATTTTCTCACGGGCGGGGGCAGCCGAGGGTATACCATCGGTGTTAAAGGTGGCATTGGTGTTTTTGGCGCCATTGCTGCGGATAAGATCGAACGAATTATCGTTCCTTAACGTGCTTCTATAATTCCCCAAAGTTTCTCAACTTCAAGCCTAAATATCGAGGCATAAATGAAACTGTATTCGTGGAATGTGAATGGTGTTCGCGCTGTTGAGAAAAAAGGTTTTTTGGATTGGCTGGATGAAATTCAGCCTGACGTAGTTTGTCTGCAGGAGACCAAAGCGCGTGTGGATCAATTGGGCTCCTCTCTAATTGAGGACCACGGCTACCACACGTATTGGCATTCAGCAGAAAAGGCCGGTTACAGCGGCGTGGCCACTTTCTGCAAGGATGAACCACACTATATTCAGGAGGGGCTGGGCATCGACCGTTTTGACGCCGAAGGCCGCGTACTCATTACCGAGCACGATAATTTTTTCCTGTATAATATATACTTCCCCAATGGACAAAAAGACGATACTCGCCTACAATACAAACTCGATTTTTATGATGAACTATTGCCGATCATCAATGAACAAGTGGATAACGGAACCAATGTTATTGTAACTGGTGACTGGAACACCGCACACCATCCAATTGATTTGGCCCGTCCAAAAAATAATGTTAAAACATCCGGGTTCATGCCCATCGAACGGGAACGGCTTGATACGTATGAATCTCATGGATGGGTAGATACTTTCCGTCATTTTCATCCGGAACCGGATCGTTATTCCTGGTGGACTTACCGCTTCGGCGCCCGGGAACGCAATGTCGGTTGGCGTATTGATTACTTTTTCGTAAATGAAGGCTTTGTGGATCAACTGGATGATGCGGATATTCACGATGATATCATGGGTTCGGATCATTGTCCTATTTCGCTCACAGTAAAGGAAGAGGGTATTTGATGCAAAAAGCTGACATTGTAAAAGATTGGATCAAACGTTATACCGGTACATTCGCTGGTGAATATGGCGACTGGATTCTGCTCACGAATTTTCAGAATTATGTAGAGAAATTTGCTGAAAAATATAACGTTGAAGTCAATGGAAGAGGCGGCCCCATGACTTCTGCTACCAACACCGATGGTGTGAGTATCATCAATTTTGGGATCGGCAGTGCCAATGCAGCAACTATCATGGATTTACTATCAAGCGTGAGTCCCAGGGGAGTGCTGTTCTTAGGTAAATGCGGCGGTCTGAAACACTCCACAGAAATTGGCCATTTTATACTCCCCAGTGCAGCCATTCGCGGTGAAGGTACCGGTGATGATTATTTCCCGAAAGAAGTCCCGGCCATGCCGACGTTTAAGATTCATAAGCATGTATCCCAGTTATTAGTTAAGCAAGATTTGGAATATCGGACAGGAGTAATCTATACCACCAACCGGCGTGTTTGGGAACACGATGATAAATTTAAAGATTATTTGAAAAAAATTCGCGTCTTGGGAATCGATATGGAAACGGCAACAATGTTTTTGGTTGGGTTCGCCAATGGAATTGATCGAGGAGCGCTGTTATTAGTTTCAGATGTGCCCATGGCGCCCGAGGGTGTTAAAACAGAAGAATCAGACAGGGAAGTAACAAAAAAGTGGGTGGACCTCCATTTAGAAATTGGAATAGAAGCCATGACCAGCATCGGTAAAGAGGGAGAACAGATTAAGCATTTTACGTATTAATGAAGTGTTGGAAAGTGTTCAAGTATTAAGAAGTGTTCAAGTGTTTAAGGATATTTTCCCACGAACACTTAAACACCTAAACACTCTAGCACTCTGACACTTTAGCACTCTAACGCTCTAGCACTTTAACACTTTATTCAAATCATCATATCTACCGCAATCGCATCAGCAAATGAAAACCCTGCCGCTGTAAGTTTTAATCGATTCTGTTCCTGTATAAAATATTCTCCCCACTTTGATTGGTTCTGGTTGATTGAATGATCAACTGCTTCTTGGTGTAATAGGGGGATATTTGAAAGGTTTACTCCATTTTTGATTCGTAACCCAAATCCGATCATTTCATTGGTTTTGTCCTTATCCGATAATTCATAAGTATCTTGTCGAGGGAGATTCCCTTGTTTGAGGCTTTTAATGTATCCGTCCAGGTTGCGTACGTTAGAAAATCGGCTGACTCCGTCAAACCCATGGGCCGACGGGCCAAATGCTAAATAAGGGTCGATCTCCCAATAATGGATATTATGGTAGCAGTGTTTTTCATGCTTCGACCAATTGGATATTTCATATTGTTCAAATCCTCTTGTTAACATTGTGGATTGGGTCCAATGATACAAATCGGCACTTTGGTCATCGCCTGGCATGGTGACTTTTCCCCGGTTCACATATTGGTGTAATTGTGTCCCTTCTTCAACGGTGAGGGAATAACAGGACATGTGCTCCGGTTGTAAATCCAATACACGATTCAGGTCACGCTGCCAAATTTCCATGGATTGTCCGGGAATATTAAATATAAGATCACAATTGATGTCTTCAAATCCAGCATGACGCGCCGTATCAAAAGTCTTGAATACTTCCTCCGGTCCATGAATACGTGTAAGAAATTTGAGTAAATCCGGTTCTAAAGATTGTACACCCATGGAAATTCGATTGACGCCCAAATCATGAAATGCTTTTAAATGATCCGCCGGCGCTTCTCCGGGATTGGCCTCCATAGTGAATTCTTTTACATGGGATAAATTAAATTTGCGTTCAAGGGTTCGGATGAGTAATTCCAATTGATTCGGCGTGGTAAGGCTGGGTGTACCGCCGCCGATAAAAATCGTATCAATAGTCCAATTACTGGTATCCGTTTCGCATAATTCAATTTCCGTGAGAAGGGCTTTGAAAAAGGCGGGAATGGCGTTGTCTTTATCGGCCACAGAATAGAAGTCGCAGTACATGCACTTAATCCTGCAAAAAGGAAAATGAATATAGACGCCGGCATTAGGCATTGGCCAAACCAATAATTATTTTGTTAAATTGAGCAGATCATCCCGAATGAGGATGAGAATAGCGGATTGGGGGACGATAAGGTAGTCTTCATCCTCGACTTTGATTTCGATGGACGCCTTATTCAGGAATAAAGCAATATTGCCGATTTCTGCCTGAGTTGGTATATATTTCACCGTTGATCCATCACTGGCCGACCAAGGTTCATCGAGAGGCTCTTCCGGATTACCCATGGGAATACCGGGACCGACTTCAACAACAACGCCGCTCATTACTTCCTGTTTCTCCACAACACTTAGAGGCAGGTACAGGCCGGCCTTAGATTTCTTCTCACCTTTATCAGGACGGATCAATACTCGGTCGCCGACCACAAGTATCTGTTTATTTTTACTATGCATGGTGGAAATCTAGGTGAGTTTTATCAGAGCGAGCAAGTGTGATGAAATCATTGGAAGTTGTTAAGAGAGAGCCCGAAATTAGACGAATGGATGTTAGGATAAAGATAGTCGAAACAGCCCAAGAAAAAATTGCTGTATTAGCGATCCGAAGAGCGGTGTTTATTCTGGAACATAATATTCCTGACCACATTGAAATCGACGCCAATGAAGATGATGCAACTTATATTTTGGCGTTTGCCGATGGAAAGCCCGTGGGAACGGCCCGCTGGCGGGAGACGGATTCGGGAATAAAATTGGAACGTTTCGCTGTTTTATTGGATTTTAGATCCTACGGGATCGGGAAAAAATTAACCCGATTTGTGCTGGATCAAATTAAGGGCCAAAAAACAATTTATCTAAATGCTCAGACATCAGCGATTATATTTTACGAAAAACTCGGATTTCAATCCGTCGGACATAAGTTTGAAGAAGCAGGAATCCCCCATCAAAAAATGATATATCTAAAGAATGAATAGGCCAAAGCAGTCGTTTTTATGTTATTAATTTGCGCTTATATTCTGTCTGATTTCAATCATTCAAAATTCAAATAAATAATATCCATGTCTGGTTCTATATTTAAACGAATGGGCCTCCTTCTGCTTCGGTATTGGCCACTGATTTTTATTTCGGTCGTTTCGGCCTTTATTTATGTCATCCTGAACAGTGCATCAATTTGGCTCACGGCCACCCTGATTAACAATATCCTGGCTGATTTCGATGATATTATCAAAAGTCAGGCTGAATTGGCCGGGAAATCCATCTTAACGGCTAACGAACAATTAAAATATTGGACTAATAAATTAATTCTCAGGGAGACTCCCCAGGAATCTTTAAAAATTCTATGCTTTACTATCTTGGGTGTCTTCTTTATAAAGAACATCTTTCTGTATTTGAAGAATATTCTCATGCGCTTTGTTCAGCTAAAACTGGTTACTGAAATTCGCGAGAAATTATATCAACATATCCAGACACTTTCTTTGGGTTATTTTAATGAAAAACGCACCGGTGTAATCAGCTCAATTGTTATCAATGATGTTCAACAGTTACAGACGACTTTATCAGTGGCTTTCCTGCGCCTGTTTGTTGAACCGATCAATATTCTCATGTTTTCTTCGCTTTTGTTCATCATCAGTTGGAAACTGGCTCTGATCGCCATTACAATTATTCCGTTAGCGGGAGTGGTTATCATTTACATTGGGCGAAGCATTCGTCGAAAGTCTAGGCGAACCCAATCAAAAATTGCGGAAATAATGGATATTCTGTCGGAGACACTTTCATCTATTCGGATTGTAAAAGCTTTTGTGGTCGAAAAAGAAGAGGTAAAAAAATTCAACCGTGAAAGCCGTAATTATTTCAAATTACTTTTCCAACGGGGGCGGCTGGATTTATTAGCCAGTCCGGTAACCGAAAGTTTTGGCGTGATAATCGGTGTAATTTTGCTGTGGTATGGAGGGATGGAAGTTTTGGCCCAACAAAGCCTAAGTGCCGAAGATTTCATCCGCTTTATTTTGATTTTATTCTCTATTCTTGGTCCGATTAAACAGTTGAGTAATGTGAATGTCAAAATTCAAATGGGACTGGCGTCGGGTGAACGTGTATTCGGCCTTTTAGATACGCCACCGGAAATTGTCGAAAAAACCAACCCCGTCCACCTAAGATCAATTGAAAAATCCATTCGGTTTGAAAATGTGCATTTCGAATACAATAATGAGGATGAGAGGGTTTTAGATCAGGTCAGTTTTTCCATTGGAAGAGGTGAAATTGTGGCCTTAGTGGGTCCAAGCGGTGCGGGGAAATCCACTATCGCCGATTTGATCCCTCGTTTTTACGATGTGTCCTCAGGAGTAATAAAAATTGATGGCCATGACATTAGGGATGTAAGTTTGTCATCCCTAAGACGCCAAATGGGAATTGTAACACAAGAAGTATTGCTGTTCAATGATACTGTGAGAAACAATATTGCTTACGGCCAAAAGGATATGTCAGATGAAGAGATTCGTCACGCAGCTGAAGCAGCCAATGCGCTCAAATTTATTGAAGATATGCCGGAAGGTTTTAATACTGTTGTAGGAGAGCGCGGAGTAAAATTATCCGGTGGTCAAAAACAACGTTTGGCCATCGCTCGTGCATTGTTAAAAAATCCGCCCATTTTGATTTTAGATGAAGCCACCTCTGCTCTGGATACTGAATCAGAAAAAATGGTACAGAAAGCAATTGAAATTTTAATGAAAGACCGTACAGCATTGGTAATTGCTCACCGATTATCCACAGTCCAAAATGCCGATAAAATTATTGTGCTGGATGATGGAAAAATTTTAGAAGAAGGTTCACATCAGGAACTTTATGAAAAAGATGGACTTTACAGACGCTTATATGATATTCAATTTGATTAAGTGAGATATTTTAAACATTTACCACATAAACACGCTAACTTTACACTCTGGAATTGCGTAGGGAGTGGCAGGAATCAAACAAATTTTCTCTATTTTTTCTTCACACATTGGGATTTACATAATATTTAAGGATTAATTATGAAAATAAAATTAAATATATTTTTCAGCAATTCAATCTCCGCTCATAAATGGGGCGGTGGTGAAAAATGGATGATAACAGCTGCCCGTGGCCTCAAAGAACGTGGGCATGAAGTAACATTATCCGGGAAAGCACATTCCATATTTTTGAGTAAGGCTGAGGAAGCCGGACTCAATACATTACCGTTGAACATTTATGCAGATTACAGCCCGTTTAAAATCTGGCACACAAAACGCATCCTGAAAAGAGAAAAAGTGGATGTGATTTTACTCAACTTAAATAAAGATATTCGCGTCGCCGGGATTGCGGCACGCTTGGCCAAGGTACCGGTCATAATCGCCCGGAATGGAATTCAGCTTTTTTCTGATAAGTGGAAACATAAAAAGACCATTGGTCTGGTTGATGGTATTATTACTAATTCCGAATCGATTCGCACTGCCTATAATGATTATTCCTGGATGGACAAGGATAAAACAACTGTGATTTATAATGGATTGAGGATGAATGGCGCTGTTGAGCCTGCTGATGTCCATACAATTTGGAATATACCCAAGAATCACTTGATTTTTGTAGCAGCCGGACGATTAACTGATCAAAAGGGATTTGATTTACTCATCGAAGCCACAAGCCGAATAAATAGTACAGCAAAACCATTCACTTTACTGATTGCCGGAACAGGGAAAGATCGAAACGCGCTTGAAAAACAAATCGCCGATAACCATTTAATTGGGAAAGTAAAATTGATCGGTTTCCAAAATAATCTGTCAACTATCGTTAAAGCTGCCGATTATATCATTATGCCTTCCAGACAAGAAGGGATGCCTAACGTGGTGATGGAAAGTATGGCTCTTGGTAAACCGGTGCTGGCCGCCAATGTGAACGGTGTACCGGAATTGATGGATCATCGCAGAACAGGATATATTTTTGAACCTATGAAAGTGAGCGCAATTTGCGAAGCGATGCAATTCGCGTTAGACCATCATGGTAGTGACGAAATATCAAATTGGGGAAAAGCAGCGCAAAAGCATGTAGCTGATCATTTCACCCTGGATACAATGATCGATCGATTGGAAACCTATTTTTATGAGCAATATGGCCAATCCAACCGTTAGCCAGGCTCGCTCTTTTAGGGAAAATCCAAGACATTATCCCCGAAAACTAGAAGTGGGGATTTACAATGCTTTTTCAAAACGGATACGCTACCGTCCTCTCCCAATTTATCCGAAAAAAATTCTGATACAATCGCAGGAAAAAATTGGCGACGCCCTTTTACTATTCCCGATTATTGGTGGTTTAAAGAAATTATTCCCGGGATCAGCCTTTCATATACTTTGCTCCAGTAAAAATGAGCAAATATTCCAAGTACTAAATGATGTAGAAAAAACGATGGTTTATCGATCTGGACGCCGTTTCTGGAATTCACTTCGAGAGACAAATTATGATTTATTTTATAATCCAAAAGACCATCCCTCAATCACTGCCTTCAAAATTTCGAAACGTGTCAGGGCGAAGGTAAAGGTATGTATTGCCCACCAACGGCAGGAACAGCATTACCATCATGGCTTGACGGCGACGGGCTCATATCGGATTTTGGAAATGAATGCGGCGATCCTCTGGGCCTATGATTGCGGTTTTTCGATTTCACCCTATTTCCCGAATACGGAATTATCTCATCCGAAAAATGACAATGAAATTTCAATTAACCTGTCCGCAGGAAGTGAATCGCGCAAATGGTCTCTTGAAAAATGGATTGCATTGATTGAGTTAATCACTAAAGAAAGAAGTGATATGAAGATCAATGTATTTGCTACTGCTAAAGAGAAGCATCAGGCAAAACAAATTGAATCGCAATTTATTCCATTCGTTACCCTTTATGATCAATTAGATTCCATTTTGGATGCTGGCCCGATCATTCAAAATTCTTCCCTGTTGATTTCTCCGGATACGGCCATGATTCATGTGGCGGATGCAGTTGGCACACCGCTTGTGGGTCTATACTCCGGAGATGACCGGAATGTGGAAAGATATCGACCTTACTGGGTGAAACATGAAGTGCTTCAATCACCTACTTTGTCAATTCAACAAATTGAACCGGATGAAGTTTTTGAGGCTTCGAAAAGAATATTGAATTGAAAATGACTAAAGTCCTATTCGAAAACCATCATTTGTATTATTTGGCCAATTTTATTCCCATCATTGAAGAAATGCGGAGTAGGGGTGGTTATGAAATTGTAGCTTCGATCCCGTCCATGATGGAACAAAAAGAAAAAGAAATATTCCATACTGCATGTAAAAAGTTAAATATTGAATCTATTGCTGAAAAGGATGAGGAGTCCCGCATCGGTGCGTTAAGACGAAGGGCATTTGATGTGGTTGTGGTCGGTAACGTTGGCCAACTTAAACCGATCATTCATGAAGGTGCGTTGGCAGTTATGGTTTATCATGGGATTGGCTTAAAACAGTCCTATTATAATGATATTGACGAGCGGATTGATTTGCGCTCGGTTGAATCGGAACCACGCCTGAACGAACTGAAATCACACGGTCACTCAAATTTGATTCTAACCGGATTTACTAAATGTGATCCACTTGCTTCCTTATCCGGATCTGAAAAATTTGATCTGGAAAAAATTGGACTGAATCCTACTCAGAAAACAGTTTTATATGCTCCAAGTTTTTATCCTTCATCTCTCGATCAATTAGCGCCGGTTCTTGGTAAAGTGAGTTTTGAAACAAACATCATCATTAAGCTTCACAATTTTAGCTGGTCTCAGGATCGCTACGCATATCAAAGCAGAAAAATGCAAAAATTGGCCGACAAATTTTCAAATATCTATTTAGTACCACCTGAGGATTATAATATTATTCCGTACTACAACATGGCGGATTTACTGGTTTCAGATATTTCTTCAACCATGTTTGAATATCTATACTTAAATCGTCCAATCATCATGGCGGAATGTTTCACTCTTAGATTGAAACACCGAATTTTTAGTACACGATTTTTGAAAAAACTAGACTTGGAACGAATGGGAAGTGTCGATTTTGGATTCCGTTTGGAAAAACCTGAAGATTTACCTGCCTTAGTCTACCATGCAATGGAATACCCAAATAATTTAAAATCGGAACGCTTATCAGCACAAGCAGAATATCTGTATAAAGTTGATGGAAAAGCTTCCATTCGTTTGGTTGATGCCATAGAAAATAAGCTGAAATAATGCTAAGGACAGAATACACAAAGTTTTAATGTGGAAATGACAAAATCAATAAAAGATGGAGAACAAATCGTTTTCCTTTTTATACATGGTTTGCACCATTTATACCATATGGTCAATGTGCCGTTTGAATGTTCTCTAAAAATTAAAAATCATCCGATTTTAATTATTTCAGTCAGTAAAGAGCATACAAGGATTTTAGAAGAAGTTTCAAAAAAATACCCAAATAATAAGTGTAAAATAATCACGTTGTCCCTCCCGTTAAGGTATCGTTTTTTCAATTATAAAAAAAAATCTCACCCATCACCGATGGATACATTTCGCAAGATAAAACCATTAATAAAAAGGGCTGGGGCCATTATCAGCACCTCCCATCCCACTCCCCGTATTTTAAGAAAAATGGGTATTACAAAGCCGACTATGATTTATATCGACCATGGATGCGGGGATCGAAAATATGGATTCGAAGCATCTTTAGGTGAATATGATTATTTACTTATCTCTGGAAGGAATACTCAAAAGCGATTAGCTGAAGAAAATACGGCAGATCCGGAAAAAACCAATATTATCGGATACCCAAAATTTGATATTACCATTGATATAACAGATTTACGACAAAAGTTATTCAAGGAAGATAGGAAAATTGTTTACTATGCGCCCCATTGGGAACCTGCATTGGCTTCCTATAAAAAATGGGCACATAAAATAATGGAATATTTTAAAAACAATGACCGCTTCAATTTAATTTTTGCGCCCCATACACTATTGAAGCATTGGAGTCACAAATACAATTATTATGTGGACTATCATTCAAGTGCGAATATCCATGTTGATTTTGGCAGCCGCTTGAGCACTGATTCGTCCTATATTCAATTAGCAGATTACTATATCGGGGATGTGAGCAGTTTAATCTATGAATGGATCGGTGTTCGTCCGCGCCCCGCTGTTTTCTTAAATGCCCATAATGTAAACTGGAAAAACAATAAAGATTATAGACATTGGGAATATGGCCCTGTGATAGACAGCGTTGATAATTTGTCCAGTGTCTTGGAACAGGCAGAACAGCCCAAATGGCTAAAGCTGCAGGCTGAACGAATTAAAGAATATATGAATATTAATGAGGAATCCTCTTCAAAACGGGCAGCTTTGGCGATCTTGGATCGATTGGAAGCCCTTAAATGAATTTCATCTGTAACTTCATTCCATTTAAAACAATTAAACTGGGTTGGGGTAAAGCTTGAGGATTGGCGTATTCTGCCCAAACTGGGTAGGTGATGCTGTCATGGCGTTACCTTTTTTTACAGCGTGCAAGGCAGAACACCCAAATGCCAAAATTCTGGCAATATGCAAATCTTGGGTAGCGCCTATTTTTGAAAACCATCCCTTAATTGACGGGATTATTTCCTTTCAAAAAAAAGATCTAAACGGATTGAAGTTGACAGCGAATTCCGGGCGGAGTTTAAAAGCACTTGATTTGGATAAATTTTATTTATTATCTGATTCATTTCGCGCTGCATATTTAGCCAAACAATCTAATACGACCCATCGAATTGGATATCCTGGTCAGGGAAGATCAGGATTACTTACTAAGATTATTCCCAGGCCAAAAATGGAAATTCACCGATCTCAGCATTATCTCTATTTATTAAAGGGGAAAAATCGGGAAGTGAACCCCGCACTAGGAAGTATTGAATTACTGGCGGAAGAAAAAGATTGGGCTCGCCAGGAATTGGCAGAATTAGGTATACCCAATCCAATTGCATTATTTCCATTCAGCGTAGCCTCCTCGCGGAGTATCCCCCAATTAAAAGTTTTGGAAATGCTGGAAAAAACCGATGAACCCATTTTAATCTTTGGGGGAAAAGCTGATAAAACAAAAGCTGAAATATTGATAGAAGCGTCCCTGAATAAAAAGATTCAAAGCGTTGCTGGACACTACGGACTTAGAGAAAGCATGGCCTTGATATCACAATGTGAGGGTGCCGTGTCTGCCGATAGCGGCCTGGGTCATATTTCGGCGAATTTGGGAGTGCCAACCATTTCACTTTTTGGTGCCGGGGATTCAAACTCCACCGGACCGATTGGCCTTTATACCAAAATTATTAATGAAAATGTTCATTGTAGTCCCTGTCAGAAAAACAAGTGCCACAATAAGGAAGAACCTCTTTTATGTCTAAACAAAATCAGCCCTGATTTACCATGGAATGCATTATCAGAACTCTAGATTTAATTACAGTACGGATATTGTTATAAATTATTTTTCATCTCAATAACTAACAGCCCTAATTTCCGCACTTATGAAAGCTGTTATCCTTGCCGCCGGTGTATCCCGCAGGCTTTATCCTGTTACGTATGAAATTCCCAAATGCCTGATCGATGTGGGGGGTAAACCGATATTAGATCGACAATTGGAAGCATTGAAATCCTCGGGTATCACCGATATTATTATGGTGATTGGTTATTACCGCGAATCTATAATGGATCACGTGCAAAACCATTTTTCGGATATGAATTTTGAATTCGTGGTCAACCACCATTATTTTGAAACCAACACAGCCTATTCACTGCGTCTGTGCAAGGATATCATTGGCGGTGAGCCCTTTGTACTCATGAATGCCGATGTCCTATATCCCCGGGAAGTATTAAAACGTGTAATTAATTCATCCCATGGTACAGCCTTGGCAGTTGAAATAAAACCCTGTGGCAGGGAAGAAGTGAAAGTGATTGAAGGTGACGATAATCGCTTAGTGGCCATCGGCAAAGAATTGATTGAGGATAATGCCCTCGGTGAATTCATAGGTGTAGCCAAATTTTCTGGTGAATTTTCAACAGCGTTTTGCGATTCGCTGGATCGTCTTATTATTGCGGGGGGAACGGCCGATTATTTTGAGGCGGCTATCCATCCTCTGATGTCTGAGCATCAAGTCTATTATGAAGATGTTTCTGATTTACCCTGTATTGAAATTGATTTTATTGAGGACCTGGAAAAGGCCCGTGAATTGGTTCATTCGGACTGGTTCAAATAAGATTTCGTGTTCCCAGATCATCTGATAATTGATTTTGACAGCACCTTTATTACCAAAGAATCTTTGGACGAATTGGCCAATACCGCTTTACGAAATCATCCTGAAAAAGCACACCGTCTCGATCAAATTAAAGAGTTGACCCGTGCCGGAATGGAAGGGGAAATCACTTTTGACGAATCCTTATCCCAACGGATGAAGTTATTGGACGCCAGTCGAAATGATGTAAATGAGGTAACACAGATTTTATCTAAAGAGGTCACGCCATCAATTGAAAGAAATAAAAATTTCATACGAAAGAATGCGGACCAAATTTTAATCATTTCCGGCGGATTTCGTGAAATGATCATTCCCATTGTGGCCAAATATGGGATTCCGTCTGATCAGGTTTTTGCCAATGAATTTATTTATGATTCAAATGATCGCGTAAAACAGGTGGATTCGCAAAATGTTATGACCCAATCCGGTGGAAAAGTAACCCAGGTTATTGCGCTCGGTTTATCAGGTGAAATCCATGTAATGGGTGATGGATACACAGATTACCAATTGAAATCAGAAGGACCTGCCACACATTTTTACGCTTTTGTCGAAAACGTACGCCGTGAAAATGTATGTAAAGTTGCAGATGACGTTTTATCCGATTTTGATGAATATGTAAAAATTGTCGTCGATTAGACAGAATTTTATTCTCCATTTCTCATTAAATTGCATTTCAATTTAGAATAAATTTTTAAAGATTAAGGTGGTTATGCTCCAAAAAGTATTATCCGAAAAAATTTCCTTTTGGCAGGATGAAGTCCGCGCAGTTGTAAAAGAAAAGGGCGATGTTAAAATTAGCGATGTTACCGTATCTCAAGCCTATGGCGGGATGCGAGGTATCAGAGGACTCACATGTGAAACGTCAGCCGTTTCAGCCGATAAAGGGTTGATCATCCGCGGTTATCCTTTGTTAGACATTACACATATTTTACCCGAGGAAGTCTTTTATCTTTTACTCACAGGCGAATTGCCAGGCGCTGATGCCTTGGTGGATATACAAAACGAATTAAAAGAGCACCAGGAAGTCCCCGATTATATATGGCGGATTATGGAAGCCATGCCGGCAGAATCTCACCCAATGACAATGCTGACTACGGCGATACAAAGTATGCAGGTCGATAGCCTTTTCGCCAAGAAATACGATGAAGGAACTCCGAAAACAGACTATTGGAAATGGACCTTAGACGATGGAATTCGGTTGGTGGCAAAACTGACGGGAATTGCCGCCGGTATCTACAGAATGCGATTCAATAAAGGAGATCGTATCGCCCATGATAATTCATTGGATTGGGCCGGAAATTTTGCCCACATGTTGGGGATTGAAAATGATGATTTTAAAAAATTGATGCGCCTTTACCTCATGCTCCACTGCGATCATGAAGGGGGGAATGTCAGTGCATTCAGTTCATTGACTGTTGCTTCTGCACTATCATCACCTTTTTTATCAGTTTCCGCTGGGCTGAACGGGTTAGCCGGGCCGCTCCATGGATTAGCCAACCAGGAATGTTTAAAATTCGTCGTGGAGGTTCGGGACCATTTCAATGGTGCCCCATCTGAAGATGAACTTAAACAATTTTGCTGGGACCGATTAAACAATGGACGGGTCATTCCCGGTTATGGTCATGCAGTGTTACGCTGCCCCGATCCACGTTTTACCGCATTTATTGATTTCGGGAAAAAGCATATCAAAGATGACGACATTTTTTCAATTGTTGGTTCTCTCTTTGAAGTCGTTCCGCCCGTACTCCAAGAGCAGGGCAAAGCTAAAAATCCCTGGCCGAATGTGGATGCGGCTTCAGGATCGTTGCTCTATTATTATGGCTTAAAAGAATTCAACTATTATACCGTTTTATTCGGTATATCGAGGGCGATGGGGATGATTTCACAAATGGTTATCAACCGTGCTTTGGGAATCCCAATCACTCGACCGAAGTCGGTGACAACGGGGTGGATTAAGCAAAACACGTGATCAAAAATGGCAGAAATTTGTGATCTTTGGGTAGATAACGTAAATTCAATGAAATGAGGCAAGAATATGAACAGTGAATTCAATGATGAATTAACCCGAATGGATGAACTTGAACAGGCATCTGACGCGCCAATAAACAAAGCATTATCACTTGATGATCCCATTACAACTTTAGAATTAAGAGAACATCCAACAGTTCAAACCGGAACGACCTTACAATCGGTTATCGATACCCTTCGTGAAAAAAAAGTCGGGTGTGTGATGGTTGAATCCGGTGGCAAAATTGTTGGCGTCATGACTGAAAGGGATTTCCTCCTGCGAACCATTTCAAAAGGATTGGACATGGATGAAGCAATTATCGATGATTATATGACTACCAATCCGGAAACATTGCAGACGGATGACCAGATTGCTTTTGCATTGAATAAAATGCATGTATTTGGTATTCGACACATTCCAATTCTCAACCCGGATAATTCTGTTCATAGCATGGTTTCTGTAAAGGATGTCATTGCTCATATTGGCAATTTTTATGCCGAAGAAATTTTGAACCTGCCCCCACAGCCAGACAGGAAGGCTTTAGACCGTCCTGAAGGGGGATAGAAACCTCATTTTTTCTGCTTCGATTCCGTTTTAATTTCTATAATGAGACGGCTCATTCCCATCAGTGCAGGCATTCTTATTTTGGCAGGATGCGCCTCACACCCAACGATCAACCCCCACTTACCCGAAGCAGGTAAAATAAAAAAGGGATACGCCCTTTCCACTGAAAATATTTTTCCATATTTATGGTATCGCCAAGGGCTTTCGGATAAAAGTGAAATCGGTTTTCGTCTCGGGTTACCTGTTTACGGTTCAGGTATAGATTACAGCCGCGTACTGTATCAAAAGGATAATAAATGGGATATGATCAACCTGGCCTGGTCTGTAAACCCCAATTTCAATATTGATGCCACCTACTATAAGTTCAAAACGAAGAAAGGGTCTGATGGCTTTATAAAGTCCCGTTGGTGGGGATTACGCGGTATGTTTATTACTAATGGAATTACGCATCATGCCAGCAATCGGATGGGCCTTTTGTTCGGGATGCAGCGCAATCCACGCTGGGGAATCGAAATGGGTTATTTCCATGATCCCTCATCCATCCCGATTACAGATTTATTCAATCCCAATTGGGATCCGAAAGCAGAAGATGTATCCACGCGATTTGCCGATAAACCGATGAAAGATTCCGCCACGGGATTCCCGTCGGAATACTCACGTCTCACAGGACTTTCATTCAGTATTTTCTTTGACCTGGATGCGCCGAAAAAAGAAAAGAAAAAGTAAATCTCATATTTCTAATTTCACTTCTCGAAATTCAAGTTTCCAAAATGTCTTTGCCCCAAACCATTAAATCCTATTTAGATTGTTGTGTCGCTTCAGTCTATGAGGGCCCATCGAATGACCACCCCATCATTGCTCTGAATGCATTAAAAAACATCATTGGTGATAATCGCCAAAATCCGTCACAAAAATTGTTGGATGCTATGGGTAAGTTGGCTAAAAAGTACCCCCAACGAAAAAATGATGAGGCAGCTTTGGATTTGGTTGCCAAAGATGGTCTCGGTCTCACAGTTTTCATTGCTGATTTGGAGGACGCCTGCCAAAGTGGAAATCCCATTGAAATGGAACAGGAAGCGGCACGTCTCCAATGGGTGAGCGAGAATGGCTTGGCGGGGATTGATTGTTTGATTGAAGTAGCACTCCAGGATTTTGATCGATTGGGACCATTTGCTTACCACCTTCAAAGAGCCAATGCCTTCAGCCAGGATGTAAAAAATACATGGCCCTATACCCGATGTTTGCTGAAAGAAATTGCGAAATCGCCTTTGCCAGAGCCACATGACAAAATCGAACTTGAAACCAAGATTCAAGTGTCAAATGACAAGGATCAGGTGACGCCCATGGCATCTGCCCGTCGATTGTGGGAGGGCGAATATGTTAGAATCTCAGGTTATCGACGCGAAATCTCTCATTGGCTCTCAATTCAGGAAGAAGAAAAGGCTCCGAATACTGTACAAAAAGCCATGAATGGCCTCGAGGATTATCTTCATAATGGCGGTAACTTTTTTATTGAATTGGCGGAAAATTTGACGGACTATCCTGAAAAAATTGTTTTCTTGGAAGCACTTCGCTACTGGACGAAAAACAAGCAACTTTCAGACTTGCCATACATTTCTAATCACATTTCGGATCTTATTACATGAATATTGGCGGCTACGAACTTTACAGCATAGAAACCAGTCGTTTTGGGTTAGACGGCGGTGCCATGTTTGGCATCATCCCCAAACCCATGTGGGAAAAGGAAGCACCAGCCGATGATCAGAATCGCATTACTATGGTCACCCGTTCTTTGCTGTTAGTAGGGCATGGCAAAAAAATTATTGTGGATACAGGCAACGGCGATAAATGGCAGGATAAATTCAAAGCTATCTATAATATTGATACTGAGTCGGTGAATTTGAATTCCTCATTGGCTAGATATGGATTTACAGCCGATGATATCACTGATGTCTTTTGTACTCACATGCATTTTGACCATATCGGCGGGAATACAAAAATTGTAGATGGCAAACTGGAACCGGTTTTCCCCAATGCCACCTACTGGATGCAAAATGAAAACTGGGATTTGGCCAATTCGCCTTCAGAAAAAGACCAAGGCAGTTTTATGGAAGCGGATTGGTCGGTGTTGGCAGAAAATGGCATGATCCAGATCGTAGATGGAAAAGAATCATTTTTGCCGAAGATCAATATGGAAATGTCCTACGGTCATACGACAGGCATGATGCTGCCCAAGATCCAAGACAGCAGCAACACCATTGTTTACATGGCGGACCTCATTCCCATGGCGACACACATTCCGTTGCCCTGGGTCATGGCTTACGATATCAATCCTGTCCTCACCGTTGAAGAAAAGAAGAAATTTCTACCGAAAGCAGTAGATGAGAATTGGGTCCTCTTTTTTGAGCATGATCCTGTTCACCAGGGATGCAAAGTTCATTTCGACGGGAAGCATTACCGTTTGAAAGAGTCGATCACTATCAGTGAGTGAAGCGGCTGATATGGACGCCCTGTTTCAAAAAGGCTTATCTGAATACGAAAAGGGAGATTTTTTTGAGGCGCACGAAGCGTGGGAAGATTTATGGTCTGATTACAATTTTCCCGATCAAAAATTCATCCAGGGATTGATTCAACTTTCTGTGAGTTTTGTCCACTTGGGTAATGGGAACATGATCGGCGCCCGAAATCTGCTGAAAAAATGCCAGAACAAATTCGCCGAATACACGGGCATCCATAGAAATATTAATTTGATTGAATTGAAATCCGCCATTGAAGCGGTCGGAATGGTCTATGAAGATATGGAAAATGCATCAGAATTTGACTGGGACTTGGTCCCGAATTTGAAAGGATAGCATGAATAATATTGCCCTGTTTGTTAAAGATTTTCAGAAGGGGACGGAGTTGTCTGATCGGCTCACAGCGATTGATATGGATGTCACTTTTGCCGAATCTGTTTATGACATCCCTGATCTATGCCGCGTTGGTATCGTTGATTTAGATGATAAGAAATTTGGTCATGTACAATTTGTTTCTGAACTTAAAAGCCAAACCGGGTTGACTTTGCTGGGATATATGAAAAAAGTACATAAAGAAACACGGGATAAGCTGAAAGCCGCTGGCTGTGATATTGTTATTTCCAAAGCATCGGTAGTGACAAATGCTCAATCACTTGTTAAAGAACTCACAAAATGAGGGAAAGCAAAGCTAAAAAAGTTGAACGGGCGAAAGTAGTTTTCGAGTCGCTATTACGGGAATATCCCAATGCCAAATGCTCCCTCAATTATAGATCTGCCCATGAGTTACTGGTGGCGACAATCCTGTCAGCTCAATGCACGGACCACCGTGTAAACCAGGTTACGCCGGCACTATTTGAAAAATATACTTCTCCCGGAGATTTTGCATATTGTGATGTAACTGATTTGGCAAAAGATATTCATTCCTGCGGATATCACAATCAAAAAGCAAAATCGATCCAGGGCTCCAGTTTAAAGATCATTGAGGAATATGGGGGGCGTATCCCGAACAATATGGATGAATTGGTGAAACTTCCGGGAGTAGGACGAAAAACGGCCAATTGTGTGTTGGGTGAAATATATAATGTGCCATCCATGGTGATCGATACCCACATGGTACGGATCATGAATCTGCTTCAATTCACCCATACCCAAGATGCAAAAAAAATTGAATTTGAATTGATGGCTTTATTTGAGAAAAAAGGCTGGGTCAAACTGACTCATTTAATTATAGATCACGGCCGGGCTGTTTGCATCGCTCGAAGACCTCAATGTGGTGCCTGCGTTTTAAATAAATTGTGCCCGTCAGCTATCCTATAAAAATGATTTACCTATTCATAAAAAAAAATATTATACCCAGTTATTTCTAGTCTCTAAGCTTGGGCCCTCGTTATCACAGTGTTGATAACGAATTACTTGAATAAGAGATGAATAACACAATATCAATCGAACAAAATATAAGCAGCCACCTCGATGCGCTTAATCTGGGCATTAACATTGAATCTCTGCGTATTAATTCGCTAATTATTGACCTCCTTATTCTAGCGATTATTGGATTCGCCGTGCAAGTCGCCTGACCGAATATTTAACAAAAGGTAGGTGAAGACGACAGCAGGACACAACAACCCCCAAATCGAAGTTTGCTCCGAGCTACGGGCGTTATCCAGGAAGAAGTGGACTTTGACGAACCATTCATTGGTGTAGCCAATTCCCATATCAATCTGATTCACGGCCATGTGCACTTGCAAGAATTTGGGGAGGTAGCCAAGCAAGCCATTCGTGAAGCGGGCGGTTTCTACCGAATGGATTGATATGATTCACTTTGTCCACAGATTCGTTTTCTGTCTGCATAGATACCTTGGCATATAGGCTGTTTGAGAACAATTCATTGATTTTTAACTCAGATTTCCAATACGCTATTTCATTTAGATTTTCACCATAATCCTTTTGTCCACAGAGAGCAATTGGTCTAAATTGTGCCTTCAATATTATTTGCAGCATACAATTAAAATGAACAACCCTTATTTAACCAAAGTTTTCTATTTTAACGCAGCCCATCAATACGGCCTCGCGGAATGGTCAGATAATAAAAACCGGGATGTGTTTGGTCCTGATGCGAAGGTCCATGGTCACAATTATACTCTTGAAGTCATGGTGACCGGTACAATAAATCCGGATACAGGATTTATTGTTGATTTGGGTCACTTGAAAAAAATTGTCGAAGACAATGTGATCGATGTTCTTGACCACAGCCAAATTGAAAAAGAGGTGGATTGGTTCAAAGAGAAGCAACCCAGTTCAGAAAATCTGGTTCAATTTATTTGGGAACAGATCGATCCGCGGTTGGAAGGGGCCAAACTTCATAGAGTTCGACTCCGGGAAACACATACAATTTTTACGGATTATTACGGGCAGGGCCCCGAAAGTTAATGGATTTTAAAAACCGACTTTATCTAATATTGACGGGAATTTTTATTGCCTCTCTCGTGAGTGCCAATTTGATTTTCCAGAAATTTTTTACATGGACTCCGTTTGGTCTGTATACATTCGAATTATCCGTAGGTATTTTGCCCTACCCGGTAACATTTTTGGTGACGGATCTCATATCCGAATTGTATGGAAAAAAGAAAGCAGACCAAGTGGTGATTTCCGGATTGGTTGCATCTGTTTTTGTCATGAGTGTAGTGATGTTGGCTAACGCAGTTCCACAAACCGACTGGTCTCCTGTGAATAACGAAACCTTTACTAAAGTATTTGGTTTATTTGGACCGGCAGTATTTGCTTCCATGGTGGCATACCTGGCGGCGCAATTCATAGATATTCGCGTATTTCATTTTTGGAAACGGTTAACCAAAGGTAAACATCTCTGGCTCAGAAACAATGGTTCAACGATCGTTTCACAATTGGTGGATACATCGGCCGTGTTGGTTCTGTTATGTTTGGCTGGTGTCATCGATTGGGTTCGATTCTGGCCATTACTGGCCAACGGATTTCTGTTCAAGGTATTGGTCGCTTTATTTGATACACCATTATTTTACCTCGGCGTATGGGCTTTGAAGGATAAAATTAATGATGATCCCGATGAAGCCGATTGGGAAAAACTTTCATTTCAACAGGAGGCATTATAATGACGCAAAAATTTGATAAACTGGAAAAGATTACCAGAGAATTACTTGAAACGATTGGGGAAGATCCAACGCGTGAAGGGTTGGTAAAAACACCTATAAGAGTCGCCAAAGCGTGGGATTATTTTTCACAAGGTTATCGAGCAAACTTGGATGATATTATTAATGATGCCATTTTTCACGAAGATTGCAGTGAAATAATTGTTGTGCGGGATATCGAGTTTTTCTCCATGTGCGAACATCATATGATTCCCTTTTTTGGGCGGGCTCATGTAGGCTATTTGGCCAATGGAAAAGTGATTGGCTTATCTAAAATTCCGCGGATTATCGATATGTTCTCCCGTAGGCTTCAATTGCAGGAACGATTGACCTCTCAAGTGGCCAATACACTGCAGGAAGTGTTGGACGCAAAGGGTGTAGCGGTGGTGATGGAAGGTCAACATTTATGTATGCAAATGCGTGGTGTGGAAAAACAGAACAGTTTTGCCTCCACCTCAGCAATGTTGGGCCAATTCAGGGATTCCGCAGAAACACGGGCAGAATTTTTGAGTATCATTGGTAAATAAAATGAATCTCGCTAAAACACCCGGCCCACCTTATTATGCTGTGATATTCACTTCTTTGCATACAAATGCAGAAAAGGAAGAATATGATGTAACATCTGCCCGAATGGTCGAACTGGCACAAAACATGCCCGGATTCCTTGGGGTTGAATCGGCGAGGGATGATTCTGGTTTCGGAATTACGTCTGTATATTGGAAAGATGAAGATTCGATAAAAGCCTGGCGGAATCATTCTGAGCATAAAAAAGTTAAAAAACGCGGGCGTGCTATTTGGTATGAAAAATATATTGTTCGAATCGCAAAAGTAGAAAAAGACTATGGCAAAATTTGATATTGCAGTTTTAGGCGGCGGTCCCGGTGGATATGTAGCCGCCATCCGCGCAGCTCAATTGGGAAAGAATACGGTCATAATTGATGAAAATAATTTGGGTGGTATCTGTCTGAACTGGGGCTGCGTCCCCACAAAAGCATTGTTGAAAAATGCTGAGATTTTGCATTATGTAAAGAATAGTAAAAAATTTGGGATTACAATTCCTAAATATGAGGTGGATTTTGGAAAGACCGTTAAACGCAGCCGTGATGTGTCGAATAGGCTTTCTAAGGGGATCGAATTTTTGATGAAGAAAAATAAGATTACCCATATATCCGGGCGTGGTGTTTTTAAGTCTGCCAATGAAATCGAAGTCACCAATGGTAAGAAAAAGGAAACAATACAGGCTGATAAGCTCATCATAGCTACAGGCGCACGGCCGAGAATATTTCCAGGGATGGAGCCGGACGGAAAACGGGTGATTACGTCGAAAGAAGCAATGATTTTAAAAGAACCACCGAAAAAAATGGTTATTATCGGGGCTGGTGCAATCGGGGCTGAATTCGCTTACTTTTATAATGAATATGGCACACAGGTTTATTTGATCGAAATGATGTCAGACATACTTCCGGTGGAAGACGTGGAAATTTCAAAAGAGATTGAAAAAAGTTTTAAAAAATCCGGAATCAAAATTTATAAAGAAACCAAAGTGACCAAAATTGAAAAGCTGAAGACCAAAGTCAAGATTCATGCTGATAAAGGTGGAGACATCCAAATTATTGACGCCGACATTGTTTTAAATGCCGTTGGTGTAACGGGGAATGTAGAGAATATCGGACTGGAAGAAATCGGTGTAACTACTGATCGGGGTGCCATCACAATTAATGAATTCAATCAAACATCGGTGCCCAATATTTATGCTATTGGGGATGTGTCGGGGCCACCTTGGCTCGCGCATGTGGCATCGGCCCAAGGGCATGTTGCAGTAGAACATGCGGCGGGAAATTCCGCCCATCCGGTTGATTATACCAATATTCCAGGGTGTACCTATTGTCAACCTCAAGTGGCATCTTTGGGGATGACTGAAGCTGCAGCAAAAGAAGCCGGGCATGAAATTAAGGTGGGTCGATTTAATTTTCGCGCCAGTGCAAAGGCCTTGGCAACTGGAGATTCCACTGGATTTGTAAAAATTATTTTTGATGCCAAGTACGGAGAACTTTTAGGATGTCATATCGTTGGGAATGAAGCGACTGAATTAATCGCCGAACTCGCCGTGGCCAAAGCGCTGGAAACAACATGGCAGGAAATTGCCATGACGATCCATGCCCATCCCACATTATCGGAAGCGGTCATGGAAGCGGCATTGGATGCCTTTGGGCAGAGTGTGCATCAGTGATGCTTCGACAGGCTCAGCATGACGGTAAAATAAGGATGCTTCGACAGGCTCAGCATGACGGTAAAATAAGGATGCTTCGACAGGCTCAGCATGATGGCGATATTTAATAAGACAATAAAAAAAGCATGTCATCCTGAGCTTGACGAAGGGAACATGCGGCGTCGGAAAATATGAAAACAGGGTTTGTTTACATCATCAAGTGCAAAGATAACTCCTATTACACAGGCGTTTCAAATGATCCTGTCGCTCGATTCTGGCAACATGAAAATGGGATTGGTAGCCAATATACCTCAAGAAGGAGACCTTTAGAGTTAGTCTGGGTTTCCGATGAAGTTGATATTATGACAGCGATTGAATTTGAGAAACAAGTTAAAGGATGGAGACGCGAAAAGAAAGAAGCCTTGATAAATGGGAGAGAAGACTTGCTACCAATTTTATCAAAATTGAAAAAAGGTGAGTTTATGCTTCGACGAGCTCAGCATGACGGCAATAAAAACGAGTCGACAAACTCAACATGACAATGATGCTTCGATGGACTCAGTATGACAGTAATAAAAATTCTTGGTATAGCTCAGGGCGACAATTTTAATTTAGATCGTGAATAATAATATTAAAATAATAGACCTCGGTCACATGGATTACCAATCCACATGGGATCTTCAAAAAGACTATCACCAAAAGGTCTTAATTGGTAAAAAACCGGACACTTTATTTTTAGTGGAACATGAACCGGTCTATACATTGGGAAAAAATGCACATGAAAATCATTTGCTCCAATCAGCACCGAAAGATGCGAAAGTTTTCAATATTGAAAGGGGGGGTGATATTACCTTTCATGGCCCCGGCCAATTGGTGGGGTACCCCATCCTTGATCTCCATCGCTATAAAAAAAGTGTCAGTTGGTATATGCGTGTTTTAGAAAAAGTAATTATTGATACATTGGGTGAGTATAACATTGAGGCCGGGGTCAAAGAAGGATTGACCGGTGTATGGGTGGATGATGAAAAAATCGGTGCTCAAGGTGTGCGCATTTCCCGCTGGGTTACAATGCACGGTTTCGCTCTGAATGTGAATACAGACCTTCATTATTTTGACGGCATTATTCCCTGTGGAATATTTGAGTATGGCGTTACATCCATGGAAAAAATCCTTGGAGAAAAACAAGATATGTCAGCCGTGAAAAACTTTGTATTGAATGCCTTTGATCACGCATTTCAGTTGCAGGAAACAGTAGGAGTAGATTAATGCCCAGACTGCATGGATTCCAGAAAAAAGAATTATTAGACGTTTACCGTAACATGGTTTTGGCACGGAGGTTGGATGAAAAAATGATGATCCTAATACGCCAGGGTAAATCCTTTTTTCACATAGCCTGTTCCGGACATGAGGCAGCCCAGTTGGCGGCATCCTCGAATTTGAAACCTGGAGAAGATTGGGTCTATCCCTATTACCGTGATGCGGCTTTGACAATTGGTCTCGGAGTAACCAGCAAGGAACATTTATTGGCCTTTTTAGCCCGCAAGAGCGATCCTGCATCGGGTGGCCGCCAAATGCCTCAGCATTTTGGAAGCAAAGATTTAAGGATTGTGAGTCAGTCCAGTCCCACAGGCACCCAATATTTACATGCCGTCGGTACAGCCCTGACCCTAAAATGGGAAGGAAAGAAGGAAGTCGTCTATGTTTCTTCCGGTGAAGGGACGACCAGCCAAGGTGAATTCCACGAGGCTCTGAACTGGGCCAGCAGGGAAAAACTGCCGGTCATTTTTCATGTTGAAGACAACGAATATGCCATCAGTGTACACATTTCAGAGCAAACATCTGGCGGATCGGTTTATTCAATGGTATCCGGGTATAAGAATTTGGCCCGTTTCAACGTGGATGGAACAGATTTCTTCGAAACTCATTTGGCCTTTCAGCAAGCTGTTGATCGCGCCAGAAAAGGGAAGGGCCCAGCGGTTATCGTGTCCAATGTTGTGCGGTTGTTACCCCATTCTTCGTCGGATGACCAGCGTAAGTATCGCTCTGAAGATGACTTGGAAACAGATAAAAAGCGCGACCCTATTATTCGTTTTGAAGAAGCTGGTGTTGAAGGGAAAATTATTACCATAAAGGAATTTGATAAAATTCGGGCTGAAGTTAAGAGTTTGGTAGATGAAGAAACAGAATGGGCGGAACAACAGGATCATCCTGATAAATCCACTGCCTTAGATCATATATATTCAGATGGACCCGGTTTAGAAGAAACTGATTTCAATGAAGTCGGTGAAAAAATTGTTTTAATTGACGCGATAAATCATGCGCTGTCCGAAGAAATGGAACGCAATGAAAAAATGGTTATCTTTGGGGAAGATGTGGCGGATCCAAAGGGTGGCGTATTTACAGCAACCCGCGGGCTGACCAATAAATTCGGAAAAGAACGCGTGTTTAACTCCCCATTGGCGGAAGCCTCAATAGTGGGGACTGGAATCGGAATGGCCTGTTCCGGGTGGAAGCCTGTTACCGAGATCCAGTTTGGCGATTATATTTGGACAGCCATGATGCAGATTCGGAATGAATTGGCGACTATGCGATATCGATCCAACAATGCCTGGAGTTCTCCTGTTGTGCTTCGAGTCCCTGTTGGCGGTTACATCCACGGTGGCCTATGCCACAGCCAATCGATAGACGGTTATTTTATGCACATGCCCGGAATTCGAATTGCCTATCCATCTAACGCGGCAGATGCAAAAGGGCTGTTGAAAGCGGCCTGCCGCATGGATGACCCGGTTTTATTTTTGGAACATAAAGGCTTATACCGGCAGGGATTTGCAGCCACAGCTGAACCGGACGAAAATTATATCCTGCCTTTTGGGAAAGGGCGGGTTGTTCAGGAAGGGGCAATATTGACGATTTTAACCTGGGGTGCCATGGTGCAAAAATCTGTTGAAGCTGTTAAAAAGGAGAGCATTGATGCTGGTGTAGTGGAGATTATTGATCTGCGTACCCTCAACCCATTGGATGAGAAAATGATTGGTACATCGATTAGAAAAACGGGTAAAGTATTAGTGGTCCACGAGGATAATTTAACCAACGGTCCCGGGGCTGAAATTGCCGCAATCATTGCTGATCGACACTTTGAGGACTTGGATGGACCGATTAAACGGGTAGGCTCTGCGGACAGTCATGTACCTTTTAATTGGTTTTTGGAAGAAGAGATCCTGCCCCAAACTCATAATATTCAAACTGCATTAAAAGAATTACTGGAGTACTGATGATATTAGATGTTGTCATGCCAAAAATGGGTGAATCCATAACCGAAGGCACCATTATTGAATGGCGGAAAAAAGTGGGAGATACAATTGAATTAGATGAAATTTTATTGGAAATCGGTACGGATAAAGTTGATTCAGAAATTCCCAGTCCCTCTCCCGGAATCCTGGTAGAAATCTTAGCCGAACCCAACGATGTGCTGGACGTGGGGGCAGTTATTGCCCGGATTGAAACGGATGTAGATTCAGCGGTTGTGAAAGAAACAAAAGCACCAATCGAGGAGCTTGGTCCTAAATCAGTTGTTCAAGATAAGTTGCCTGAAGCACCAAAGCCTGTTCAACCCGAATTTGCACCACAACAGGTATCGGGTGAAAAGAAATTTTTTACACCGGTGGTTAATAAGGTCGCGGCCGAAAATAATATTGGTTTTGAAGAACTCATGACCGTCCCCGGAACGGGCAAAGGCGGTCGTGTGACTAAACTGGATATACTGAAATATTTGGGAATGCGTTCAGCAGCTCCCACACCGACTTCACCTGCACCTTCACCACCAACTCCGAGTGGGGCCAGTCCTCAGCCGGACTCCATTTTTACGGGTTCAGAAAACCGGGTTGAAATGGATCACATGCGCAAACTGATCGCCGATCATATGCGCAAAAGTATTGATACCTCGGCCCATGTTTATGTTATGACAGAAGTGGATATGAGTGCCGTCATTAATTACGTCAACGCTCAGGGGGACGCTTTTACCGATCGTGAGGGATATAAACTCACTTACACTCCCTTCATAATTCACGCTTGCGTTAAAGCATTGAACAGTCATCCTGATATGAATGCATCAATTGATGGTTCAGCCATTGTATATCATAAAAATGTGAATGTCGGAATGGCTGTTGCTGTGGATAAAGGACTCATGGTCCCTGTTTTGGCAAAGTGTGAAGAATTGAACTTTTTGGGAATATGTCGAAAAGTGAGAGATTTGGCAGTCCGCACTCGTAATAAACAATTAGTACCTGATGAACTCCAAGGATCTACATTTTCAATTTCAAATTTTGGCGTGTTTAATATGACTTTCGGAACACCCATCATCAATCAACCCAATGTAGGTATCCTCGGTGTTGGTGCGGTAAAAAAACGTCCTGTTGTGATTGAAACCGGAGAAGGAGATACAATTGGTATCAAGAGTATGATGTACCTGTCGCTAGGCTTTGACCATCGCTTGGTGGATGGCGCTGGCGGTAGTCTTTTTACTGAATCCGTACGGCAGAATATTGAAAACATGGATTTACAAAGTCTCATCTAATGTCGATGGATCACATCCTCAAACTGTATACTAAAAGTGATGATATCCGATAATATAAGCATCGTGTGATTTATCTATTTCAGAAAGTGAATTGATGGAAACAATTGTTAAAAGAAAAGCGGCTGGAAAGCCAAAAATTCGTCTTCAATATGGTGACGATTACAAATTCGTCCAGGATGTGGTTACCACCAATAGATTGCATACTGTTTGTGAGGAAGCACGCTGTCCAAATATTTATGAATGCTGGGGGCGCGGAACAGCGACGATCATGATTCTGGGTGATACTTGCACACGCGCCTGTGGTTTCTGCTCTGTGAATACGGGTAAGCCTATTGATGTGGATGAAATGGAACCGGTCCGGACAGCCATGGCAGTAAAAAAAATGAATTTGCGCCATGTTGTAATCACTTCTGTTGACCGCGATGATTTAAAGGGTGATTTTGGTGCAAAAATCTGGGCAGAAACTATCCGGCAAGTCCATCGCCACGTTCCTGAATGTACTATTGAAGTTTTAACGCCCGATTTTCAGGGATTTCGTCCTGCTCTTGAAACCGTATTTGAAGCGGCGCCTGAAATTTATTCTCACAATGTAGAATGTGTAGAGCGAATAAGTCGGCAAGTGCGGACACAATCAGTTTGGTCCCGCAGTTTAGATGTTTTAAAGCAATCAGTGGATTACGGCTTATTAACCAAAACAAGCATAATGGTCGGTTTGGGCGAGGAAAAAAATGAAGTGATTGAAACCATGAAAGAAGTGGTTGACCTTGGTGTTGAAATATTTACCATCGGCCAATATTTGCAGCCGACAATTAAGCACTTGCAGGTTGATCGGTATGTTGAAGATGAAGAATTTCAAGATTACAAAAGAATTGGGGTGGAACTCGGGTTTCGGGTGGTTGAATCGGGGGCGTTAGTCAGAAGTTCTTACCACGCAGACGAACAGGCACGGTTGGCGAAAGTAACATCATGAATCAGAACAAAAAGTTGATATATGGCCTTATTGTTGCTGCGGGGTTGGTTTTAGTTTGGATGGTCTATGCAGACCAAGGTATTGAAACTAAGCCTGAAATTGCTAGAGAGGAAACGCCTCTAATTTTAGTTGATGGAAAAGTGCCGCCAAAACTGTCGAACTTTGTGGCGCACATGCAGTATATTGACGAAAGCACTTGTTTGAAGTGCCATGCCACTGAAAGAGAAATGAATTTTGGCCCCGGCCCAGTCTTGGTTAAGAAAATGCCCCACGAATTCCGTGAAAATTGTGTATCCTGCCACACGCTGTCAAAGTGAACCGATATGGCAGACAAAAGATTGTGATCGGACAAATGTACGTCATATAAGCAAGGTATCTTTTTTGGCATAAATTTTGATTTACTTGAGTAAGATTTAAAATAAGGAATGTCATGAGCGACAAATTTGAAAAAGACTTAAACGAAGATTTTCTCGAAGAAAGCGAATCGTATCCTGTAATGCCTCTTCGGAATACAGTGTTATTCCCACAGCAGGTTATACCGATTTATATTGGCCGCGAAAAATCACTGAAATTGATCAATGAGTTGCCGCCAAAAAGTAAACATATTGTCGTAGTCGCTCAGGAGGATGGGTCGATTGAAGACCCTAGTCCAGAAGATCTGTATTCATACGGAACCCTAGCAGTTGTCCTTAAAGTGTTTGATATGCCCGATAATAGTAAATCAGCAATTGTCCAAGGGATTGACCGTGTAAAGATTTTATCCTTTAAAGAAAAAGAACCTTATTATCGCGCCGCCGTTCAGCGCTTGTCTGACAGTTCACCAACGGATGATATTGAACTAGATGCCATGGGGAACAATTTGCGCCAGGTTTTTAGTGAACTCATTCAAGTGGCACCCAACCTGAGTGAAGAACACACTGGTATGTTATCCAATATCCAAAAACCTTCCCGTTTGGCTGATCGAACTGTTTCATTGCTTACCGTTCCTAACCCCGAAAAACAGGAGGTATTGGAAGAGTTAGATGTAAAAAAACGGGTTGAAAAAGCGATCAATATTTTAACGAAAGAAATTCAGCGCATTAAATTGGGCGAAGAAATTCAAACCGAAGTCCATGACGAAATTGCTAAATCCCAGCGTGAATATTATTTGCGGGAGCAAATGAAAGCCATTAAACGGGAATTGGGTGAGGACGAATCACAGGTTGAACTGAAAGAAATCGAAGATGCGATTAAAGAAGCCAAGATGCCCGAAGAAGCAGAAAAGGTGGCACTGAAAGAATTAGACCGTCTTTCAAAAATTCCGACGCAATCACCAGAATATACTGTTTCCCGGACCTACTTGGATTGGCTCACGGAATTGCCTTGGTCGGAGACCTCCCCAGACACAATTGATATAAGCGATGCGAAGACCATCCTGGATGATGATCATTATGGCTTGGAAAAAGTTAAAGAAAGAATATTAGAATATCTGGCCGTTCGGGCGCTTAAAATGAAGAAAGACCCAGAAGGTGGTGTTCGTGGCCCTATTTTATGTTTTGCAGGCCCCCCAGGGGTAGGTAAAACATCATTGGGGCGTTCAATCGCCCGATCAATGGGACGTGAATTCGTTCGAATTTCACTCGGTGGCGTGCGGGACGAAGCTGAAATTCGCGGGCATCGTCGGACCTATATTGGTGCTTTGCCGGGGCGGATAATTCAATCTTTGAAAAAAGCCGGCACCAATAATCCTGTGTTCATGCTGGATGAAATTGATAAACTCGGCATGGATTTCCGTGGTGATCCTTCATCTGCTTTGTTAGAAGTTTTAGACCCGGAACAAAACAACTCATTCGCCGACCATTATCTGGAAGTGGATTTTGACTTGAGCAAAGTCATGTTCATTGCCACAGCCAATTACCAGGATCCCATCCCACCTGCATTGAAGGATCGAATGGAAATCATTGACTTCTCTGGTTATATCATGGATGAAAAAGTCCTGATTGCGAAAAAGCATCTTATCCCAAAACAGGTTAAAGAGAATGGACTAACTGACAAAGATGTTGTAATGGTTGATTCCGCGGTAAAAGAGTTAATTAATTCTTATACACGCGAAGCTGGTGTGAGAAATCTTGAGCGCGAAATTGCCAATGTGTTTAGAAAAGTCGCACGGGATAAAATTGAAAAAAACGCAAAAAAAATTAAAGTGAATAAAAAGAAAGTAACTGAATACTTAGGCGCAGCACGCTTTTATTCAGAAATTGCTGAAAGAACCACGAAGCCAGGCGTTGTTACCGGATTAGCATGGACGGCTGCCGGCGGTGACATCCTATTCATTGAAGCTTCAAAAATGAAAGGTAAAGGCGCACTTACATTAACGGGTCAACTGGGAGATGTGATGAAAGAATCCGCGACGGCTGCTATGACCTATGTGCGTTCTCATACAGACATCCTGGGATTGGATGAAAACTTCAATGAAAACACGGACATCCATGTTCATGTGCCCGCCGGGGCAATTCCCAAGGATGGCCCCTCTGCCGGCGTTGGTATGTTTACGGCGATCGTTTCTTTGTTGACGGGACAATCAGTGGAAGATAGAGTTGCCATGACAGGGGAGATCACCCTTCGTGGAAATGTCCTTCCCATTGGCGGAGTGAAAGAAAAAGTGACTGCTGCACATCGCTCCGGAATTAAAACTATCATTTTACCGGATCACAATCGAAAAGATTTGGAAGAGATTCCTGAACATATCAAAAAAGATCTAAACTTTCACTTTGCTAAAGAAATGATGGATGTAATTGATGTGGCGATTCCCGGAATGAACGGGCGAAAAAAATCAAAAAAGTCGTCTTCAAAAGCTAAAGCAGTAGCGTAAATTTCGCGCCGAATTTGAAGGGTAAATCACATCCTTTAAATTTATGAAATAGGGTGTTTAACTTCCGCCTTCATCCCTATGAATCGGGATTACGGCGGATGGGCAGTTGGTCTTGACCAACTTCATAAACGATCTTGTTCATTAAAATTATGGGCGTTTAACTCAGTTGGTCAGAGTGCCTCCCTTACAAGGAGGAAGTCGGGAGTTCGAATCTCTCAACGCCCACCGACAGAAAGCCTTCGTTTCACAACGAGGGCTTTTTTATTTGTAATTGGTCAAGGATTGTCAGGATTAACCTAAAATAGTCACAAAGTGGACACACTTTTGGTGTACACACTTCCGTATGCTATAAAATCTCCTTATTAATTATAATTTCTCATTAAAGTATAAAATCCCGTCACTTCGGGTTATGAGGAAGAAGGAGTACCAGCAATATCAACACGTACAAAATAATGGGGCAAATATGGGGCAAAAGTTTTCTATGAAAGAAGAAAAAGTTCATATAAATCACATATTCATTAGAATAAATCAATATTAATAATATGCGATAATTAAACCGCTATACCATAAGAACATTTATAACTTGAACTAACAGTTAAAGTTTGTGTACATTCTTTGTATAGTTTTTTGATAATTATTTACTAGTTGATTATGAGTAGTGACAAATCCGCCTTTTAAAGCGTTTTATACGCGTGGATTAACCACATAACTGCTACCCGACCCCATATCAATCATATATGGATAGATTTAGTTTATGTCATATCTATTCCATTTATTTTTGATGAGTTCTTTAATCATTAATTGAATTGTCAATTACATTAAAGGAACACGTAGCTTCGGAAGGGATTATTGAGGGTAACAGTGTTTTGCGATGAACGGCGCGTTACTGCTTAAGGAACGCGGTAACTTTGCCGCAATAATCCTAAGAATAGGAGGTATCATGAAGATGCCAATACCTAAGTCAACTAGCCAATTAATTAATACAATTGATTGGATAATTGCAAAAAACCGCAAAACACTTCCAATTAGTGATGTTGAACTTTTGGAGAATGTTAAATTTGAATTAATCAAATTAACAAATAAAAGGACTCAGGTCGACAGTGCTGAAATTAAAAATGCATTGACAGAAATAACTCGGAAATTACTGAGATTTTTCATTGACAATGGTTTCAGTGAGTGGGTTGAAAAACTGAATTAATTGGCCCTCAAATTCCTCTTTTTATGGACTTAGGAAATACATTAAAAAAAATTCGAAAACATAGAGGCTTAAAACAAGACGTTTTAGCCTCTAGGTGCAATATATCTATTACTTACCTATCACAATTGGAAAATAATAAAAAAAGTGCGACCCTATTAACCTTAAAAAAAATATCTGAAAGTTTAAATGTCCCGTTACCCGTCCTCTTTTTCTTATCAATGAGACTTGAAGATATTTCCCCTCAAAAAAAAGAGTATTACAGCCAACTTGCCCCTCCCTTCAAAACATTTATAAATGATTTTTTTCTTGATATAAATGAATGAAGAATTTAAACCGATTGACAGTCCAAAGGGACTAGGGTGGATTCTTAATTATAAATTAAAAGACTTAAAAATAATTGCATCATCGGTAGATAATTATTATCGCAAATGGTATAAGAGAAAATTAAATCCAGATAAAACTCCACTAATAATTAACGGGAAAATTCAAAAAAGGGAAATTAACGAGAGCTATGGTCAATTAAAAATAATTCAAAGACGAATACATAAAAGAATCCTTAAATCTATCAAACTTCCAAAAAATGTATTGGGAGGAATATCTCCCTATAATACTGTCATTAATGCTTTCAGGCATAAGGGCAAGAAATATCATTTTCAAACGGATATTAAAAAGTTTTTTCCATCTATAACAAATAAACGTGTATTTAATACGTTTAATAACCTTGGTTTTAGTCCACCTGTTTGTTCATTGCTAACAAAATTGACAACAAAAGAAGGTAATTTACCTCAGGGAACACCAACCAGCACTTCAATTGCCAATATTGTTTTTCACCCTATTGATATTGAAATAATTAAATTTTGCGATGAAAATAAGATTACATATACAAGATGGGTTGATGATTTGAATTTTTCTGCTAAATATGATTTTAATGAAATAATTCTTCAAATAACTAAAATAATCAAAGACAGTGGATTTAATATTAACAATATAAAAACACAATATAAGATTGGCCCCATTACTATGACGGGTATTATTACTAAAAACAATACTCTTACTGTCCCACAGGAATTGTATAATAGAGTTAAGGATAATTCAATACCAGAAAAATCAAGGGAATCATTACAAGCATATATAAATAGTGTACATCGCGGTTAAATATTTCAAAGTCGTTGAATGTGTAGCATTTTAATCAGCCGGACTAATTTGGTGTAAGCGGTAGGATATTTAACCCACCTCGGCAATACTACTCAACAATTGTTAACAATCAGAGCCTAATAAGTTACCTAAATGCCTAAAAGGTTAATCAGTTGGTTTTTTATTAGTTAACCAAATTCGAGAAATTCAATCATAGGGCGAAAACACATAAATTCCCGTTATATGCCTACACACCAGTAGGTTATAAATTTACTGAAATCGCGAATGTGGCGTGATAGGGGACGTAAAATGGGTGGTTGAAAATACCGTAAATGCTTTTATATATGTTATATACGACTATTTGAGCCAATTATATGTACTCCAACCGGAGCAAAAAGTAATGGAGAGGCTGGTAAAACATCACGGTGGGTTGATAAAGAGTCCTCTTTTAATAGGTATTAATACCGCTATATTGATTCAATTAGGGGGAATGGAATAATAGTGTTAAACATTATTAAAAGTATATATATATCTACACAGTAAAAGATACAGTGATTTTGAACTCGGTTTTAGGGAGTAAGAGAAGGGGCAAAATAAGGCAAAAGGTGATTCAAATATTTTTTCTGACAAAACCGGCGGGCCTCAATAGTTATATCACACAAAAACAGAGCGTCACATATTTTGGGTAAATAGTCTATATCAATGTAAATTGTTTTGTCTTCTCAGTATGGCGGGCAGGATTTGAGGTGTAATGACATTATTCAATGCACGAGACTGGTAAATTGATATATATTTTTTAGAAGAAGTGAGAATTGGCCGATATGAATTTATGGCAAAAACCAATCGGAAACGCCAAACTACTTTAAGTGCTACTTTCGAAGAATGCTTCGTAGATACGTTCGAAACGATTGGCGGGTCGCAACCACATGGTCATGTTAAAGAGAATCTATATGACCAATCAGATACAATATAAGAAGTTGAAGTACCTCCAGAAGACCCACAGCCAAGCATGATAAATATAAGATTTAACCAATACAATTGAAGTTGCCTTCCTTTGACATAAAGAAATTTACTTTGTAATATACCATTAGCTAAACGACTGCTTTTTGTAAAGATTTAACTACAGCAAAAACCGCTGAATCCATAAGGTAAAACAAGTGGGCAGATATGCCCCTTGATAACGCTTTCCTTATGGAATTAAATCAAAGCGGTCGTTTAGCGATTACCACTTGAGGCGTTACAGGGGGTTTTTTCGTTAGGCGATTTACCCTCATGCCTTAAAGTGTCAAAGATAGAGTTAATTGAATGCATTTAAATGGCTTTAACTAATTTGGAGGGAAATTATGAGAAGAATACTGCTTTCAGTGATTTTACTGGGTTTATTCCTGACTTTTTCGTGTGAGGATAAGAAAGATACAACTCCTCCAGAAGTAACTATTATTTCTCCTACAAGTGGTTCAACTGTGAATGAAATCGTTACTATTACTTGTATGTCCACAGACAATAAAGGTGTAGATATGGTGGAGTTATGGATTGACGGTGTTAATACAAATGTAATTGATAATACCGAACCATATTCATTGGAATGGAATACGACCACTTACACGGACGGAAATCATACTATAGTTGTTCGTTCATATGATACAAGTGATAATGACGGGGATAGTGAACCTTTAAGTCTAAATGTAGATAATACCTTATCAGTTCCTGATAGTGTATCAATTCAAAGTGTTGATTTTTCAAATGGAGGATTTACAATTAATTGGACAAAATCTATGGATGGGGATTTCAAATTATATTCGTTAGAACATTCAATTGAATCCCAAATGAATGATTATGAAGAAATATACTCTACGAATGATATTGATGTAACCACAACAAGAATGGAGAATATCAGTCCTTTAGTTTATCACTATTTTAGAGTCACCGTTACTGATACATTTGATTATCAAACAAAAGGGTCAATCTATACCTCATCTCTTGATCTGGTTCCAGATTCTGTTGATGTTAATTTGGTTTCCTATGATTTAGAACAAATGACTGTTGAATGGGAAGAATCCCAAGTGAGTGATTTTGGTAGTTATAAATTGCTCTATTCAGAGACAGAGAGTGGAAATAAGGATACTTTAGAAACATATACTGATAAGACTACTACCTCATACTCTACAACTATTTATGATCCTACCCATGAAAATTGGTTTTGGATTATGGTTTCGGATACATTTGATCAGAGTTCTATTGGTAATGGATTAACTAATGATTTAGATGTTTCACCCACACGAATCAATATAACATCTATAACCTATAATATAGATGAGATGGTCATTACATGGGAACAATCCAGCGATTGGGATTTCGCTTCTTATGAACTAATGTATTCTGAATCAGAAATTGGAGATAAAACCACCATCTCAACGATTATAAATAAGAATAATACTTCCTATGTACTTACAGAATTTGACCCCAATCATGAAAATTGGTTTTGGGTAAAAGTTACCGACCATTGGGGTCAAATATCTGTAGGGAATGGATTCTACGTGATTAATACCCCACCAAACCACTCTGAATTAAATCCAATATCATATGGAAATAACGCCTTTAATGTATCCTGGTCTAAAAATAGAGAGGATGACTTTTATTCATATCAACTTTTTGAATCTCTTTTTGAAAACATGAGTGGAGAAAACGTTGTTTTTGAATCTCATAATGGGGAAGATACTGTGTATGTTGTATCTGGTATCGGCGAGAATGAGAGAAAGTATTACCGACTGTCAGTTACTGACATTTTTGAACTTATAACTTCGAGTTCAATAGTCGTTGGTAGTTCCTTTCCAAAAATTGTGTTTGTTTCAGATAGAGACGGTAATTCTGAAATATACCGTATGGATACAGATGGGGGAAATCAAACAAGACTGACCAATAATACAAGTTTTGATGGATTACCACAGTTTTCTCCTGATGGCTTAAAAATCGTCTTTGTATCTAATAGATATGGTGACCCTGATATTTATATTATGGATGTTAATGGACGAAGTCAGACAAATTTAACTAATTCTTTTGGTTCAGAAAGTTTCCCTCAAATCTCTCCTGATGGCTCAAAAATTGTCTTTATGTCAGATGGAATATTTGTGATGAATACCGATGGAACTGATCAACTAAAATTGACCTCTCAACATGGAAATTATAGCTATCCAAAATTCTTTCCTGATGGTACAAAAATTGCTTATCAGCATCATTCATATTTACTAAATATACTGAACGAAATTTATATTATGGATACTGATGGCGACAAAAAAATAAGACTAACCAAGAATGAGTACGGTAACTCTTTAGGTGAAATTTCGCCAGATGGTTCCAAAATAGTATTTTCGTCAAACAGATCTGGTGATAACGAAATTTTTGTAATGAATGCTGACGGTACTGAACAAATAAATTTGACAAATAATGAGGCAGGTGATGATACGCCTATTTTTTCACCTGACGGTACAAAGATAGTTTATAGATCAAATAGAGACGGTAGTAATAATGAGATTTATATGATGAATATAGATGGTAATTCTCAGACAAGGTTGACTAATAACGAGGCAGACGAGTGGCGTCATTCTTTTTCGTTTGATGGATCAAAAATACTGTTTGTATCAAATAGAGATGGCAACCCTGAATTATACATTATGAATGCAGACGGTAGCAACCAAACTAATTTGAGTAACAATACGTATGCTGACGATTATCCTCAGTATCAACCGCAGCCTGATTAGTTTTCCTTGGTATCCGTACCGTTGAAATAACTTGAATATTTTCATAGCTTTCTTATACTCATTTTGGGATTCGGTATTCTTACAGGTCTTATTGTACTCTATTTTAAAATAGTCCTCTTTTGAAACATAAAAAGAATAAAACACCAAACATCCATTTAGCTTCTTGAAAGACCCAAATTCGAGAAATTCCATCACAGGGCGAAAACACATAAATTTCCGTTATATGCCTACATACTAGCAGGTTGTAAATTTATTGAAATCGTTAATGTGGCGTGATTGGGGATGTAAAATGGATAGTTGAAAATACCGTATATGCTTATATTAATCTATTTACAATCGTATTGACCAATTATAGGACTATAAATCAGTAAATGAATCGGCAAAAGTCCCTAATGAATCTACATTTATCATGGACTAATCGGCATACAATAACCCTTGAACAGGCATCATTCGACGTAATAAATTAAAAGTGTAAATAGTAAAATATTAACCAAGTACCTATATATCAGCAGGTTATAGCGATTATTTCTCACTTATTTGACTTTTTAGAGGGGAAAATAGTGGAAGTATACACATTAATGTATTAATTGAATAGGTCACATGCTACTATATTCCTCTAATTCAGCACGATACAGCTATTAAACCCCTTCGAATCGTACGTGGGGGATGAGGCAAAAGAGGACGAAACCCTATTCGATTCATTTTTTTCTGACAAAACCGGCGGGCCTCGTGGGCTTAATTACAAAAACGGTGTGCCACAGATTTTGTGTAAACCATCTATATCAGTATCCGTAAATTATTCTGTCTTCCCACCTAACCAGAGGGCAGGTAAAAATAATGGATAAAATTCATAAAGAGATTCTCTGATCATAAATTAAGGAAAATGATGAATATGCATACATTACCAATAAATTTGGTACAAGATGCCATATCAAGAATTTCTAATTGAAAGAAGAAAGATGATTGCAGGCGTTATAAGAAAAGGGTCCAAAAAATTAAAATGAAAAAATTATTCATATCAATATTGTCGATTTCTTTGTTTTATAGTCAGGGAAGTGAGACAAATAATCAAACAAATAAAGAGATACAAAAGGCAGTCGATTATTATAACGTTTCGCTTTTTAATGAGTCGAAGAATGTCCTAATTGATTTACTTTATAGCGAGAAAGGGTCACAATTAGAACCAGAAATAAGATACCACCTTGGAATAATATCATTTTATGAAGGCAATATAAGCAACGCCCAGATTCAGTGGACTAAGCTACTCAATAAATATCCAAAAGACCTACGTTCAAAAGAAATTAATCGAATTTTAAGTAAAATAAATCGCTCAGAAAAAAGCGATGAATTATTTAAAGAAGAAAATTTTGAATATTCACAAGATCTGTCCCAAGCTTTTATTTTTTGGACTCCCATAATTCCTAATAATAAATTATTTTGGGGAGATTTAAAAAATCCCACAGAAGCAAATAAATATTATAGGCGATTAATAAAAAAATATGATGACCCTAAAAAGAAATTTATGTTTACTTATTATTTATTTAGACTTCAAGCTGGTTTTAATCGCGATTCATATGGATATAATAATAAATTCAATAATGAGCTCAAACACAAAGCCTTTAAAAACGAATGCTCATTATTATTGATCCAATTAGAAGAGTTCACCAGCGACGAGACTGACATCAACTATAATTTATTGGTGCAAGCGAATTATCTGTGGGCAATTAAATTAAGCGACTCGAAACTATTTTCAGGAAAAGTAAAAGTTAATGAAGAATCGAAGCCATATTTCAATAAAGTAATTGAATTAACGGAGAAATTCCCTAATGACATGTACAGGACGTTTTCAAAACATTGGTTAGATAAATAATGCAATCTAATGATTTTTTAATGCCAAAGTAGATTGGCTGAATGCAGTAGACCCCTAAATTGCGAAATAGTGGATAGTTACTCATATTGATTTTTGTTTATTAATGATAACTAAGTAATTAGGAGAATAGAATGAAAAATCTATTTATATTCGGTGCAGGAGCTTCAAAATCAGCAGGAGCACCATTAATGAATAATTTTTTCACTCAGGGCGAGAAGTTATTTAACAATGGTATTATTGGAAATAATGGTTCACATTTCCGTGAGATCATTGATATATTTTCAGATTTTCAAAACCTATATCAAAAATCCAATCTTTCCTTGAATAATTTTGAGGAGTTTTTGGGAATTATTGAAATGGGATTTATTATTGATAAAGTACCCGATTCAAAAATGAGCAGCATTGATACCTTGAGGGAATCTTTGAATAAATTCATTGTACAAACAATTGAAAGATCAATGCCTTTTAAAAGGGATATAGATAATATTTATCCAGTACGTCCGTATGATATTTTTACTAAGGCATTGAAACATTTAAATGAAAATGATAATAGCCGAAATCGAAATGAATTTTCCTTTATTACTTTCAATTATGACTTGGCATTGGATCATGCACTAATGTTTAATGGTTTTGGAATTAACTATCATTTAATTGAAACTAAAGGTGTAAATCAAGGATCTCCACTTTTAAAATTACATGGTTCCATAAACTGGGGTTTATGTCAAAAGTGCGGGAAAATTATTCCTTCTGATATAAAAAGTGCACCTTTTGGTCGTCTTACCAAAAATAAAAGAGCATATTATGATTTAGGATCAAATATAAATAAAATAAAACATTGTGATAAACCGTTAAAAAATACTCCATTAATTATTCCTCCAACTTGGAATAAAACTCAATATCACGGAGCTGTATCGTCGGTATGGAAAAAAGCTTCCAAGGAACTTGCACTTGCGGAGAATATTTTTATCATAGGCTATTCTTTGCCAGAATCGGACATGTTTTTCAGATATTTATATTCATTGGGTGTTTATAGCAGAACAATCATAAAAAATTTGATTGTAATAAATCCTGATCTGGCTGTCAAAGAAAAATTTGAAAAGTTATTTGGTGGATTAGCTCTGAAAAATTATCAATTTATAGCTAATCCATTTGAACCAGCAATTGATACCATAGTTCAAACGATTTCTTCAGCCTGATACGATCCACTATAAAAAAATACTGGAGCATTAATAGAATTTATTATTTGTAAAAAATACTTACCAATTAACTGGATATAGATTATTTGAAAACTACCCAAACCCCTTTAATCCGGTCACGACACTTCGCTTTGACGTACCAAAGGTTAGTGATGTAACCCTTGTCATCTACAATATGTTGGGACAGCGGGTTAAAACCTTTAACTTGCAAAGCACACCCGCAGGCTCCCATTCCATTACTTTGAATGTCACCAATGACTTGGGTGAACCAGTAGGTGCAGGAGTATACTTGTATCAGCTAAGGACCAAAAACTATGTCAAGACACGGAAGATGGTATTGCTAAAATAAGGAAGTACTTCCGGTAGGTTTCAGTTACAGGGTAGCTTTTGATTAGTTAATATTATTTAACCAACCACGACAATTCCGCCCCAAAAATGTTAATAAATAGAGCCAAATAGGTAAATATAAATGCGTAAAAAGTTAATCCGTTGGCCTCTTGAATTTCCTAAATTCGAGAAATTCCATCATAGGGCCAAAAACACATAATAATCCGCTATATACCTCTATAGCCGTAGGTTATAACTTCATTAAAATCGCTAATGTGGCGTGAGAGAGGACGTAAAATGGGTGGTTGAAAATACCGTAGGTGTTTTTATTATGTTATATACGACTATTTGAGCCAATTATATGTACACCAACCGTAGCAATAAACACCTATGAAGTTGATAAAACACACCTATATTTTGATAAAGAGCACTCATTTAATTGGTATTAATACCCCCAATATTGATACAATTAGGAGGAATCGAACAATAGTGTTAAACATTATAAAAAGTGTTTATATATCTACACAGTAAAAGATACAGTGATTTTGAGCTCGGTTTTAGGGAGTAAGAGAAGGGGCAAAAGAGGGCAAAAGGTGATTCAAATCTTTTTATCTGACAAAACCAGCCGGTCAAATCAGTTTAATCATCTTAAATGGGATGTCACATATTTATCGTAAATAGTCTATATCAGTATCCGTAAATTATTCTGTCTCCCCTCCTAACCTGAGGACAGGTAATCATAATGGATAAAATTCGCAAAGAGATTCTCTGGTCGTGATTTAAAGAAAATGATGAGGATGCACGCTTTACCCAACAATTGGTACAAGATGCCGTATCAAGAATTTCAGGGTGATAGAAGAAAGATGATTGCAGATGTAATAAGAAAAGGATATAAAAAATTAAAATGATAATTATTTATGTTTGAACAAACCTTTAAAAATATAGATGACATCCTGTATAAAGATGCTGGTGCAGACAGTGAACTGGATTATATCGGTCAAACATCGTGGATACTCTTTCTACGGTATTTGGATGAGTTAGAATTAGATAAAAAAGACGAAGAGGAACTCAAAGGGCAAAAATATTCCTTTATCCTTGACGAAGAATACCGCTGGGCAAACTGGGCGATGCCCAAAGGCACAGATGGAAAAATTGACCACCACCAAGCAATGACGGGTCCAGACTTGGTTCAGTTTGTTGATTTAAAACTCTTCCCCTACCTTTCTAACATTCATGAAAAAGCCGACAGCCCAAGTACAATTGAATATAAAATAGGTGAAATCTTTAGTGAGTTGAAGAACAAAATTCAAAGTGGGTATAATCTCAGGGAAATCATTGAGTTTGCAGATGCATTAGTATTTCATTCTTCCAAAGAGAAACACGAATTAAGCCACCTATACGAAGCAAAAATCAAGAACATGGGGAATGCAGGACGTAACGGCGGTCAATATTATACCCCCCGTCCTCTTATTCGTGCTATTGTGAATGTGGTAAATCCCCAGATCGGTGAAACGGTGTATGACGGTGCTGTGGGTTCGGCTGGTTTCCTATGTGAATCCTATGCCCAAATGAGCCAAGACAGAGAGCATTTAAGTACTACCGATTTAAAGACACTTCAGGAAACCACTTTCTACGGCAAGGAAAAGAAGAGTCTTGCCTACATCATTGGGGTTATGAATATGATCCTCCATGGCATTGAAGCCCCCAATATCATCCATACCAATACATTGAGTGAGAATATTCGTGATATTCAGGAGAAAGACCGCCATCATGTGATTTTAGCCAATCCCCCATTTGGCGGGAAGGAACGAAAAGAAGTTCAGCAGAATTTTGACATTAAAACTGGTGAAACCGCATTTCTATTTTTACAGCATTTTATCAAATCCTTAAAGGCTGGTGGCCGTGCAGGTATTGTGATTAAAAACACTTTCTTGAGTAATACCGACAATGCATCCACGTCTCTGAGAAAACACCTACTGGAAACCTGTACCCTCCATAGCATTTTAGATATGCCACAAGGCACATTCTTGGGGGCCGGGGTTAAAACGGTGGTGTTGTTTTTTAATAAGGGCGAACCCACCAAAAATATCTGGTATTATCAGTTGGATGCAGGTAGGAATTTGGGTAAAACCAACCCGCTTAACGATAAGGATATGGCAGAGTTTATCGACCTGCAAAAGACACACCCCGAGGGCGAAAATTCATGGATGGTGAATATGACGGATGTAAACACTAAAACTTTTGATTTGAGCGTTAAAAACCCCAATATACCTGAAGAAGCACCGTTGCGAAGTCCTGAAGAGATACTCACTGAAATGGAAACACTGTACAGCGAAACCAAAGATATTCTGGGAAGCATAAAAGAGTTGATATGAAACAAGATTGGGCATTTGGTGCAATAGAGCAACTTTGCGAAATAGAATATGGTACTCGTGTTGTTAGAAAGAGAGATGCTGGATCAAAATATCCAACTTATGGCGGCGGTGGTGCAACATTCTTTATGGATGAATATAATCGTCAAGATAGAATGGTTATTGCAAGGTTTGCAATGTCAGAGCAATGCACAAGATTTGTTAAAGGAAATTTTTTTCTAAATGATAGTGGCTTAACTATTTGTCCAAAGGGAAACAATACTTTAGATGACAATTTTTTGAACTATCAGATACTTGCTTTGAATGATGATATTTATTCTCTTGGTAGAGGGACTGCTCAAAAGAATTTGAATATGGATGAGTTTAAAAGACTCAATTTTACCTACCCAAAGACCCTTGATGAGCAAAAGCGTATTGTTGCCAAATTGGATGAATGCTTTGAAGCTATAAACAAAGCCCGTGCCAATGTGGAGAAAAACCTGCACAATTCCAAAGAACTCTTCCAAAGCCAACTGAACCAAATTTTCAGTCAGAAAGGTGATGGATGGGTTGAGAAGAAGTTGGGGGAAACTACTTATGTTAAAAGTGGTGGGACGCCACTGCGTTCTAATAAGGAATTTTGGGATAATGGTCAAATTCCTTGGTATTCATCTGGGGAACTAAACAACCTCTATACAGAAGAGCCTAAAAGATTTATTACACAAAAGGGTATTGAAAATTCAAATGCTAAACTATTCCCAAAGGGGTCATTATTAATTGGTATGTATGATACTGCGGCTCTTAAAATGTCAATAATCGATAGAGATGCAGCTTTTAATCAAGCAATTGCTGGAGTTAGACCAACTGAAGGCTTAAACCTTCAGTTTTTACTACATTCTATTAGTGCAATAAAACATAATTTATTACAACAAAGAAGGGGTGTTAGGCAAAAAAATTTGAGCCTTAGAAAAATAATGAACATTTCTATTCCAACACCTTCTTTTAATATTCAGGAAAGAGTGGTTAAAGAATTAAATACTTTTAGAATTAAGACCCAAGCCCTTGAATCCAAATACCAACAAAAATTGGATGCATTGGATGAGTTGAAAAAGAGTATTTTGCAGAAAGCATTCAACGGGGAATTATGAGTTTAAGTTATAAAAATACTGCATCTTTTGGGAAACGTATTGAATATTATATTGCGGGATTAATGCTGAAAGATGGTTTGGATGTATTTATGCCATTGGTTGATGATGATGCGATTGATGCTGTTGTTAAAAAACCTGACGGCAGTTTTGTTGAAGTGCAAATAAAAGCCCGCTCTAAGAATGTGATATTTGGTAATGCCGCACTTTTTGCAGCACTGTCTCATGAATATAGACCAAATTACTGGTTTGTCTTTTATTCGGAGAGAATAAACAAGACATGGATTTTATCTTCAAAGGAGTTCATTAAAGAATCAAATCAAAACAAAAAGGGTAAAAATATGGGGAAGCGTTCTGTTTGGTTTAATGGCATGAACACCAAAACCCAAACTGAACACGTGAAACCACAATTTGAAAAATATTTAGTCAATAATTTCAGGCGAATTATTGAAGAAAATCCTGATGAATAATGCATTACAAATTATGATGCATAATTAGTGAAAGAATGTTAGCATGAATCAAGACCAAGATCAAATTATGATTTATAAGTCTCCAGATGATGGGGATTCTTATGAAGTAAAATTAGAAAGTGAATCAGTTTGGCTAAGTCGTCAACAATTATCTCTTTTATTTGAAAGGGACAAAAAAACAATTGGTAAACATATTAATACAGTGCTTAAAGATGGTGAATTAGAGAGAGAAGCAGTTGTCGCAAAATTTGCGACAACTGCTAAAGACGGCAAAACATATCAAACTGAGCACTATAATTTGGAAATGATAATCTCGGTAGGAAATAGAGTTAATTCAAAAAGGGGAACACAATTCCGTATCTGGGCAAATAAGGTACTAAAAGAATATTTAAGAAAAGGGTACGCTATAGATGAAAAACGCCTACGAGAAAAAACCGAGCAATTATCAGAGTTGAAACAAATTATACAAATTCAGGAAGAAATTATTCAAAGAGAGCAAGTGCCAGAATCAGCGGCACTTGGATTATTGAAAGTGATTGCAAGTTACGCAAAGGCATTGGATTTTTTGGATGACTATGATCATGGGCGATTAAAATTGCCACAAATAGCAAAAGGGGAAATACATCGTATTACTTATAAAGAGGCAATAAAGGCAATCTCTCTATTGGGACAGCAAAAACATGTAAATGATGAATTATTTGCTCGTGAGAGAGATAATTCATTTAGGAGTTCTTTGGACAGTATTTACCAAACTTTTGATGGCAAAGATTTATATCTATCATTAGAGGAAAAAGCAGCTCACCTTCTTTATTTTGTTGTAAAAAATCATTCTTTCACAGATGGTAATAAACGCATAGCCGCATTTTTGTTTGTATGGTTTTTAGATATTAACCGTCACTTATTCAGTGGAACCGGTCGACTGATTAGTGATGAAACATTGGTCGCACTTACATTAATGCTTGCGAAAAGTGCACCGTCGGATAAAGAAATAATGATAAAAGTTGTTGTTAATTTAATAAATAGTGATTCTGTTTGAACGAACAGGAAACACGCACTAATTTAATTCTTCCTGCCATTCAAGAAGCGGGCTGGGGAACGGTAGAAGGTTCACGCATCCGAGAAGAATACCCCATTACCAAAGGGCGATTAGTGGGTGGTGGCAAACGCTCTGTGCCTGATAAAGCTGATTATGTATTCCAATATAAAAACCGTAACATTGCCATCATAGAAGCCAAATCCGATGAAAAACATTATACCGAAGGTGTAGGGCAAGCCAAAGATTATGCAGAGCGATTACAGGTTCGTTTTACCTATGCCACGAATGGCTTGCAGATTTACAAAATGGATATGCAAAAAGGTGAAGAAGGCGATGTAACCACCTACCCGACTCCCGATGAACTATGGGAAATAACATTTCCTTCCGAGGAAATGGGACTCATCCCGGAAGAAGTCGCATGGAGAGATAAATTCCACGAAATTCCCTTTGAAACTCGAAGTGGAACATGGCAACCGCGTTATTATCAAGAAAATGCCATTAACAATGCAATGGATGCCATTGCCAAAGGACAAAACCGTATCCTCCTCACTCTCGCCACAGGCACAGGAAAGACGGCCATTGCCTTTCAAATTGCGTGGAAACTTTTTCATAGCCGTTGGAATATCCGCAGGGACGGAAAGCGTCTTCCCAGAATCCTGTTTTTAGCAGATAGGAATATATTAGCAGACCAAGCATTCAATGCCTTCTCCGCCTTTGAGGAAGATGCATTAGTACGGATAAGTCCGTCAGAGATTCGCAAGAAAGGAAAAGTGCCGACCAACGGGAGCATCTTTTTTACGATCTTCCAAACATTCATGTCTGGCAATGATGGGGAACCATATTTCGGTGAGTATCCTAAGGATTATTTTGATTTAATCGTTATTGATGAGTGTCATAGGGGTGGCGCAAATGATGAGAGCAATTGGCGGGCTATCATGGAGTATTTTAGTCCTGCGGTGCAATTAGGACTTACGGCAACACCCAAACGGGATAAGAATATTGACACCTACCGTTATTTTGGTGAACCAGTGTATATCTATTCACTCAAAGAAGGGATTAATGATGGATTTTTAACCCCATTTAAGGTGAAGCAAATTCATACCACTATTGATGAATATCTTTATACGTCTGATGATATTGTATTGGAAGGTGACATTGAAGAAGGTAAAGTATATACCGAAGCAGAGATAAACCGGGTAATTGAGATAAAGGAGCGTGAATCATACCGTGTACAGAAGTTTTTGAATATGATGAACCATGTTCAAAAGTCTATCGTCTTTTGTGCGACTCAAAAGCACGCTCTTGCGGTTCGGGATTTGGTAAACCAGCATTCTGATAGCACTAATGCCAACTATTGTCACCGTGTGACCGCTGATGATGGAAAGTTAGGTGAACAGCATTTACGGAATTTCCAAGATAATGAGAAGATAATCCCTACTGTTCTCACTACATCACAAAAATTGAGTACGGGTGTTGATGCGCCGGAACTCAAGAATATTATACTCATGCGTTCAGTAAACACCATGATAGAGTTTAAACAGATTATTGGTCGGGGAACCCGCCTGTTTGATGGAAAAGACTATTTTACCCTTTATGATTTTGTGGGTGCGCATAAGCATTTTCTTGATCCTGAATGGGATGGTGATGCCCTACCCTGTGAGGATTGTGGTGAAGTAGTATGTGAATGTGAACCAACAAAAACAACATACCCCGAGCCTTGCGAAGAATGTGAAGAAGCGCCATGTATTTGTGATAAACCAGAGCCAGACCCATGTCCTGAATGTGGTTATTCCCCATGCAGATGCAAACCAAAGCCTAAAATGATTAAAGTCAAATTGGCTGAAGAAAAAGTAATGGAATTGGATTCCATGGTTCAAACATCCTTTTGGTCTGCTGATGGAAAACCAATTTCTGCCAGTGAATTTTTGGTGGCGTTATTTGGATCATTACCTGATTTCTTTAGGAACGAAGATGAACTTCGTGCCATCTGGAGTAAACCGGATACGCGAAAGAAACTTTTACAGGATTTAAATGAAAAGGGCTACACGAATAGTCAGTTAGAAGACCTGCGGAATATGATTCATGCGGAAGACAGCGACCTGTATGATGTGCTGGCCCATATGGCGTTTAGCACCAACCCTGTAAAACGAAGCCAGCGGGCGGAATATGCCAAGTCTCATTTTGGAGTATATGAATCCAAGCAACGAGTCTTCTTGGACTTTGTACTAAAACAGTATGTTCAAACAGGGTTCACCGAATTGGATGATGCAAAACTGCCGGAATTGCTCACCTTGAAATACAGAGCTATTGACGATGCTAAACGTGAACTGGGCAAAATTTCAAGTATTAGAGATACGTTTATTGGGTTTCAGGAGTATTTGTATGGGGATAGCAAATAATGACAAAAACAGAGTTTTTAAAAATATTAGAAGAAGTTCAGTGGGCAATTACTAAAATTAACCAATCCATTTTAAAAAATCTGTCAAATGATCGTGAGGTCCCAATATCTGAGCAAAAGAAATTACTTGAACAAAAAAAATACTCGCCATGCGAAAACCTTAATAAAGAGGATTTAATAGCAACAGTTGATTGTGAGTGGGCAAAGAATAACAAAATCAAAGTGGAATGGGATGACCCTGAGACCGAAGATGAGCGATTAAAAATAATTAATAAAATTAATAGGTCAATACAAGAAGCAATAGATAAAGGCGAAGCTCTTCCAGATACACCTAATTACTTCCCTAAGGCTAAATTGAAATATTCTTTAATTCCTGAATATCCGGTTTATTTTGATTTTGGAAATGATGATGATGGGCACCACATAGGTTTCTTCTTTGACAACGAAATTCTATATAAATTATTCTTACAGGAAAATGATATAATCAATTCTATAGATAGGATTTATGTGCGCTGGAATAAAACGGTTTTAGAGTATACCAGCGAAAAACAGTCAAAGGAATATAAAGAGTATTCTGATTGCTTTATTTTTTGGTTTGATGATAAGGATATAAATATCAAGGACGTAGACTCTCTCGTTGATGAACACAATGAAGAATATAGTGAAGTAAGTGAGATCCCTGTAGTTTCTCAACAAAAGGTTTCAGGAAATGTTGATAAAGAACTTGAGCTTGAGAAAGAAAATAAAGAATTAAAATACTTGAATAGAGTTGCCATTAATAAAGTTAAAAGGTTATCGGCAAAAAAAAATCGATTCAGCCTCAGTTCGCTTTCCGATAAGGATCTTGAATTAATAGTTGATCGATGTCGGAAGATTAATAAGAAAATTAACTATGCCAAAGTAGGGAGAGAACTTGGCAGAAATGCTAAAACCGTAAAAAGTGAAATACATCGTCGAAATATGGGATGGCTTGAAAACTCTCCAGATTAAATAACTTCAAATGATAACAAACTGAAATCATCTATATTGTTAATTCCTGAATTTTCGGGAATCGGGAATGGCACGATTTTTTCCTCCTCGGTAGGTATGAAATGAAACTCAAACCTATTAGGAGAAAATCAAATGGAAATTCGAGTAATTGAATTATTAACCGAACTTAAATCCCTTATACAGGGAAAAATATCTAATCGATGGATGTGCATTCGAGAGGTATCGGATTACACATCAGTATCAGAATCCACAATTAGAAGGGCTATCCATAGGGGTGAATTAAAAGTTTCAAATGCCACAGGAAAGCTACTATTCAAGGTATCTGATGTGGACAGGTGGCTCAATGGGTAAATATTTCGAAACACCCATCAAAGCAATCCGAAAGAAGTGTCTTGATTGCTCCTATTGGTCAACAAAAGAAGTGCGAGAATGCCCGGTTATAAATTGTGCCATCTATTCCTACAGATTTGGACGCAGACCCGATAAGACGACGGTTAATAATATTAAAAAGTTTTCCGGCAAAAATATTGAGCCTATTCAGGGTTTTTAAGATTAATTAGGATATTTAGCAATGGATATTAAAATCAAAATGTCTAAGGGGTGTTATTATCGTAACGATATGTGGTTTTCCCCTGCATATCGGAAATTAGCACCCGGTTCGAGGGATTTGCTTCAGTGTTTATATACTGAAATCCGAAAAAGAGAAATAAAGAAAGTATGGGTAGAATATAATAATGGCGAGGTGTCGTTTACAGAAAAGGAGTATAAACAATTAACCGGTCGATGCACGGCGACATATGTAAAGGCAAAAAAACAATTAATTGAAGTGGGTTTTGTAAAACTAATTCACGAGGGTGGGCGTTTTAGAGGAGACCGGGCCTTATATAAAGTGTTATTTGGAATAAAACATATGCCTATTTCTGAGGAACGATGGAGAAAGTATCCGGAAAGTAATTGGTCGGATGAAATACCAAATGCAAAAGGTAACTTGGTCGGTACAGAAACACGCTGGTGTGTAGGTCAAAGTGGTAGAACAATTAAAATACACCCTACTAAACCATACTCTAACGGTGCCTTATCCCCCTATAAAAGTGTATCCTAAAAATGATTAAGTCCCTAAGAAACCAGACCCTTCCTCCTCGTAGCAACTTTTCATTCAGGGTCTACTTTTGTAGGGTATCTTATAGAAAAACCATGGTACCTATGTATTTCTTACATCTTAAACGTATTTATTATTATAACGATCCATCCCCAAAAATGTGGGGATTAAATCTCAGAACCTCAAAAGAATTGCTAAGAAATGCTAAGGATTAACCCAACCATAATAATTAATTGTACCGACGAAAACAATGGCAAGGTTATAGCAAGGTTTTTAGTTGCGGATTCATCGCATTCTATGGTCACAGGAAGATAAGGAATGGTGATGGTGTTACTACTTCGTGAGATGGGATGCTAACAATTGTTAACATATTTACAGTATTTTTGGACGAAGGAATAAGTGTTTTTCATAAATCTATAAATGAGAGGGAGGAAGGGGCGATTTGGAAGATGAATGCTAATTGTGTATATTTTAAGTACTTAAATCGAATGAAAATCCTTCCTAAATCCCATTCCCCTATCAAGATGTGGTACGCAGTGATGCCCCACCGTTTCATTCGAACGGAAGTCATCTTTATAGGGGATTTTTATTAGGAGGATGTTATGGCATCTTTAATTAAACGCGGACCGCGATACTTTTCACGAGTGACTTGGTATACCGATACAGGTCAACGGAAAGAAAAGCAAATACCACTCAAAACCAATAAAAAGTCTGAGGCAGTTGTTAGAAACCATGAGGTTGAAAAGGTTGAGGACACAATCAAACAAGGCGAGAACTGGGCGTTTGGTTGGATGGGCGAGGGCGGCAGAGTAAAGCTGATCCGTCGTTCAATCTCCGAAACCGTAGAAGAGTATATTGCCATTAAAAGGATTGATGGATGTAGGACGAAGACCATAGACCTCAACGAGTTGGCCCTCGACTCATTTATGAACTTGTTGGGCTATAAAATACCGATTGAAAATATTACTGACTCCCATATTAATGAATGGAAGGAATGGTCACGGCGGCGGCACGCGCCAAATACGACAAACATCTACCTTGCCAAGATGAAAACATTCTTCCGATTCTGTAATAAAAAGGGATACCTTAAACAGGAACTTGATTTTGATATGGTAAAAGCAAATAAAAATCCACCAATGTACCTGTCTGAAACCAAGTTGGGTAAATTATTCTCAACCGATATGATTAACGAGCATTTTCGGAAAGCATTCCTTTTTTATGCTATGACAGGCTGTAGGAAAGCAGAACCCTTTGAAGGGATAATAAGTGGCGATTGGTTAATCATTACCCCCGATGTAGCCAAGACTCATACCACACGAGAGATTGAATTGAATCCAGTTACGAAAGGCATCCTTCGTGAAATGAGAGAAAGGTATGATGCTCGAATTGGCAAATCAATGCATGGGAGCAAGGCGGTGACTCACAAGGGGATCATTGATACATACTCAAAGGTTTTCAAAAAAGGTGCGAAAGCACTTGGGTTTGGTGAGCATAAGTTTCATAACCTTCGTGATACTTTCGCTGTTCGTCGCTGGATTGAAAGTGGAGATATTTATTTAGTCTCAAGGGAGATTGACCATAAAAGCGTAACGCAGACTCAAAAGTATGCCGATTTCAACCTTCGAAGACTACAGGCGGACTTTCCATCTTTGAGTAATATCATTAAAGCGAGGTTAGGTAAAAGAACCTCAAATGAATCCCTACTTAAACTCGGGGCGAATTATCTTCAATTAGGGTAAAATAGTGTGAAGAGGATAATTAGAAAGCTCTGTAATTTTTATGGGCGCAAGGAGTCTATAATTCCCGAAAATCAGCCAAGAAATGGCAAAGTGGACACGCTTTTAGTGTACACAGCGGTAGTTTCTCAACGGTAGAGTGCCTCCCTTACAAGGAGGAAGTCGGGAGTTCGAATCTCTCAACGCCCACGCATCTTCACGTTGTTACGATGCGCCTGTGGCGATATCAAATGGTGATTAGAAAATCGTCTGCCGAGTGTAATGATATTGAAGATGGGACTCTCAATGCCCGAACGTCTGACCTTCGTTATGGCGCGCAGGCACATCTTTGCAAATCTGCGGAAGTGTTTTACTACCGTGTTGAATATGAAGATGCTCATTGAAAAACTGATTTCAAGGAAAATAATCCAATGAAATTACGGAACAGAATATTGAACCATTTAAAACGGTCCCATCGGCAAAACCGGTTCAACGAAAATCCTTTGGATTTGGGTCGACTGTCTGCTTGGCACAACCCAAACCGCATCAAGGAATACTCCAAAGGTCAGATCTAAAATTGATCTCTTAAAAAAAAGCCTCTCGTTTTATCTATCGTAGCGATACGAAGATAGACGAGGGGCTTTTTTGTTTTAAATACCAGAACCACGATTATTGCCCCCCTGGATTATTATCAAAAGAGGTAATTCTCCTTGAATGGTTTATAGTGATATATGTCTGGGAAACAAGTTGAAATAAGAATAAATCGTTCAAAATAGATATTTAGCATGTAACAATAATTAATAGTAAATTCTCGGCGTCACAGAGGATATATATGGTCTTTATAGTTGGGTATTACATATCTCATCCATTGAAGAATAAATATCAATGTGGCATAATGCAATTCGTTGCATTATTGTAGTTAACAAGATTCAGGTATTATAAGCCCTGAAAAGGAAGAATAAATGAACATATATGTAGGGAATATTTCCTTTCAATTGTCTGAAAGCGGTTTAGAAGCTGCTTTTTCAGAATTTGGTACAGTTGATAGTGCTCGCATTATCACTGATCGTGATACTGGACGTTCAAAAGGTTTTGCTTTCGTAGAAATGCCAAACCAGTCTGAAGGCGAAACTGCGGTTCAAGAATTGAACGGCAAAGAGCTGGAAGGTCGCGAATTGAAAGTGAATGAAGCCCGTCCAAGGGAAGACAGACCTCGTCGTCCCAGATACTAAATTAGATTTTGGTATTCAATTTCTGATTTAGATTTATTTGAATTAGAAAAATTAAAAGCCTTCCCGAATTTTTCGGGAGGGCTTTTTTTGTATATAATTCTGCTCTTCACTGGATGCAGCATCCGGATGATATTTTTAAATGAAAATCCGAATGTTCAACAAGCATTTTGCATACCCGCCTTTGGCGCGACTTGGCATGGACAATCAGGGATGATCGTCCCACATCTTATAGATTATTAAAATTAAGGGTATAGCCTTAAAAGGCTGAAAATATCCGAATCCTAATTCAATAAACTTCTAATCCACTAATTGGTGGATGAAGAATAACAGTTATCGTTTTTTATACGCTGTCGCCCCAGCGGTAATTCTGAGATCCAAATGATTGATGGGCGGCGGTACGGGACAGGTCGTGTAAGCATTATAAGCGCAGGGAAAATTGAAGGCTTTATTAAAATCAATGATCACATTGCCATCCCTAACCGGTGCATCAAAATATAATTGTCGCCCACCGCTGTAAGTCTCCTTGCCCGTTGTCCCATCCATAAAAATAATGGTGCGTTTCTGTTCCTCCATATGGGCTTCTAACTCATAGAGTTCTCCACCAACCTTGAAGGACACCATACCTATAGCCGGTTGCTCAATTGGATTCCCAAATATATTAGATATCGTTCGAATCCGCTCCTCTGAATAGGCTTCAAATTTTCCCTTAATTTTCCATTTAGGATCGATGGTGTAATACGGAATTTCAAATGACGGATTTATGTCAGGATTTTCAAAATCTTTCAGGCGTATGGCTAAACTTCCGCCCCGTTTAATAACAAACCACTGAAAGGATTTCCAGGAGAATGTGTGATCCAATTGATCGGATGAAAATGAAAAATCGGTGACTCGAGTTGCACTATCCAGTAACACAGGCGCATGAAATTGAAATTTGAGTTCATTCCCACTTTTTGAAAATATACCGAATTGGTTCGGGAATCCAGCGGGGAGGACCATATCATTATCCTGCCCAGATCCCAATTGGTACTGACCGTCATAGAACCAATAAAGCCCTACCAAATTCAGGTAACCCTGCCTTGATTTTAGATAATTGATCCGTTTCTGACGAAAATGTAGTATTTCGCTCTCATAGGATTTGTCCATGGCACATCCTGATATAATAAGAATGCATAGGAGAAGGGTGTTTGAAATTCTGATTTTGACCATAATGGACTGAAAATTTATCATAGAAAAATGCAATGTGACATATTTCTTTTCAGCAATTCATGACCCTAAATTAGATTATGTTAAGATTTTATGAATTGGCACCTTCGCCTAATAATATGAAGGTTCGCATGGCTCTGCGCTTTAAGGATATTCCATTTGAAACTATTGACGTTGATTATTTTAGCCGTGCGCCAATTCGCGAAATATCTGGGCAGGATGGTTCACCCGTCATCATGGATAAAGGTATTGTCATTAATGATAGTGAAGCGATTCTAGTTTATCTGGATGCCAATTATCCAGAAACACCCCGTTTATTCCCCAGGGATATAAAAGGACGAAGATATTGTGAAAATTGGAAAATCATGTTGGATAAAAAAGTAGTTCGACCCTGGTACAAGGTATGGCGATACATTTTGAAACGCTTAGATGAATTAGATCAGGATGCCATCACCGAATATCAAAATGCCTTGGGTTGGATGGATCAGGAGATTGGTGACCGAACCAGCTTTCACGATGATCCGGACATGGCCGTGTGTGACCTTAGGGTTGCCTTGTGGGCTGTATATGGTCTTCCGGGAGAAGGATTACTCGATAGGGTAGGTTTATTAAAAAGTGCCAAAAAAACATTTGACGTTGATAATAGCGTCTTTCCAAATCTTATGCGGTTTTTAAAACCATGGAATGAATTTTTAAAATGATCAAAAAACTGCTTTCTACTTTCTTTATATTATTGCTTTTACTCTTTGCCATTAGCATTGTTTTGCTGAACTACCGTCCAGCCGTTCCCCAATTGGTGAAATATGCGTTTCGACTTGATTCACTACTGACACAGGGATCGCTGACAATTCAATTTATTGGCAATACCAATGTGTTGGTAAGTGATGGAAAATCAGCCATACTCACGGACGGATTTTTTACACGGCCATCGATTCCACAAGTATTATGGGGTGAAATTGAACCGGATATAGATGTAATCAAGTTATCTCTAAAAAATGCAGAAATTCAATATCTGGATGCAGTTATTTCCGTTCATTCTCATTTTGACCATGCCATGGATTCCCCCATCGTCGCCCAAATGACCGGTGCAAAACTGGTGGGATCAGAATCAACAATGAATATCGGCCGAGGATTGGGCTTCCCTAAAGATCAAATGGTCATTGCTGAATCGGGAATACCCATTCAATTCGGATCAATGAAAGTGACATTGGTAAAGGGGCAACATTGGCCCTATCCTGATAAAAAATTAGGCGACCTGCTTTTGAACCGGGGGATTGAAGGACCGATTTTTCCTCCTGTGGATGCCATGTCCTATAAAGAAGGGGCCAGCTATACAATTATCATAGAACACCCAGAAGCTACTCTGGCGATTCACGGCAGTGCAGGATTTATCCCCAATATTTTAGATGATTACGATGTAGATATTCTCTTTTTAGGACTGGCCGGATTGGAAACAATGGATGCAACGTATAACGATGACTATCAAACCCATGTGACGAAAGCATTAAAGCCCGAAGTGATCATCCCCATACACTGGGATGATTTTTTCGTTCCCCTTAAAAATAGTATTAAATCTCGAAGTTTATTAGAAAAAGTGCTCCAGGGAATGGATGTGAAAAAAGCATTCGAAATGGTTGAGGATAGGAATTCGAACAGAAAAATGGTAGTTTTACCACTCTGGGAGGATGTGGCAGTAAATTCACTTTTAGATCATTAAATCATGACTGAGAAGAAAAAACCAAAAAAAGAAAAAGATCCATTTGGCTGGAGCAAATTGGGATTCACAGGATTGATACTCACTGCTTTAGAAAAGGCCGGAAAGAAGAAGGGGAAGAAAAAGAAAAAAGATCATTTGATTGAAAAGGATTATTGGTAAAATCTAAGAAATAGAATCCCTGATCTTTTTCAGTAATTCATTCGTCAGGCGAATGCCTTCCATTTCGCCGTGGACGCTGCCTTCATATTCGATTCCAACATAGCCATTATAGCCCGCATCTAAAACAATCTTCATAAGGCGGTAAAAGTCCGAACCGGTTTCATCGCCATTTGCATCAAATTCATGACTCTTGGCGCTGACAGCTTTGGCATAGGGCATAAGTTCGGCCATACCTTGATAACGGTCGTACCATTTGTCACCTTCTATCCGAAAATTGCCGAAGTCCGGCAGGGTGCCCGCTCGTGGGTGATTGACCTTTTCGATGACAACTGACAGCCATTTTCCGTTGGATGAAAGTCCGCCGTGATTCTCAACAATGGTATTTATGCCAACGGTGTCCCCAAATTCTGTCAAGCGTCGCAGGCCATCCGCCGCCAATTCAATTTGGTCATCGTATAACCCATCACTGCGGGCATTCACCCGAATAGAATGGCACCCGAGAAATTTGGCCGCTTCGGCCCATTTATAATGGTTTTCTACCGTTTGAGTTCGTTTGGCTTCGTCCGGATCGCCTAGATTGCCTTCACGGTCACACATGATTAAAAGGCTTTTTACTCCCAGGTCATCTGCCCGAGTTTTCATTTCATTAAGATAGGCAGTGTCCTGGGCTTTTTCAAAGAAAAATGTATTCACATATTCAATACCGTCAATCCTGAAATCATTTTTGGCGATGGCGGCAAAATCCAAATGGTTGATTTCCTTATTCCACAAAGCGCGGTGGAGGGACCACTCCGCTAAAGAAATTTTAAATGGCATTGGTTTTCTACATCCTGAGAGTAGTGAGCCGCCCAATCCCGTGAGGGCCAATCCACCTGTAATGGCGGCGGACTGTTTCATAAAATCGCGCCGTTTCAAATTAGAGCTTCCTGATACGAATATTGCGGTACCAGATTTCTCCATGATCACCTTGGAAACCGATATGGCCTTCCGTGGCTTTGGCAAATTGTGGCATAGTGTTAAACTTGCTTTTATTCACCAAGGCCCACATGGCGTCACTCTGGTATTCATATTCAACAACTTTGGTGCCGTTAAGCCAATGCTCCACATGGTTGTCTTTCACCTTGATGCGCACATTGTTGAATTCTCCTACTGGGTTTACCACACTTTCCGAAGCTGCAACGAGGGCATAAAGTGAACCGGCAGATGTTAATGTACTTTCGCCATTCGTGTGCCCCGCATCGTCCAGAATCTGCATTTCCGGTGCTGACTGCCAGATGTAGTCACCATCTTCCGTGGCGAAATAAAAAATACCGCTATTACCTTTGGGCGGCACTTTCCATTCCAGTTCCAGTTCAAAATTTTTATAAACATCCTCACTGATGAGATCAACACCATGACCCGGGACAGTTTTTAATGTACCGTCAACAATTTCCCACGAATCGGGTAATCCGGCTTGTTTATAGCCTCGAAGGCCCGTGACTGTTTCACCATCAAATAGAACTGTCCAATCCGAATTTGAAGAACAGCCGATCATAAAAATTGTGAATAGCATAAAACTCAGTTTTTTCATTGTTTAACCTTTCGGATTCCACTCACCGCGAGCTACGGCAGGGGTGAATAACTCAATATCGGGATTAGGGAGTTTGATAGTTTTACCCTGTTCGGCGCTCATGTAAGCCGCCATTAGGAGACGGGTCACATCCAGGCCATCATCAAAATTTTCTTCCGGACGTTTCCCTGCCAAAAAGGACTCCACCATATGGCGATTTTCAGCTGTATAACCGTACGCTTCCGCTTCATTGCTTACGATGGGCATAGCGCCGGATTCGGCATTTTGTTTTTCCACCAGATCTTCACCTTCAGCACCGGCAACCTTACGGCTGAAAAAAACTTTCAGATCCGGGTCCAGTGTATTTACGAACATAGAGTATTCCGGTCCGAATAGTTCCATACTCAAGCGCATTCCTTCCCCGACAAAACACCAAGATGTGGTTGTTTCAACAATAAGTTTATTCCCATCCTCATCCAAATATTCAATGAGTGATCTGGCAAAATCTTCCGATGGTTTTTTAGAATAGTCGGTTTTGCCACCACTATTATCCGAAAGAATTTTTGCATATTCCGGGCGCTGCCATTTGAGGCAATCTGTATGGGCGCTAATACTGATGGGCGTGATGGATTCTCGGGGTTTGCCAGGTTCTGTAAGCATAAATCGCGCTTCTTCAACAGAATGGCACATCATATCATTGAGCACGCCGCCACCCTGGAGAGAGCCTTCCCAAAACCAAGGCATGTGGGGGCCGCTGTGTTCTTCTGCTGCTCTGGCTAAATAGGGTCTGCCAGTGGTTGAAGCACCTCGAGCCCATATGATTTCTTTCCCGCGGACGATAGAAGGGGAGAAAACTTGGTTTTCCAAATAACCGTCCAAAAGTCCCACACTTTTGGTGAGTTCCAGTACTTTTTTGGCTTCGGTCACATTTCGTCCGAGGGGCTTTTCGCAAGCCACACCAATCAATTCACCCTTGCCACTTGATATTGCATTGGCAATTTCTTCAAATGTTTCAATTCGGGTAAAGTTGGGGGAACAAACCCATAATGCATCAATGGCGGGATCGGCGATCATATCCGTAATCGTATCATATGCTTTTGCATCATCGCCAACGCCGATGGAATTTGCCAGCGTAGCCGATTCTTCTGCCGATACTTTAGTGCGAGACATAATACCGACCACATCCACATTTCGGACAGAAATGAGTGATTGAATGTGAAAACGGGTAATGAATCCACCGCCTATAAATCCGATTCCTAGTCGCTGTTTACTCATGCCTTTTAGTTTCATTTTTAAATTGTTCGTTGAAAAAGAAGAAAAATAAAATACCCGTAATTAAGCCCATTGCAGAAAGGGTATACCAAAAACCGGAATAATCGAATATGCCGGCAGTCGTGTAAAATTCCTGCAATTCACCCGAGAGCCAACCACCGAGAACCGGACCACCGCCAAAAATGATAATCCCAAAAACCGTTTGGGCAGAATGGCGTACATCATCATCGGCGAGTTTATCAACGTAAATAAATCCAGCGGCAAAAAAGAATGCAAAACAAAAGCCGTGAAATGCCTGACTTACAACCATCACCCAGGCCGGAAGAAAGGATGTACCAAAAATGGCGTAACGGGCGAAGTAGGCTAAAATACCAATGGTGATAACCTTCTTAAATCCCAATCGCTTCAAAAAATATCCAAGGTAAGCCATTGTGGCAATTTCTGCAAATTGACCGATCGTCATTGCCGGTCCGATGGCACTGTCTTTAATCCCGATGAAGGAGAGGAAGGGACCTGTTTGGAGAAAATAAATCTGGTGAATGATACTAACGCCTAAACTGGCCAAAACAAGGACGAGAAATGATTTGTTGTTAAAAAGAGAGAATGCTTTCTTGAAAGCCAGTTTTTCTACTGCATCCACTTTCGGCGGCGTGTTTGGAAGCATAAAACAGAAGACACCATAGGTCATGGATATGATGCCGGAAAACTTAAGCGCATCTCCCAAGCGGGCCGTCACATTGGCTACTTCGGCACCGGAAATGAATGGCGGCATTAGTTGGAATGATAGATCCTGCTGGAGCCAAATCATGGGAAAAGCCCAACTGGCGGCAATCCATCCGATGGTTCCCCACACACGAATTTTTGGGAATGTATTTTCCGTATCATCAATATGGGCGAAGGCAACAGAATTTGATAAGGCCAATGTTGGCATATACAAAATACTGTACAGGATGGATAAATACAGCCACGCCTGAAAATCCGTTTGGGTTGAAGTGTACCACTTAACAAGTCCGCCGGTGAATACTAAAAAAGCCAAAACTTTTTCTGTACTAAAATAACGGTCTGCAAACTGACCGGCGATAAATGGTGCTGCAATTGCGCCGATTGATCCGGCCAATCCAAGGATCATGCCAATATCCGATCCGGAAAAACCAAGTCCGCCCTCAGCCACGCTGGCAGAAAGGTAACGAGCAGTAACGGGAAGCCATGCACCCCATAGGGCGTATTGAAGGAACATCATGGTTCCCAAACGGATGTTTTTTGTCATGTGTTTATCCGATTGTGCGCTATCAGACTAATTTCCGGTTCACCGGGTCCCATTCGATCCGGCGTCCCTGAAAATAGGATTCCGTTGCCATATGACAGGTCACAGCCTCATGGAAGGCAACTTCGATATTACACTTTGGCATACCGTCACTGCGAATCGCGTCTAGCCAATCTTTTATGTGCAAATGGGTTGGATCTACTCTTTTACCTTCGCGGTAGGTATAAAGAAGTCCCTTATTTGCGAAGTAGCGGGAAGTGGCAGAGGTGACACCATCGATCTGTTTTGAACCGGGAGAATAGGTGTAGATCGGGTACTTAGGATTGATCACACCGCTCTTCAGCCGATCTTTGTATTGAGTAGATTCTGAGTCTGCCGTAACAACAAAACCATGGACTGATCCACCGCCGCTTTGACCGCCCATTTGCATAGTAGCGTCGTGCCCCATGATCCGATTTCCACGAGGATTATTGCTGGATAGGGTCGCGCTGTATAAAACAGTGAGATCTTTATTCGGATATTCAAGAGTCGCATTCCATACGTCCGGCACATCACGCCCATCCTTGTAAAAATAGATACCGCCAGTGGATGAGGCATATTTCGGGATACCTATTTCCATAATTTGATTCAGGGCATCATAGTCATGGGAAAATAAATCTCCCGAAAGGCCAGTACCATAATCGTACCAGCAGCGCCAGCGGAAAAAGCGCTTGAGAGCCTCTTCTCCAAATGGAATTTTATTTGGTGCCGGCTCCTGAAATGTGTCCCAATCGATGGTTTTTGCATTGCCCTCAGGATGGATACCCCAAACCCACGCACCCCAGGGTGAATTCCGATTTGTGGTTAACTCTACCATATTGATCGGTCCCAACAAACCCTGATCAATAATCTGTTTAGCTTTATCGTTCGCTTCAACCTGGCGGTTCTGATGTCCAAGTTGGAATTTAATTCCCGTTTCTTTTACTGTATCATAAACAGCCACCGCTTCATCGAAAGTGCGGGTCATACCCTTCTCACAATAGACATGCTTACCAGCCTTGGCAGCGTCAATAGAAATGCGGGAATGCCAATGGTCCGGTGTGGCGATAATAACAGCATCGATTTCGTCATTGGCGAGCAATTCTTTATAATGGCGGTAGCGTGTCGCTGACTTTTGTGGTTTGCCTCCTGGACGAACTTCATTTGCAGATGCTGCAATACCGTTTTCTGCTCTCACATCAAAGAGGTCGCACACAGCCACCAGGGATACATTCAAATCTTCCTGGGACATGAATGTTGCAAATCCCTTATCCAGTTTATTCTTTTTCGCATTCTCAGACGCACGATCCGTCCAGCCTGGTGTGGCAAAACCAGCACCGCGAATGAGGTGACCACCACGGCCGCCATAGCCAATGATGCCGATATTCAAATGCTGACTGTCTGAAAGACCGCCGATGACAGCGGGCGCAGATTTTTCCTGAACCAAGTCCGCCAAAAGGTTGGATTTCTTTAAGGCATCCCGGCGCATCTTTCGCCATAGGTTTGCCAGGAAAAGTCCAAGTACAGGAACAGTCGCCAGACCTTTGATCAGGTCCCGGCGTTCTAAATTTGTTTCATTCTTTTTATTTGGAAGATCACTCATTACCATGTTTCCTTAATTTGATTTTGATTTGGAGAAAAACCGATCCAAACCAATGATATGGCTTGTGGGAAATGCATAAAGCACCCACAGCGCACAAGCTTCAATGAGATTTTTATTAACAATAAGATAACTGCCTTCACCCGGCCGGCCGTATTCCAGACCAAGAAGAGGCGGTGCAAATATATAGTATAACAATACAAATCCCATTCCGACGAGTGTTGTATAGCGACTGAATAACCCTAATAAGAGGGAAGCCCCAACTAAAGTCAAGCCCCACATATTGACATAATCAGAAACCGCCAACAAGGAAGGATTTGATACAATCGTTTTGGCTAATCCTGCAAATAACCACTTTGAATCCAGCAGATAAGCGGCCGAAGACCAATATGGATTGATTAACTTGGAAATGCCCTCAAATAAAAAATGCCAGCCAATAAGAACGCGTAATGTGACCAATCCGTAGAGCTGGTATTTATCTTTTATGATCGATGATTCAAAACTCCTCATATTGATTTAACCTCTTTTGAATAGATAGAGTTGAAAAAAGAACTAGAAAGAATAAGTTTTAATCATCTTAAAAAACAAGGGTCAATTTTACAAATTTATGTTGAACGACACAGGCATTGTAGTTCGGACTGTTTTGAGATTATTTTCCGGCGCATTTTGTAGACTATTTCCATGCGCTGAAAAGCCATGGCACCAGCTAATTGATTAGATATTAACCTAAAAAAAGTAAAGGAATAGATTAGATGTCCAAAAAAGATTTAGCATTTGACACCATGGTTATCCACGCCGGTGATCCAGATCCCCGCATTGAAGGGGCCGTAAACATTCCCATTTTCCAGAGTTCAACTTTTGAGTTTACCGGACAAAAGTCTTATGATAAGTTGAGATATATTCGGCTCAACAATACACCAAATCATATTGGCCTTCATATAAAACTGGCTGCCATGGAGGGGGCCGAGTCTGCCCTTGTCACGTCCAGCGGAATGAGCGCTATTACCACTACCTTGCTTACATTCCTTAAATCGGGTGATCATTTGTTGGCCCACAATAATCTCTACGGCGGCACAGCCGATTATGTGAAACATGACCTGCCGGATTATGGAATTGAAGTAGATTTTTTTGACGCCTCCAAACCCGGGGACTGGGAATCAAAATTAAAGTCCAATACAAAAGTCATTTATGTTGAAACCATCACCAACCCATTGATGGATGTACCGGAATTGGGTGCTGTTGTGAAATTTGCCAAAAAACATGATATAATCTCTATGATCGATAATACGTTTGCAAGCCCTGTACTATATTGTCCCATTCAGCATGGTTTTGACATTTCACTTCATTCAGCAACAAAATATTTAAATGGTCATTCAGATATTGTTGCCGGTGTAGTGATTGGAAACGAATCCCACATATCTAAAATCAAATCTAAGTTAAACCATCTTGGCGGATCACTTGATCCCAACACTTGTTTTTTACTCCACAGGGGGATAAAAACATTATCTATAAGAATGGAGCGACAAAGTCAAAATGCCATCGCCATCGCAGAATTTTTAGAAAGTCATCCAAAAGTTTCGCAAGTTAATTTTCCGGGATTGGAATCAAGTTCGAGCCATGAACGGGCCAAAAAATTCCTTCGTGGGTTTGGAGCTATGATTAGTTTTATAGTTGACGGCGGAATTGGAGAAGCAGATGCAGTAATAGGCCGGCTCCAAATCCCGATCTGCACAGCAAGTTTGGGTGGTGTTGAGTCATTGGTGACGCGACCGGTGCAAACGTCCCATTCATTATTGAGTGATGAGGAATTGGAAGCTGCGGGCATATCAAAATCTTTGATCCGTTATTCAGTGGGAATCGAATCAGTCGACGACTTGATCGCAGATTTAAAACGGGCTTTAGACGGGTAATTGTCGAAGTCTTTTCAATTGGTCTTATTGTGCGGACTTCTTTCCATTATGCTGCAGGCTCAGACGGATTCCACTCAAACTGACTCCAATAGTGTGGACTGCAGTGTTGATCCGTGGATTGGACAGGATAAGTTCCTACATGCAGGTTTGAGTTCTGGTATGTTAATTGGTATGAACCAAGTGAAAGATATGAATCAACAATCAGCCCTTTTGAGTGTGTTCACCATCGGCATTTTAAAAGAAGCTTATGATCGAAAATATGGTAGTGGATGTTTTAGTTTTAAGGATATAATCACGAATACAATCGGGATTGCTGCAGGGTTTCTGATCATTTCAAATACAAGATAAAGCATGAAAAAACAGATTCAATCGCCTTATATGAGTTTTGGTTCCGACGCGGGCTCATTCGCACCGGAAGGGGATTTTTTGAAGTACAATCCACATCCCAGGGCTTATGGTAATTTTGCAGAGCCCCACCAGTTGGCCACAGGCGTTCAACATGTGTTTGTGAACGGTACTCACGTTTTGGATGAGGCTGGACAAACGGGTGCCCCGCCTGGCCGAGTTGTCCGTGACCCCGGATAAAAAATAGAAGCGAACGTTTGGATCCTGCTTGCATAAATGGTGATATTGGATTACGTTTGGGATTCCTATTTTGAACATTTAAATTTGGAAAGCATTAAAAAATGAAAGCACTCATTCATGATTTAAAACAATTTGCTCAACAGGATTTTCCTGTTCCTGAAATTACTTCCTACCTATCTCATTATAAATTATCCGAAGGCACATTGGATGATTATGTAAAATTCAAAGAAGAAAAATATACTCGGCACCTAGTCCATAAGGATGAAGATTTTGAAATCCTGATCGTATGTTGGCAGGCCGGACAAAAAGCACCAATCCATGGGCATGAAGGTGAGAAGTGCTGGATGCGGGTTGAATCAGGGAAGCTTCAGGTTTGTAATTACCAGTTAGATTCTCCGCAACCTTTGGCGCTTACCATGACAGAATTGGTCAATGGTGAAAAGGGTTTTTTGGATGGGCCGGCGGATATTCATTCTGTGGAAAACTGTTTTGAAGAGGCGGCCATTAGTTTGCATTTATACGCCAAACCATTTACACAATGTGATGTTTATAATTTGGATGAAGGAACGATTAATAGTGTTCAACTCGCCTACGATAGTAAATACAAAAATCCCTGCTAAATCGTCTGAATTAATCCCAATTTTTTTGTAATGATCTCAATTGTTTTATACCACCCTGCCGCTAAAATAATATTCACAATGACATAGATTGGCCATTGGCCAAAAGCTCTTTCGATATTCAAAGTCGGATACCGAAGATCTAAAATATTTTGATCAAAAATTATATTATATACTGCCACTACGATCGCATAACCGAGCATCACGGATAAACTCGTTTTCAACGCTTTCCCAGATAATTGTCGATTATCATTTTTAATTAAATGGATTGTTAAAATAAGGGGAATCGAGTGTTTTAAGATGAACCCAATAAATTCAACAGGATAGGTATCCTTGGACGGTGCTACGGGATTATCAAAGATTAAAAGCGTCATTAAACTACCTGTCCAGCAAAAATAAAAAAAGACATCAAAAACCACTTGTTGAAAGCGGAAACAAAGGAATAATCCCATCAAAATAGTAAAGTTGCATAGCCAAATGATTAGATGAGGATTGTGGGCTAAATTGTAATAAGAGGTTGTTATCACTGCAAATATGGATGCCATGATGATTAGGAATTTTGATTGTGAAAACTGCAGCCACACTAGGCCGAAAACGACCATAGATATAAAGAGTGCGATGAAGTCAGGGGAAAGGTTTGCCATAATTATTGTCCATTGAATATAATTACTTTTACAAATTAATAAAAACTAAGTAACTTTAATGCTCGCTAGTATATCATTTAAGCAAAAGTATCAATTGCACTTAAAATTATTAGGAATAATATGGAAAAACCTTTACGAATAGGGCTTTTCGGATTTGGTCGCATTGGCCGGAATATTTTCCGGTTAGGCCACAAAGATCCCCGATTTGACTTTGTCGCGATTAGCGATCTAGGCGATGTGGAAGCCATGCATTATCTTTTGGTTCGGGACTCAATCCATGGTTCGATGAATGATGAGATTGGACTGGAAGGAAATTACCTTAAATATAACGATCATTCCGTACGCCTCCTGGCTGGAGGAACGCCCGGATCAATTCCCTGGGATGCGTATGATGTTGATGTTGTGATCGATTCCACCGGTGTCTTTCGCCATCGGGAAGAGTTACAGCCTCACCTGGATGCGGGTGCCAATCGTGTTTTGGTATCTAAACCGCCTAAGGATGAAGTGGATCGTATTGTGATCAAAGGATTGAATGACGATGAAATCCATGCAGACGACCGTATTATATCAACGACTTCTGCCACAACCCAAGTACTGGCCCTTATGCTAAAAGTTTTGGATGATACCTTCGGCGTGAAGCAGGCCATGATGACAACTGTTCATGCCTATACTTCAGATCAACCATTGGCTGACGCTGTTCGCTCAGATCTGCGCCGCAGTCGTTCTGCTGTTGAAAATATCATTCCCAATGAAACTTGGGCGCCGGACTATGTTTCTCAGCTCATGCCCCAATTCAAGAATAAACTTACAGGAATGGCGATTAACGTTCCTGTGGCCAATGGATCATGCATTGACCTGACGACAGAAATGGAAAATATGCCCGATGTTGATGCAGTCAATGCCGCCTTTAAAGCCGCCAGTGAAAATAATTTAAAAAATATCATCGGATATACTGACGATCCCATTGTATCCAGTGATGCGATTGGCAGTGGTGAAACCATGGTTTTTGATAGCCGCGCCACAATGATTGCATCCGGTAAACTGTTAAAAACAATCTCCTGGTTTGATAATGGCTGGGGATTTTCAAAACGAATTTTAGAATTGGCCGATGCATATGCATCCTTGAGAGAGTCATAAAATGAAAGTCGCAATTAATGGATTTGGCCGAATCGGCAGATCAGTATTTAGAATCCTGAATGACCGGGAAAATGTCTCCGTTGTAGCCATCAATGATATTGCTGACAATGATGCTTTGGCATATCTGTTAAAGTATGATACAGTAATGGGTCGTTTTGAGGATACAGTCTCTTTGGAAGGTGATGTGATGAAAACATCTCACAATGCAATTAAAATGCTCGCGGAGAGAAATCCTTCCCAATTACCGTGGAATGACCTGGAAGTGGATGTAGTCATTGAAGCGACTGGTATTTTTCGTGAACGGTCTCAAATTCAACAACATATTGATGCAGGAGCAAAGCGAGTAATCTTGACTGTCCCTTCGAAGGATGAAATTGATTACACTTTGGTTATCGGCGTGAATGATGATGGATTAACTGCTGATCATAGAATCATATCGAACGCCAGTTGTACTACGAACTGTTTAGCACCTATGGCTAAAATCCTGAACGATAATTTTGGTATTGAATATGGGGTGATCAATACGATCCATGCCTATACCAATGATCAACGATTGGCTGATGTCCCCCATTCAGATTGGCGACGCAGCCGTGCCGCCGCTGAAAATATTATTCCGACAACAACAGGAGCTGCCAAAGCCGTGGGTAAGGTATTGCCGGAATTGAAAGGTAAACTGGATGGGATCGCAATGCGCGTTCCTGTACCGGATGGCTCAGTAGTGGACAGTGTGTTTCGCCTCGGTAAGGACGTGACATTGGATGAAATAAATGAGGCTGTTCTAACCGCTTCTAAAAGTGACGGAATGAGTCGTGTGGTAGAATACTCCACATTACCGGTAGTATCAACAGATATCATTGGAAATCCTCATTCATCCATTTTCGATGCACCATTCACCAAAGTGATAGAAGGTAGTTTAGTCAAAACACTGAATTGGTATGATAATGAATGGGGTTATTCAAATCGAGTTGCGGATTTGGTAGGTATCCTCAGCAAGTTTGATTAAAACATAGTGTAGAGACATCCGTCGTGAGGCGAATGTGAATTGTTGCTGTACGAGTGTTTAGAAATGATTCATTCCTTTCATTATTTCATTCCCTAAACCGGGGATTAATTAATTCGTGGAGACGTCCTGTAGGGGTGAGGCATGCCTCGCCCCTACGCCTATTTTTTATATTTCCTGAAAATAAATAAAATCAAAATTCCGGCCACATTGGGAAACCATATTTCAGGTCTGGACCAAGGTATCCCGTCGAATGAAAAATCCGTGAGCGGCCACAAGAGTTTTGTGGGGAAGAAAGCCTTGGTATGAAAGGGGAAATCCAACAAAATGTGGAAAGGCCAGCCTAGCATGGCAAAGGCTAAATCTTTTCTGTATTTATATACAATCCCGATACAAATGAAGGCACTTACAAAACTGTGAGAAATATCGTAATTGATGTAAACCCACCAAGGGATGGTGTCGATGGGTGGCGGGCCACCAAATTGAAAATCACCCGACGCAATTCTAAAAACGATCAAAATACCGAATGAGGTGAGGTCTGGCATAGCGCCAAAGAATAAGGCCAACCAGGGCCTCCCGCGATATCCAAATAATCCTTTGCCCCAAAGGGCGTGGCTTAAAGTATCCATTTATTTTATGTAGAGACGCAGCATGCTACCTCTCTACGACAGGGCATCCAAATTCTTATATAAATCCAGCGATTTTGGATTCGTCAACGCATCCTTATTCGTCACATCTTCACCATGGATGATTTTCTTCACCGCAATTTCAACTTTCTTTCCATTGATGGTATAGGGGATGTCTTTTGTCTCCAAAACTATGGCTGGCACATGCCGCTGTGTACAGTTTGATCGAATGGAATTTTTGATTGTTAAGATTAATTCTTCAGTCAGTGATGATCCCTCATTCAACATAATAAACAGGATAACCCTTTCATCGCCATTTATAGATTGTCCCACAACCAAGCTATCTTCCACCTCTTCAAATAAATCAACCACCCGATAGATCTCCGCCGTACCGATTCGGACACCCCCGGGATTCAATGTGGCATCACTTCGGCCAAAAATTGTGACGCTGCCATTTTCATTAATTTCGATATAATCACCGTGGTGCCAGATTCCGGGGAATTTATTAAAATAGGCATTATGATACTTTTCGTCATCTTCATCATTCCAGAAATATATGGGCATGGAGGGAAATGCCTTTCTGCAAACTAGTTCGCCTTTTTCATTTTCTAAGGCATTGCCTTTAAAATCGAAGGCGGCCACATCCATTCCTAATCCAATGCATTGAAGCTCACCACGATTGACCGGCAGGGTTGGATTCCCTCCTGCAAAACAGGATATTATATCCGTCCCTCCTGAAATGGACGATAATTGCACATCTTTTTTTATATGTTTATACACATAGTCAAAACTTTCTTCCACTAAGGGAGAACCGGTGGAAAAAACAACCCTCATCGATTCCAATGAATGGGTATTCTTGAGAGAAAGTCCTTCCTGTTTGCAGGCATCGATGAACTTGGCACTGGTGCCGAAATGGGTGATTCCCAAATCATCCACCATATCCCACATGGCATTGGGATTTGGATGAAATGGGGAACCATCATAAAGGACAATGGATGCACCGATGGCGAGGTTACTCACGAGCCAGTTCCACATCATCCATCCGCATGTGGTGAAATAGAACACAGTATCATCCATGGTGATATTCCCATGGAGGCGTAATTCTTTCAAGTGCTGCAGCAACGTCCCGCCGGCACCGTGAACAATTGATTTTGGCAATCCTGTCGTACCGCTGGAATACATGATATATAGGGGATGGTCAAAAGGAAGTGGTTCGAATTCAATCGGATTCGGAATAGGGTCGAGAAAGTCCGGCCACAGGATTCTGTTTTCCACAGATAAAACATCCGGTTCTGATGCAGTGTAGGGGGTAATCACCACCTTTTCCACTGAAGGGAGTTTATCCAAAATGCTATTCAGTTTATCAAGCGATTCAAACTTTTTACCATTATAGAAATAACCGTTCGCTGCAAAAAGTACTTTTGGTTCGATTTGTGTAAAACGATCCAACACACCTTTTATACCAAAATCGGGAGAGGACGATGACCAAATAGCACCAATAGAAGCAGTGGCCAGCATGGCGATAATGGTTTCCGGCATATTGGGCATAAATCCCGCCAAACGATCTCCTTTTTGCACACCCATTTTTCTTAATGCAGAGGCCAGTTTTTCAACTTCAGCAAATAATTCATTGTATGTAATGGTTTGGACCGGTTGATCTTCCCCTTTAAAATGAATGGCCGGTTTATCTGACCTGACTCTCAATAAATTTTCTGCAAAATTGAGTTGTGCACCTTCAAACCATTTGGCCCCGGGCATTTTGCTTTCGTCATCTACCACTTGAGTATAATCAGAGGAAAATTCAACGGCCATGAATTCCCAGATGGCTTTCCAAAAATCGGATATATGGGTCACAGACCAAGAATGGAGTTCATGGTAATCCTTTAGGTCAAGACGAAAGCGGGCGTTGACCTGTTTTCGAAAAGCATCCATTTGGGATGCATCAATTTGTGCCTGTGTGGGTTGCCAGAGTTTAGAATTCATTTTTTTCAGATTTATTGATAGGGGGATTTTATTCCGAATTGAGACTAATTTCCATCAAAGACTTTAAGAGGTAAAAAATGAAAACAGCATTACTATCAATCATAACAGGTACCGTCCTAATGGCAAACCCAGGCGATTATTCAAAAGATGTGGAATCTTTAGATTCCATCATTCATGCACTGTACGATGTAATTTCAGGAGAAAAAGGCGTCCCCCGTGATTGGGAACGATTCAAATTTTTATTCCATGAGACGGGAAGGCTCCAGTCCACCGGAAAAAATAAAGAGGGGAAAGTGGTAACCCGTACCATGACACCAGAAGAATATATCGAACGGACGGACCCTTTTTTGGTTGGTAACGGATTTTTTGAACGGGAGATCGGCCGGCGAACAGAAGAGTTTCGATTAATTACTCATATATTTTCTACCTATGACAGTCGTCATTCAAAAAGTGAAAAGGAACCTTTTGCCCGGGGCATCAACAGTATCCAGCTTATTCATGATAATGATCGTTGGTGGATTATCAGTATTTTGTGGAATGGGGAAACCAAAGATGAACAATTACCGCGAAAATATTTAAGAAAGAAAAAATAAATATAGCCCCCGTCTATCTACGTTTTACTACGTTAGATAAACATTGGGGCTTTATTTATTGAATTTCCAAAATCTTGTAAATGGAGTAAACTAGTTTTCCTGGCTCATTTCTGACGGAATGATCATCACTGCCGGTATCGCCGCATCGCTGACCAAATTATTGAATTTGAACAGATCATCCGTCAGCACCTTATCCAATTTTTTATAATAGACCTGTGACTGTGAAACGAGGTCATCCAACACACCGTAAGATTGAGCTGTTGGCCTCGCATCTACGCCGGATACTACCCAAACCAATGATGCGATTTTATTATCCAACTTTATGGGGTAGTTCAGGGGATCCTGCCCGCTTTTTGATTTAACCTGGATTAATGCTTCCTCAATTTCCGTGAGTGATTTGGCCAATGCCTCTCCTGCCTCTTTGATCGCATCATTTTTAAACCCTGATTCTTTCATTAATCCCGTCAAAGTATTGACCTGTTTTTTGATGCTGCGGAGTGTCAGTATCTTTTCATTGATCTCCGAAGTGCGATTGCGAATATCCATGAGTAAATCGAATTGTGCTTTAAAATCAGCTTGGGTTGTTTTGATGCGAGGATCTTTTTCGATCACAAAGGAATGTGTCTGAGATTTTCCATTCACAGTCATGCGTACCTTATATTCACCGGGGACTGCTTTGGGCCCCATATGGGAGCCGCCCCACATAACAGCACCGGGCACTTTTTTAGCATCGGGATAACGCGTGTCCCAAACAAAGCGGTTCATACCTTTTTTCGCATCAACGATGGGATCTTTTTTCTTTTCATCTTTTTTATTTGAATAAGATTTGATCACTTCACCGTTCGCTTCCAGGTACGCCAAAGTGATTGTATCATCCTTGGTCATTTCTTCTTTAAAATAATAGAATGTCATCACACCATTGGGTGGGTTGGCCCCGGCGGATGATGACCCACCTCTGCGGTTGCCACCCCGCATTCGATATGTGATCCTTGGCTTATAAAGGTGGGATGCCGATCTGGCAATTTTATCCGATAATTGATGAAGCGGCGTCAGATCATCCAAAATCCAGAATGACCGGCCTTGTGTGGCTACAACAAGATCATTCTCTTTAACAGCCAGATCAGTAATGGGAACGATGGGCAGGTTCAATTGAAACGATTGCCAATTTTTTCCGTCGTCAAAGGATATATACATCCCTGTCTCTGTTCCGGCGTAGAGCAATCCCTTTCTTTCAGGATCTTCCCGAACTACGCGGGTGAAAGCATCATCGGGAATGCCTTTTGATATAAGCTTCCAGGTTTTGCCATGATTATTCGTTTTAAATAAATAGGGTTTAAAATCGTCTGATTTATAGCGCGTTACTGCCATATATGCTGTAGCAGGATCGTGGGGAGAAACATCAATGCTGTTTACCATGCCCCATTCAGGCATACTACCGGGTGTAATGTCCTGCCAGGATTGGCCACCATTTTTGGTGATATGTACCCGACCGTCGTCGGTGCCAATCCAGATGACATCTTTTTCGTATGGAGAAGGGGTTATGACAAAAATGGTGCAATAGTACTCAACGCCTGTATCATCCTTGGTGATGGGACCGCCCGATTCATCCTGCATAGAGGTGGTATTGGTGGAAAGGTCAGGACTGATCACTTCCCAAGTTTGTCCCTCATCCGTGGATTTATGAAGGTGTTGAGAACCGACGTAAAGTGTGTTTGGATCGTGAGGATCAAACTCGATGGGGAAGTTCCACTGGAAGCGGAATTTCATATCTTTCACGCCATGGCCCATAGGATTGTCCGGCCAAACCGTAATGTTCCTCCTCTCTTTCGTGATATGATCATAGCGCGTTAAATAACCGCTATAACTCCCGGCGTAAACAATATTTGGGTTTTCAGGATGGGGTGCCACATGGGCGCTTTCGCCGCCGCCAACGGAATGCCAATCATCTTCCGTTATACTTCCGCCGGATGTGCGAGAAGGAATCGAAACAGTACTGTTATCCTGCTGTCCTGCATAGATGCGGTAGGGGAATTGATTATCCACATCCACACGATAGAATTGTGAGGTGGGCTGGTTGTGATAAGTGCTCCAGGTTTCGCCCGCATCAAAGGAAACCTGACCACCGCCATCGTCAGCAATAATGAGATGTTTTGCATCCATGGGATCAATCCACAGATCATGGTGATCCCCGTGTGGAGTGCGAATTCTGTTGAATGTTTTACCGCCATCCTTAGAGCGCCAAAAGGAGACATTCAATACATAGACAATATCTTCATTTTCTGTATCGGCATAGACGCGGGTATAGTACCAAGCCCGCTGGCGAATGTTATTATCTGAACTAGTCTTTTTCCAGGTTTCACCTCCATCATCAGAACGGAATAACCCACCCTTACGATTTTCAATAATGGCCCAGATTCGATCGGAATTTAATGGTGAAATGGTGACACCAATAATGCCGACGATGCCTTCTGGCAGTCCTTTATTATTGGTGATATCTTTCCATGTATCGCCGCCGTCGGTGGACTTCCAAAGTCCAGAACCTTCACCGCCGCTTTCGAGACTGTAAGGTGTACGTTTGATCCGCCAGGTTGAGGCGTAAATAATACGAGGATTATTGGGGTCAAGGATTAAATCGCAGGCGCCTACTTCATCATTTACATAGAGAATATTTTCCCAAGTTTCGCCACCATCTTTACTGCGAAAAACACCCCGTTCTTTATTGGGGCCGAACAAGTGCCCCAGGGCAGCTGCATAAACCAAGTCCGGGTTGCGGGGGTGAATTCGAATTCTTGGAATTCGGCGGGAATCTTTCAATCCCATGTGTTTCCAGGTCTTACCGGCGTCGGTGGATTTCCATACACCGTTTCCATGGGAGACATTCCCACGGACGGTGACCTCACCACCGCCGACATAGATCACATTGGGATCCCATTCACTGACGGCAACGGCACCGATTGAACCACCGTAAAAACCATCGGAAATATTTTTCCAGGATTGGCCCCCATTTTTAGTTTGCCATACTCCGCCACCGGTAGCGCCAAAATAAGCTAAAAATTTATTACCGGGAACGCCCGCCGATGCGGCAGATCGGCCACCACGAAATGGACCAATATTCCGGTATTTTAATGCTTTGAATAAATCCTCGCTGAATCGTTCTTTGGCGCTGATCAACGTAAACATAGCCAATAGAAAAATCACAAATTGGGCGAAACGTGCTCGGTTGTGCATAAAATCCTCCTTCTTATGACACTTTCGGAAAATTATGGGCGAGAATAATAACCATACCGATAGTTTTTTAGCAAGGGAACAAATCAATCTGAATGTTAAACTTAAAATCCTAAATAATTTAGGATATGTTCAATTATTTCTAAAATAATGAATAAATAGCGGTGAATTCGGTTACTGTTTAAACAGTTCTTTCGTTAATTTTCCGATTCAAATTTCGGGAATTTCATGAAGATTGCATTTTTAACAGCAGGGGGAATCGCGCCCTGTCTTTCCGCCTCAATCGGTGCCTTGATTGAGGCATACAACGATTTGGCCCCTGAGGCCGAACTCATGGGGTATTTAAATGGATATCGTGGCCTGTTGTTGGGTAATTCCATTCCCATTCCTGCATCCGTTCGGGAAAAAACAGATATTTTATATGAGTACGGTGGCAGCCCCATCGGGAATAGTCGTGTAAAACTAACCAATGTAGATGATTGTGTGAAGCGCGGATACGTTAAAAAGGGGGAAGAACCGCTTCAAGTCGCTGCAAACCAATTGGTCAAAGATAAGGTTGATATCCTTCACACCATCGGTGGTGATGACACCAACACCATGGCGGCCCAACTTTCATTCTATCTCAAAAAAAATAATTATAACCTTACAGTTGTGGGTCTTCCTAAAACCGTAGATAATGATGTGTATCCCATAACCCAATCATTAGGCGCCTGGACGGCAGCAGAGCAGGGGGCGGTATTCTTTGAAAATATTGCCAACGAGAATACGACCAGCACTCGCCAACTTATCATCCATGAAGTAATGGGGAGAAGTTGCGGTTGGCTCACGGCTTATACAGCCAAATTATATCATGACCGATTAAAACAGCGCAATTTTTTGCCCGAGATTTTAATTGAACAAAGCCGTTGGGACGTTGATGCAATTTATATTCCCGAAATGGACATTGATTTTGACGCAGAATGCACACGCCTCAAAGCATTGATGGATGAAAAAGATTCGGTCAATATCTTCCTTAGTGAAGGAGCTGGTACGGATACAATTATTAAAGATTTGGATGCGGCGGGAGAAACGGTTGAGCGGGACGCATTTGGTCATGTAGCGCTGGATACATTGAATCCGGGGAAGTGGTTTGCAAAGCAATTTACTGAACGCCTGGAAGCTGAAAAAACATTGGTTCAAAAAAGTGGATATTTCGGGCGTAGTGCAGCACCAAATCAACAAGATTTGGAATTGATTAAAGCATCCGGGAAACTGGGAGCGAAACTCGCATTGGATGGCCATAGTGGCGTCATTGGTTTGGATGATGATCAGAACAGCGAGTTAAGATTAATAGATTTTGAAAGAATTAAGGGCGGTAAGCCATTTGATTATCAGGTTAGTTGGTTTAGCGAATTATTGGCTGAAATTGGCCAAAAGTAAAAATTGGGAAAAGAAATATGAGTTACTCACTCAAACCCGGTATCGTAACCGGGGACGATTATAAATTATTATTACAGACAGCCAAAGAAGGTGGAACGCCGTACAAAAAGCAGTATGATTCCAGGAAGATCCTTCGAGCAGCGGAAGTCAGTAGGGTTGAACGATTGGATGAAGCATTCACTGATCTCGGTTCAGTTGGGAAATCACTGGCACAATAGTCTCTGGATTGCAACGATGAGTATGCGAATCGTTGCGCTGCCATAGTTTAGAAATGATTCGCACGGCTCATCATTTCATTCCTTAGTTGAAATTAAAAACCTATTTTGCTTGAGTATAATTATTTCTGTTTATCATTAGATTGTAACTTAATTCAGAACGAATTAATCCACATTTTCGATCCTGAGAAACCATAAAGGAAATGATCGTATGAGTCTTAATCTAAATAGTCTGGAAGCTGTTGCTGAAGCCATGACCAGCCCGGGTAAAGGAATCCTTGCGGCGGACGAAAGTACGGGAACTATCGGCAAACGGTTGGCGCAAATTGATACAGAAAGCACCTTTGAAAGCCGCAACGCCTACCGAGATCTTTTATTCAGTGCCAAGGGAATGGAAAACCATATCAGTGGTGTTATTCTCTATGATGAAACACTGCGCCAGTCTTCTGTGGCAGAAGGTACGCCATATCCTGAATATTTATCTGCAAAAGGTGTAATCCCCGGAATCAAGGTGGACACGGGGGCGCACGATCTTTCCGGGAGTGAAGGTGAAAAAATCACAACAGGGTTAGACGGACTGGATGAACGACTTAAGGAATATAGACAATTGGGGGCCCGTTTTGCAAAGTGGCGTGGGGTGATCAACATTTCTGAGGATAATCCCAGCGGGTATTGCATCAGCACCAATGCTCATGCCCTGGCACGCTATGCCGCTTTGTGTCAGTCCAATGATATTGTGCCAATAATAGAACCGGAAATTCTCATGGATGGCACCCATGATCTCGATGACAGTTTTGTGGTGACAGAAGAAGTCCTCCATACTGTATTCTTTGAATTGTACTCCCAAGGGGTGCAGTTTGAGCAGATGGTTTTGAAACCAAACATGGTCATGTCAGGATATGATGCCAGTAATCGTGCCGGCGTTGATGAGGTCGCTGATGCCACATTGCAATGTTTTTTCAGGACAGTTCCCGCGGCCGTCCCAGGGATTGCTTTTTTATCCGGTGGACAAAGTGACGAAGACGCCACAGCCCATTTAAATCGAATGAACCAGGTGTTGGGTGAGAACAAGCCATGGAATTTATCTTTTTCTTATGGCCGTGCGTTGCAGCAACCGGCACTCCAAGCGTGGGGCGGGGAAAAGGAAAATGTGACCGCCGCCCAAGAAGCATTTATGAAAAGAGCTAAATTGAACAGTCTGGCGACAAAGGGAGAATATTCAGAAGATATGGAATAATTTTGTAGAGACGCAGCCACGTCTATTTTATTTTTATAATGATCTTGGCGAATGGGTTAGACATGTCTAACCCCTACAAAATTATAATTCGTTTGTCAGGCAGTGAATTGCACCGCCGCTGAGACGAAACTGGGTCGTGGGAACGGTAATGTGCATGACACCCAATTCCTTTAACAAAGGCGCGACTTTATTCGATCGAAAGCGCGTTGGCCCGACTAGAAATCCGGGAAGTGGTTCGCAGTTCACCGCAAATTCTCCCAATTCATTCTCAGTGCCAATGGCATCTTCCGGCGGTACCTCAACCAACTCAATATTTTTTCTTTTTGCGAATTGGCGCAGGTTATCAACCGATTCTTTTTCCATGAGTGTGGTGCAGCCAATGACAGCCACCAATTTATTATCTTTATTGATCACGGGCGTGAATAGGGTATCCAAATGAAAAGCATTGGACTTCATGATGACCAGTTCTTCCACATTGAATTCCTGGGCGACCCATTCAGCCCCTTCAACATTATTGCGGCACGCACCGGAGAAAAGCACACCGTCACCGGGGCAATAATAAAATTCGCCCCCTTCGGCTGTGGCAGTGGAGTTTTCGGGAATACGTATGGTTTTATATCCCATGGAATTCAGCATCACCTGCATAATATCCGCCTCAACCTGGCGGGCTTTTTCTTTGAACTTAGAAATAATTACATTCCCTGTTTGGTCGCTCACAAAAAGATCCCGGACAAAAACAAAATCATGCTGGCGTTGTTCAATTTTTTGTTGATCAAGAAAATATGGGAAATCGATCTCAATTACTTCAACCGGCAATTGACTAAACAGTTTTGACATCATGAACATTTCAATTTTCACCAATTCCTGATTCGGGACGACCCCTTCCTTCATGGCAGGATTGTTTTCATAGATCGGTGTGCCGTGGCCCCACCAATCATGTTTCGGAAGTTTTGAGATTAATAGCTTCATAGTTTATATGGTTAATTTAAAAACGAATGTGTAAGAGGGAACCCATTTAACATCACTTAATGTTAAAACATATTTGTAGAAAATCGTGGGCTCTCCAGTTTTTAATTTGGGCAGATCAAAACCAAAGGAAAACCTGTTTTGATAATATTTCCAAGTTTCACGTGTAAAAAAGAGTTCATTATTGATGAATGGCGTGATCTTTAAACGCGTCATTGGTTTGGGCGCTATATTTTAGACCAATCGTCCAGGTGGATTTAAAGGGGAAATGGACACCAACATCTAAATGTTTATGGAAAAAGCCAGTTCCATTTATGCGGCCGTCAAAGCCAAAGGTCAGGGTGGATTTACCTATATTTCGTTTGATCACCAGTTTATCCTCATGATTGAATTGGCCCAAAAGGACAGTAGAGAAAAAAAGGAGTATGGTCAGTGATTTTCGCATTAATTTTTGATAATTTTTATCGTGGCCCCAAAATTTTCATTGTCTGTCATCAGAAGTAATCCATCATTGTGAAATATCATTGCTTCCACTTTTTGTCCATCAAAGGCCATGATTGGATTGAGTAATTTGGGGTGAGTCGGTATAAATGTCCCGGCATGGCTGAATTGACCCAATTCGTATATAACTGAAGAAAATGGGCCGCTATCACCGGGATCGGATGTGGCTGCACACCAAAGACTGCCATCAACATTCAAAGCTAAGTCGGCAATGTTTCGTCTATCGAATTTCGGTTTTGGCAGGTTAAATGTGAATGTTTCTATTTCTGAAAATGATTTTTTCTTGTGGTTAAAAAAGACCGTAAATAGTGTGGATGTACGGAAGTTTGAGCCGCGGTCGCCGTAGACAAATACGAACCCCTGACCGGAGGAAAAAATAGTTAATCCTTCCAAGTTCATATTGGGTGTTAGGCCCGGGACGGTGAATATGCTCAATACATCGATGCGAAAGTCCTTTGGGTCAACATAGACCTCATAGCATTTTCCACTGCTTTCCATAAATATAAAGCGATCTTTCATCCCCGGTATTTGAATGGCGGCCTCCAAATCGAAAGGCGATTCAGGTTCCGGCCAGACGAGTTTTGTAATTCTAAATTTATCATCGATAAAACTGACGCGGGGCTGGCCTTTCTTTTTGTTGTCATGAACGACAAGAAATCCGTCTTTGAATTGAACAACACCACTGATTGAAAACAACGGGTCACCATGGATGAGTCGCCAATCATCTGATGGTTGTCCAAACAGAGAAAGGGGCAAAATGAAGAGGAAAACTTTTTTCATTTTTCCCAAGTATTGTAGGGATGTCGGGACAGATATGCATTGTAGTAATGTTCATCTCCGGTAACTTCTTTGTCGACCCAATTCGGCAAAGTTACCGGTTCATCTTCTGATTCTAATTCCACTTCCGCTACCCAAAGTCCATTATTGTTGGCGTGGAATTCGTCCACATCCCACAATTTTCCTTCGACCATAACTTTATAGCGCATTTTTTCAATGATATCATTTTGGCAAAGCTTAAGCATTGCCTCCGCTTCATCCATTGGAATTTCATATTCGAACTCATCTCGAGATAAGCCGGTGCCGCTGGATTTTACGGTCAATGTGGCAATATCACCTTTGACGCGAACACGGACAATGCCATTTTCTGTGATTGCCAGATAGCCCTGGCGATAGGGAACACCAACTGTATCCCCAGGCCAATGGGTGAGGTTCATTAAAAATTTGCGTTCAATTTCTATTGCCATGCTTTATTCCTAATTGAATTTGAAAAACTCACCACCCCGATTTATCGGGGTACACACCCCGCCTGCCAGCTGGCGGACACCCCTCTTAAGAGGGGAATTATAGGTGTTTTCAATTCTTAACTTTTGTTACATAAATGAGTCCCGATGTTAGAATGCCGGGGTAAAACGGTTCAAGATTTAAGGGATACCCATTCAAAAGTTTTCCAATGACCGTCCAGATGATACTGACAAGCACGGGTGCAACCATCAGAAAAATAATGCCTGAGCCCGGTCTTTTTTCTCTGAAAGATAATAGGAACGGCAGGACCAACCCCGGGACAAGGATCGACCCCAAAACATACCATAATTTCACTACGGATGGGATACTGAAAGCCAGCGCCAAAGCGAGAAAAGCGGTCACACCTAATCCTTTGCGGACAAATTGGGTAGATGCATCATTCCAAGATTTCTCATCTTTAGTTGAAGGTGATTGAATCCGCCATAAAATATCCCTGCCAAAGGTAATTGCACTTATGAGCCCTAATGAATCGATGGTGGACATGATAGTCGATAATAATCCGGTGATAAAAATTCCGTAAGCCAGTGGTGGCAGAACCATAGCGCCCAATCGGGGATAGGCAAATAATGGATCACCACCCGTTAGCAGCGACTTGGCATAGAGTCCCGTGGATAAGGTGAGCATATCAAAAATGAACCAAAAACCAATGGAAATGAGAATTCCTTTTTGAGCGGTTTGAGGCGATTTGGCAGCGGCACAACGTTGGTAAAATCCCGGATCCACGAAGGTCCACAAGGCAATGAAAAACCATACTAAGATATACTGGAAGGAAGCACCGCCGGTCATATCAAGATGGGACTCGGGCAGGGACTTTGTCATTTCGAAAAAGCTTCCGCCGGATTTTATAGAAAATATGAGTAGAAGCAAGAATCCGATAAACATGAAGCCAAATTGAAACATATCGGTGCGAACCACAGCTTTGAATCCGCCCATCCAGATATAACTGAGGCTCAAACCGGTGGAGATAAGTAAAGACAACCCAAATGACAATCCCGTCGTGAATTGCAACAAAATGCCGATACTGAGGATGTATGGCGCCGGGCTGGCAAGGGCTAAAATAAACAGTGCACTAACTACGCCGGCAGTTTTACCAAAACGCTCGTGAAACTGGTCCGGGAGTGAAATGAATCGCGCTCTATTAATTCGTCCGGCAATGAAGAAGGCAAACAGAAGAGCAAATATGTAATATGGAAATCCAAAAATAAACCAAGTTTGAATTCCATATGCATAAGTGTTTTCACCGACGCCGAGGATTCCACCATACCACGTAGCGACCAATGTAACCACAAACCCGGGGAGACTGAGTTTTCGTCCGGCCAATAAATATTCTTCCGGGTCTTTCCCCCATTGTTTGGTGCGATAAAACCCAAAACCAATAAGCAGTCCTACATAAAGGATCAGGACAGAAAAGTCGAGCCAATGCATAAATTAGTTTTCGGAATGACCGCGAAAAACGAGGATGGGATCAGATGCATCCACCGAAAAAGTTGCGCCTATAGATTGGTTGGAAATTGCCCTTGCGGATGGATCCAAAATTATATCATTTAAGGGGTAGCTCAGGGCTGTGGTAGAAACGACAGTGCCGAATCGTTGAGGAAACAAGGATACCATTTCACCGGGAAATGAATCGAAGGATTTTTGTCCACGATGGCTGGTGATGGTAAAATGGTCTGTTACCATATTTAGATTCAGTTTGTCAGAATAATCAAAGAGGATATAATGATTGGCCACGGTCATATCTTCACGGAGTCCGGTGCCACCAAGGATAGTGACGTCTTCAATCCCGTTTATGATGACCCAATCCAGAGCTTTTTCAAGGTCAGTATTTTCCTGGTTTGAGTCAAGAATTTTCAACCCCTGGAATGCTGATCCCATTTCTTTAAATGAATCCATATCGCCAATTATGACATGGGGCATGAGGCTAAGGGCCTCTAGTGAATTGGCACTGCCGTCTGTGCAAATGACCGTCCCGGCGCCCTCTAGAATTTCTAATGGAATGGGATGGGACGGAAAAGCGCCGTTGGCGAGAATAATGATGGGAGATTTGAATGAATTTTCCATTATCTATCGTCAAAGTTATGGGTTTTTCTATCATAATTCATAAAAAAGGGTTTGTACGAGCCGGTATTTTATTTTAAACTAGGAAACGATATACACGAAAAACGTTTCCATTATCTATGAAACCAGAACAACAAATTGATCAAATATTAAGCGAAGGCTTCGAGTCGGTGGCCGATTCAGGCGTCCGGGCCTTTACGGTGGATGCTTTATCCAAGCGTTTGGCCATGAGCAAAAAAACGATTTACAAGTTCTTTCCCACTAAAGAAGACCTGGTTCGATCAATTATCCATTTTGTATTTAACCAGATTAATTCGGTTTTTAAAAAAGTGATGGAGAAAGAGCCTAACCCGGCGGTTCAGTACATAAAAGTTATGGAACGAATTTGCAAATTTGCCGGACGTGCACCTGCCCAAAAGTTAGTGGAATTAAAGTCACTATATCCCAAAATATGGAAAGAAGTTGAGTCCTTTAGATTGGGTCAACAAAAAAACTTTTATGTAATACTCAAAAGCGCTCAAGACCAAGGTTTGGCTCATGGCGATATCAATATGAAAACCGCGGCAATCGTTTATACCAATATCGTTAATTCAACATTTCAGCCGGAATTTTTTCTAAAAAACGACCTCCCGATTCGGGATACTATCAATGGTTTTGTCAAGATAGTTGCCCGGGGAATTTTCACGGAAAAAGGAATGAAGGCCGTCAACCAATACTACAAGGATAAAAATTAACATGGGTGAAAAAATCATAAAAGACTGGTTTATCAGTCAATCACTTGACCATCCAAAACGAACTATAATCGTCACATTACTCATATCCATATTGATGGGAACAGGTTTGCGATCTTTCAAAATTGAAGATGATATGATGAAAATGATTCCCGAGGATATGGATACACGGCGTGTTTGGGAAGAGGTCAAAGAAGAATTCGGTAATACTGAAATGATATTTGTGGCCTTCGGTGAGCGGGGGGAATCTGCTTATAATTCGAAATCAATGACGACTCTTTGGGATTTTACTGAAGCGCTGGAGGCTTCACCGCTTATTGAAGAAGTGATAAGCATGTCAAATATGAATAAGATGGAAAGTATAGACGGTTTTTTGGAAGTCGACGATCTCGTTTTATCCCGTGAGCTTGACGAGGAGAGCATTGCTTCAGTTCGAAATTATCTCGAACGATATCCTGAAATGCAAAAGCGTGTTTTGGGGAAGCACGGTGACTACTTCAATATTGTTGTAAAATCTGTCGACGGAAGCAATGACCAACAAGTGGTGAAATTGCTCCATGATTATGCCGAAATTTACCTAAAAGGTTATGAAGTCCACTTCGGCGGACCGCCCTACTTAACGGGTTTAGTGGGAGATTTGATTCGCGCTGATATGTTAGTACTCATTCAGGTGGGGCTCCTGGGTATGGTGTTGATTCTATTATTCAGTTTAAGGAGTTTTGCCGGTGTAGGTATGGTCGTCACTGTGATCATTCTTTCTTTGGCATCCATGATGGGCACCATGGGATGGATTTTGAATCTGACCGGGTCAGAGAATTTCATATTCACCATTATGAATACATCCATGCCGATCATCCTGCTTACGATCGCCAATTCAGATGGGGTTCATTTTTTGACCAAATTTTTCAAAAAAATCCGTCAAACAAAGGATAAAAGAAAAGCTGTTGAACAGAGTATGCAATCATTAATGCTGCCCATTTTCTTAACCAGTCTTACCACCGCCGCCGCCTTTCTATCCCTACTTTTTGCACCCATTGAAGTCATGTCCGGATTTGGGATTACTATCGCTATTGGCATTATGTGGGCTTGGATTTTATCCACCACATTTTTGCCTTCCTTAATCATGATAAAAGATTGGGACATGGATTCAAAGGCAATCGGTAATCCGGGTATATTGGAGCAGATCGTTGACAAATTTGGTAAAGAAATTCTGAAAGCGCCCCGTATAGTTTTATCATTGGGTTTAATCGTTGTTTTAATCGGTGCCTACGGTTTGAATTTCCTGAATGTTGAAGTCAATGTTAAAACATTTTTTAACGAAGATCATGAGATTCCTCTGAGTTTAACATTTTTAGATGAAGAAATGGTGGGTTCCATGGATTATGAATTCAGGATTGAAGGTGACCTTAAAGATCCTGAAACATTAAATAAAATTGACCGCCTCCAAAATTTTATGGAGGAGAATCCTAAAATTTCTATGACCATATCGATCGTGGATGTGATTAAACAAATGCACCGCACTGTTATGGATGATGATCCGGCGTTTGAAACGGTTCCCGATGAACGGGGTAAGGTCAATAACCTGTTTACCATGTATGCCATGTCCGGTGATCCCGACGATTTCAGCGCTTTGGTTGATTATGAATATTCGGTCGGATTGGTTACGGCGATGTCCCAAAATATGACCACCAATGAAGCGGACTCCTATGTTAAAAAGGTGGGAAAATTTGTAGATCAGGAATTGGATGAAAATACAAAAATAACCGGGACTGGGATGCTGCCGGTTCTGGCGGATATGATCGATATGGTCATTTCATCTTCCTATCGCAGTATTTTTGCATCCATCATCGTTGTATCACTCATTGCAGGATTTTTCTTTCGCCGGATTGGATGGGGCCTTCTATCGGTCATCCCGCTGTCAGCGGCGGTGATTTTGAATTTTGGATTTATGGGATTATTCAAAATTGATTTAAATCATATTACTGCGCTTCTGTCTTCGGTCATTATTGGTGTGGGGGTTGACTTTGCTATTCACTATATATCCCAGTACCGCCGTTTAGTGAAGGCCAAAATTGATCCAGAAATATTAAGTCGTGAAGTAGTTGATGAAGTGGGATATCCTATCGTTTTGGATGCTCTTTCGAATATGGCCTTCGGCGCTTTGCTTCTTTCACAATTTTTACCGGTTCAGCATATGGGTGGCTTAATGGTATTTGCCATGGTATCAACATCGGTGGGTACGCTAACCATTCTGGCTAGTATATTAGAATTGATCAGAAGAAATCGCAAAATATATCGAAGATTGGGGATTGGAGATTGAGGATGGGGAAGAATTGAACTACTTTAAAATGAATTTGATGAATAACAATCCACACCTCCAATTACTCAGTCAACCAATCAACCTTGTTTTGAAAGGATTAAACATGAAATATTTAATAACGAGTCTATTTTTAATAACAACCATTTTTGCTCAAACCGGGTTGGAAATTGCACAACAAATTGATGCGAAAAAAAAACCAAAAGATATGACATCAAAAACGTCTATGGTGATGACCAATGCCAAAGGTAAAACACGAACCAATACGATGTTTTCTAAAACCATGGATGACAGTAAAAAACAGATCATTTGGTTTCTCTCTCCAGCGGATGATAAGGGCGTCGCCTTCCTAAAAATTGAACATGACAATAAAGATGACGAAATGCGCATGTGGCTGCCGGCTTTTAAGAAAGTTCGCCGTATTTCGTCTAAACGAAAAGGCGATTCCTTTATGGGGTCGGATTTGAGTTACGAGGACATGACTAACCGAAATACCGATGAAAATATCTATACCCGTTTGGATGATGAGTCCATCGATGGCGTTTTGTGCTATGTGTTGGAGATCGTTCCTAATGCAGCGCAAAAATCCACCTATTCAAAACATGTCACTTGGGTAGATCAAAATACATTGAATCTTGTGAAAGAGAATTCGTTCGACCAAAAAGGGCAGTTGAAAAAAGCGAAAACATTTCAATTTCAACAGGTGAAAGATTATTATGTCATGGCGGAAATATTTGTGAAAGATGTTCAGAAAAATCATACCACAAGCGTCCTGATTAAGGAAATCCAATTGGACACAGGAATCAATAATAATTTATTCCAGGAAAAGAATTTAAAACGCATACCGAAGAATTGAGGGAGGGAAGAAGGAAGTTGTAGGCAGGGAAGCAGTAGGCAGTAGCAGGGGTAGGAACAGGAGTAGTTAGTTTAATATAAAGGAATTAAATAATGAACCGGGGATTTAAAGATTTAAAAGTTTATCAATTGTCATATGAATTAGCCATGGAAATTTTCCATTTTACTAAAACATTCCCAAAAGAGGAGATTTATTCATTAACAAATCAAATTAGACGCTCATCTTGGTCCGTTTGCGGGAATATTGCTGAGGCATATCGAAAAAGAAGGTATCCAAAACATTTTACATCAAAAATAACAGATTCAGATGGAGAAGCCGGTGAGACAACTGTTTGTTTAGATTTCTATCTGGATTGTGGATATATATCTGAAGAAAACAACAAATCATTAATTGATCGATATTTTGAAGTGGGCAAAATGCTAGACTCAATGGCGAACCATCCAGTAAAGTTTCTCCCAAAAAATTAATAAAAACCTTATGAAAAAAACTAATCGCCTACTATTACCCTTGCGACGGCTTAATCTTGTACTGCCACTGTTCTTGCTTCTTCCGCTGGTGCGGCCAACTTTAAAGGCTCAAATAAACTATACCGGCGAAATCAACCCGTCAGTCATGACACGGACATCAGATCGAACCCAGATCAACTTACCATTTCGTCTGCTATCACTGGATTTAGGATACACCATGGGATCACTTGATTTAAAAACAGTTTCGGCAGTCGAATATCGCTATGATGAATCAGAATCGGTTTATGACCTCCGTGAAGCTTACTTGGCTTATTATCCTGAATGGGGAGAAATCAAATTGGGGAAACAGATCCACGCCTGGGGCGCTGCGGATGGAAACAATCCCACTGATAATTTAAATCCATATGACTTTTATTACTTATTCGAGCCGGGAACAGGGCAAAAAATTGGTACACTTTCATTTGCTGCTAAATTGTATATCGGAAATTATCAGATTGAAGGTGTTGTTATTCCAGTACATGAAGTGAGCCGAATTCCGTATGGCGAAAAAGATTATCCCCTCTCAATGGATGCTGAACCTGAAATAGAGTATCCTGTAAAAGATGAATTGGAATTTGGTATTCGGATTCAAACCTCTATCGGCGATAGTGATTTTGGACTGTCCATCTTTACCGGAAGCGATCGCACACCCAGCGTTTCTACAATATATGTCCTAAGTCCGGAGGACGGCCGACCACGAATAATACCGCAACTGGGCTTTCGGAATACCACCTCTTGGGGCTTAGATTTTGTAACCTTCGCCGGTGATTTTACGATTCGCGGAGAGGGAGCAATATTTAAAACAAAATCACAAACGCTTGAATTGGATCAATTAATAATTCCAAAGGATCTTTATGAATTTAACCAAGAGATCGTCTATTCTCAATACGTCCTCCAAGTTGAATATACTACTGTCAATGATCTTACATTATCGGGACAATTTATCGGAAACAAGGTTTTAAAAGAGAGTTATAATTGGTTTCACTCCCTTTCCAGTCCCAGGGCATTGGTGGAATTTCCGACACCTGACTTTAATCCAGGTATGGGAACACCCTTTGCCATATTTGCGGAAAAAGCCATTTTGCTGAATTCTATGGGTGTTTTGATGGATGACCGCCTTGAATTGAAAGGTTCCACAATGATCAATCTGGATAAAACCGGTTATATGGTCAGTGTTTCGGCCGGTTATTCACCCTGGCTTAATTGGAAAATTGAAGCAGCTTTAGTCCAGTTTATGGGCGACAAAGATGATCCGGAAAATTCCTTCACCAAAATGGAAGATTTTTCACACACAAGACTAGGGCTTTACTATAATTTTTAATCCTGCATCTATATATACGGGAAGTGTCTTCCTGTACGAGTGATAGGAAATAACCTCTAATAAGATGTAGCACTAGTTATTCCGTTTTAGCGCTTTTTAGATTAATGTAGATAGTGATTGGGGCGATTATACTTTATTCAGATAATTCTTCGGTTTTACCCGAAATTATTAAAGCACTACGGAATTTGTTGGTGGGAAATATAAATTTTATAAATGGATATCTTCCGCTGTTATAATTATTTAAAAACCCTTGACAGACATCTGTCTAGCGATGTTATTTCCCCGTGCTGTTAAACGGAAACCAATCAAATAGAGGGTAAAATTATGTTGACAAAATCCATGATGAAGCTAACGTTTAACCTATCCTTAATAATTCTATTTACAGCCGGGCTCTTGGCTCAAGGAGTGACCACCAGTAGTATTTCCGGACAAATTACCGATAGTGCGGACATCCCGCTATCAGGTGCCAATATAGTTGTCATCCACGTTGCCAGCAATACAACTTACGGTACGACGAGTCGTGATGAAGGTTATTATACAATTCCCAACATGAAGATTGGGGGACCCTATTCTATGGCTGTTTCATATATCGGATATAAAGTTCAAAAAGAAGCAGACTTATATTTAAGACTTGGAATGTCGACAAAATTGAGTTTTCAGTTGGTCGAAGAAGCACTAGAAATGGCTGGTATTTATGTAACCGCTGAACGGGATGATGTCATGAATGCCGACCGTACCGGCGCGGCAATATTGCAGAACGGAATGGGCTCTTGAATCCATGGTTCAGCAACATTGATTTGCGAATCAATAATGAATTCAATCTAACCGGACGGCAGATTGAACTCAGTTTTGATATCATGAATGTAGCTAACCTGATTAACACTAATTGGGGCGTCAGAAAAATTGCAAACCCTGCCGCCACGTCACCTCTCACACTTACAGGATGGGAAAACAACGAACCGGTACTTGATTTTACCGGACCTAAAGAGACCTTTGTGGATAACTTGAGTGAATTTTCCCGTTGGAGAATGCAGGTGGGAATTCGAATATCAATTTAAATCTGGACGTGCACATTTAAACTGTTGTGGAGAAGGGTCGTCGATTTTGGCGACCCTTTTTCATTAGATTCATTGCCTAATAAAATTAATTTATTACCGTTAATGAAAAAAATAACACTGCTTCTTATAGTAATCACAACTGGGATTCTGATCGCTCAGCCCTCCGGCCGATCCATCATGGAAAAGCTGGACCAAATTAAAAAGCCTACGGATATTCAATCACAACTCAAAATGACTTTAATCTCTATAAAAGGTGGGAAAGAAAGACGCCGTTCAAGAGTATTGACCAGTATTGAAAAAAGATATGAAGATGGACAATATGAGACGAAATCCCTGTTGCGCTTTTCGCAACCGAAAGAAATAAATGGGACCGGTTTTCTCACTTGGGATAAGATTGGCCCCAATCCGGATGATCAATGGTTATACCTGCCGGCGTTGAAAAAAGTGAGACGCATCCGGACCAAAGAAAAGGGGCGCAGTTTTATGGGAACAGATTTCAGCTACGAAGATTTATCAGGCCGCGACCTGAATGCCGATAAATATGAACTAGTGGGGGAAGAGATCATCCATGGTACCGACTGCTATAAGATCAAAGCTAGTCCGAAAGAAAAGGGGACCCAGTATAGCGCTAGGATTGTTTGGGTGGATAAAAAGAATTCATTGATGAAACGAGTAGAGTTTTTCAATAAAAAAGGGACCCGATTTAAAATATTGGATATCCCCGATCATGTAAAAAATGGTGAGTACTGGACGGCGACAAAAATGATTATGGAAAATTTAAAAAACGCCCATCGCACCGAACTGGAAGTAATCAAAGTTGATTATGACCAAGGGCTGAAAGACAATATTTTTACTGAAAGTTTTTTGAAGCGGAATTAAAATTTGAATTCGAAATTGAGAACAATTACATTTTCACTACCGGCTGTCCGATAATTTGGTGCAATGATTAATCCTTTGCCCGGACTGAATTCTAACCCGGCAATCATATAATTTTTATCTTCGCTGCTTTCTTGCGTATTTGGGGAGACTTTATCGTATCTCATGAATACTGCCACATTCGGTTTCACTCGATAGTTCCCGTAAAGAGAAGTTAATTGGCTGGTAACATCTATCCCCGCATCATTTTTCCTGCTCCATTCTACGCCACTGCGAAATCCTTTTCCTGAATATCCGCCAAAAAATCCTATCACTGTTTTGCTCTTTACTGTGACTGAATCTACATCATAAGGTTCGGTTGAATAAACACCGCCCACATTAAAACCATCATTTTTATTCAGCTTTTGTTCGCCATATACGGTTCTGAAAGATATTTTTTTATGGGAATCAGTTTCGCTTTTTTTATATCCTGATCCATTCGTTATTAGGGTACTGAAACCGAATTTATTTATCGAGCGATACATGCCAATACCCAAATCGGCTGAAGCGGAATATTTAAACTGATCCATGGCGGATTTTTCTACGTATCGATGCCCCCATGTGTTTTCCTGAACTTTGAACATGTTCATTCCCTGTAGGCCAACGACCACCTTACCGAAATTGGTTTTCCAATCCACTTTGGCAATTTTGATGTAAAGATGATATTGAGGCGAATTATTATAATCCACATCTGTTTGTAGTTTATAAGATATACTGTCGGATACTTTTTTATTTATGGTGATATAAACTCGTCTAAATCCGAACCCATTTACTGCGTCTTTTTCACCGGAATGGGTATAATTAAAGAAAACATTTCCACTTATGTCCTGAGCAGATATGACGGTGGATACGCTAAGAACTGCTGCATAGCAAATCAGTGATAGGGTTCTCATTATTATTTTTTATATCCGATGGAATCGAATGGATTTACAACTGTCGTAGTGATGTTTTTGAGATGGGCGCCGATCCGTTTCAAGTAGCGGGAATAGAGGACTACGGCAGCTGTTTTTGATATGGAACCAAAATCCAAATCACCTCGCAGAACGCCATTCACAATATCATCCGATTTTCCGGTCATTTGTTCGCGGTAGGTTTTCATTTGAGAGCGGGCAATATCTGCATCCTGTGTATGGATGGCCTCCAATGTTTTATCAAAGCGTACTTTTACTTCATTTTCAATTAAAGCCAGGTCTTCACTAAAATCCTCCGCAACAATTTGATCAGGATGATTAATGGCCAGATCGAGGATATTTTTGCAGTAGTCACCGATACGTTCTATATCCACCACCATATTGATAAGAATCAGTCCGTTGGCCATGTCGGTCGTATCCTGTTGAACAGCATAATGAGTCAATACCTTTCGCCGGACTTCTTGTTGAAAAGCGTTGATTTCACGGTCCCGTTTTTTCAAAGCTTTCAGGATTTTAATATTTTCTCCATGGCGTAAATACTTAACCGCCTGATTGAATATTTCCCGGGATAGCTCCATCATTTCGAAGGATCGATTCCAAGCCTGAGAGAGTAAGTCTTCGGCCTTCCATAATTTGATGATGTCTTTAATGATTGTCATAGCGTTACCTCACAATGAAAATTAAGGATAAGGGGATTAAGAAGAATACAACTACAATATATAGAATTGGGATCACCCGGTTCCGAACGGCAAGATCAGCAAACCATTCTGCCATAATGATGGGGATATTGCGGATTTTTTCAATTGGCCAAATAAGGGCGATACCATAGATATTAAATGCCAGGTGTCCGAATGCCACAGCTAGAGGTGCATGGGTCCCGGAGACTAAACTGGCTAATAGGGCGGTGATTGTCGTACCGATATTCGCGCCGAGAGTGTAGGGAAAAATTTGTCTTAGCTGGAGGATTCCCGCACCGGCAAGGGGTACTACTAAGGATGTAGTGATTGAACTACTCTGCACCAGGATGGTGATGAATACACCAAAAAACATGGCTCGAAGTGCTGTTTTAAAAATATGTGAATCAAAGAATGCTTCCAGTTTTTCTATCACCAAACTGCGGATGAGAACGGTTAAATATTTCAGGGAAATAAATAGCAGGATCAAGGCCACTACGATCAGCAACCAGTTATAGTTAATGACATCCTGCGATTTAAACAGGTCTTTAATTGCGGTAACGGCTGGTTTGGTGATTAATTTTATCGGACTTTTAAAAGTGAAATCTCCGGCGCCTAAAAATAAACTTGCCATCCAGTTGGCAGTCTTACTGATAAAGCCGAAATATAGTTGAAGTGGGAAAAGAATTAATACCGAAATGACGTTGAAAAAATCATGGACGACTGAGGCAGAAAAGGCGCGGCGAAATTCATTTTTATTAACAATATGCCCGAGTGAAACAATGGTATTGGTGATGCTGGTACCGATATTGGCACCCATGATATAGGGGACAGCCGTCGCCACAGCCATAACAGGATCTTCACCAAACGTTCCGGCAGCCACCATGCCTACAACAATTGAGGTGGTTGTGGATGAACTTTGGATCAAACTGGTGGCGAGAATACCAATAAATAACCCGATCAATGGTGCTGCATCGCCGGTCATGAGTTGTTCGGCAAATCCCCGGCCAAGGCCCTTGAATCCGGCGCCGATCATGCCGATGCTGATGAGAAACATATAAAGAATCGCTATGATTGCAGCGATTTTGAAATAATTGACAAGACTCGAAGTCGCGTCTTCTGGATGGGTCATAATTCCGTCAAAATTTAGCTCGAAAATTAAAAATAAATTATATGGGTTAAAATAATAAAAAAGGGGCGATGCCTAACTCACCGCCCCTTGAAACTCTTTGCAAGTTTTTTGAACTCAGTTCCGCAATGGTTTGCCTTTTTTTAGCATATACCGGATACGATCTTGGGTCAATGATTCCCCCGTAAGAGAAATAAATACTTCCCGCTCAATATCGAGGAGATATTGTTCCTCAACAGATTTGGTTAAGCCTGCTTTGTCCCCACCGGTGAGGACGTAAGCCAGTTTTTTGGCAATCAACTCATCATGGGCGGATATTTTCCCCTGAACCTTGAAGCCCTTCAGGGCCATGGCCAAAGCCGTACGCCCACCGGTGCCGGGCAATTTTAAATCATCCCGATATTTAGGTGGTTCATACCCATCATTGACCAGTTCCAGAGCCTTTTGTTTAGCGGTCCAGATTCGCTGATCGTTATTGAGCACCACCGTATCGGACTTCAAAATGTATCCCATAAATTTGGCTTCATCAGCGCTGGTGGCTACTTTGGCAAATCCTATCGTTTCAAATGCCCTTTGTACCACTTGGAAGGAATTCATCCGACCCTTTCCGCTGTTTTCCATCAAGTTCAAAATAAGGCGTAAATTCCCGCCGGCACCAGGGATTAACCCAATACCCACTTCGACAGCCCCAATATACAATTCACTCGCGGCCACGCGATGGGCTGCCGGTGCGATTAATTCAAATCCACCACCGAGAGTCAGGTGATGGGGCGCCGCTACAACCGGCGCTTTAGAAAAACGCATCCGCTGGGTCAAGTCTTGGAGTTGTTTGATCGTATCAGTTATTTGATCATATGCCCCTGCTTCGATGGCTTGGATCATACTCGCCAAGTTGGCTCCGGCACAGAAGTTGGGGCCTTGATGCCCCAAAACCATGGCCTTATATTTACCGGCGTCGAGCAAATCCATTCCGTCACTGATGGTTTGTCCGGTGGAACCGTCAATCGGATTCAGTGTGGGTTGAAGAACCGAATGGAATTCGACGTTGAGCACACCATCGCCCAGGTCAATCAAGCTGGCGCTCCAGTCTTTTTTGACCACGTTTCCACCCGTTTTATGCAAGTTCAGGTTGATAAATTTATTGTTGATTACTTCTACTTTTACAGTAGAAGATAATACATCGTAGTAGGTGCGTTTTCCATCTTTGGCTTCATAAAATGTTTCCCGTCCGGAGGCCAGCATATCCTTCACCCACTGGGGTGCTTTCTTTCCATCAGCTTCCATTCTAGAAACAGATTCGGCCACACCGATGGCATCCCAAATTTCAAATGGACCGCTATCCCAGCCATAGCCCCATTTCATGGCATTATCGATATTGATAATATCATTACTGATTTCGGGAATCCGTTTGGCAGAATAAATTAGTGTTTTGGATAATATTTCCCAGAAAAATTTCCCGCCTTTATCTTCGCTATAGGCCATAGCTTTGACCTTTTCTCCGGGCGTTTGACGGTCTTTGGCTAATCGAAATCCATCGAAGCGTACTTTAACTTGTGGGCTATATTCACCTGTTTTCAAATCCAATGAAAGAATACCATCGTCCGTTTTTTTGTAAAATCCTGATTTTGTTTTAGCACCGAGATTTCCTTCATCCACTAACTTTTGAAGAAAATTCGGAATTTTAAACACGTCTCGTTCTTCATCGTCAGTCAGGTTATTATAAGATGTATTGGATACATTGATCATCGTATCCAGTCCAACAATATCTGCAGTTCTGAATGTGGCGCTTTTGGGTCGGCCCACAACTGTGCCGGTCAATTTATCCACCTCCTCAACCGTCAGTCCGTGTTCAACTGCCGTATTCATCGTAACCGCCATGCCATATACACCGATACGATTACCGATGAAGTTTGGTGTATCCTTGGCGTGAACGATCCCTTTTCCCAGAATATCTTGGCCAAATTCGGCAATCATATCATAAACCGCATCATCTGTTGCAGGCCCTTTGACTAATTCCAAAAGACGCATATAACGGGGGGGATTAAAAAAGTGGGTAATCATGAATCGTTTTTTAAGGTGATCAGGAAGAACAGTTGTGAGATCTCCAAGTGGAATCCCAGAAGTATTGGAGGTAAGGATTACAGATTCTTTCAGATGGGGCACAATATTGTTATAAACTGCATGCTTGATGTCCAGCTTTTCCGCAACCGCTTCTATCACAAGGTCCACCTCGCTCAGTCTCTCTATATGATCATCATAATTGCAGGCAGTGACTAAATCTGAATTTTTTGATTTATACAATGGAGCCGGTTTGAGTTTAGTAAGACCATCGACGCCTTTTTGGGCCAATTCCTGGTTTATATCATAAAGGAGGGCAGGGATGCCTGCATTGGCGAAATGGCCTGCGATCTGTGCACCCATGACGCCAGCACCGAGTACGGCGACTTTTTCAAATTTTTGACTCATAATTTCCTCAATTTTTGATTAATTAATTTGAGTAATGTAACGGTACATAACCCAAAAATGGCTGGCACTGCCCGCAAGAACAAACAAATGCCAAATTTCATGGTAGCCAAACCCCTTCCGGGGAGATTGTTCTCGATCTAAAGAATAAAAAATAACACCGCCTGAATAAAATAATCCGCCGGCGAGCAGCCATATCAATGCACCAGTTTGAAGGTGTAAAATTAATGGCCACGCAGCAATCACAGATATCCATCCCATGAACACATAATAGACGGTGGAAAACCATCTTGGGAAATTGAACTGAAATAATTTCCACAACATTCCAAATACGGCCAATCCCCAAATGACGCCAAATAGGCTCCATCCCCAGGGGCCTCTTAAAGGGATTAGACATATTGGCGTATAGGTGGAGGCGATTAGCACGTAGATCATCATATGGTCAATTCGTTTCAGGATTGATTCTGTCCGTCCCGAGATCGGTATCCAATGGTATAAGGTGCTGGCTGTGTAGAGCAGGAATAAGCCAGTCCCAAATACCGAAAAGGACACAACCTTCCATGGATCAAAAGGGTCAACAGCTTTGGAGATTAACAGGATCAGTCCGATGACGGATAGAATGGCTCCTATAATATGGGTCAGACCGCTCATGGGATCTTTCAATATTTTGTTCACAACCAATTTATCTTTTTATAATCGTCGCGATTCCCTGGCCGGTGCCTATGCACATGGTGGCCAGGCCAATATGTTTATCCTGCTGTTCCATCACATTGATGAGCGTCCCGATGATTCGAGCGCCGGAGCATCCCAGAGGATGGCCTATTGCGATAGCGCCGCCGTTGAGATTGATCTTGTCCGGGTCCCATCCACCTTCCTGGATCACATAAAGGGATTGGGCGGAAAAAGCTTCATTAAGTTCGATGACCTCAATGTCATCCATAGTCATGCCTGCTTTTTCCAAGGCTTTATTTGTGGCCGGGATTGGTCCCATACCCATGCGTGTCCAGTCTACGCCAGCCACAGCACGAGAAACGATTTCGGCGCGAATATTCAATCCATTTTCTTTGGCAAATGATTCACTCGTAATTAACAATGCAGCAGCTCCTAAGGAAAAGGGACTGCTAGTTGCTGCTGTTACCGAACCACCTTCTACAAAGGCAGGATTTAAACTTCTAATCTTTTCGACGTTAGGTATTCGGGGTCCTTCGTCTTTTTCAACCGTTTTTTCACCGTATACGTCAATAGAAACAACCTCATTGTCATATTTACCGGCTTCCCATGCAGCCAAAGCTTTTTCATGGGATTGGATTGAAAAGTCTTCTTGGGCCTCACGGGATATATTCCCATCGTTGGCCAGGTTTTCGGCAGTTTCACCCATACCGATATAATATTCCTGTTCCGCCAACTCTGGATTAAAGTCCGGCGCAAATCCGCCAGCTGGAATGGAAAACATGTCTTCAACACCGGCGGCTATCCCAACTTCAATATCACCACTTTCAATCGCTGTGCTGATTTGATGCAAGGCATCCATGGCAGAACCGCAAAAACGATTGACTACTTTAGCCGGGACGGTTTGAGGCAAGCCTGCCAGAGCGGCAACCGAACGACCGATTAACATGCCCTGGGGTCCTTCGGGGAAGGCACAACCCATGGCCAGATCTTCGACTTGTTCCGGTTTTACGGCTTGATTTCGATCCATTAATCCTTTCACAACCTGTGCGGCTAAATCATCGGGACGGATCCCGATCAAATCACCATTTTTTACGCCAATCGGTGAACGCGTTGCGTCAATAATAACTGCTTTATTTTCCATCATAAACTCCTAGTACGGATATCCGTTTTTATCATAAACATGTTGTGCAATCTTTCGTTTGAGTGCAATAACATTGGATTTTAATCGCATTCGATTTTCAAATTCAGAAATTTTCTGATCCATCAAGGGAGATGATATTCCACCATAAATAGCGCTTGTGGCTGTGTGAACATTACCCATAATCCGGTTAGCCATTTCTGTCGTAAATACCTTGGCAATGTCAACCACTGTGGATTCAGGTGAATCACTAGCCATGATCTTGCGGGCCCGGACAATTGTACTCTCTGCAGTAAATATATCCATAAAGATATCAGCGAATATTTCGGTAAGCTGTTGCTCGTGTTTTAAATCCTGCCCGTATTCGCAGAGCGCTTCGTTAAATAGATAAAGTGCAAACCGCTTTGCGGTTTCGATGGATTGGCATTCCTCAGCTAGAGTGTCATCTTCAAAAGTCAATTGCCCGTTTGACATATATTCTGAAATTTTCCTGATTGCCTCCCGAATGGGTAATTCTTCCATCAACGCCTTTTTCATGATAAAACCGGTAATAATCTGGCGGTTGATTTCGTTTGTCCCTTCCCAGATTTGGTTAATGCGGTCATCTCGGTATGCACCGGCAAGTGGATAATCTTCCAAAAAGCCATAACCGCCCATGATCTGCAATCCTTCGTCGATCACATAATGACTCGTGTCGCTTCCGTAGACTTTTACCATGGACGTTTCGATGGCAAATTTTTCCATCGCTTCTCCGAGTTTGATATAATAATCCAGATCAGATTTTTCCAGTTGATCAATCTCATCCTGAAGCATGCCAATGGTGCGGTAGGTCATGCTGTCGGCAGCAAAAGTACGGATAGTCATATTTGCTATTTTTTTAACAATCGCGTCAAAATTTGATATGGATTGGCCGAAAGCGCGTCGTTCTCTGGCATATTGTGAAGTACCATTTATGACCAGTTTTGATCCACCGACTCCCGAAGCGCCTAATTTGAAGCGCCCAATATTAAGGACGTTAAAGGCAATTGTGGCTCCTTTGCCTACCTTATACAGTAGGTTTTCGACGGGCACCTTAGCGTTTTGAAAAATGAGGGGCGTCGTGGATGAACCCTTCATCCCTAATTTCTTTTCTTCTGCACCGATAGAAAATCCTTCAGTATCCCTGTCAACGAGGAATGCACTGAATTTGTCACCATCCACTTGGGCGAAAACTGTATAGACTTCTGCCCATGCACCATTGGTGATAAATATTTTTTCACCATTCAGAATATAATGTTTACCATCATCGGATAATTCTGCCATTGTATTAGCGGATACAGCATCGGAACCATTTGATGGTTCTGTAAGGCCATACGCGCAAAGTATTTCTCCTGAAACGATTCCGGGCAAATACTTTTCTTTTTGTTCTTTTGTTCCAAACCAGATAATGGGCAGGGAACCGATACCGGTTTGCACGGCCCAAGTAACAGAAAAGGAGGGACTTTGAACCAAGGCTTCCGCAACAATAGCCGCCGTAACTTTATCCAGTTCCATTCCACCGTATTCTTCCGGCACATCGATTCCGAGGAGTCCTAATTCGCCAATTTCCTTAATGAGTGACTTTGCCAAGTCGGGATTATATTTTTCAATTTCTTCCTTTAGAGGTAAAATGCGATCACGGTCAAATTCAATGACCATATTGTAAATTTCACGATGTTCTTCGGTGAAATCTTCACGAGAATACACCTTTGTTTCAGTTATTGGTTGGACCAGAAACTGGCCGCCGGTATTTAATTGGGTTAATGTATCGGTCATAATATTTGCCTTATTTTTTTTTTAAAAGACCAGCCAGGATAAAATCGCTGATAGTCTGGATGTATTCCCTTGCCGTCACACCATGTGTATCAAAAAGGGTGAACCAGTTGATGGATTCTACATTCAGCATAATGGACATGGCTGTGATTCGAATATCCAGTTCTTTAAAATGCCCGTCATTGACACCTTTGGCAACAATTATTTCGAGCACGTCAAGAAAATGAGAATAGACCACTTGAAGCTTATCCTTGAAGTCACCATCTTTTTGAGCCATAGACCAAAATTCAGTCAGAGCGAAAAACGGATCGGGATCTGATTCATATTGATCAATGAAATAATTGAACAGGCTTTTGAGTTGGTTGGGAGCAGATTGGTCATTTTCAACTAAATGATTGATAGTTTCACTGTAACGGAAGACCCAAAAATTGACTAAATCCAGATACATGTCTTTTTTGGATTTATAGTACCAATAGATTGCCCCTTTACTTAATTTGGATTCCTGAACCACATCATCCATGCGTGATCCTTCATATCCATTCTGAACTAAGACGGAGAGGGCAGCGTCTAAAATTTGGCCTTTGCGTATATCTTGTTTCTCTTGATTCATTTATAAACCGACTGGTCGGTCTATTTTACGGGTAGCTAGATTTTCTCACAAGGATTTTCTTGTGAAAATATGGACTCCAAATTAAATGAGACTGTTTATTTATTTTCATCAACGCTATGATTAGAGAAGTTTGACTTGCACCATTATTGATTAACAATGATTAGAATTACTGTATGAATGGTCAATCCCGCCCGCCTGTCGAAACGATAGTGCAGACGGGAAGGGGTGAAGCACTTATAACCTGCTATCAATATTATTCGTAAACCCTGAGAGGTGAAATATATAGAGATACCTTGCAATAATTGTATTTTCCCGCGCTTATCTTTATATCACCCGGTTGGGGTTTGTGGTCGGTGCTCACTACGATTATCATCATTTTACTCTTTCAGGGTTTTTTGGAGAAAATTGGACAAATCGGAATATTTGGCGCAGCTTGGGTGATTGTTTTTAAATCAAAAGGATGATCTGTCCGAGATAGATGAGAGCATTAAACCAAGTATACACATTTCAAAACATTTCGGACGGTAATGGGAAAAAAGTTTAAAAAATATTTGCATTGGGTCTAATTAGGCTTGTAGCTTTGCAATTGAGAATCAGTCTCAATATTATCAATTAATAAAATTCAGTCAGGAATATCCATGGTTAAAAAAGCAGGTAGGGGAATTATACTGTTGAGTATTTTTGCCAATCTTGGGTTTGCCCAAGACGATTTTTTCGAACCCTCCTATTCAATTGGGGGATATGGAGAATTGCACTATAATTCATCACAAAAAGGCGAAGCAGATGCCTCAAAGAAAATGGATTTCCATCGATTCATTATTTATTATGGCTACAACTGGACGGAAAAGTGGTCCTTTAAATCTGAAGTTGAATTAGAGCACAACTATGTCAAGGGCGGGAATGGTGAGTTAGAACTGGAGCAGGCCTTTATCAATTATCATTCGGATAAATTTGGCTTCCAAGCCGGGGTGATCCTACCGGCTGTTGGGTTACTCAATGAATATCATGAACCGCCTTTGTTTCTTTCAGTAGAAAGGCCGGAATATTCAAAATATATTATACCAACGACTTGGTTTGGGAATGGTGTGGCTTTATATGGGCAAGCTGGTGGATTTTCGTGGAAAGCAGTGATCCACGAAGGATTAAATGGAGACGGCATATCTTCTAAATGGTCCCAAGGGATTCGTGGCGGACGTCAAAAGGGATATAAATCTAACGCCACAGAACTGCTATACAATGGCCGGGTCGCCTACACTGGCATACCCGGATTTAGAGTAGGGGGTTCGTTCTCGACGACTAATGCTCTCCGAGCAGATGAAGGTGTAAAACCAATTGATGTCTCACTGGTTGAAGCTCATGCTAAATATGATGCCAAGGATATCATGGCCGTGGCCGAGTGGGGAAACATTAGCTATACCAATCATAGCGCCAAATCTTCTACAGGATATTATGTTGACTTAGGGTATAACATCGGGAGAATGTTAAACCTCAGGGGTAAACTGTATCCCTGGATTCGGCTCACAGATATCAATCCGAGTGTCGGACACGATATGGAAGATTCAAAGCACTACAGCAAATTGATGTTCGGTGTAACCTACAAACCAATAGACCAAATTGCATTCAAACTGGATTATAGCACAAAAACCTATGCTAACAGCAATGTAGATAAAGTTACCCTCATTAACTTAGGTGCCGGATACAATTTCTAAACAGTTTTCAAAACGCGAAAAGCAAAATACCTCCGGCGGTCGTCTTTATAATCGTCGGAGAGTTTCAACAGTCCGTGGCCTTATTTATGGTTGCGGACTTTTTATGATATTGGGGAGTCATATTTTTGCAGGTGGAATAAAAGAGGATGCTGAAACCAAAATCAAAAAGCAATTTGGAGAAACAGTCAGTCTCACATTTAAAAAAGTTTCGTTGTCTGCCGAGGTGAAACGAGATATATCGCAAAAAGTAAAACAGCGGTTTTACCAAAATGAAGTGTATGCCTGGAAAATATCGGAAGCAAAGAAAACAATCGGATTTGCCGTATTAGATAACGTAAAAGGGAAATCCTTGCCAATTACATTTATGGTTCTTTTTGATAAAGAAGGAAAAATTTTAAATTCCTTTGTCCTTAAATACCGCGAACCGGTCGGTGGTGAAATCAGTCATACAAGTTGGAACCGGCAATTTACCGGTTACACCCCGGATTCATCCTTTGTCGTTGGTATGGATATAGATGGAATATCCGGCGCCACAATTTCCGTTAATGCCTTGACGAGAGGAATTCATAAATTATCTTATCTTATTCATACAATTAAAGATGAATTATGAATACTCCCATTCGTGAATGGCCCCAGGCGCTCAAATGCCTCATTTCAACATTTTTATTCGTTCTCACCATCGGTGTAACGATCGGATTGATTTATGTGGAACGAACTACATCGGCCCGTCCAGAATATATTACTGAACATTATCGTGGTTCAGAGACTTTTGATGAATTTGATATACCGGAAAAATATCCAAAAACAATCAATGATTTACTTTTGACCACCCACACTCACGTAATTGCATTTTCTATTATTTTTGTTATTTTGGGTGGACTCACATTTTTTTCCTCTGTCTTAAAAGGCAGGATAAAAACATTTTTAATGATTGAACCTTTGGTTTCCTCTTGCATCACTTTTACATCAATTTGGGGAATTCGTTTTATTTCACCCCATTTCGGAATTGTGACGATGATTTCCGGCATCCTGATGTATATTAGTTTTTATGTGATTATTGCAGCTCTGTTGATCGAAGCCATTCCGCGCCGTTCCTAATTTATATATAAAAATAATTATGTTCTGTACGCACTGCATTTTAATATTCGACCATAAAGTCGAAACATTAAATACAATTTTAATATGATATCTGAAAGACAATCCAAGGAACGGGAGCTCCGTAAAGAACAAATTCTCAAAGGTGCCCTTACTGTTTTTAAATCGAAGGGTGTTGAAGGCGCCACTATGGATGAAATTGCCAAGGAAGCGGATTTTGGCAAAGCAACCCTATATTATTACTTCAGTTCTAAAGAAGAAATTTTTATCGAATTATTGGATCGGGGCTGGATCATGATCTGGGAATCCATTGAACCGGTGATTCAAGATCATACACATCCGAAAGAAACTTTCATTAATGCTCTGAATGTTATTGGCGGATTGGTCGGCGAAAACCAAGTTCTTTTTGAGTTTTTATTCACGGCGCCGCAAATGATGCCCAGCGCACTATTAGAAGGGAAGCCGACTTGGAAAGGATACCAGAATAAAATGTACGGTGTGTTCCAAGGATTGCTGGAAGAGGGGATGGCCAAAGGTGAATTTCCCCAGATGCGGTCTGACCTAATGATGCGTGCAATCGGTGGCTTATTCCACGGATTGTTTTTTCTCGGCCACGATAAAAAACCAATGTCCCGCGAAACGATGGAAGAATTCATCACTACCTTCATCGGGAACTACAGCGCCTCATAATTTTGGGAAATAGCGTGGGTGAACGCTCTAAAAAATCATCAATGCCATAAAATAATGGATTATTATTAAAATTGATACTCAGGATTTGTCACGATTCATTGGAAGTATTTGGCGAATTCGTTGTAAGTTTACATTGGTGCGGGAGCCAATAAAACTTTCTGGTTTGTTACCCCTCCTCATTAACCTCCTTCTGCAAATCAGAATTGGTTTCTGCACCAAACACATAAAAAAAGAGGACTTGTTTTTCAGTCCTCTTTTTTTTTGTTTCCAATATTACTGGAATCCTGTCTCTGAACAATACGAAGGGAAAGTTTCTCAAGAATTTGGGCTTATTTATTCAGTCAAAATTCCTAACTGGCGATACTTCTTTTGATATTTTTCATACAGCATTTTATGTCTATCGCCCATGTCGATTTTACGTCCCTGGATGTAGGCCTGGAGCACATTGGTCCTAATCTCTAATGGATCACCATTGGCAATGAACAAAGTGGCGTCCTTTCCCGCATCCAGCGAACCGACTTGATTGTCAATGCCTAAAATTTCTGCAGCTGAAAGTGTGATGGACCGTAATGCAGCATCTTTTGGTAAGCCATAAGCCGCCGCCATAGCAGCCTGATTGGGCAAGTTTCTTAATCGGTAAGCTGCTCCGGCAGAACCAGCCGTGGCAATGCAGAATTGTACACCCGCTTCATTTAATAGGGTTGGCCCTTTATATGCCTGATCATAGTCTTCAAATCGACGGGATGGCAAAGCAGTAACTACCTCATAAATAATGGGGATTCTATTTTCAGTAAGCAAATCAGTCGTGCGCCAGGCATCTTTACCCCCAACAATTATGATCTTCACATCATGGCGCTTGGCCCAATGAATAGCTGCTTCAATTTGCCGCACCTCATTGGCATGGATGTATATCGGCAGATTGCCCTGCACATAGGCGATCATACTCTCGAGACGTAAGTCCTCATTGTGGTAATCTTCGGCTGATCGAGACTTTGTCTGTCTCAACCGAGCATACGCGCGAGATTGTTCAATCATATCATCCAATGCTTTTAACGCTTTTTGACGTCGTTCGGCTTGTTTCTTCGGGGGCGTCCGAAACCGGCCGCCTGTCCTTATGCCCATTTGAGGCCAGTTGATATGCAATCCGCTGGGATGAGATAAGGTCGCATTTTCCCAAGTCCAACCGTCCATCATCATAATCGAGGACTGGCCGGAAACCAGACCTGAACTTGGTGCCACATTGGCAATCAGGACACCATTGGAGCGTGTAGTTGGGATGATTTCTGAATCGGGGTTGTAGGCCACATTGGCCCGAACATTGGGATTGAAATCACCTCTTTCGGAATGATCATTGGTCACAGCAACGGCATTGATCTCCACCAATCCGATTCCCGAAATAGCGGCGATAAAACCGGGATAAACATGTTTACCTTCCAAATCAATTACCTCTGCGCCGGCTGGAGGAGAAATGAATTCTGCCACACGGGTGATTTTACCATTTTCAAATAGGATGGCACCCTTAACCACACCATTGGAAACAGTGTGAATGAATCCATTTTTTAAAAGAATAGGGTGTTTCTGCGGCGCTGCCGGTATTTGTTCATTTGCAAAAATAAATGTTAAAAAGAGAATTAAAATTAGTGTCCGTTTCATTATTCTCCCCCTTCCATGATATAGGCTTCTAATGCGGTACAGGAATGGAATCTATTTCCACGTTGTCCATTTGCTTTCATTTTTTCATTTCCATTGTCCGGTGCAGCAAGGACCTTTTGAATCAGATTATTTCTGACTTTGGCGTCCCGCTCGCGGAAGTATTGATCTTGTTTAAGAGAAAAATACTGTTTTCCATCGAGCCAGGTTTGTTCACAAACAGAGTATGTAGAAAGTGGGTGTCCGGACCAAATTACAAAGTCAGCATCTTTCCCAACTTCCAAAGAACCAACATACGTATCGATTTTCAACTGTTTGGCCGGATTAATCGTGACCATCTTTAAAGCTTCCGCTTCGTCGAGGCCGCCATATTTTACTGCCTTGGCTGCTTCAAGATTCATGCGCCGGGCCAGTTCATCACTGTCAGAATTGAATGAAACCGTGACACCGGCGTTGGTCATTAATGCACCGTTAAAGGGGATTGCATCAACCACCTCATACTTATAGGCCCACCAATCAGAAAAGGTGGAGGCACCGGCGCCATGTTCGGCTAATCGTTCGGCAACTTTATAGCCTTCCAGTACATGCTGGAATGTGGCCATAGTAAAACCGAAATCTTCTGCGATGCGTGTCAGCATCAGGATTTCATCCTGACGGTATGAATGGGAATGAACCAGTCGTTTCCCTTCCATTATTTCAACCATAGCATCCAATTCTAAATCGCGGCGCGGCGGGATGGAAGACCGCTGCAGTTTGGCATCCTTGCTATATGTTTTCCACGCTTTTTTATAATCAGACGCCGCTGTGAAAGCATCACGAATCACCTGTTCTACACCCATCCGAGTTTCAGGATAACGACCGTATGATCGTACCCGTTTCACATTTTCTCCAAGAGCAAACTTGATTCCTTGGGGTGCCTGATTGAAAATCAAGTCGTTTGAGAAACTACCCCAACGAAGTTTCATGACCACATTCTGTCCCCCAATAGGGTTGGCTGAACCATGCAATAGATTTATTGTAGTTAATCCGCCGGCGAGGGCACGGTACATAGCCACATCGTTTGGATCAATCACGTCCCGCATCCGTACTTCTGCCGTCACATTCTGAAACCCTTCATTGATAGATTCACCGGCCATATGGCTGTGTGCATCGATTAGCCCAGGTGTTACATGTTTGCCCTTCCCATCGATTATGAGAGCATTTCCCCGTGGGATGGATATGTTTCGGGCAATTTTTTTGATTTTCCCATCTTGCAGGAGAATATCGTATTCCTTTAAAACGCCCTTCGGACCGGAAGTCCAGATGGTGGCATCATTGATTAAAATAGTTTTTGGATTAGGAACAGCTTCATCCAATCCATAGGCGCCTTCCGGGAAGACTAATTTAAGATCACTAGCTTTTTCTACTTTGGCTTCCTTTTCCTTTTCTGTCTTGACGGAGTCCAATACGGCCGTCCAATTAGCGCTAGAGCCATCTGTGTAGAAAACTTGTCCGGCCGCTTTCTCTTCGGTAATCGTTCCTTTAAAACGGTTGACTCCTTTTTGCAAAATAGTATCGGCATCTACTGAAAAAGTAATACGATCCTGATCAACTTTCATATTACCGAGCTTTAGTGCTTTTTCATCAACCTTCAGTTCACCGCTGAATCCTTTGGGCGTTTTTTTCAACACCAGAGACCATGTGTTGCCGCTTTCTTTTAATGTCCAGTCACCTGCGACCTCAACGATAGGATCAGGTTTTACTTCATATTTATTGCCATCAATCCAAACAGCATTGACGGCGGATTTTCCGTCAAAATAATTGCCATCTGTGATAACCAAATTGGCGATATAGCCGGGCGCTACTTTACCCAATCGTTTGGATTGGCCAAACTCTTTAGCCGGATTTGTTGTTAAAGCTGCGAGTGCATTCGCTTCATCTAATCCGCGGATGACACTGCGAGCCAGGTTTTTGCGAAAGTCCTTTTTATCTTTCAGATCAGAACTGGTCAGGGCGAATTGAAAACCAGCATTGGCCAATTTGGCACCATTGTCCGGTGCCATGTCCCAATGTTTCAACTGTTCAGTGGAATATTGTAATGCCTGGTATGGATCGGCCACTTCCGGTTTCCCCGGGAAATTCAAAGGTACAATCATGAAAGACGCGGGCATTTCATCCATGCGGCGGTACTCATAACCATTTCCTTTGATCCATAAATTCAGACCAAACTCACTAGCGATATTTGCAGAACGATCAATGTAGATTTCGTTACTCGTTCTAAAAATGAAGGGCTGTTTTGCTTTCTTTCCACTCGATAAGGCTTCCAGAGATCGGTCGGTTTGAATTGGTTCATTTCCTTCTGGATATTTGGCCATGATAGTCTCAGATTTAACATACCAATCAGCATCAGAGAAACCTTGTCGAATAAAGGCAATTGCTCCCAGCAATGAAGTGGGGTATTCCTTGGCTCCCCATCCGCCGGCAGCATACTCAATCACCTGGGCGATGTCGCTGGATAATACTTTGGGTGTTTCTCCCAATTGCACCAATCCCGAACTGCCCTGGAAAATGCCGCCTTTTGGCGTAATGTGAGCCGTCGTGAAACCAAGTGTTCTCAAATCTTTGAGCTCTTTCTCCTTGGGATGATACAGATCAGCCGCTTTGAGATATGCACGCATGTTGGAATTCCAATGGGCTTGCAAGGATGTATCTTTTTTAACCGTACTCACATCCAGCCAACTTTCGATAAAACCGGCATAAATATGTTTGCCATCCATATCCAGTATAGTGGCCTGTTTGGGAATTTTGATATTGGAGCCGACAGCAGTAATCACGCCATCGCGCATGACCACCGTACCGTTATCAATCGTTTTTCCCGGTGCAGTATGAACTGTTGCGTTTGTCAGTGCCCATGCTCGGGGTGGATTTCTATGGAGTTCTTTGGCCGGTCCGACTTGTGCAGACAAAACGGAAAAAGTCCATAGGAAAAGAATCATTCTGGTTTTCATAACCCTCCTCAAAAATTCGGTCCGCGAAGATGCGTTGCCGTAATTTTTTGTGTTAAGTAACTGTAGGCGTCGTCTACCGTATCGCAGATTTGAAACAGATCCAAATCTGATCTGGATATAACACCTTTTTCTGCGAGAAATTCCCAGTTGACGACATTATTCCAAAAGTGGCTATCGAAAAGAACAATGGGAATCTGTTTGCGCAATTTTTTGGTTTGGATAAGCGTAAGAACCTCCATTACTTCATCCAAAGTTCCAAATCCACCCGGCCAAACAACCATTGCTTTCGCTAGGTAGAGGAACCAAAACTTACGCATAAAAAAGTAATGAAAGTTGAATTCCAAATCATCCGATATCCATTCATTGCCTGCTTGCTCATGGGGTAAAGAAATAGATAAACCGACAGCCATTCCTTTGGCTTCCGTTGCACCACGGTTAGCGGCCTCCATGATTCCCGGACCGCCGCCTGACGTAATGATAAACCGTTTTTGATGATTTTTTAACTGTTTGCTCCAATGGGTCATTTTAAAAGATAATTCTCGCGCCGCTTCATAATAGCGGCTCATTTCTAAAGTCGTTTCTAAATCAGCCCGTTTTTGCGGTGATAAATCTTCCGGTGCTCCTGCTAATGCCGCTTTGGCATCTTCTTCTGATTTCAGCCTGGCCGAACCAAAAAATACAATCGTATCTTTGATCTTGTTCCGTTTGAAGCGTTGGAGAGGGCCGTAATATTCAGATAATAATCTGACAGCCCTTGCATCCGGACTGCCTAAAAATTCTTTGTTATAATAAAAGCGATCTTTGTTCTCTTTATTCATTATTTACACTCCTAGTGTTTATTGTTTATTCTTTTTATTGGCGGGGAAATTAGGAAGGCGGAGATTAAAAAGTGTGTTAGAATATTGTTAATGATAGATAAAATAACTTCATTTAATGCAGTTTAAATGCCATAAGAAAAATACGGTCTAGACCGTATTGACATTATTAATATCCGGTAGTACATTGATTGAGTCATTTATTGCTTAATTATTGAAAATTAAATATTCGTGAATATAAATAATATAAAATTAATGTTTACCGTTTCAGGGGCTACCCTTGAGGGTTTAATTAACCCTCGATTAATAGAAATCAAAAGTGTGGAACAAATACCCAAATTACAAATCGCATTACCAATTGGTTTTAAGGACTGGAACGGTACAATTCCCATCAAAGTAGCTTATACACCGCTGACCATTGACGATACTGAATGGGACGTAGTCTACGCTTACGATGCCGCAGGAAATGAATATACTCTTGACGCCCACTCGCCCCCGGATTTTCCGGTTATGGTCGTTAGTATTAATGAAAGAACGGATATGGATGGGAATGTAACATATCGTGTTCCAAATCAAGGAACAAACACAGATAGAACAAGTCAATCCCAAGGCATACCTATAGATGACTTTGAAAAAGGTGGTGGTGGGGGCTCCGGCAGTGGTTCATCAATACCAAACCAAATCAGGATAAAGAGATTTAAACTTGAAACAACTTATAAACATTTTGAAGCCTGGCCCCAAGAAAATGCGGAAATTACTTGGACAATAACGGCACCAAATGGGTTAAACGGTCCAAGAGTAAGATATACAAATAACTTGGACGACCTGAAGAGATATATATCATATGGAGATGTATTAAGAGATAAATATTATCCATATGATATATTGTTCCATGACCATGCCAAGTGGCATAAGCATAACTGGTTATATGGAGAATATCATACGAAAATGGATTGGCAGACACATAATTATATAATTGACCATGCTAATCCAAATCCTTCGATTCGTTTTTCACCGTCCTTTAAAGTAAGTGAGCTCCTAAGTAAGGGAATCCCGAAAGTTAATATTAGATTTTTTGAAAAGGATGAACCATATCCATATAGTTATACTTATATGGGAACAACCCCAATTGATTTACGCTCGTCAGGAATCGTAGACGGAGTCCATATAAAAGCAGATAAATATTTACTTGAAACATGGTTTAAAATAGATTACGATATTGTTCCCTGAGACTACGGTGTCTTGTCTAATTATATCTTTCTAAGGATAAAAAAGAAGGGCATGCCTTTTCTACGGTATGCCCTTCAATCACTTACAAATTAATGACTTGGAAAACGATGGATGAATAAACGATTAAAATTATTATTTTTTATTATGGGGTGGTTATGTATAAGCCAAACGATATTAAGTGCTGATCAACGTGTTGTTTATGGTTTTGTTTCTGATGCTGATACAGGAGAAACATTGCCTTTTGTTAACATCCAAATAAATGACAATTCGAACGGCACGATAACAAATGAGCAAGGGTATTATGTCCTATCAATTTCGAATGACACCACTGGACTGGTCTTTTCTCATATTGGATATATTTTAAGCGAAGTCCCAGTTTTTCTGGGAGAAAAAAACTCTCTGAAATTAGATATTGCCCTTTTTCCCGTCCCGTTAAAAGGTGATACAATCACAGTAACTGCGCATCAGAAATCTTACCATGATCCTATGTCAATCAGTACCCTCCGGCTCTCATCTCAGGGTTTGCGGTCCGCCCCACAATTTGTGGGTGAGAGTAATATGTTACGTACTTTGCAAAGTTTACCGGGTGTTTCTACCAATAATGAATTTCAGGGTGGCCTCTATGTCCGAGGAGGTAGGCCGGGACAAAACCTAGTTCTCCTTGACGGGGCCGAACTCTACTACACAACTCATCTTTATGGTATCTTCAGTGCATTCAACATGGATGCAGTAAAACAGGTCAATTTATTAAAGGGAGGGTTCCCTGCCCGCTATGGGGGCCGGGTCTCATCGGTTCTGGATATTACTAATAAAGAAGGGAATCGCAACAGATTTGTAGGAAATCTTCATTTAGGGTTAGTCAGTAGCACGGTAACATTGGAAGGGCCGATTGGTAAGGGGGCATGGTTACTTGCCGGGCGGCGTACCTATTGGGATTATGTACTTGTAAAAAACCCCACTTACCCCGGGTATTATTTTTATGACCTCAATGGTAAAATAACACAGCAGATCACTGCCCGCGATAAGATTTCATTAAATATTTTCAAGAACGTAGATGCCATGGGAACAGAAACACGGGTTCCCCTTGGTATTGATCCGACCTTCAAGGACATTAAGCGTAAAACACAAAACTGGGGAAGTCAGCTGATGAGCAGCAAGTGGTCACATCAGTTTAGTGGAAGACTCTGGAGTGATTTTATATTTTACTTCAGTAAATACCAAAATCACCAAAATCGATTTACTGAGTTAGATTCTGACTTCATTGATATAGGAAATAATGGTGAAAAGAATGTGTATCACGTAAGGACTATTAATGATGATAATGAAAGTATTTCTTTGGTGGATTATACCCTTCAATTCGCTGTTCATTATCATTTTAATAATAACCATACCGAGCATTTTGGAATCGCCGGGAAACAGTTAAAGATTGATTATAGCGGTTCTGTATATAGTTATTATTTAGGATATGGTTTAACCAAACCAACAGAGTTTGTTTACCAGAATAAATTCCACCATTTACCAATCCAGGGTGAATTTTATTGGCAGGATGACTGGCAAGTATCATCTCGTTTACAGTTTAGAAACGGATTTCGTCTCAGTTCCTACTCAACATCAAATAGTGTAATGCTATTACCTCGGGTAGCCCTCAGGTATAAATTTATCGATGAAATAACTATTAAAGCGACCTGGGGTAGGTTTATACAATATGTCAGCCAACTTAAAATGATTGAGGATAATGATAATGCACGAGTAACTACGGGCGAAGGACCTATTTTTGGCAATTCCAAGTTTTTCTTACCTGCACATCAATCGGTCCAACCCACTGAAGCCTACCATTATATTTTAGGAATGGAGTTTATTCTAAAGCCTGGTATACAGGCTAGCCTGGAGGGGTATTACAAACAAATATATCATATTCAAGATTGGAAAGAAACAACACCTATTTTTAAATCAATTTATGGCCGCGTTACTAATTTTACTAGTAAATCTTTAGCCTCAATGGTAGAATCCGGAACTGGCCAAGCATACGGGCTAGAATTTCTAATAAGAAAACCGACAGGCGTATTTTCAGGATGGCTCAGTTATACATATTCGCATACACGATTAGAATATCCATCTATTAATGACGGTAAATCCTTTCCGTCAATGTATGACAGACCCCATGATTTCTCTGTCACCACTCAATATAATCGAGGTAAAAAATGGTCTTTCAGCCTCGCTTGGCTTTATGCCACTGGCCAACCCTATACGCCTCTCAAACAACCGAAAAATAGTCAACGTCTCAAAGATTACCACAGATTAGACGTTGGTATTTTCCGAACATATCGCTTCAAGCATAAGGAGTTAAAAACATATTTACAGCTTTTTAATGCCTACAATCGAAAAAATGTATGGGGAAAAGTCATTCGCGTAAATAGGGATCAAGAAGTCCCAATAGAAATGGATATTCGGACACTTCCGATCATTCCTACTTTTGGTTTTGAAGTTTCTTTTTAAATAGGATCGAAAACGGAGAAATTTCGTGAGCGTATAAGTTTCTTTTAGATGAATTAAATCTTCACCATTTTTTCCAGAAGGTTGAAGCAATCCTACCACTGTTGTATTTTTTACGATGGTTAAACGTACGTTATTCTTCCTTATCCTGATCTCGGCCTGTGCACCACCCCCGCCGGAACCGTTTATTCCTCCACTGACAAAATTACCAACAGATGGACCCAACTCACTTTCTGATGGATTATTAACGGAATATGATATTTGGGAATTTTTAAAAGAAAAACCCAATGAAATAGAAGTTATCCAGTTACTTGGGGCACCCGATTCCGTCTGGGCCAGCGATGAACAGCCTTATTATATCATGTATTATTACCGACCTGTTTTGCAGGATTATAATTCAATTGAACTCAACACAAAATCCCGGAAAGTAACGGGGTACGAGTGGGATGAATAATTCCTTCCAAGGAATAAATTATGGCCCAAATATCAACGGTTGAATATTTAGGTGATCTCAGGACCAAAGCGGTTCATCTCGAATCAGGAGACCAGATCAACACCGACGCCCCGAAAGACAACGAGGGTAAAGGGGAGGCCTTTTCTCCTACCGATTTGGTGGCCACTTCCTTGGCCAGTTGTATGATCACGGTCATGGGAATTAACGCCCGCCAGCATGGGATTGATATGGACGGTACAAGGGCAGAAGTGGAAAAGGAAATGTCAACCAATCCAAGACGGATAAAGGCAGTTCGAATCAACATTAATTTTCCTCATGCCTATACCAAAAAAGAGCGGACATTACTTGAACGGACAGCTCATGCTTGTCCTGTGGTGAATAGTCTCAATAATAACTTGGAAAAGGATATTACATTTCACTACCCTGATTCATAGTATGCGCTAAATTTTCTGGTTATTCAGGTACAACTTCTTCGTTCTTTTGTCCCCGATAAATCGAGACCATCGACTTGATACAAAAGAACAATTATATAATTGTTAAGCATTGGGAACATTCTACGTTGAAAAACCACTAACCAGAACCTAATTTCACAGCCCCATATGGCCTCGGAATTCAAGCTAGCCCCATCTATTTTATCCGCTGACTTCGCAAATCTGCAGTTAGCCCTATCCCAATGCGAACAGGGCGGCGCACACTGGATCCATGTGGATGTGATGGATAACCAATTTGTCCCAAATTTGACGATTGGCCCACCCGTTGTGAAATCCCTGCGACCGAAAACAAACAAATTTTTAGATGTCCACATGATGGTAATCGAACCAGAAAAACTGGTAGAGCCGTTTGCCAAAGCGGGGGCTAATTTAATTACTTTCCACATTGAAGCCACGGACGATCCCCAAAGTGTAATTGATCTCATTAGATCCACTGGGACGCAAGTAGGGATTTCAATTAAACCATCCACACCAATATCTGATATTGAACCCTATTTCGACCAGCTTGATTTGATTTTAGTCATGAGCGTTGAACCGGGGTTTGGGGGCCAAGGATACATGGATGGATCTACAGAACGGATTCGAGAAATAAAACAAAAACTTACAGAACAATGTTTGCAGGATCGCGTGTTGATTGAGGTGGATGGAGGGATCAAACTGCATAATGCCGGGGAAGCAATCGATGCCGGTGCTGATGTCTTGGTGGCCGGATCGGCCGTTTTTGGTACTGAAAATCCCGTACAAACCATAAAAGATTTTTATAACTTAGGTAGCCACAAAAATCACTAAAGAACGCGAGTTTTATTTTTTAGTGTATTTTAGCGAAATTAGCGACAAATAAAAATGAGAACATACCAGGATATTGATATTTTTACTGAATGGACCGAAGAAGAACGCGACCAATTCGCGATTTCAGTGACCAAAGGGTTGATCATGGATATGGTCAGGAAAGCCAATTCCGGCCATAGCGGAGGACCGATGTCATCGGCGGATTTTGCCCAGATTCTTTTTACAGAATATTTAAACTTTGATCCGGACAATCCTGATTGGTTTAATCGCGATCGGTTTGTCCTTTCTGCAGGGCATGAATCGGCACTTTTGTATTCTATGCTGACTCAAATTGGATGGTTGAATATGGATGATATTCAAAATTTTCGCCAGCTTCACAGCCGAACACCAGGCCACCCCGAAGTTGAGATTCCAGGCGTGGAGGCCACCACTGGGCCGTTGGGTCAGGGCTTTGGTATGGCGGTTGGAATGGCCACGGCAGAATCCATGTTGCGAGGGCGATTCGGAGGACTGGTAGAAAATGCGGATGATTTGGTTGGTCATTTTACATATGTCATAGCCGGTGATGGTGATTTTCAGGAGCCCATTACATTGGGCGCCGGATCCATGGCTGGTCACTGGGGCCTATCCAGACTTATCGTTTATTATGATTCAAATAATGCCCAAATATCCGGGAAAGTGGATCGTGCTGATTCCACCAATTATGCCCAGGTGTTTGAAGGATTCGGCTGGCACGTCCAGGAAATTGACGGTCATAATCATGATCAAATCCGCGAAGCCATAGAAAAAGCCCAAGTGGTTGACCGCCCGAGCATCATTATTGGCACGACGATAATGGCCCATGGCAGTTCTGGGATGGAAAGGGATCATGAAACCCACGGGGCACCTCTCCCGCAGGATGAAATTGATGCCACCAAAGAAAAGCTCGGTCTTCCCCAAGAAAAATTTTATTTGCCCGTGGAAGTGGTAAACCATTTTCAAACCCGCTTTAATGAATTAAAAGAATCAGTTGGAAAATGGAATGAAGAAACAGTTGCAGCTTGCGAAAATGTTACATTCAAATCATTGTGGAATGGTATTATAAATGACTCACTGCAGGAAATTGAATTCCCTGAATTTGAGGCAAGTACATTGTTAGCAACCCGTAAAGCATTTGGCACTACGTTAGATAAATTTGCAGAGCAAGTGCCATCACTTGTCGGTGGGTCTGCCGATCTGGAACCCTCAAATTATACCGGTAATTTTGCCAAGATTTATGGCGATTTTTCCAAAGAAAACCGTAGCGGAAGAAACCTCGCTTTTGGTGTCCGGGAATTCCCCATGGCGGCTGCCATGAACGGGATGGCGCTCCATGGGGGTGTGATCCCTTTTGGTGGGACGTTCCTCGTTTTTGCCGATTATGAACGACCGGCTCTGCGCTTGGCTGCGATTCAGCATTGCCGTGTGATCCACGAATTCACCCACGATTCATTTTGGGTAGGGGAAGACGGCCCGACTCATCAGCCGATCGAACATGCCATGGCGCTGCGGGCCATTCCGAATTTCAACGTATTCCGCCCGGCTGATGCGAAAGAAACAGCGGCCTGTTTCCGAATGGCAATAGATTTAAAAGATACACCAAGTGCACTTTTACTCACACGACAAGGTGTGCCAGTGTTGGATCATGATATGGATACGATTGTTAAGGGAGTATCTAGAGGTGCTTATGCTGTGATGGATTGCGAAAATCCCGAATTGGTTTTCTTAGCTACGGGATCAGAGGTGTCCCTGGCCATGGATGTAGCAAATGTCATGGATAATAAACAAATTCGAGTGGTGAGTATGCCTTGTTGGGAAGTGTTTGAACAACAATCCGATGAATATAAAAATTCACTGATCCCAAGTCGTGGCACCATGAAAATTTCTGTGGAATCGGGTATTACCATGGGGTGGAATAAATATATTGGCCCGAATGGGCTATCTATAGGCATTAACCATTTTGGCGCTTCTGCTCAGGGGAAGGATTTAGCGCAGGAATTTGGATTCACTACAGACCAAGTAGCAACCAAGATCAAAGAACATTTGAGCAAATTATTATAGCCATAGGATGCCATGCCTACATTGCATTTCGGCAGACAAGCACAGAAAGCACAAAATGGGATTTATTTTATGTGACTTTTGCGCTTTTTGCGGCAGTAGGAAATTATGAAAATACATTTAGCAACTGACCATGCCGGTCTTGATCTAAAAAACCTAATTAAAGAATATTTAATCGGAAAAGGCCATGAAGTCACCGACCATGGTGCCTATGAGTACGATGCTTTAGATGATTATCCCGATTTTATTTTTCCCTGTGCACATGCGGTTGCAACGGACAAAGAAAGCCGTGGTATTATTCTAGGCGGTTCAGGGCAGGGAGAAGCAATGGCGGCCAACCGAATTAAAGGTGCTCGTGCTGTTGTATTTTATAATGGTCCGGCTGAAATTGTGAAACTCTCCCGGGAACATAACGATGCGAATATTTTGTCATTAGGCGCACGGTTTATGTCCGAAACTGAAATCTACGATGTGATTGAAATGTGGTTGGATGAACCCTTTGAAGGGGGACGACATCAGAGAAGGATTGAGAAGTTGGATGTGTAATGTCCTGTAAAACCAACATTTGATTTACTCTACATTGTGTTTTATCTGTTGAATTGTAAAACTTATTTTAAAGCCCATTCGTTATTTTGCGAACAATTGTTGTAACACCGATAATACTTTTTCTTGCTTTGTATATGGAATAGTACCCAATTTTTTTACTAAACGTATTTTATCAACAGTCCTGATTTGATCAAGAATAATTGTTCCACTTTTCTTTTGGAATGTGAGCGGAACCCTAGTAGGATAATTTTTTCCTTTGGTTGTCATGGGAGCAACGATAACTGTTCGAATATATTGGTTTAATTCATCCGGTGAAATGATGAGGCAGGGTTTTGTTTTTTTAATTTCACTTCCAATCGTGGGGTCTAGATTTACAAGATATACATCAAAGCGCTTCACCCTACCATTCCCAATCATCCTTGTCAAATTCATTTTGTAACGAATCCGAAATAAACAGAGTATCATCCTTGTTTTCTCTCATAGTCTGGAAATGAATATCCCAACCTTCTCTGGGAATACTTGATGAATTAATGATTATTTTTTTATTTTCTATATTGATTTCAATTTCATCTTCGATTCCGCATTGCGCCAAGAATGGCTTAGGCAGACGCACACCGCGCGAGTTACCAATTTTGATTACTTTGGTTTTCATAAAAGAATGTAATCACAATGTAGATACAATATCAATTATTTATTCATTCAGAATTTAGAGGGCCATTTGTTTTGCCTTTAAAAGATCAGCCGGTGTATTCATATTCAGGAAGTATTTTGAATGCTTAGCACTATCAACCAATTGAGTATTCGTTTTATCAACTATATTTTTTAAACTGAATTCTCCCTCATCAATTTCTTTTTCACATTCTTCCAGTACATTCAAATTATAAAACCCACAGGTGTATTGGGGAATACCTTCAATGAGGGGCAAAACAATATTTGCACCCTCACGCTTTTTATTCCATATATCCATGATAATGGGTTGTGTCATTAAAGGCAGATCGCAGGAGATCAAAAATATCCAATCAGACTTGGCATGATGCAACGCCGTGAGTAAGCCATTGATTGGCGCCTTGATTTCTAACTTATCCTGAATCTGAGAATAGGTTATTTCTGATTCGTTTTGCTTTCCTATTATGGTGATGGGTCTAAAAAGGCTGCACACTTCCCATAGAATATCAATGATCCGTTTTTTCCCTATTTTCGTTTTCCACTTTGGAGATCCGAATCGTTTGCTGTCACCACCGATTAGGATAAATGCCGAAACTGGAATTATTATGGACTGATTCATGTGAAGTTTTGGTTAATATTGCCCTCCCCAAATATACGGGTTAAGCCAGTTAAATGAATTACGGATTTGTAATAGATAACAGAATGTGCATTGGCTGTCATGCTTGCACGGTTGCTTGTAAAAGTGAGCATGATGTGCCTATTGGCGTCAATCGCACCCATGTGAAATATATTGAAAAGGGCGAGTTTCCCAATAATACTCGGGAATTTTCTGTCCATCGTTGTAACCACTGCGCCGATGCGCCTTGCGTCGAAATTTGTCCAACCACGGCACTGTATACGCGAGCTGACGGCATTGTTGATTTTGATAATGATCGTTGCATCGGATGTAAATCTTGCATGCAAGCGTGTCCCTACGATGCGCTTTATATCGATCCGGAGACCAACACCGCAGCAAAATGCAATTATTGTGCCCATCGAATCGATGGCGGTTACGAGCCGGCTTGTGTGGTTGTGTGTCCCGTGGAAGCCATTATTTCTGGCGATTTGGACAACACAAATTCAAAGATTACACAATTGGTGGCCAATGAAGATATCATGACGCGGAAGCCGGAAAAAATGACGGACCCCAATTTATATTATATCAATGGCACGAATGAAATGTTGAACCCAAACGCGACTGAAAGGGATGGAGACTATTTATGGTCCGAACAGGCGGCTGGTGTGGGACACTACGCCAAATATGCAAATCAACGTTTGACTGAATCAGATACAGAAAATTTACTCATTCAATTGGCCATGGAAAATTCAGCCCGAACAGGTGTATCCTTCGATAAAAGAGCTGTAGACAATGTGGCCCAAGAAATCCAACAAAATGTGGATGCTCAGGAAGCACGGCGGGTGTATGATTCGCCAAGTAAAGGCGTCCTCTGGGGATGGGAAGTACCAGCTTATGTATGGACAAAAGCCATTGCCACAGGCACATTTCTCATGATGGCAATCTGGCATTTTCTTGGTGGCAGTTTAGATGCTTCATCCGAAATGGCTGGACTTACGACAACATTGATTTTTATGGGATTAACTGGCGCATTATTGGTGAAAGATATTGATCGCCCGGATCGATTCTTATACGTATTACTCCGCCCCCAATGGAAATCCTGGCTGGTACGAGGTGCGTATATCATTACCGGTTTTGGTGGATTGGTTTCACTGAAATTATTAGATAATTATTATCAATTGGGATTGGATTGGTTATGGATTCCGGGAATTATATTTGCAGGGTTGGGCGCAGTGTATACAGCATTTTTATTTAACCAAGCCCGAGCCAGGGATTTATGGCAAACGCCCATCCAATCTGCCATTCATATGTTGGTTCATGCCACCATGGCTGGATCAGTAGTGATGATGTTGATTGCACCGGAATCGTCCCAATGGATGGCCAATATACTCCTTGGGGGAATTGTGGCTAATATGATTATAATGTCGAAAGAAATTTTATTACCACATGATACACCTGACACCAAAAAAGCGATTCAACTCATGACAAAAGGATTCTACTCAAAATATTATTGGATTGGTGTCACATTTGGGAATCTGGCGTCAGCAATTATTTTAGTCACATTACCCGGGAATTGGGTTTTGCTTGCTGGTGTCATGGCATTGGGTGGCATATATTTAACAGAATTTGTACGCATCCGCGTACCGCAATTGATACCATTAAGTTAGGGAAGTGATTGAGCGTTCGGATGTCAAGGTGTTTAAGTGTTCAGGTGTTAATGAACGATAACACTTTAACACGTAAACACTTGAATGCTTAAACACTTTATTCAAAAAAAAACTATGAAACGAAGTTGGATAGAAACATTTTCAGAATCATTGGGATTGATTTCCAAAATATCTGATCGACCTGATTGGTCCGAAGAATTCGCTATGGAAGGTCCGCGGGAGCTTTATAAATATCCTGACCCAAGCGAATGGGATGATTTCGCAGAACTGGATGCCTTAGCTTGGCCGGAAAAAAAGGAACGGCATTATTCCATCGTTCCTACGACCTGTTTCAATTGTGAATCTGCCTGTGGTCTGCTGGCTTATATTGATAAAGATTCGAACAAGGTGCGAAAGTTTGAAGGCAATCCACACCATCCGGGAAGTCGCGGACGGAATTGCGCAAAAGGTCCCGCTACCATCAATCAAATTAATGATACGGAGCGAATTCTATACCCGTTGAAAAGGGTGGGAGAACGGGGTGCAGGAAAGTGGGAACGCATTTCTTGGGATCAAGCCTTGGATGAAATATCAGAAAAGATTGCCGCATCCCTGCGAAAAAGTAAAGAAAAAGTGGTTTATCATGTAGGCCGTCCGGGACATGAAGGCTACGCGGAACGGGTCCTGAAAGCGTGGGGGGTGGATGGTCATAATTCCCACACAAATATTTGTTCTGCAGGCGCTCGAACCGGTTATGCCATGTGGCATAAATACGATCGTCCAAGCCCGGATCATACTAATGCAGAAGTGATTTTATTGGCCTCGTCTCATTTGGAAACGGGACACTATTTTAATCCTCATGCCCAGCGGATTATGGAAGGCATGATGAAAGGTGCCAAACTGATTGTCATGGATCCGCGTCTGTCCAATACGGCTTCTATGGCGGATGAATGGATGCCAACATATCCCGGCAGTGAATCAGCCGTTTACATGGCCATGGCAAAAATCATTTTGGACGAAGGCATGTACGATCGCCATTATATGGAAAACTGGGTAAATTGGGATGATTACCTGAAGAATTTGCACCCGGATGATCCCATTGAGTTTGATCAATTCATTAAACGATTGAGTGAAGAATGGGCGGAATACACACCGGAATATGCAGCGAAAGAAGCCCAAATTGATGTAGATCAAATTATCCGCGTGGCGCACATGATCGGAAAAGCAGGTAGCAAATTATCCACCCATGTTTGGCGTGGTGCATCCATCGGAAATCTTGGCGGATGGCAGGTTTCCCGGACACTTCATTTATTGAATGTGCTTACTGGTTCCGTGGGAACGGAAGGGGGCACATCTCCAAGTGCATGGAATAAATTTCATCCAGAATTTTTTGATTCGCCCCCAGGCCCCGATGCATGGAATGAATTGGCTTGGCCGAAAGAATACACGTTGACGCATTATGAAATGAGTGAAATTTTACCCCATTTAATCAAGGATGGGCGTGGTTCTATGGATGTGTATTTTACGCGAGTTTTTAATCCGGTATGGACATACCCCGATGGATTTTCTTGGATTGAAATGTTGTCCGATGCTGAAAAAGTAGGCTGCCATATTGCCTTAACACCCACTTGGAATGAGACCGCCTTTTTCGCTGATTATGTTTTACCCATGGGACATTCCGCTGAGCGTCATGACATTAATTCTTACGAAACACAGTCCGGCGTTTGGATTGCTTTCCGTCAGCCGGTGCTGAGAGAAAAAGCGCGCCGCGACGGAAAGGAAGTTGAGTTTACTTACGAAGTAAACCCCGGAGAAGTGTGGGAAGAAGATGAATTTTGGATTGAGCTATCCTGGCGGATTGACAAAGATGGCGACTTGGGAATTCGAAAACATTTTATGAGCCCCTATCGGGATGGTGAAAAAATTAATGTTGATGAATATTATCAATACATTTTTGAACATACGAATGGCTTGCCCGAAACTGCAGAAAAAGAAGGACTGACACCTTTAGAGTATATGCGGAAGTTTGGTGCATATTTGGTTGACCCTGAAGTGTATGTGAAAAATGAAGATGCCGTTAATGATGAAACGATGATCGGTGCTACAATTAGAGATAATGGCCAGATTGAAAAGGATGGGAATATTGTAGGCATCCAAGTGGACGGAAATAATTATGGTGGATTTCCTACGCCGTCTAAACGGCAGGAAATCTATTCTCAAACCATGGTGGATTTTGGCTATCCTGAACATGCAACGCCCGGTTATAGAATAAAAAGCCACGTTCATCCTGATGAAATGGATACAAGTAAAAACGATTGCGTATTATTGCCGAATTTTAGACTTCCTACACATATTCATTCTCGCTCTGCCAATGCAAAATGGCTCACAGAAATTGCCCATAAAAATCCCATTTGGATTCACACGAAAGATGCAAAACGTCTTGGTGTAGAAAATGGCGATTTGCTCAAAATCACTACAGAGATAGGTTGGTTCGTTGATAAAGTTTGGGTGACAGAAGCCATTAAACCCGGCGTAGTTGCTTGCTCGCATCATATCGGAAGATGGCGACGTCAACAAGACGAAGGAAATCGCTTTATGACCAATACTGTTGATATACGGAATATGGGGAATGGACAATGGAAGATGGAGACTTTGAGCGGGGTGGAGCCGTGGGAAACAAATGATCCGGATACGAATCGTGTTTGGTGGCGGGATGGCGGCGTTCATCAGAATATTACCCATGCGGCAAATCCTGACCCAATCTCTGGTGCACATTGTTGGCTGCAGAAAGTGAGTATTTCTAAGCCAAATCCTGATGAGAAATATGGCGACGTTTTCGTAGATACCAATAAATCATTTGAACATTTTAAAAAATGGAATGAATGGGCAAAAGAACGTGAAACGCATCCGGAAGGATTACGCAGACCGCTTTGGATGGGACGCCCATTAATGCCCCAAAAAAACCAGTTTTATATTAATAAAGAAGATTAAATTGTCCTAATTCTTTTAGCCGAATTACCTACGTCAGCCAACTTGCGAATAGGGTATAAGGCCGGTACGGTTCCGATGGAAACATCAGGATTTGCTCCCGATCTCCGCGAAATGCGGGGTGACTTGGAATGAGAATGGAACAACTATTACACACTCACATAGCTGTGGATTCAGGCGTAATGCAGTCGAATCTACCCATCAATGACCGATTCGGTCGAACATTCAACTATCTGCGTCTTGCCCTGAATGAACAATGCAATCTTCGCTGTATTTATTGTATGCCGGAAGAAGGAATTGATTTCCGTAGTGAGGATAAATTACTCACGACAGAAGAAATTTTTCGGTTAATCAAAACCACTGTCCAAATGGGTGTTTCAAAAATTCGTTTTACCGGTGGAGAACCCCTGCTTCGGAATGATCTAATCAAACTCGTTCAATTTGCCAATCAAATGAAGGGTGTGGAATCAACTCATCTGACCACCAATGGTTTATTGCTCGGAAAATATTTATCCCAACTTGAAGATGCTGGTTTATCCGGAATTAACATTAGTCTGGATACTTTGAATCCTGAAAAATTTAAAATCATCACTCGACGAAATGGATTGAACTTGGTTTTAGACAGTATCTACAAAGCCATGGAATCGAACATCCAATCCATCAAATTAAATGTGGTCGCCATGCGGGATTTTAATGATGATGAGCTCATGGACTTTGTGGAATTGACCAGAGAAAATGACATTACCGTACGTTTTATTGAACTCATGCCTTTTGATTCCCACCAAATTTGGAAAACGGGAAAATTTTATGGCGCTAACCATATTGTTTCTGATATAAAAGATCAAGTTGATAAATTGAATCTTATCGAAGGTTCCAGAACAGAACATCATATATTTCGTGTAAACGATTATAAAGGAAAAGTGGCCGTCATTCCGGCCTATTCCCGTAGTTTATGTGGTGAGTGTAACCGTATCCGAATCACAGCAGATGGAAAATTATTAAACTGTCTTTATAGCCACGATGAAATGAATCTCCGAGATGCAATGCGCAACGGAAAATTAGATGAACAAATAGAAGAAATGATTCGCGGTGCAATGTTGAATAAATTTAAAGATGGTTGGGAAGCACAGAGTCAAGGACGTGACACCCGGGAATCCATGACCCAAATTGGGGGGTGAGGTAGGGGAGATGGGAAATGGAGCATAGAAGATGAAGGGATTAGTGGAGTGATGGAAAAAAGGAAAATAATTTGAACGAATTTTCACATTTGGATAAATCCGGAAATGTTAAAATGGTGGACGTAACCGAAAAGATTGCAACCGTCCGGATGGCGAAAGCCGAGGGAAAAATTTCTTTGCTCCCTAAAACCATATCGGCCATTCAGGAGGACGCTCTTCCCAAAGGAAATGTGCTGACCACAGCTAAAATAGCTGGAATTCAATCTGCGAAAAAAACGGCAGAAATGATCCCCATGTGTCATCAATTGAATTTGTCATTTGTAGACATTGAATTTGAAATGCAAAAAAATGCTGTTTTAATAAAATCCACAGTGAAAGCCAAAGAAGCTACCGGTGTAGAAATGGAAGCATTATCAGCAATATCCGGTGCCGCATTAACCATATATGACATGTGCAAAGCAGTGGACAAAACCATGATCATCGGTGAAATTAAATTAATTAAAAAAGTGGGTGGCAAATCAGATCATGCGGTGGAATATCGACCAAAAGTGGGTGTTATCACCTTGAGTGATAGCATTTCATCCGGCCAAGGTGAAGATAAATCAGGACCGATATTAATCAAGGGTTTTATGGATGCCGGATGTTCAGCGGAACACAAAAAAGTTTTACCGGACGGTTCAGATAAATTGGTATCAACCATTCAAGATTGGGTTAAAGATGGTGTTGAATTGATAATTACCGCCGGTGGTACAGGATTAGGGCCGAGAGATTTGACCATCGAAATAGTTGAAAAAATATTTGATTCCAAACTACCAGGAGTGGAACAGGCACTTCATGCCTATGGTCGTGAAAAAGTAACAACAGCTATGTTATCTCGATTAACAGCGGGAGTTGTAAACGGAGCCATTGTTATTTGTTTACCCGGGAGTACAGGTGCAACAAAAGATGCGTTAAAAATTTTGATTCCGACGATATTTCATTCATTCCATATGTTGAAAGGGGAGAAACATTAGACAATGGGGTATTGGATGATCGGAGGAATGGTTTTACAACCCGACTTCACTTCTCCATCACTCCACAACGCCATTATTCCATACTCTCTTAAAAATGACTGAATATTTATTACCATTTTTATTCTTGTTGGTTGCCTTCATTTATTCCAGTGTGGGATTGGGCGGCGGTTCGTCCTACACGGCGCTCATGGCAATTTTCGGAATTAGTTACCAAATAATTCCCACCACGTCTCTCACATTGAATCTGATTGTAACTTTTATTGGGATGATACATTTCTGGCGAAATGGTCACGGAAGACTCAATTTGATCTTACCATTTTTAATCACATCAATTCCTATGACTTTTTTTGCAGGTTCATTAGAATTACCCGAAACAATATTTAAAATATACTTATTAGTGACGCTTCTGTTGGTTATTGTCAGGATTTACGTAATAAATGATTTAAAAATATCGATTCAGCTAACCAACACACAAAAGTGGACATTCATTTTTAGCCTGGGTGGAGTCTTGGGATTTATTGCAGGTGCTGTTGGTATCGGCGGTGGTATTTATCTTGTACCGCTTATTGTTATGTTTGGCCTTGGATCGGAAAAAGAAGCCGCGGCTGCTGGTGCAATGTTCATTTGGGTGAATTCACTAGTAGGTGTCATTGCTCGATCACAAATAGTCCCTTTTGATCCACAGTTTATTTTACCATTAGCAGGAGCCGTTCTAATCGGTGGATTTGGCGGTTCATATTTAGGTGCGGTAAAGTTTGAAGCGAAAACAATTCAAAAGGTTTTGGGTGGTGTCATTATTATAGCCATTATATTTTTAGTTAAAGGAATTATATGATATCATATCAGGAAGCAAAATCTATTATTCGTAAAAATATTCACAAGTTAAGTGATGAATCTGTTTCATTGAATGAAGCCGGAAATCGAATTCTTGCGCAAGATATTGTTGCTACCTTTCCATCACCACAATTTGATAATTCTGCCATGGATGGATTTGCCGTCCGTTCTAAAGACACAAAAGGCGCCAACACGAAAAATCCAGTCACCCTTAAAATGGTCAGTGTTAGTTCTGCGGGATCACCTTCTAAAATAAAGCTCGGAGCAGGTGAATGCATTCAATGCATGACTGGTGCTAAAATTCCAGATGGAGCGGATGCAATCATCATGGTGGAAGACAGCAGTGGATTTTCAGATGCCCACTCCGTAAAAATATTTCGGGAATCTCAGTCCGGAAAACATATCCGGAAAATGGGCGAAGAAATAACCGAGGGAGACGTGTTAATGCCAAAAAGAACGCGCATCACGCCAAATGAAATTGGGACATGTGCCACATTTGGATACGGAGAATTGTCTGTAACAAAAAAACCTAAAATTGCTATTTTTGGAACGGGAGACGAATTGGTTGAGCCGGGTGAAGATTTAGATGAGGGGCAAATTTATAATTCCAATCTCTTTGTTTTTGCGGAATTAGTTCAGAGAGCCGGGGGAGAAGTTGTTAGGAGAAATGTGATTAAAGATGATAGGGAATCCTTGAGAGAATTTTTATTGGAAGCATTGGATTCCTGTGATATGATCATTTCGTCAGGTGGCGTTTCCATGGGTCGCTATGATTATGTTCGTGACGTTTTTATAGAATTGGGTGTAGTTGAACATTTTTGGAAAGTGGCTCAAAAGCCTGGGAAACCGCTTTTTTTTGGGACAGGAAACGATACATTGATCTTTGGGTTACCGGGAAATCCTGTGTCGTCTTACATCGGATTTATGGAATGGGTTTGGCCTGCGTTAGAGACCATGATGGGAAAAATGGAAAACCCATATTTAACGGGAATTCTGAAAAATTTATTCCCTAGGGAGAAAGTAAAACATCGTTTTTTGTTCGGAAATGCATGGATGGAAAATGGACAATTGATGTGTAAACCGTCATCAAAAGTTGGTTCACATATGTTATCCTCTTCTTTAGGCGCAAACTGCATTTTATCCTCCGAGCCTGGAGAATCGCTGTTACAAGCCGGTGAAAAAATCAGTGTGAATTTGTTGCCGTGGGAAAAATTGAAATGATAAGTTTAAAAGAAATAAAATATTATTCTATGCCTTTTGTATTATTGGGGCTGAGTAGAAAATGAATATAACAATAAAATGTTTTTCTTTCGTGCGGTACGCGTTTGGGAAAAAAGAATTAATATTGGAACTTGAGGATGGGACAACAACTGAATCCTTGGAAAAAATAATTAGAGAAAAAGCCCAGGGAAAACTTGATGATATTATTTTAAGAATAGCTGTGAATCAATCTTATACCACCAAATCAATTGAATTGAAGGATGGGGATGAAGTGGTCTTTATTCCTCCTGTGCAAGGTGGGTGAAATTGGCCGCATAAATTGTAAAAATAAAATTATTTTTATGATACTTTTTGATCTCCGTACCATTGCGTTAAAAAATGATTAGAGTAGACATAATAAACGGACCAATTAAATTTTCCCCTTCCGATGATTCGCGTCAGCAAGATGGGGCAGAGTTGGTGTTTAACGGCCGTGTTAGGGCGACAGAAAACGGTGATGACATCACCGCCCTTGAATATGAACAATATGAAGGTATGGCGGAAGCTGAACTAAATAAATTGGCAGAAGAGACAATCAAAAAGTTTTCTGTTCATGATTTGTTTTGCCAACATCGTATTGGAAAAGTGAAAGTTGGAGAAACAAGCCTCCACCTTGTAATTTGGTCTAAGCACCGTCGGGAAGGATTAGATGCAATGGACTATTTTATCACTGAACTCAAAAAACGTGTGCCGATTTGGAAATGGGCTATTTTGAATGATGGGTCGAGAATACCGAGTAAATGTGACCACTGACCATTCAATAATGCTAAATTGTAATATTAAATGTTAGGCTTTTCACACCGATCCCTGACCAATTTTCTTTTTTGGGTCACTCAGAAAAAATGGTTTCTCATTACCATGGTGGTTGGTGGTTTCCTCCTATTTTTACCCACACCAGAAGGCCTATCCGTTGAAGGATACCGCACCATCATTATCGTAATTACGGCATTGATGTTGATCATTACGGAACCACTACCTTTGCCGGCCATCGCCATGTATATCCTTGTATCAGAAGTGTATTTTGGAATTGGTTCTGCCAACGACATTGCAAAATCATTTATGAATGATGCCGTCTTTTTCATAATGGGTTCACTCATGCTGGCCGTGGCTATTGTAAAGCAGGGGTGGGATAATCGCATCGCTTTGGGCATCATCAAATTAACGGGAAATAAAACCGGAAATATCGTATTTGGATTTACGGCCATATCTGCCATTTTAGCTTCTTTTATTGGCGGACATACTGTTGCGGCAATCATGCTACCTATTGGAATGACACTAATCCATTATACATCCAAGGAAAAACAGAAAGTTAAAAATTTATCGGTGGTGCTTCTTTTTTCCATTGCATATGGTGCCTTGGTGGGATCAGTTGGGACACCATCCGGTGGCGGTAGAAATGTAATTATGATCGATTATCTTCGCGAATCGAATATATCCATTTCTTACTTGGATTGGATGCTGCGTGTATATCCACTGGTTTTAATTCAAATCCCAATTGTGTCCTGGCTACTATTGAAAACCTTTAAACCGGAATTTTCCCACCTGGATAGTGGGATTAGAAAATTGGTCGTTCATGTAGCAAAATCCGCAGAAATGACCGGTCGGAATACAGTGGCGGCTTTTATCTTTTTAATGGTATTCACCGGGTGGGTTGTTTTTAGCGAATCCATAGGACTTGGCACAATTGCACTCACCGGTGTATTGTTATATCTTGTTGCCGGATTTGTTCGCTGGGAGGATTTGAACAGGAACACCCATTGGGGTGTTATTATTTTGTTTGGATCAACCATATCCCTGGGGTCAAACATAAAATCCACCGGTGCAGCTGTTTGGCTTGCAAGTTCGATTGTTGATTTTGTCGGACCAATTATCAATTCCATGCCCTTCGTGGCTGATGCCATCGTAACGATAATGACAACGACCATGGCGAATGTGCTTTCAAGTTCTGCCACCGTTGCGGTGTTGGGACCCATCACCATGAATTTAGGAACGGATACTTTGCACATGGGATTGGTCACAGCCATAGCATCTGCCTTTGGATATTTCACCGCAGTCGCCGCTCCAGCTTGTACAATCGTGTATTCCAGTGGAATGGTTGGAGCAAAAGATTTTTTGAAAGTCGGTTGGAAAATGGGATTGATATCCATATTTCTTCTGGTGGTTTATGTCAATACTTATTGGCTGTTTTTCAAATAAAAATGATTTAATATTGGATTGATATGAAAATCTTGATTGCAGTAAGTAGTAAAGAATATTCGGGCCCAACCTTGCGGGTCGGGATCAAAATCGCTCGTGCCTTCAATGCGTCAACGACAATTGTTGATGTGGGAGAGAAGGTAAGTGAATTTTCTACCAAGGTCGTTGGACTCGCCCAGGAAAGGATGGAATCCTGGGATTTCGACCGTCCCGGTGTTGAAGTTCTGGAATGGGCATTTGAATTTCTGGCGGAAAAAAAGTTTATTGAACCAACGGATATTGAAGCAGGCTTTCCAAAAAATATGTTGGTGGAGACAAGCGGCAGCAGATCTGAAGTTTATCTAAAAGGAACATTCTGTGACGATGTGAACCTAATTTTAAGAAATGGCGATATTATCGCCGAGTTGAGGGATGAAGTCCAAACCGGGAATTACGATGTAACAATTATCGGCGGAAGTGGGAAGCGACGGATGGCACATGACCTGATTCAATACATCGACAGTTCAATTTTTGTGGTGAATCAGTATAATCCTGAAGTGGAATACCGAATACTCCTGGCAGTGGATGATTCACCCGGAACACGCCGAGCAGTGAAATATGGCATTCGGGTCGCCCAAGCATTCAACATTGGTATTGATCTTTTAACTATCAGTAAAACGGAGCATTTTGGCGAAGGATATAAAAACGCAGCGGAGCATGCTGCAAAATTCATTAAACGCAGCGGAATTGAAGCAAAAAATGTATTTATGGTTGGCGATCCATCACAGACAATCGTGGATGTAGCCGGTAATAATCATATTATTGTCATGGGGTCATCCAGACGAAACCCCATTACAAAATTCTTTAAGGGAAGTAAGCCATTAACAGTGATGGAAAATTGCAAATGTCCCATCCTGATCGTTAAATAATTTTTACCCTATATCATTCTTGAAGGATAGTGGAAATAGATAAGTCATCCTCTCATCCACTTTGCAACCACCCAGCCGATTAGAATAAATCCTCCGAGCATTAGCCAGTTGTTGGTATTCCCATATGTTGTAACCGGGAAGTGACTGCTTATCATAATTAAAATTACAGGGATGGATAAAAAGGTATTATGTTTTGAACAGCGTTTTGCCTTGGCGGCCAGAAGCATATTCGGTTTTTCATTATTTTCAACTGCCGCAATCATTTTCCGCTGTGCAGGGAGAATAATCATCCAAACGTTGGCAGCCATAATGGTGCCAAACATGGCTCCCACATGGAACATGGCAGCACGGGAACTGAATATTTGATCCAGTCCAACAAATAAACCGATAATGAGTACTAGAGAAATGGCCGCGCCTATAAATTCATTTTTTCCCAATGGAGATGACCATAGCAGACGGTAAACACCAAAACCGATTACGAGCACACTCATGCCAATTAAACTAGCGGTTAATTCGGACATTTCAGAATCGGGCTCAAGCATAAGTCCGCCCATATAATAAACAATGATCAGTAGGAAAAATCCGCTTAACCAGGTCAGGGCTGACTCCCATTTAAACCAATGGAGTGTCCGAGGCATAATCTTGGGTTTCGATTGTTTCTCCACCAAATAGAAACCGCCACCATGCACCATCCACAGTTGCCCTGAGACATTTTTTTCTGCATCCGGATCAACTTCCAGAGGAAGTGTTTTTTCCATCCAATTAAAAAGATAGGTTTGTCCGATCCAACTGATTCCGGCAATTATGTGAAACCAGCGAAAAACCAGGTTAAGAATCTCGTGAATTTTATACCAATCCATTTTGGTTAGCTTCCCCGGTATGTAGAATAGCCAAATCGACTCAAAAGTAATGGAACATGATAATGGCGATTTGGATCTGTAATACTGAAAATAATGGGAATTGACGAATAGAAACTTTCCACACCCTGGGATTCAAAATAGGGAGCGACATCAAATGTTAAACGATACCTCCCCGATGAAATTAAACGATCACCGGTTAAAATATTATCGATTCTGCCGTCGTCGTTTGTCACGCCATTACCAATGGATTCCCATGAATCTAAATCGTTAAGTTTTTCAAGTACAGCAGAAATATTATTTGCCGGCGTCCCTTGAACTAAATCCAATACATGCGTTGTAATTGGGCTTATCATGATTGTCTCCCTTGTAAAATCTTTTTGAAGGATCGTGTCTGGATTTCATCTAGTGTTAATCCTGTTTTCTCCGCATCTTTTTCTAAAATTGCGCCACAACTGATTCCCTGAAGAAAATAATTTAGGAGCGCCTGACCAGTGGCTGCATCATCAAAAACATCGCCAACCAAGGTGGCTTGGGCCGCTTTTCCTATGAACGATTTCAACCGGTGAGATGTCGTTGCTAATCCTTCAAGGAAAAAAGAATAAACAGCTGCATAGCGCAACGGAAGCTGACTCGGGTGTAAATCCCATCCCTGGTAATAGCCATGTTTCAGGGAATGGTGAATGTTGTTGAAATTCAGTCTCCATGCTTGATTCACAACGTGTTGATTCTCTTCCAATTGACTTTCTGTCAATGGATTTCCATCGCTGGGGCGATGTGGACCCACGGGCATAATATTGGTCGCCCCATCGGAAAGGCGAATGCCTGTTCCGCCTAATGCAACTTGCATCATGTGACGGGCAAAATCACAAACAGGATGGATAATACTTTGATATTCTGCGGTGATGTTGATTGAGGCAGTGTAGTCATAAACACCGAAATGCGCACCTATGCACCTGCCATTTGATGCCTTCACCAATGCGGGTAAGGCAGAATTTCCATAACTGTCCAGGATGGATTGGGGCGTTTCAATCATTAACTCTAATTTGAGTGAGCCTGGAGAAATATCCGTTTTCGATTCCAACATTTCGAACAATTGCACCAATGCTGTTACCTGTTCAGGAATGGTCACTTTTGGCAGGGTAACCACAAAATTATTTGGAAGCGTTCCATTCGTTTTTTCTGTAAGAGTGGTAATAAAAAGGTCAAGGGTTCTGATGGCTCTGTTTTTTTGTTCTTCGGTCAGAGGCTTAATTCGGATACCAATAAAGGGTGGGAGTGAATTGGCCAGCATCCCTTTTGCTACTTCTTCAGCAGCCGAAATTGCATGATTATCTTCTTCATCATCCGTTCGGTTTCCGTATCCATCTTCAAAATCAATTCGAAAATCTTCTACAGGTTCACTGGATAATTTTGCCAGAACACGCTGATAGACTTTATAAGAAAAATAGGCGGCTTTATTTTCTTGTTCCGCATCCGTTTCATTCCCGAAAAAGGATTCAAGGGCAGATATTTCTTTTATCGAATTGGGTAGCTTTTCATGTCCTTTTAATTCAAGTATTTTTGCGAATTCCACAAAATTTGGTGCATACGTTATCAAATGATTTAATGCAGCAATGCCCATTTTTTTTGCTGTCCCTTCCTTAAAAATATGGGCACCCCCATAAACGGTATGAACAGGCTGCCTCTCAGATGATTCCCCGGGATGATCGGCGTTAAAATTAGTATTGGCATTTTCGAGACGATTTTTAATTTTGTCAATAATATTGGGTGTGAGGGATGATGTCATAATGATAGCAATTTCTTTAAACGGAGTTGAGTGATTTTATTTTGTTCTTTTGCAGCATTTAAAATTTCAATTTCCTGATTGTTATTTAGTCTGGTTTTTATTTGTGCTAACATTTCGACCGCTGATTTTCCCGTGGCACAGATAATAAAAATATATCCAAATTTTTCTTCGTACAATTGATTTGATTCAGCTAATTCTTTCAATGTGTGTTCATTCGCATCATAAATACCTGATTGTTCTTTTTCGGATATTGATTTAGTGTCGTGGAATTTATCTCGCAATGAATCAATATTCCCAATTTTTGGATGGTGGGTGAATGCTTCCAACCAATCATCGGACGAAAGGGAAAACCAAATAGATTCAGCCTTTTCAAGGAGATAATCTGCATTCTCAAAAGGACGGTTAGCATCCATTATTTCTACCCAATTTGATGCACCACAGCACTTTTCAAATTGTTCAAATGCTTCAGTTTTGGTTGACGAATTTATGGATTCAATCGTCATGAAACGGGACGACCTATTATTCGTAAACGGCTCACACCACCGTCAGGAAAAATGTTAAATCGAATATGTGTGAACGGTGAAGTTTGATTTAGAATAAATACATTTTCCTGGTTACCGACAAGTTTTGCATTGGGTAATATTTCTGTCCAATCAATATCGTTTTCAAGAAATGAATCTTTATTTTTCTCAGGTTCAAAACAACCTTCAAAAGAACAAGAATCCGGGAAATTCCCTTTAAAGTGAAGTGTATCCACCAGAATTCGTTTAACAATACACGGGGACCCAAGTTTTAGGATCGACCAATCGTATCCGGGACCACGCCGGCGTTTTGTTTCCCAGCCATCACTCATATCAATGCCGATGGTAGGCTTAATTAAATTTTCCATGTGACTAAAATGCATATCACTGCAGGCATACATTTCGCCGCCATTTTCTGACAGTGCAAAATCCATAAATTTATTATTATCAGTGGTGATTCTTTCCAAATTGCCATAAACTCTGAATCGAGCGACACCACCATCAGGATAAATGTGAAGTCGAAGGTGAGTAAATATTACATCACTCTGAATCTTAAATTGGTTTTGTGAATTTCCCTGAAGTTCTACTTTGGATAAAATTTCAGTCCATTCACCCTTTTCAATAATTTCATCTATTCCTGAATAATCCGGCATAGTGCATGCTTCCACAGACGCATGAGACGGGTAATTACCCACGAAATGATTGGTGTCTACATCCACTTCCATAATGACGCCCGGTTTTCCCAATCGCAGGATGCACCAATCATGGCCCTCAGTTCGTTTTCTTCGAGATTCCCACCCATCCATCCACTTACCATGGTCTGTATATCTCTCGGGGAAAAACTCTCCACGACCAGGTTTAAGTAAGTTTTCCTTCGGGGCAAAGAAATCATCACTGGCCAATAAGGTGCGCCCGCCGTTTGATTCTAAAGCAAGATCGATTCGGGTTTTAGTTAAATTATTATCCATTATTTTTTAATATTATTTTACCGGTAGGATGACCTGAAAATTCTCCGGTGTCATAAACTTTTTTTCCACGAAGAAATGTTTTATTCACAACACCAAAAAGCGGCTCACTTTCATAGGGTGTCAATTTATGTTTATGATAAATGGCTTCTTTTTTAATGATATATTTTTTATCCGGATTCCAGCAAACAAAATCTGCATCAAAACCGGGACTAATCTGACCTTTTTGTCGGCTTTTCCCGATGAATTTTGCTGGCTGGTTACTCAACCAATTTGTGAGCTGATCTAATGAATAACCACGCTGTTTGCATTCTGTCCATATAACGGGGAGTGTAAATTGAATCGATGAAATGCCGCCCCATGCTTTTTCAAAATTTCCTGAATCCAACTTTTTTAATTTCGGCGTGCAGGGTGAATGATCGGATGTGATAAAATTGATTATTCCTTCTTCCAATCCGCTCCAAAGATTTTCTCTATTAGGTGCATCCCAAATTGGGGGAGCGCATTTGAAACGGGTATCTCCATCTGAAATTCCTTCGGAAACAAAATGAAGATAATGGGGACAAGTTTCTACGGTAAGGGGAAAGCAATCATTTCGAGTTTTGGCAATTTCAGGTAAAATGTCAGCAGATGACAAATGCACAATATGAATATGAACACCAAATTCCCGACACAATTGAATTAATAATTTGATTGCATTATTTTCCCAAGATTTCGGTCGTGAATCCTGAAAACTTTTATAGCTCTTATGGTTTTCGGAAATTGTTGTGCCATTTTCTAGCTCTGCATGGACCAAAATTGGTATACCTATTTTAGAAAGTATTGGCAGCACTTTCCGAAGATGGGTTTCTGAAACGTTTGGAAATTCCTGAATACCGGAAGGGCTTAAAAATGCTTTAAACCCCAAAACACCCGCATCGGCTAAATATTCAATATCGTGAATATTCCCCGGAATAAGTCCGCCATAGAATCCGCAATCAATCCAAAGCTGATCTTTCGCAGCGATAATTTTTTTATTAAGGGCATCGACGGTGGTAGTGACTGGAATACAATTTAACGGCATATCAACAAGAGTCGTTATGCCGCCGGACGCCGCCGCTTTTGTAGCCGTTTCAAATCCTTCCCAATCGGTCCTCCCCGGTTCATTTATATGTACATGTGAATCCACCAAGCCCGGCATCACCACATCATTTCCTATATTTTCAACCGGACAATCAACCGGGACTTCTTCTATAGATATAATATCAAGAATTTTTTCTCCATTGATCAAAATTGCAGCTGGTCTTTGGCCCTTGGGGGTGATGACTCTCTGACTGGTAATCACAAGATTTGGGGTGCTTGACATCTAGTTGGAGATTTGTTTTCTGTTTTGAAGAATCTGTGCTGCAACACTAATGGCTATTTCCTCTGGGGTGTTGCTAGCCATGGGGATGCCTACTGGTGCTGTTAGGCGAGATAGTTGATCTTTTGGGACCCCCTCAATTTTTAGTCGTTTGACTATTTTAGATATTTTTGCCTGACTTCCCATAACGCCAATAAAAGGGAATTGCTGATGAATAACACCCAACAATCCTCGAACATCAGAAGCCACATCTGTAGTCATGATTACAACACATGTCAACTCAGGATAACTTATCAACGTTGATGCCTCTTTATAATCTTCAAGGATTTGAACGGAGCTGGCATATTTGTTTTCCCGAACTGTGGAAGCATTTTCCCGTGTATCAAAGACGACTACATCATAACTTAGGTTTTTCATCACTCGGGACAGGGCAAGGGAGCAATGGCCTCCGCCAATTATGGCGATTCGTTTGAAGTTGAGAAGTTGTTCTTCGTACAGCCAATTACTCTCTCCAGCAGAAAATTTAATTTGGGGTTGGTGGAAATCCGGTTGCTTCTCCTGAACCCTCATACCAGACGGATTTATTGAAAGTATTGCAGGTTCGTTTTGTCTTAACAGGGATACAATTTGTTCAACTGTTGCCCCATCTCTTTCGGGAGAGCAGAGATAGTACAGATTTGTCTGTTTTCCAGCGCAAATCATCCCCGATTTTTCTTCTGGCCCGGATTTTCGGTGGCTGAGTGTCTGGATTTCAGGTGTAAAACTTCCTTTTCTCAGGATGCCCTCGATTCGTTTCAGCAAGTTATATTCCATGATTCCACCCCCGATGGTTCCAACAGGAGCACTGTCTTTTGCTACCACAAGTTTGGCACCTGTGGTGCCGGGTGAATGGAGGGTGTGCTCCGCCACCATTGCCAGGAATATGTGTTGACCCTTTCGCAAGAAAGAGGCGACGATTTCCCAATAATTGTTTATCGGGTCAGGAGCCAACTTTTAAGGATTCCCCAGGAGATAGGGTGTTGTTTTTGAATCTATTGGTTTTTCAACTATTTCAAGAGTTTCCGGATGAAGAAAACCAAACAATCCGGTGAGGACTTTTTCATGTGTAAATGGTGCATCAAAAGTCGAATTAAAATTTGAATTATACGCTCGGACTGCATTTTCGATGGCAAAGTAAGCGCCAATACCATACATTAAGGGTGGTTCACCCACTGCCTTTGATTTGAGAATGGCCATGTCACTTCCTTCAGTATCCAACGGCTCGATGGATATGGTTTCTGGAACTGAATATATATCCGGAATTTTATATGTGGATAATGAATTGGACATCAATTGCCCTTTGTCATTATAGCGGATTTCTTCCATGGTCATCCAACCGATTCCCTGCACTAAGCCACCTTCAATTTGTCCGATGTCAACACTTGAGTTCATGGTTTGTCCAAAATCGTGAACAATTTTCACGGCATCAAACGCATAGGTGCCACGAAGACAATCAAGGGTGACTTCAGTTAAAGCCAATCCGAACACATGATAGGCAAAAGGATGCCCCTTTTCTTTTTCCACATCGAAATTGATAGTTGGCGTAGCGTAATGCCCGGTTTCGGTTAAACTGATACGCTCCAAAAATGTCGAAAAGACAAGTTGATCCCAACTCATGCCAGTTGCCTTGCCTTTGGTGTAAACTTCTTCATCTTTGATTTGGATATCTTCTGATGATATCCCAAAATGATTGGCAGCTCTTTTTTTCAGTCTTTTTAACAACGTATTGCACGCTTTTTGAAGTGCTTTTCCATTTAGGTCTGCCGTAGAACTGGCGGCAGAAGGAGATGTGTTAGCAACCCGTGTTGTATTGGTTGATTCTAACTTTACGCGCTTTGGGTCAATAGAGAAAATTTGTGCTGCAACCTGGAGCATTTTTGTATTGACACCTTGTCCCATTTCTACCGCGCCTGTACTCACGCCCACGCTGCCATCTGTGTAAATATGAACCAAAGCTCTGGCTTGGTTCATAGGCGTCTTGGTGAATGAAATTCCAAATGTGACCGGCATAAGGGAGAACCCCTTTTTTACGTCCGAGTGCTCTAAATTGAATTTGTGAATCCGTTTTTCAACTGACTTAATATCAAATTTCGATTCCATTTCAGACCAAACTTGTTTCAATTCCACCCCATCCGCTACTTGGCCGTAGGGGAATTCATCGCCGTTATCCAAAAGATTTATTTTCTGTAATCTATGGGTCGAAACACCCATCTCTCTTGCTGCATGAACTAAAGCAGATTCTATCACAAACATCCCTTGGGGACCGCCAAATCCCCTGAAAGCAGTATTGGGTGGTAAATTTGTTTTACAGGAATAAGCAGTCGCTTTCACATTGGGAATAAAGTAAGAATTTGTTGCGTGAAAAAGTGTTCTTTCCATCACCGCCGGTGACAAGTCAGCTGCTGCACCAGCATTTTGAAAAAAAGTTACTTCATAGGCCATGATTTTCAAGTCTTTTGAAAATCCAATTTTGTAATCCGAACTGTACGGATGTCTTTTCCCTGTCATTCGCATATCATCAATCCGGTGCAAAACTACTTTGACCGGTTTATTCAAAACCTGGGCACCTAATGCGGCCATAACGCCCCAAGGCGTGGCTTGATCTTCCTTCCCACCAAAAGCACCGCCGAGTCTAACCACATCAACTTCAATATTGTGCATCCCCACATTTAAAACTTTGGCGACTGTTCGCTGGACAGCAGTGGGGCCTTGCGTAGATGATGAAATTCGAATATTCCCATTTTCAAGAGGCACAGCGTAGGAACCCTGTGTTTCGATATATAAATGTTCCTGTCCGTTAGAATGGGCTTGTCCCTGGAAAATATGGGTACATTTTTCCCAGGCTGATTCAGTGTCACCTAGTGAAAATGTCCTGGGAGGAATAATCAATTGGTCCTTCTTTTGGGCCTCGCGAGGATCGACTATGACTTCTTTTTCTGAAATCTTAACATCAATGAGTTTTCTGGCTTCAAATGCGATTTGATCTGATTCGGCAACAATAAGCGCGATAGGTTGTCCCTGAAAGTGTACCTCGGTTGTAGCAAACAACGGTTCATCGGAAATAATGCCACCTATTTGATTCTCTCCGGGAATGTCTTCATGTGTGAGAATCTTTATGACTCCGGGTAAAGCAAGTGCCTTTTTGCAGTCTACAGATTCTATATGTCCATGTGCTATTGGTGAATCAAAAACAACGCCGTAAAGTGTACCTTGAATTGTACGAATGTCATCCAAGTAAATTGATTTGCCAGTGACATGACCTTTAGAATCAATATTTTTCATGTAAGGGATTCCAAGGAGAATTGACTCGGAGAAAGTTTGATGAAATGCGCATAAAAAAGCTGTCGAAGCAGTAGCCGTTTATAGTCGGCTGATCCTCTCACGTCGCTGATGGGACTGATTTCAGCTTGCAGAATCCCATTGGCAAATTTGATATTTTGGATAGAAAGTTCCTCTCCCTTGAGAAAGGTGCAGGTTTTTTTCAAGTATAATGGAATTGGCGAAATACCCCCTGCCGATAAATGAATTTGAGTAATCTTATTGTTGGAGACAGATATCTGAATAGCCGTATTGACAGTGGCAATATCAAGGTGAATCCGTTTACTTACTTTTTCAAAATTAAATAGGCTATTCTCGGATGGTATATCAAAAGAAATCTCTGAAATAATTTCACCCGACGTTTTGTCAAGGTCTTTGTATCCTTTGAAAAAGTCCTTTAAGTAAATTGATCTTTTCTGATTGTTTTCGGTGAGAGTTATTTCTGAATTAAGAGCGAGAAAAAAAGCTGTAAAGTCTCCGATGGGTGAGGCATTCACGAAGTTACCCGCAAGCGTTGATATATTGCGAATCGGCGAAGAAGAAACCAATTTTATATGTTCCGCGAGTGCGGGAAACAGGCCATGCAGTTCATCAGATTCTAGCATATCTGTTACGGTATTTCCACCACCCAGAGTACAGCGTCCATCTTGGATCTTCGTAAATCTCAGCTCAGGATGGTTCGCGATCGAATCCACATTAAGATCGATCAATTGATCATATTTTTGAACATAAAGATCGGTTCCGCCGCCAACGACTTTGCCATTATGTTGAGATTTATTAAAAGGACTCAATTCTTCAAGCATTTTTGGAATATTTTCGAAATAAGATGGAATGAACTCATGCTCTACCAACCATGTTGTGGTGTCAGATGTATTTTTTTCTGCCAATGAATTAGTTAAAAGTTGGGCCGCTCTTTCAATTGATTTGTAACCGGTACATCTACAGATATTTCCGTCAATCGCGGCAATGGCATCTTTATATGAAGGTTCAGAATTAGACAAGCTAAACCCAGTTAATGAAACAACAAAACCCACAGTACAAAAGCCACACTGCGTACCCGCTTCGTCAACCATGCATTGCTGAACCGGAGTTAAATCTTCCATGTTAAGGCCTTCTATGGTGACCACATGTTTCCCATGAACATTCCCAATCGGCGTAAGGCACGAAGTAACTTGAATATAATTCATTTGCCCATTGATCAATTCACCAACCAGGACGTTGCAAGCTCCGCAATCTCCCTCTCTACACCCAATTTTGGTCCCAGTCAAACTTTTGTCATAGCGCACAAAATCAAGCAGCAGCGATCCGGTCGGTTTATCGGTACTTATCTTATTATTATTTAGAAAAAACTCGACCATTAATACTCTATTTTTTCCGGGTTTTCATGCCACGAAGTAAAGGCAATTTGTGCCTCATCTCTCAATAATTGGGTTGTTGGGAGTTTGCGTTCCCCGATGGATATGTCTAATTCTTGGTAAATAAAATCGTCATCAAAATTAATGTCAGCAGCATCCTTTTTTGTGTTGGCATAATAGATTTTATCGGGCCTGGCCCAGTAGATGGCGCCTAGGCACATGGGACATGGTTCACAGCTGCAATATATTTCACAGTCTTTCAATTGAAATGTGCCTAATTTTTCACAGGATTTTCTGATAGCGAGAATCTCTGCATGAGCTGTGGGATCATTGGTGCTTGTAACTTCATTCACACCAGTTGCAATTATTTCCCCATTTTTTACAATGACCGCACCAAAAGGACCGCCGTTTCCGGAGCGGACGTTTTCAAGGGATAACCGAATGGCTTCCCGCATAAATTTTTTCTGATGGTTCGTATTCATTTAATTATTTTGGTAATATTGTTCAACTTGTGTGATCATTTCTTCTTTGACAGAATTTTGTAAGAAACTGGCTCTAAAACTGTTTTTTGCTATTTCAAAAATATCCTTTTTGGACAGATTCAATGCTTTTGCTACGTCGATGTAATTCTTATTCAAATAACCACCAAAATACGCCGGATCATCTGAATTAATGGTAACCAATAGACCTTTTTCCATCATCTCAATCAATGGATGATCTTTTAAATCGTTTATAACCTTTAGCTCAAGATTAGATAAGGGGCACAAGGTTAGGGGTAGTTGTTTTTCTGCAATATGTTCAATGAGTTGATTGTCTTCAAGGGATCGGTTACCGTGATCTATCCTGGATACTTTAAGCAGATTAATTGCGTCCCAGATATATTCGGCCGGCCCTTCTTCTCCGGCATGTGCAACCGTTAGAAAGCCTTCTGATCTTGCCTTCGCAAAGACCCGCTCGAATTTAGAAGGAGGATTTCCCACTTCAGAAGAATCCAATCCCACCGCCGTGATCCATTCTTTGTACGGCAATGCATCGTCCAAAGTTTTAAATGCAGATGCTTCATCCAAATGCCTTAAAAAAGACATGATCAGTTTGTAGCTAATACCAAGTTTTTCCTTACCGTCCTCCAAAGCATGAAATATCCCTTTAATCACAGTGTCAAATTCGATTCCTCGATCTGTATGTGTTTGGGGGTCGAAAAATATTTCTGTATGGACAAGGTTTTGCTCATGTACTTTGGTGAGGTACGTCCAGGTTAAATCATAAAAATCTTGCTCTTTTATGAGCACGCTGGCACCGGCATAATAAATATTGAGGAATTCCTGAAGGTTTCTAAAATTGTACGCATTTTTCAGTTCTTCAACAGAATCGTAATTAATCTTAATATTGTTTCTCCGGGCAATTTCGAACATTAATTCAGGTTCAAACGTCCCTTCAATATGCAAATGAAGTTCAGCCTTTGGTATTTCTTCGATAAATTTATCAATAGGTGTGTTTTTCATATTAAGTAAGCGTCGGCCGAATTTATGAAATATCCATCAAACTGTATAATTTCATTTTCTCCTTCAGCAATCCATTGCTCAGTATTTTAGTGAATTACTTCTGAGACATTTTACGGGCGCGACTATCAAAAATTGAATGATTATTTCTATGGAGGATGAATTTTATTGGAACTCGAAATTTTCACATTATGATTGTAACATTGGCGTCAAGTTTTTTAGGATTCGGGAGTTTCAATCATGTTTCAAAATTTAGCGCTCAATATACTTTTAACGATTTTTATCGCGGTTATCACCGTTCCGCCGGTTCTATTTTTATAATTATACTTAAAAGATAAAAATCAAAGCCAGCATTCCATATTAAGAAATTTTCCTCTTCTGGGTCGCATCCGCTTTATATTTGAAATGATGGGTTCGGAAATGAGACAATACATGTTTGATAGTGACATGGAATGTCGGCCATGAGTTTTGGTGCTTTGGGTGAAAATGCCATCAGCGCAATGAGTCTGGGCTTAGTCCGGGCGACAGGATCATGGGTCCATACAAGTGAAGGTGGCCTCGCAAAATATCATACTTTAGGCGGAGGAGACTTGATCAATATTGCACGTGGCATGATGATCTCCGTCGGCTGTATCGGCGCTCAGAAATGTCATACCAATAAATGACCGGTAGAGGTGGCCACTACAGATTCGGATCATCAAAAGACATTGGTGGTGGATGAAAAACAATGGCGCCTATTAAACTATATCATTCCTCTGCGGAATAGACTGAATTCCTTAGCAGCAGCATCCGGATTGAATAATTACACTCAATTCACGCGGGAATATGTCATATATAAAGATGAATACGGCCGAGTGAAATCATTGGCGGATTTATTTCCGTACCTGAATGCTTAAAAGATTGTCCTGCTTGAATTCACAACTATCCACGTCGTAACTTTACCGGATTCACAACCAAAAATTTTCACACTATCAGGAGGAACTAATGGAACTTATTCACCCTATTTTTAAATGGCTGCACATTATTGCAGGTGTCCTTTGGATTGGACTGCTGTATTTCTTTAACTGGATTTACGTCCAATATGCGGCTAATATAGATAGTGACGTGAAGAAAAATGTCGTCCCTGGACTGTTGTGGCGAGCACTTTATTTTTTCCGCTGGGGCGCCGCCTGGACATGGATAACCGGAGTGATATTGCTGTTAGTAGTTTTCTACCATGGTGGACTCACCTTTGATGATGGTGCCACATGGGGAACATCTGCGTTTACGATGATTGCGGTTACATTTTTGGGTGTATTTTTGTACGACGCAATTTATAAAAGTGGTCTCGCCTCGAATGTTCGATTGGTGACCATTATCAGTTTTGCTTTGGTTGGTGTAGTCGTTTACCTTATGAAAGAATGGGCAGGGTTTAGCTACCGTTCATTTAATATTCATCTGGGTGCATTATTTGGTACGATTATGGCCTTCAACGTATGGTATAGGATTTGGCCGGCCCAGCAAAAGGTCATTGCAGCGATCAAAAATAGTGAAGCCCCTGACGGCTCTTTGCTTGCCTTGGCAGGTTTGCGCTCGAAGCACAATACGTATATGTCCGTTCCTTTGATTTGGACAATGATTAATCAGCATACAACTGTTTTTACAGGGGGGAACTTTGGTGTTACTGAATCCACCAATTGGTTAGTTTTGATGATTATTGTTGCTCTTGGATGGCATATTGTTTTTCAGATTTATAAGAAGTCTACTAAAGTACAGCGCTTCTAATTTTCAATTGATTGCAAATAAAAGCCCTGCCCCGATAATTCGGGACGGGGCTTTTTAATTTATTAGAGAGGAATTGTATAAATGGGCGGAGAAAAAAAACATCATCGGAACAAATTGGAACGTTGGTTGGATAAGCATAACCATACTATGGAAATGCTCCGTACCCTAATTGCTGTAATAGTCCTGATTCTTCAAATTTATATTTTAATAAATATTCTAAAATAAAAAACCCTCTGTTATTTATAAGGGTTTTTAGTTTTAATCGGTGGCTTTGAGAAACACGTAAATCCCATGTGTAAAGGTAGTAGTCCGTCTACTGGCGGAGGCCTTATATTTTCGAAATTTTCAAAGCGACTTTACTACCGGATCGAATTAAGCTTCGACGCTGCAGTTCATATCGTGACCATAACATATGGGAGATTTGATTTTTCCATGACCGTTGGGACATTTGGCCACCCCAACTTGCGTACCAGCATCCTTTATAATATGATCGAGGACTAGTTCTTCCCGCATTTGATACATTTCAAACCGGTGACACCTATACCGCAAAGTTCACGCTTAAAATCAGCCATTTTTATAATTCCTTTGATAAGTTGATGAAAGTAATCTCTCAAATTTAGCCTAGTTTACTTTTTTTAAGAAAGAATTAAATAATAATAGGAATTATTATTATTTAATGATAATATCTGTCATGAGATACAGCCAACAAAGGGAAATTATCAAGGATCTTGTTTGTAGATCACAAACGCACCCCACTGCAGATTGGATATTCCAAAAGGCAAAAAAAGTGCTTCCGAATTTAAGTTTAGGGACAGTCTACCGAAACTTAGGTCAACTAGTGGAGCATGATATCATTCGCGCATACACAATTAGCGGAATCGTGCGTTATGATGGAAATATTACTGAACACCATCACTTTATCTGTGATCAATGTGGTGCGATTCAGGATATTGAGATACAAGATGAAAACTTGATTTCTAAATTAGGAATTAATACGAAAAACAATATTGTCAGTTATCAAATGAAAATTCGCGGTACCTGTGCTGACTGCTTAAACAATAAATAGAGAATATGAAATACGATATAATAATAATTGGTGGCGGCCCGGCCGGTGCATCGGCAGCTATCTATACTTCAAGAGCAAATTTAACCACGCTCGTTTTGGATAAATCCACAACTGGCGGTGCCTTAGGAATGACCCATAAAATTGCCAATTATCCTGGAGTACCTGAGGAATTATCCGGTGAGGAGTTACTCATTCGAATGAAGAGTCAAGCCGAAGGATTTGGCACTGAATTCAAAAAAACTAAGGTCCAAGGTGTTCGATTGGATGGGGAAAATAATAAACTGGTATATACTAATACAGGTGACGTATTTGAATCGAAAGTACTCATCCTTGCAACGGGTGGAATGGGGAAATCGAAGTCAATTCCTGGTGAAGACGAACTACTTGGAAAGGGCGTGAGTTACTGTGCTACTTGTGACGCTGCATTTTATCGGGATGCCGTTGCAGCAGTTGCCGGTTCAAATGAAGAAGCAGTAGAGGAAGCTCTGGTTCTTTCAAGGTTTGCCAAAAAGGTTTATCTTTTAAACCCAAAAAGTAAACTTGAAATCAATGCGGATCTTTTAGCCGAAGCTGAGGCAAAAGAAAATTTAGTCATCCAAAATGGAAAGCGTATTGCAAAAGTGAACGGGGAATTTTCTGTTAAATCTATTACCTTCCGATCTGGTGAAGAATTAAAAGTTGATGGTATATTTATTTACTTAACAGGATTAAAACCAATTATAGATTATTTAGCTGGAGCCCTCGAAACAACTAAAGATTCTTGCTTAAATGTTAATGAGAATTTTGAAACTTCCGTTCCGGGTGTTTTTGCAGTCGGAGATATACTTTGCCGGGAAATTAAACAAGTGGTTGTCGCCGTTTCTGAAGGTGTGATTGCCGCATTGAACGCTGATAAATATATACTTGGACGTAAAAAGATTAAATCCGATTATAATTAAAATGAAAGAAAAGCAAAATGAACAAATTAAATAGAATAGGCATTGATGCTGTGAAAAGCAAAGAATTGGCAGACTTGCTGAACAACCTGCTGGCCAACTACTCAACTTTTTATCAAAACGTGAGGGGGTATCATTGGAATATCAGGGGTGACAAATTCTTTGAACTTCACGTAAAATTCGAGGAGTTGTACAATGATTTATTCCTCAAGATTGACGAAATAGCCGAGAGAATTTTGACCTTGGAGCATGTGCCTAAACACAAATATACAGACTATCTCGACAAATCTGGAATTCCAGAAAGTAACGAAGTCTCAGACGGTATAAAAGCGATTGAGGAAATTCTTGCAGGATTGAAGATATTATTGACAAAACAGAGACATATTCTTGTGTTGTCAGGAGATATCAGTGACGAAGGGACAAACGCACAAATGAGTGACTACATTCGGGAACAGGAAAAACTGGTTTGGATGTATTCTGCTTATTTAAATAAATAATAATAATAAATGAAAAAGGAGAAATAGTAATGAGTGTACTCGTAGGAAGACAAGCACCGGATTTCACCACACAAGCTGTATTGGCTGATGATACAATCGTCGGCGATTACAATTTCAAAAAAACAAGAGATGGTAAATATGCCGTCGTTTTCTTTTATCCAATGGACTTTACTTTTGTATGTCCGACTGAATTGATCGCTATGGATCATCGTATGGATAAACTAACTGAACTTGGGGTTGAAGTAGTTGGAATATCATTTGATTCACACCATACCCATTTTGCTTGGAGGAATACAGAAGTTAATAAAGGCGGCGTCGGTCATTTAGGATACACCTTGGCTGCTGACATGGATCATTCTATTGCCCAAGCTTACGGAATTCAATCAGATGGTGGTGATTCCTATTACCCTGCCGGGGTAGCGATGCGTGCAACTTTCGTGATTGATCAAAGCGGTGTTGTACGTCACCAGATTGTGAATGATGAACCGCTCGGTCGGAACATGGATGAAGTAGTTCGTATTGTTGAAGCACTGCAGTTCTTCGAAAAAAATGGACAAGTTTGTGCCGCCGGGTGGCAAAAAGGCGATTCTGGAGTGGTTAATTCAGCTGAAGGTGTTGCGGCTTACCTCAGCGAAAACGCTGACGCGCTATAAATACATCAATCGTTCAAATGAAAAAAGCCCCCGTATTCTGCGGGGGGCTTTTTTCCCTTCTTTTTCTAGTTCACTCATTATAATAAATTTGCACTTGATACGGTATCTCACTTTTCTTCCGGCATTACTCAGCCAAGTTATACCCAAATTTAGGCGCATTAAAGGATGACAACCTTTTTTCTATAGCATTGTCTATTCAAGCAAGTAATTTCCTTCTTCAATTAACCAGGGGTATTTTATGCGACAGATTTTCTTATCCATTTTTTTTATTTCAATTATTTCGGCACAGAAAACCGAATATTTTCAACAATATGTGGATTATGATATTGAGGTTAGCCTGAATGATACTAATCATTCAATCACAGCTTATGAAAAACTGATCTATAAAAATAATTCACCAGATACACTCAAATTTATCTGGTTTCATATCTGGCCAAATGCCTATAAAAATGATTCCACGGCTTATGCCAAACAAGCTGGAAATAATTCAAAATTCAGTAAATCAGATTCAACAGAACGGGGATTTATTGACAGCCTCGATTTCTCTGTAAATGGCCAAAAGGCCGATTGGGAATATCATCCTGAATGGATTGATGTTGTAAAACTTCATTTAAATTCACCCCTGAATCCCAATGACTCCATCCTGATAGAAACACCTTTTTATGTAAAAATTCCTAAAGTCTTTTCACGACTGGGCCATTCGGGTAAGCATTATGAAATGACACAATGGTATCCCAAACCGGCCGTGTATGACCATAAGGGATGGCATCCGATGCCCTATTTGAACATGGGTGAATTTTACAGTGAGTTTGGCTCCTTTGATGTGAAAATCACATTGCCCAAGGATTATCTTATCATGGCGACCGGTGATTTAGTGGATGGTGAAGCCGAATATACCTGGCTGGATTCATTAACTGCCATTTCTGATTCGATTCACAGTTTACCCAAAAAAGATTTTAAAAAATGGGTAAAATCCCATAAAAAAGGAAAGAGCAAAAAAGAAGAATCAGATTCAACCGCAGTCGAAATGAAAACACTTCATTTTCACCAGCATCATGTGCATGATTTCGCTTGGTTTGCAGATAAAAAATGGCTTGTTCAAAAAGGAGAATTGTTCTTAGCAGATTCCACTAAAAAAGTAACATTGTGGTCATTTTATCTTCCAAAAAATGCAAAGTTGTGGGAAAATTCTATAGAATATATCAATGACGCCGGTTATTGGTACAGCCGCTATTACGGTGATTATCCATACAACCACATAACGGCTGTTGACGGTGATCTATCGGCCGGAGGTGGAATGGAATATCCGAACATTACTGTAATTTCAAAAATGCCGGGTAAGGCCTTTCTAGAAATGGTTATCATGCACGAAGTGGGACATAACTGGTTTTATGGCATTCTTGGCAGCAATGAGCGTTACCATACCTGGATGGATGAAGGATTCAATCAATATACCAATATTCGATACTGGCATGATAAATATGCCGATCAAAATGGACGATTCGTCATTCAAGATTTCGTTCAAAATAAATTGGGTATCGGAAAAAATCTTAAAGAAAGTTGGGTACAATACTTCGCCTATATGTCTAGTGCTAAAAGTCCCAAAGCACAACCATTGAATCTGAATGCAGACGAGTTTACGCGAGGCAATTACGGACAAAATTATACCAAGACTGCTGTATTCACACGCTTCCTCCAGCATTATTTAGGGGAAGAAAAAATGGACGAAATCATGCAGGACTATTATGAAACCTGGAAATTCAAGCATCCTTACCCTGAGGATGTATGGGCCATTTTTGAAAAGCATACAGAAAAAGATTTAAGCTGGTATTTTAACGGTGTTTTTGAAACAACTGATTACCTTGATTTTTCTATCGAAAGATCTGGAAATCGATTCACTGTTTCGAATCAGGGAGAATTGAAAACACCTGTAGAAGTTGTTTTCTACGGAGCTAGACATAAAGAATTAGAAAGACGATGGTTAGATGGATTCAATTGGCGAACCACCATCGACGGCCCAAATGGAGTATGGTATGCTATCATTGATCCTGATGAGCATATGCCCGATGTGAACCGTACCAACAATGCCACGCGGCGTGAGTATAAATTAAATTTTGTCTGGGATCAACCCACATATTATGATCACGACATTAATTATATGCCATGGTTGAAATATAATTATTATAATGGTCTAACACCGGGATTCATGTTTTACAAAGGAGGAACTCCGGGTTATTCTTCCACAACATCGTTTTCACCGATGTGGGATTTTAAAAACAAAAAATTGGCGGGTGGCATAAGCCATAAGCGAAAATTTGATCCGAGCAATACATTTAATAATTCTCATGTGCTATTTCAAGCCAATCGGATTGAAGGGAAGACCTTGGGACAAATAGATTATTCCGGTTCCTTTGGCGAAAATGAATCTGGAGGATCATTGTCCATTGGAATTCAATATTCAAAATTAGATTCAGTCGCCTTCGACACCAGTCTATACTCCCACGGAGAATTCTCCGTGGCTGAATTTGGATATCGTCATGACTGGAGACCGAAAAAATCCAAAAATTCATTAAGTTTAAACACAGGTATCAAGGTCGGAGATGGATTCTCTACAGCCAGCCTTGAGGCAAAAATAAAACTGACTTTCACCGATAAAATTGGAACGCGAGTGCGAATATGGACGGGGGGTTTTCTAACGGATAAAAATGTACCAAAACACTTTCGATCTTACCTAAGCGGCGGTGTGGACCCCACCTTCAGCCAATTTGTCTATGATCGAACCGGTCAGTCAGATGTATCTGTTTTAAATAGACAATATATCAAACAAGGACCTGCTTTAAGAGGTCTGGTCAAAGATGAAATTTCGTCCACCGGATTTACCTGGGGGGTGAATATTGATCCAAGCATTCCCTTATTTATTGATATAGCAGGGGGTGAGGATTACAAGGATACTTTTACCGCTGTAGGGTTACAAATCGGTCCCATCATTTTACCCTTATACCAAAGTTGGGAGGTTGATCAAAAGACAGCCAAAGACTTAAAATGGGTGAGAGACCGCATGCGAATATCCTTTAGTTTGGAAGAATTAGGGCTCCCCAGAATTTCATTTTAAATAATCGTAATCGAGTGCTTTACCTGTTGTATAAATAAGCATTAAATTGAACGGCTATTTTCGTCACAATATTAAGGTTTGAGGAGTAAATATATGTCTAAATGGACAAAAGATCAGTTTGTTGAAGATTTGCGGAATAATTGCACTCGAGAAATTACGAAGATATGTGAACGAATTATCGAATTTTCTGAAACTCATGCAAGTGAAATGTCTTGGGGTCGGGGTGATGGCCACGGAACGTTTACATTTCGCTGTGATTCCGATTTTGGAATGTTACCGATTTTTCACATGACTTCCGATGGTCACCTTAATTTACAGGTAAATTTTCTTCGTGAAAAAGAATTACCGAAACAGGTATTGCGTGACATGATTGTAAAGATGGAATCCAACTTTTTGCGGGATTATGATGAAGAATCCTATCCCGTAGATTCCTATGAAGAAATGGAATACATGTTTCACACTTACTCCCAAGTAGATAAGTTTTTAGGTACAGTTGAAGGTGTTGTGTATCGTCTAAAGCAGTAGCTTGAGCCAAAATCTTTATTATTTATGCGCCCTGTTGGCATTAGCCGGCGGGGCGTTTTCTTTTTATTTCTACGGTGTGTACCGGGGATGGATTTCTTTCAGGCAGTGGTGGGTCCCGCACTTCTGTGAATTGGAAAAAGGCGTTTGTACCTCCATTGTAGATTCTAAATACGGCCGGATCATCGGTATCCCCAATGCGCTGGTTGGCGGTCCGTTTTTTCTATGTTATGCATTTACTCTTATTGGTGTGCCATTGGGTTGGGTGGCATGGTCTATTCCATTATATATAGGAGCATTTACAATTATGGCCAGTGTTTATTTAGTATATGGATTGATTCGCCTCAAAGTCGTTTGTCCGATTTGCATAATAGTCCACATTTTGAATGGCATTATTTTTCTCCTTCAATTAATTTAATTGATTGCAGTGATTTTTATTGTGCGACGAGCATCTTGCTTGTCTGCCGTTGGTGGTGGCTTTTCCCTCGTAATGAAATGAAGGCGAGCTTGCCCGCCTTAGACACGATCTATCGTGGGTAATCAAGGGTGATTGTCTAAATTTGCACATACTTAAAGAAACGATAGTGAAAAATGATTCACTACCTCCCTACACTAAAGTTACGGCAGACTGGCGTTCATCATTTTAACACTAAGGGGCCGATGCAATTGTAAATTCTCCTATGGGTGCCTCGCTTTATCTCCTACTTTTAATCGTCACAATTTTCATCGGTGCGGCAGTTTTGATTGCCCGCTCCAACCGAGCGGAAGATGCTTACGATGATCTAGAGATGGATGAATGGGATTGTCCTGAATGTGGGTTTCACGTTCAGGCGGGGGACACATGTATTTACTGCAGCAGTAAGAAACCAGCAACCAAGCCGTAGTCTCGAACAAACTTGAGCTTTGAACCAACTCGCAGTATGGATCTACCCGTGGGCGGGGACGGCGGCCTGGACCCATTTGATACTCCACCTGATTGGCCTGCATTGTAATTGTATTTTCCCGGGAAGCGAATTCCATGTAACTTATGTAGATTATATTCTATGGAATTTAAAAATCAAAAGCCCCTTTCTCCCTTATCCCGTTTTTTAATTAAAGCAGGCGGAGTCTATATTATTTGGTTTTTGATCTATGATTATTATCTCCTGCCTGATGGTCGTCTTGACGCTTATTTAAGCTATTTTGGGGTCAATCTTGCCGGGGTTATTTTACAGTTTTTCGGTTGGGATGTTTATTCCGAAGCAAGAATTCTGGCAGTTACAAGTACAAACGGTGTTGAAATTCAAAATGGATGTAACGGGTTAGAAATGATCGGTCTTTATATGGGATTTGTAATCGCCTATCCTGGCGGCCCCCTTGAGAAAAGATTGGCATTTTTAGTTGGAGGAATCGGAATACTCTTTATGGCCAACGTATTTCGTATAATGATTTTTGCACTGTCCATTTATTATATCCCCACGTTTTGGGAGCAAGTACACACCTACAGTCCATACTTTATTTTCTATCCAATTGTGTTGACGCTCTGGTATTTATGGTCAACACATTGCGAGCAGGACTTATCAGTTTATCCAGGTATTTCTTGAGGGAAGTAATTTGAACGATCCCGCCTTTACGATAGCCTTAGCATTAGCGCTCGGAATGATTGCTCAATCAGCCGCGCGCCATATCAAGATTCCGGGAATTGTGTTATTACTCGCCGGAGGAGTCATCGCCGGACCGGATGGTCTGAATATTGTTCATCCTCAAACATTGGGTGAAGCACTCCCAATCATAGTGGGCTTTTCTGTCGCCATCATTTTATTTGAAGGAGGAATGAATCTACGTTTCAAACGGTTGAGACGAGAAGGGCGAACGATTAAAACACTCATTTCAATCGGGGCAGTTATTACCGCAATCGGCGGCACAATTTCAGCCAAACTGTTTTTGGGATGGGATTGGAGTGCTTCGGTACTATTTGGTTTACTCGTTATTGTTACGGGCCCGACGGTGATTAACCCGCTCTTGAGACGAATAAAGCTGCGTCAATCTGTCGCCACCCTACTCGAAGCTGAAGGAATATTATTGGATGCGATTGGCGCAATTATCGCGGTAGTAGCACTGGAGGTTGTTCTCAGTCCCTCTGGGTTAACATTTTTAGCAAGTCCCTTTATTATCCTGGGAAGACTGCTTGTTGGCGGACTTATAGGAATAATCGGCGGTTTCGTCATGGCGTGGCTTTTGGGCATTCGCAATCTTGTTCCTGAAGGGCTGGAAAATGTATTTACACTTTCACTGGTTTTTGCTTTGTTTCAAATTTCCAATGTATTGAGTCATGAAAGCGGGATTGTGGCTGTGACCATTGCAGGTATGGTAGTCGGCAACCGAAAAACAATTGCAAGACGGGAATTAATGGAATTCAAGGAGCAGATGACCGTCATGCTGATCGGAATGTTATTCATCCTTTTGGCCGCAGATGTGCGAATTGCAGATGTTCGGGCTCTTGGGATGGGTGGTATATATACCGTAATTGCACTTGTGTTTTTAGTGAGACCGTTAAATATCATTTTTGGAACCATGAATTCGGATCTTTCAGTCAAACAAAAAACACTATTGGCATGGTTGGCACCAAGGGGAATCGTTGCCGCTGCCGTTGCCTCCTATTTTGCGATCGAACTTGAAAAACACGGCATTGACGGGACGCAATTAAGGGCGATGGTATTTCTCCTGATAGCAGTCACCGTTCTCTCAGCCGGACTTTCAGGCGGATTTGTGGCGAAGCTTTTGGGATTGAAGCGTCAAAGTGAAAATGGGTGGATCATTTTGGGGGCAAACGCCCTTGCGCGTGAATTAGCCAAATCATTAAAATCAGAAAATGAAGAGGTGATTCTAATCGACCAAAATCCCAATTTATGCAGAATGGCAGAAAAAGAAAAATTAAAGGTCCTCTTCGGGAATGGGCTGGAAGAGGGCGTATTGTTAAGAGCTGGCATTGATTTAAGAAAAGGCGTAATCGGCCTATCCGAAAATGAAGAAGTGAATATGCTTTTTGCCAAACGCGCCAAAGATGTAGGGAAAATTCAGCGCATGTACATTGGGTTAAAAAAGGAGGAAGAAGGGGTAACAATTGATATGGTTGATGAAGTGGGTGGGATGGTTCCGTTCGTCAGACCAATGGATCTGGAGAAATGGTCTTTATGGGTGCGAAAAGAAGAGGTTGAAAAAATAGATTTGGTCTATAATTCGGAAGATGAACTCATGGCCGCAAAAACCTTTGGCAAAGAAACTGAAGGTTTAATAATTCCTCTAACCTCTTTACATAATACATCCATCATTCCCCTTGGACATAATTCAATCATAAAAAAAGGCGATAAAGTGGCCTGCCTTATACGTAAACAAAAAATGGACCAATTCTATGAATGGGTGTCAATTAGCCCATTTTCAATTTCCAGTTAACATTGGAGCATTTTTACTTATAGATTTGTATTTAATTTTGGATGGAAATAAAAATTCGATCAAATTTTTTTTCGGCTTTTAGGCACTTATTATTTTGTCTCTTAGGTGTTTCCATTTTTTATATTGGAGTGGTGCGGCCGATTCAATCCCGCCTGATAAATAGTTTCACCGTCCCCCACTTCGAAAACCGGATTCCTACCAATAGTCCGGTTGCCATTACAGGGGTTAATGTAGATCAGTTTGATCTGGTGGGACCATTTCAAAAGGTAAAAATAGAACTGCCCTTCAACGGTTGGTATTGGCTTACATTGGGTTTGATGCTTGCAGCACAAAATATGCGATTGATTAAATTGATGTCCTTCTATCATCTGGGTTTGTTTATTACAATATTTCTTGGGGCGCATTTGATAATCAGTGGACAGTATTGGTTCGCAATTTTATTAAACGTTCATGAACAAGTGTATAAGGTATTATTTTTAATCTTGTCCTTAATTGGATTAAAACCCGGTTTTACAAATCGAAAATGATTGTTTTTAGAATATGAACCGTTTCCCCATTTATGAACCCATGACAGTATTTACGGATTTATTAATTGTGATTTGCGGCATTTTGTTTGCTAGAGAATTACAAATGTGGTTCAACGTTCGATTGATGGAAGTCCATTGGCATTTTGCCAAGTATTTTTATACGGTTGCATTTACCGCTCTAATTGGTGCAGCATTTCACACAATTTATCCAGAACATGAAACGATTCGTGATTTCTTATGGAAACTTACCATGTTGGGTATGGGATTTTCAGTTTTTGCCATGCTCATGGGAACGCTTTATTATTTTTTACCATTTGATTCGGTGCAATATGCAAAGTGGATTATTACGGCTATCATATTCGGCTTTACCATTTGGATTTATTTTGACGATGCCCTGATGAACGCAGTCAAATTATATGTCCCCAGTGCGCTTTTTCTCATGGGCGTTATGGCATATGGATGGTTGAGTAAAGGGGATCAAGGTGCATTGTGGATATTAGGTGGATTTATAATCACCCTTTGTGGGGCATCATTTATGGTGACCAAGATTGGATTGCATAAACATTTTAATCATAATGATATTTTTCACTTGATTCAAATTGCAGGGATGTACTTCATTTATCGCGGCACAATGCTGATTACCAACTATGGCTCTAAATAATTCCAAACATAAATCCCGTAAAAACGAGTCTTTGGATTGAAAAATAAGGGGTAAATTGCCGCTCAATTTTTCAAGGAAATATCGTGGATATACAACTCAATGAAATCAATTCTTTTTCCCGTGAAGTCATCATCGACCTCCCCTGGGATGAAATCGAAAAAGATTTCGAACAAGCAATTAAGAAATTTTCAAAGCGTGTAAAACTACCGGGATTTCGTCCTGGGAAGGTTCCGCGCAAGGTATTGATGAAGCAGTTTCAGCCGTCAATTGAAGCAGACTTTGTTGAAAATTCCGTCAACACATATTATTTAAAAGCTCTCCAGGAAAAAGAAATTATTCCTGTCAATATGGGTAATGTAGGGGACGTCCATTTTCATTTTGGTGAACATTTCAAATTTAAAGTGGCCTTTGAAATTGAGCCTGTGGTGTCCATTCCAAAAATGAAGAAAAATGGCCTAAAAGTAGAAAAATCGTTATATATAACTGATGAAGAGGATATTGACTTGGCCATTGATGAAGTACGTCAAGGACATGCAGAAGTCCAAACAATCGAAGATGGTGCCGAGACGGATGACTTTGTGATCTGTGACTTACAAGAAATTGATGAAACCGGTGTACCAATCATTGGTAAAAAATTAGAAACCCGTTACATCAAAGTAGGCCAAGCGCCTTTTGACGGTGATAATCAGAGAAAACTTCAAGGTGTAAAACCCGGTGAAACAACTCGGGTTTCCGTTCCTGTGGATGAGCAGGGAACGCTTAGTACTTATGAACTATCAGTTAAAAATGTTGAGCGTCAAGTGCTTCCGGAAGTGAATGAAGATTATATTAAATTAGCTGATCCCGAAGCGAAAGATGTGGCTGATTATCGTCTAAGAATTAAAGACCGGCTGGACAAGGCATATGCCAACCGTGCAGAAGAAGCTTTTGACCAACAATTATCCGATGCTATGATTAAACATGTCAATCCTGAATTCCCACCATCTATGGCCGAATCTTACCTGGAACATATGGTAGAGGATGTGACGAAAAATAATCCCGGTAAAATTGATAAAGACAAAGTAAAAGAAATGTATCATCCGGTGGCTGAACGAAATCTTAAGTGGTATCTTATCCGTAACGCAATTATCAAAGGACAGGAATTCAAAGTGTCCAAAGAAGAAGTGAATGCGGAAATTGACCAGCGCAAGGAAGCTAGCCCTGAACATCTGAAGGAATTGGAAAAACATTTCAAAAAGCCCAGTAATCGCCAGCGATTGGAAGATGATTTATTAGAAAAGAAAATCTTGACATATTTGACGGAATTTGCGAAAATCAAAGAGGTCAAAGTGAAGACTAAAGACCTGCGAAATCAATCTCAGACAAAAGCGAAGTAATCATGAGTAAAAATACCCTGAACCAATTAATTCCCATGGTCGTAGAACAGACAGGCCGATTTGAGCGTGCCTATGATATTTATTCCCGACTGCTTAAAGAGCGCATTGTATTTTTAGGTACACCAATTGATGATTCGGTGGCATCTGTAATCATCGCGCAACTTCTGTTTTTGGAAGCAGAGAATAGTGAAAAGGATATTCACCTGTATATTAATTCACCTGGTGGAATCATTACTTCTGGTATGGGGATTTATGACACTATGAATTATATCAAACCTGATATAACTACTATATGTATGGGGCAAGCCGCCAGTATGGGCGCTTTTCTTTTAGCCGGCGGTGCAAAAGGAAAACGGTCCGCGCTGCCTAATGCACGGATTATGATTCATCAGCCCCTGGGCGGAGCAGAAGGGCAGGCCTCTGACATTAAAATTCAGGCGGATGAAATCCTGCGCTTGAAAAATACACTCAATAAAATTTTAGCCAAGAATACCAAGAAGTCGATCAAAAAAATTGAAAATGATACAGACAGAAATTTCTTTATGAGTTCTGAAGAAGCAAAAGATTATGGTTTGATTGACGCAATTCTCGCCGAACGGAAATGATGTCTCCGATACGGATCCCAACACCGTTAGACCCAAGTGCCGTGGATTCTGAAGCATCCGCGCCCAAGATCCACCGACCTTCTGAGATTAAAGCATATCTAGACCAATATGTCATTGGTCAGGAACGTGCCAAGCGGACCGTGGCCGTTGCAGTATATAATCATTATAAACGCATCCTCTCTGACCATGCGGAGGATGATGTTGAATTGGATAAAAGTAACATTTTGGTTATTGGTCCAACCGGTACGGGAAAGACATTAATTGCAGAAACATTGGCCAAGTTTTTGGCCGTTCCATTCGCTATCGCCGATGCCACAACATTAACTGAAGCGGGATACGTAGGCGAGGATGTCGAGAATATCCTAGTACGCTTGCTTCAAATTGCCAATTATGATATTTACAAAGCCCAGGCCGGAATCATATATATTGATGAGATTGATAAGGTAGGGCGCAAAAGTTCGAGTCCCTCCATTACTCGTGATGTATCGGGAGAGGGTGTTCAACAGGCGCTCCTTAAAATTTTAGAAGGAACCGTGGCACACATACCACCTAAAGGCGGCCGCAAGCATCCTGAACAAAGTTTAATATCGATCGATACAAAAAATATTTTATTTATTTGCGGCGGTTCATTCGATGGTCTTTCGGATATCATAAGTCAGAGGATAAACTCTGCAGAAATCGGTTTTGGTAAAGTCATGGCTAAAACGGACCAAGAAGATGATATTTTGAAGGAAGTCCGCCCTGAAGATTTAATTAAATATGGTTTTATCCCAGAACTAATCGGGCGATTACCGGTAGTAAGCACCCTTGATCATTTGGACGAAACCGCCCTCATGCGCGTTTTGTCTGAACCAAAAAATTCATTGGTTAAGCAGTATAAAAAATTATTCAGGATGGAAGGGATTGAATTGGACTTTCGCAAAGAAGCCCTTCAAGAGTTTATCCTGTTGGCTATGGAGCGGAAATCGGGTGCCCGCGCATTACGATCGGTAATGGAAAATGCTATGTTGGATTTGATGTATCATCTTCCTGAATATTCTGAGGACAATGTGGTTAAAATCACGATTACAAAAGAATTTGTGCTGCGTGGCAAAAAGCCTCTCATGCGCCACCGTCGCCGCTCTGCTTAGTCTTTACCTTTCCCAGTTTTCTCCTTTATATTAACCTGCGGTTCCGAGGTATGAAAAACAAATTACAATCCAAAATTTCCGTATTAGTTGCAGCGCTCAGTATTTCCTACGGGCAGCAACAATATATTAGTCCAGAGGATGTCAAATCTGAATGGCGTAATTATACATCTTTTCAGCGACAGGAACTGGTCAACTTTGCCACCTTTTTATATGATGAAGGTTTCTATGAGCGAGCCCTGTTAACCTATTTCCAATATTTATATAAATATCCCAAAGATGAATTGGAGGGGGCAGCCTATTTCCGGATAGCAAAATGTTATGAAGCTATGGAGAATTGGGATTTAGCTCGGAATTATTATTATCGCATATTGGACGAAAGTCCGCCCGGAACAATTGCTGCCGATGCTGCCCAATATCAACTTCATTATATTTCATTAATGAAAGAAGAATATGAGGCTATTATCGACAGCACCGATAGCACAGACGATCCCTATGAATTAATCTTTCGGGCTTATGCACATTTTGAATCATTGGAGTTTGGGGAGGCGCAGCAGGCATTTCAAGCTGCTGAAGCATTATTTGATCATAACCATTATACGAGACAAATCAGACCTTGGTACAAAGCCATCGATACAGCGCGCAACGCACCACTTAAAGAAAAACACCGGCACTTTTATCTTCATTGGCGCCAGGAGGCGGTTTTGTTTATTTAAAACAAACTGAAAATGCGGTCGGTTCAATCGGTGCGTCTCTATTATTATATGCGGCTATGTTTAGCATGCCGACTATTGCCCAAAAAGGGGGATTGTCAATTGCTGGAAATCGCCAAAATATTGTTCCTTTATCAGGGGACATTGTAATAAAAGATGGCAATTTTCATTCATCTCAGGGATATCAAATCCCGAGCAATTTGTTGTTGGAATCAAAGCGCGGGGCTGCATTCATCCCGCCGGCACTCATAGCGATAGGTCTTTATGCAGGAAGCATGTGGAAAGCCGTCCATGATATTGATGAGTCCAATCGGCGTCTTGTTCAAAGGTATGCAGGGCGTGTGACTACTAAATTGCCGATTGAAAGATTCATGGATTATGGCACGCCGGACTTTGTGATAAAATAGTTTAGGTATTATATAAAATTATGTTGCAGTGTATGTTAAAAGAACTTTAGTATTGCCGGCTGTTTAAGACAGCAATATTTGATATTTGAAAATTTGGTATGCGTGGTCCAATTAATTGGATTTGAGAGTCGCTCCTACCCGGAGCGACAAAAAGACAGTACAGAATCAAACATACAATGGAGAGTTTGATCCTGGCTCAGGACGAACGCTGGCGGCGTGCTTAACACATGCAAGTCAAGGAGAACGTTTCCTTCGGGAAATTATTAAACTGGCGAACGGGTGAGTAACATGTAGGCAACCTGCCTTGGAGATTGGGATAACCCCGGGAAACCGGAGCTAATACCGAATAATGCAGCGGATCCTTCGGGATATGTTGTTAAAGTGGGCTTCGGCTCACACTTCAAGATGGGCCTGCACCCGATTAGCTAGTTGGTGAGGTAACGGCTCACCAAGGCGATGATCGGTAGCTGGTCTGAGAGGATGATCAGCCACACTGGGATTGAGATACGGCCCAGACTCCTACGGGAGGCAGCAGTGGGGAATTTTGCGCAATGGACGAAAGTCTGACGCAGCAACGCCGCGTGATTGATGAAGCTTTTAGGAGTGTAAAGATCTGTCGTGAGGGAAGAAAAATCTGGATGTAAATAATGTTCAGACGTGACGGTACCTCACAAGAAAGCACCGGCTAACTTCGTGCCAGCAGCCGCGGTAATACGAGGGGTGCTAGCGTTGTCCGGAATTACTGGGCGTAAAGGGTCCGTAGGCGTCTTGCCAAGTCGATCGTTAAAGCCACCGGCTCAACCGGTGATCTGCGATCAAAACTAGTGGGATAGAATATGTGAGAGGAATGTGGAATTCCTGGTGTAGCGGTGACATGCGTAGATATCAGGAGGAACACCAATGGCGAAGGCAGCATTCTGGCACAATATTGACGCTGAGGGACGAAAGCGTGGG